>Ga0193752_1000005_pt1 | contig 549364 bp, 452 predicted proteins | sample H1c1metaG_FD_144924 | JGI IMG/M metagenome (GOLD analysis project Ga0193752, IMG submission 144924) | Soil microbial communities from a riparian zone of the East river system, Colorado, United States - H1c1 | ecosystem: Environmental > Terrestrial > Soil > Riparian zone | place: USA: East... | reverse complement strand
AGCCTAAGATGTTGGTATTGAATGCAGTAAGAAATAAGTTAATTAGCAGAGTTTTTGCCGTAGTCAGGAATAATACTATGTATGAAAAAAACTATCAATACAATTTGGCTATGTCATAGAAAACTCACCAACCGTAAATCGCCGTCTCTACGATCATCTGAATTTATATTCTATTAGATTTTTATTGTGAGCGCAGCGAACAATAAAAAAGATACGGTTAAGCGTAGATTGTATCTACGTTTGTGTGACAGCAAAACTCCGTTTTGCGAAATTGAAACGTTATTTACTTTTAGATGTCAATCTATGCATTATGAGTTATATCCTCAATTCAAGTTGCTGGATTTGAATTTCAATTCTTGCCACCATCCTGGAAATTCTTCGGAGCCCGGAGCGCTATAAGTGAATACAATAATGGTGTCGATTGAATTAAAGTAGGAAATTCCATCAAATCTCCTTTTTCAATTCTCACCAATCCCAACAAATGCATGAAACGTTCTACGGTTCGGAAGATATAGCAGAAATGCGCGTCTTCCTCTTCGATTTCATTTAATAATGCCGGAAAAGCCCGAAAATAACGGAACGTTAATTCAGCAGGATCAATCGGTTCTTTCCCATATTTATGCATCAGAACCAGACTGAATGACCACCCTAATCTTCCTACATAATTATCACCAAATTGATCAAATGCTGACAAGTTGACTTGTTGGCCGTATGTTATCAAGATCTCTTTGAGCAATGCATTGGAATCCTTCAATAATTCTCTGCCCTTTTTTGTGATGACCAGAAATCCTTTTATTTCTCGGATGGCCTTCATAAAATTCAGCGTGATATGAGCGATAAGGATAGAAAAGGAAGCAGCCTCCGTGGCCAGGTCATTTATACCGGTTTCCACTTCATCATCCTGATAGTAACCCAGGTGATATATTTCCTGCACAAGTTCAACCGGTAAATGCCCTGAAGGAGTAGGCTTGATTTTTCCTGAGTTCAGGACTTCCAGCAGATGCCTGATTATTTTATATAGCGGGACTTTGTTCGCAATGTTTGTTTCTACGGCCTTCAACCTGACAGGACACTCCTGTCTGAGTGGAGAATACAACAATGCATCCATCTCATCAGGATTATAGCCCTCAAAATCCTCAAGGCCAATGACATTGTTGCTGAGTTTCAGCGAGTCGCCAAGATTCCTCAATTCTTCTTCAGAGAGCATTGTGCGAAGTACGGAATTTTCGCGTAATCCATATATAGAATCCACAAGATTGTCATTATATAAATCAGGACTTGCTGGTGAACAAATTAAAATAAATTGTTTCTGAGATACTAAGATATTTCAATAATGCTAAGCTGCTAAGAAGCAGCTCAAACCGCAGCGAGAAATAATAATCCTATATTGTTGGATGTAGGTTGCACCTCGTCCTGGTGTTTACAAAACTCCGTTTTGCGAAAAAAGAGATATTACATTTTTGTTGTTTGATCTAAGCGAACTAATTCGCTTTTTGAAAACGTCATGCACGAATGCCTTCTTGCTTAATTATAGAGTAAAGCGGTGTCACAGACCGATCCTCCCATTCTGTTTTAGTATGAATAATGCTACTTAATATAAAATCTGTTTGAAGTTCGATTTCATACAGCTTTTCTAAAATCAATTCTTTTCTTGACTGATCTAAATGGACGTTGAGAAGAATAAGAAAATCCCAGTCGGAATCTTCCCTGAAATCTCCTCTCGCCCTTGAACCAAATAGAATTACCTCAGCATTAGGGTCAATGCCTTTGATTTCATTTTTTACAAGTTGAAGTAGATCCATTTCTAAAAAAAAAGTATTCGTAATAATCCTAATAAAGATAAGGGATTCGTAACAAAAATGGAAATAGCTCTAATTGACGTCTTTGACCGACCTATAAATGAAATGAAAGGTTAAGCTCATCCTGAAAAGTATATTTCTTTACAATCAAAGTACATCCCTCAGGGTAGTCCCCTGGGACCGACGCATCCCATTAAGGAGGCGTTTCCTTTTCCGCCCTTTGTATCTCTTCTGCCTTTTTTACATTTCCTCTCGCTGCCCCCTTCCCCTGTGTTGCTGCATCCCTCATCCTCTACGCGCAAACCCAGGGGCGGCCTCGCGCGCAAGAATTTTCTATATTAAATACACTTTATTGCGAGCGCAGCGAGAAATAAAATCTTCAATTGATGGACGATTGATAGGCGTGCATTAATGGGAGACGCGATGGTTCGACCACCTTTTTCTCATCCTCGTGCTACAGCCTTTACCAACCGTAAATCGCCGTCTCTACAACCATTAAAATTTAAATTCACTTAGATTTTTCTTGCGAGCGCGCGAGCAATAAAAACAACACGGTTAAGCGTAGATTGTATCTACGCTTTCGCGTCAGCAAAACTCCGTTTTGCGAAAAGGTTTTAGGAACCGCATTCCGCCCTTCTGCCCATTCCGTCTCTTCTGCTTCTTCTGCCTTTGCTGCCTTTTCCACCATTTTTTCGTACATTGTCCCAACCAATTACAAAACCAATTAAGATTATTCAATTTTGTTTGATAAGTATTATCATTTAGATGTTGAAGTTTCAGCGATTTAAGAGTGTTTAATTTTTGTTTTTTATCCGTTTTTAATGATTTCCCTCAAGACAAGCCTCACAGCCCTTTACCTCATTGTATTTAGTGTCCTTTCTGCGCAAGATCCGGCTGCTTTTCTATTTCGCCAACATGGCGGACTATTCAATCCTGCCCTGGCCGGAAGCAACGGATCACAATCATTAAGCCTTGCTTATCGCAATGAATGGGTAACCAAAGGAAGCCCAGCTTATCAAACAGCTTTACTCAGTTATGAAGAAAGTCTCCCATGCAGCATTCTCGATTACGGAATCAACGCACTCTGGGACCAGGAAGGTGATGGACTACTGACGACATATGAAATCTCACCACAGGTATCGGCTAATCTGCCTTTGGTTTCAAATAAAGACAATCAAATCAATATTCGTCTCGGCGCAGGCATAAGCTACGGCTGGCAAAAAATTGATTTTCAAAATCTTGTTTTTTCAGACCAACTGGATCCAAAATATGGAATTATTTTTCCAACAAACTTTTCACCTCCAGATGGAAATCTTTCGAACAGTTATTTCCAACCAGGCCTAGGTGGTGTCATTCAAATGGTGTTAAACAAACAACGTTACAATGCTGTCATCATAAATGCCGGAGCCAGTTTACACAATGCTTATAATCTTGGATCCAACATTAACATCGGATACGGCAAATCACTCTTAGGTCTTTTTCCACCACAGTCGCCAAAATTTTCAATCCACGCAGACTTTGAACTTATACCCGGTGCTTCGTTCAATCAGTTCATTAGCATCAAGCCTCTCTTCTTATATGAGAAGCAACAATCTCTTCACTATATACAATACGGAGTTGACTTCGGAATAGCAGATGCACTTCGGGTAGGAGCATACTTACATCAACAATCATTAGGTGGTGGTCAGAAAAATACAAATTGGATTTCAACAACCGTTTTGTTTCGTCCTTATTTAGGTAAGAATAGAATTGATTTTTATTTAACGTATTCATTCAATAGTTCAGGTTTACGCAATACAGTTAGTCCCCTCATGGAGATCGGGATCAAGAAACATTTCAGAAACAGCCCGGTATGTCGGATGATGGGCAAAGGCGATGATATAGGTTATAGCGATAAACCCATATGCAGGTATTCAAGGATTTCGCCTGCAAAAAAGAAAATTTATGAGAATATCTGGTATTAGTAAGAAGATTTCAATATTAAGTATTTTATTTTTTACACTTAATCATATCAGTACCGCACAAAGTTGGGGTCAATGCGGCATTGTAATTTGTACTGAGGAAGATTGTAACGATGTCAATGTCACCTTTGCCACACCATCGGGAGGGGTTAGCTTTTGTGAAAGCGCTATTGTTCCTCTGATTAATAATAGCCCAACAGATTTTACATTTTATGTGGTTGATTGGACTGATGGAAATAAAGACACAATATATATACCTATAGGAGATACAATATTTCATCAATATCACGTCCCGGATTCTTTACTCTGTAATGGTAATATAGGAATGCAGGTTTGTTTTAAAGGTGTTCTAAAATGCGATACAAATAAAATAAGCTGTGCCTGGGCTTCCTATGGATTTACATTAAAGGTTCGTCCAAAGGCCAAGCTCAATTTGCAACAACAATATTGTATACACTCACCTGTAAGTATGATTGAATCCTCGTGTAATGCCATAGGATATTCTTGGACATTTGGAGACGGAAATACATCAACACAATCTGATCCACTTCACACTTATTCTACTCCTGGTGTTTATAATGTTCGACTTATAGTAACAAATGCTTGTGGCTCAGACACAGCATTTGCATCAATTGTCATCGTTGATTATCCTCTCGCTGAAGTAAACTGGAATCTCGCAGACGATACTGTTTGTATCAATGAAGTACATTCCTTTCATGATGTTACTACCTCTTTGGGAGCCACAACCTTGTGGAACATTGTGCCAAATGACACACTCAAATGGATCTTCAATGATACACTGATGAGTTTTAACTCGACAAACATCGATGTTAAATTCCTTCAGACCGGAACATATACTATGACCTTGACTGCGAATAATGCATGTGGCACGAATATCTGGACACAGGACATTGTCGTTCTAGATGGACCATCTCTAAATCTAAGCCAGGGCCCAACACTTTGCATCACAAATGCAATATACACCCCTGTAATCAACTACACAGGCCAAAATCAAATACAATCCTATCAATGGTCTTTCGCAGGTGGTATTCCTGCAAGCTCCAATGTAGCTCAACCAGGAAATATTACGTTTTCAACTCCAGGCACACATAATGTATCTCTGACAATTCAAAGCGAATGCGGACAATCAACAGTCTCAACAATTGTTACTGTTGACAACTTACCATTGATCACATTACCTTTTGTCCCATCCGTTTATTGCAGCGGATCAATGCCTGATACACTTCATGCAACACCCTTCGGGGGTATTTGGACAGGACAAGGAATAACTTCCGACAGCATCTTTGACCCTGGTGCAGTTTTACCAGGTACCTATACACTCACTTATACAGCTGGCAATGGCACTTGTGTTGCCTCTTCAGATCTTACAGTAAATGTCGTTTCATCTGAAATTGTCACTGTAGTAGACACATCATTGTGCGAAAACACATCGACAGTTCAACTTCAAGCTACTCCCTTTGGAGGATCATGGAGCGGTGTCGGAATTATTGATACCATCGGACAATTTGATCCTGCCGTTTCAGGAATAGGTTCTTTTCAACCAGTCTATAACTATCCGGACAGCAATGGATGTGTTGTAGATATCACAGCCAATGTAATAGTCCAGGCATTTCCAATTGTTAGCTTATTAGATAATTTTCAGCTTTGCAATGTCAATACAGTTAGCCAACTTGCAGACATCCTCCAACTTACCTTATCTCCATCAGGTGGAATCATAACATGGACATTAAATGGGCTTTCATCTGATGGAACTATCAATGGCTCAACATTATCAAACACCCAAAATGTAAAAGTCACTTACAAGTCAGGTGCATGCACAGTATCAGACTCTGCAATGATCACCATTATCAGTCCACCTGTTTTACAATTTGCTAACGACACTACGTTATGCATCCAGGATTCAACATTTCAAATCGTAAGTAATCTTAATGGAAATTGGACCGGTCCAGGTGTTGATATTAATACAGGTATAGTAAATCTGTATTTTGCAGGAGCCGGAACACATCAATATGGATTTGAATACCAACCAGGCACAACCTGCGAACGAAAAGATTCATTACAAATCACCATAAATGATCCAGGTATCAGTTTAAATGCAGGCTCAGATATATCCTTGTGTGCAGGCCAGAGTTCATCATATACATTTTCTGGTTTTTCTCCTGCTGGAGGAGCATGGACAGGACAAAGTCTTACCGATTCAATTGCCGGCAATGTGAATTTGCTTTCACTGCAGGCAGATTCAATATATGCTTATTTCTATTGCCTTAATGATATGGGTACTTCAGGATGTCGCGCATGTGATCGCCTAGAATTAATCATTCATTCTTTACCGGATGCAGGCATTACATTGAATGGTACAACATGCATTAATACTCAATTCACATTGTCCCCGGATTTTTGTGATTTGACTTCAGCGTATTCATGGGATCTTGGTGACGGTACATTGTCTTCAGGTTGCATAGTAAATCATGCTTATACAACAGACGGTGACTACCAGGTTTCTTTACATGTTGCATCTCAATATGGATGTCTCAATGATGAAGCTCTACCTGTACACGTAACTGCTCCTCCCGTCGCATTGTTTGACGTGGTCATTGATGAAGGTTGCGCTCCTTTTCCACTGGAACTTATTAATTCGAGTTCCGGAGAAATCGGCAGTCAACTTTGGTTGATAGCCGGTGATTCTGTTTCAGGTCCGAATCCCGGAATATTGATCCTCGATGGATTTGCAGATGACTCACTGGTGATTATTGAGCTACAAATCTCAAATGTTTGTGCGATTGTTTCTGATTTTGATAGTGTACTGGTACATCCCTACCCGATCGTCGACTTCGGTCTGAATGTCGATGATGGTTGCTCACCGCTCATCATTGATTTTGGCAATGCGACCACCGGCAATCCCGTTACTTGGCTCTGGGATCTCGGCGATGGAACTTATTCAACGGATTCCGTTCCTGCACCACATATGTATACATCTCCGCATGACAGTACTTCTCTTTTTACAATTCAATTGATTTCATCGAACACATGTGGTGCTGACACACAATCACATGTGCTGACAGTTTATCCTCCTGATGTGACTGCATTTATTCAATTGGATACAACTTCCGGTTGTCAGCCACTATCCCTTACAGCACATTCCATTTCTACTCCGGGAGCAACCGTTGGATGGCAGGTGGTAGGTCCTGATGGAAAAATCACAGGGAGTACTGACAATGATCCTGTTTTTATACTTGATCAACCCGGTCTTCACATGATCATATTGACTGCTGCACGTTGTGGTGCAGATTTCGATACAGCTTATGTGGATGTTCTGCCTGCACCTTTCGTCGATTTTGCATTCGATCCGGTTGTGTGCCAGGGCGAAACCATTTCTTTTCAGAATTTGTCAATCGATGTCACTAGTGTCAATTGGGATTTTGGTGACAATACGCAAAGTGCATTATTCAGCCCCACGCATTCCTATACTGTACCCGGGAATTATTTGGTTTCACTTACCGAAAGCTCGATCCTTAATAATTGTCCGATCACCATCACCCGAAACCTGCAGGTTCATCCGACTCCGGTCATTTCGATTGACAACAGCCCTTTAAATGGATGTCCTCCATTTGATGTCTCATTTATCAATAATGGCTTGCAAGGTCTATCCTATGTCTGGAATTTCATGGATGGAACTTCTTTTTCAAATGCTTACGCCCCGGATCATATTTTCTTGGAGAGTGGCATTTATGAAGTAGAAGTCTTTGCATATGATTCGATAGGTTGTTTTAGTGAAACGACGATCATTACGGTTACGGTTTTTCCGGTTCCGGTTGCTGCCTTTGATTATGAGAAGGCGAATGAATGTGGTGTGCCTGCAGACGTAAGTTTTAATAATCTTTCAACCGGAGGACTTGCCTATGACTGGTCGTTTGGTGATGGGAATAATTCAGTTGTGGTCCATCCGGTTCATTCATTCCAATCAGCCGGAGATTATACTATATCGCTTTCGGTAAGCAATATTTATTTGTGTAAAGACACTGCGATCCTTCCTGTTTCCATCTATGAGCAACCTTTAGCGGATTTTAGTATTCTGAATCCATTATCTTGTCAGCTTCAGCCGGTAGTGATACTTGATCAATCTCTCCACGCCAATGAATATTATTGGTATCTGAATGGAGATCTGATTTCAGAAGACGCGAATCCTGTTTTACACATCAGTGATACAGGCGTTTATTATTTGACACTGATTGCTAAATACAATGACTATTGCCGGGACACTCTGACACTTGACCCGGCTATTTATGTCTATCAACTACCAACTTCTGACTTCACTTATACAGCTAATCAGGATCCTTCTATCCTCGGTGATATCCAGTTTCAGAATCTATCTACGCTGTTTGACAGGGACTTCTGGGACTTTGGAGACAGTACATCATCTGTTGAGTTGGACCCACTCCATGAATATGACATCAATCGTCCGGTGCAGGTTATCCTATATGCCTTCAATGGCAATGGAGGTGCTCTTACCTGTATTGATACTTCAATCCAGGATGTCAATCCCGAGTGGCTTACCACCTTTTATGCCCCAAATGCATTCAGCCCCGACCATGGCGAAGGACTTGTCCGTGTCTTTAAACCGGTGGGTATTGGCTTATCATCATATGACATATCGGTCTATTCTCCCTGGGGTCAGCGTGTATGGCATAGTACGGCTATTGAAGAGCAGCATCCTTCTGAGAGTTGGAATGGAAGACTTGATAATACCGGTGAAGAGCTACCTCAGGGAGCTTTTACCTGGTTAGCGAAGGTTGTATTTGTGAATGGGGATAGCAGGGTTTATAAGGGGTCGGTGACGGTGTTGAAGTAATTTGTTAATTTAATGCCACACATGTGAGTTGTTAAAGAGGATTTACTTCTGATTTTTAATAATTTAGATCCGGATAAGTGAACTTGCTGAATGTCATGGGAACTACCAAATTGTCAGATATATCAAAAAATCTAATTGCCAGTAATAAGATACAGGAGGTATTTGACTTACTTATTAATTATGCGAAAAATGATGAAGGCTTACATCCATATTTAAATGAATTGATTCTACTTACTTCCAGGTATAATCAACAGAAGAGGCAATCTGCTATTGGCGTTATAACTCATGCAGAAGAAACATTAGAACGAAACAAAGTTGTACACGGTCTCTTAGAAATTGTTAACCAGCTCGAAGGGAATATCAATAGCGTTGAGGTAATTGACGGAGAAAATATTTTAATCCATGGAGAACAAGGTTCAATAATAAATATAGCTGGAAATTATAAAATTGAAGATGAAATTGCTAAGGCAGATAAAACAGTAATTCATAACCTCCTTCAAGGGAAAAGTACAATTAAAATACTTTTTCTATCCTCTAATCCTTTAGACACGAATCCCTTAAGACTTGACTTGGAAATGCGAGATATAGAAAATGAGTTAATCCGCTCCAAGTTCAGAGATAGATTTGAATTTATTAAATTTTCTGCGGTTCGAATACATGATTTGCAAGATGCCCTTTTGAACCATTCTCCAAATTTTGTTCACTTTTCAGGTCATGGCAAAAACGAGGGAATTGCCTTATTGGAAAACAAAACTGATACTACTCAAATTGTTCAGTCGCAACCTCTTGCAAATCTTTTTAAGCTTTTTTCGAACGATATAGCTTGCGTATTTTTAAATTCCTGTTACTCCTATGACCAGGCCAGGTTAATTCGAACTTACATACCAAATGTAATAGGCATGAATCGTGCTGTTCCGGATAATACTGCAATAGAATTTGCTAAAGCATTCTATAAAGGAATTGGGGCTGGACGTGAAATTTCATTTTCCTTTGAACTTGCAAAAAATTCAATTGCTTTAAACAATATCCTTGGGAGTGACATACCTGTAATACTTTAAATTATAGCTGATTATACATTTTCACACTTACCATTTTAAAATTTATACAAGATTATTAATATGAAATATGCAACTATAGAATTCATACAAACTATCAAGTCTTTATTTTTAAAAGGTGAATTTAACAATACATTAGATACACTATATGAGTTTTTAAAGAATATTGACATCCAACTTTCAAATGATGTTTTACAACTCAAAGCCCAATTAATAGGAATTGAAGGAGCCAACAGAGTAGGTGTATTAACATTTCAGGAATATCAAATAGCAACTGCTAAATTAAATCGATCCATTCTGTATTTGATTGATCAAATTCCCACTTTAGAAAACGCTAAAAATTCAATTGACAGCCACAAACATCACGGCAGATTTTTACATGACATTCCATCTAATATGCCTTTAATGATGGAAACCAAATGTATTGTCAGGATAGCTGAAGATGATGAGATATTATTAAAAGGTTTTAATATTACTGAAGATACTGTCCGGGCAGATATTCTTATTTCAGAAATAATGGAGGTTGACCTAATCCCTTCTGATGAGACAAAAACTTTTATCATTCGTTCTTTCATCTCAAGTGAACAATTTATTGTTAACGGTGACTTTACTGAGTGGCTATTCTTTGTTAAACCACTCAGATCAGGTATTCATACGATGTTTATAAAATTCAGTATAATTCAATATATCAGGAACAAAGCACGAAAAAAGTATGTTGTATTAGAAAGAAAAATCACGGTTGTTAGTGATATTGAAAATATGGATTCAAGTCATAAAATAAAAGAATGGCATGACACTAATATAATTATTGATAATCCCTCAAAAGATAATCTGCTTTCCGCCCCAATTATATTAAAAAATAGTAAAGGCAAAAAACTTCGAGGAACTTTAAGTTTGATTGGTATTTTATTTATTATAGGTACAATTTCTGCAGCAATAATTTTTTACTTACTATTAATAGCAAACACAAATAAACAAGCAGGGAACTATCCAAATGTATGGACTACACAACCTACTCCATTGATTTTACTAATTGATTCTAATGGATTGGTTTTAAATCATTATCCTGATGTTGAATATTCAGATACAATCATTTTGAGTTATAAAAATACTCCTACAAATACCTATTTTCGAGATATGAATCCACTAATTAAAAAGGATAAAGCAATAAAAATAAATAGTGGTACAGATTCTTTAGTTGATTCTGTTAAATACATTGGTGAAGTTACAAGTTCTCATACAAGAAGAAGAACGACTACGATCGTTAGTGATACAAATACTAAGACAACTTCGAATCTTGTTAAATCAGGATATAAAATTGCAGATGTTCTTGTTGCTAAAGATACTATTAAATTAGGATTTACCACTGTCATTCAAATTGTTGCATACGGTTTTAAGAAAAATAGTCTTAAGTTTTATCTTAGCCAGAAAAGTCCAATTAAACCAACTAATCAGGATGGTAACATTTATTACTTCGATTTTACATCTTCTGATAAGCCGTTTTCATTGTTGGTTCTTGATACAGATAGTGGCAATTCAATTGAAAGGTTATTTAATGGCAATACAAGTTATCGCTGGAAACTAACAAGATCCACTGGTTCAATCGGTATCGGACCAGATTAGGTGAAGTAATCACGATTTAACCTGAAGTAGTCACGATTTAATCTGACTGTTTGATAATTTACGGATACCATTTTCTACGCCATCAAACTAGATTAATTGTAATTTCTTCATGTAACTACCTCATAAAATTGGTATTGACGGAAATAAAATCCTTTCTAAAGACTCTTTCAATTTCCACTTTGTGGTTTCAAATATTTCATCCAAACTGATTTTGTAGTCCAAGTCAGATGAAAGTAAGTTCCTATTCAGAACAGGTATTTGAAATGCCCTGATCTGGATCTTTCGGTTGTCAGCAAATGTATCCTGGATAAAAATTTCAAAACTCTTCTCTTGTTCAGCTTTAACAGTATTTGGGTAAAATAGAATCAATTCATCTATTTTAAATCTAACCGCGTAGGCAAGTAATTGATAAAGATCATTTTGTGATATACCTTTCTTAGGATCTCTTTCATCTGAATATACAATCTTATATTTCGTATCAGCTATTATTGACTTCAGGCCGATAGTTAAGTGTAAATCGGGTACAAGGTTAAATAATTTAGTTTCATCAAGATAGGTGTCACTTTTTTGAGCTTTTGCAGCAATATCAGGTAATTCCTTATCAATGAATCCAAAGACAAAGTCTTCAAAGACATACTCCATCGGAAGAAGAAAAGCAAAAAGTTTTAGATCATTTTTGTAATTAAAAGAAACGTAGTTAGACAGGAATAAATGACAGTAATCTCTAACTGTCTCAAATTCACCATGAAAAGGATTGAACTTGATTTTTAAGCACTGACTGGCAGTGGCTCTCACATCCGACACCTCATCAAGAATAAACAAAATTTCCCTCAGGTTCCTTTTGCTATCCTGACTGGTTGTAACACCAAAAAGTAAAGTCGCAACATACTTTACAATTTGATTGAATTCATTGTCTAACACGAAGGAATCATAAGTGCAGTTTAATTTATGCCATTGGCCTGTACCAATATTTTGATTGATGTAGCCGCTTGTATTAAGTCGCCCTTTAATGAAATTCAATTGTCCAGATACCTCCTCAAATCTTTGAAAGATTGAGTTGCTTAACAACTCCCTAGTGTACTTAGAAAACAAATAAATTAACACCTCAAAAAAATCACTTTTCTGACCGCTCAAGGCAGTTCTATAATTAGGAAATTTTATCTTCCTGCAGTAACTCAACCACCAAAGTATGTGGTTATGTATTTGATTTATTTGGTTTGGTTCAGACTCAAGTTCTGGGTTATAAAATATCTTAGGTAATAGATTGATTTTTTGACCATTGAAATGAATGACTCCAACATATTTATTAGACTTGATTTCATTGGTCTTATGAAGAAATTGAATGAATTGCTGATTTTCAATCTCAATATTTTCAGGGAGGTCATAATACGAATACTTTTCCCGGTTGCTCCAAATGCCGTCCAGGAACTTCTCAATTCCTTCAAAAGATTCGGAAAGAGTTTCTTTATTCTGATACTCATAGAGATTAACCACGTCTTCCAAGGATTCTGAGAGGCCAAGAATCAGGTTCTACTTCTACCCCCGCTTTGAAAAGAATACGCTTAACTTCCTTATCATCATTCATAAAATATTCCATTAATAGCGGAATTACTTTATTATTAAATCTCTGAATCAAATTGATATTTTCCTCCATGAAATACGAATGGCCGATTTGGAAATCATGACCTTTAGAACTTATAATTTCTGCATTTAGTCTCTCCAAAACGTCCACGTCATTAATATAATGCCCATCAATATCATATTGAGGATACATCGGAATGAATTCAAACCTTCTTCGCAAAGCAATGTCAAGGAGTGCAATAGATTTATCGGCGGTGTTCATTGTACCTAAAATATAGAGATTAGAAGGCACAACAAATTTGTCCCCTGAAGGTAATCTGACTTCCAGTGGAATACCACCATGAGACCTTTTATCAGGTTCAATAAGCGTTATGAGTTCACCAAAGACCCTGGAAATATTGGCTCTGTTAATTTCATCAATTACGATCACATAATTTAGTCTTTCAATTTTTTTTGGTGGATCTAATTTCTTAGGCAAATATTTAAGAATACTCTCATAAACATTGAAATAATAAGTAGCATGGTGTTTTGATAAAGCAGAAATAGAAGTTAAATTTTTAATATCCTTACGACTATTAACATTATTCCTATAAAACTCTTTTAGATCTGTAAATTTCATCCTTATCCCATTAGGATGGTGAGTCCAGTTTGGACCTGTATATCGAAATGCATCTTCATCAAAATCAATTATCGATACCGAATTTGTAATTTTATAGTCTTCCCCCTCATCTTCTAAATACTCTTTAAATTTTTCAAGCGCCAGATCGAATGAAACTTCCTTTGAAATTTCCTCTGGCTTTTTTTCAGAAAGTAATATGTTTTCCAAAGCCCTATCAGCTAATTTCTTAAAAATTCCATCAACTTTATTAAATATTAAAGACGCTTTATTATCAACCTCTGGCCGAAGGCCCTGAATGAAATCTTCATAACTATAATTCTGATGAAAAGTGATAAATTCAATTCGGTTATGAAGATTTGAATTAAATATGCTTAATGCTTCATTGTATGTTTCGATTTTTCGATTTTCAATAATTTCGGCAGCACGTAAGATGCTATAATAGGTTTTACCTGTCCCTGGAGGACCATAGAGGATAGAATTAAGCGGAATATTTATTATGTTGTTGTGCACTCTATCTGCAGTATCTGATTGGATTCCGATTATCTTAATTAGTTTTTTAACATAATCCGGATATTTTGTAATATCAGTGAGAGTTTTTAATACAATATCGCCCGATTCAATTGGCCAATCACCCTTCTTCTTCCAATCTACTTTTCGGTAACTTTTAAATTGGGCTTTATTTACATCATAGTGGTAGTCGGAAGCCACAACACCATACCCAAGGTAATTTTTCCTTCCTTTTTTGACTATCACAATATCTCCTATCTTAAGAATGTACCTAAATTCATAATTAGCTGTTGCATCATTTTTTTTAGAGGTATTAACATTTTCTATTTTCTGAAGCACTCCGTTTATTTCATCTTTGGATTGGTATTGACTTAAATCTCCTAATTCATCCCAACCTAATCCCATTATTCCCGACTCAAAGAAAGAATCCCACATGAATGCATCCTTTCCTGGGGCGTACATCCAATACCTTTTATTATCAATTTGCATTTCTGGGTTTGAATTCAGCATTATCTTTGTTTCTTGGATTAAGTTTAATCCTTTTTTAAAAACCTCACTCGTCACTAGGATCTTTTCCAATCCCATTTTAGTCACAAGAGAATCAAGCTTTGGTTTTGTTGTCTCCAGAAATTTAGTGAGTGCATGCAATCCATCTTTTTCAGCAAGAGTAAGGACAAAAAAGGTTTCACTCTTTTTTGTCATCTTTCCAAAATCCTTAGCAATGAGTTCCCTTGCTTGTTTATAAAATTCTTTTATTGCAGTTTCTGGTTCTGTTTTGAATCCATTTTCTACAGCACATAAAATGTCCAAGCCCTTCTTTTTTAATAACAAGCGCAATGCAGGACTATGATTAGTATTATTACTTCGCGTAATCCAGGAAATCCAAGCATAGTTTTCATCACCCAAAAACCACATTCCTGCATTCAGTTTGTCTTTTTTTAGCCCAGTTCTAGTGATATATACAAAATCAGGATGATTTTTGCGATAATCTTCTAATGTTTGAAACACTTTTTCATGCAAATCATTCATAAAATTGGGATTTAATAATTGAAGTGTATTTATTACTATTAATTTCTAATATTCTTAAAAAAATGATTTTAATTCTATTTGATAGAGATCATTTATAAAATCGAGTACTATTTTTTAGTATTCAACCCCCTCAGCACTCCCTAAAACTCTCCAGCCCCACCTCCAAATTCTCAATGATCTCTACGGCCAATTCATCTGTATCTGGTAAGTTATAAAGATCGGCTGGGTTCACCTTTGAGATACCCTATTATTATTCAAATATTCCTGGTTATTACCGTTTTTATTCCGAGTTCTAGGGTGTCCTCTACCCCCAACAAATCTAAAGATTCAATAGGAATGGACGAACCTTATATCAAAAATGGGTCATCCCGGCATCCTTCTTGCTATCTTCCCTTGGACCCGGCTAAAGCATATCAATGCATCCTATCACTTTCTTCGACACAGAGATTGATCCCAAATCGGGTAAAGTGCTTGATTTAGGTGCATACCGAAGGCCAAATGAACAGTTCCATAGCAAATCCGAAGAGGCATTCAAAACCTTTCTGTCTTATACATCCTTTTTTGCCGGACACAACATACTGCGTCATGATTTAAAGTACATACAGGGAATCATAGATAATGTATCACCTGATGCAAAATTCATCGATACTCTGGATCTGTCCCCATTGTTGTTTCCAAAAAGACCTTATCATAACCTCGTCAAAGATGATAAGCTCATCACCGAAGAACTCAACAATCCACTCAACGATGCCATCAAAGCAAGTGATCTTTTCCATGCTGAAGTGAATGCTTTCAATCAACTGGAACCGGAATTCCAGTCCATCCTTTTCGGACTTCTACAGAAAGAACTAGGCTTTTCCGCATTCTTTGAATGTATTGATTTCGACAATGCACCAATATCTCTTCTTACCAGCATTAAATCTGTTTTTCAAGAACGCATTTGTAATCATGTGGATCTCAGTCATATCATCGACCAACATCCCGCTGAACTTGCATATTGCCTTGCACTCATTCGCACTGATGATCCCTATTCGATCGCCCCACGATGGCTTAACTATTCGCGACCGGAGATAGTACAAGTGATGCGTCAGCTTCGCAGTAACAGATGTGTAGTAGGGTGTGCATATTGCAATCAGGCTAATGATGCACATGCAGGTCTCAAATCCATTTTCGGATTTGAGGCATTCAGGACTTTTGGAGGAGAAGCCTTACAGGAAAATGCTGTAAAAGCCGCTCTGAATTTCGAATCACTCCTAACAGTCTTCCCAACTGGCGGAGGCAAGTCGATCACATTCCAACTACCTGCATTAATGCAAGGCCAACAAAATAGAGGTCTTACAGTTATCATCTCCCCTTTGCAATCCCTCATGAAAGATCAGGTTGATAATCTGGAGAAGGTAGGCATCACTTCCGCCGTCACTATCAATGGTCTCCAGGATCCTATCGAGCGAAGTAAAAGTTTTGAACGTGTAAGTGAAGGATTAGCTCACCTGCTGTACATCTCACCTGAATCTCTGCGATCACCATCCATCGAAAAACTCATCCAAAGCAGATCCATCAATCGATTTGTGATCGATGAGGCACATTGTTTTTCCTCCTGGGGCCATGACTTTCGTGTCGACTACTTGTATATCGGAGAATTTATCAAAAACATACAGGCTAAACGACAGCAGGATACGATCATACCCATCTCTTGTTTTACAGCCACAGCTAAACCACAGGTCATCGATGATATCCGCCAATATTTTCTGGATGAATTAAATATATCATTGACAATCTTCCAATCTAAGGAGTCCCGCAAAAATCTACGCTATACAGTGTATGAGCAAACCGAGGATGCAGGAAAATATTCAACACTGCGGGATATTTTAACGCAGCAACAAGTTCCATCCATCGTATATGTATCACGTACAAAACGGGCAGAAGATCTGGCCAGAAAATTAACCGAAGATGGCCTTCCTGCACGACCTTACCATGGCCAGCTGGATTCAAACGTCAAAACCCAAAATCAGGATGCATTTCTGGCTGGCGAAGTCAGCATCATGGTGGCTACTTCTGCTTTTGGCATGGGGGTAGACAAAAAGGATATCGGGGCAGTGGTGCATTACGATATCAGCGATTCATTGGAAAACTATGTGCAGGAAGCCGGACGTGCAGGGAGAGATGAAAAGCTTAAAGCCAATTGTTACATTCTCTTTGACGAGGAAGACCTCAACAAACATTTCATTTTACAAAACAATACAAGGCTAACACAGAAGGAAATCAACCAGATTTGGTGGGCCATCAAGGACTTAACCAGGAAACGGATGACGATCTCACACTCGGCTTTGGAAATCGCGAGAAAGGCAGGCTGGGATGATTCAGTCAGGGAAATCGAAACACGCGTTAAGACAGCCATCGCCGCGCTGGAGGAAGCTAAATATATCAGACGAAAAAACAATCAGTCGCGTGTCTATGCAGATAGTCTGCAATACAAAACAGCACAAGCAGCTATTGATAAGATCAATGTGTCGGGAGTTCTCACAGAAAATGAAAAGGTTCAGGCAATCCGGATAGTGAAAAGCCTGATCTCCAGCAAGCGTACTTCTCAACTGAAAGATGATGATGGTGAAGCGCGTGTGGAATATTTATCAGATACCCTGGGTATTCCACTAAAAGATGTCATTAGGATCATCACCCTTCTGCAACAAGAGAAACTACTTGCAGATGCGAAGGATCTCAATGCGTTTATAGGCAAAGCCAATCCAACAGTAAGGCTCACAAGCAGAATAAAAGATTATCAAACTATATTGAAGTTAATCCTTGAACGAATTGAAAATGGTCCAATCACAATCCGGCTCAAAGAAATGCATGAAGACATACTAAAGGCTACAAGTATAGATGTCACTGTAAAGCAGATCCGCACGGCTGTGCATTTTATGGCGATCAAACACTGGATCAAACTCTTCTATCGGGACCTGGAGAAAAATATAGTAAGCATTGAACCCCTGGAACCAATTACATCCCTGCAAAAGAAAATAGAAGAGCTTTTGGCTGTTGCTCCGTTTATTGGTAAATTATTGATTGAAAAGGCACAGGTGATTGAGTCTTCCGAAGATCTGGTGTTGGTTGATTTTTCGGTCCTTGAAATAAAAGATGCACTCGTGCAATCCGGTGACCTTCAGTTCCAACATGTGACCCGCGAAGTGGTGGAGGATGCTATTTTTTATCTCACCAAGATAGATGCACTGACAATAGAAGGTGGATTCCTGGTGATCTATCAACGACTTATGGTAGAGCGGCTTGAGCAAAATACGCGCATACAATATAAAGCGGAGGACTATCAGGATCTGGAGCGTTTTTATGAAAACAAGATCCAGCAGGTCCATATCGTAGGAGAGTATGCACGTAAGATGATCCATGACTACCAGGGGGCACTACAGTTTGTGGAAGACTACTTCAGGCTCAATTATGATTCGTTTTTAAACAAGTACTTTCCCGGACGCCAGAACGATATCAAAAGGCCGATTACACCTCGAAAGTTTAAGGAGCTATTTGAAGTACTATCTCCACAACAATTGAGCATCGTAAAGGATGTATCAAAACACACTGCGGTTCTGGCTGGTCCCGGCAGTGGTAAAACAAAGGTTTTGGTGCATAAGCTTGCCTCGGCGGTACTAATTGAAAACCTGAAGCATGAACAGATCCTCATGCTGACCTTTTCAAGGTCAGCAGTGACTGAATTTAAGAAACGCTTGTATGGGCTCATTGGCAATGCCGCAGCGTTTATCCAGATTAAAACCTTTCATTCGTATTGTTTTGATCTGCTCGGGCGGTTGGGCGATCTAAAGGAATCTGACAATATCATCAGGAGTGTCATCAATGGCATAGAGGACAATCGCATCGAAAAGAATCGCATGACGAAATTGCTTTTGCTCATCGATGAGGCCCAGGATATGAATCAGGATGAATATGAGCTCATCGAAATGCTGGCCACGCAAAATGTCGATATGCGTATGATCCTGGTAGGAGATGATGATCAGAATATTTTCGAATTCAGGAATTCAAGTTCAAAGCATTTGCAGACATTTATTTCGCAGTATCAAGCTGCACGATACGAGTTGCTTGAGAACTTCCGGAGTGCTGCAACACTCGTTGATTTTACCAATCGATTTGTGGGCACCATCCGGACCAGGCTGAAAACCATGCCGATTGTTCCTGTTTCAGGCAAGGAGGGTGAGGTGAGCATTACAGAATGCAATCACGGTCCACTGACTGTAGCGGTAGCGGACAAAATTGTACAAGCGGAATTGTCTGGCACCACTGCCGTCCTTTGTCAGTCTAACCAGGAAGCAGCAGAAATCCATAGCCTCCTGCGGAAGCAAAATGTTAATGCCCGACTCATTCAATCCAATGAGGGTTTTAGCCTCATGAATGTGTTAGAGGTGCGAACGTTTGTCGACATGATCAGAGCGGACAACGAGGTCACCATTTCAAAGGAGAGTTGGGGAGAAACTATGAGAAAGTGTAAGCATCTATTTCAGAGGAGTCAGTGGTGGACCATGTTGCAACGATTGTGGAAGAATTTTGAGGATGCCAACCAAAAGACTTTGTATGTATCCGATCTCATCGCTTTTGTCAGCGAATCCAGGCTTGAAGATTTTATCTACGAGCAGTCAGGGGTGGTGATGATATCGACTTACCATAAATCAAAGGGTCGAGAATTCGACAATGTATTTGTCACCATCACCCGGCCACCGGTGAAGGATGATGAAAAACGTGCACTCTATGTAGCTATGACCCGTGCAAAACACAAACTGATCATCATAGCAAATGGGAACTTTTTAAAACCTATTTCCAATGATGTCACTTATTCAATTGATAACACACAATGCAAGCAGCCAGAGGAACTTTCATATGCGCTCACCCATGAAGATGTTAATCTTGGATTTTTTTCATCGAAGCAATCTCAGATTGAAACTCTCATTGCAGGAGATCCTCTTCAGATCAATCAAGATGGCTGCAAAGACATGGTCGGACATTTTATGGTTCGCTTCTCTAAAAAATTTCAGCAAACCATCCTGAGTCAGAAGAAATCAGGTTATGAACTTAATGGAGTCGGCAAGGTGAACTTTATTGTGTACTGGAGTGTGGAAGAGGGGGTGGAGATGAGGGTTGTATTGCCAGAAGTAACATTTCTTCGGAGGCTGAAATGAGAGCTTTAAAATGCAGGTTGTGGAAGAGGAAAAAGAGGTATTTTATTTGGCTGGCCTGGAAGAACTGAAGTGTATAATTAGATAAATTGCTTATATCTATTGATAAATCTTCTGATCTTCTTTTTTTGATTTTTTTTCATAAAAGATAAAAACGTAATAGCAATAAATTAGTAGAGATATAAGAACCAAATAGCATAGGAATAACTTTTCATTATTCAATAAAGCTGAATGGAATAAATTAAATTTATTAAATAAAACTAATAAAATCACAACAGTATTTAAGATGACATAAGGCTGGTAGAATTTATTATCAAATTTATTTTTCTTCTTGTATAAAAATATAATTACGGGGATTATCGACATATATAAAATGCTAAAATCATAATATCCAAGTTTAACTGCTACAAAACATAAAAAGAAAAGTACTGATGTAAACACATCGCAAAGAAGATATATCCAGTGTCGCTTATCTTCTTTAACAGTTTCATTCATATCTCCATATAAATGTAAATAATCCACAGAATAGAATAAGGTAATTAATATTTTAATAATAGTATCAAGATTAAAATAATTATTGAACGATAACTCTAATTGGGATTGAGGTATTAATTCATAAATCATTGAACCTATAAAGCCAGGATATAGTAATCCATAAATGAATCCACTCCAATGGGATTTACTTGTAATTTTCATGAGCTAGTAATAAGAATAGTATAAAAAAATAAAAGTAGTTCAAGTTTTAATGATATTTTCTAACATATCCTTTGAATTTGAAAATAAATAATTTGCACTATTATTTTTTGTTGCTAGATTAGCCAAATTTATTAATTCATTATTAGCTTCTCTATATTCAATAGTTTTCGTTCCGTTCAGCATTGTTGAAGCTTTTTCCATATCAATATATATTAACCTTGTTGGTGTAATGGGGAATACAAAGGCTATTGCACTTCCAAAATTCAAATTTCCAACAATATTTCCAGGGTGTATTGTGAATCCTGGGTTATCGCTTGTTATAAATGGGTTTCCCAGACTCGTTTGATATATTATTATTTTTCTACTTTCCATGAATAAATTAAAATGATTGTGCTTTGGCAATGTACCTGAGTGGATATTTAGTAAGGTAGAATTTAGAACATCGTTGGTCCCTTGTTTGTCATGCAAACCTTCTTCAAGAAGTTTTTTTAAAAGTTTAATGATGGAATCAATTTTATCATCCCCCTGAATAGCCCTATACTTATGACTTGATTCCACTATACCACTTAAAGCTCTTTCTATTAAATATTTTTGAATGACAGGATTTCTTAATGTATCATAATGGATTTTATTCCTTTGTTTAATACTTAAAAGCATTTTAATTAAATCAGCAATATCTGATTCAGATATAAATTGGTTTTGATTTAATTTTTCACTAATATTAAATAATAATGCTTTCTCATATTTAAAAGCTTTCTTTTCTATTATCAATCTATCTACGCCTATTGATGCTGACAATTTTTCACTGATTGTATATAAATTGCGGGAATAACCGAATTGTGAACTGTGTATAATTTTTATAATGTTATTCCTAGTATAAGCGTCCATTTTAATTGAATAAACTTGACCGGAATCATTAAATGTAAAATTATTTATATATACCCTTGGAATAAAATGTTGTTTCATTTTATTGTGATTGAAAGAATCTTTTAATAATTAATACTTTTCAAAGTTTTTAACAATCACAGTATCAATTTTATTATTAATCGAATCTAATTTAATAATCATATTACGAAATTGGCTTGAATTCAATATTACCTCATCAGCTTTAACTAATTCATTGTATGTCATACAAGTTGATATTCCTGTAAATAATAAGGCTAAAACACCAATAAAAATACCGTATTGAGATATCTGAATATTGACTTTATTAATATGATCTGATTTCGAAAGAAATTTTTGTTTAGGCAAATCATTAATTGAGTCATTTGTATGAAAGCTACATGCAAAATATGTATGAAACAGCGATGTTAATTCCGGATCTGAAAAGCCATAATGGTCATGACTTTGTGTATTCATATTTCCATAATAATAATATGCACCATGATTAAACATTATATTTGGCTGAGCTCTAAAAGATGTCAAATAATCTTCCTCTTCGAGGAATAAGATAATTTTAAGTGCTGATTTTAATTTAAGACTAATTTCATTAAATTTGATAAATAAATTTAATATCTGTTGCTGAGAATATGTTGCCAAGGCAAATTCAGTAAACAATCCTGAATAATAATTACCTTGCTCAGTTTGGCTTACAAACAATCTATGATTAGCAAATACATCATTATAATCTGACAATACTAATTCTAATAATTCATTAAAATTAATTGACTGTTTCCACAATAATCTATTAATTATTAGTCTTGATTGAGTAGTATCTAAATTCATTTTGATACAGTATTTTAGGTAATGTCAATTTATATTTTAGTTAATTAATCTATTAATAATAAATCTCTTAATATTGTAATTCCTGAAAGATCAATATTGTATTTCCTCCTCCATTTGTTTTTAAGTATACTATCCTTAACAGTAATCTCAAAAGTAAATGTTTTATCATTGAAATTATATACATCTCGTATATTTTGCCCTTCCATAATTACTTTACCAATCAGAGATTTAATTTTATGGTGATCAGTTGGCATTGGATTAAACACACATTCAATAATTTCGATGGGAAGCTTTTCGGCTGAAATAATTAAAGAAAATTCGTATCCTTCTTTAGTCATAGGAGGTGTTTTGTGCCCCCCTTTATGCACACTAAATCTTGGAGTAACCGCATATAAAAATGAAGGCTCCATTATTAAATCTTCAGTTAATTTCGTAATAATTGTCCTTGAAATATTGCCTAGAGGTGTTTGGCTCCCTTTTTCAACCATTGAAATGTACTTATTTAGTAATTCAAGATTACTCGATATTCTTGCAAATGTTAATTCTTTTTCCATTTTAGAAGCCATATCCTGTTGAGCCGTAACAGATTTCTTCATTTCCTGTTGTGTCACCTTAATATCTTGCCTTTGCACCCATAAAGTAGCAATAAGACCAGCAAACGCTAGTCCAGTGAATAAAGAAGTTAGTGGCCCGAATGAATCCCCATCGGGTACGTATTGTGAATTGGCCCAGCAAGTCCAGTAGTAAATAAAAATAAGAAACACAATAAAAATTGAAATGAAAAATGGTATCCAGAAATTAGTTGGAACTCCATCATCTTGGCCTCTTGATTCACCAGCGATACTTTCATACGATTTATCGTGCTCAAGAATAATTCGTGAGAACTTTATTTGGTAATTTGTAAATGGTATTCTCATAAACTCAGTTATTATTGAAGTGTTTTCTTATTTAGGGAATTTAACACCTCCCTAAAACTCTCCAGCCCCGCCTCTAGATTCTCTATAATCTCCACTGCCAGTTCATCCGGATCTGGTAAATTATCAAGATCGGCCAATGATTTGTCTTTGAGCCATGTAATATCCAGAGAAGTTTTATCACGCGCCAGGATCTCTTCATAACCAAACTTCCTCCAGCGACCTTCAGGATTCGTTTCGCTCCAGGTTTCTTTCCGCTTATTGCGGTTTTTTGGATTGTAGAGGGTGATGAAGTCTTTGAGGTCTTCGAGCTTGAGCGGATTCTTTTTTAGCGTATGGTGAATGTTGGTCCGGTAGTCGTAGATCCAGATCTCTTTGGTCCAGGGATTTTTGCTGGAAGGCTTGCCGTCGAAAAAGAGGACATTGGCTTTTACACCATTTGCATAGAAGATGCCGGTAGGGAGACGGAGGATGGTGTGGAGGTCTGTGGTCTCCATGAGTTTTTTCCTTACAGTCTCCCCTGCTCCACCTTCAAAAAGGACATTGTCGGGAAGGACTACTGCAGCCTGTCCCGTAGATTTCAACATCGATTTGATGTGCTGGACGAAGTTGAGCTGCTTGTTGCTGGTGGTGACCCAGAAGTCCTGGCGGTTGTAGGTGAGGTCTTCTTTTTCCTGCTCGCCTTCTTCATTGGTGAAGGTCATGCTGCTCTTCTTGCCGAAGGGCGGATTGGCCAATACATAATCGTATTTCGATTCCGGGGATGCGATCAGGGAATCATTTGGAGAGATGGAGGTATTGCTGTCGATGTCCCCGATGTTGTGCAGGAAGAGATTCATCAATGCAAGACGGCGTGTGCTGGCGACGATTTCATTACCGGTGAAGGTGTCGTATTTCAGAAATTGTTTCTGGCCTTTGTCAAGGGTATAATTTTTTTCATTGGTCAGGTAATCATATACCGCCAGGAAGAAACCACCGGTGCCACATGCAGGATCGGCAACAGTCTTTTTTGGCTCAGGTCGCACACATTCCACCATCGCCTTGATCAATGCACGCGGAGTGAAGTATTGTCCTGCACCACTCTTGGTGTCTTCTGCATTTTTCTCCAGCAGGCCTTCGTAGATATCGCCTTTGTCTTTTACACCCATGAGCACCCATTGCTCGGCATTGATGAGCGCAATGAGCTTGTAAAGCTTTGCAGGATCCTGGATCTTATTTTGTGCTTTGGTGAAGATCTGTCCAAGGATGCCTTTCTCTTTTCCAAGTTCTCTCAGCAATGTATTGTAGTGTGCTTCTAACTCACCACCACTCTTATTGGTCAATGTTGGCCAGGCATACTTCTTTGGGATCGGCATCGCCCGATTGTGAGGAGGCTTACTATACTCATCTGCCATCTTAAGGAAGAGGAGATACGTCAGCTGCTCGAGGTAATCGCCATAACCTACACCATCATCTCGTAGGGTGTTGCAGAAGGCCCAGATTTTGGAGACGATGGAGGAATTCTTATCCGATATAGGTTGTGCCATGAATTTTAGTTCTGTTCAACGCAAATATTACCTTAATCTCTTATTTGATCTGGAAGAATGTGGAAAATAATGAGCGATCTGGAAGAATGTGGAAAAATTATAAAAATGCCAATTTTTTATAACTACTTATATATCTATTACTTATATTAGTGATAAACCAATTTTTTTCCATATCTGGAAATTTTCAATAAAATCTGGAAGGGATCAAAGTTTCTTATCTGTCCTTAAGTACTCAGTATTTCTTGCTTTCCCTCTTACGAAGATAAGTCCATTATCCACTAAATCTTTAAGATCGCTTCTAATCATTCTGTCCGTTACATTTTCCTTTATTCCATCAATAATTTCTGAAAGAGACAAAGCTTTGTTTTCCGATAGAGCAGCTAATATTTTTTGTTGTCTTTTATTTAAATTTTCAAGTGAAATATTCTTTAAAGGTCTTAATTCTTCCTTAAAAAACGTAAGTGTAGTTGTTTCTGATTTACTTATCCATTTCGGTTCTTTCAAACCTGCAGTCCTGCATTGTTCTACAATTTTCAAAGTACCTCTTCCAATTTTTTCAATCAAACCTCTCAGATAGAAAATATGTGCAATATCGGGATTTGGGGGAAGAGAAAGATGATTTCTCTTAAGTTCTTTATCGTTTAAAGAAGGTGGTAATTCACCACTGTTTTCAATTTCTAATCTATCAGGATAAATCCCAATAAAAACACTTCCAGAAATATCTGAATAATCACGGTGGATAATTGCGTTCAAAATACCTTCATCCAGCGCTTCTATAGGGTATTTGAAACGGTCTTGCCTTTGCCATTCTTCTTTGCTGAATTTGCTTACAAGAGGGATATTCTTTTTAAAGTATGACTGCAATTGTTCAAATGAATCAAATAAATTTCCCTCAAGTAACAAAGAATTGTCAAAATGGTCTCCAGTTTTTCCTTCAGGAAGTTCGACAATTCTTATTCTACATTGAGGCAAATATTTAGTAGGTTCTTTAGCGAATAATACAACTGCAGCATTTGAAAAGTAATTATTTCTATAAAGTCCGAATCGTGCAAGGAAAGAAATGAAATCGTTTTCTGAGTATTTATTTGATCTTCCTGTTTCATTTGCAAGTTGAATGGTCTTAAGGATTTCTTTCTTATCAAGATCTTCAATTGTTGCATCCATCACAGGTAATCTTTCCCAGTGATTCTCTTCTACTTTTCTGTTTCTTATTAATAAACTTAATTCTTCGGGTGAAGAAATTGAAGTTCTTATTCCCTTTCGAACATAAATCTTTTGAAATACTGAATATGGTTTTTTTGAACCTTCAATCACATCTATCAAACAAATTTGATTGGAATTAATAGTGAATTTAGAGATATTAATAATGCTCTCAGGAATAATATTGTCAAAAATGTAACTTCTTAAACTAAGAAAATTCTGTTCAAAATCAGAAATGTATTTCAGTTTCTTCTTTGAATCCACTCCAATTAATATTCTCCCACCACGAGTATTTAAAAATGCACAGGTAGTTTTAGCAATTTCTTCGGAATTGAATTCAGAGAAGAAAGAAAGCTGATCACTTTCATTTTCTTTAAGAATTTTCTTTATATATTCAATATCATTCATGCTTGTAATAAGCTCATTTGTTTAACAGTATTAATGACACGTGATGCTTTTCTGAATTGTGCATCAATGAACCTTTGAATTTCTGGTAGATCGTGAAATTCCTGAACCCAATGCCCAATTTTCTCCTTTGGAGGCACTTTATCCAGAGTGACAGCATTGTAAATTTCAATACACCTCACATCTATCATTGAATTGGGTTGAATAACAATACTTTCAGGTTGAATTTGTTTGAGATTATGGCGTTCAACTATTTTTGTGTTTTTCAAAAGTTGTCTTGTAAAAACTACATCATGATGTGCTAAAAACCATCTGGCTTTTCTTAATTCAATAGCCTTCAAAATCTCTTCGTGGGTAATAGATCTTTCACCTATAACGCCGGAACCATATTGTGGTCGGATAATCCCAAGAAAAGCATCACACTCATCTACTGCATCTAAACAGCTTTGAAGATTTGATTTATCTGCTCCAGCATATACGGTTCCCATATGTGAGTTAAGAACATCATAACCATAAGTATCCAGCTGTGAATATATGGAAGCCAACTGGTCTTCGTAGCCGTATACAGTTGAAGCTACTAAGACTTTTATATTATTTCGCGGTTCCATTTACCTATATTAATTACTTGCACAAAAATATGTATTTCAGTTGGATGATTTAAGTAGCCTCCCTTCAAATAACCTATTCAATATACTAAATTTCGACATCTCATCGTGCTGTAGACTTGAAGACTGTGATGTACTCATACATTCTCAAAAAACTGAACAGCAAAATTGCAAAAATCAATGATCACATCTTTGTCCAGATCAAACTCCTTTCTGCTGCCTAAATAATTCCGACTGGAAGGAGTGATCTCAGCACCATCCTTCAATTCAGTTACTGTTAGGCATTTGATATGCTTTTTGGACACCAGGACGATGTAAGCATTTTCATATGGATAATTGGTAGGAAGATCCTTATATCTGAACTCTCCGTTTGCCCTGAATTTCACTTCTACAAAATGAACATCCTTCGTTTTAGGATTTTGCATCACGAAGTCAGGCATCCTGCGGATTTCCAGGGCTACATCCGAACGGACACCTTTGAGCAGCTCCATAATACCTGGAATCGTGTTTTCCATCCCATACCTGAATACATTGTAACCCAGGCTGAGAAACAACTCTTGGATTAGAGTCTCTGCAATCCGACCTTTGATCATGCCGTATCGAAAGGCCCTTTCTTTGTCGGTGAGGCCTGATAACTTTTCATCGCCTTCAATTTCTGCAGCACCTTCTGCTACTGGTCCACTAGATTTTGATTTGGAGTAGCAATCGGTGCAGAGGCCACCATTATATTTAGTGTATTTGCCACATTGGGTGCAGTCTGCCATAAAACATATTTTTAGTTGTTCTTTATTTTCTTAAGCTGGCTCACGCTATGGCACACAATGGCCAATCGTATTGAGATGGCAACAATAAACAATAATATTCCAAATGATCGATTTAATGAATCAAATTTATTGGACGATATTGCCTTGACGTGAATTTTATATGAATTAATATTATTGTTTATCCGTCTTGTAATATTTAAAAACTCATCAATGTATTTTTGTTGGTCATTTGTTCGATAAGGTAGACTCAAGATTGAAATAGTATCTAATAATACTTCTGGCTCATTGCTTGTGTTATAAACATCTAAGGAATAGTTCTTTGACCAATTGCAAATCAAGTCCTGGTCAAATTGCAAATCCGTCAAATTGTTTGGGCTATTCTTAGAGGTAATAAATATGAAACAGGTTTGTGAGCCGATAAATTTATCCTTAATGCGAGAAATTTCTTTATCAATCCACATCCTATTGAAACGACGTTCACCATTTATGTTATCAATTTTATTCTGATTTATTAGCGCAAAAAGTCCAATAGATCCTATAAAAATCCAAATGTATTCTAGGCGCTTCCAATTAACCTCACTGATTTTAATGATATAGCTAAATGTATAATAGATTACTAGCCATAATATTAAAATACAGACCGTAGCCCATCTTGGATCAATAAGAATGTTCTTTATTAATGTGCCTGAGTCCATAAATGATTAATTCGAAACAACTATTTAAGGTTCATACTCTTATTTCAGTTTATACAATTCTCAGAAAAGCACTATTGTGCATGTTTTATGATTTATAGATGTTCTGTTTTATGGTAAATAATCTGCTAGATTTATAGATCTAATTATTAAAGTAATTAAAAACAAAAAGTGAGTTTTTGATAAAAATAAAAATTAATATAAGAATTCCAGCCATATAGCTTACAATTGCTATCATCCGAATTAACAAAAGACTTTTATTTGCATGATTATATAAATCATCATATAATTCTTTTGAGACAGACTCAAACTGAACACTATTTTCATCTCTTGGTCGGCTTGCAACCAGGGAAGCGAAATTCGAATGATTTCCACTAAGAATTGAAAATAGTTCTTCGTATTGTGATAATTTATACGATTTAAACTTTAATTTTTCAGCTTGGTCGATAAGAAAAGTGGGTGGATATCCAGAGGAAATATATTCTGTATAATTTTTAAACGTTTTTATTATATAAGGACAAAATAGTTGATATAATAATGTACCAATTCCAAACAGGACTCCAACCATATATAATAAATACCACTTGAATGGTAGTGTAAAATTAAATTCAAATTGCTTTTGTGCTATAACTACATTTATCTCATTATCAATATTTTGTACAATACTAACAATCACAGGAATTAAAATTACCCAATAATAACTTGATCGGCTTAATTTCATATTACCCAAATAATCAATATTTCTCCATTTCATGCTGTATATATTTATTAGATATCGATATTTGAAGTCAAATCCAAAAGTGTGCTTGTACCACGTTGAATTAATTCTTTTAAAGATTCTTTACTTGTGAATTTTAAAATTTTAACTAGTAGTCTTGGGCTTTTATTCATTACTTTGACAATGAACCTACTATAATTCCTAACAAATTTTCTTTTAGAAGTTTTAGGCAGTGATTTCTGTAAAACAATGAGATCCTTGCATAGTTCTTCCCCTTCATTGCTAAGTTCTTCCTCAATAATGCCTTGCCACTGATTGAAGGTTTCTTCAAGTAATAAAATTTGGTCGGGCGAAAGACCTTCATCTGCTTTGTCATCGACTAATTCGAAATATTCAACCCACTCTTTTACATGTTGATTAAAGTTAGGATTCGAGTATTCAATTACTTTATCATACTCTTTTAAGATATGTAACCAATCTTCAAAAGTTTCAAATGCTTTCTGATGAGATAAATGCTGTTCTTTTTGACCGAGTTTGTGTGGTCCAAGAGGACTATATTTTACTGTAAAATATACGCTATTATCTCTTGTAAAGGCAGTAATTGAAAGAAAGAAGCCAGAATTTTCATCACTATCTAGCAATTTAAAAGAGATAGGACTATCTGCATGGAGTTCAAAGTATTTCCAATTTTCATCGTGCTTTTGAATTTCTAAAATAGCTTGAATCAATGTTGATGTAAAGGCTGCCTCATTCAGTGTATAGTCTTTTTTGGATGGCATTTTATATTAGTTTTTATTCGATATAATTTCTAGAGTAATAAATCCCCCTCAAAAGCCCTCTTCAACACACTCTGTCTCAACACCTCCGCTTGCTGTAGACTTTGATTAATACTTTCTTCCATTTTATCAACAACACTTAATCTACTTTCAATTTCTAGTATAATTTGATCTTGGTCCTTCAATGAAGGAAGTGGTATTATAATATTTTTTATGTCTCGAAGGTAAATTGCTTGTTGAGCAGTAGCTCCTGAAACGGAAATCATTTTCTGATTCGCTAATGGAGACTTCAAAATATGGCAAAGGAATTTACTATTTATTAGCTGATTTGACTTTATTAAAATTACACTACCCAATAAACAGAATGTCCTATCGGTATTGACTATACACATTCTACCTACTGTCGCACCTCTACTCACTATTAAGATATCACCTCTTGATGGTTTGCATCTTAGTAAAGCTTTTTTAGCAGTTTCATTGGAAATAAATAGAGGATCCACAAAAGAAACGCCTTCATCACGAACATCTTTAGCCGAGAGGAAAGGAATCCCAGAAAACTGTGTGGGAGGTCTAAAATGTTCGCCATCAGTAATTTTCTCAGAAACGGAATCAAGAGTTACCCACTTCCACCCCACCGGCAATTCCCCCGCCTTCACATTCTCATTTGTCAGTCTTCCTTCAAACGCCCATTTCAACACTGCCTGTCGGTACACCTTGAGCTGCTGCTGAGCCATCTTTAGATTTTCAATCCCTTTGTCTAGTTCGCTTAATAGTTCTTCGATTTTTGAGATAATAATTTCTTGAATTTCGAGAGGCGGAATAGGGAAATCTAGCGGAACAATGTTTTTGTTATTTATCTGCGGAACATTTGAGCCATCACAAATTTTGCCCAGATCTAACTTTTGGAACCAATAAAATAGAAACTTACTTAATACTGCTTCGTTTGGTAGTACTCCCATTAAATTCAAGTCGAAGGAAGAACTATGTGAAAGAACTCTTTTTTTATTCGTGAGAATAGCACCACCTCTCTTGGGAAAAATGACAGTTCCTTCAGGATATACTTTTAGTTTTAAGGCTCTCATTTCTTCAGAAGTTAATTTAGTATTCGATGAAATCATCCTGATTTCATTTCCTTCTAAATTCATATCACTCACCTTATAAAATTGGAATTGTCCAGTATTTGAAATACTTTCCAATCCTTTCGGCGTACTTCCACTAACAATTTCACAAGCGTCGCCAAGCTTGGACCACTTCCAGCCTTTTGGTAGTTCTATTAAACCATTTTCTATCATGCAGCTAACACCTCATTCAACTCATTCACAATATTATCCGTCTCCTCCCCAAACAACTGCCACATCCTCCCCAGCCCGCCATTCTTGTTGAAAGGATCCAATTCAAAATCATCCTTGTCCAGATGAAATGAAGAAGCAATGTAATCTTTAATCATACGCAACCACTCCATTTGTTCTGCAGTAAACTTAACAGGTCCTGCCTGCCTGCGGAATACCCAGTCCTGGAAATTTTTATCCACAGTCTTGTCATACGACACCAATGACTGATCAATGCCACTGACTTTCCGGATTAGCGATACCAGGGCGATCAATTCATTCTTGGCAGAACCATTCGCCTGATCAAGTTGCTCATAGGCACGCCATACATTCATGGGTGCGAGACGAGGCTCTTCCATTTTGATTTTTTCATACAGATCACGGATCATCGTATACGTCAGCTCACGCCGGCGATAAGGCTGATCATAAAAGATCTGCAGCGCAGTGATCTCATCCTTATGCTCACGGATCCACGCTTCAAAATCATCAATTGTATTCCGCGCATTTGACTTTTGATCTTTGACCCAACCGATATTCGTGATGTGATCAGGATTGACCGCATCGATGATCTGATCATATTTCCGCCGCACATCGACGATGTAATCCCTGAGCTCCGGATTGTTGAATACGTCCACCGCCTGCTCGATCAGCTTTTGCTTTTCTTTTTGAATAGCAAGTTCTATCGATTGCAATGATTCGCCCTGCTTTTCATTTTTCACTTTTCGTTCTACATTTTCAATCATATCCGGATCATACGCAACGAGCAGATTCTTCACGACATGATTGATCATAAAGCCACCTGCTTTCTCTGCAAAACCCATCCGCTCCTTTTCATTGATCTGCCTGTCAAGCCGGATGAGCCGGTTGGCCAATGAACTCAATATCTCCTCCTGCGTATTGCCCATCGCCACATTCTGCAACAGATCTTTAAGACTGATCCCGGGCTTCTTTTCCAGCGGACGGCTATCCGTCTTCTGCGAAGATTCCACACCGATCGCATCGATGATCACAAAATGATCCTTCGACATCTTTGCAGAAGGCGTGCCTTTCAATCGCAGCTCCTCGAGCGAACACGTCCGCGTACCACGGCCCTTCATCTGTTCGTAATAACTCCGGCTCTTCACATCGCGCATGAAGACCAGCACCTCCAGCGGCCGGATATCCGTACCGGTGGCGATCATATCGACCGTCACGGCGATGCGGGGATAATAGTCATTGCGGAACTGCGACAACACCGACTTCGGATCTTCTTCGCTGCGATAGGTGATCTTCTTGCAGAACTTATTCTCCTCCGCAAACTCTTCGCGCACGATCTCGACGATATCTTCCGCATGCGAGTCGGTCTTGGCAAAGATCAGGGTCTTCGGCACTTCAAAGGATACTTCGCCTCCATCTGCATCCCGCGTGATCCGGTCCGGAAACATCGCCGGCATGCTATCGCGAAAAGCCTGGACGATGAGGCGGATGGTATTGAGATTGACGATATCCCTGTCGAGTTGCTTCCCGCTGTATTCTACATCTTCATCGACGGCTTCCCAGAATTTCTTGCGGGTCAGGCGTTCGCGTTTGTCGACATATTCACCGACACCGATCTTGCTGCCATCCTTCGTGATTTTGGTTTCGATCGTAAATACATCATATGGCACCAGGACGCCATCGATCACCGCTTTCTCATAGCCGTAATCGCTCACCACATTCTGATTGAAGTATCCGAAGGTGCGATTGTCAGGCGTCGCCGTGAGACCGACCTGGAACACATCGAAATAATCAAGGACCTGTTTCCACAGGTTATAAATGCTGCGGTGACATTCATCGATGACGACGAAGTCAAAAAACTCGATCGGCACTTTCTCATTGTACGCCACCGGCACCGGCGATCTGGGTTCGAATCGCATTTCATTCGGATTGTCCTGTTCGGCGGACTCATCGAGTTCTTCGCCTTTGAGGATGGAATACATGCGTTGAATCGTGCTGATGTACACCTGGCTGTCGGGAGGAATAAAGCTGCTTTGTAGCCGGGTCACGCCATAGAGCTCGACAAATTTGCGGTTGTCGTCATTGGGTAGGAAGGCCTGGAATTCCTGTTCCGCCTGTTGCCCGAGATTCTTTGTATCCACGAGGAAGAGGATGCGTTTTGCTTTGGCGTACTTCAGCAGGCGGTAGATGAATGTGATGGCGGTGTAGGTCTTGCCTGAGCCTGTGGCCATCTGGATGAGGGCTTTCGGGCGGAATTCTTTGAATGACTTCTCCAGGTTGTTGATCGCTGTGACCTGGCAGTCGCGTAATCCGTCGATGGGCAGGGAGGGGATGCGGAGGAGGCCTTGTCTTAGTGATTTGCCGTCTTCCCTCCATTGGCGGAAAGTCTCGGGGCGATGGAAGCTGAAGACTTCTCTTGATCGTGGTTTGGGATCTCTGTAATCGGTGAAGTGGGTGATGTCGCCTGTGCCCTCGTAGGCAAAGGATAGCTTTTCGTTATTTAAGTATTTGAGTTTAGAGGTAGCATATCTTTCTGATTGGTCTTCGTCTTTTGAGAGATTAACGCCTTCTTCTACTCTTTTTGCTTCGATGACGCCGACTGGTTTCTTATCGACGAAGAGGATGTAGTCGGCGGGGCCGGTGTCAGTTTGGTATTCGCGGATGGCGACTCCTGTGCCTGCGCTGATGTTGAATTTCTTTTTATCCTGGATGATCCACCCCGATGCCATTAGAGCCGTGTCGATACGGTCGCGGGCGAGTTGTTCGGGGGATTGATTTGCCATTCGGTATTCAGAATTCAGTAATCGGTATTCAGTAAATTGTGATTAATTTATCTATATAAATTATTGATAATCTGTACTTAATAAAAGTAATGTTCTAATTTTAAACAATCTATTGTTTTAAAATGAAACTTTCTTTAATTTTGGAAGGTTTACTTAATCATCTTTATGAATTTCAAAATCACACAAGAACAGATCGGCAACCGGATAGCCAAATTACGCAAGGCAAAAGGATTATCGCAGGATGATTTGGCCAAACATATAGAAATGTCAAGACCCTCTCTTGTGCAAGTCGAATCAGGTAAACGAAATCTTGATATCCTGGAGCTGCAAAAGATATCCATGGTACTGGGTTTTTCTCTTGATGATTTTATGTCAAAAGATTTTGATGTTGCGAAAGAAGAAGAAAGGGAAAGTGCAATTGAAGACATAAAATCAGAAATACGTATTTCTGTTCCAAAGCTCAATAAAGAGAAATTTAAAAATGTACTGTTGTATATCCTTGAGCGATGTGCAGGAAAACCGAACGTGGGTGAAACGGTATTGTACAAGCTGCTCTATTTTTCTGATTTCAATTATTATGAATTGTATGAAGAGCATTTGACGGGTGCTAAATACAGGAAGTTGCCGTACGGGCCTGTACCCCAAAAACTGGATATCATTTTGAACCAGATGATGGAAAAATCCCAGTTGCAAAGGGTCAAAACAGAATTTCATGGATTGCCCCAGACCCGATACCTACCACTGGTTAAAGCAGATCTGACTGTATTGAAGGCAAGTGAGAAGGAAGTGATCGATAAAGTGATCGATCAGATGAGTGACTGGACTGCAAAAGCGATCAGCGATTATTCGCACAAAGACTTACCCTGGGAAGTGACTGAGGAGGGTGATGATATCAATTATGAATTGGCTTTTTACAGGGAGCTGCCATATTCAGTCAGAGTGTATGATGAAACTGAGGAATAGAAGATGAAGATTGAATGGCTCGCGGAGTATGAAAAGGATCTGAAACATTATCGGAAGAAGTTTCAAACTATTGACGCTGATGTGGAGGATGTGAAAATCATCTTACGTAAAAAACCGGATCAACGACCTCCATTCAGTTATCGCATTGAAGGATTAGGCATTGAGACTTGTGTGATCAAGATTAAGAAAATAGCATGCAGATCTTTGAAAGGAAGAGGTGTGAACTCGGGGTTTAGGCTGATCTACGCACATTTTGAAAGAGAGGAGAGGATTGTATTGGTGGAGTTGTACCATAAAGCGGATAAGGAGATGGAGGATAGGGAGAGGATTAGAAAAAACTTTAAATAGATTCTAACATCAATAAACGAACTATTAATACTATATGAAAAGAATTAACATACTTGATTGGGGTATTTTTAATTTAATAATTTATGGCCTATTAATTTTTGTAGGGTGTTTACTAATTTTACTCCTTCCATTTGGTATTGGTGAATATCATAATGTTGGCGATTTTGTTAGTGGCATGGTAGGATCACTTTGGTCTCTGGCTGGAGTTTTATTAATCTATGCTGCTCTGAAATCCCAAAAGGAGACGCTTCAAGATCAGAAGAAAGCTACTACAGCAAATATTGAAGCTGTCAATACCCAAACAAAAGCGCTTGAATTTCAAATCAAGGAATTTCAACTGCAGGTCAAAGAATTAGAACAAACAAGAAAAGTTTTTGAAGAGCAAAGTGAAACCCTTGAATTACAAAGATTTGAAACTACGTTTTTAAACTTATTAAATCTTCATCGTGAAGCGCGTCAAATTGTTTTCACAAAGCGAGTTCAAGATATAGTATATGGGGCAGAAGCTCTAACAAAATTATGGGAAGGTTTCGTAAATTCAATCCAATCAGAAGATAAGGATTTGGAAAGTGTTTATAGCAAGTTTCAACAATATTTTTATGTGAAGCACAAAAATGTTTTAGATCCCTATTTTTCAACTGTTATTCAAATATTAAAAATATTAGACCGATCTACAATTGTAAATAAAGAAACATACATTGATTTGTTCATATCTCAGCTGTCAGATGTCGATAAACTATTTATATTTTACTTAGGGGCTAAAGTCTCCCCGGGCAACTCTCTCAAACCATTAATAGAAAATTATGCAGTACTTCGATTTCTAAACGTTGATAAATTAATTGTTTTGGATCATCAGCAAATTTATATGGACAAGGCCTATAATCATAATTCACTTCTTTAATTGCATAGAAGCAAAAATTAGCTGAAGACTTCTCTTGACCGTGGTTTGGGATCTCTGTAATCGGTGAAGTGGGTGATGTCTCCGGTGCTCTCGTAGGCAAAGGATAGCTTTTCGTTATTTAAGTATTTGAGTTTTGAGGTAGCATATCTTTCTGATTGGTCCTCATCTTTTGAAAGGTTGACACCTTCTTCTACTCTTTTTGCTTCGATGACGCCTACAGGTTTCTTATCGACGAAGAGAATGTAGTCGGCAGGGCCGGTGTCGGTTTGGTATTCGCGGATGGCGACTCCGGGGGCTGCACTGAGGTTGAATTTCTTTTTATCCTGGATGACCCAACCGGACTGGACGAGCGACGCATCGATGTGGTCGCGGGCGAGTTGTTCGGGGGATTGATTGGGCATTTATTTTGAAAAATTATTAATGGAAGTTAGGGTTGCTTTAAAATAGTTACTTGTATTAGCATATGCCTACCCTTTTGGTTTTGTAAACAGTAATTCTTTCACCCCATTTCTTCCGGTCATCATAACGACAATCAAAATAATACCATAGATTATTTGACGCAAATTAGCTGCAATGTTGTCTGGCATCCCTACAAATCGAAGTGCTTCAGGTAATAGGATTAAAAATGCAGCTGCTAAAAAGCTACCAGTAAGATTTCCAAGCCCACCGATGATTACACTTGAAAGAATGAAAATAGATTCACTTACTGTAAAGCTTGTAGGATCAATGTAAGAAATATAATGGGCATAAAGTGTCCCAGGGATAGCTGCGAATATAGCACTCATTGTAAAAGAAACAGTCTTTGCGAGATAGACATTCTTGCCAATGCTCTGTGCATAAATCTCGTCCTCACTTATAGCTATCAAAGTCATACCAAACCCGGATTTAGAAATATTCCGCAAAACTAACCAAATGAGTGCGACAAAGAAAAGTGAAAGACCCAGGAACGGAATCTTGTCATCTAAACTCAAACGAAACAAATGGATAGAGGGGATACCTGAAATACCTAAAGGTCCTCTAGTCAAATCCATCCAGTTATTCATAATAGAGAAAAGAATAACCTGAATCCCAAGAGTGCAGATGATAAAATAATCATCCACTGTGCGTAAAGCGATCAATGAAACTAGAAAAGCAATCGCTCCACTAATAAACATTGCTATCGGAATGCTTAGCCAGAAAGTAAATCCAAACTGGGTTGAAAGTATTGCAGTTGTGTACGCGCCTATGCCAAAAAAACCTGCATGTGCCAGTGAAATTAACCCAGTGAAACCAGCAGATAGATTTAAACTTTGCGAAAGCAGAGTATAGAAACATATCAGAATCAAAAGATGAAAAATGTACTCCATAGCTTATATCTCAACTTTCTTCAGACGATTTCCACTAAATCCCAGTGGTTTCCAGATCAAAAATAAAATAAGAATAATATACGTAATTGCATCCATCCATTTTGTGTCAATGTAATAAGCAGCTAGATGTTGTGCAGTAGCAACTAGGAACGAACCTGCAAGTAATCCTCTTGTGCTCCCTACTCCTCCTATAATCATAGCTACTACTCCATAAAGCAAAAGATTAAAACCGAAAGTGGGTGTCATATTTGTGTCCATTGCTGAAAATATGCCGGCTGTGGCAGCTAAAGCCGAACCGATACCAAATGCAATCAAAATCACTTTGTTGGATGAAATGCCATATATATTACAAAGGTCTGGGTTGTTGGCAACGGCACGAATGGATTTACCCGTTGTTGTGAACTGCAGGAACAAGTTTAACAAAATGAATAAGGTGATAGATGCGGTTATAGTAATTATTTGTATTGTGGTAATGTAGGCGCCTAAAATCTGATTACCTATGGTTATTTCTGCTGTGTTGATGATTTTAGTATCGTCTCCAAAAAAAAGTGAAACACAATTTTGCAACACCACATACAACCCGATGGAAGCAATAAGATAAGATAATGCAGGGGTATTTCTTTTACGCATTTGACGGTAAATTAAGCTCTCACAAAGGATGCCTAAAATTATCGAAGTAGCAATTGATAAAGCCATAGAAATAGGCAAAGGAAATGAGAGTTTATGTACAAAAACATAAACAATGTAAGGACCTATTGTTATTATTACCCCATGTGCAATATTAAATAATTTAGTTGGAAAATATATTATTGAAAAAGAACATCCAATCATTAAAAGTAATGAAAATGATATTATTATATTTATTATCAATTGTGATAAAAACATTTAAATTTAGATATTTTTTATAAAGGCTAGGAATTCATTAATATTGGTTTATTCCCAAGATGTTAATCTTATTTTCGATCGATAAAAAAATAGAATCCCTACAAATACTAAAGCTAAGCCAATAACACCGATTGTCGAAGGGATTATTACACCAAACGTAAGCCATTCCCAAAATAAAGCCATAGGTGCTTCTGCAGATTGTGTGCCATCAGCTGCTGAAAGCGCGAATGTACTATTGTTTGATAATTGCCTAGCTTTGTATAGAAAGCTTGTGGCAATAACTCCTGTTGAGAGAGCAATGAAGGCTGTGCTGTATAATTGACTATTTGTAGGATGAGGTGGCGAAAGGAAGATTCCTACAATAAACAAAATTGGTAAAGCCCCTAATGTCATGAGAAGGATTTGACTGAATATATTCTTAGAAATTCCATACTTATTAATTGGTATTTTAAAGTATCTACCTTCACAAGCGTATTTGCAAAGAGTATTTCCAAGTGGATAACAAAATGCAGCGACTGATATTGGTACAATAGATTTCAAATTAATCATAGAAATTTCAGAAAACTCATCCACATTTACAAACACAATTCCAATAAAGATGATTATTAAGTAAATTAGTCCTTTGGAAGACATTTTGTTCCCTAAGAGCATTATTACCATTGGAGTCATTAAAATTGTAATTTGCCAAGAGGTTGCCAATACCCATCCTGATGAATAGCTAGCTGCATAGCATAAAAGCAAATAGAAAAGTCCGAAACCAATTCCACCCGCAAAAATCCAAAAATACCAATAAGATAAATAACATTGAATTGTTTCTGTGAGAGACTTTCTGCCATGACAAAGTAAAATTATAGCAAATAAAAAAATGGAAACATAAAAATAACGTAAGCTACAAGTCCAAAACCAATGACCATTTTCATGAACATTAAGCCATCGATTAATCGGAAAAGTACTCGAAAAGAAAAAAGCAGCAATAATACCAAACAAAATTATTTTCCTCATTTCTGTTACAATTTGCAACAATTTTTATTAAATATCATAACGCTCTTGGTTATATTTGCGAACAAATGCTAATTCATCAGCCGTCATGTTTGGTATTTCTGGCAAAACTAATTGTGTTAGTGATCTCGGTAATTCACATACCATTTTGTAATATTTTGTAACTAATTCCCTGAATTCCGGATTGGGGTGTGTAATTGGAGACGGTGTAGACGTAAAATCTAAATTCTGAAACAACATAGGATATTTATAAAATTGTTTTCTGAGCTCTTCATTCTCAGGGCTCATCCATCCATCATTACCAGGAACCATATCTTTAGCAATATGAGGTCTTGGTATTGCATCAAAATTCTTTGTCATGTCTTTACAAAACTGGACGGCAAGATTTAGAGCTACTTCATCTTCCAAATTATTATGACCAAAAACCATTAAAATTTCAGGAGTAATATTATAATTTTCCTTACAAATCCTAACCACATCCAAACTTTCTTGAACACTCTGTGGCTTTCTGGTCTCCTTATAAACCTTAGGTGTAGCACCGTCAATTCCAAAGCCAATCTGCTCTAATCCAGCCTCTACCAATCGATGAATAACATAATTAAAGTTTTTGTGAGCATTTAAGAATGATCTGGAGGTTGATAATCCTCGTAATCTAATTTGAATTGCTGAATATTTATTTCTTAAATGAATTATACCTTCCGCAAATTGAACAAGTAATAAAGGATTTTGAAACAAGTCAAGGTTGGATAAATACACATTTAGTTTGCCAATATTAAAACTTATTGATTTCATAATTATATATTCAAAATCGCCAAGAGCAATATTTATGTTTCTATAAATTTCCGATACACGATGCCTCATTCCACCTTGAGTAATTGTTCGATTTGCTGCACAAAACGTACACGAATGTTTGCATCCTTGCGAAAGGTAAAATCCAAACTCGTTTGTTAAGTATAGTTTTAAAAGGTTTGGACTAATTGATTCAAAAATATTTATTAATGAAACATCTTCCTTTTTAGGAATAGCTTGTTCCTTAATATTAAATATTTTGCTTAAATTCTCAGGCAAATTTCCATTAAGTGTGTGTCCTGAAAATAGAGAATTAAAATCAAATTCACTTAAACCTGATACCACTTGCCCACCAAGAAGCAAACTAAAATTATTTCCATATTTCTCACTTAATTTATTTTCAATTTTAATTGCACTCGGAATATATGGAGCGCCAAGCAGATTAATTCCGACAATATTATTATTGTACGTTGCTTCAACAATATTTTCATCAATAATTTGTACTTCAATACCTATCTCTTTTAATATTGCCGCTATTGTAAATAATGATGTTGGCATATAAATATGTCCAAATTTATTCTCTGAAATTGGAGGGGCATATATGTGTCTTGGTTGGACCAAAAGAATGCTTTTAGTTTTCCCCATATACCATTGTAAGCTTGCCATTTAAGTATGAATAAACTTTCCATTTCATATTGATATTATCCCCATTTTCATCAAATGAATAGTTTCCAGCCTTCCCATCGTTCAGTATAATCTCGTCTCGATTTTTATAAATAAAACTACTCACGCTTTCTCTAGTGATATTACCCTTTATTCTTTGTATAATAAGCTTAGCAAGATCTCTTGCATCCTCACCGACAGGTTGATAAGTAGGAGCTTCTTCCTCATCATTCGCTTTTTTCACGGCAGAAATAAAGAAATGGTTCGGGTTATTTTTGGATTTTTCCATTAAATTATTTACTGTACAACCATCAGTATAAATTATTGGAATGTCTATTTTCATTCCATTTAATTGTTCATTTAATAGACTTCCGTTAGACGAAATTCCTACAAATACTATTATATCAGGCAAAAGGTTATATTTTCTCAAATACTCAAAATCACCCATAAAGGTATTTGTATTTCCGTAGTTTTTCTTGAGGACAATTTTTCCATTCGATAAAATAATATTATCTGCAATTTTTTGAGATAAGTTGTAAGAATATGTAATATTTTCCTCATCACATAATATCATCACCTTGGGTATTTTAAATTTCTTGAAAATGAAGTTTTTAATTGTTTTAGCTTGTTGATCATTATTAGGCATCATTCTAAGAATTGCCTTATACTTTTGATCTTTAGCTTTATCGATAATATTATCTGCTGTAGCTATTGGTAAAATAAATCCTGGTTTGATTTTTTGTGAGCTTAATATTTCATTTAAAGTCACTTCAGTTAATTGACTTGTTGAATTCCCAATAATCAGAACACAATTTTCATCATTTATCAAATTATTTGCAATAATTTTGGCCTGTTCAACTGATAAAAAATCATCAACCTTTTCAAATGAAATATTTTGGGTTGTATAGGTGGTCTTAAAACTAATTTCATTTCCGAACCCTCTTCTAAACTCTTCGGGTATTGTAAAAGTGGCATCACTTTTCTGTGTGATAACTACTGCAATATATTTATCTTTCCTATCACCGTGTAGAAATCCATTAATACCATTTTGAGTAAATAGTTCAATTGCACCTCCAAATGAAATAAGCAATATGGCAATCAAACCACCCCATATCCATCCAGCTTTTGGTTTATAGTTGTCATTTAGTCGTTTTAAAAAACTCCTATTATCCTTATTATCCACGTCTGCCATAATTAAATGTTTAATATATTTTAAAAAAATGTAACCTTTGAATATTTATTGTGAAAAGGAACCATTAATAACTTTTAATATTACATAATCCCTTATTACTTCGCCATCTTGATCGAAATTTAATTTTCCCGTTAAGGAAGGAAATGTATTCGAATAGAGATATTCCTTTACTTTTTCTGAATTGTAACCAGCTATTTTAATTGATGAAAACAGAATTTTTGCTGCTTCATATCCATAAGAAGAAAACACATCAGGTTCAGTATGATATTTTGATCTATATTTTAATACATAATTCTGGTACATTTCACTACTTTCATCGACTCCCATCATGGTAAGATAAAAATTATCAGAAGCACTTCCTGCTATCTCAATCAATTTAGGTGAATAAGCACCATCTGTGCCTACAAATGGAATTGTTATTCCAATTTGGCGAGCCTGTTTTAGAATATTTGCAGTTTCTTCATAGTTGCCAGGGACAAAAACTGTTTTTGCACCTGAGGACTTCAAATTTGATAACATTGTTTTGAAATCTACTGTTCCATCTTGATAACTTGCTTCAAAAACAGGAATAATATTTAATGAGTCTAATTCAGACTTAAATTTTTCTGAGAGATTTATCCCATAGTCAGTCTGATTATATATAATAGCAATATCTCTGACATTTAAATCCTTAATAATAAATGTGACAGCTTTAGTGGCCTGTTTAAAGTTGCTTGGTGCGTTTCGAAAGACATAATCACCACTTTTAATAATTGCATCAGAAGTTGCAATAGCATCAAACAAAATTACTTTATTTTTTTCTGCAATTGGCGCAATTGCAAGAGTGACACCCGATGTAGCATCACTAAATATGAACTTTACAATATCACTGCTGATAAGTTTATTGATGGCACTTATACCTGTATTTTTATCCGCTTTTGAATCTTCATAGATTATTTCAAATCTGACACTATCTTCATCAACTGCCATTTCAAAACCTTTTTTCAAAGATTCTCCATAGGTTGCAACTTCACCAGTAAGTGGTATTATGGCGCCAATCCTCAGAGCTTCTTTTTGCATTTTATTATCTTTATTATTGCAACCAGATAAGATCATTACGAACGCTGTAATGAGAACCGATGTTATTCTAATGCTTTTCATTTTTATTAGTTTTTATTTTTATATAAATACTGATTTTAAGTCTGCGATATTAAAAGAGGAATTCACCTGTATTTCACTGAAAATATTTCCAAGTTTCAATCCAATTACTTTAGTGGCAATTGACAAACATTCTTTAATACTATGTTCAACTATCAGTAAAGTAATTTTGTTTCTCTCGTTCATAGATTTCAAATTATTAATCACTAAGGTAATATTTTGAGGTGATAAACCTGTGAAAGGTTCATCAACTAATATCATCTTTGGAAGGTGTAAAGTTACCATCGCCAAACTAAGCATCTGGCGTTCACCTCCACTTAGTTTCATTGGTGTCTGGTGTAGATAAGGCACTAAAGTGGCAAAGGTGGAAAGTGCTTCTTCGATTCTATGTTTTAGTAGTTGGCGACTAAGTGTTAGTCCGGCCATTTCAAGATTCTCCTTGACAGTTAGCCCCTCGAAAAGATTGTTCTTTTGAGGAACGTAAATCAATCCTTTATCTAAAAGTGCTGAAGTTGATTTGCCAGTAACGTTTTCTCCGGCAAAAACTATTTTGCCATTATTCCATTGAGGCAAAATCCCATAAATGGTTTTGAGCAAAGTAGATTTTCCACTACCATTGCTTCCAACAAGTAAAATAATTTCACTTTGATTCACTTCAAATGAAATGTCGAAAAGCACTTGCTTTTTGCCATAACCTGTTGTCAAGTTTTCTACTTTTAGTATTGGTTGTTTAAATGTATGCATTTATAATTTGTTTGTCATTCCTAAGTGTTTCCATGGTCTCAAATGTGGAAATTATTCCTCCGTCTAAAAAGAAAATTTTGTCTGCAACTTCGGCAATAAAATCGGTGTTGTGTTCAATCAGTAAAATGGTTTTGTCTTGTGTTTTCAATTGTTTAATGAGCATAGCAATTTTATTTCGATACTCTGGTTGTATACCCGCCACTGCTTCGTCAAGTAATAAAAGAATTGCGCCATTGGAAACACAACAAGCAAGTGAAAGTAACTTTTGTTGTCCGTAAGAAATTTCTGAAGCCAGAGAATTTACAACATCACCTAGGAAAAATTGATCAATGATATCATTGGCTGCTTTTTCCATTACAGAGTTTGTTTTATTGTAAAAAAATGCAGGCATTATTGCATTAATATAATTATCTGTTTGGTTATACTGCATAGCCAAAATGACATTTTGTTTAACTGTGAGTTTTGTAATGAGCCTTAAGTTTTGGAATGTCCTGCCGATTCCGTGTTGATTAGTTTTGAATGATTGCTGTTGTGTAATATCTTTTCCAGAAAGAATTACTTCACCGCTTTGAGGTTTAATAAAACCAGTAATGAGATTGAACAAAGTTGTTTTCCCTGCCCCGTTGCTTCCCATCAAAGCATAAATCTTATTCTCCTCTAATGACAATGAAAAGTCTTTAAAGATTTGCTTACCTGAAGGGAATTTGAAGTTAATATGGCGGAGTTGAAGATTCAGAGTTAAAAATCTAATAAATAAATTGTTTAAATTGATATTTGATTGTTTGAAAATTGTATTTATAATTTGATAAAAACTTTACGTATTATTATTTGAAAGTTTTCTTGAATGCTTTTGTTAATCTATGTCTGTTTTTTACCTTTTTCTTCCTTCTTAATTTTTGAAAATTCTTCAATATTTGGATATTCTTCTGGAAAGTATCTTGTTCTACCAGCTACGATTCCAGAGAGCTCATCATCATCTTCCTCAGCCTCTTTTTTATCAATGCTAATAGCAATGAATGATTGTAAATCTTTCAAATCGCTAAGTGTTAATTTGGATATAATTTCTTTTAAATTATTCATGTTGTTCTTTGATTTAATTCTTAATGTATTTTGTTATAAGCAGGCACAAGTAAGATCTGTAGAATAATATAAATGTTATGCTACCAAAGATGAGTTCTTAAAACAAAATTTTGATGGTAAGATACTACACAATATTTGAAATTACAACAAAAAGACCTTAAACGGGTCCATTCTTTTTTAGTGTAATATTGTCCAACTAGAACGGCAATAAGGGTGTATAATTAGTAACCCCATGTATGGAATTGGTTGTTGTTTATTGTCAATTTCTTACCGCCAATTACTCACGATCACCTCTACTTATTCCCCCCTTCATTATCTCCACCCCCACCCTCCCACCACATCCAAAATGCTCCTTTATGAAACCAGTATTGTTTATCCTCCTCAGCATCTGCCTGACCCTACACACTTTTTCCCAGACCAACAAAGTAGACATCAAAGCAAGCCGAAGGCTGAGGAGAAGGCTAAGGTGCGGCCTTTAACACCTTTTCTGCCTTTTCTGTCTCTTCCGCCTTTTTGCAAGCCGAATTAACCACATAGGGTCAAGGCTAAAAATCCCCCCCTTTCAAAATACCCTATCTTTATCCCATCATGTTTGCCACCATAAAAAACAAGCTTTTCCTCTTCGTATGCACCTTGATGCTCATTTCTTCTGCCACCTATTCGCAGCAAGTCATTTTCGTAGATTTCATAGGAAGTAAAATAGCCTACGCTCCTGCCATCCATAAGATCTTTGCAGCAGGACACCCTTCAGGAGAAAGCGACTATAAATTATACGAAATAGATGCGATCACCGGATCCCTGAAAATAGCCTTCGATTTTAATCTGGACATTGATGCCCTGGCCGTTTCCGCTGATGGATCACTCCTCTATGTAGGTCTCAGACACCTGGATTCTTCTGTCGTCGTCGTCAACTTACCCTCGATGACCATTGCAAATGTTTTCTCAGTACGCCCTAACCAGTCCTCTCCGGTTTATATCATAAGGAAAATATTTCCATCTCCCAATGACCCTGAACTGGTGGCTATTTCAAGGAAAACCAGTGCCGGAGATTTCGGTGACTTTGTCCTATATGATCACGGTGTGCCAAGACAAAATACGATTGGCACCATATATAGTACACTTTACTGGTCAGCCAATTCGCCTGTCATCTATGTCACTACAGGATCTGAATTATTCCTCCTGGAATATGACAGCCAGGGCCTGTTCGGCCTGGACACAGCATACCAATCACTAACCTCCAGCGTGAACATGGTTTCCTACAACGACAGGATCTATACTGCCGAAGGAACAGTGATCGATATTAAAAATAAATACCCGGTTCTATTCGGAAGATTTCCACCGTACTTTACTTTTCACGGCACGTGGGTAGATCAGGACAATCATCGCATCATACAGGCAAAGACCGGCAATGAAATCATCCATTTATATACATACGACCCGGTCCGCCTTACTTTGCTTGGACCGCCGGTCCCGGTTCCTTCTCATGGACAGGTTTTTAAACAATACATGCAATTGGGCACAGGCTCTGATTTTGCCGCCTGGGCAGAAGGAGAATTAATGATTGTTCATTTTTGTACCACCAACCTTCCGGCTCCTGCTATAGATCCGAAGTATGATGAACCGGTAATCCTGTGCATCGGCACCCCCATTGTGATTCCAACTCCACCCGGTTATAATTATGTGATCGATCAGGATGGCATGTATCATGACAGCCTGGTCATTACCACGCAAGGCATATACACGATCCGTATAGCCGATGCTAATGGTTGTCTAAGTCCTCCTTCAAAACAAATCAGGGTAGATGATGTATTCACTACAGGAAAACCCAGCATACGCATATGGGATGGGGATAAATTTACATATACAGGTGCCGTCAACAGATGTATTAACGGATCGACGCTTTTCGATGCTTCAGGTGCCAATGCAGATTGGTATGAATGGTCAAACGGATATATCGGTGACAGCCTGATCACAGATCAAACCGGAAATTTCTGGGTCTATGGTATTTCTGCTGATGGTTGTAAATCAGTAGCGTCAGATATTATTCATGTCAATGCACTTCCACTTCCTGCGCCGGATCCACCGGAGATCCTTTCAAAAGATGGTACGAATGGTTGTAATAACCACTCTACCATTGTTCTCATAGCAGAAGATGGGTATACAGATTATCACTGGTCGTTTGGAAAAACGAATTGGAAAAGTAAAAACATAAATATTACCAATACCTCTACCAAATCAATTTCACTTCGGGGCCGGAATGCACAGGGATGCTGGAGTCAATTCAACACCGTGGACGTCTTTTTCTATGATATCGATCCTGTGACCCCGCATATCAATGTCCAGTTTAATCTGTTATCATCCAGTGTCAGCGCAAACGCGTATCAATGGTTTTTAAATGATGTAGCCATTCCGGATTCAGACAAACCAGCCTGGAAAGCAAATATCCCGGGAGATTACAAAGTCAGGGCATTCGATGGCGTATGCTGGAGCAATCTTTCTTTAAGTGAAACTGTACACTAAATGAGGACCAGGAACCACATACGTAATGCTTTTACCTGGCTGATGCTTCTTCTTCCGTCACTTCCGGCTGTTTCACAATCTTTTCTGAAAGTAAATCAGCAATTTAATGATATAGCCTACAGCCCGGTGACTGACAGGATCTATGCTGCATATACCGCTAGTGCTCCACGTGGCAATTCGATATTAGTCATCGACCCGCTGACAGGCCATGCGGAGGATACTATCGTAGTGCGGGCTGAACCCTATTTACTTCGTTTTTCTTCCAATTATGAATACCTGTATATCTCTTTTTATTATTGGAATGGAATAGCCAGGTATAAGATATCGACCGGAGAGTATGAAGAAATTACAACGTTCAGGAAACTGATTGATATTTTCGGAAACAAAAAAATTCAGCTTGATGGAGTTAACGAATTAATGCCTGTTCCCGGGCAACCTGATGCAATTGCAATCGCTTTTTCTTCCATTTCATCTATAAAGATTTATGATGGCCCGTTTGCCCGGCCTGACAGTACTTCTTCACAAATGCAGCTGAGTTCCAGCCTGGGTTATCATTCTTCTTCAGGTAATGTATATGGTTTTGGAAATGAATACCGCAAAAACGGTTTAGTCAGGTATATCTTAAGTCCATCCGGCATTTCATATGACCAGACATTTGATTTACTACCTGGGCACCGGTATGAAATTGAAATCGAAGGGGACCGGTTATATAGCCAGCATGGAGAAGTAATCGATATCAGCGGGGCAACGCCTGTGCAGACAGGAAATATTTATAATAGCGGCCGGACATATTTTTCAGGTGTTATGGAATATGACCCATTGTCCAACCTTATTTATAACGTTGATTTTCGCAATACACCATTCGGTTATGCTTTTTATAAAATTAAGCCTGACGATTTAAGCTTGTTGAGTCAAAAGATAATTCCTGATTATGGGACATTGAAGCCGATGAAAATGATCAGCACCGGCCAGGCAGGCGCACTTGCCTTGTTAGCTGATCCGGAAGGATCAAATACTTTTCCTTTATCCGGCAATCTTATGCTGATCCATGATTGTGATGAAACGAATATTCAAAATATTTCCATAGCGAATGCAGGGGCAGGCACGGTTTGTAAAGGTGATTCAGTAACACTTACTGCCAGCGGCAGCTATGATCAATTCATATGGACAAATGGAAAAACAGGTGCTCAGATCAAATTCCCATTGACCGCTACTTCGACTATTGCCGTTTCAGGATATGATCAGAGTGGTTGCCGGCAAGGCAAATCAACACCACTGACAATCACAGTGGTGGATCCGCCTTCTTTAAATGGTCCAAAGGATATCTATTACACGATCTGCAAATCGGATACGATTACACTGACAGCTTATTCGGACGATGCGTCTTACTTCATCTGGTCCACGGGTGAACAGTCTCCCACCATACAGGTATCACAGCCTGGTTATTACACCATGCTTGGCTATCACAGCCCCGGTTGCACAGATGGAATACCTCAGGGCAGAGTAGTACAGTGGTACACTCCTGAAGACATTCCACCGCCTGTCATTTCACCCGGCGGACCTTTTCTACTCTGTGCAGGAGATACTGTCGAACTAAGCACACATTCAGATATATACAGGTATGCCTGGCGTCACAATGCAAATCCGTTTGATCATGTTTTTATCACAAAGAATGGTGACTACCAGGTAAGGTTCAGGGATGCATACGGATGTTATGGGCCATATTCAGATCCCGTAAATGTGCAGTTTCGGACACCTCCTCCCACACCGGTTATAAAAAGAAAAGATTCATTATTGTATGTCGTCACCACGTATGATCTTGAATGGTTTTTGAATGGTGAGCAGATTGCCACACCGGTAAATGATTCCCTGATTGCTACAGCTTACGGTTTTTATTCTGTGCGTGCGATATCGGCAGAAGGATGTTATTCTAAATTCAGCGCAGGATTGAAAATGGATACACCTGTGTTACCTGATCCTGCACTTTTGCAGGGTTATGTATTTGTAGATTACAATGCCAACAATATGTTTGACGGAACGGACATAAGATTGGCCAACCAACAAATCCGTATTCTTCCTTCTTACTATCTCACATTTACAAATGAATCGGGATATATTAATTTTATCGTCACTGAAGGTCAGTATCATATTCAACTTGATGTGGATACTACGTTGTGGGAAGTGAGAATTGGTAAGAATGGATTGGATGCTGACGTAAGTGCCACACAGGTTAATTCATACATCTTTAGTGTTGTGCCTAAAGAAATCAGGCGGAAGTTCAGGGTAAACCTTTGGTCATGTCCCATTCGCTGCAGTCGTGAGACCCCTGTGTTTTTGGAATTGCGCAATAAGGGAAACCAGGTTATTTCAGGTTCCTATTGTTTTATTCCTGATGAACAGATACAGGCTGTGACAGACAGTGGTGTTATACAATTACCTCTGCCGGATACTTTGTGTTGGAGAGTAGATTCATTAGCACCAACACTTGAATGTAAACATACTGTTTATGTTTTGTCGCCTGGATCTGAATCGGTCTTTGATACCCTCTTTTTGAATGCCTTTCTGACCCTGGATTCAGGAGAAACGGGTGCAAAAGAAAAGTCAGAAATATTGCATTGTGCTTATGATCCAAATGATAAAGCCGCATATCCAAGACGTGGTCATAACGGAAATTATGCATTGCTGAAAGATACGTTGGAGTATACCATTCGATTTCAAAACACCGGAAATGATACGGCTTTCCAGGTGACACTTGTTGATCAGTTAGCTGACGATCTGGATTGGTCTACCTTTGAACCTTTGAGTGCAAGTCATGAATACCGTGTCATGCTGGATCTGACTACCGGGAAAATTGAAATCGTATTTGATCAGATCATGTTACCTGATTCAAATGTCAATTATGCAGCTTCCCAGGGGTTCTTTTCTTTTTCCATTCTTCCCAAATCCGGTCTCTCAGATCATACCAAGATCAACAATGAAGCAGAAATTTATTTTGATTTCAATCCCGCGGTCACGACGAATAATGTTGAGCTGGAGCTGGTAAATGAGTTGCCGACAAAAACAAATGATATAAAGGATGAATCCATTCATGTCACCGTATCACCCAATCCGCATATGGAGTCATTCACGGTGAATGTCAGCGGGATAGAAAAGAAATGCACACTTGAAGTATTCGATTTATTAGGCCGCAGATGGTATGTCAATACCTTATCAAGGGAAGATCAGTCAGTAGTGATTAATACGTTGAATTGGCCGCCGGGCATATTTGAATTCCAAATCAGAGAAACAGGTAGTCATCAATTGCGTGCAAATGGTTTGGTGGTAAAAGAATAGAGATTCTTTTTCATCAGGAGCAGGATTCAGGGATTTCCACCAATTTATGTCACAAAACCAAGGTAATTTTTCGTAATATTTGTCACAAATCATGGGCAACTAGATTAAAATATTGTCACAAAACCAGGGTAAACGTTATTTATCCCACTGATTCCCTGTTCATCTTCCCACTGACAATTGGCACTCTTTTAGTATATAATCAAGATGGATTCCGTTCAAGCAAGTCTCAGTTCTCTTAATCCTCTGCAGCGTGAAGCTGTCATCAGTGAGGCAAAACGGATATTGGTCCTCGCAGGAGCTGGCTCTGGTAAGACCAAAACCCTCCTACAGAAAATCATCTACCTCATTGAAGAGAAAGGAGTCAGCCCCTCTTCTATCCTGGCGATCACTTTTACTAAGAATGCGGCGAATGAGATGATAGACCGTCTGATCCTGTCAGCTGACCGATCTGAAGAATATGAAAACATCATTTATGATAAAAAAACAAATCAACGGGAAAAGGATTTTAAAAGACAAGGATTCTTAAAAAAATTCAAATGGATCAATGGACTTACCATAAAGACATTTCATAGCTTTTGCTACTCCGTCCTTCGCAATCACGGCGTACATGAGTTCGACAATAAATTCAGAATCATTGGAGATGAAAAACAAAGAGAGGAAGATGAATTTATGAAATACACCGCAGCTGAAACGGTTCATGAAGTTATTAATAAACAACTTATAAAGCTTTGCGAGGATGCTGAATATTTGTTAAAACTTTGGAGATATATTCTGGATTATTATGTAGACAAAATTCATAAAAAGACATTGAGCACTTATACTTCAGCTGAACGAAATCCTTATACAACTTTCAATGGAACTAAAGTCAAATCGAAGTCAGAACAACTCATTGCAGATTGGCTTTACCGGCATGACATCAAATTTGAATACGAACCTGCTTTAAATGTAAAGGACTTTCCATTCCGTCCTGATTTCTACTTGCCGGATGCCAATCTATATATTGAGCATGTCAGCAACGTGAGTTATCCAATAGTCGATAAAGAACGACAATTTCAGAAAGGAGGCCTATCAATAGTAAAAACCTTCGAAACTGAAATTAGGGACACAGCACATTTCCAGCTGGTGCTAGAAAAGCTGATACGAGGGCATCTGCCTCAAAAGCAACTACAATTAAGAAATGTCAATTTTAAGGAGGTATTTAATGCTAATCTCTATGCCGTCAATGAATTTCTGCGTCATGTCAATAATATCATTGACATGATCAAGGTAGAAAACATTGACATAATTCAGGTAGAAGAGAATGCGTCTAAAGATCAACATGAACGTGTAAGAATTTTTTATGAATTAGCCATTCCTTTGGTCAAAAGCTATAATGCATATTGCATCAATAGATCCTATCTTGATTTTAATGACCTTATCCTGAGATGCATTTCGCTTTTCCATAACGATGAAGAAATCATTCAAGGCTTCAGGCAGAAGTATCAATACATTCTTGTAGACGAATTTCAGGATGTCAATAACCTTCAGGTTGAATTGATCAAGCTCCTCCTGACAGATCAAACCCAATTGTTTTGTGTAGGTGATGACTGGCAGAGTATTTATGGATTCAGGGGATCCAATGTGAGTTACACAATTGATTTTGAAAAACATTTTCCCGAAGCAAAATCATTCAAGCTCAATCTTAACTACAGGAGCACACAGCACATAGTTGGTGCAAGCAATGAAGTCATTAAACACAACAAATTTAAAGTTGAAAAGGATATTATCGCATCAAAACAGTCAGAACACAAAATTGTCGTGTATGCAGGAAACACTGAACAGGAGAATCTTGACTTTTGTGTGAATACGGTTAAGGAACTTATTGAACAGGGAATGAACCCGGAAGAAATCCTTTTTCTATACCGTCGAACCAATATGTATCGGGGAACATATGGAACAAATGGAGATGGATATTCAAATACATTTTATAAGAAAGGATTGAAAATCCAAGCCAAAACTATCCACGCTGCAAAAGGTCTCGAGGCAAAAGTTGTTTTTATTCTTGGCCTGACAGATGGTTCCGGTGGATTTCCAGACGTTTGGATGGAAGACAGGATATTTCAGATCATCAAGAAAACAAATCGCGATCTTTTGCTGGAAGAAGAACGAAGATTGTTTTATGTAGCAATCACCCGGGCGAAGGATAAATTATATCTCATTACCGAGAAAGGGAATGAATCAAGCTTTCTAAAAGAGATACCAGAAATTTATACAGTGAAAACAAGCGAACCCATTTCACCACTCGTTGAAAAAATTCCGTTGTGCCAAAAGTGTTTCAGTCAATTGCAAAACCTCTGGATCGTTTGTCCTTATTGCGGGGAACCTGTGGTTTAAAAAAACTATGTTTTACTTTTCCATCCCCTCTTACCTCATAACTCATACGACCAAAAAAATGCCGTAAATTTGCTCAACATGGAGTCATTTAAACTTGATCGAAACCATTTTCAAATCTTATCTTTTGAACAAGCTGATAAAGAACTGAATGATCATTCATCGATGGATTGGAAGGAGAGATTATTATTGCATCAATATCTCAATAGCATAGCCTATGGTTATCTGAATCAGGAAATGCCTAAGATGGACCGCACACATTTTGAGATCCGCAAATTTTCTGATGGGTAATATCTTCAATCCGGATTTCAGAGATTTTCTTGAAGCACTCAATCTTCATGACGTCCGCTATTCATTGGTTGGAGGTTATGCGGTCATTTTGCATGGATATGCCAGGACAACCAGCGAAATGGATATTTGGATAGATAACACAGAGGAAAATTATGTTCATCTGACTAGCGCTTTTCAATCCTTCGGAATGCCTGTTTTTGACATGACATTAGAAAATTTTTTGGCATCCGAAAAATTTGAAGTGTTCAGATTTGGAAGAAAACCTGTGGCGATTGATGTCATGATTAAAATGGCTGATTTCAATTTTAGTGACTGTTATAACAGGGCTGAAATCTTTGAAGATCACGGATTAAATATTCCCGTAGTGCATATCCAGGACTTAATAGCAGCAAAAAAAATTGCCGGGCGTGCTAAGGATTTGTATGATATCCAGCATTTATAAATTCATTTGAAGTTTATTTCGAAATCGGAGAGGAAAATATTCTAAACAACAAAGTTATCTGGCCCGCAATTCCACATGCTTTACTTTCAATCTCAAGTAAGAATCCACCATTTGATTGAGATCATCACCGAAACTTTTTCTACCCAAACAAATCAATATAAGGTTGAAATGCATAAAGCCTGTTTCGACTATAACCCGTAAGCTCTTGTAGAATTTCAAGCCTTACCAGATCCGCAATGAGTTTATTTGCATTTGAAGGATGTTTATCCAGGACATTTGCAATCTGCACTCCTGAAAGTATCGGTTGCCTGTACAATGCATTGATCAGCAGTTGGGCAACCGGTTGTCTTCGGCCCAGGGTGAGTAACTTATTTCTCTCGACATCATCGCGCAGCTGAATGATATGCTGAAACGTAGCAATGCTGTTCAATGCCGTTTCAATAATACCTTCGAGAAAAAACCGGATCCATGCAACCAGGTCATTGTGTGTTCGCACCCTGTTCAAATGATCATAATAGTCACGTCTGTTCTTCTCAAAAAAATCGGACAAGTATAAAGTAGGTCTGTTGATCAGCTTCTTACTGATCAGGTACAATGTGATCAATAGCCTGCCGATCCTTCCATTGCCATCCAGAAAAGGATGTATGGTTTCAAACTGATAATGAATGATCGCGATTTTAATGAGGTGAGGCACAATCAATGGGAGTTCCAATTCTTCGGCATTGACGAATCGCTCGAGGTCATGCATCAGGTCGGGGATTTCCTCATGCGACGGAGGAACAAAAATGGCATGCTTCAGACTATTGCCTATCCAGTTCTGGCTATGACGATATTCGCCTGGGTTTTTACCTGATCCTCTTGAATCACGCAAAAGAATTCGATGCGTTTGCCGGATAAGCCGGTTTGAAATGGGCAGCTTGCCCATTTCTTCGATCGCAAGATTTGTTGCATCGATATAATTGTGGACTTCTTTCCAATCATCCCGTTTTTCCGGGTCTACATCTTCCACCCTGATTAAAGCTTCCTGAAAAGAAGTCTGGGTACCTTCTATCTTACTTGACACGGTAGCTTCTTTTGTGATATGCATTTTGATAAAAAAATCAACGTCGGGCACCAGTTCAGAAAAAGCATCCAGTCTCCCCAAATGCCTGTTGGCCTCATCAAGCAAATGTTGCAGATCAGGATCTGTCAGAATCCACTGGAGTGTGATTGAATTGGGTGTAAAACTCTTATATTCAAGGCGTTGTACCCAAATTCCGGATTCAAAATCAATTAAATCCCTTCTTTTCATACCGCAAATATAAATATTTATAATTGCGTTTTGTATAGTTATTCGCAAATATGATTAATTATATTTGCGTTTTATGAGTATTAGCAAATTTGATTATTTAAAGTTGCGTTTGCCTTTACCTCTGCTATTCCCCCTTTTAACTGGTCCACTTTCTCTCAGCTTATAATTCAATCATATGTGTTTGAAACCAGCCTAAGTATTTGTCCAAGCGGCAAACCAGGTAATACGGCAGATCGGTAGGCTGAATTTCCAAAACCTACAAGTTGAACTCTTTTACTGGTTAAAGAGAAGGACACATGTCACAAAACCAAGGCAATTTTTCGTAATACTTGTCACAAATCATGGGTAAAAAGATTAAAATTTTGTCACAAAACCAAGGTAAGCGTTATTTGTCCAACTGATTCCCTGTTCATCTTCACACTGACAATTGGCACTCTTTTAGTATATAAGCTATGATGGATTACGTACAAACAAGCCTCGATTCACTTAATCCTCTTCAAAGGGAGGCAGTAGTCAGTGAGGCTAAAAGAATCCTGGTCCTCGCAGGTGCCGGTTCAGGTAAAACCAAAACCCTTCTTCAGAAAATCATTTACCTCATTGAGGAGAAAGGAGTCAGCCCCTCATCTATCCTGGCAATCACTTTTACGAAAAATGCAGCGGGACCGTACTCAATTTCAAGCCCGCAAATTTTCAGATGAAGATCCTGATGACATCTAATAAAAAAAATGAATGCTTCGACCTGCTCAACTCATCCAAACTGCTACAGCTCTGCAACCGCCACATAGACACATAGTACACATAAGAAGCCACATAGAAAAATTAGTCTAAAGGAAATAGTCTCGGCAGCCTGTTTAGGCAAAGGTCTTTGGTTAAAGATCTTTTGAACAACTTAGGAAAATCAAATCTTAATAAATCCTAATTTTTCTTATTTAATCCGCGTCCTTATTTAAAAATTGAACCACATAGAAACATAGAAAGTCACATAGAAAGTCACATAGAAAAAAATTTCCTCCTCTTCCGCCTCTTCTGCCTTTCCTCCTCTTCTGCCTTTTCCGCCTTTTCTGCCTGGTTGCTGAGCTGTAGCACGAGGTTGAGTCAAGCAGCTCGAAGCATCTATCCTTTCTTACTCAAATGCCACCCACTCCCATGCGGACATTTATACGGATACAATTGAATCCTCTTCTCCTTCCTTATCCTTTCCGCTGTACTTTGAGCGTCATCCCTGGTAGCATAAATGTCTTTCTGGAATAACGCACTATCGGTACAATGAAAGCATTGCTTTCTTGACTGCACAGGAATAAGATGCCAGTATCCACAGGTCCGGCATTGAGCAGGAGCCAACTCATGACCAAACTCCTTTTTGATTTCCCCTGCATCATGAAGCGCAGCTGACTGGCTGAGATACTCTTCCAGGAATTGGCCTTTCTGGCCTTTGCAGGTTTTGCTTTTCATAATTATCGTGCACCAAAATTATCTAATCAAACAACTCAATATACTCCTGAAAAGCATAAAGTCTGTTACGCCCATACCCTGTTAATTCATTAAGTATTCCAAGCTTCCATGATCACTTTCAAAGGACGCAGATCAAAAAGGAAAAGTTATGATTAGTTAAGATTTGATTTCAGTTACTCAAATGCCTCTAAAACTTATCACCTGTCTACTTTCCTGCAACCAGAATTAGCTACCTTAGAGTGGCTTATGATACCCTATTATAAAAGGAAGTTTGTTGTATTCACCGTCGCAGCCATGTTGTGTTCGTGCTTTGCGACCGGACAACAGGTCGTCAGCGTGGATCTTAAAGCGCATGACCTCCTGTATGTACCCACCATGAAAAAGCTCCTGGCTGTCTCCTACTTTAGCAATGAAATCACAAAAGTCTATGCCATAGATGAGATCACAGGAACGAAGGAAGTACTCCTTGATTTCCACATTCAAATCTCCAGGATGGATGTTTCTGCAGACGGCTCACTTCTCTATCTCGGGTTAAGACACCTGGACTCCTCCATCATCGTAGTCAATTTGCCCTCACTGACCATTGAAAATGTATTTTCTGTCAGGCCTAATCAAACATTGCCCATACATACGATAAGCCGCATCAAAGTTTCACCTCAGGATCCTCACCTGATTGCCGTCATGAGAGATAATCCGCTGGTGCTGGATAATTATGCCGAAATAGTCCTTTACGATCATGGTGTGCAAAGACCAAATACTATCCAAAACACATCCGGTGCTTTTTACTGGGCAGAAAACAAACCTGTGTTGTATGTAAGCAATGGAAATGAATTTTCCTTATTGCCATTCGATGATCAGGGGGTCTATGCGACAGATTCACTTTATCGTTTCCCTTCAGGGTCCACAACGCTGTTTTTTTACAACAACCGGATCTATTGCCCCGATCGCACTGTCATCGATATCACACAGTCCCGGCCCGCTTATTTTGGAAGGATGGCCCTGGAGGTCAATTTTAATGATACATGGGTGGATCACGATCATAACCAAATCATACAAGCCTATGGAAATACAGACAGAATTGTATTGTACATGTATGATCCGGTTCGGCTTACTCCCCTTGGACAACCCATCACAGTTCCTGCGCATGGGGATACCTTTGGGCACTACACATCATTAGGCAATGGCCTTGATTTTGCAGTATTAGGAGAGGAAGACATCATGATCGTCAGGTTTTGTGAAAACGCACCTCCGGCCCCCGTACTTGATCCGAAGTTTGATGTCCCGGTCATTTTATGTCTCGGATCAGAAATCAATATCTCCCCACCTTCCGGGTATAATTATGTGATCGACCAGGACGGACGGTATCATGACAGCCTCGTCATTACAGAACAAGGCACGTATACGATCCGGGTCGCAAACGGAAATGGTTGTCTTAGCCCTGCATCATATCCCATCAAAATACAAACGGCCAGCACTCCTTATAAACCTTCCATAACGGTATGGAACGGAACGATATTTAAATACCAGGCTACCATCAATCGATGTGATGGTGGAACGACGCTTTTCAAAGGAAGCAGCACGAATGCTGATTGGCTTGAATGGTCGACAGGATATATCGGGGACCGGTTAACAACAGATCAACTGGGGAATATCCGGGTTTATGGGATATCGGATGATGGTTGCAAATCAGAACCTTCGGACATTATTAATGTGAATGCTATGGCACTTACTACACCCGAACCACCTGAGATCTTTTCAAAAGATGGTGCAAACGGATGTAATAATGTTGACAGGGTTATCCTCCTCGCCGAAAAAGGCTACGCTAAATATCATTGGCACACTTCGGATGGTACTGAATCAAGTGACACTTTAAAATATGTTAGCCCGCCCACAAAAAAATCCATTTCACTCAGAGGTCTCAGTGCACAGGGCTGTTGGAGTGAATTTAGTACGATCGATGTGAATTTTTATGATATTGATCCGGCGTACCCACAAATCGCGGTGTTGTACAATTATTTATCTGTTAACCTGTCAGGCCATGCATATCAATGGTTTTTAAATGGAGTGCCGATTCCGGATTCAGATGTTCCCGTATGGAAAGTTTTTACACCGGGAGATTACCAGGTCCGGGTATTTGATGGTGTCTGCTGGAGCACCCTTTCTTCCAAAAAGACAATGCCATAATGAGGACAAGGTTCAACATATTTTCTACATTATTTGCATACCTGGTTTTGCTTAGCCTGGTGACCCCGGCTGTTGCTCAGTCTTTCCTGAAATTAAACCTTCAGTTTAATGATATGGATTATAACCCGGTGAATGACCGGATCTACGCTGCGTACACCGGCACTGCATCACGTGGTAATTCGATATTAGTCATCAATCCACAAAACGGTTTTGTAGAGGATACGATCGTAGTGCGATCAGAACCTTATATACTTCGATTTTCTGCCAACTATGAATATCTCTATATAGGTTTTTATAATTGGAATGGAATCGCCAGGTATAAGATTTCAACAAGCCAGTATGAGGAACCTGTTGTGCTCACCAAATGGATTGAAAATTTTGGGATCAAAAGAATGCATATCAATTTCATAGATGAATTGATGCCTGTACCTGGTCAGCCTGACGCAATTGCTGCCGTAATGTCACGGGAATCATCTACGGTGATATTTGATGGTTCAATCCCGCGCCAGGATATCGTCACCGGATCACAGCAACAGAGCCATAACATGGCGTATCATGCTGCTTCCGGGTATATATATGGATACGGCAATGAGTTTCCGGACAGGGGCCTCGCCAGGTATATCCTGAGTCCTTCCGGAATTACCTACGACAACACATTTAGTTTGCTGGATGGTGAGCGGTATGAAATTGAAATTGAAGGGAACAGGTTGTATAGCCAGCACGGAGAAGTTCTCGACATCAGCGGGCCTGCACCTGTACAAACGGGAAATATTTACACGAGTAATGGAAGGACCTATCATTATGGTGTAATGGAATACGATCCGTTGACTAATGTGATCTATAACCTGGATTGGATTCCCACTCCATATGGTTACTATTTATATACCATCAAACCGGATGACCTCAGTTTGTTGGGCCGGAAATTAATTCCTGATTATGGCACATTGAAGCCAATGAAAATGATCAGCACTGGTCATGCAGGAAGCCTCGCTGTTCTTGCCGATCCGGAAGAAACATGGAAAACACCTATCAGTGGAAATTTAATCCTGATTCATGATTGTGATGAAAGCGGAATCACAAATATCCCGGTTACGAATTCAGGGGGAACAACAATCTGCAGCGGTGATTCCCTTACGCTGACTGCAGCCGGAAGTTACGATCAATATATCTGGACCAATGGAATGTCAGGAAGCCAGGTTACCATTCCCTTCACGGCTACAAAAACAATCTCTGTTTCCGGATATGATGCCACAGGTTGCCGGAAAGGAGCTTCAACACCTTTGACGATTACCGTTATCGAACCGCCGGCATGGACCGGATCCAACATTATGTTTTATGATATCTGCAAAGGAGATACATTGACGCTGACCCCTTATTCCTCGAACGCTACTTATTACATATGGTCCACCGGTGAACAAGCACCAACTATCAAAGTGACACAGCCGGGATACTATACGATGAATGCATATACGGGGCCTGGATGTACGGATGGAATAACAAGAGGCAAGGTGGTAAATTGGTATTCAGCTATTGATATACCTGAACCCGTTGTTACACCCTCCGGTCCTTTCAATTTCTGCGAAGGAGATACTGTGGAGCTAAGCACGCATACTGATATTTACGAATATCAGTGGAAGCATAATGGGAATCCTTTTGATCATGTTTTTATTACGAAGACAGGAGAGTACCAGGTTCGTTTCAAAGATGCATATGGTTGTTATGGCCCATATTCCGACTCTGTTTCTGTAAGCGTTAATACACCTCCTGCAGTACCGGTATTGCGCAAAAAGGATTCATTGTTATATGTCCTCAATACCACGTTGGAATTAGAGTGGTTTTTTAACGGGGACCTGATCCCAACACCTGTCAATGATTCACTGGTGGCTACTGCTTATGGTTTTTATTCTATCCGTGCGAAATCCCCTGAAGGATGTTATTCTAAATTTGGTGCAGGTGTTAAAATGGATACACCGGCATTACCTAACCCTGCATTGATGAATGGGTTTGTATTTGCCGATTACAATGAAAACAATGTATTCGATGGAACAGACATCGTATTGGCAAATCAGCGAATCCGGATTCTTCCTTATTCTTTTGTAACCTTTACAGATGATCAGGGAAGATATGATTTCTTTCTCCCCGGAGGACATTATGAAGTTCTTCTGGAAGTCGATACAGCAATATGGGAAGTTCGTCTCGGTAAAAACGGGCTTAGCATTGATCTTGATGCAAGCCAGCCGGACACAAACATTTTCAGCGCGGTCCCAAAAATATTGACACCACGTTTTGACATCAACTTCTGGAACGGACAATTACGATGCAACAGGGAGGTACCTGTCTACCCGAGCTTACGGAATGATGGAACAAAGATCATTAGTGGCGCCTATTGTTTTGTACCTGATGAACGGGTACTGGCTGTAATTGACAATGGGATTGTGCAACTTCCCTTGCCTGATACGATATGTTGGGAAATTGATTCACTTGCACCGACTTTCGAATGGAGACATAATCTCGAAATATTAATTCCCGGTGTAGAATCTGCTCATGATTCACTCACGATGGGTGTTTATGTTACCTTAAATAGCGGCGTAACGGATTCGAATGAAAAGAAGGAAAGGATCCGGTGTTCCTATGATCCTAATGACAAGCAGGTATTGCCGGTACGCAGGCCAAATGGAAATTATGCTTACCTGCACGATACGTTGGAGTACACCATTCGTTTTCAAAATTCAGGAAATGATACGGCATTCAGCATCACGCTTGTGGATGAATTGTCCGATGATTTGATCTGGTCGAGCTTCAGGCCGTTGAGCGCCAGTCATCCGTATCACGTCATGCTTGATCTTATCAAGGGAAGAGTTGAAGTAGTGTTTGACCCTATCCTCCTACCAGATTCAACGACTAATTATGCAGGCTCCCAGGGATATTTTTCATTTTCAATTTTACCAAAACCTGGTTTGACTGACCACACCCCCATTATAAATGCAGCAGAAATTTATTTTGATTCCAATCCGGGAGTCGCTACAAATAGTGTTGAAGTAGAGTTGGTGAATACATTGCCAACAAAAATTGATGATATTGAAGATGAATCCATTGAAGTCATTATTTCTCCCAATCCAAATGAAGGTTGGTTCACACTACATGTAAACGGACTCAGGTCAAATAGCATATTTGAAGTGTTTGATCTATTGGGCCGGAGGTGGGTTACGAAAGAATTGATTGAAACAAATCAGGATTTATCCATTGATACGTTCCATTGGCCGGCGGGGTTGTTTGAGTACCAGATACGGGAGAAAGGTAGTCACCGGTTGAGAGTAAATGGATTGCTTGTAAGATTGTAAGAAATTATGCAAATCAATTTCAAGCTTAAAACCACTATAGCATCCATATAAGATAAAATTTCGAGCTGCATAGCGGGTGTGCTAAAGCGCTAACCGAAATAAGCTAAATATTGAAGCCCAATATCAGCTGAGTAAATTTACAGTGTGGTATTCTGTTATTCTTTTCCTAAATTATATAATGGTTATTCATTGGGATCCCCTGAATTTTGTGGTAATGTATATGTCCAAAAATATGAATGCTTCTAATCTCATAACCGCTATTCTCATCATCATCCTAATTGTGTTATTAACCATATCATAAGCCGGAAGGATGCAAAAACATGTGGTTCATAAAAAAATAGCCATCCAGGCTACCCCTGAACAGGTATGGGATGCACTCACTAATCCTGAAAAAACAAAAAAGTACTTTTTCCATTGTGCAGTGTATTCACACTGGAAAGAAGGAAGTGACATCGTATTCAAAGGAAGGATTTTCTTCATCAAAAAAATTGAGCTGAAAGGAAAGATCCTGAAAATCGAGCCTCACAAATTATTACAATACAACCTCAAGAACCGGGGAAATAAAAAACATCCACCAACCACATCGACAGTTACGGACAAACTGACTTTTGCAAAAGGCATCACTACCCTATCCATCACAGATGATGTCGGCACCGGAGAAGGCGCAGAAAAAAGATACGCAAGATCAATGAAGGGCTGGGATAAGATCTTGAATGGCTTGAAGACTTTAGTGGAAAAGGAGAAATAGCATAGCGCTAGGGGCATAGAGCAGAGAGGTATTTATTAAAATGTTTCGACTTTGCTCAAACTGAAAAACGCAAATGGTTAATAATTTTCTTCTAAATGCAACAATTCATTGCATTTAAAAGAAAATAAATTACGGCTCAGCGTAGTATCCACGGAGCTTGTGCTGAGCTTGTCGCAGCATCAGGAGTGTTGGCAAAACTCCGTTTTGCGAAATAGAAATATTGTGACGCGCAAAACCGAGTTTTGCTAACGCCAAGTCGTAGTGGATACTACGCCCAACCATAATGCTTTTACAATATGAAATGTATAGACGCGATAAATTGCGTCTATACATTTCATATTGTAAAAAACTGAGTTTATTCATACTTCTTTTGCTAATTGTCTTTTGCTTTTTGCCTATTGCTAGTTGCTCTTTGCCCTATGCCCTATGCTCTATGCTCTATGCTCTGAGAAATATCACGATCTTCACCCCATGCTACGCACAGTAACTGTGACCCGCTATGTCACCCCTCTTCGCGAAGGTGGATCCCTACCCGCTATCGTAGAGGCTGACGATGAATTCATGTACGTCCTGAAATTCAAAGGTGCCGGCCAGGGACCAAAGGCATTGATCGCCGAATTATTGGGCGGAGAAATAGCAAGAGCATTGGGCATGCGTGTACCAGAATTAGTTTTTGCAAACCTGGATGAAGGCTTCGGTCGTATGGAGCGCGATGAAGAAATCCAGGACCTCTTGAAATTCAGCGTCGGTTTAAACCTTGGACTGCATTATTTATCAGGGGCCATCAGCTTTGATCCCACTGTGAATCCGATTGATCCTGTGACAGCTTCTTTGATTGTCTGGCTAGACAGCTTCCTGATGAACGTAGATCGCACTGCAAAGAATACCAATATGCTTTACTGGCACAAGCAACTGTGGATGATCGATCATGGTGCTTCTCTTTATTTTCATCATGGCTCACAGGACTGGCAGGAGAAGGCAAAACAACCATTTACCTTGATCAAGGATCATGTATTGCTGAAGCAGGCAACGCAACTTGAAGAAGCAAATATAAAAGCTCAATCCCTGCTCACACCAGGTAAAATAAATGAGATCGTTTCTTTCATTCCAGACGAATGGTTGGCTGACGATATTTCAAAAGACGACCTAAGAGCCCGGTATTCTCAATACTTTACCACCCGATTAGCGAATGCATCCATTTTCATAAAGGAAGCCAACCATGCAAGAGAAGCACTTATTTGAATACGCCGTCATTCGCGTCGTCCCCCAGGTTGAGCGGGAGGAGTTTATCAATGTGGGCGTCATCCTCTATTGTGCAAAACTGAATTTCCTGGGTGCCAAATGGATGCTGGATGAAAACCTCATGTCACTCTTCACCCCAACTCTTGATCTTGCCGAACTAAAACAAAATCTCTGCGCATTTGATATCATCAGCAAAGGCGGACCTGATGGCGGCACCATTGGCCTGATGGACATGCCCGGTCGATTCCGTTGGCTCACCGCTACCCGCAGTACCATTTTACAACCATCGAGTGTGCATCCGGGATTTACGGATGATGCGGAAGGAATGCTTATTAAATTGTTTGAGCAAATGGTTGTGAGGAACAACCATAGGCAATAGGCAATTGGCAAAAAAGGCGAAGCCTGAGGCGAAGGCAAAGGAAACAGTAAGCACAATTTGCCAAGGGCAATTAGTAAAAAAATATTCGCTGACAAAAATGAAAAAATGATATTGTTCGGCGTAGGTTGCACCTACGTCGAGGCGTTTGCAAATTTCAGATTTGCAAAGACGAGGTCAAAAACTGAATAAACCGTTTGAAAATATATGTAAACGTATAGAAGCAGGCGCAAAACCGAGTTTTGCAAACGCCAGGACGTAGGCGCAGCCTACGCCCAACAATGATGGGTTTGTAAAATGAAAAAAGGAGACGCGATTAATCACGTCTCCTTTTTTCATTTTTTAAAACTCCGAGTTTATTGTAATTCAAATTGCCTATTGCTAATTGCCTATTGCTACTTGCCTTTTGCTTATTGTCTATTGTTAATTGTACTTTAATTTTTCCTCCGCCTCCGCCTTTTTTGCCTTTTGCTTATTGCCTATTGAAATTCACTTTCTCACTCACGACTTCCCTACCGTCCTTATCTTTCAATTTGATCACATACGTACCATTAACAGGTACATTGCTTAATGACAGGCGGATTAAATCACCGGATGTATTATCAACCTTACCCTGCTGAACAATCCTGCCCTGCAAATCAAATACTGCAAAATCCGTAATGCCGAATTCACGACCGATGATTTTGATATTTATCTCATTTGAGTTGGATGGATTAGGAAAGAGCAAGGTAGCATAATCATCACTCTGTAAATCTTTCACACCGGTGGTAAGATTATTAAGATTAGTACGCGCATCTGTCATATTTGTATACGTCGGATCATTATCATAAAAGAAACTGATGAGATATGGATAACTGCCGGCACCTTCACGATTGAAGCGATAGAAATAGGATTCATTTGTATGTTGTCCCTGTGATACACCAAATGCAAGGAGCAAAATTGGCGATGCAGGACTTCCATTCAGATAAAAGCTGTCTACATTGTATTCATGCACCTTGTCCATCAGCACATCATACTCAATGCTGGGGCCACTGCCTGTATGCACGCTCATTTTTCCCCAACCGACAATTTCATCGGTTCTCACATTCGTATACACATGCTGTCCGGGCGCATGGTCTAAACCAAATGCCTGCACCGTAAGTATAAAATCAGTTACACGACGGGTCGTGCTTCCCCAGGTTGTCCCCATTGTAAATGGAAAATCCATGATGGTCTTATCTGTCAAGAATAAATGCTTCTGTTCAGGGATGATCATACTATCGTTGGAGTTACCCGTGAAAGCAGCCAGTGAATATTCAGCAGGATTAATTCCAAGTCCGACTTCATAAATACCGTTCGAATTGAAATCAATTTCTGAATTCAATAAATACCCAAGCGTGGATGTCAACCCTTTAAATGTCAAAACGTGAAAATCGACACCGTTTGCTAAAAATAACGGATCTGTCTCTGTCACATAATTAACAATGATCACCGAATCCCCGAAATAGCCGGAATAATCCCAAGTCTGATTATCGCCGATAGATGGATCAGGCGGATTGGTAAGGATGAAATCATCAAAAGGCACGAGGGTTGCCGGAAGAGGTACATCTCCTGCATCTATTGTTAAAGCCTGGCTAAAGCCAGCCATAGTTGCCAACAAGGCATATAAGAGAATGGATAATTTTTTCATACGGAGAGGTTGAATGGTTATGGTTTGGAATGAAAACATTTATCGTCGTAAAAAGATGTTAAATGTAATTAATAAATCCACGAAAAACAGGGAGCGTGTTTCGCGGGCTACAGGCTTTAAACCCCGGGGTTTTCGAGCGCAGCATTGAAACACAGGGGAGAGAAATTTGACGCAGCATGAAATTTTGAAGGGGCAAAACAGTGAAATTCTCATTTTGCCCCTTCGAATTTTTCTTCCATCTCGAAGCACGCTACCAAATTGTATAACTCTTTACGTAAATTTTATGATACCTGAACCATTCTATCATGGCACCTTCGTGTCGATATTATTACTCATCCTAACAATTGAAACAAAAATGGCCAAGAATCAAAATGTCAATCCAAATCAAAAAGCTACGACGAAAACTCCAGACCCAAAAAATCCTGGGAATAAAGGACAAGTTAATTCGCCAAAACCGAAGAAAGTGGACCGTTCTCTGGATGATGACGATGATGACGATATGATCCCAACTAACCGGAATCAAAATTCCGACTTCGATGATGAAGACGATACAGATGATATCGTAGAACGCGAAGATAATTTCGATGATGACATCGACGACGAAGATGAGCGTGAGGAGCCCGGATTTGAAGAAGATGAAGATGATGAAGAGCGATAGTCCGCTTCCATCGGATATAAATTGCTTCACCAATAATTTTCATCCATAATGAGGAAAAATAATTTGCTACAATTAGCAATTCTAATTTCAACCGGGTTATGTTTCGGGTCCTGTTCTGTCGTAGAAGGGATCTTCGAGGCAGGAGTTGGTGTCGGGGTTTTGATGGTTGTTCTGGTAATCGTAGTGATACTTTTCTTCGTCTTACGTATGAGAAATAAATAATACCTCCCGTCAAAGCATTACAAAACCAACTATTATCCAATTCTTATTTAACAAATTCAGTTTCTTAAATACAAATTGAAAATACGTTATCCTAAATTTAAAGCTCAGGATAACGTATTTTCATTTTCATTATAGATTTAATATTTATACGATCAATTAATAGTTACAATTTGATGTCATTTCGGAAATAATTCTGAAGTAAAAATTAAGACATATTATAAAATTCCATTATTTCCTTTATTTTCATAGTATCAATTTCATCAATATAATCCCATATATCATGAAATCAATACTTTACATATTTGCATTTTTAATTCCAACAGGAATTAACGCCCAGGACCTCGTGATGCAGATCACAAATCCACAGGTTAATGGCAACCAGGTAACCTATGATGTAGTTACCGTACATTTCAATGAATTCATTGCGGCTCAATACAGCATTACGTATGACACGAACATGCTTGTATATAACGGTATCCGCAACATCAACCTGGATCAGCTGGGCGAAGAAAACTTTTACGGCGGCATTCTAGGTTCTATCACTACTCTATGGGTCGATTTGACACTTGAGGGCACATCGGTTGCTGACAGTACTGTTCTTTATCAGATTGTGTTTGATATGAAGGATGGTAACTATGGCGGAGTTTGCTTTTCACAACAGCCCCTGGAAAGTGAATTCGCGCGCGTAAACGAAGTGCTCAGTTCATATTTCGTTATGGATGATTGTCATGATGATCCGTTTGAATTTGTGATCACTACTACAAGTACAGAAGAGATCATCGAACGTTTTGGATTGCGCGTAGCTACGATGGTGACCGGTCAGAAAATTGAGTTCTCACTTATTGACCAACAATCACTCGCATTCAATGTATATGATCTCAGTGGAAATCAAATCTCTGCTTTTCCTTCAACAGAATATTCAGCAGGAATGCATGCTCTCCATGTCGACAGATCCGTTCAATCAGGAATCTATATTCTGATGACCGAGATACAACATCAGCCTGTTGCAATGAAGATTTTCTTTCCTTAAGATCCAGGTTACCCCTCTCACAAAACGATGCCGGGGTTTACTATAACTAAAATCATTTTAAAAAATTGGATATAGGTGCTTCCTGTATCCAATTTGTTTTTAGCCAAGGTCCTTTTTATCTTTACCTTAAACTGGAAAGAAAATTAAAATGAAAGCTATCCTTTTTGCATTACTTATGCTCCCTCCATTCTTCACATCCGCACAGATCCTGAATGGGAATTTTGAAAAATGGGATACAACCAAAGTGCTCTGTGAGAATGGAAAAATAAGTGTGGGTAAAATTGTTAAACAATAATATTCCCTTGCCCAGTATTGTTAATCCCAAAGACATAAAACATCTCATATCCATAGAACCTATCTTCGGTTCCATCTTCAATAAATATGGTGCTCCTCCAGACTGGTCAAGACCGCCCGGCTTTATTTCCTTAAGCAAAATCATCCTGGAGCAGCAAGTAAGCTTAGCTTCTGCGAATGCTCATTTTCTTAAACTTGATGGATATCTGAGAGAATTTACACCACAACAAATACTGACACTTTCAGATAACGAGATGAGAACCTGCCAGATCAGCCGCCAGAAATCCATCTATCTCCGTGCTTTGTCAACTTCCATACTTGAAGAAAAAATAAACCTGGAATCCCTATCCTTACATGATGAGCCTGAAATCCGGAATCAACTCACTTCCATAAAAGGCATTGGCCATTGGACTTCAGATATCTATTTAATGTTCTGCCTGCAGGCCAAAGACATTTTCCCGATGGGCGACATCGCTGTCATCAACACTGTGAAAGAACTCACCTCTATTCATTCCAAAGAAGAAATATTCAAACTTTCAGAAAAATGGAAACCGTTGCGTTCACTGGCTGCATATTTTTGCTGGCATTATTATTTAAGCAAAAAAACAATAAGCAAAAGGCAATGAGCAAAAGACAATAAGCAAAAGGCAATGAGCAAAAGACAATAAGCAATAGGCAAAAGGCAAAATAAAATTGTTCGGCGTAGGTTGCACCTACGTCGGAGTGTTTGCAAAACTCGGTTTTGCGTCTGTTTCTTAACCGTTAACAAATATTTAGTAACAGCTAACTCAAATTTTGACCTCGTCTTTGCAAATCTGAAATTTGCAAACACTCCGTCGTAGGCTCAGCCTACGCCGAACAAGTCCGTAAGTTCCTTGTTTATCTGGAGTACCATCCCGGATAATCAAAATGAAATCAAAAAAACAAAGCTGGTTTGAAATCTTTGCTACTAAAGCTACACATGCTGCCGGGAGCAACTATGCCTTTATCATAGCCTGCCTGATCATCGTGGTCTGGTTGATCACAGGGCCCATCTTCAATTACTCTGACACCTGGCAGCTTGTCATCAATACCGGTACTACCATTATCACTTTCCTTATGGTATTCCTCATCCAAAAGACACAGAACAAGGATGCGATCGCCATCCAGATCAAGCTGAATGAGCTCGTTGCTGCCAGCGATCATGCGAGCAACCGGATCGTAAGTGTAGAAGACCTCTCTGAAGAAGAATTGATTCGCCTGAATACGTACTACACCAAGCTCGCTGAACTTATGAGAAAAGAAAAAGATCCTAAAGCTTCCCGATCCATTGAAGACACGAATATTCTGAAGGATGAAAAGGAAAAATTACATAATAAGATCAGGGAGATTACCAAATAATCGCGCCGACGACTTTACCTATTCTCCAATTAATATTATATTGGTAAAAATTTCACTCTTGTTCCTAAAAATATTCATTCCCATATTCTGCTTCTTCATTTTCCAGGGCTGCAATAAAAAAGCTGTCCTTCCAAATGATGCTGCGAAGTCATCGACAGAAGCTCGTCATCCGGAAAATCCATATTATTCACGGACGGACACCACAGTCCTTCACGTCACCGATGCTGAATGGAAAAAAGTACTTCCCGACAGCGTATACCAGGTCGCCCGGAAAAAAGATACAGAAGAAGCCTTCACAGGAAAATTCTGGAACTACTCCGGCATTGGCACTTATTATTGTGCAGCATGTGGCAATGCTTTATTCCGCTCAGATTCAAAATTTGCCAGCACATGCGGATGGCCCAGCTTTTTCGAAACGATAAGAGTGCACTCTGTGGAATACAAAGACGATCATTCATACAACATGGAACGGATCGAAGTCCTTTGCGGCCGATGCGGAGCACATCTCGGTCATTTATTTGATGATGGCCCGCCACCCACAGGAAAAAGATATTGCATGAATTCTATTGTGTTAGATTTTGAGCCGGATTATAAATAGTAAAATAAGGTTTATCACTTTAGCTCAATCAGGATACTTCGACCTGCTCCACACGTCCATTTGCTACAGTTCAGCAACCACCACTTAGAATGTCAGTTCTTCAACTCTCGTGAAGGGCTTTGATGAATAGTGGCGAAAATTTAATGCAATAGGTGGTCATGATATTCGTGATCCTGTGTCATGTAACATCTTATATCAACGCTATTGTTCCATCTCAATAGTGTGGTTGATGGTCTGAATTATGAATACTCATCGATTTTCTTCTCACATTGGTATTTTTTAACAACTCCGCCTTCAGCTATACTAATATTCTTAAACGTTTATAAAAAAACGATACTCAATGATGTCCACAACAACTCTTCTGCTTAAAAAGGTAAGCATTCTTCTTTTTCTGATTTGTACGATCACCTTCAATATGCAAAGTCAGGCTAAATCAATATTTAACGTTGCAATTTTTCTTTACGATGGAGTTGAAATCCTTGATTTTGCAGGTCCCACCGAAGTATTTTCAGCCACGAAGGATTTTAATGTTTATACGGTCTCTGTCGATGGAAAGGATATTCTTTCTCAGCGATTGGTTACGGTAAAACCCCAATACTCAATAGACAAGGCCCCTGATCCGGATATCATTGTTTTCCCCGGTGGTTCTTCCGGGGCATCCTCCAATGATCCGAAAGTGCTCAGCTGGATTAAGACCACAGTAGCCGGTGGGTCCACTATGATGTCAGTTTGCACTGGAGCTTTTATTCTGGCGAATGCTCATCTGCTTGATAATCTGCAAACAACTACCCATTACAGTTCACTGACCGATCTTCAAAAAACAGTACCAAGTGCCAACGTCCTTGAGAAAACACGATTTGTTGACAATGGAAATGTCATCACTACCGCAGGTGTTTCAGCAGGTATCGATGGTGCTTTGCATCTTGTAGCGAGAATAAAAGGAATTGAAACAGCAAAAGCAACCGCACATTATATGGAGTATGACAAATGGAATCCGGGGGACGGGAAGATTGTATATACCAATCCATATCTTCTACAAGGAGCTATCCCTTCCGGAACTCCCATTCCTTACCAGGGAGAAGTTATCGACCTGGTCAGAAAGCTTCAAACCGAAGAATCATTCGAGCAATCGGCAGTATTACTTTCTAAAGTCGTCTCGTGGTATCCCAATTCAAGTGAGGCATATTCACTTATGCATACCGCTTACAGGAAAATCGGAAAACCCGCTCCATTGAAAGAAGAACAGTTTCTAAAGTTGGTGGACGAAGGTCAATTGGAAACAGCAAGGTCAGAGGTATCAAAGAATTTAAAAAAATTTCCTGGTTGGAAATTATTTAATGAAGATCAGATGAATCTGAGATCGTATGCATTGCTTGGTGATAAAAAATATCCTGAAGCTTTGATTGTATTCCAGATGATAACAGATGTCTATCCGGATTCATGGAATGCCTGGGATAGCCTGGCTGAAGGATACCTCGGTTCAGGAAATCAGAAGGAAGCTATTAAATACTATAAAAAATCCCTGGAATTAAATCCCTTAAATACAAATGCTATTATGATCCTTCAAAAAATCCAACCATAAGATATTTTAATCAACAAAAAAAACAGTACGGAACATTCGCAGTACTCTGTTTTTAAAACTATCTGTTTTGATGCGATTTTGTATTAAAAAAACAATTTGAAAGGTTTGTGTCACATTTGTGTCACGGTTATAAAAAAATTGAGAACCTAAATCGGGGCAATAGCCCCGTCTTTATTCAGTGACCTCGCAGGGACTCGAACCCTGGACCCGATGATTAAGAGTCATCTGCTCTACCAACTGAGCTACGAAGTCAAATTTCAATCTGGGTTGCAAATATAACCGGTTTTACAGATATGTCGCTCCTACGGAGCTTTCCATTAAATACTTAAAAGCAAAAATATTGGAGGCTCAATGTATGAAATGATTTGAAAAATCCCTAAAGCGTTTAGTTTAAAGGATATACGAGCTCCATAGTAGCGAAATATCTAAAACATCATATTCTCGACTCCGCCTTTTTTTGGGTGCGATACTGAGATATCGCGAAGTGAGCTAATCTCTCCTCGTGGAATTGATCCCCCTGTTATTGTCGTATTCACACCACTAAACCATAGGTTATATCACCTACTTTTGCAGGGTTGGTCAAAAAGCATATTGCCTGGAATGAAAATAGCAATCTCCGGAATCGGTGGCTTAGGTGGTTTCTTTGGTGGATTACTCGCTAAGCATTATCAACATGCGAATGATGTTGAAATCGTCTTTCTTTCCAGGGGAGAAAATGAAAAGGCAATCCGCCGGAACGGCCTCCAGGTTTTGACTGTAAACGGAAATTTCACAGCCTTTCCCAAAATGATCACATCTGATGCAAGTCTGATCGGAAAGGTGGATTTGCTAATCTGCTGCACGAAACGATATGATCTGGCAGAAAATATGATCGAATGCAGTCCTTGTGTCAATGAAAACACGATCATACTACCTTTACTGAATGGAGTCGACAGCCGCGAATTAATTTCTGCTATTTTCCCCAACAACCTGGTACTTGATGGCTGTGTGTATTTAGTGGCACGGCTTACTGAACCCGGTATCGTCATGGAGACGGGAAACATCAGTAAATTATTTTTTGGCTTACAAACAAATTCAGAACCGCGATTAAAATTATTCCTTGAAATATTTAAAGAAGCCGGGATTGAGGCTACACTTTCAGAAAATATACAACAAATAATTTGGGAAAAATTTTCATTTATATCCCCGATTGCAACACTTACTTCTTTCCTGGATTGCAGCATCGGGGATATTGTAGCAGATGTGGATAAAAAAATGTTGTTAGGGCAATTACTATCAGAATTAAAATCAATAGCGGATCAAAAAGGGATTCTCCTGCCTGAAAATATTTATCAGATCACTATTGACAGGATGGCGGCATTACCTAAAGATTCGACTTCTTCCATGCACAGCGACTTTAAAAAAGGTAAACCGACAGAGCTTGAATCCTTAACAGGGTACATACTCAAAGAAGCTGAAGTTTACAAAATTGCTGTCCCGACCTATACTGAGATATTTAATTCCCTCCAAAATCGTTGATACACCTGAATAAGATCGTTGTTGAAGGCTTAATATTTATATCAACTTTCTTTTACATTTGGTCAGGCAATGAAAGAATCAGGAAAAATATTTTTGACGCATGAAGAATAACTGGATACCTTATCCTACTCATCTTTCCGGGCAATTGGTTGAACTTGTACCGCTGGAAGAGAAACATTTTGATGAATTACTGATTGCAGCTTCGGATAAGAGGATCTGGGAATTTTATCCCGGCGATTGGTCAGCACCTGACAGGTTTGAAAAAATTTACCGCTCAACCCTGGCTATGAGAGAACGTGGCCATGAATATCCATTTGTCATCCTATATAAGCTAACGCAGAAAATAATCGGTTCTACACGTTTGATGGATATTGTGCCTTACGACAAAAGACTCGAGATTGGTGGTACCTGGCTCATGCCTGAGTATTGGGCTACTGCGATTAATATTGATTGTAAATTGACATTGCTTACCTTTTGTTTTGAATCCTTACATGCACATCGGGTTCAGCTCAAGACACAACACAATAATATTCGCTCCTGGAAGGCGATTGAAAAAATAGGGGGGATCTATGAAGGTATTATACGAGAGCATATCCTGAAAGATGATGGTTCGTACAGGAGTTCAGCCTATTTCAGCATTCTCGAACAGGAATGGGATAAAGTAAAATTGAACCTGGAAACGAGGTTATATGATTTAATTATTAACCGGAATTCAAAAGAGGAGAAGGATATTCCTTTTTGATGAATTGCATAAATGAAAAAATAATTTTTTACTATGGCTAAAGAACAAGGAACTAAAGAAAACCCATGGATGCTCAAGACGCCTCCGCTCTCCTCTGAATTTACCATGCATAAGGATGAAAAGGACGGAAAAGAGATCCTGGTTTGTACAATAGGCAAAACTGTTTTGCACTATGACTACCGGTGTCTTGCAGATCTTCTTGCGATGTTAAAAAAGCATGGTGACTGGATGGAACTGGGAAGTGCTGACGAACAAAAACCTGCGAAGGAAGGTACTGTTGAAGCGTGGGGACGTTCAACAAAAAATCCTGTAGGTGGATGGTATGGAATGAAGAAGGGACTCCGTGGACGTTTTGGAATGTATGTTCCACCGTTGATGGAAAAGCTTGGCCTTGCTGAGGTTACGCATGATGCGAAAGGAAATAAGATGAGGGCGAAGTAGCAATGGAAACCTCCATATACCTTGCCCAGGTCATGGGCCTTTTCGGAGCTATAGCCACCTTTACCATCATTCTCCGATACAAATTCTATGTTGCTATGGAAGCCAATGTGGCTGAAAACCTGACCACCATATATATGTCTGGCTTCCTCTTTTTATTGCTCGGTATCCTCATCGTAGTCAGCCATCAGGTTTGGGCATTCGATTGGCGACTGATCATCACCATCCTCGGCTGGGTGATCCTGGCGAAAGGTTTGATGAGAATCCTTTTCCCTGAAACTACGAAATCAATGCTCCTGAAAAAACAAACTGAGAAGAAGTTCATTTTTGGCGAAATTGCAGTCTTCCTGTTAAGTTTGTATTTGATTTTTAAAGGATTTATCAACACAGGTGTTGAATAATATCATCCATTCATTTATTGAAATAATTTAAACTGAAATGTCTTCCCTCATCTATACCACTGCTCAAACAGAAAGAGATCTCCTGGGTATCATGGAGCTCCAGAAGAAAAATATCGCACCTCATCTTACTCCTGAAGAGATGAAAAGCCAGGGTTTCTTAACTGTAGTGCACACTCTTGATGACCTGAAAAAGATGAATGACATTGAAAAGCATATCATCTGCAAAGACGGAGAAAATGTTGTGGCCTATACATTGGCCATGACCGTTAAATCGAAAAATGATCTCCCGATACTTTTCCCGATGTTTGAAAAATTTGAAAAAATAATCTACCTGGACAAACCTGTTTCAGAATTCAACTATATCATCGTTGGACAGGCATGTGTCGACATTGATTATAGGGGCCAATCTGTACTGGACAAATGTTATGAAGCTTTCAAAAATGCTTTCAGCAAGAATTATGATTTTGCAATCTCCGAAATCTCATGCAGGAATTCAAGATCGCTCAGGGCCCACCAGCGCATTGGATTTTCAGAAATATTCATTTACACAGCCCCTGATGGAGAAGAATGGAGTGTTGTGATATGGGAATGGTAAGTGGATAAAGGCATGAATCCCAAATGTGTCGAAGTGAAACGGCAGCATAAAAAAATGGAATGCTCAAAAAAAAATGAACCACTTAGGAACTTAAGAAACTTAGGAACTCACTTAGAAAAAATCAAATCTTCATATCATGAGAAAATGATCATGAATTTTCTTATTTTATCTGCGTCCTCTTTTTTGGAGACAAACGTTTGCTGAGAAGAGGAGATTCAAAAAAAATGAACCACTTAGGAACTTAAGAAACATAGGAAGTCACTTAGAAATTTTTAATCCCCCTCTTTGTTTAAAATTGGTAGCTTAAAACAATTAAAATGAAGACGGTGTTTGATTAAATGAGAATAGTCTCATTTCAGGAAACGTAGAATCATGAAAGTCATCGGAATTGATATTGACAAGACAAAGGCTATTTTCTACGCACTTGAAGAAAATGAAAAAGGAAAGATCGTTAACCTAACAGATACCTTCAAATCTTTGTCATTGAATGATGATACTGACAACTCCGCGATCAGAGAGTTTCAATCCACAGTCCATTCTTATTTTGACAAAATAAAACCCGGAAGAATAGGCATCCTGAAAAGGCAAACCAAAGGAAGGTTCAGATCAGCTCCTTTGTCTTTCAAAATTGAAGGTTTGCTGCAATGTTATAAGAAAGTCGATATTGAATTTATCCAACCGATGGCCGTTTCAGCTTTTTTTAAAAAGCATGAATTCACCATTGAACCTGAATTTGAATACCAGGAAGATGCTGCAAAATTGGCAATGTACATGCTGAGATCTAATCCTTTCCGGAATCCCGAATAAATCATTCTACAAGGATCCTTAAGAATGCTGATCAGGGTCTTCCCAGCTTCTTCAACATCCTTGCATGTTCCAACAGCGCACTTCGAAAAGAAGGCTCTGAGTGATAAGGTATGCCAAAGGATGCTGTCGCAGATTTTACGATCGGGGCAAGCTTCCGATAGTGCACATGACATATGTCCGTAAACAAATGGTGTTCGATCTGGTAATTAAGTCCGCCTATAAACCAGGTCAGCCAACGATTAGTCGGTGCAAAATTGGTGGTATTAGCTACTTCATGTATAGCCCATGAATCCTCCATTTTTATTTTTCCATCCGTTTCAACCGGAGCTGCGAATCCAGAAGAGTCAACAATGTGTGCAGGCTGGAATATACATGAAAGGATCAGGCCTGCTGTTAAATGCATGACTACAAATCCCAGGACTACCATATACCATGACATGTCTGTAACTAAAATCGGTAACAGCATGATATAACTATAGTACCCTATTTTGAAAATGGAGATCCGGAATAAAGCCTGCTTGAGTGATACCTTTTGCTTGATAAGCAGGTTATGTTGCTTGTAGCGTATTGCCTGTTGAAAATCCTTCACAGTCATCCAGTACAATGTCATCAGCATGTAAAAAAACCATGCATAAAGATATTGATAACGGTGAAACCAATACCTCGGCTGACGTGGAGAGAAACGTAGCAAGACAATGCTGTCAATATCATCATCCAAACCAGAAACATTGGTATAAGTATGATGCAATACATTATGTTGAATCTTCCAGGTCACTGCATAGCCGCCGATGACTTCAAGGATGTGCCCGATCCAGTTATTTAATTTTTTATTTGCAGAATATGTACCATGATTAGCGTCATGCATGACAGATGTGCCAATGCCAACCATGCCCAGCCCCATCAGGAACCACATGCCAAAAAAGAAGAATCCATTGCTATCAGCGATTCCTGTCACGATCAATGTATAGGGAAGAAAAAACAGCATCAGCATGATACCTGTTTTAAACCACATCGCACCATTCGCATATGGAGAAATATCATTGCTTTCAAAATAATTTTTTACGCTTTCTGTGACCGAATCGTAAAAACTATCTTTTCCACCCAGTGCGAAACGCACGGAATTCATTTTTTTAATCATCATAATAAGGGAAGTTCAACCTTCAAGACTTACGGAAACTTTAACATTGCAGGATTGCAGAATTACATCTGATTCGGAAGGTTTGTGTTGAATAATTCCTCTGAACTGCAAACACATTATCCTTTTTAAAGTTCCATTCATCCTTTCCATGCTCATTTATCCAATCGTACCAGCCTACTAATCAATTTATTAACTTTACAGGAGCAACAAAAAGGAATAGACAATGCAAAATACACATACATTTTTGATGTTTGAAGGAAAGGCTGAAGAAGCCATGAATTTTTACACCTCCATTCTTGATAATTCAGCTATCAAAAGCATATCGAGGTATAAGGCAAATGAAGCCGGACCGGAAGGGTCAGTGATGCATGCAACCTTCACTTTGAACGGCCAGGAATACATGTGCATTGATAGTCCGGGAAAACATGCTTTCACATTCACCCCGTCCATATCGTTATATGTAACCTGTGATTCAGAAGAGGAAATAAACATCCTTTATGAAAAGCTTTCAATGAATGGCACTATACTGATGCCATTAGACAAATATCCTTTCAGTGAAAAATTCTGTTGGCTCTCAGACAGGTTTGGAGTTTCCTGGCAATTAACCCTGTCTAAAAAATAAAATCATGGATACGAAAAAGGATTTAAAATTAGCGGTGCTGATAGATGCAGATAATGTTCCTTATTCCAACGTCAAAGAAATGTTCGAAGAGATAGCTAAATACGGAACTCCTACATTCAAAAGGATCTATGCTGACTGGACAAAACCGACGGTTGCCGGCTGGAAAAAAGTGCTCCTTGAAAATGCCATTACACCCATCCAGCAATACAGCTATTCCACGGGAAAAAATGCAAGCGATAGTGCCCTCATCATTGATGCAATGGACATACTGTATACCGGCAAAGTAGATGGCTTTTGCATTGTTTCCAGCGACAGCGATTTTACACGTCTTGCTACCCGGCTGCGTGAAGCAGGAATGAAAGTGATCGGAATCGGAGAAAAGAAAACGCTAAATCCATTTATAACTGCCTGCGACAAATTCATCTACATTGAAATATTAAAACCTGAAGTCATAGTACAGCCAAGTGCAGGCAACAAAAGAATATCAAAAAATGTAAATATCACATCCACGAATCCATTAAGTAAAATTGATCCTGAATTGATCAAGCTCATAGCGGATAGTATTTCAGATCTTGCGGATGAAAATGGCTGGACGTTCCTCGGCGAACTTGGAAACCTGATGTTGAAAAAGAAACCTGATTTTGACCCCCGGAATTATGGCTATTCTAAAATGTTGCCACTTATAAAAAGTATAAACCGGTTTGATATTGATGAGCGTGAGACCGGAAAAAATAATATCAAACATATCTATGTCAGAAAAAAGTAAAAAGCTGAAACAGGATATCTTCTAAACATTTCCCGAAATCATACACACAGATATTGTAATTATATAAAACTGCAGTGCAGTTTGGTCAACATGTATTGATTTCCCGATTTCATCACAACATTATTCCTGGTTCATTGGTTTGCTAAATGTATAATGTCACTGTCATGGCTATTGCTGTGAAAAGACATTTCATTTACAATCACTAAAATAAAAAATCATGAAACACGTAATTAAATCATTATTGTTATTTGCTATTCTTGGCCTCGTTGCTGCATGCGCTAAAGATGAGGGATCAAAACCAAACATCAGTTATAAATCAGGGCCTCTATATGTAACAGCTGATATCTCGCTTGCTGCCGGAAGTCTTGTGGCTGTAGGAATTAATGCTTCAAAAGCCAGTGATGGCGCTAATCTGAAAAAATTCACCGTTACTAAATCGGTAAATGGAGGTGCTGCAACTACGGCATTCAGCCAGGACCTGAGTGGCACGGAAGTAGATAGTTATTCATATGATTACACAGAATTCCTTACGGGCAATGCTGGCAATACAATTAAATACACTTTTACGATTACAGATGTAGATGGTGTATCCAATTCACTGTCGTTGACAGTTACTATTTTGTAGTTCAGAATCATATAATAAATAGAAAAGGCGGATCGCTATCGATCCGTCTTTTTTATTTACCAACAACGGAAATAAATCAGGAAAAAATGCCTCATACTTAGCGCTAGTCGCATCCATAGCACAAGGCCGGGCAAAGCAAGTCGAAGCACAAGATTCAAGATTCGAAGTAAGCTATTACTTCACACCATAGATATCTGTCAGCCTTCGACCTTCAGTATTAACAAACTGCGAAAGTTCTTCCTTTATGAGACGTGTATCCTGATCAAAATCAATAATGATCGTATCACGCGTTTCATTCAATTCACCTACAGGACCTGCAAAGGGATATGCTTCACCGGTATATAGTCTGTATGCAACAGTCCTTCCGGGAAATACAAGAATGGTATCTACCCCTCCATCTACGGGTCGAAGAAATTTCTGAAGAGGATACAGCCGTTCATTCTCCGCATCGTTCTTCGTGATGTTCTGAAATTTATTTACCGATATAAAGGAAAATATGGTGGTCAATAATACAAAACCGATAAGTACAAGTGCAAAGATGGAACCTATCCAGAACGATCGGGTATAATGACCTTTCCTGAAGGATATCCATGCAAAAAACAGGACGAGCGTAAGAACAATCAATGGCAATACAAAGATCAATATCCTGTTCATCCAGGCCACAGAATCACTTTCTGAACCCGGTGCATCAAATGACATCGCTAATCCCAGCAAACTCATAAAGCCAAGACCAAGAATCAGGAATACCCCAAAAAGCATAAGGAGGATTGCAGCAATTTTCATGAAGGAGCTTTTTTTAGGTGTTCAGAATACCTAAATATAAGGCGATAATCAACTTATAAACATGCAGGATACAAGTATATTAAATAAAGTAAGGCAATGTCGCACCATTGCCTTACTCTTAAAATTTATTTTGTCAAAGTAAAATGTTCAATCCATTCTCCAATAAGAACAATGAGAAAGATTAATCAAAGTGCACTTTAATCTCTGCGCTATGATTTTCGCTCCCTCTCCCCTGCTCCATGCCCCATGCTCCATGCTCTTTTCACGCAGGAACTTTCCCCGGAATTTCTCTTTCCCAAAAACGATGCTGCGCTATGGCATTGATAAATTCTTTTGCATTGCGATCAAGAAGCACACCCTGATCTTTTTTTGCAGCTTTCTCTTTCATGTTGATCTTATCACCCATTCCAGATGCTTTTAACAGTTCAATTCCTGAACCTTCCGCAGCTATAGCTTTACAGTGCTTATAGGCTTCATTCACAAAATGGATGGCATCCGGTTCAGCTTTTAATACAGCCACACTTTTTTGTCCATCAGGTATATATACTGCATCAAATAAAACAGAAGAGGCCCCTAAAAAGCTCTGATCCACTTTTAATTTTTTACCTTTTTCTGCATCAATAACACCAAGATGCGTGGAAATAATTTTAACCACCGCACCTGCTTTCTCTAATGCGACTTTCATAGCAGTTAATGATGGTTCGTTGACCCCATCCCCAGCCAGTATTGCTATCTGCCTGGTCTTAATGGTGTTCTTAACTGTATTCGCCATGCTAAGTGCCGGAGATACTGTCAATTCAGGCTTGACTTTAACCGGTTGAAATTTCTTCGGATCTCCATCAGCAGGGATACTTAGATTCATGGGTTGTTCTGGCCCTTTAGGAACAGGCATGCCTAAGCCTTCTGCCACTTTTGCTGCAAGCGTTTTATCGATCTGCGTCAACATACCAACAACTCTGACGCGGATAGCTTCCGTTTCAAGCTTGCCCAATTCAAAACGCAATGCGTTGATGATATGATTTTTTTCAGGTTCACTCTGGCTGTTATAGAACAAAGTAGCCTGGCTAAAATGATCAAAAAAGCTTTTGCTCCTTGCTCTTACTTTACGTGCATCAATCCGTTCGTTGAATGAAACAAAACCTCCTTCCATTGCTTTTGCCTGGAAAGGACAACCATTACCTGTCGTGTTGGGATGATAACTTGATTTCCCCGCATCGATGGTCTGCCTCATATGCCCATCCCGTTGATTGTTATGGACAGGAGCTATCGGACGATTAATCGGTATTTCGTGAAAATTAGGACCTCCTAACCTGCTCAGCTGTGTATCCGTGTATGAAAACAAACGTCCCTGCAACAAAGGATCATTCGAAAAATCAATACCTGACACCACATGACCCGGATGAAATGCAACCTGTTCCGTTTCTGCGAAAAAATTATCCGGGTTGCGGTTCAATGTCATCTTCCCTATGATCTGAACAGGGACAATTTCTTCAGGTATTAGCTTAGTAGGATCGAGAATATCAAAATCAAACGAATGTTCATCTTTTTCTTCAATGATCTGCACGCCAAAATTCCATTCAGGAAAATTACCCGATTCAATCGCCTCGAATAAATCACGGCGATGAAAATCAGCATCCTTTCCTGATATCTTTTGCGCTTCATCCCATGCCACAGAGTGTACACCTAAAACTGGTTTCCAATGAAATTTTACAAATACAGATTTATTCTGTTCATTCACAAACCGGAAGGTGTGAATACCAAATCCTTCCATCATCCGCAAACTGCGTGGAATAGCACGATCACTCATTGCCCACATGATCATATGCATGCTCTCCGGCATCAGGGAAACAAAATCCCAAAAGGTATCATGGGCCGAAGCAGCCTGTGGTATTTCATTGTGCGGCTCAGGCTTTACAGAATGAATTAAATCAGGGAATTTCACAGCATCCTGTATAAAAAAAACAGGGATATTATTTCCAACCAGATCATAGTTGCCTTCCTCCGTATAAAATTTCACAGCAAATCCACGTACATCCCTGGCCAGATCCGTTGAACCACGTGAACCGGCTACAGTGCTAAACCTTACAAAAACAGGTGTCCGGGTACCTGGAGTCTGAAGGAACTTCGCCTTTGTATATTTTGACATGGAAGTGTTAAGCTCAAAATACCCATGAGCTGCAGAACCTCTTGCATGAACAATCCTCTCCGGAATACGCTCATGATCAAAATGTGTGATTTTCTCCCGAAAGTGAAAATCTTCCATCAGGGTTGAGCCTCTTTCTCCTGCTTTCAGAGAATTTTGATCATCGTTGATCCGAAGGCCATGATTCGTTGTCAGGAATTCATCCTGGCCATAGCTTGTATTTTTTGCCAGGTCATCCTGCTTTGCATTAACATTGTTTTGCCTTTTAGGTGTTCTGCTTTTTGCCATCTTGATTATTGTTAGGTAATGACAACAACGTTTGCAAGCAATGGTTGAGCGTATTGGTTTTAATTGATTAAAAATCCATATATATGTGCAGGTAATCCAAAAAGCATTAGTAATTTACATGGACAATTAATCAAGATTTTTTTTGATCCGGTCGCTATAAAATTGACGAAAATGATGTCCCTCACCTCAAATCACAAATCCAATATCCGGAGACCTAAATATTGGCTGGCGCTCTTACTACCCTTCTTCCTTCAATCTTGTGGCATATTGTCGGACTGTGAAATTGAAGCATCCATTGATGCAGCATTTCAGGAATTTTGCGGACCCAGCTATCCTCAGGCTTCCTGCGACGAATTTGCCCTTTTCATGAATGTTGCTGTTTTGTATGCTTATGGGCCCGCAGCTTTAGGGTCATCTGCATCATCCAATGAAACGGAAGATCAGGGATTACTTGCTGATGTCAATTATCATGTGCCTTTCCAACAGAAATATTTAACTCCATCGAATGCAGGTGAATCTTCTAAGATCAAATCTTCGGATACCTTCATGGATAACATTCTCTTTATGGGAGGCCTGGAGCTGATCAACAAGAAATCAAAAGATGGAGGATCAAAAGTGAATCTCGTATATCTTGAAGTTCCACTATATGCTCTTTACCAGAAGGAATTAGGTACAGGACAAATATTTGGTGGATTAGGTCCATTCTTCGCATATGGTATCGGCGGCAATACAAAAGAAACATTTTCAGGAACAAAATTCAATTCATTTGATAAGGACTTTGGTTACAAGCCTCTTGATTTCGGAATTTCTTTGACTGCGGGTTATCAATTACCAAATGGATTCCGTTTCAGGCTTGCCACAGACAGAGGCCTAGCAAATCTTCAACGAGGAAATTCAGGAAACAAAGCAAAGAATGTGTCCTACAGCCTTAATGTTGCCTACCCGCTGAATAAGCTTATGATGACACCATGACGTGAAACGTGAGACGTGAGACGTGAGACGTGAGACGTGGGACGTGGGACATGGGACATGAGACGTGAGACGTGAGACGTGAGACGTGGGACGTGGGACATGAGACATGAGACGTGAGACGTGAGACGTGAGACGTGAGGCGTGAGGCGTGAGATCAATCCTGAAGGGATTGAATATTAATGGCCGTGGGTGTAACCCATGGAATTAAGTAGTGAAAATTTTTTGCGACCCTGAAGGGGTCAAATATTCTTCTTCTTAAATAAATTTATTCTTTATCAGTGGAACCCTAACATTACTAAACATGAAACGAAATTTACTTGTCAGCTCATTCTTCCTAACATGTTGCACATTATTCGCCCAGTATCCAAAAGAAATCCTGAAGCAGGCTAATAAAAATGCCTTTCTCTTCAGAATGGCTATTATGAGGTGACACATACGCATAAAAACATGCCTGAAAATGACACCATGCAAAATGCCTTTTATTGTTATTTCAAAAAAACCGATAAAGACAGGATTAGTCCCACCCTCTTCCACTATATATCTTTTTGGGAATGAAAACATGCCTGGGATGCCCTGTACACCGGAAATGCATTATGTCACACTTTCCACAAAAGATAGTACCGGTACTGTGAAATCAAAATCAGAATGGTCTAAAGAAATAAAATCGGATGTTGAGGATTTTGAATTCTAGGACAGTATTTACGGAGCTTGTAGTGCTGCTTTGCAGGATCGGTGTTTCAGCAAAATTCAGGTTTGCGTCATTACCTTCTCTCACGGACGGCAGTCATCCGACGCCCAACATTTCGCTTTTTATTTAATACCCTGATGAATCAATACTAACCAATTACTTCACACTATTCACTACGCACCACTTTCTTCTCACTACTCAAATATGACCACTTACTACTCACTACTTACCTCTTACCCTTTTCGTTGTCTATCCCAGTATTTCTCCCTGATAATCTCATGCAACGGTTTTTCATACACTTTGCTTTCCAACCAGGAAACAACATCTAGATACACTAACGCCCGCGTTTCAAAACGGCTTTTTTCAATTTGTTTTATTTTCTGCAGCAGCTTGACAAATTCAGGCTTTAATTCCCGGGCTGACAAATGAAATGATTTTTGCAAAAACCTGAACATCTCTTCTTCGACAACACTGAGATTTTCCATTTTATACATATACCTGTAAACAGACTTCACCAGGTATTCTAATAAATCATAATTGCCCAGTTCATAATGCGCGATAAGGTGAAGCAACCTTGCATAACATTGCAGGTCATTCCTGAGATCCACCTTCCAGTTTATGATCTTGTTCAGGTAATCAATGCTGTTGTCAAAATCTCCTGCACCGAAATACAGGGAAGCTATTTTATAATAATACACGAGTATCCGGTGACTATCTATATAAAGCTGAAATTCATTTAATTTCTCCAATATTACCGGCACCAGCAATAAACCTTCATTGAATGTGCCGGTAAGGATATGCTGATTGATCCTGGCGATGTATAAATAAAGAAATACCTGCACCCGGTTATTGTCACTACGCTTTACGATATCGGAAACCGAAAATTCATCAAATGCACGCAGGTCCTTTTCAAATTTGCTGTCATTACGCAGCATAAAATGAGACGTGAGCAGGTTATGCATTCCCTTGATATAGCTCGCCGTTTCGATTTCCATCATCAGGGCCTCGTGGTGGAACAAATCCACCCAATGCTGTGTATTGCGATAGTAAGCGAGAAAATCCTGTCTTATAAATGCATACCAGCAATTGCATTGATACAGGTATAATTTTTCATAAAACCCATTCGCCTTCTTCAGATCTTCAGACATCTGCGCCTGGAAATATTCTTCTACTTCAGTTTCATCCTTTTCATTCCGGGCATGTCCGTTATTGATATACCAGCTGTACAATTGAAGCGCCAGGTTTGATAATTTCGTAATCCGGATGATATGTGCATTGACATTATCAGCTTCATTTATCAGTTGCGAAGACCTGTCTTTAAAGCTTCGCGTGATGTGAAGCGTTTCTATCTTTTTTTCAAGAAATAATACCTGCACAAGAAGGGCTGCCTGGTTATGTGCTCTTGCGGTTTCCTTTACCTTATCAAGCAATTTCAGACTTTGCTGATACAATCCCTTATTGTAAAGGATCCGCGCATTATCCAATTGTTCATTCAGAAGGATTTCGATATTGCTACTCTCCAGCAACCGGAGGCTGGCCAGGATCTGCTTATACAAATGTGCTTTTGCGTTGCTGAGCTGCTGCTTTTTTAAAGTATTCGCCTTCTTTAGCAGGACGTCTTCATCATATTCATTCATTGTCTCCAGGGCATCGAATAGCTGGATAACTTTCATGTCCTCTTTAGCTGAATTCCGTTGCATATAAAGCTTGAAATTGCGCTTTTCATGCTTTTGCAGTGACTGAATCAGTTGGAACAATGGATCTGTAGAGCGGTTTGGCATCGTAATTTATCTGGCCTATAACTGTGTATTTATAAGGGCTTTGTTCTTTTTAACCCCGTTAAGGAGTGTAAAAATGGTAATAATTTGATTTACCCATACCCTCCTCCTCACCATACATTTAGTTTCATACGATTCTACAAGTTTTGTCATTCCCGGTCATCAGTACGTGGAAATAGCTGAAAGTATATAATGGAGCTGAATAAATATAGCCGGACAATCACACAGGATGTCACCCAACCTGCCGCACAGGCTATGCTCTATGGTATCGGATTGAGAGAAGAGGATTTTCAAAAAGCACAAGTCGGGATCGTAAGCATGGGTTACGAAGGCAATACATGCAATATGCATCTCAATGAACTGGCTATGCTCGTAAAGCAAGGTGTGTGGGAAAACGATCTTGTAGGATTGATATTTAATACGATCGGTGTGAGCGATGGGATCAGCAATGGAACAGATGGCATGCGATATTCTCTCGTGAGCCGGGATATCATAGCTGACTCAATTGAAACTGTGTGCAGTGCACATTATTATGATGCGTTGATTGCAGTTCCCGGGTGTGATAAGAATATGCCAGGTTCCATTATCGCAATGGGAAGGCTTAACCGCCCTTCTATCATGGTGTACGGAGGCACAATTGCACCGGGTCATTACAAAGGAAAAGATCTGAATATCGTTTCTGCTTTTGAAGCGCTTGGTGAAAGGTTGGCCGGTACAATGAATGATATAGATTTCAAAGAAATCATCCGTCATTCCTGTCCGGGTGCAGGAGCATGTGGTGGAATGTATACAGCCAATACGATGTCAAGTGCGATTGAGGCATTGGGCATGAGCCTTCCTTATTCTTCTTCGAATCCTGCACTCAGTATTGAAAAGAAAAACGAATGTCTCAATGCAGGCAAAGCGGTCCGGATTCTCCTTGAAAAAGATATTAAGCCTTCAGATATTATGACAAGGAAAGCATTTGAAAATGCTATCACTATTGTCATTGCTTTAGGCGGAAGCACAAATGCTGTATTGCATCTTATCGCTATGGCCAGAAGCGTAGGGGTCACTTTAACGCAGGATGATTTCCAGGAAATCAGTGATAGCGTACCTGTGCTTGCAGATCTTAAGCCAAGTGGTAAATATTTAATGGAGGACCTGCATCATATAGGTGGTGTGCCTGCAGTGATGAAATATTTGTGGCAACAAAAATTACTGCATGGAGATTGCCTTACCGTAACCGGGAAAACAATTGCGGAGAACCTGAAAGATGTACCTGATTTAGATTTCAGAACGCAAAAAATAATTCTTCCACTTGAAAATCCTGTAAAAGCCACAGGCCATCTACAAATATTGTACGGCAATTTGGCCGAAAGAGGAAGTGTTGCTAAAATCACTGGAAAGGAAGGATCCATATTTACAGGTCCAGCCCGTGTGTTTGATGGCGAACAAGAATTAATACAAAGCATCCATACAGGTAAAATCAAAAGTGGTGATGTGATCGTGATCAGGTACGTAGGTCCTAAAGGTGGCCCGGGAATGCCTGAAATGTTGAAACCTACATCTGCGATCATCGGAGCAGGGTTAGGAAAATCCGTAGCCCTGATCACAGATGGAAGATTTAGCGGGGGTACACATGGCTTTGTTGTTGGCCATATCACTCCAGAAGCATTCGATGGCGGACTGCTGGCACTTGTTCATGATGAGGATATCATAGAAATAGATACAGTAAATCACAAAATGACTTTGGATATAAGTGAAGCTGAAATCCAGAGAAGAAAAAAGAATTGGAAACAACCGCCTTTAAAAGCATCAAAAGGGGCTTTATTCAAATACGCAAAATGCGTTGCAACAGCAGCAGAAGGGTGTGTAACTGATGAGGCCCCGTTTTTTGAAGTGAATGGCGAATTGAAAGTAGCTAGTGGGAAGCTGAAAGTAATGAGTCGTGAGACGTGAGACGTGAGACGTGAGACGTGAGGCGTGAGGCGTGAGTTGTAAGGTGTAAGGTGTAAGGTGTAAGAGGTAAGAGGTGGCATCTGCGACAGATTGAATTTATACTAAATTGAATGTAGTGGCGGGGATTGATCAACCTTCATTCATTCATCTAAAAAACATACACATTCTTAAATTTTAAATCTTAAATTGAAAACATCTTCACTTCAGAAACCTCATTCCACATCACTTCAACAACAAAGTGAAAAGCAGGCCGTATCCGGCTCTGAGGCACTGATACTTTCTTTGCTGGCAGAAGACGTGGATACGATATTTGGGTATCCGGGTGGAGCTATCATGCCGATCTATGATGCACTTTTTCATTTCGCTGATCATATAAAACACATTCTCGTTCGCCACGAACAGGGAGCGATCCATGCAGCACAGGGTTATGCAAGAGTAACCGGAAAAGCAGGAATTGTATTTGCAACTTCGGGACCCGGTGCAACCAACCTGGTGACAGGCCTTGCAGATGCAATGATCGATAGCACACCACTCGTGTGCATCACAGGCCAGGTCGCTTCACATTTATTAGGTACAGATGCATTCCAGGAAATAGATGTAATGAATATTACCGTACCTGTCACTAAATGGAATATTCAGGTGACCAGGGCTGAGGATATGGCAAGCGCAGTAGCAAAAGCATTTTACATAGCCAAGACCGGAAGACCAGGACCCGTATTGATCGATGTGACTAAGGATGCTCAATTTGCAAAAACCAATTATCATTACCAGTCCTGTAAATCAATTCCCACATATCATCCTGAACCTTCCATTGAAATCACTGCGATTGAGGATGCCACACTTTTGATTAACGCTGCCAAAAAACCATACATCCTTGCCGGTCAGGGCATCCTGTTAGCGGATGCAACGAAAGAACTAATTGCATTCGCTGAAAAAGGGAATATCCCGGTAGCTTCTACCCTGCTTGGCTTATCAGGTTTTCCTCATGATCATCCAATGTATGTAGGCTACCTGGGCATGCATGGCAATTATGGTCCCAATAAAAATACTAACGATTGTGATTTGTTAATCGCAATCGGTATGCGCTTCGATGACCGGGTAACAGGTGATGTTACCCGGTATGCGAAGCAGGCAAAAGTGATCCACATCGATATCGACAAATCCGAAATAAATAAAATCATCCAGGTCGATGTAGCACTCCATGCAAATGCAAAAAAAGCACTTCCCCTTCTGACTGAACGAATTCACGCACGGGACCGGAATCACTGGCTGAAAACATTCAGTGATTATACAGAAGATGAGCACGAAAAAATCATAAGCAAAACATGTCTCAATTCGGAAGGTGAAATAAAAATGGCTGAAGTTGTTTTCCTATTAAATGAGTTCACCTCCGGCGATGCTGTTGTGGTCACGGATGTAGGCCAGCATCAAATGGTGACATCGCGCTATTTCCATTATAAAAATCCACGGACGAATGTTACTTCCGGCGGATTAGGTACAATGGGCTTTGCACTACCAGCAGCGCTCGGAGCGAAATTAGGTACGCCAGATAAACATGTCATTGCCATCATCGGTGATGGAGGCTTCCAAATGACATTGCAGGAATTAGGCACCATTTCGCAATACAATATTCCTGTTAAAATAGTCGTGCTCAACAATGAATTCCTCGGGATGGTCCGGCAATGGCAGCAGATGTTTTTCGAAGGCCGCTATTCATTCACGGAAATGAACAATCCCGATTTTGTAAAGCTCAACCAGGCCTATGGAATAACCGCCCGGAAAGTAATTGACCGTGCTGATTTGCCCGGAGCAATACAGGAAATGCTTGACCATGAAGGACCTTATTTTCTTGAAGTAAAAGTAGAAAAAGAAGAAAATGTTTTTCCCATGATACCCACTGGTGCGGCTGTGAGTGACATGATACTGGAATATAAACCGAAATAAGGATGAACAGCGATTTTACACTTGAGGTATTTTCTGACAATGGGTTTAACATCCTGAACCGCATGATCAACATTTGCAACCGGAGACGTGTAAGGATAAAGAATCTGTATGCTTTTCAATTTGAAGAAGATATCCATAAAGGCGCAGCCAGCTTTGTATTGCATACAACTCCGGAGATGGCTCATAAAGTGCAACTCCAGATAGAAAAAATAATTGAAGTAGAGAAAACAAGATTGTACGAAGGAACGAGTAGGTTTTTCGACGGTTCGCTTCGACTCCGCTCAGCGTCCGACCAAATCTCGCAAAGGAAGTTTCGGCTTCGCTCAACTTGAAAATCTAAAATTAAAATCCAAATTCTTAAATCTTAATTCTTAAATATATAAGACATGGCTAAATTAAATTTTGGCGGAACAGAAGAAAATGTTGTCACACGTGACGAATTTCCTTTAGAAAAAGCACAACGGGTGCTTAAGGATGAAGTCGTTGCCGTCATTGGTTATGGCGTACAGGGCCCGGGCCAGGCACTGAATCAAAAAGATAATGGCATAAATGTAATCGTCGGCCAGCGGAAAAATTCCAAAAGCTGGGACAAAGCAGTACGTGATGGTTTTGTCGAAGATCAGACTCTTTTTGAAATTGAAGAAGCAGTCAGAAGAGGCACGATCATTTGTTATTTACTCAGTGATGCTGCCCAGATTGCCAATTGGCCCATCGTAAAAAGACATCTGACCGCAGGGAAAGCTTTATACTTCTCTCATGGTTTTGGCATTACATACAATGATCAGACAGGAATTATTCCACCTGATGATGTGGATGTATTCTTAGTAGCACCAAAAGGTTCCGGAACTTCGCTGCGAAGAATGTTTCTGCAAGGCCGTGGATTGAATAGCAGCTATGCCATTTTCCAGGATGCAACAGGAAGAGCATTTGAAAGAGTCGTTGCCATGGGCATTGCGATTGGTTCAGGATATTTATTTGAAACGAATTTTAAAAAAGAAGTCTATTCAGATCTTACAGGAGAGCGTGGAACTTTGATGGGCGCCATCCAGGGAATATTCGCCGCCCAGTATGAAGTGTTGCGGAAAAAAGGTCATTCCCCTTCCGAAGCTTTCAACGAAACAGTCGAAGAATTGACACAGTCATTGATGCCTCTCGTTGCTGAGAATGGCATGGACTGGATGTATGCTAATTGTTCAACAACTGCACAACGAGGGGCATTGGATTGGTGGAAGAAATTCCGTGATGCTACCCTACCCCTGTTTAATGAATTGTATGAAAGTGTCGCTGCAGGAAAAGAGGCTGCTCTTTCCATTGAGAGTAATAGTAAGCCTGATTACAGGGAGAAGCTGGATGAAGAACTGAGGGAGCTAAGAGAAAGTGAATTGTGGCAAGCCGGAAAAACAGTACGGAGCCTGAGACCGGAAAATCAACCTGCTGCCGTGGAAACAGCACTTGAAGAAATTTATTTTGAAAAATAATTTCAAAACATCCTTATAGATCACGTGCAAATGCAAACCCTTATTCAATCAAAATCAAATCCGATTCCTGGTCTCACAGGTTTCAAATTTGATTTCGCATCTGCTGCTGACCGGTTGAAAGAAGTTGTGATCAGGACACCACTGACTCTTCATGCAGGACTGTCCGGAAAATATCAGGCAAATATTTATTTAAAACGTGAAGATCTGCAGGTCGTTCGGTCGTATAAGATCAGGGGAGCTTACAACATGATGAGCCAGTTGCCCTGGGAGCAGCTTCGAAATGGAGTTGTTTGTGCCAGTGCCGGGAATCATGCACAAGGTTTTGCGTATTCATGTAAAAAATTAGGTGTGCCTGGAGTGGTGTTTATGCCTGTCACCACACCAAATCAAAAAATAAACCAGACAAAAAAATTCGGCGACCAATATGTGGAGATAAAGCTGGACGGTGATACATATGATGAATGTGCGGTAATCGCTCAGAAATATTGCCAGGCAAACAAGCTGACCTATGTTCACCCCTTTGATCATTACAAAATAATTGAAGGACAGGGAACGATCGGTATTGAAATATTAGAAGACCAGCCTGATGTTGATTATTTGTTTGTTCCTGTTGGTGGAGGTGGCTTATGTGCAGGAGTTGGGACATACTTCAAAACCTATTCACCACGCACTAAAATAATAGGGGCGGAACCTGAAGGAGCACCTTCCATGAAGGCCGCTTTAGAAGCGGGTGAACCTGTGACTTTAACTGCCATTGAAAGATTTGTTGATGGTGCTGCCGTACAACGTGTGGGCAATATTACGTTTTCACTTTGCAGGGAAGCTTTAACGGAAATTCATTTGGTGCAGGAAGGAAAAATATGTTCATCCATCCTGTCGATGTACAATGACGATGCTATGGTTGTGGAACCGGCTGGTGTGCTTTCTGTCGCAGCATTGGATGATTATGCAGAAAAAATTAAAGGAAAGAATGTCGTATGCATTATCAGCGGTAGCAATAATGATATCAGCCGGATGCAGGAGATCAGGGAGCGTTCGATGCAATATGAAGGTTTGAAACATTACTTCCTGATCCGGTTTGCCCAGCGCCCGGGATCATTGAAAGATTTTGTCAATGAGATCCTGGGACCGGGTGATGACATCACGCGATTTGAATATTTCAAAAAACACAATAAAGAATCCGGTCCTGCCCTGGTAGGTATAGAAGTAAGATCCAAAAACGATTACCTCCGGTTGTTAGCAAATCTTGATAAACACCAGGTAAATTATTCTGAACTCAAGGAGAATGATAATGCTTTTGGGTTTTTGGTGTAAGCTTCCGGTTCGATTCGACTCCGCTCAGCGACCATGTTTCGGCTCCGCTCAACTTGAAACTAAAGTAGAATATTAATAATAGAGACGATTCGGCGTAGTATCCATTACGTCGGTGTGTCAGCAAGGACGTAGGCTCAGCCTACGCCCAACAATGATCATTTTAATAAATGAATTGTTGCTTTTGGAACAATCAATGAATTCGAAAATCCAAAATATTTTTTCTCTTTTGTCCAATTTCAGAACCTCAGTCGTCATAGGGTTGAAATCATCATATTATTCACTTTTAAAACCCAAAATCATGACGACAAGTCAAAAAACAATGACCACGACTGATGTGGCCAACCGATTGATCGAATTGTGCCGGAGCGGCCAGATATTCAAAGCCCAGGAAGAATTGTACTCTGATGATGTCAGCAGTATAGAACCTGCCAATAGCATGCTGAAATCTGTAAAAGGTAAAAAAGCACTGGATCAAAAAGGCGCTGAATTTGCCTCCATGATTGAAGAACGCCATGGCGGCAGCTTCTCTGATCCCATCGTGAGCGGCCGTTTTTTCAGCTTATCCATGACCCTGGACGCTACGATCAAAGGAAAAGGAAGAATGACCCTGGAAGAAATATGTGTCTATGAAGTAAAAGATGGAAAAATCGTCCTTGAACAATTTTTCTTTTAGCAACCTCATTTAAAAGTCAGGAAATAAGTTGTCCGTAGTTTGAAACTACCAATAACTTATTTCCAGACTTTTAAAATTGAAAATGAGCATATTTGCATTTATTCAATAAAATAAAAACCTAATTATAAAAAACATCAATATCATGCAGGAATTCTTATTTGTATTCAGAAGAGAAGCCGTCAGCAACGAGCCACCTATGTCCCCGGAACAATTACAATCCATGATGAAACCATGGCAGGATTGGATTGGAAACATAGCAGCGCAAAACAAGCTCGTGAGCTCAGGGAACAGGCTTGCTTCCGAAGGAAAAGTAGTAAAGCCCAATAATGTAATTACAAATGGACCATATGTTGAAATTAAGGAAGCCATTGGTGGTTATATCATTGTCAAAGCAGACTCGCTGGATCATGCAGCAGAGCTTTCAAAAGGATGCCCCATTCTAAACGTGGGAGGTAATGTAGAGATCCGTACGATCGTCCCGATGGAAGATTAACATTCGAAGAAAACAAAAAACGCTTCTGTACCTTAACAGGAGCGTTTTCATTTTATGGAAGAAAGGCAGCTGTTACCTCATTTATTCAGGACCGAATACAGGAAAATAATTTCTGTATTGTGCCGGCATTTCGGAATCGGACATATTGAAATCGCTGAAGACATCGTCAGTGATACTTTTCTGACCGCATCCGAAGCCTGGGGCCTGAAAGGACTCCCTTCAAATCCAACTGCATGGCTTTATACGGTGGCAAAAAATAAAGCAAAAGATTTTTTAAAGCATCAGCATATTTTCGATCATAAGGTTTCAGTTGCTATTAAGACATCTGAAGCAAATGATGATGAAATCGAAATAGATATGTCAAGCCAGAATATCAATGACAGTCAGCTGCAGATGATATTTGCCACGTGTCACCCCTGCATTTCCACTGAAGCCCAGGTAGGTCTTTCATTGAGCATCCTTTGTGGTTTTGGAATTGATGAGATCGCTGATGCATTTTTGACCAGCAAGGATGTCATCTATAAGCGGCTGGCAAGAGCCAAAGAAAAATTAAGATCCGAGCAGGTAAAAATTGAATTCCCGGCTGAAGCAGAGATCTATAACCGGATGGATGCAGTGCTCACTACGTTGTATTTACTCTTCAGTGAAGGATATTATTCCACCTCCCAAAACACCACGTTACGAAAAGATCTGTGCATAGAAGCTATCCGGTTAAATATCATGCTTGTTGAAAATGAGAAAACCAATACGCCTTCCGCAAATGCATTGCTTTCGCTAATGTGTTTTCATTCGTCCCGTTTTGATGCGCGAACAAATGAAAACGGTAACATCATTTTGTACGAGGAACAGGATGAAATGCTCTGGAATAAAGAGCTCATTGAAAAAGGTGAATACTATCTCAACAAAGCATCCACTGGCAACCGGCTTTCAAAATACCATCTTGAAGCGGCAATTGCTTACTGGCATACCCACAAAAGTGACACGTCTGAAAAATGGGAAAACATACTCCAGCTTTACAACAGGCTGCTTCAGATCGAGTACTCTCCTATTGCTGCCCTGAACCGGACATACGCGCTGGCTAAAGCCAATGGGGTTCTGGAGGCGATTGTGGAAGCGGAAAAGCTCAACCTGGCAGATAACCATTTTTACTTTACCCTCCTGGGAGAATTGTATAAAACCATTGATACCCGGAAGTCTAAAAGCCATTTTCTTTCCGCCCTGGCACTGGCCAGAACTCCTGTAGATCAACAGACCATAAGGTTGAAGCTGGAGCAGCTTTGATCTCCAAAACCGTATCTGTTGTTAGTATAAAAATGGTTAGCTAATTTAGCCTATCCTAACGGAGGACCAGAAAGGCACTTGACCATGACAATTCCGGCAGGATAAACGAGGAAGAGGGGTGGAAAATCAAACTCAAAGCAGGTTTTCATTCGTCTTTCTCATCTGACACCTCAAATGTATGTCGAGACGAGACCTGACAAAAGGCTTGATTATTGTTCTTTGTTCGCTCCTGACGGCGATAAACTTCTCTCTCACTATAGACCAAAAACCTGACCTGCTGATCATAGGGCAGGACACTCTTTTCCTCCGGTCCTTTCCCCTGGAAGAACTTGGTTTTGAAATCCGGCCCTATCGAAGCGGCGATCTTTATGTCCCCAATCTTGATTGCCTGAGGGAATACCAGGCTATCTGGAAAGTGATTGATAAAAAACTATTCCTCGCTGAGATTGTCAAGGATAATGAATTTCATGATAAGGTGGATATCCCCAGTTATTTTGAAGCCAATGGGTACAAACCCATCATCATTGATGGCCTTGTCTTTGCAGATTGGGTGACTATAGAATTATCTACGTATCCAAAAAACTATGGGCATTGGGGATGTTATTCAAAGGCGCATAAGAACAGGAAGTGGAAGAGATCATTGGCTTTTGAGAAAGGAGTGGTGAGGTATAGTAAGTTTGGGAATGGCTGAAAAACAAATCATTTCAGGATATTAAATTTTTACATTCATAATTTTAGAATACTTCAAAAATAAATATGAAATTATTTGGAAATACAAAACAAGCATTATATTTTAGCATTTGAACTGGATGACCCAAATTTTTAGCCAGTTCTACATCTCGTTATTAATTGCATAAATTTTTTTCGTAATTTTTTTTTCGGAGGGATTTTGAAGGGAATTATTTAACCATTTCATTTTAGAGTTTATTAAAATGAATACAAATAAATTTATTGTTCTCCAATAATTCTGTAGCAACATTCATCAGAACTATGCTGGATCATTCTCTATTCTTTTTCTTATAGCTTAATTAGCATAATAGACTTACAACACATGTCCTCCTTGAGACAGTATTGATGTACCTATTCTGTTTCTTATTCTTTTGTCAGATCTGATCGAAAGTAATCCAACAGGATTACGATCATCTGATTATCTCTATCACTAATTGTGCGGTGTTTTCTGATAGATTGCTCGACTCCTTTACTTAACATCAGTGTTATTTAATCTTTCTATGCGTGTATAGTCACGTTTGAAAATTAATTCCCTCGTAATTTTTAAAACCAAAATGATACATGTATTCTTATTCCAACCTCCAAACAACCGTCATCAACGGCTCAGTCCCGGAATTGCGCTCTGACTACCATTGGTATGCCATTTATACCAAATCCAGGTTTGAAAAAAAGGTTCACCGGGACTTGCAGCAATCCAAATACCAGGTTTTTCTGCCACTGGTTAAAGAAATAAAAAAATGGAGTGACCGCATCAAAACGGTAAATGTTCCCTTGTTGCCTGGTTATGTTTTCGTAAAACTGGATAAGCAAAATATCCCCAAGCTATTTTACTATCCTGGTGTGGTACGATTAGTATCGTTCGAAAGCAAACCTTGCGAAATCCGTGAAGAAGAAATCCGTCTCCTGAAGGAAATCACATCACACGGATTTCCGGTACAGCAAGCCGTCCCTTGCGATGTTGGTGACAATGTCAGGATTGTGAGGGGACCATTACAAGGTTGGGAAGGAAAAGTAGAGACTAAAAAAGGACAATCAAGAATTGTCTTTCAGATAGCCAGCATTCTGCAGTGTATAAGCGTGGAAGTGAGTATGGGAGATGTGGAAATGATAAAGTGAAACATTCATCATTAAATTAAGAAAGAGATTGAAAACAGCCTGATCATCAGGTTTACAAATTCCCTATTGTAATTTTCCATCGATTGAGTTTATCAGTATCCTGGCCGGCGACATCAGAAACCTTTAGCTTCCAATCACCCTTGATAGGCTGTCCTTGCAATGTGGCCAATGCCACCAGATTGCTTGCCTAAGACCTTTATATTTCATAAAGTCCGTTTAAATTCTTATAAATAGGATTAGGACACGTTAATTTTTAAGGGATGTGTTGTGACCCACCTTACGATTGTGGTTTCGGATTTGGGTTTGTGGAAATTCCAAAATATGCACCTAAAGCACTTAGACCCAACACTGCTATTTCATTTAATCCGGCACTAATACTGAGACCCGCCAGATTTATTCCAAGGAAATAATATGCAACAGCGACTATGAAACCGACTAAGATTCCTCCAAGAATTGGTTTTATGGGAAACTTTCTTTTCCGTGTATTGAAATAATACTTCACCAGACCACCGATTAATCCTCCTAAGACTGACGATAGTAGAAATGCCCATGGAAAAACGTATTTGAAATTCAGATCATTCGACTGCAAATTATTAGTGTATGCGGTGAGTTTGACTTCACCGGTGCCTTCAGAGCTTAAATAAACAGTTGAAGGCTTGTTGTAACTGACTACTACTGAATTTGGACTTACCGTTCCCTTTCCGGCAGTAAAATTAACTGTCGCCGAACCTGAGGAATTTAACCCTAAAAACCGGACATCAACAGGTATTTTTTGTATGCCATAACCCTGAAGTGTGGTTACGTTTGTCAAAATTTCCAATGTAGGTTCAACTTTTAGATAAGTTACATAGCCACCCGGGTTAGATGTGGTTATTACTTTTACTTGTGCTGAATCACTCACGTGATCTGCCATCAGATCAACTGTTGATGAGGGTAAATTTAAATGAGGTATTTGCAGATGACGAGGAAGAATGGATGATACCTCACTGGATACGATTTCAATATCAACAGGCTGTAAAACATTGGCGGTGCTGGTTCCTGTTTCAGGCATCAGAAAAAAGCCCAGCGTAGCCTTAAATTTTTTTACCTCATTACTATATCGAAAAGGTTGAAGCAATGAGAATACAATTCTAAAAGCTTCGGTCCCTGGACTTCCGGTTTCGATATGAAGTTCCGGAATAACTTTATATCCTTCACGGGGTCCGCTCATCAGCGGAATTAATTTAATCTTTGAATAAAGTGCGGCATCAATAACTGAAATTTTCTTCTCATACGTTATAATGCTTTTTGAATTGGGGCGCACCTGAACGTCGGCTGATGAAGCGATGTGCGTTTCCATGACTTTTCCTTTCTCAATAGTCTGAACCCGCACTGAATCTTCAGCTTTGAAGACGTGTTCATATATTTTTGGTTTTAGAGTGGTTGATTTCTGAGCGGATAAAACAAATGGGACAAACGTCAGTGTAAGAACCAGTATTGATATACCTGGAATGAGGTTAAGCTTAAGTGATTTCATAGTTTGTAATGGAATTTAATATTTTAAAAAATACTTGTTAATAAATTCAATAAAGAGGAATTGCTCATTCGGACTTCTTATAAAAGATTTAAATAAAACTATTATTGCTTGCATTGTATGTTTTATTAAAGCTGCCTGAAGTTACAGCTTCGGTTATTTTTCTTTTAAGAGAATTTATGCGTTCAGTGTAGTGAACCTGTCCTATCGCTGAAAGATTTGTGTAAGCTCGTTCCCAACTACCATCTGTATCTAAAGCAGCAGCGATTCTGTCAAAATTAGCTCTCCCCTGATGCAGAATATCACAAACGACGGAACATACTTTTGCAGGTGCCTGGTCCAAACCCAGCCTTTGATGATACCGGGGTAAATTTTCCTGAAAGTGCTCTATACCCAGTCTGACTTGTGTTGAACGATGTTCCGAATCGTGCTGTGCCCAATGCACCATGCGAGCTGTGCAAATGGTTTCCTGAGTATCTATTTCCAGTAACGATGGGTTTAGATAATCCATCAATGGCTGGGTAGAGGCATCCGTCTCCAGCTGGGTCAGCATCTGGGTGCTGCTACGATAGTGGATCCTGCCCTGTATTAATTCAAGACGCGGAAAATAGTTTGCTGCCAATGGCTGCTGTAACAATGCTCTTAAAAATTTAACGAAATCACCGTTCGGCACATGGGCCGCATATTGCATAAAACCGAATGTGAATTTTGCGCGATCATAGGTATTGAAGCAAAAGAAAGATCCCTTACTTTCTACATATGCGGTAGGATAAATAAAATCTGCCCAGAACCCGTAAGCAGCCCTAAAATCATCCGGCTTGTAAATCAGTCCGGTCCTGGTTTCAATATTATACAGTCCATAGTTATCAAGGTATTTGGTCCGGTAACCAATCATAAACCTGGTTTCTGTCGAATTAGTAAGTATACCATAATAAGCGGTTCTTCCATTTGGTAAGACACTGGAGCTAATATTAAAAGTGTAAGACATACGTTGTGAGATTGAGTTTAATTTTCAAGAGGTAATCAGGATCACTTTATTTAATTTGTTTGCTTATACGATCTTTCCATCTTTAACATATTCCCGAAGCACTGCGGCCTCTATACGTTTTAAATCAATTTGTTTTGAGTTATCTGCCAATGCTGTGATTGCACTAAAATGAGCAATACTCATAATACTGGATCCTGTCAGTTCATATCGCGATGACAATAACTTCCAATCAATATCATCAGAAATTTCGATTTGAGGAGGAAAGGCTTTGCTCCAGATTTCGAATCTTTCTTCAGGACGTGGCATCGGGAAATGAATGATAGAATGGAACCGGCGCGTAAATGCCTCATCGATATTGTTGCGCTGATTGGTAGCCAGGATCACTAATCCATCATATCCTTCAACACGCTGGAGCAGATAAGCCACTTCCTGGTTAGCATATTTGTCATGAGCGTCCCGGATGCTTGTGCGTTTGCCAAACAGTGCATCGGCTTCATCAAAAAAAAGTATCCAGTTTTTGTGTTCTGCTTTATCGAAGAGTTTGGAAAGATTCTTTTCTGTTTCACCGATATATTTGGATACGACGCGGGAAAGATCGATGCGGAACACGTCTTTGCCTGTGTATTTGCCCAGGAGTGTTGCTGTAAGTGTTTTCCCGGTGCCGGGGGGGCCATAAAACAAAGCTCTGTATCCGGGTTTTATTTTTTTCTTCATGCCCCATTCCTTCAGATAAGTATCAGTGTACATGATCCAGTTTTCGATTTCGCGGATCTGTCGCAAGGTATTCGGGTGAAGTACCAGATCATCCCATTCCATTTCTGTCTCGACATGTTCAGCGGGGAAGTCAGTACTGAAACGTGGTTTACTAATGATGCCAGTGGTAAGTTGTTCAATCACTTCTGAGTCCAGGATGAGCCGGCCGCTCATCACAGGTTCACCTTCCCGGACGGGTTCCAGCCACAGGATTTGTTTTTTTGCAAACCAATGCTCAGATGTAAACATGTGTTGAACTTCAATTCTCCCGATGGTGCTTTCTCCTGCTAGCAGAAACAATGCTGTTTCCCCGGTTGGTAATAGTCCCCTATGATTCGTCCCACGAATTCCACCGAGCTCCGGTAATTCACCTCCTTCAGGTCTTATACTTGCAATAATTGAACTAAGGAAATGCGGTTGAATATGCGGAATGAGTGCAAGAAGTAAAACAATGAGTTCTTCATATGTTGGTTGGTTGTGATTAATGAAATGCGTTAGGTCTGAATCTTCTTGGACAAGACAGAGATGTAGAACATTTATTGATTCTTGACGTCCGCAATGAAACTCAAGTCGAGATCGCATTACGCCTTGGAGCCATTCGATTGCACTTAACAGATTTTGATTTTCACTTTTCATGTGATTATTATCCAGGTTTCACCGGTGTTGGCGCAAAACCACTATCCAATGTCCATCCGCGTTTTAAGTGGTCGACGTGGTTCTGAAGTTTTGGACCAACAAGTTCGGGATGACCGTCATCAAGATGTTGTTGAATTGAGCGATTCTCACTGCTGTCGCCAATGAAGATGTTACGTGCATAACCAAAGAACTTCTGATAACGTGCTTTTGCTGCAGTTTGAATTGCCTTTTCATCAAGGGGCTCACTAACGACTGTAAGAGCTTCGGTAACAGAACCTCTTTTTTCAATAAGCACCTTGCCATCAGTGACTAACTTACCATTCAACGATTGTTCGTAATGTCCTGCCATGTCTGCTGAAGATACAACGTGCCTCCTGTCAAGTCCTGATTGCAGACTAATCTTTTCACCAGCCTTATTCTTTTTCAGATCTCCTTTGTTCTTGTGCTGAGCAGCAATATTCACCTTTGCAGTGTGAGTGAAAGAACCTCTCGGAATGGAAACACCTGTAATCTTCTTATTGCCAACCTTCCATTTTGTCAAAGCACTGCTAATGATTCCTGCAAGCTTGGTCAGCAAGATATCAAGTGCGCCCGATTCTATGTCTGCTTCTGCACTCGGTGCGCCAAGCTTTACTTTCTCTTCGATTGCAATAAGGTTTTTCTGTTTTGTAGCGATTTCGCCTTCAGTCTCACTTGATGCAGCAATTTCATTCGTGCTGTCTTTTGGTTTCACTGAATTGTCCGCAGCAATCTTTTGCAGAAATGCTCCAGGGGGCATGGGTGAAGATTGAATTATCACCCTGGCAGTAGGTCCAGAACCTTGAAACGTCACGGTGTGACTCTCTCCACCACCTGATACAGGCGCTTTCTTCGTCCACCAACTCAATAACTTTGCAACCTTTTCTTTGGCTGCAGCACCGAGTTTCTTAAGCATTCCTCCAAGCCATCCCACAATCTTATCCAACCCCTTATCTATCGGCGCCCGGATCTTCTTTATGATACCGACTAATTTATCAGGTATCCCACCAAGGCCTGCGAACTTCGCTAAGAAGCCGATGATAATCACCAGGGTATTGGCCATTGTCTGTTCCACTTTTTTCGCTGCATTCTCGATAGCACCAGATGCAATTTCAGAAACAGAGTCTATAAACGAAGCCACTACGGCAGCGATCTGGTTGATCTTCTCAATGAAAAACGTAATCGTATTATATATCGCAATGATGGCTTGTATGATCGCACCTGCCGGATTCAACATGCTCACCAGTTTCATCACTGCAGCTTTCACAATTTCAGTCGTGACCATTTCTGTAATCTTCGCGATCATCTGATCTTTCAACTCCGTGAGTTCAGATTTGATCTCCTGCCATGCTGCAACCGGACCATCTTTCACTAAGGTGACCAACACACTTGCAGTTTTTTCAATGACCACCAACACAGGCTCCGGAATAATCTTTACGAGTTTGCTCCTGATGTTTTGCCATGTCAGTCCTAATACTGAAAGTACCAGCTTGATAATCTCTATTAATGTAAAGGCCTTTGGAATGTACACACCTGCATCCCCCAGTGGTCCCGTGATCCATTTGATCAATGCAGTCTTAAGGTGAGTCAGTATATTATCAGCAAATTTCTGGAAACCCAATTTTCCTGCGCGTACAAGATTTCCGACAAAGCCAATAGGGTTTTTGATGATCTTCTCAAATGCACCCTGCGCCTTTTTGATATAGGGTACCGCACCCGGAGCTACTACAGAAAAAATAATTTCTAATAAACTGATGACCTGCTTTAGTCCCCAACTAATAAAATCAACGGCAATGTTGACAAATGCACCGATGATTTTTCCAAGCGCACCTACTACCGTGATAATATCCTGGAATGTGAGTGACTTGAGGGTGTTGATGATCTTTCCAGGAATAGCACGCACCATTCCCATCAGTCCGGACAATGCACCCTGGAACCAGGCCCATGCCCGGGCGATTGCATTTCCTTTTTTGATATTCTCCCATACTTCATCCTGGCCAATAAGCTTCATAAAACCACCTATGAGCGTATCTGCATTACGGGGAACCGGTTCGCCAGTGATCGGATCTTCTCCCAAAACAGCTTTCAGCAAATCATAGCCTCTTGTACCCTGTGCCAAAGCAGCAAGCGGTTTTAGGACTGCATCCTTGACCATTTTCAGTATCTCAATGACAGCAGTTTTGCCAAAGTCAATCAGCCTGACGATAGGATCAGTAAAGATGCGCTTAGCTCTGTCCCACACTCCGCCAAGATCAAAGATGTCTGTCCAACTCAGCGAATCGATAAACTTCTTGAGTCCTGCTACAATGTCACCTCCGATATCACCCAGGATAGTGATCTTTTGCTCGATCCATGCGGCAGCTTTATTAATGACACCGTGATTGTCCAATGCCTGAGTGATGAAATGGCCGCCAGGGATCAACTCAATCAGGCCCCGAAGCAGATTTGCTGCATTACGATCCACCGATCGCATATTGATAGGATTGAACCCAAGCAATATGGTGAGTAACCGGAACCCTGGTATATGGTAGGCTTTATCAGCGAAATAATCCAGTGCATCCTGCATGCCAAGACGCTGTACCTGCGGAGATGAACTTGTTGTGCTCACCGTTGTATTGTGCTGAGGGGAATGCCCTTGTTGAATAGTGTGTGTGAGTTCGTGTGCAAGCAATTGTTTTCCTTCGCCTGTACCAGGCTGATATTGATCTCTGGAGAAAAATACGTGGTTTTGATACGTGAATGCTCTTGCACTTAACTGATTGCTTAAGCCGGCAGATTCAGTATCACTATGTACCCGAACATTACTAAAATCAGCTCCAAGGCGTGGCTCCATATAACTTCGCGCATCATTGGAGAGAGGCTGACCACCGGTTGTTTTATTTTGAATTGCAGACTGCGTTTGAGCTGTCATACCATTTGATCCACCACTTTCTTTCTTTTGCACTTTATCATCTTTCACTTCGGCCTTCTGAACTTTATCATCTTTCATTTCCGCCTTCTGCACTTTATCCTCCTTCATCTCCGCTTTCTGCACTTTATCTTCATTCAATGCTTTCTTTTGAATTTTACTACCTGAAGATGCTGGCAGCATTTTATCATTTTTCACTAATGGAGTTGGCTCTTGCAATACACGGTTAGACATCTGGTCTGCCTCCTGTTCAAATTTGTCTCCCGGTTGATTCACCGTAAGTTTCATCTGTACAGATGGAGTGCTTGTTTTATTGACTGACCCGAAGAAATTACCTCCATCTGCTTTTTCAAAAAAAGGACGATCTGCAACTGCCGGTGTGGACGTAGTTGAAGAAGTTACTGTCGCTTTTTCTGAAGAAGACTTCAAACCTTTGATATTAAATTCAAGCGCGATGGAAAATTAAGGGGTTTGCCATTCTACTCTAAGCATGTGGGTCATCCATGGAAGCTTTACCATTGAAAATCCCCATGGAATATGGTTTAGAAGAATGTCGAACGATTGAGTTTCAACCTGCAGTAGCCATTCGTTATCTGAGAGGAAAGAAATTTTCCCCGGCCTTTGCAAGAAAGTATTGCGCAGCCCTTCATGAGAGGTGTTTTGAAGAATAGACCAATGACGGATTACAGCATCCAGGACAGCATTAGCTTCTTCAATCTCTTCAGGTGCCAATGTCACCTGCGACGAAACAGGAAGTTCGATAGGAATGCCACATAATATTTTTGCAAAGGTCAGTTCGTACTCTTGCGGCTGCAATGATCCCGTTACAAGAAAATGCAGGAGATATAATGCGCGTTCTGGTTGGATAAGTATTTCATCTTTCGCGATGCCCGTTCCCTCAAACAGCATTTGTAAAAAAGGATGCAGCAATATCAATCCTGCATTATCAATATAGATTGCTTCTTCTTTTTCTTCTTTATACGGTTCGGGATTGCCTGCAGAATCAGGCGAAGCAATGGCATCATTAGACACGTATGCATTATTTTTTAAAAGAAGCGAAAATTGGGCAGGAAGTGTTTTGGAATTTTTAAAAAGATACTGTATGGTAGATTTTGCCTGGTTGTTCTGATCTGATCCAAGTAGTCTCAATGCGGTGCCAAATAATTGAGATGCAGATGGAGCAAAATATCCGGCGGATAATAATTCCAATCCTGCCACAGTGAATTTTTGACGGAGCAGAATGTACTCTGATGCAGAAAATAAGCTCTTCAGCGTTTTTATTTCAGCTAAACTTTCAGGTGACAGCTTTTTAAAAAACAAATCACCTGTGATGTCATCAAAAGTGGATTCAGAAATACGTTTGCGTGCATTTTCATTTTGGAGGGCATGTAAGATCAATTGGAAAACACGATCGTCACCGCTTGCATGAATTATGGAATGAATAATCTGGTTCAGCGACTTGTCTTGCGGAATACGAAAGTTCCATGGAAGGCGTCCATTTTTAAGGAAATAGATATAGGCTTCGACCGCATAAGCAGGATCATCTACATAACGTAAATTTTCATTTGAAAAATCAGGTGTGGAAATAGTACGAACATCATATTTATTTGCAGTGATTTCACGCAAGGTGCTCTCCATGCTCTCCCGGAAAATGATGGGTAAGCTGGATTCAAGATCATGCAGATTGATTATTCCCAGGTCAATTTCAAGGCGATCTATCTGCAAATGTCCATGTGCAGGTGCATATTGTTCAAGTATCGAATCCAGGACTGGAATAAGGTGACGGCTGCAGGAAGAAATGAATCGTTCCTGCAGGGTGATTGCTACATCTTCCTGGCCATTGAAGGAAATATCCAGGTATTGCTGTTGCACTACATGTATACCCATCTTTATTTAGGCTTGGCAGGTTTGCCTTTACCTTTCGCGGGGGATTTTACAACGTTTACCTTTTTGACACTTTTGGTTGGTATTGCTTTGGCTCCTGTTTTAATATCTTTTTTTGGTTTAGCCCTGGTGCCTGGTTTAATATCTGTTTTTGGTTTTGGATTTGATTTAGGTTTACGCTGAGACTTGATTGTTTTGTTGATTCTAACCTCGGGTGTAATTGTAACTACGTCAATTATTGGGTCGATATTTGTCATTTGTACATTATCATCTATGGAAATCATCCCGCCATTTTTAGTGAATACTGTCAACCGCAGGTTAAGTACTTTCTTTTTATTTTTTTCAATAATAAAGACAGGGTTTTCTTCATTTGACACTGATGGTTTGGCGTCCTCCATTTCCCATACGAGGAAAGTTGGTTTATCTCCAGCGACTACTTTAAAGCCCGTAGTGACCTTATTTTTATCTACTTTTTTAGATATCTCAACTTTTGTATCTGCTTCTTTAAAAAGATTCTTCTCTGGTCTCAGCGGATTACACTTGTTGATTTCTATACAATTGAAAGCCGGAACGAATCCCTTATCAACATTATCCATGGTAAGGTCGGTTATGGTGGTGCCTTCCATTGTATACAGATATTCAAACCTGTGGTTTCCTGATTTACTATAGAATGGCCGGATGATAAATTTGAAGCCCAGGCATTCAAAATATTCTATAAAAAGAGTACCATATGCATCCCTATCAGATTGTTCGTAGGATAACCGGACTGAATCCTTACTTCCTGTGAGGCTTTCGATTTTATCATTTATACCTGCAAGCCATTTTCTTACCACTGCTTCGAAATTCTTATTTAATTGGTCAGGTGAAGCCTGGATAATATTAGTGACTTCATTCGCTATGGCAAAAATTTTGCCTTCCGGATATTCAAAGGAGAATTCCACAGCACCTGATTGATGTTCAACATAAGGTGAGGCAGGTGATGGAACAGGTAGCCAGAAACGGAAGCTGCATCGACGTGATATGCCATCACACGGCAATGTACATGGTGGATCTGCATCGTGCCTGAATTCTTTTGAAACAGAACAGCCAGCTGAATCTACAATTTCTATTTTAACTGAAGTACCCGCAGGAAAAACATTACTTTCGAAATCATCTCCGTTAATCGTACCTGTCCCGCCTGATACTTTATAGGGTGGTGTTCCTCCGGTGACAGGGAATATAACTCTCCAGGTAGTATCTGAAACAGAAATAATATCTTCCTGTCCTATGGCAAGCGGGGATGGTATGTTGATGTTTTGAGGACTTGATTCCGTTCCTTCGTTATCCCTGATAATAATTGAATGCGATCCTGCATTCAAAGACACCTGTCCGGCGAGTGGCAGAGCAGTTTGTGCATCCAGTTGATATGTAAAAGGAGGAGTCCCTCCATCTGGGGTAATGGTGACCAAAGCAGAGCCATTCGGATCCGTACATCCGATCTTGATAGTAAATCCTAAAGGAGGAGATGGCAACTTGTATTGGATGGGTGAACAGTCAGAACAACAGATATAAGGCAAATAGAAATCAGCGATCACAGTTCCGTTGACCATTTCATTTACAGCAGCAGAGATGACCTTTTGAAGTTCGCTTGTTTCTCCCGGTAACGATATATTAATATCCGGGACATAACCGGTATACATTTGGTATAACGTGCGGATTTCATTTACTTTCAGCAGATCCTGATTTGATTTGATTTTTTCCAGTAAATTAAATACAGCTTCATCTTTAGTGGGTATGGTCCTGGCCATTTTATCTCCCACTTTAATTCCAGTTGTTTTTTTGGCAACTGCATCAGCAACAAAATTTTCTCTGACAAAAGGAATATTCGGAACGGCTACTTCATCCAAAATGAAAGGCCGAATCACAGGTACCGGATCTTCATGATAAACAAGGATGAATGTTCCACCTGTTTTTGTGCCCGCACCATGCTGAATTCCTGGATTCTTGTTCAGAAAAAAACCCAGAAACTGTTTTTGTTTGACTTCTTTCAATCTCCTGGCAAACTCAATATAGATGGCATGGATAGCTTCGTATTTACAGGAAAAAAGAATGTGATCGAAGTGATCGATGAGATCCTCCTGTGGTGCAAATGCTTCTAATGCTGCAGGCGCTGATTTAGCTGTTTCACTTCTGAAATAACGTATGAGGCTAATCAGGTCCTCGTATTTATTTTTAAAATCGGCGAAACCTAAATGATCAAACCTATCGGGGAGTATATCTGATAATCTGGAGAGATAATAAATCGAAACGACGTGGGGAAAATATTTGCCCTCAAGACCTGAGGTCCCCGTAAATAACTGACAATACACGCCTAGTACATCTGAGCCATCCAGCTGGTTTTGGTCAACATCAACATAAGGCAATGTCTGAAATTGAGTTAAATATTTTTCATACCATGCACCGACGGAATTAGCTTTGAATCTGAAACCCGGGGCACATCTCTTTAATAAATTTAGATTGGGCGTACCGGCCGCCCTGGCTTCAGCAGGGTTTTCAAAATTATAAAAATGCATCACCCCTTCACACAGGGTGCAAAGTAATTCTTCGCGGAGTGCATCATATAAAGTTTCCAGGTCCTGAAATCTGCATTCTTCCTTGCTCAGATCCACCTCCATATTCTCATCAAACACTCCTGTCCGAAGCGCAATGATTTCAATCGGTAATCGATTTTGATTTTTAAGCGTTATCAACGTTTGTAATGCAGAAGCATAATTTTTCCCAAGATGTCCTTCAATACGGAAAAAATTATATGGCTCCAGATCGAAATGCAACGGCTCTCTGATAAACTGATCCGACGCATATTCATCAGCCCGGTAACTCAGGTTATGATCAGCTCGCCCATGTCGAGTTTTTTCGGCATTCCATAATTTGTACAAAGGTGTAGTACCTCCCTGCACATAATAATAAGGTATGCTTTTGAGTGAAAATGGTATGTCACCTGATTTATTGGGCGTAATCTTTATTTGTGTATCCAGATTTGAAGCGTTGTTTTGAACCGGTAATGGTGGTGTATTCGTAAAGCTTGCTATCATTGCAACCAATCGGTGAAACAACATTTTTAAAGCCTGTGATTCCTGTTCACAGCTGCAGCAGGTTGCAGGAGAAGGAAGAAAGGTATGCCGGTATATCACGGCATTTGCTGAAGGGAATACCTCTCCTGCCATCAAATGCCTTGGGAATAGATCCGCTGACGGACAACAAACACATAACAGGTCAATACCTGCCCAACGAAATTCATCATAAGCTTTGATCAAATCATCAAAAAAATCGTAATAGTATTGAAGAAATCTAATCTGTGTAGAATTCACAGGCAGTGTATCCAGAAATCCAAAGGTTGACTTGAACCCTACAAATGGATCCGTAGAAAATTCTTTTTCCAATATGGGTTTGAAGGCGAGGTAAGCGGCGCTAAGGGCATCCCCCATCGATACAGCCAGATTAACTTTTTGAAATACTTTGAGGAATCCGGATAGTACATCTTCCGATGTAGCCAAACCTGAAGCCGGTACATCAAATCGGGGTAGCCGTATATCAGCCAGGTTTGTTTTTGTAGAAAATTTTGCAACGAGGTCATTAGCAGATAAACCTGAATCCAGGCCCTGCGAAACAGCAATTATTTTATCAAGATCCGTTCTCTCAACCAAAAGTTTACGCACGATGGATGCAACTTCTTCTCCCCGATCATCACAATTGTTTGGACTACAATTTCGAAGGCGGTCTTTCTTCAATTCCAAAAAAAGTACGACGACTTTATTTGTCAAAAAAGCATTCGTTAGTGGAATAGAATCAGGTTCGCCCACAGGAAACATTTCCCAAAGTGGGTGCGGAGCTAATTTCGGTGGAGTGCCCGTGATATGCATAAATGTCTCGTAGGCGATATCATCAGGTAATACATAGGGTTTGTAAGAAACCAGTGTTACGTCCTCCGTCAATTGTATCAGGTATCCTTTTGACGTTATCCCACATCCCCTTGAAAGCTGTACACCCGGAAGAGCAGCATTGTATTTCGGCTCAAGCCCGCACACTATTCCGACTCCGATCAGGTTAGCGCGAGTAAGACGATCCTGCTCATCCAGATAGTCAAATACCTGGTTGAGATGAGCATTGGTCAGAACCTGGTTGGCTTCAAAGACCGGATATTTATTTTGTGCCGCGTTCATAGCTTAGGACAATTTGACTTTTGAAAAAAAAACTTTGGAAATAATCATTAATGACTGCCTAGAGCAGTGTGATTGAGCAGGACCGGATTGATGTCTGAGCCATCATCACAATCATGCAGGGTGGCTTTTGGATAAGCATTTCTCAATTTCCCGAGCAGGTCGAGAACAATCCATAATCTATACGAAACTTCCACCCATCCGACGTACAGCCCCGGAGATGAAGGCGTTCCAACTAACAGGTCATTGATTTTTTGTTTTGCAGCGACTGAGATGGAAACACCTGTACAAGGAGATATGACAACATCAGGCACAGGTCCAAAATCTTTCCATTCTTTTCCGATTGATATATTATCAGCCATCCATTGATAAAATAATACTGCATATTCACTAAGTATTCTTGCAGAACAATGACAAATTTGGTCAGATGAAGGCAATGCGATTCCTGGTAATTGATCCGCTAACAATAAAGCTTCAATTTTTTCTTCCAACCTTACTTCAGTCCAATCGCCAACCGATGCATTTGCATCTAACCACAGTCTCCAGGCGGATTCAAATTTTTCAAACTGAAAGCCATAAAAAGCAACCTGTATGAAGTAATCAATTATAATAGCTTTGATTTCAACAATCAGAGGCGGAGTGAAAATAACCTGGCATGTAATACCCGTCCAGTCCACTACAGCAAATTCAGTATCAAGGAGGAAGCGTAATGCGTCCTGTGTAAAGTGTTGCAGTTTTTTATCTTCAAACCAATTAATAAAAACCTGTGAGTAGGTATCGTAAATGACTTTGGCGCAATCACATGCCTCCTTTGGTGTAGGTCGCTTCCCGGCTCCGGTGAGACCTTTTAGTTCCAATACATCCGCGATAAGTATTCGCAACGGATCACATTCATCAAGCTCAAATCCATCATTTCCAACCCAACAAATTTTAGGCAAAAGATGAGATGGAGTTTCCATCTTTATGGTTTTGTCGGCGAAAGCACGCATGTCCAGATTGCCAGCGTAAGGTGCATTCCATGCAGGCATAACAAAAGTTAATCTGAAGGAATAGGGATCAATATCACACGTATGACAATCACCATCCACACAAACCGGGAATAAAGCATCACCAGGGAACTTAGGACGGAGTAATAAATGCTCCACTATGATGACGCGCTTTTGACCTGCCCAGGCTATCAATTCACCTCTCATCTCTTGTGCCAGACCTATTGTTTTAAATGACGGTTGATTCCCGGCCAGTAAACTCCCTAAACTATCATTGACAATGAGCTCAAATCCATTTGGTACAGGAATAAAATCGTAAGCTGACAAACGTGACATTTGTGAAATGATAATATCAAAAGCTATAGTGGTGACTTTACCTGCATCTGCCGTAGTGACTGAAAGAGATCCTGTTAGCCAAAGAGTATTGTTACCGTCTTTTAGTTCAAAATCTACCGTATACACACCCAGAACCGGCCCCGTAACTGTCCATGTGAAATCAAGATCCGGATACCCCAGAAGTAAATTGATCCTTCGTTTTAATCCTGGATGGATGGATACAGGGGAGGTTGGATGATCAAGCACATTGAGTGCTCTCGCACGGTCATGACTTATGACAGGATATGCATTGAGAAAACTGATTTTATCATCGATTAATTTTTTTGGCGCCAATGCACTTCCATTCAAATTATTGATCAGAAGAGCATATTCACCAAAGGACTCACCAAACCGCGCCAGAATATGGTCCAGAAAAAGATTACGACGTTTCAGAAATTCAGGTTGAGTCTCAACAAGACTATTTAATATATTCTGGTTGAACGCGGCTTTAAAAATATCAGATGCCCCCAACAATAAAGCGTTATCAATTTCACGGGTGAAATAAGTTCTATCTACTTTGAAATCGAGAGAAAAAAGTTTATCTACGTTTGCTATTTGTGCAAATTCATTCACTAACAGCTGTTCAAATATCATCAGGTATCCTTTGAGTTGCCTGGCCTGTGCTATTCGTTTGTTTCCTGCATTGCCGGGTAGTCCGATCGGGCTGATTCCATAATTACGTGGCAGTGAGTATTGTACCGGGTAATAATCCTGGGGATTACGATACTGTCCCTGAGGTACCGGAATATCCAGTTGAGGATTTTTAATTTTTAATCGTTCGGCCTCACCTCGCAATTGAGTCAGCGAATCAAATGCTTCATCCTTGCGCGGCAGAAATGGCAATCCGTTTTTATAAAATAGAAAATTAGAAATTTGATGGTAAAGGCGCGGTTGATGATTGGAGGTAATAGAGAGTGTCCATTCAGCACTCAGTTTGTTCGGCTTGAAAGATGCAGTTCCGATATCTGCTGATCCCCTGACTGCCTGGCCTTCTGCATCGTATTTGGTGAGAAGAAGATTATTGACGGCTTTCACACCATCGATATCCATCAGGAGATTGATGATATCAGACGTGCGCAGTACAGATTTCAAACCCGCATTGGCCAGCTCATCAGATTTTATGAATCCGTTGTTCAGAGAAGGACCATTGAAAATTTCTTCCACGGCAACTCCCTCAGCCAGAAGTTCAGTTAATGTGTAGAAATTGACAGAGGGGTTAAAATAGTTTTCAATCTTAAACCAGATATGGGCCTGCACCCGTTCAATATCGGCATCCGGAGCAAGTTCGATATCCGCGCAAACGGCAACATCTTCTACATCTACTCTTTTGACACGGCAATAATCTTCATCGAGATTCCTATGGCTGTTTAGGGCAGCTTTAGCAGCAATGATTTGCTGTAAGGTGATTATTAATTTCCTCCTGTATTGCTGAATGAATCCTGTGGGTGTCCCGTCTTTTAATAATGTTAAAAGGGAAGCAACAGTGATAGTATTTTTTACGGCTGTATTACCAAATATCCGTAACGCCACATTATTAATAATGATGGGTTCAACACCTACTGTAAATTGAAAGGAAACATAAAACACACCATTCCAATATTGCCTCAGGTCCTGTATGTCCAAAATAGAATTTATTACCGTTTTACTTCTTGAAAACTTCCCTATGGTAATGGTAAGCGGGGTATCCATGCTTTTGACAAAGACATCATAAGTATGTTGCCCGAGTAATTCCCATTCAGGGAAACGCAGTTCAATCTCAAACTGCTCCTGCTTATTATTGATATCCTGATTGAATTTCCGGATGATTTTGCGGTCATTCAAATCACCGAGCTCGGGATCGTTTTCTAATTCTATTAAAGCCTCATACAAACCAAGTGGTTGAACCTTTACAATTTTATTTTCAGGAACACCTGATGGTTTTTGATATCCGAGCTGCAATTGCTTTTTAGCATCGCACCATCCATACAAAAAAACATCGCAGGCACATTCTTTACAATGCATCCATGCATTGCGTACGCCTGCCAGATCGATGAGCAACCTCCGGAAATCATCTGTCGTCCAGGGATTCACCGTAAGTATTTTCGCAGCTGTGAAAAAAGGCTGGTGCGTATCAGTACCAAAAATCTCAGGTGCAAGATGGTCTACAATAGGCCAGCTCAAACGATAGCCCAGATCAGTCGAGGCATATGCAAATGCATCCAGCAATGTGATGCCTGCATCGTGGTGATTATAATCTGTCCATTTTTGACTACCCAATTGTGAAATAAAACCTATCCCTTCCCTTCGAAGACGGTAATAATCTTCTACAGGCTTTAGCAGAGGTGCATTGAGTATTGTTTCAGAAGTCTTACTCATGATTCACATGAACATTTTTCGGTAGCGGATTCTATATCAGCCGTCAGAATAGGCGTGATGAGATGTAATGCAGCTGGCACTGAAACTAAAATTGAAATGGCAGTAGAGGCTTCAGCCTGATTTGTATCCTTTGAAAAGACCGGTGATCCTCCGGGCTTATGTCTTAGTTTGAAATCAGCTATATAATCCACATAAGTTCGCTCCTCAATAAAATTGATGAGCACTGACTTATAAATTTTCCCACCAAAGGAAGGACTTCCACCATCCGGGAAAGCCCATGGTGACAGAAAGCGGGTAATTTCTTCCTGGAGTTTTTTTGTATAGAACGTTATGTCAGCATCTTCTATGAAACGAACCAGAAATTCAGTTTTAACTTCTTCAAACTGCGGGTTTTTTATGTGGAGTTTTACAAAACAGGATAGCTTCTTTTTCAGGAAGGATTCAATCTCCAGCAAAGTACCGAGGCTTGTATATGGCCGAAGAGGATTGCGCACATTTTGTTGAGATTGATTAGGAACGGTCACTATAGTTACATGTCCCGGAGCAAGTTCGCGATAGGTACCAAGTCCGCTTTCGGTAGGTTCATACTCCGTATGATTCAGACATTTCACTTTATAAATTTTTGGGAATGCTTCCAGTATCAAATGCTCATAGTCCCAAAGTGTGATACCACGATCTTTATGTCTAAGCCTTTCACTTACCCTTCTGTAAAAGTCTTTGGAAGTTTCTTTTCCGCGACCTCCATAGCTATCGAAAGGCTGTACAATTTTTTTGATCGCAGCATCAGGCTCTTTAAGCTTGCTGATAGTGCCCGGAGCTATCGTTTTAGCCGGGAATTCAGGATCATTGAGCTGATCAGTAAACTTTGTGAATACTCCCTGAGCAGCCACAGTCAAAAGCCTGCAAACTGCTTCGCTTTTTTCTGAAACAGCCAGACGTATCCAAAATTTTCCGGCAGGTAATATGGTATTAGTGGATGTTGCATCGCGGGGGACGGTCAGTGTTATAATGCCGGATTGGGTCAATTCGCGCGTTGCATCTTCTACCTTGTCTTTAGTGAATGCTGCCCATTCATTGCCACTCAGATAATCCCAATGTATGTGTTCTCCCGGTTCAGGTTTTTGAGCAAGCGGATCTGCGGTACCATCAGCAACCTGAAAAAGAAAAGCTAAATTTTGCGGTGGTTTGAGATCAGTGATGCCGATGTAAAATTCTGAAATGCTTTCATGTAAAATACCCTCGCGTTTAAAATCAAATTGAGGTAAGAGATAAACTTCATACGAAGCTAAAGGATTTAGAAAAGCGTGCTTTTCCGCCTCACCAAACGGGCCGATATGGAAAAAACGAGCCTTGCGTGTTTTGAAATTATTTTCAACGCTGCTATGTACAGGAATTTGCTGCGTAGCGGAATAATCTATTGACATGCTCAGCGCAATGGGTATGTCCGGACCTTTGCCGGGATCTGACCCGCCACTGGAATCTTTTGCCCGGGCGATGAGAAAATTTCTTAACGCGATTTGATAATCAACCTGCCCCAAACTCTGGTTGAGTGCAACTTTTACAAACCCGTTGGCTGCACTTGTGTTGTATGGTTCATTCTCATTGAAATCAGGTACTTCTTTTACGGCATTATTAAAACCCGTCAATGGAACATGAACAGGGTCGCCAAGGAACAAAGATGGTAATTCAGGGGCTTCTAACCAGCTACCATTCTTGAGATAAGACACTGTTGCGGTTGGCACAAAAGCGGAATCTGTAGGTGGAATATATACACTACCATTCACCTGCCAATCGATATTCAAAGTAACAGGGGAGCAAATTTTTTGAAATAACTCTTTTGATCCTAAAACGAAGCTTGAGTTTGTGATCGGTGATGAACCAAAAGGCAAAAATGGTTTTGAAGTATCTACAGGACCGAAATCATTTGATACAGCCAGTGTTTTCAAACCAGACACATCGACCTTGAGACTTATATTCGTGATTTTCGTTTGCTGGAATAAATCATAAATGTATTGGTTCGTATCTTGTCGGAGGGCAATGATCATGACTGGTAAAGCAGCATCGAAATGATATCCATGCAGGGCATTGTCATACCGTTTAATAGCTGCGTCATTGCCATCAAGATGAACCTGCAATTCCATATTTGTTGAAGATGTCCGCTTAAAGTGAACGGGAGTTTTCTCTATCCATCCTTCTTCAGTAGTCAGTAAGCAACTCAAATCCGAGCCTATATTAATATACATCGGAGCAATGGTTGTATCGATGGTAATGTTGAGCGTGATGGTGCGCGTGCCTTCTGCCAGTAACAGGTAATGCGATGCAACTGCAAATCCTATTGTTCCTTTTGGCATTTGGATGCCTGTCAGAACTCCATCTAAATATGTTTTATTAAAAAAGGGATGCCACGATTGGTCTTCAGTCAGAATCGGTGCTCCAAAACCATCCTCTGAATTAGCAACAAGTGATGCAAACAGTCTTCTGTCCATTCCTGTCAATGAATCGCCGGGTTTATTTTTATGTCGGTAGACACTTTTAAGTTCAGCAACTTTTGCCTGGTTAGATACGAAATCACGTTCACTGGTAAAAAATGCATCCCGGCCTAAATTATCTTTTCCTGCCCTAAATAATGTTCCCGCAGGGAGCAAATGAGCATCGACATGTTTGGCTAATTCCAAAAGCAAATGGACCTGACCAGGTGCAGCAGGTTTTTCTTTTAATTTCAATACATCCCTGTAATAAAAATCTAAATGCCGTGATGTCAGTGTATTTGTTTCCTGTCTTGCATATTCATTGAGCTTTAGAAATGCAAGAAATAAAGTGTAGTGAGGTTTATGACCATCCCATGACATTAAGGTTTCCTCAAGTGCTGTTTTAGCTTCCGCTACCAGACGGGCATATACTTTCAGGAACTGGTCAAAAATGGAAGTGAAAAGATTATGGGTAGAGGCGTGATTTAACTTATCAAAAGGTGTAAGTCCATTTCCAAAAATACTTTCATCCTTTGCGATAGCTGCTTCATATGCAATCCAGTCTGTTGCAGGAGCAGAGATCCAGTCATTTGAAAACCCCGGACCAGACATTGCATTTGAAAATGTTGTAACACGTTCGCCAAGAATCCAAAATTCGGAAACCGGAACGACATTATTGATTAATCCTAAATTCGATCCACCTTTGTGATACGCTATTAGGCTCTTTAATCCCGGGGCTAATTTGGATTGAATCAGATTACTGAGCGTATTTTTTAATGCTATATCTTTTGGCAATGCATTTTTTAGATTATCCATTTGCCTGGCAAGAGCAACGACATAATCAAATAGATTGCCAAAGTGATCGCCCAATCCGGTGACATCATTTTTATTGTCCAGGTTATTTAGAAAAGCAAAGATCTCCTGCAAACGAGCAGCATAATCTTCGACATCCTGGATGACGGCTGTAGCTAATAATGCTGATACATCATCCGAAAAGAAACGTTTCCAATTACCTTGCACTGAATTGGTTAAATCATAATAGTTAAGATATTGAGCATAGGCCCTTGCAAAAACCATCAGATGCGCAGGTGTACGTTCATTTACCCTGGCATAATCCGGATTTAATGCAGCAAGAAGACGCTGTGCCTGGCTCGTGCCCTCACGAATAAGCTTCAACAAATCGGTATTTTGCGTACAATCCATCAGGTAGCCGCAGGCAGCAGATTTATAGTAGTAGTAAGATTAATATCTGTTCCTTCATCTTTATAAAATGGGAACACGAAATTGAATCTGGAATTCGTAGATCGCACGCGATACACGATTTCAATCAGAATGACACCTTCATTTTCCAGTTTAGTATCGAGCTTCACAGTCTCCACTTCGATCCGGGATTCATAATACAGAATGGCAGCTTCGATTTTATTTACCATCAATGTCTTAAGTGTATTGTCCAGGCTTTCGAAAAGGAGCTCTTCAAGATTGCATCCGAAATCAGGTAACATCACTCTCTCACCAGGTGCTGTAGTTAATAAAACTTCAAGGCTGGATGCAATATCTGCTTCCTCTTCAAGCATATCCACGCCATTGAGATTTTCATTGAACGTCGGCGGGAAAGACCAGCCCCTGCCAAGGAAAGGAAGTTTCATGTTGATTTTTGTAACAGGATTTATGAAGTAATTTTATCCGCCTATTAAGACTGTCACTGCGCCGGGTGGAAGGATAGCACCTCCTGATGCTGTAAGATCAGTGATACGTGCAGCAGGTAAGCCCCCTATTAATACCGTCGCGGAACCCTTGACGATAGCATCCACGCCACAAGTATCGCTCATCCTTGCTGCCGGTAATCCACCGATAAGAACGGTGATCGCACCCGGCGGAATAATAGGAACAGGTGTTCCTACGGTAGCCGGGCTTACGATCATGTCTGTTATTCTTGCAGCAGGTAGCATTAATCTATTTAGTTGATCTTTACAATTCCACCTTGGATCGTTACAGCTCCGCTACCTTTTACGGTGGTGCTCGCGGAGGATATTTCTGCACTGCCGGTTCCCTGCGCTTTAAAAGATGCTGATGCTTTGGCTTCGATGTTGACACCATCTATTTTTATGTCTTTTGAAGCTTTCAATATTAAATCTTTTGCACTTTCGATTTTAATTCCCTTATCATCCAGTGTAATTTTATTTCCATTTTGATCCTGGATTTTTATGGCTTTATCTTTTTCTGAAAGAATAAGTTTATTTCCACCGGGGGTTTCAAACGTGATCACTTTATTTTCATCGTCAAATGTCATTTTCATTTTTTCACGCGAAACATATCCTTTCAGGTGGTTGTCATCTTTTGGTGCCACCGGTGCTGGTTTGTTACTGCTATGACACATACCCAGGACAACCGGATATCTCGGATCATCATGCAGAAAACCGACGATCACTTCATCATCTATTTCCGGCCTGAAGTAAGTCCCGCGTTGCTTCCCTGCGTCCATGGTGGCTATGCGCGCCCAGGTACCTTCTTCCTGCGTACTGATCAGCGGCAGTCTTACCTTTATGCGATCTTCTCCATCAGGATCACTGCTGAGCTTAGTCACTATTCCGGTATGCAGGCCACTTACTGCCGGAATTAATCCCGCTGCAGGCAATGAATTTAAATTGTGCATGATAGCAAATCGCTCGGGATTAATACCAAACTGAACATCCGTTTCCCAATTACCACCTGCGAATTGATGACGAACTGCAGCAACAAATACTTTGCCTTGCATGCGTTCACCTATTCCCTGTAATTCAATCACATTTCCAGGTTTAACTCCTGCAAATCCCTGAAATTTTGCACGGCCGCGGACTTTCGCAAGTCTTTCGCGCATGATCTGACCATCAGCCCAGACCTGGAGTTCAGCGCTGGAGAGCTTACCTCCGTGTTTCAAATCTTGAGAGCCGCCTTTGATTACGCCTGCAAGAGTGGATGCTGATAGATTTCCATTGTTTGTTGTCGAGGGCTCGCTTGCTTCTGCTTCAATGATTTCCTGATCTGATGCATTCCAGCTTTGAGCTTTGATGCTTTCACTTTGATGCCGTGCATCCATCTCCGCATCCAATTCCAGTAGTGTGGCACCGAATGCGGCGGTGACTACGGGATCTTGATTTGTTTTAGGTTTTGCAATTACAATTTTTCCGTCTTCCACCATGACGAACTGACCGTTTGCTTCAGCGCGACATACCATAAAGTCCCAGTCAGTGACATCATATTGTACTACTTCTTTTTGTTTGGGTGTAGTAGCTTCTATATCTTTTTGTAAACCATACTTACTGATGATATCCTCAATAATATCACTGTCCTTTTTATCCTCGTAATAACCGCTCTTAAAACCGGATGTCATTTTTACCGAAACATCACGGCATTCCACCATTAAGAAACTTCCGGTTTTTCTGATTTTTACTCCTTGCTTTATGACAATTCCTTTGAAAACTGTTGATTCCTGCGAACGATAGCCCAGTTTGATCTCTATTTTTTTACCGGGTATAAACTGATCTGAATTTCCAATATCAAATGAAGCCTTGGCAGCTTCTCCATCCTGGATATAAATGATGGAAGAAGGTATGCGGTTAAGTTCACGGGAAACTGCTATAGATAAAACATGAATTGCACTCGATATCTCTGTTCCTTCCACAATGATTTTGGCAGTGCACAGATCGGGCGTAGCTGAAGTAGGAATCGTTGAAGAGTTGTTGCTCACGGGCAAAATCATTTTGATGTTTTATCAACAGGTGGAAATAAAATTTCTTGCCCGGGTTTCAAATCCCTGAAATTACCCAGTTTGTTTTTTTGGGCTACCTGGAGATAATGCCTTGGTTCTCCGTAGACTTGGGTACACATCAATGGCAAGGTGTCACCTGCTTTCACTGTACGGATATGTGTCAGATCAGGCGATTTTCTGTTTTCTTTGGCAGCTCTTTTCTTCTCTTCTACCGAGCTTTTAAATTTCACTTTGGCGATAGCGCGCAAAGGACTGCCATTTGGACTAAACAGTTTATAGGTAATACTCAATTCAAGCACACGCCCTACAAAAATTGCATTGTCACCCCACACCAGTTTGATTACATTGGGTTGGTGCGCGTCCCCCTGAAATTCGATAAGAATGGATTTGAATATTTTAAGCTCTGCCGCTATACTTTCACGTGGTTTTCCATCTATAATACCTGTATTATCGAAAAGGAACTCAAATGTTATTTCCTGGGGTTCTGTCTTCTCGTATTTCATTTCCTGGCCACTCGTACCCTGGCCTTGCGCTGAATCTGCGTATTTCAGCTTGTACTCATGTGTGTAGCTTTCAGGATTAATCAATGCCCTGAATACAGCTTTGTTTTTTGTGGCTTCGACTATTCCACCTGTTTCAGCTTCCTTGGAATCTTTAAAACCAAGGATGAGCATTTTTTCCAATTTCCCTGTACCAGCCATTATCGTTCGCGTTTATCCTGGAGTATTTTTAAAACCTGCTCTATACATTCTGCTACAATGGTTTCCTTATCACCGGTGTTGTTGTTACCCTGTGATGATGAAGCATTTGGACCGGGTGACGGAGAACCGCCTTCTGGGGCATTTACTGTCAACCGGATATGCAATTCTTTTATTTCAATTGGCACGAATGAACAGTTATTTAATCGTGAAGTATCTGTAGATGAGCTCGAGCGACTCGATAACAATCGAATTTTCATTCGCATTGAAGTCGTTCACACTCCATTTTTTAGGAATGGCATGGGAGACGTTCCATGTGCGGAGAGGTTCGCTTTTTTCATTCATTAGGATAATGCTGAGATCCGCAGGTTTAAAATCGCGGTCTCTGAATGCAGCCAGACACCACTTGGTGACATCTGAATCTATCAGCATTCCGCGTTTCAGAACCAGGTCCGCATATTTGGTACGAATAGGAAGTTTGTGCGTGAATCTGTTTTCACCACCTTCTTTAAACTCTTCTGTATCGTATTCAACAGAAAGACCGGAAACAGTTTGAAAACGAACATCATTTTTCCCTTTGCTGATGCTGAATTCTACTTTGTAATAGAATCCCCAGGGCGGGTAGTAATCAACCATTTACTGAGGAAGTTATACTTTCATTAGTTTCAGACCTTCATGAGCTATTTCTATGCTTTCCATGGATATTTCATTAGCATCTGATTTTAGATCGGGTGCCGTGACTTTGACGGGAAAACAACGAGTAGCTGACCATGCAGCAACAGGCACATGTTTTTCATTGAGCAGTCTGATGACAACATCGCGGCGGGCATTGACTCTCTCGTTAGATATTTCATCAAGCCAATTGTTATAATCAAAATCACCTTCAAACTTACCACGCTTCATGGTGATGTTGCTGAATTTGCGCATTCCAGGCATCTTGATTTTATTGAAATCTTTACTGTCACTGTGCCGGTATTCGATAAGTTCCACCTGCATGTCGAGACCTGTGACTTCGCTGAAACTGATTTTTGCTCCACCCCAGTCAACCTGGAAATGAAATCTTGGTATTGGATATTCCTGAGCCATAATTTTGAGATTTTAGAATTTAGAATTTAGAATTGTGACTGATCGTCAAATGATAATTGATTTGGGAGATCTTCATCATGCATCATATATGAATGTTATGAAGAAGAAAGATTTCAGTCAATTATGATTCAGGCATTTTATGAGAGAACCTGAGGATAATAAACTCTGCGGGACGTACAACTGCCAATCCGATTTCGATGATCATGCGACCTTCAAGGATGTCGATCGCTCTCATCGTTTTATTTAGTCCGACTGCTACATAAAAGGCATGTTCAGGTTTTACACCCTGCAAAGCACCTTGCCGCCAATATGTGTTGAGAAAGTTTTCAATCATCGCCTGGACTTTTACCCAGGTATTGGCATCATTGGGTTCAAATACAAATTGCTCGGTTGCTTTTTTAGTTGATTCTTCAATGAAAATAAAAAAACGCCGGACATTGATGTAACGCCATTCATTATCGTTACCGGCCAAAGTACGGGCGCCCCAAACGAGAGAGCCTTTGCCGGCAAATGGGCGAATAGCGTTGACGGACTTTCCTGCCAACGTGTCAACATTTAGATCACTTTGAAACTGGCTAGAAATGAGAATGGTGGGTTGTATAATACCGTCGAGACTTACATTGGCAGGAGCTTTCCATACCCCCCTGGTGTTGTCTACTTCAGCATATTTACCTGCTATCAGACTGCTTGGTGGCAGCACCACGCCTGAGTTTTTTATGGTGTCCAGGATTTGATTGTAGAGTCCATTGTTGTTGTCCTTTACTATATTCAGTTGCGTATAGGAATAATCTCCTTTGGCAAAAAGTGCATTCGAAGCAGTGGACATCGTACCCTCCGCTGAAGTAAGTGCCGTTTCTGCGACACCCTTTGCAGTCCCTGCAGCAGATAATAATCCATTGTTGGTTATGACCAGGTTCCCTGCAGCAGTGATCAGATCAGCTTTATTGGTAGTTGATTCTACGGAAACATCCACATTGATCTTACCGACAGCTTCATAAATAGCATCTTTAATCTTATCACTATCATTTTCAACTGGAACGAGATTAGTAACAATGGTATTTATTTTGTCAGCCAGTATTTTTGCTTTGTTTGCTTTACTAAATTTACTTAATTCGTTATTATAAGCTGATTCTGCAATTAGCAGTGCATCATAAGCAATCTTTCCTGCAGCAACCTCAGCATTTGTAGTTGTGAGAGCGGATCCACTTTCTGTATAAAGACGGATAAAACTTAGATTCGTACCATCGGATTCTGTCAGTGCGTAAGAAAAAGCAGTTTCAATAAATGGATAATATGCCGCTCCATATTTCGCCTCGTCAACGGTGGAGGGTACAAAATTTCGAAACTGGAGAGTGACATCAGCGTTTGTTTTATAAGTATCGGAAACATCGAGAATAGTAAATCTGTCCTGTAAAGATTTGCATTGCTTTAATGCTGCACCCGCCCATTGCCCATATTGACTTGGACTTAATAATACCGCTTCAGGACTAATGAGAAGCGTTACTTCATCAGTTTCTGAAACTGCCTTTAAGCCGGCAAGAATTCGCTCAATGTCCACCGTTCCATCCAGGAATGATCCTACGGATACGATATAACATGGGCCTCCTCCATTCGCATAAAAGGCTTTTATACAGTAATACAGTATGAAATCGGGATTTGGTTTTTCTGTCACATCCACCTGTGTGATCCCGGTCGACGTATTGAAATCGACATCAACAAGAAAACGTACCGGTTGGGTATAGCCAAAAAGGTCTTCAAATTCCAAAAGGCTATTGATTAATGTTGGAACCAGTGTTAAATCTTTTTTACCTCTTGCAGCTTTTTCGGTATACCCTATAAATGCAGGAATAGCCGTTTCGACAGGCGCTATCGAAGGGGGAAATTTGGGGATCTCTTCGACATAAACCCCCGGGGTCTTATACGTTGTTGCCATAATTAATTGATTTTATTTTGAAAAAAAATGGGATGGTTACTCAAATATTTCTGAAATGATTTTTTCAACTTTTTTTGTTGGGTCATTGCTCTCGAAATTCACTTTAATACCTCCCTGATTTGGTTTTTGATGCTTTGGTGTCACTGTCGATGCATTACCGAAAAATGTCAGGGGGAGAGGATCAGGTTCTGTGAAGATGGAATTATCCGGTGTTTCAGTTTTTTCAATCCTTCTGCTGTAATACTTCCAAATGCTAGAGCGGTTTTTAAACCGGATTTCAAATACAGGTTCACGCATTTCTATTTTTATGGGATCAGCCGGATTGGCAGGCACCACATTCTTCAGTAAACTGAATTCTTCAGTGGGCTGCAAAGTTTTAATACGGATCAATGCGAAAATGTTATCCGGGATATCTGTTGTCAATTCCACTCCGCGATCAGGAACTCCTGAGAGACCTACAGGTGGAATTATCTTTGATATATCATCCTGATGCACATACACCGGATGATTGGATGGAGTTGTAAGCGTCTGCCAACCAGCAGAAGGAGGAGCAGCAAGCGGATGATCTTGTAATGCCTGATGTAATGAACCTACGAATGATTCAGCTCCGTATTCAGTCCCTCCTGCAAATGCAGGAATAGGCCTGGATAGAAATAATATAGCCCGTTGAGAAATCGGAGGGTTAGGTGGATTCGGGAGTATTTTTGAAGATCCTGACTCATTTGAGAATGTAAATACATTTTCTTTATACCTGTATATTTTATCAAAAGGCTGGTAATACAATTCGTAAATATTTTGCTTTCGCAACGTCAGTGCAGTATAGTTGAAAAAATTAGAGTTTTTTATCGTTAGAATAAATTCAAAGATGGTATCTGCAGGGAGTAATAAATCTTTGGGTGCAGCAACTACCAAACCTAAAGCAGTGGTTTTGAACACGCAATGCAGCCCTTGCAATATCTTTAAAGTGGACTGAGTTGGTGAAACCTCTAAAAACTTTCTTACATCAAAGGATAAGAGCCGTTGTTCACGGGTTGGTAGTTTTTGGTCAGCTAAAGGTAAAAGTGCACGTTCAATATTATCTTTTGGCAGGAAGTCAAAACACTTTTCACCTTCATCCAGCCAATAATGGTGTAACATTCGTACTTCAAACAATCGTTTATATCCATTGAATATTTGCTCAGCCATACTATGAATTCACGGGGTTCTTGTGATAAAAATCGCTTTGGATCGCAGTAATCAAACCGCTTTCACTTTGTACGGACTTAAATTTCAAATCAAGTAAACGCATCATATAAAGGACGAAAGGAAACTGCTTACCTCCCAGAGTGCCCCATAAATGATTGACTTCTTCGAAGGTGGGAGAATACAGGTCAAAAATCAGTTTAAAGGATTCAAGACCATCCAGAGCTTTAAACTTCACAGGGTCCTGGATGATCGATTGTGGAGAAACATTCTCCGGCGTAAATACATTTTGTGCCTGAAAAAAGCGAATGACCCTGGATAAGTCCGTTATGGCATTACTATACTCATTGTGAGTAGCCGACATTAAAATCATGAAGTTCAAAAAAACAGGCTGGTTCTCATATGTTACTCTCAATGTGCTGTCATTCCGGACATAATTGGGAAGGTTTTTTAATGTTTTTTCTTCTTTATAATTGACCAGGGATAAAATAACTTCTTCTGCCGCCACATTGCCATTATCTGTTCCAATTCCTCTTCCAATGTTTCCGATTTCAACCTTTATTTTATCTGTTGGCACAGCATATACTTCATGAAAATGTCTGTTCAGTTCGTTGACAATAATGTGTAAAGCGTGTGCTATCATAAGATCTTAAAGCCTGACCAGGCTGGATTTGATCAGAAGTACTTTTGTGATATCAGGATTTTATTTGACCGGAAATAACTAAAAAACAGAAATGCAGCTATGCCTTTATACTAAGGAATCACAACATCGGCTTTAAAGTAAAATCTAACAGTATAGGGAACACATTTTAAAACAATAACTATACAATGAAAAACAATAAATTGATCAATACATTTTGAATACTAATGAACTGTACTGGCAAATAAGCATAGTACCCTGTTGTGGAATATTGAAAAAAGTAAAGAGAGTGGTACTGATTAGATTAAAGAAAACAGCTTCGCCTTTTCAGTCACAATAAGCCTGTGAAGCTGATGGAAGAATAGGATAGTACTTATGCTGAACTATGGCGATCTCAATTATTATCAGTTATCTATTGCATAAGTAGCGTTAAAGTATAAAAGGGTTTTAAACAAAACAACATTTTTTAATTATATTTTTTATTTTAATATGATTAGCACTTCAAGACCTGGAACAAAACCTTTGGTAGCTTTTAATAAACCATGTGCTTTTACTGAAGATAAAACGTAACAGTCTAAAGGAATGTAGTGCACTCTATCGTGTATTATAATGCATATTCATAAAAAGAAGATGAATCCTATTGAAACCTGCAAAAAAAATGTATCCCTAAGGATAAAAAAACCAGGATAATAAACCAACCGAATACACTGATACCCAGAAAGTGACATGGAATATTGAACCTACTTACAGGATTACGTTCTTCCTGTACAAAATTTCTTGTTTTATCAGTTGTATGATCCATTTTCACCTGCAATTCCCTGAAATATTGAATCATCTCAGTGCTTATCACAACTGCTTCTGATTGAGTTTTGTTTAAGTTTGAACACAGTTTAAGTTATAAAATTCAGGTAAAAGATTATGTAAACTGAAGCTGTTGAACAGATAACTCGCTACAGGAATATTATTCCATTAGCTATGATGAAAAAAACAAGCCCATACTATGGAGAGTGTATTAAACAGAATGTAACTAACCAAAATTATCCAGATATCCCGATTGTCATTTTTTAGTAATCCTTCTAAATCCCCGCCTGATGCTGCTTTGAACTTAAATAGAAGTCTTGCGGAATAAGCGATGATGATCAGGATAAAAATAATGGTTAAAGAATGTAGCCAATCTACGAGTGAAAACCTGGGAGACTGTGGCATAATGCTCTCCATAATATATTTATTGGCAATAGCAGCAAAGAGGCCGCCTACCGGAAGGTCGAACCTCGATTGAGCTTCGTTAATATTGACATACAAAGAAATAAAGGCGACAAAAAATGCAACATACATACCAATCAATAATTTAAAAAAAAGTAACCATCGATGCTCTCTCCACACGGGTATAGAAAAGTGAACAGCGGAATATGATATCTTTAAAGTATCATTTCTGCACCCTGATGAATCAATCAGTTTCCGATTAAAGGGATCGTGAACAATGGTGTCACTTTTTTCCAAAATGGCTGAATTCCTGGTAAATACCCATCCATTTTCAATTTCAATGGTTTTTTGCAAATGATCAGTATTATAATTAATTACACTATCCTTAGGCATTAGCTTAAAACAATAATTGATCCGGGCAGCATTATAAATGATGATATCAAGCACTTGCTTATCAAATGGATAGCCATATAAATCCCAGTTCTCTATCATAGTGCATTTGATCTTTAGTTCCTTTGAAAAACGGGTACCTTTATTTGTAATAGCTCGATTACCTCTCCAACTCGGTATCGTATCCACTGTCATTTCCTTCGCTCCCTGAATTGTAATTTGATTTTCAATATTTTTTAATGTGAGGCTATCAGGTGAGTTAAAAGATAACCAAAGCTCCATCTTGTATTCTAGTTTCACAAAATCAATATCTGAAATATGCTGAATGCTGGCTCTTATATTTACAATATCACGATTACACGGAATAAACTTTCTTGTCACACGTTTTGTTTGTGCTAATAGAGAAACCGGAATGAATACAGCTAAAAATATTACTACTAAATTTTTAAGAAACTTTCCCATTGTATAAGATTTTGATTATTGGAATACTTTTTAAATCAACCAATTTGCCCAAGTCAACTTTCCAAAAAGATTAGATTTTTACTACTAAAATTGTATGATATACCTGGTCTTTTTTAAAAAAATTTTAATGCAATTTATTTATGTTTATTGATAATAATAACTAATAGTTTTTACAAAATTTTAATCCCTAAATTGACATTGCTTTAACATGCATAATATCAGTAAAAGCATTTGGATCATTAAAAACCTTTCTTTCAATTTTCCTTACCTCAATTCAAAACCTCAACCTGTTTTTATTGTTTTTGTATACTGAAAGATAATCAGAACATTTAAATTTTCATAACGATATGATACGCAAACTCAAATCCGGAGAATACAGGCTATACTCCCGAAAGTTAAATCCGAAAACAGGGAAGCGAAGAAACCTCGGAACTTTCAAAAGCCGTGCTGCCGCAGAGAAACACGAACGTGAAGTCCAGTATTTTAAACGGCATGCATAAACATGCTGGTACCTTATACAACCCCTGAATGAAGTATCCGATTTCATCGAACAATACCGCAAATTCTGGACGCACAAATTAGATGCCCTTGGAGAATTCCTAGCTACAGATACAAAACCAAAAAGAAAGACAAAAACTTCAAATCATACATCCTCTAAAAAATCCAACCGCCAATGAAAAATGAACCGCTTGTCGTTGAACGCACTTATCACGCGCCTATAGCTAAAGTCTGGAAGGCCATCACCGACAAAAATGAAATGAAAAAATGGTATTTCGACCTGGAAGACTTCAAACCCGAAGTTGGTTTTGAATTCACTTTTGAAGGAGGCTCTGCCGACAGGACCTATCTTCACTTCTGTAAAATAACAGATGTTATCATAGGCAAAAAACTGACACACACATGGAAATACGAAGGCTACGAAGGACTTTCCTACGTTACCTGGGAATTGTTTTCAGAAGGTGATAACACAAGAGTGAAACTTACACACACCGGACTGGAAACATTCCCTGCTTCAATTACGGATTTTGCAAAATCAAACTTCGATGAAGGATGGAATTCAATCCTTAGTACCTCGTTAAAGAAATATCTGGAAGACGCAAATTGAGAATATATTCTATTTGGGAATAGAATAATAATGGACGGAGAGTTTAATGGTTAACTGATTAAAAGGTTAATTATTTGCTCACCTTTCTGTTTGTTTACATCATGGCTGATCATGATATTTATAATGGTATGTGTTCAAAATTAAATATGCTTTTCTTTACCACTTAGGAACTTAAGGAAACTTTAGAAAGTCACTTAGAAAAAACGTCGAAACATAACTTCTTTAGCCAACAAAAGAAAATAATTGAACCACATTGTAACATAGACACATAGAATGTCACATAGAAAAAATTAAACATTTAAACATCCTTTCTGCCCTTCTCCCCTTCTGCCCTTTCCGCCAGGTTGCTGAGCTGTAGCACCAGGATGCGAGATAGCTGGTCGAAGCATTTCGCCTTTTAAAGTCCTAAAAGCATTTTCATTTTTTGAAAGATCTCCGTATTCTCGTAAATGCCTGCAAATTCTTCAGCGCCGGGTCCGTGGGCAAACACCGGGACCATCTGCGATGAATGTACTTTACTTCCGAATTCAACGCGGGGAGCACGCTTTCCTTTTATACTGATATACCCACATTCATGATCCGCAGTTACGATCAGCAGTGTGTTCATATCCATCTTTTCAAGGATCACATCAAGCATGCTATATGTATCCTGCATCTCAAGTGCAAGCCACTCCTGGTCATTCGCATGTGATGCCCAGTCTATCTGTGACGCTTCAACTAATAGAAAATAACCTTTATCTGATCTCAGCTTCATCGCATCTATAGCCTCAGAAACCATTCCCGGCAAATATGTCCTGCCCTGAGTTGCCCTGGCCGGGTCTTCATATGCCGTAAAAGCCGCTATTTTTTTGTCTTTATTGATCTTCGACAGCCTGAAGACCACATGCGGATCTTCACTGCGCAATACAGCATAGTTTTTTTTCTCCAAATCCTGGATGAGGTTTGATTTATCAGAATACCGCTCTTTAAAATATTTTTCTCCTCCACCCACGAAAAGATCCATGTCAGATCTGACAAGCTGTCTTGCAATGTCTTCATATGAACCTCTCGAATCCACATGCGCATAGAAGGCTGCCGGGGTCGCATGCACTACCGGGCTGGTCACCACAAAGCCTGTTTTCAACCCTTTCTCCTTCGCCAATTCCATAATTGTAATCACAGGCAGGCTATCAGGGCCTACGCCTTCCGCTGAATTAAATGTTTTAACACCACATGCTATCGCGGTAGCAGATGCACCACTATCCGTCTCAAGATGGCTTGAAGAATGTGTCTTCTGAAGACCCACCACTTCCATACGTTGCAATGGTGACGGAGGTTTGGAGAGTAATTCTCCCAACGCGATATGCGCAAGACCCATGCCGTCCCCGATCACTAAAATGATATTTACAGGCCTCTCCGGTGGTGGAGATGGATAGTATCCGGAGGTGAAAAACAGCCACCAACTAATAAAGCAGGCCAATATCATGGCACAAAACTAATTTTGCAAATCAATATGATAACAATATTTTTACCTGCGTGGGTGAAATTAAATCCCTAATGATGAGGTTTAACCGGTTGATTATGCGATTTATTTTACTTCTTCTTGCCTTCTGGATTCAAACCTCATTGCCTGCCCAGGAGAAATCCCGCATCTCCCTCTTCGAAAAGCTTTATGGATTTGACAGCATCAGGCTCACGATTACTTATCCTTTCGATTCATTAAAAAAATCAAATAATAATGAAGTAGAAGCCCTGATCACCATCGAAACAGATCGCGAACTTTTAGTGACCAATCAGCCGCTTACCCTAAACATCAGGGGAAAGTATCGTCGCATGAAATGCACATTCCCTCCTATTCTTCTCAATTTTAAAAAATCAATGCTTAAATCACTAGGACTGACAAGCGGTGATGAAATGAAACTGGTGACACATTGCATCGAAGGCGAAGAAGGGCAGCTCAACCTGCAGGAAGAACGAATGCTCTACCAGGTTTATGAATCCATTACACCAAATTCTTACCGGACGATATGGGTTACTGTACATTATTGTGACTCACAAGCGCCGGCAATATGCGATACATCTACAGGTTTTTTACTTGAACCTGATGCAGATATTACTTCCAGGCTTGGCATCTTTGAAAAAAAAGTTTACAATCCTAAAGAAGATTCACTCGATTTTGAAACCTATGGCCGGACGGTTGCATTTAATTTCCTGATTGGCAACAGGGACTGGAGTATTGCAGGTGCGCGTAATGCAAAATTATTTTATGATACCTCTGCAGGGAAATATATAGTCATCCCCTATGATTTTGATTTTTCCAATGTAGTAGGTGCATCATACAGAAGGGAAACACTACCTCGGACCATGGTTCATCCCTTTGACCGGATCTACCAGGGAGAATATTTCAATGATAAAGCAGGCCTGATCCTAAAATCATTTTATGCCTTTCACGATACCATCATCAATACAATCAAAATTGCCAGGAATCCCCTTTTTGAAGAACGCCGTATGCAGATCAGTAAATATTTTGAAAAATGGTTTACAATGATCAAGAAAAACAGGCCGGGAGATTTGATGTACGATTGTGTGTGCAGGTATAACGGAGGGCTTTAAAAAGCAGGGTAAATAAAAAGTATTTAGTAATCGGTATTCAGTATTCAGTAATCAGTAATCGGTATTCGGTATTCAGTAATCGGTATTCAGTATTCAGTATTCAGTAATCGGTATTCAGTATTCAGTATTCAGTAAAAACAAGGAGCAGGGTAAATAAAAAGTATTCAGTAATCGGTATTCAGTATTCAGTAGAAAAGCATGGAGAAGGGTAAATTAAAAGTATCTGGTATTCAGTAAAAATTAAAAACACTGATTACTGACCACTGAATACTGACCACTGAATACTGGTCACTGAATACCGATTACTGAATTCGGTTTTCAGTATTCAGTATTCAGTAAAAACAAGGAGCAGGGTAAATAAAAAGTATTCAGTATTCAGTAATCGTATTCAGTCTTGAAAATCTGATCTGCAATATCCCGATACTCTTTGAACCGCCTGATCTCGTCCCAGATCGGATCTGTTTCAAGGAAAATCAATTTCGGCATCTTTGCATCAAGAGCTTTTTGAAGCTGTTCGAACATTGCAGGATATTCCTGGGCACCCAGATGAGCGATGGCCAGGTCAAGATAGATAAGATGTGATGGCATGTCCTGGGCTACGGAAATAAGCAGCTCTTTTAATTCCACAGCTTGCCTGGCTTGTGATGTTCGGGCATATGCATAAGACAAGCCCGCTAATCCGGCAAGGGGAAGTGCTGTATGATTTCTATAATATTCGAAAGACTCAATTCCTTCACGTTGCTGACCGGATGTAAATTGTATCCATCCTTTGGATTCATATGCAGGAAGAAAATCAGGACGGGTATGGATGATCAGATTGACCGTATCCAACGCTTTTTGATAATCACGATTGTATAAATACGCACGGGCCAATTCCATTTGAATCGCCAGATTGAGCGGATCTAATTTCTGAGCCTTACGCAAAGTGACAACTGCATCATCAAGATTATTTTTTGCAATCCTGAATATGCCGGTTGCATGAAGCACTGAATTGTATAAAATAAAATTATCCTGATCCTGGTTCTTACCGGTACTGTCGAGATGGATTTTAACCGCACGCCAATCCCAGGTAAAAAATAAATGATACAATGCACACACCGTTTGTGTACGCGAGTGTGCAGGTTCAATTCGCTGCGCTTCACAAATCGCTTCAAGGCAATGCCTCGCAGCCTCTTCAGGTAATTCCTGATTGAAATACCCTTTGTATGCATATGCTTTGCCCAGTGCCGGCCATGTCAGATAAAAATCAGGATCCGCAACGATTGCTTTTTTAAAACATTGAATTGCCCTGTCAATATAACCCGCCTGCATTTGTTTCCATTCATACCGTCCTTTGTGGTAATATTCATATACCTCTGATTGAGCATTTGGCTCCTGATCAGGTATCATAATTTGTTGCTCAGGGAATTCCTGGTAACTTGCTTTGAGCTTGTTGGAAATCATCGAAGATATTTCATCTTCCAGTTGAAAAACATCTGTGACCTCCCGCGTATAAATCTCGCTCCACAGATGAAAATCATCAGCAGCATTGATGAGCTGCGCAGTGATACGTACTTTTTTTCCATGTCTCCTGATGCTTCCTTCAAGCACATGATCTATTCCAAGGTCCTGGTGCAGCTGCCTGAGATGAACCTGCTTATCCTTGAATGTAAAGCTTGACGTGCGGCTCGTGACACGCAAACCTTCGATTTCAGATAATGCATAGATAATCTGTTCAGTCATCCCATCACTCAGGAAATCATCTTCCGGGTCTTTGCTGAGATTATAAAACGGGAGCACCATGATGGTTTTTTCCTTGTACCCAATTTTGCCTGCAAGGTCTACCAGATCAGGAACGCGAATACCTTCGTTAGTCACTGCATGGATTTGCATCGGTGTACGGACATTTTTCAATTCAAACAAGCCTAAATCTTTTGTCTGAATATTCTTATCGTCTTTTATTTCTTCGAAAACGCGTTCAGAGATCAATACAGAACCAGGAACACTCATGCGTTCAATCCTGCTCGCAATATTAACGCTATCGCCATAGATACCATCGGGGCCCAGGATAATATCACCTGCATTGATACCGATCCGGAGTGGGATCTGAGGAGCCACATTAAATTCAATTTGCATAGACATGGCACACTGGACTGCATCAACAGCATGATCAAAGATGCTGAGTGTGCCATCGCCATAATATTGGATGATGGTGCCTTTGTGCTGGAGTGTAAGGCGATCTACGACTTCCTTGTGACGTTGCCTGACCTGTATGGCGTAGTCTTCATTCCGCTGCATGAGCGAAGTATAGCCTGAGATATCATTGAATACTACAGCCGCTTGTCGTCGTTTCATTTATTCACTTGATCTGAAAGATAATGGTACTATCGATTCATGAACGCATTAACGGCTATCCCCTACCCTCTAAGTATCTGCCAGCGTATGTAATGCAAAAATTAATCGATCTAAGTCTGTTTTTACGATATAAACATGAGGGGTAACCCTTACGCCTTTCACATTGTAATAATCAATTGCAGTCGTATGGATTTTATGTTTATCGTGCAATGCGGTAGTCAGCTCCCCGGCAGTCATACCCTCTATTTCTACTATGCAAAGAGCGCAACTTTTATCGGGATGTGTATCCGTTTTAACCCTGATTTTAGGGTGGTCTTTAACCGCATCAGTCCAGTATTTCTTCAAATACTGAAGTCTTTCCTGTTTTAATTCACTTCCTATGGAATAATGAAAATCAAGTGCTTGCCCGATGGCCTGCTCAATGGGAAAAGAGCGTGTTCCAAGCGATTCGAATTTTCTGATGTCTGCACTCTCGGGCTCTGCATTTGCTAATAAGGGATACAAAGCAGCAATATGTTCCTTTTTAACGTACAACATACCTGATCCGAATGGAGCGCACAACCATTTGTGCAGGCTTGTTCCAAAAAAATCAGCGCCAAGCTCAGGTATCTTAAAATTAAGGTGTGCAAATGTATGTGCGCCATCTACAAGCACCTGTGCAGATTTTGCATGCGCTTTATCTGCTATTTTTCTGACTGGCAATATCTGTCCATTCCAGTTGATCATGTGCGTAATATGTACGATGCGGACATCAGGTGTCATCTGTGCTTCGAATGCATCGACGATTTCATCTTCTGTCATCTTTGGAAGATCAAGCTCAACCCATTTGAGAACGATACCGTCCCGCAGTTCTCTCTGCTTCCAGGCATTCATCATATTCGGGTAATCGAGACGCGAGAGTACCACCGCATCTCCTTTTTTAAGCCTGAGCCCGAAAATGACTGTCTCCAATGCTTCGCTTGCATTCCGGCATATGGATACTTCTTCAGCAGAGACACCGGCCAGCTCGGATAATCGCTGGCGAAGTGGTTCACGACCCTGATCCAATATTCTCCACATATAGTAGGAAGGAGCTTCATTGCACATCCTGTCATAGCGTTCGTGTGCTTCCTGTACGATGAGTGGTTGCGGACTGACACCACCATTATTAAGATTCAAAAGACCGGGCGAAGTAGAATACATGGTTTTGACCTGGTACCAGAATTTTTCATCCATAGCCAAAGGCAAAGCAGCAGTTGACTTTTTATAACTGCTGATCCAGCTCAGGTCTGCTCCGGGAAGCAGGAATGAAGGAAGAAGAGGAGCGACTCCGGCTGCAGCAATCTGGCTCAGGAATGTGCGTCTTTGAAATGATTTCATGTTTTGAAAGTTATGGTTTTGTTAAACCGCATGCTGAAATTAAAAAATCATATCATCTTGCACGTTGCCTAAATAAAACAACTATGCGCTATCTGATCTTTACCTGTATATGTCTTCTTTTCCCTTCCGTATCACAAACACTTACTGCGCAAGGATCTTTCCTGGCGGATTATAAGCTGAAATGGAAAAACGCAGCCGAATATACACTTGAATTTGCACAGGCTATGCCGGAAGACCACTATGGGTATAAGCCTGTTCCGGAAGAAATGAGCTTCAGAGAACAATTAAAACACATTGCTGCCAACATGGTGTGGCTTAGCTCATCCTATTTAAAAGGGAAACATACGGTCATCGATCCGACAAAGGCAGGCGATTCAAAAAAAGAAATAATCGAAATGCTCAACCAGTCCTTCACCTATGCCAAACAAACTATTGATGTACTGCAGGAAAAAGATCTCAATGAGACAGTGGATTTTTTTGCAGGTATAATGTCAAGAAGAAGGATCCTGCTGCTGATGACAGATCATGTCACACATCACAGGGGTCAGCTTGTGGTATATCTGAGATTGAATAGTGTGGCTCCGCCGAGCTATCGGGGATGGTAAGCAGTATTCAGTATTCGGTAATCAGTATTCAGTATTCAGTATTCAGTATTCAGTGAGTGGTGAGTAGTGAGTAGTGAAAAGTATCTCGGTAATAAATTGATTGTTTATCATGGATTGCCAGTGATAATAAAACTACTACCTAGGATCTTACTTAATCCTGATCACCGATTACTGATTACCGAATACTGATTACTGAATACCGAATACCGATCACTGATCACTATTTTTCTTCCTGATCTTCCGTATCGCGGGTTGGTCCAGAATTTCCAGCAGGCCTTTTACAAAAACATTTTTCCGGTTGATATCATAAGCGCGTTGTGCATAATCATACGATTCATTATAACGCTTGAGTTGAAGCAGGTTGGCTGCTATTTTGTAAAGTATGACATCATCATTCGGTTTTATCGTATCTGCTTCCTGGTAATTGTAAAGTGAGCGGTTGAAATGTGAATTTTCCAAAAATATATCCCCCAGCTTTAAATATGCATCGAGATATTTGCGATTCATGTTCCTGGCAGCTTCCCAACGCTCAATCCCTTTGACGAATTCATTTGTAGCTACCAGTGCATTTCCCATCTGGTACTGGGCAGTATCTTCCTTGAAATGCCTGTTGATACTTTCCTGGAATGCAACCATGGAGCGGTCATAAGCTTTATTCCTGATCAGGTAATCTGCTGCATCAAACAGATCTTCATTGTCAAGGGATTTAATAAAGGAGACAAATTTGTCGTTAGGCACCTTTAGTGGATTGACTTTCACCTTAGAGATCGTAAATCCATCGTAATGATCCACAACGTATTGGTACGTCATTGCCCGCATTCTTTTATCTTCTTCAAACATGGTTTGCCTGGAGTGGATTTCATTTTTCATGATCACCATGCGCCACAATTTATCTTCATCCATCTCCAGCAGGATTGTTTCAAAAGAGTCTTTCTCTAATTTCTTACTAAATTTTTCCAATTGGACATCATCAGCAGTTTTGAAAAAATATTCGTACCTCAATATTCCCCTGGTATCGAGCGAACCAGCTTCAGCACGTGAAAAAATCGAATCGATCTGAGCAGCGCGTATTTCCTTTTTCGATAAATGTTCCTGTGCTAAAGAATGAGCTGTCCACCCGCTCATGAGCATCGACAAACAAAAGAATCTGAAAAGATGGAAAGCAGGGTGGTGAAATGAGTCTCTGAGCATGATGGCCATAATAATGTGGTGTCCGGGAGAGAGACTGATGGTTAATAACACATTCTGACCTAAGAGAGTTTAAAGCTCATGGATAAATGAAAAGAAAAAAGTTATGCGTAGTTTGAAACTACGCATAACTTTTTTCTTTTCATTTGTCTGTAAAAAAAATAGAGCCGGGTTCCCACACCAGGCTCTCAACTATGAAAAAACTATTACCCTCATGTTAGTAAGGTCACTCTAATTTCGGAGTGCCTTTGATGACGAACCTCAACCTCGCCTTGTCATTGTCAGGTATCACCTGTTGATTCCGGACATAGGTCAGATTGTAGACATTTGAGATGGAGCTGCTGAATCTTTCAAACACAGTTCCGAGCTCGTCAATGTTATTTGGAAATGCTGCATTCCCGCTATTGGCTGCAAGATCTTCCAGCACAGGCTTATCAACCCCACCATTTCCTTCAAGGCCAATGGTAAAACTGTTGATCCGGACATGATTCGAAGAACTATCCAGCTTGCCTAATAGATAAGCAGGTGTAAATTCAGGATCAGAATTATTGTCCGTTCCATCTGTAAAGACAAGCAATGCCTTACCTTCTGCAGAACCATTGTCAAGCATATCAATTCCCATATTCACTGCTTCATAAAGAGAAGTGAACGGTCCCTGTTGAATGCTTGCAATATAATTTTGCAATGCAACTTTATTGTTTGTTGGCGGAAAGCTATGGATCTCATCAGAGAAATCAATCACTCCGATGCGTGCGTTTGGAATGTCTGCAAGAACTTTTGTAATAAAATTGCTGGCATATTGTTTCACCTTGTCAAAATCACTTCCCAGCGACGCGCTTGCATCCAATACCATCATGACCATGAGGTCCTGTACCTGCGTATACTGCATTGTAAATTCAACGTCCACTTTCCAGTCATTGATATCTTCACGGAATTCATATGCCGTGATGCCATCGATCTGGTAGTTGACATCGTTGTCATCGATGATACGTACATTATCGATGATCACATTCGTGTACTTCGGAGGAACGATAATTCCGGCAAACGTCTTACTGAAGTCAATTTTAACTTCAGGAGAGGAATTAACCGCATCGAAAGTAATCTGTGGATTGGTGCCCTGAGTATTCCAGAAATCGATGTAAAGCTCGAATTCACGGCTCTTCGGGTTTTTTGGATCCACCCCATTTTTACCACATGCGCCGATGAATAGGACAAGGGTAATCGCTGTTAAAATCCTGAAAATCTGCATCATATATAATTATTTAAGTTAATCTCAAAAAGGGATGGATTCGTTTTTCCGGTATTCCGGTAGTTTTATGGGATTGCTGGTTTACGTTATGATTACCAAAATCTTAGACATAAGACCATTTGATAATATGAATGACATATTAAGAACAATTATCATGCCAGAATAAGTCGATTTGCCCGGTAAAACGGCTTTTTTATAAGTTCAGGGTAAACACCCATTTTCTGCTGCTAACCATTCGGTACGGGATCATTTTTATACTTTGGGCATGTCTTACCAGTACCACTCCCCTTTTTAACTTCTATCGTGGATTAAAATTTAGCTGCTCTGTATCGTACCACGCATTGTTCGATGCAGGCGGGTGTGTTTGATCAACATTTGATTTGAGGGATAAGGTGACGGCCCACATTTACCCATAGGTTTTTTTATCAACCTGAGTGCCGTATCCGGATTGCCGGTTTCTTTTACTTGAAATCTTTTTACATTGGAGGTATATGCTTAGCCTTCAACGTCAAAGGGAGATCTATTTAAATGGATTGGCGGGATATTTCCCAAAAACCTCGCTTTCCTTTGCCGGGCTAGAACACAAAGCCCGGCAAATTTTACCTGCGCATGCATTTGCCTATCTGGCAGGTGGAGCAGGACGAGAGACCACAATAGATCATAACAGACAAGCACTTGATCAGATCAAAATCCATCCACACATGCTGGGTGGTGTGCAGGAGGTTAGTATGCAACTAAAGTGGAGGGAGCATACGCTTCCTGCACCTTTTATGCTGGCTCCTATCGGTGTTCTGGAATTAGCTCATCGTGAAGGGGATAAAGCAGTTGCACAAGCAGCAAAGACAACCGGTGTACCGATGATCATCAGCAGCCAGGCATCATTTCCGATGGAAGAGATTGCCAGTAAGCTTGAATCCAATCCCAGGCTCTTCCAACTTTACTACAGTAAATCAAAAGAATTATCTCAAAGCTTTATCCGAAGGGCAGAAGCTATTGGGTGTACTGCATTAGTTGTTACTCTTGATACCACAATGCTGGGCTGGAGAGTGAGAGACCTGGATCTTGGCTATTCTCCATTCCTGGCAGGAAGAGGAATAGCGCAATATTATTCAGATCCTGTTTTTAATCAGCTGCCGGATCCGGTTGACAACAATACTTTCAAACCTCCATTGTCTCTATCACTTATAAAATCCCTTATCAGTTTAAACAGCCGGATGCCTGGTGGATTTATTTCAAATCTTACTTCAAAGAAAGCCATGAAGTCGGTGAGAAAATTCACGTCTGTATTTAATAATCCTGGAATGAATTGGGATGATATCGCCCTTATCAGAAGCTGGACTAAGATGCCTGTCTATCTGAAAGGAATAATCAGATCCGATGATGCAATGAAGGCTGTTGATGCAGGAGTTGATGGAATTATCATTTCAAATCACGGGGGCAGGCAGATCGATGGATCTGTTTCAACAGCAGAAGTTCTTCCCGGAATTGTAGATGTGGTGAATGACAAATTAGAAGTTTGGATGGACAGTGGAATACGGACAGGGAGTGATGTCTTTAAATGTATTGCACTAGGTGCTAAAGGGGTAATGATAGGCAGACCTTATGCATTTGCACTTGCTTGTGGAGGAACGAAAGGTGTTATCGATTGCATATCCAATATTATGGCTGAGCTTGAATTGATCATGGCATTATCAGGATGCAAGACTTTATCAGAAATAAATGCGGACCTTATCTCACATCCATGGCCAGTAAAATGAAATATTTATTTCTTCTTCTTTTTCTCACCGCCATTTTTTCCTGTGCTTCAAGGAAATGTTGTCCGGATATCATTACCTGGAAAAAAGGAAAATCATCACCTATTGAATTGCGTGACCCTCTGGTTTTCAGTGATGATCATTATATCTATGTGCTTAGCACCTCCGGAGAATTTGCTCGATTTGAACCGGGCACAAAAACCTGGTCGGCTCTACCCACCATTCCCCATGCTGTTGGATTTGCTTCAGGAGCATTATTAAATGGTGCAATTTATATTTTTAGCGGAATGGATTACACTATCAAGGTTACTAAAGCAGTGCAGAAGTATGATATAGCGCAAAATCGATGGTTTCAAATGCTACCCATGAAAAACCCACGTAAGGAAGCCGTTGCGGTAGCATTCAATGATAAAATATATTTGATGGGTGGTAATAATGCTGATTTATATTCTGATAGTTCTTTCATTAGTTCCCTTGTAGAAGAATTCGATCCTGTTAACGATACATGGATTCAAAAAACAGAAATGCCAACAGCACGAGACAACCATGCTGCTGTAAGGATTGGTGATAACATTTTAGTTGCAGGTGGTTTTGCAAATGAAGGGAAAACTAAGATTGTGGAGGCATATGATCCGGTAAAAGACCAATGGGCTCGAAAAGCAGATCTGCCGTCACCAAATGCATTGTTCAGTCTTATTTCCATTCAGAATACTATTTATTCACTTGGGGGCTATCCTTACCGGCGAGCTATATTAAAGTACGATGTCAATGCTGATCAATGGACACAAGTCAGCATATTACCAAAAGGGAAAATTGATTATGGAACAACCGCAGCAGATGATCGCATTTATTTGATCGGTGGTTACAGAAATACACAAAGTGTCTTAATTGGAAAAAGGGGTTAAATATTTATAATATGGAAGACCACATCAGCTATATCCTTAACGATCTCGGCGAGAACCGCGAAAAATATTTCAATGCCGTATCACCACCCATCATCCAGACAAGCAATTTTGCATTTCCGGATGTAGAGAATTTCAGAAAGTCAATACTTGATGAAATCAACAGCCATGTATATACAAGAGGCAATAATCCAACGGTTGAGATACTTCGTAAAAAAATTGCAGCACTCGAAGGAACGGATGATGCTCTTGTATTTGCCAGTGGTAGTGCGGCTGTGGCAGCAGGTATAATGAGTTGTGTTGGGCAGGGAGATCATGTCATCTGTGTGCGACATCCCTATAGCTGGACATCTGCATTGCTCAGCAAGTATCTTTCACGATTTGGAGTGGCTTATGATTTTGTGGATGGAAGTGATATGTATGCAATCGAAAAAATGATCAGACCCGCCACAAAGTTGTTATTCCTGGAAAGTCCAAATACATTCACTTTCGAATTACAGGACATAAAAGCCTGTGCTGCGCTGGCAAAAAAACATAATATCCGGACAGCCATTGATAATAGTTATTCAAGTCCGTTGTTTCAGCAACCGGCTAAAATGGGAGTTGATATTGTCATACACACATTGACAAAATACATCAATGGACACAGCGATGTGGTGGGCGGAGTGGTATGTAGCAGTCATGAAATCATCAATAAGATGTTCGTGGAAGAATACATGACATTGGGTGGGATTATTTCCCCGCATGATGCTTCACTGGTGATCCGTGGTCTTCGCACCCTACCCCTTCGTATGGAACGTGTACAGTCTTCAACCAAAATCATTGTAGAAGAATTGAAAAAGCATCCTAAAATTAAACGGGTGATATATCCTTTTGATCCGGATTTTCCACAATATGCATTGGCTAAAAAGCAAATGAGCGGGTGCGGTGGTTTGTTTACTGTAGAATTTGATCTGCCTGATATTGAATCTTTGCTTGAAGTCGTAAGTAAAATAAAACGATGGAAGATTGCAGTTTCATGGGGAGGGCACGAAGCGTTGATGATGCCGATTGCTGCTTTGTATAATTTACCCGGCAGAGCTGATCCGCATATACCGTGGAATTTTATCAGGTTTTATGTTGGGCTGGAGGAACCGGAGTATCTGCTGGAGGATCTATTTACAGCGATGTGAGAAAGTTAGATAGTAAGATATTCCTGTGCAGCTACAAGCTGCTTGAAGAAGATATTCGTGAAAGAATGAGATACGTAATATTGATTTTAAGTTTGGAAACTTAAAATAGCGGGGACAGTAAGATATTCCTGTGCAGCTACAAGCTGCTTGAAGAAGATATTCGTGAAAGAATGAGATACGTAATATTGATTTTAAGTTTGGAAACTTAAAATAGCGGGGACAGTAAGATATTCCTGTGCAGCTACAAGCTACTTGAAGAAGATATTCGTGAAAGAATGAGATACGTAATATTGATTTTAAGTTTGGAAACTTAAAATAGCGGGTAATATTGATTTTAAGTTTGGAAACTTAAAATAGCGCGTGATATTGATTTTAAGTTTGGAAACTTAAAATAGCGGCACGTAATAATGATTTTAAGTTTGGAAACTTAAAATAGCAGTACGTAATATTGATTTCAAGTTTGGAAACTTAAAATAGCGGTACGTAATAATGATTTTAAGTTTGGAAACTTAAAATAGCAGTACGTAATATTGATATTAAGTTTGGAAACTTAAAATAGCGGTACGTAATTATGATTTTAAGTTTGGAAACTTAAAATAGCAGTACGTAATATTGATATTAAGTTTGGAAACTTAAAATAGCAGTACGTAAATTAATTACAAGTGCACGATTGATTCATCATAAAATCCCAGCAATAGCAGGCACCCATACTGAGAAGAGATTTTACTTCAATTTTCTGGTAGGCCATTTCAATGATTTCAAGATGTGCATACTTTCCATCAGATCTAAGAATAGATTGATATTCAATACTGGTGGCAAAAGCATTCCTCAATTCAATGGTTTGATAAGGCGATACGCCAGGAGATTGTGGAAATTCTATAATCGCTTTTGTTAAGTTTGTGGCCTGGATTACCTTTTGTATAAGGAGAGGTGTAGATTTATCAAGCTGTTTAATGAATTTAAACTTGTTCGCAACGGGTGTCCCATTTGTGCTGATTGTAACGCCTCCCTGATTTAAATCTAAGATAAATATGGTATCTGGCATCGTCGGAGCCGTAGTAGTAATAAGCATATAAGGTCGAAGCTTTCCTGTAGCGCCATCTCCGGGATCCGCGCTGCTGAAGGCTGCAGTCTCCTGCAATGTCTCATCGGGAAAACGGATGCCTCCAAGGTTTGAATAAATAACTCCGGCAACTTCGAGTTTTTCGGATGGCGTTGGTGTGCCTATTCCAACTTTGTTCTGACTGAAAACAAAAAGAGGAAAGTACAACAAAGTAAAAATCATGAGTGGGGTGTGGATTTTCATGAGGTTTGGATGTTATGATCTGAACTTGCACTAAAAATAAAAACAATAATTAAATACCAGGAACAATTTGATTTTTATTTATGCAAACAGGCTATTCCAGCGGTGGTTCTACATATTGTTCCACTCTCGGCTTAAGATGATGGCTCATGATCTGGCGGGCACATGTATTCCAACGTAAGATGGAATCATCATTGCCTTGTGGACGAACGTTTTCAGCTCTTTCAAAATGTTCCATAGCGTCTGACAAATAATCAAATGCTGTATGATGATCGCCTGGTTTTCCCCTGTTGATGCATGCGTTTCCTTGTCGCTCGCATATGATGCCTGAGTAATAATGCCGGTCATATTCATTTTTCATCTCATGGACCAGATGACGGGCGGCATGTGCATTGGCGGATGAATATTTTCCAAACTGATCAGTGATCGAAAGAAGCTTCGTCACAATAGCTTGTTGGTTTTCAGGATCAACGTCGAGTATATCCTGGCAAATGCTTTCAGCCAACTGAGGTTCATTTAATAACCTGTAGCGTTCAGCCTTCTGGAGTGCTTCATTGACCGCACCTGTGGAAATGGGCTTGAGTTGGAACATGACGAAAAAATTTATTCTTCCGATTTAATTTTTACAGGCTTAAGTTAATAAATTTAGATGAATCCAATAGTGGGTAAAATAAAAAACTAAAGAGTACGACAGGCTGCGACCTGTCCGTACTCTTTAGTTTTTTATTGAACACAAATTCCCTATGCCACCACAAACTTCTGACCGTGCACATCCACGACGTCTTTAGTATTAGGCATTGTGGCTTTCACTTCCTTAAACTCAAAAGTGTCTCCGGGTTCGAGACCCTGCAGCTTTGTAACCATTTCATCGGACAGGACATTTGAACGCCCAGAAAAGGCACTTTTTGTTCCCCGTTTATTGATTTCCAAAGTGTATGAAATGATCTTTGATCCCTTAGCACATCCTTCTACTTTTAGTTCTTTCTGGCCTGCGAGATCCTTCTTTTTGATCTCACCTCCATATTTACCAGCGAAGTATAGATATGCTCCCCCAAAAGTAATGGCTGTTGAAATTCCTTCCTTTGTTATTGGATCGTTCATAACCGGACCTGAAACAAAAGAACTGCTCAGGCAGATTATAACTACTGAAAACAATAGATTTTTGATTGTAATTTTCATGATTTATAGATTTACGAAATTAGATTATGCTCGACCCCCCACCCCCTGAAAGGGGGAGTTGCTGAAACAAGATGCTTTCACTGTCAATTGATTTTTGCTTTTTGCCTATTGCTTTTTCCCTGCCCCATGCACCCTGCTCCCTGCCTTTAAGCTCTATCCTTTTTTAAACTGGCTTACTCGTTTGAAATCGTCTTCCCATTTACTGTTTGCATTTTTCAGGATAAGTTTCTCTATACCCCGACCTGCTTTGTCATACGTAATTAGAATTCGCGTATCAGGCTGTGTTTTTAAAGTACCAGGTATTAAAGCTGATTTATCCGCATAAAATATTTCAATGGAAGAAGCTCTATTCCCGGGTGAATCATGGTATACTGATTTTTGATGCGTCACCCAATCATTATTTTCCCACATCTGAAAAATATCCCAGGCAACTTTTCCGTCACTATCGTATCCGAATAAATTCCTGTCCTCCGGATGCCATTGACCATTCTTGTATCTCAGGTATTTTTTTTCGACAACATGGTTATCTGCATCCGTTATATACAAACCACTGACATTGACAATCCGGGTACCGGTCAATGAATCGAAATCTTCAAAGGTCACTCCGGTTTCATTTCCCTTACCATCCAAAACATACCTGGCCCTGGACATGTCTTGAGCATTGATTTCGAGTCGCAAACTGTCCCCGGGAAATACGTACATCGTCTTGTCTTTGATTTTCCATTCACCATCCTCTCTATCTGATGCAGTTGATTCGGTTAGTTTCGACAGTTTATCGTATTGGTAATCTTCTCTACCTACAAGGTTCCAGCCTTTCTTCTCTTTTTTATAATACTTATGACCAAGAATACCTTCCTGTAGTTGTCCCTTCATCAGTGTATAACTGCACAATGCAAAAAACAGAAGAAAGATGTGACGTGTCATGCTTAACTGATTTTCATATTTGGTAATTCCATTTTCATCTTCAATCCAAATTATTATACATCAAACTTATTCCATTCAGGAAGGTGAAAAATGAAAAAGAGACAAACTACATGAAAAGGTATAGGAACAACGAGTCAGTCTAGCTCTACGAAAAGGGGAACAAATCGTTGTCCGTAGTTTGAAATTACGGACAACGATTTGTTCCCCTTTTCAAGTATCGTCATACATACGGTATGCTGTTCCTCTACCTCAATTTGTCGTTTGTCTCTTTAAACAATTTAATAAAGGAATTAACGCGTTATTGTTAAGCCGTACATTAGAGGGAAATGAAAATGACCAGGTCACTTATATCATCCAGAGAAGTAGCATACCACATCCTGTTCTGGTTGCTTTATGTCGCTTCCGAATACTTTGCCAACCTGATGCATATACGACCTGCTTACAGGGCACACTTCTTCCAAACCATATTCTTCACCCTGCCGTTATTGATGGTACCTACCTATTTTATCACATGGTATGTAGTGCCTCGTTTTTTAAAATCCAACAACTGGCTCTTTTTTATTCTTTGGATCCTTGCGGTAGCTGTATTACTCTTCTATGCAAGGATCAAATGGGAGGAACTTTTGGGTTATCTGATGAACGGTGAATATTATAATATACCGGCAAGTAAAATGCTTAAGAATATCATCCGTGATTATTCCATTATCGCGTTGGCGGTCTGCATTTATATTATTGGTGATTACAAGAAAAAACAAAAACACAATGAACAATTGATCAGGGCGAAGGCTGAGGCTGAAATCAAATTGCTGAAAGGCCAGCTCCACCCCCATTTTTTATTTAATTCACTCAACAACATCTACAGCCTCGCACTCGTAAAATCAGACCTGACTGCTGATAGCATATTGAAGCTTACAGAACTACTTGAATACCTGGTATACCGGGCCAATAAGGAAAAGGTTGCTTTACTAAAAGAAGTGGAATTGCTTCATCATTACATTGATCTTGAAAAATTAAGGCATGGTGAAAAGCTGAAAATCGAAACTGATATATCTATACACAATGATTCGATCCAGGTAGCACCACTTATTCTGTTGCCCTTTGCTGAAAATTGCTTTAAACATGGAGGAGCCGGAAAGGATGGTTTCTTCCACATTAACATAAAACTGCATACGGATGAAAGGAAACTTATTTTCCAGATCTTTAACAGTAAAAAACAAAAGAAAGAAAAGGAAAAGGAAAATGGGGGCGTCGGTCTTGAAAATATCTGTCAAAGGCTCGCTTTACTCTATCCCAACCGTCATCAGTTAGAAATTTTTCCTGATCATCAAGACACATATATTATAAGGTTGGAAATAAAATGGAGCGATGAAGAAATATAAATGCTTTATTCTTGATGATGAACCGCTCGCGTTAAATGTCATCGAGCAGCACTTGTCAAGATTCAACCAGATGGAAGTGTGTGGAAAGTCAACAGATCCACTAGAAGCATTGGCACAAATCAAGATCTTACAACCAGACCTTCTTTTCCTTGATATCGAGATGCCTGAGATCACCGGTCTGGAACTGATAGCATCCATCCAACATAAGCCTGAAATCATCATCACTACAGCGTATCGTGAATTTGCAGTTGAAGGTTTTGAATTAAATGTGCTCGATTACCTTGTCAAGCCGATAGCTTTAAAAAGATTTGTCAAATCCATGGATAAATTTTTTGATAAAATGGCCACCAATACTATGCCTGATACTCAAAATGACCCTTCTTATCTTTATGTAAAAGCGGACCGCAAGACCATCAAGGTTGCATTTGATGATATCTTATACCTCGAAGGTGCAAAGGATTATTCTAAAATTGTATTAGCCAATCAAAAAATTATAACCAAAATTTCTATTGGCAATCTCAACAATGATCTTCCGGCAGATCGTTTTATACAGGTGCATAAATCTTTTATCGTTGCTAAAAATAAAATCACAGCTTACACTGCACATGATGTTGAAATCGGGGAGATTGAAATTCCGATTGGGAGGGTTTATAAGGAAGCTTTTATAAAAGTAGTAGAGAAATCCTAAAAGAGGCAGGGGGCATGGTAAAGCAATTGGCAATAAACAATTGGCAAAAAAGTAGTGGAAGAGTTGAGTGGAAATAAGAAAATTTCTTTGTGCCTTTGCTTCTTTACGAGAAATATCAAAGCCCGATATAAAATTTTCTATGTGAATTCCTATGTGAACTATGTGTCTGTGTGGTAAACCTTTTTTTTAGGTCGAGGATTTATTAAGAAAAAATGTGATCTTTTAAGATTTATTTTCATTACCAATTCACAGATCACACCATCACAAAAAAATGAACCACTTAGAAACTTAAGAAAACATAAGGAAGTCACTTAGAAAAAAAAATTAGTAAAAACGATTTAGAGGATCAAGTTGAGCCGAGCCGAAACATTTTAAGTAGAATATCGCCGGTCGCTGAACGGAGTCGAAGCGAAACGACAAGCAAAAATAATGAACCACATAGAAACATAGATACATAGGAATTCACATAGAAAAAACTCACTTAAACATCTAACCACCTAACCGCTTAACCCTTTTTTGAACCACTCTCAAACAATCTCAACAATCTCTGCAGCGGATCATAATACCTATCCACCACTCTTTCCTTCAATGGAATGATTGCATTGTCGGTAATGTGGATGTCTTCCGGGCAAACGGTGGTGCAACATTTGGTGATATTGCATAAGGCGATGCCATCTTCTTTCTTCAGGTGCGGGACACGATCTTCTACATCAAGAGGATGCATTTCTAATGCAGCTGTGTAAACTAAAAAACGTGGCCCGATAAATTCATTGTGCAAATGATGGTCTCGCAGCACGTGGCATACATCCTGGCATAAAAAGCATTCAATACATTTTCTGAATTCCTGGACGCGTTCGATATCTTCCTGGGCGATATTCCAGGTTCCATCTGTATGGTCAGCAGGTCGTGGCTTGAATTGTTTGATTTTTTTCTTGACTTCAAAATTCCATGACACATCGGTTACAAGATCTTTGATGGAAGGGAATGCCTTCATAGGCTGCAGCTTGACAGGATGCTCCAATGGCAGGTCGCTCAACCTTGTCATGCACATGAGCTTTGGACGACCGTTGATCTCGGCACTGCAGGATCCGCATTTCCCTGCCTTACAATTCCATCTCACGGCCAGATCATTAGCTTGTTCCGCCTGGATTTTATGCACGGCATCGAGCACAACCATACCTTCAGATGTTTCCGTTGTGTAGGATTGAAAATTACCTCCACCTGTGTTATCAGTTCTCCAGATATCGAATGTTGCCGTTTTCATATTTTGGAATTTAGATTTCTTATGGATGCCTGATAAAATCGATGCCGGATGCCGGACTCATTACTCATTACTCATTACCCACTATTCATTTTTAGTTTCTCGCTAAGTCGCAAAACACATATAAAAAGGTTTACCACATAGACACATAGCGCTCATAGCAGTCACATAGATACAATTACGCCTTACAACATTTCAACCCTTCTTACCTTTCCAGCCTTTATACTTTTTTCAAACTCCCGTCTCCCGTCATACGTCATACGTCTCACATCTCACATCTCACTATTCATTACTCACTACGCACTACTTCATTTCCTCAATGATCTCCTTAAGATCCGATCGGATTTCAGGTAACGCTTCCTTTGTGATCACCATCTCGCCGTCAATTCCTTTGCGGATCACTGAATTAAATTTTCCTGTATCGTCATTCTTTGCGGGATAGTCTTCTCTGAAATGGGCTCCCCTGCTTTCTTTTCGCTGGATAGCTGCTAATGTCACTGCTTCCGAAACAGTCAGCAAATTTTTTAAATCAAGTGCAGTATGCCAACCATTGTTGTACTCCCGGTTTCCAATCACTTTCACATTTCGGGCACGTTCCCTTAGTTTTTTCAATTCTTCTTTTGCAGTGAGTAATTCATCTTCATTTCTCACGATGCCTACAAGGTCCTGCATCATTTCCTGTAGATCATATTGCACCTGGAAAGGATTCTCCCCGTCAGTTTTCTCAAAGGGTTGTGTTGATGAATCCACAATGCTTTTTATTTCAGCCTCATTTACGATTCCGAAATTATTTTCTTTTGCAAATTGAGCAGCATATTCACCTGCCCGTTTTCCGAAAACTAAAAGATCGGAAAGTGAATTGCCACCAAGACGATTAGCGCCATGGAGGCCTGCACCACATTCTCCTGCTGCAAATAGTCCGGGAATTGTAGTCATCTGTGAATCTGCATCTACTTTGATCCCGCCCATCATATAATGTGTCGTCGGACCAACTTCCATAGGTTCCTTTGTAATATCGATGTCAGCCAGCTTTTTAAACTGATCATACATGCTGGGTAATTTTTTCCGGATGTGTTCGGCAGCATTTGGTAATTTTTCTTTTATCCAGGAGATATCAAGGAAGACTCCTTTATGCGGACTTCCTCTACCTTCTTTGATTTCACGCACGATGCAGCGGGCAACATGATCACGGGTCAATAATTCAGGAGGCCGCCTTGCATCACGATCACCTTGTGTGTATCGCCAGCCTTCCTCAGCATTATCGGCCGTTTGATTTTTGTACAGTTCAGGAATGTCGTCAAACATGAATCGACGTCCTTCCTTATTCTTCAAGACTCCACCTTCTCCACGAACTCCTTCCGTAACGAGAATACCCTGTACACTTGGAGGCCAAACCATACCCGTCGGATGAAATTGCAAAAACTCCATATCAATTAGATCTGCACCTGCATGATAAGCGAGAGCCTGTCCATCGCCAGTATATTCCCAGCTATTGCTCGTGATCTTATATGCTCTGCCTATTCCTCCCGTGGCTAATACAATCGCTTTTGAACGAAATACTTTAAACCTACCTCTGTCTCTATCATATCCTAATGCACCCGAAATGCGATTATCATCTTTCAATAAAGAAATCACTGTGAATTCCATGTGGACTTCAATGCCTTGATGAATACCATGATCTTGCAGTGTCCTGATCATTTCTAAACCTGTACGATCACCGACATGTGCGAGTCTTGGATATTTATGTCCACCGAAATTGCGTTGCAGAATTCTTCCCTCTTTCGTGCGATCGAATAAAGCGCCCCATGCTTCGAGCTCACGCACGCGATCAGGAGCTTCCTTTGCATGTAATTCTGCCATGCGCCAGTTATTCAGATATTGTCCACCGCGCATGGTATCTGTGAAATGCACTTTCCAGTTATCTCTTTCATCCACATTAGCGAGAGAGGCTGCGATTCCACCTTCGGCCATAACGGTGTGTGCTTTGCCGAGCAGGGATTTGCATATCAATCCTACTTTAATTCCGTGTGCTGATGCTTCTATGGCTGCACGGAGACCGGCGCCGCCTGCTCCTATTATGAGGACATCGTAGTCGAGGGTTTCGTATTGGGTCATAAATTAAAAAAGTCTATGGGAAAGGGTCTGAGCTGCCAGTTTGGTTTGAGGTCTAAGGTCATTGGTTACCATTCTATTTGATTATCTGATAGAGTATAGGTTCAATTTAATGAATGTCAAAAGGAAAAGGTCTGAGCTGCCAGTTTGGTCTAAGGTCTAAAGTCATGACATTTAAGTTGTTTTGTTTTTATCGGGTATCTGTAAATTTAGACCAGGCTTCTCTCAATTTGAATATCTGTCGTCCAATAATATTATATTCATTGGCTAAGGTTTGAGAAAGAGATGGGTCTATTTGAGTAAAATATAAATCTTTGCATTGCATCATTCCTACTTCTGTTTCATTGGATTCACTCATTGCATCATCGAGATATTTTTGAAATCCCTTTTTCTGGTGCTTTTTAGCATATCCTTCACCTATTAATCTGGGCACTGCCTTACTGGATCTTGAAAGCTGACTTTTCATATCATATTTTTCTTCAGGTGGTAGCTTAGGCACGACTTGTTGCATCACTATAAGACAGGCTTTGTAAGCTCTTTGATACACATCTAAATCTTTATAACTAGAAATTTTAGTTTTTTCCATTGTTTTTGTTTTAACTGGTTAAGAATTTCTGTTTTCAAAATTTATGCACTTTGACTTAGATCTAAGACTTTAGACTAATCTGGCAGCTCAGACCTTTTCCTCAAACTTTTTTATTATAAAGTCAGGTAATTCTGTTTTCAAATACTCCTGACACATTAAGATTTACATTTGCCTTAAGACCTTGGACTAAACTGGCCGCCCAGACCTCTTCCCTTAGACTTTTTTCAAAATATCCTTAAATCTGTCCACACCCCCATCGCACACATCCTCACATATATATCCGAAAAAGCTACCCAAAACAAGCTCATCCACGCAAACAGCATATGGCGCCGATTAAAACATGTGGCACACTGAAACATCTTCCTTCGGTAAGGTGAACCTGAAAGACGGTCTTTGATGCCGCCTACAACATGACGGAGAGAATGACATCCGAATGTGTATCCGCCGAGCAATACAACATTCACAGCCAGGACTAATGTGCCGATGCCTAATCCAAAATGAGTTTTGCCGGACGCCGTATCCGTAAACCATAATGCTTTCCAGACATCATAGGAAAGAAAGAATAAAAAAATCAAAGCGATGTACATGAAGTAACGATGGACGTTTTGCATGATCAAAGGGAATGATCGTTCGCCGGTATATTTTTTCTTTGATTCGCCTACAGAGCATGAGACGGGTGACAGGAAAAAGGATTTGTAATAAGCACCCCGATAGTAGTAGCATGTTACCCTGAATAATCCTGGAGCCCATAGCACTAATAATGCAGGTGAAAATGGAAGCCACGATGGCCAGGCTTCAGGCTTTGGCCCAAACCAACTATGTGGAGAATCACCGAAAACCTCGGGAGAATAAAATGGAGAAATATATGGGCCATAGGAATAATACTGATCCTGGAATGCAGCCCACGTCGAATACACGAGAAAAGAACCCAGGCAGATAAATACTACCAATGGCCCTAGCCACCATGTGTCCTTACGGGCTGTCTGTCCAAATTGCTGGCTTTTGCCGGACAATTGAATGACTGACATATAGCTGGTTTTTAACTTTTAAATAAACCCCGCAAATCGCTACATCAATTCAAAGAAGAGCAGGAAGTAAACCCTGCGAACTAAAGATAAAAATATACCGCAGATTATCAGATTTCCCTGACTTAAAAGATTACACTGAGGGAATTCTGAATAAAGAATTTTGAATTTTGAATTCAGAAGGAAATCTTGAATAAGGAATATAGAAAATTGAATGAAGAAAGAAAATAATGAATTTGGAAGTGAGAAGTTTTATGGCTTGATTATTTTCTTAAATGAATTATCATAATTAGATGCGCGTACACTCAAAGCGCAGCTTTGAAAACACCAGGACGTCGGTCAACCGACGCCCAGCATTATAAGCTTAATAATGTAACCAAATGGAATCTGGCGATAGCATATGCTATCTGCTCATCTCCCCTTAAACTGCTGCATCATTTTCTGCATATTATCGCCTTTACTCAGCGTATGCATCATCTTCCGCATCTGGTCGAATTGCTTGATGAACATATTCACTTCATTCAGGTCGCGGCCGCAGCCTTTGGCGATGCGGGTTTTGCGCATCATGTTGAGGAGTTCCGGATTTTCTCTTTCTGCAGGTGTCATGGATTGAATGATGGATTCAATTTTGACAAAGGCTTTATCATCTATGTCAATATCCTTCATTGCTTTGCCGACACCGGGTATCATGCTCATGAGTGATTTGAGGTCACCCATCTTTTTGATCTGTGACATCTGTCCCAGGAAGTCATTGAAATCAAATGTATTTCGCTTGATCTTCTTCTCAATCCGTTTTGATTCCTTTTCATCGAACTGTTCCTGCGCTTTTTCAACGAAGGTGACAATATCACCCATGCCGAGTATACGCTGTGCCATACGATCCGGGTAGAACATATCGATGGTGTCCATCTTTTCACCCGTGCTAACAAACTTGATCGGCTTGCCAACAATATATTTTATTGACAATGCAGCCCCACCCCTGGTATCACCATCAAGCTTTGTCAATACCACACCATCATAATTGATGACATCATTGAAAGCCAGCGCAGTGTTGACTGCATCCTGACCGGTCATGGCATCCACGACAAACAAAGTTTCATTCGGTTGCACAGCATCTTTAAGCGCACGAATTTCTGTCATCATCACTTCATCAATGGCTGTACGACCCGCTGTATCGATGATGACTACATCAAATCCATGTGCCTTTGCATGTTCAATCGCTTTAAGCGCGATAGCAGAAGGATCTTTTGAATCCGGTTCTTTGTATACAGGAACACTGATCGACTCACCGAGCACTGTCAACTGATCCATGGCTGCAGGACGATATACGTCGCATGCAACGAGAAGAGGCTTGTTATTTCTTTTTGTTTTCAGGAAGTTGGCCAGCTTGGCAGAGAATGTAGTTTTACCACTACCCTGCAGACCTGCAATAAGAATTACACCTGGATTACCTTTTACATTGATTCCTGCTGCAGTACCACCCATGAGATCGATCATCTCATCCTGGACGATCTTGACCATGAGCTCGCCGGGCTTTACTGAATTGAGCACATTCTTCGTGCCCATGGCTTTATCCTTGATCTTATCAGTAAACTCCTTAGCAATCTTGTAATTCACATCAGCGGCTACCAGGCTACGTCGAATTTCTTTAATAGCTTCAGCTATGTTGAGCTCTGTTAGCTTTCCATCACCGCGAAGGGTTTTGAATGCATTATCGAGACTATCGGTCAGTGATTGAAACATAATAATTGAGATCTAGGGTTTTTGTCGGTTCTAAAGCGCAAATATAACACGGAAGCGTAATGCTGCAGTTTATCCACCGGAAGGATTGGTTTCTACTATTTTTTGTTTTTTCTTTTTGCCGGCAAAGATTTCAGGCAGGCTGTCATATTCTCTCCGGTAAGCGAGACCTAAGCCTACCTTATTTTTCCTGCCTTCAAATGTAACCTCATTCCTGTTGTAGGCCCTGATCTTGAGCCTGCCATCAGGCGTAAGTTTATATTCAAATGTGATATCCCCTGCAAAATACTGTCCGTTATTACTGGCTTCAAGTGAAGAACCACTGACGTAATTACCACCCACATTTACCTGGAGCCGATCATTAAAAAAACCAATTGGCAGGTTGACATAATACTCACTCGCGGTATTATCATAAAAATCCTGGCCCTCACCGACTGTATTGCCTTCCTTATTAGGCAAATCCACAGCCACATTCAAATCGATAGAAATCACATCGCTTTGTATCAGGTCTCTCAGGAAGCCGCCAAGATAATTGGAAAGCGTAGATGATATCAGATCGCCAAGCGTACTTGTCAGCCCTTTTGAAACATTCAGACTAACCCCTGAAGTGGTAGGCAAAAATGACCTGGTGATCAGGAGACCCATGACTTGCTCATTCATCGCATTTTCATTCGTCTTCAGTGCTCTTATCTTTGTTTCCACAAATCCTTTCAACTCCCCGGTCAGTGTAGGAAATTCAATTTCAAAAGCAATATTCGGATGAAGAAGTGATCCGGTCAGGATCATGATCAGATTGATTTCCACACGTTCATTTGCCTGTTCCGTCAGACTCGTATTATTGACGAGATATTCTTCAATCAGGGGCTTAATGGATGCCCTCAGATCTTTATACTTCGCCCTGATATTTATGGTAGCATCATATGGATCTCCATCCCAACGAATCTTACCGCCTTCTAACAATTCAAATTGTTTTCTGACAATGGCGAAATTAGTAAACAGGTAATCCCCGGTCTTGATCGTATAATTTCCCTGCATCGATAAATTACCCGAACGGCTCATATTGATCTGCAAATCACCACTACCGATACCCCGCAATACTTCACCGGTGTTGTCATCAAAAATAATATCTACCTGAGCCTCATCCGTGATACTAATTTTCAAAGTCAGGTCGATTCCGCTCAATTTGAATGTATTAATTTTCGAAGCAGGTAATAAACCATTTTGCAGAAAGACAACAAAATCTTTATCCGTATTTACTTTTGAACCTGACAGTGGAATATAAAGATGCGTGCCTCTTGCTGTGACCAGATCAATCACCATTTTCAGGTTTGCAATAGGACCGGAAAATGTTGCCACCACTGCACCAACGCCTTTCCCATAAAAATTTACGTTTTCTTCAGAAGTTACATCGAGGCCAATGATGCGGGGAGAAGTAATTGTAGCCTTCACTCCAAAATCCCGGAAATACCGGTGTGTGAGCCCCCCCTGTATTGTTGCTGAATTTCCTTCCACATCATAGAGCTTATCACCTGTCATATCAATCTCTGTCTCAGTAATCTCAAAAGGCTGATCATGGAATGAATAAGCCGTACCGAGATAATTGATCGTCGTGCTTCCATTATATACCCTTCCTTTACCTCTCGGATTGAGCTTATTCGTCTTGCCTTCAATATTGAGTGTGAAATCTACTGATCCTTCTGTATCATGTACATTTCCTCCAAGGAAAAATTCAATAAAATCAAGTGGGAATTGTTGTCCCACTAAATCAAGCCTTAAATAATTCTGATTTTCTTTTGGAATAGAATTTATGGGTGGCAGATAGGCTCCTTTACCGCTAAGATGTACTTCGTCTCCCCGCATATTCATAGAGAGATCAATTTTTACGGAGTCTTTCGGATCATTCATAAATGCATTCACAGTCCAGTCTCCATATGGTTTGTCATTCACCCGGAGTGCAGGAATATGTATCATCGTATTAAACTGCCGGATGTTATATACATTATCAATACTCAGATCGAGCGTATATGTGCCTGAAAACCGAAACTTATCATTGATCCATAGTGAATTGAGATAGCTGACATCAAAACCCGTGATGAAGGCTTCAATTCCTTTGTTGTCTATGTCATTGACTACAATCTTGCGGTCTCCGGAATTCAATTCAAGATTCTCAAGATTGAATCCACCTTTTTGGATCTGCACCCTGTTGGAGGATGGCATGGTCCAGTTATCATCCAGCATCACCAGCCTGATCGGGTTAAAGCTGAAAGTCCATAATCCATTCTCAGGATCTGCATTGATTTCGAGATCAAGTTCCTTGATAATATCGGCTATGTCATCTGTTTTGACCCGCATCCTGATACTATCATCAGTGGCAGTTCCAGAGACAAGCACGTCTTCAAAAAACAGATTTTCTTTTAAGTCAGCTGCTATCATTTCAAGATCCAGGTCTGCTCTTCCACTTTTTTCTGTGAAATTGATCGTGGATCCATAGACATTGACACCTGCATAATGTAATTCAGGCAATTCAAAATAACCGGTTGTTTCCTGTTCTTTGAGATTGAGTGTACCTCGGGTGTGAGCATTTTTGATGACAAGCCCTTGAATACCTGCAAGGTCAAGCCACTGCTGGCTATCATGAATATGTACATCCCATGAAAAGCGCTGATTAAAAGGCGCAGTAACTATTTTTTTAGGGGCATCCACTGCACTGGGATACTGATCATGCAGGTATTGTTGAAGCTGATTTGGAAATGAGATTGGATCAAATACACCGCTGAAGGTTCCGGATATAACATCTGATTCGAAACTATAAAACCTGTCATTTGTAACAGAATCGATCAGAGCCAGGATAGAAACACTGTCAAGTGCATAGTTTACACCTTTGATCGTAGCTCTTACATTTTCACCAAATAATGATCCATGAAACTTGTCAATATTTCCTGCAGTAAGATTGACATCAAAAATACCACTGATGGAAACCGGTATATCTCCAAATCCAAGCTGTGAAAATCTTACGCTGTCAATGCGGGTTATAAAATCAAGTTTGGGCCTCTCTCCTTTTAAGTCAACATTTCCTTCGAAATGCATCACCATATTCGGATCGTTGATATCCAGTGTTCCGTTGAATAGCTTTCCACTGATCTGGCCTTCTAAGCGAATGTTTTGATATGTATATTTTTTGTAGGTGATGGATGATATCACAGTTGAAAGATCGGCAGAAAGAGATTCGGGTGTAAGACCAGTTCCATCTATTACACGTCCTGTCATCGTCACAGTGCCTATATCCGGCTGATCAATCAATTTTCCGATATCAAAATTATCAAGGCTGATGGCTCCGGAATATTTTCCTTTAGCAATACCATTGATCGTATTGAGATTCATGTCCAGCGTCAGGCCTCCGAGTGAAGTATTGAATTTTCCGAATGCCACGAAGTTGTCCGGGTAACCATCAAATTTTCCGGTGAAATTTATTTGTCCCAATTTATACACCAACGGAGGCAGGTTCATATCCGGAAAAAGGTCTTTAAGACTTGCAGCGCTGAATTTTGACCGATCAAGATCGAGACTCAACAATTGCGAACCCTTATGCGCAAGATCACGCGACCTGAAATCACCGGTGAGTGTGATGCCACCAAGACCTGCATTCATGTTCAGGATCTTAAGCCTGTTGACAATCCCATTGATATTTCCCTGCAATACAATATCCTTGTCTTTATTATCCGAAAAGAAAGTGACATGTGACAGCACAGGAAACAAATCATTAAGATCATTGATATGCAACTTTATATCTGCAGCCGGTATGTTAAGCTGAACCGAATCTTCAAAAGTTTTAAAATCATCATAACCTGAATAGGTCAGCTTTACAGAATTTTTAATCAAACTTTTTTTCGTCTGCAGCACCAGGTCTTTAAGGTTAATTCCTGACGATGAAATATCGGCTTCAGAAATTGAAAATGTTTCCAGCTCAAAACCATTCTCGTGCAACAGATGCATCATCACATCTTTGGCTTTCACATTCGTGCCCCGGACCTGCAAAGAGTCCAGATGAAGATCGACGTCGACCAGATTCATATGTGCATAATCGAGACCATGCACCTGGCTTGTGTCGTGCACTTTATTTTGATTATCGACATAGATCTGGCCATCGGTCCAATTCAATGCATCCACATCAAATGCCCATGGTCTTCCCGGGGGACTGATGGTATGTTTTAAAACTACCTTAACTGGTTTCGAAGTAATGCTGATAATGGGCTTATCAAAATCCAGATCGCTGATGTCCATGAATTTACCTCCGAGATCCATGGAGTCCAGTTCGATATCAGCGCGGGGAAAAAACATGCTGACTAACATACCGGTGGTATTGTCATCATATACCACTCTCAATTGATTACCACTTATCTTATCCAGGTCAAGTTGAAACGGAGCTGCGCTTGTATCCTTATTAGAAGGGAACATGCGGATCAATGCCAGGTCAAGATTGGATAGAGAATCACCCTCTTTCTTTTCAATGTTGAGTAATCCATATTCAAGAACCACCTGGTTGATCGTCAATCGGTTTGAAAAAAGATCCCAGAGATTTTTGAAATCAACCTGCAACATATTCACCTTGATCAATGTGTCTTCGGGAGAATCAGGAGAACCGATAAATACATCTTTTAAAGTCAGGTCTGAGATTGGATTCAGGCTAAATCCACCGATGGAAACATCCGTTTTGAGATTCTTTGCGATGATCCTGCTCACTCTCCCGGCTCCCCACATCTGGACGAAAGGGATTTCGATGATGATCATGAGCGTAAGGAACAAGGCAAGCAGGATGAGGAAAAAGCGGCCTATCCAGAAGGCGACACCTCCTGGTTTCTTTACTTCCGGCTTGATTTCCTCGGTTTCCTTAGTCATTGAATGTTCCTATAACGTCAGACAGCACATTAAGATCATACGGGAGGTATGATTTCATAATCTATTGTATGAATGGTTTTTAGCCTCATGAAGTTTATTAAATATTGCAATAGCATCAATTGCTGCTTTGACATCATGAACCCTGAGAATGGAAGCTCCATTTTCAAGGGCTGTCATATGCAGTGCAGTGGTGGCATCAAGAGTTTCTTCAACCGGCCTATTTATGACCTTACTCAGTGAAGATTTGCGACTTACCCCAATTAAAACGGGACATTCGAGGAGTCTCAGGATCCGGAGATCGCGGATGATCTGAAAATTCTGATCCATCGTTTTTGAAAACCCAAAACCCGGATCGATAATGATATCCCGGATGCCTCGCTGATGAAAGCTTCTCAATTTATTAACAAAATACTTTACCAGGTCCCCCATCAGGTCATGGTAAGTAGTATGTGACTGCATATCTGTAGGTGTGCCTCTCATATGCATCAATACAAATGCTGCTTTGCGGGATGCGATGATATCGATCATGCCCTCATCTAATGAGCCTCCGGAGATATCATTGACCATTGTGGCACCGGCATCGATGGCCTGTTTAGCTACTTCAGCCCTGTAGGTGTCTACGGAGATGATGGCTTCGGGAAAAGAGTTCTTTAATGTTTCAATGGCTGGTATCACCCTGTCTATTTCTTCCTGAAGGTCAATTTCGATGGCTCCGGGGCGAGAGGACATGCCGCCTACATCGAGGATTTTAGCCCCTTCTTCAAGCATCCGTCCTGCCCTGTCAGTCAATTCTCCGTTCGAATTTCCGGTTCGGCTGGGTGCATAAAATGAATCAGGTGTAATATTTAAAATACTCATTACCACCGGAGTTGAGAGATCCAGCAGCATTTGACCACATCTGACTGATTTTGTTACCGGGCCCATTAACACTTCCTTAGAGGCTCATTTTTAATGAATTAAATTAACTTGCGACAAAATTAATCCATTGGCCAGGACTAAGATCACCCGTTACGCTATATCCGTGCTGTTTGTTTTACTGACAGCATTTGCGATAGACACAGCTAAAAGTCTGCATTTTTTATCGCCCAGGAGCAATGAACAGGTCTGTCAGCTGGACACCTGTGAAAAGTACCTTCACTGGGACCTTGGGATAGTCGGCATAGAAACTCTGAAGCTCAGACCGAATGAAGTCCTTGGAACATTACTCTCTGACCGCGGTGTGGAATATTTTAAGATTAACCAGCTCATCGAGGCTGCAAAGTCCATTTTCCCCTTCAGATCAATACGTTCCGGAAAAGAGCTGACTTTCGTGAGTGATCTCGCTGATTCAACAGTACAGGCCGTCATCTATGAACCAGATCCATACCGTCAGATCCTTTTTCACCTTGATGACAGTGTACGTGTTGAGGTGATCAATAAGCCAATTGAAATCAGAACTGAAACAGCAGGAGGAATCATTGATCAGTCTTTATGGGTCAGCATGAGCGAACAAGGTTTACCAATGGATCTGATTGCTTCCATGGAAAATGCGCTTGGATGGTCAGTTGACTTTTATCATATCCAGAAAGGAGATGCATTTCAGCTGATCTACGAAAGAAAATATGTGGATGGACAGCCATTGGGTATACAGCGTCTTGTAGGTGCGAGGTATACGTCAGGAAATACGGTTTACAATTCGATCTTATACAAAGGCACGCAATACGAAGGATATTTTGATCTTGAAGGCAGGCCGATGAAAAAAGCATTCCTGAAAGCACCTGTTGAATACGCGCGAATCTCCAGTCGCTTTAATTTGAGACGTTTTCATCCGATTCTGAAAAGGACTAAAGCTCATTTCGGAACTGACTATGCTGCACCTTGTGGCACACCTATTCGTGCTGTTGCTGATGGACGTATTACAGCATCCTGTTACAAATCCGGCAATGGAAATTTTGTAAAGATCAAGCATGACAAGACATATGAAACACAGTATCTGCATATGTCAAGATTTGGTCCTGGCATCAGGCCAGGTACTTTAGTTAAGCAAGGTCAGACGATTGGATATGTCGGCCAGACAGGATTAGCTACCGGATGTCATGTATGTTTCCGTTTCTGGAAAAATGGAAAGCAGGTAGATCCGCTTCGTGAAAAAATGCCACCACCGGCAGCAATGGATCCTTCACAATTGCCAGGCTACTTTGAATACAGCAAGGGTATAAAAGAAATGCTTGACAAGATCATCATCGTCAAACCTGCAGAGAAGAAGGTGGAGGAAGGACCTGCGGTATCATAGAAAGTAAGAAAGTAAGAGAGTAAGAGAGTAAGAAAGTAAGACTTTATTACTGCATGTAATGCCTTCACAACCTTCTAAAAGAATTTCATTATTAAAGATTTGAATTTCGACTGCACCGCCAGGCAGCAGTAGAAATAGTTTTCATTTCTGATCCTGAAGGGATCACACAACCCCTAAATCCCCTAAAGGGGACTTCCTTAAAACAGCTTAAAAATAAATTTGCAAGTCTGATCCTTAATGGATCAACATAAATAAGCCGCAAGTAAAAGAAGGGGTGATATATTAATTGCCCCGGGTTTTAACCCGGGGATAGAGTGATCGCGAAAATTTGCAACCCCGAAAGGGGTTGAATATGAATCTGTTTCTATTGATGTTTTATCTCAACAACGTCACATCCCCTACCCTCATCACCTGCGTCCCATCCTTCATCAGGCCAATCAGCTTATAAGCAAACACCGCAGAATTCAACTCCCTTCCTTTCAATCTTCCATCCCACGCAACATTCGAATCATTAGTCTGAAAGTGACCTGCGGAGAAAACCATATTTCCCCAACGATCAAAGATGGTCAACAGAGAAATCTCTTTCACATTCGATCCGGCAGTGATCAATAATTTATCATTGATCTGATCACCATTCGGAGAGAATATATTTGGCACAAAAATGTCATTGTTGATTTCCAAAAACAAAGTCAACTCATCTTCATCCGAACAACCATCAATACTGCTCACTGAAACTGAATAGGTAGTAGTTATGATTGGATATACCGGCTGCGTAAGACACGTGGGACAATCCGGATTTGAAAGACCCGACCATGTAATGGATACAAGCGAATCAAAAGGAATATTTACGACTGCATGGATGACAGTTGTATCTCCTGGTTGGACAGTCTGATCATCTCCCAATTCGACGTTGACTAAAAGAGGGACATTGATCCAGATGATTTCTTTCTTTTCACAATCATTCGCATCGAGAGAAGTGATTTGATATGTACCTCCACTAAGTTCCGGGAATGAAGGTGATGATTGAAAATTAATTCCATCAATTGAATATCGAATTGGAAATACTCCTCCATTTTGTTCAACCGTGATGCTTCCATTGTGCTGATCAAAACAATCAGGATTTGAAACCATAAAATTGATCATGAAAGGATCCGGCTCAACTAAGACTATCTCCCCATCAGATTTACAGCCATTTGCATCTGTGATAGTTACTGAATATTGCCCGGCAAAAAGACCTGAAACACTTTGGTCTGGACTGCCTGTTGACCAGATGTAAGAATATGGAGAAACGCCGGAAACATTTGCAATCACACTTCCATCCGATTCTCCGAAGCAACTGATGTCAAATCCATTGAAATCAGAAGTGACTTGTAATTGAAGATCAGGTAATGGATACAAGCTTGTTTGTTCGATAATAAGACTGTCACATCCATCCTGATTTGTGAATGTGTATTGATTATTTCCAACCAATGCTGGTTCACAGGTTTTAAAAGAAATAATTGTAGTATCCGCAGGAATAAGCGACACGGTAAGCGTCACAATACTATCACACCCGTTTTGATTTGTAAGTGCTGTGATGAATATGCCGGCTTGTGATAACATGCAGGTATTTGAAAAAAGAAATGTCTCGCTTGATGCCAACAAATCAATGGTTTCAGTCACTATGCTGTCGCATCCAAATTGATTGGTCAGGGAATGAATATAAACACCAGCTGCTGAAGTATCGCAGGTTGAAGTATTAATGAATGTTTGATCTGATGGACTTAGGGAAACATTTGTTGTGACAATGCTATCACAACCAAAACGATTGATGAAGGATTGCATAAAAATACCCACATCGCCAGGATCACAGGATGAACCGGTGATGAATGTAGAATCGCTAGCAGAATAACTGATTGTTGTGAATACTGTACTATCACATCCTGTCTGCGAATTAAAATGCATTTCAAAGACTCCCAGGCTTGAAGAGTCGCAGGATGTGGTATTTGTATAAGTTGTATCAGGAATACCTGCCCTGACTGTCGTGATCACAAAACTATCACATCCATCCTGACCGGAATATATCAATTGAAAAATACCAATGGCCGCAGAGTCACACGATTCGGCACTCAAATAACTTGTATCCGTAGGTGCCATCGTGATCGTAGTAATAACTAAACTATCACAGCCCGAGTGATCTACCAACAATTGTTGAGAAACACCCAAAAGAGAAGAATCGCATGTAGTCTGCAATATCATTGTTGTATCCAGCGGTGGTGTCAGTGTGACTGTTGTAATCACCAGGCTATCACAGCCATCCTGATTTTGCAATAATTGCGTGAACACACCTATATTGGATGAAATACATGAAGTAAGTGAAATTGAAGTTGTATCAGAAAGCAACAATGTAACTGTTGTATGCACCACCGTATCACATCCATTTGGATTGTCAAGATGCGTAATGAATACACCGGCTTCTGCAGGAATACATGTAGTCGTTTGTGCAGAAATATTGACTGCAGGTGAAACGCTAATCGTGAAATTGACGGTGCTGTCACATCCATCTGCAGAATAAAATAGTATCTCATACTGACCAGCTTGGTTCTCCCAATAATAACCCAGCCAGATGCTGTCACCATCGCATATGCTCTCTGATACATTGGTGACATAGGTTGGGAAAACAAAGATGACTTGTGTAGAATCAGTCATCTCGATACAGGCAGGTTGTGAAGGAACAATACTTGTAATCGTGTATACGGTCACACCTCCCGGCAAATCAAAAAAAGTATAATCACCTTCAACATCTGTCAATGTAAATGCTGACCCGGGATCAGGAGTGATCTCAATCGTCATCGGAAATGGAGCATCGTTTTCGATGGTCATGTCGGCCTGCTCGTTGTCACAAATATCCGTGTCTCCGGTGAGTGATACATGGATCACAGGAATGATATCAAGCTCTACAGTATCCAGGCCTGGACACAGGAAGCCATCGGAGACAGTGACGATGTATTGACCAGAAGTGCCTGTTGTGATCGTCTGGCTATGCTGGCCTGTGGACCAACTGTAGCTTGCACCGGGATTACCTGCATCGAATGTAGTGCTCAATCCATCGCATTGCAATTGATCAGGACCAAGATCGACAGGGACCCGCTCGAGTTCATTCACTTGTATAAATGCAGTAGCAACATTGCTCATAGCACCTGACTCAGTTGTAAACTGTACCTCTACAGTGCGTAGGCCTCCTGTAGGATAATTTGAAATGTTATTATACACTACGAGTCGAAGTGCATCTTTGAAGTCAGTGGATTTAGCACCGCCACCATTTGATAATGTGATCATATTTGTACCTGATCCGGACACATTAATTCCGGCAACTGATCCGGTCATAAATAGCAATTCGAATGGATCATCAGGAACAAAACCTGTGATCTGAATTGTCATTTCACTTATAATGGCGTCATAGAGCATTTTTGTATCCTCATCTGCTATACCTACTCCATTTGTAAGACAATCAAAATCCGGAGAATTGTAATCTGCATTGGTGGCGCCGGAACTGTCGTTGCAGTCAAGATCTAGAGTTAGAATACATGGTGGTAAAGGGGCGTGTTCAAGGGGAGAAGAAATCCAATAAAAATTAGTAGGTGAGAGGTCGCAAAGGAATGTTCGGGCACCATCAATTAAATTTATAAGGACTAAATTACCATCAAAAGATTCAATTCCTAATAATGTATTACAGACAGGAGATGCTGTAATTCCATGAATTGGATCAAATAAATCAAATGTAATTACTGGTTGGCTATTAAACGGATTGACAGGATCAAGATGAATGATGGATCTTGTACCAGCAGGTTGATTTTTCGATAGGTAATATATTTCACCACCTGAGATTGTCATTTCACCATCACTATTAAACCCCGTTGCTCCAATGGCATTAACGGTTCCTGCAATAATATCCCATTTATAAACCAAATCTGAATTGGCAGGGCCCCATGGCATGGTGTAAAAAATGCCACCACCAACGCTAACCAAACCAGTCATATTAGGCAAAGAAACAGGACCTGTAAAAATTGGTATCCCCCAATTCCCTGTCGAAATATCAATTTGATAAATCGACTCGTCCCAAATACTATACAGGTTGCCATCGGGACCGAAAGAAATACCATTTCCAACTTCAGTGGGACCTACAGGCAGAAGTGCGCACCCATTACACAATTCACTATTCACTTCTAATGAATAAAGACTATGGGATGGGCTTGTAGAAATCAAATGGAATGTTTGGCTATATAACCCATTTGAGGGTGTGAAAAAGATATTAATTGAATAAAAAATAAAAAACAAATTTGCTTTTTTACAATTTAAACTTAAGTAATAATTTGAATAAATTTTCATGTATTAATATTTATCAGAATAATCATACTTCTTCTAAGTCCAAATTGTTTACTTCATTTAGAATTTGAATATTTAGTTTATGCTAAAAAAGAGGTAATCACAGGATTACCTCTTTTAACACATGCTTAAGGTTTATTGACATCCACCTACGACACACCCATTTGTTGTTCTAAAAAAGTATGTTGTATTTCCAGGTATTGATACAGTCAGTATTTGAGGATTAACAACATCATCCTGACATGTGATAGTTATCTCTGCAGTTGATGAAGTTAAATTCTGAACAGAGAATGAATTTCCTGGTGCCATACAGAATCCATGTTTAGGATCAGCAAAATTTAGCAATCCTGTTGATTGCAAACCACCGCTTATTGCTATGCAAGGACTTGGAGGTGAAGGGAAAGAACATGAACCCGCACCATCAGTCGTACCACATATTCGTAAAGAAGCTGAACCTGACATTACATCTTGTAATTCAATACCGCAACAACAGTCAGTTTCATTGGGACACTCGCTGCAATCATCAATTTCTCTGAGTGTAATCAACCCATCATTATTTGGGAGTGATTTGTGTAATTCTGCCCGTTCACATGCTGTAGTCATCATGATAAATATGGAACAGATAAATATAATTGAAAAAACTGTATTTTTCATGTTGTTATATTTTACGTAAGGCACAAGCCTCCGAAAGCTTCGAGGCATAGGAGGCTCCGTGCCTAATTATATAAATAAATTGGAATATTAAAGAGTCTTGGTTGAGGATATTATTCCTCTTTGGTTTCCACCCTGACCCCAAGACCGATAAAGGTGGAAACCTGGTCGAGAGGCATCAGGTATAATTCCGGAAGCACCTGTGGAGGAAGGAGCAGATTGTGAAGATTTGATTTCAAGTCGGTCATAGCACGGTGTTCAAAAGTTAAATTTATGGGTGCCGACTTTGTAGACCGTTAATCTACCGAAACATTTCAATATAGTATAATATATTTAGTTAAATATTCAATCAAATTCTATTTCGAATTTTCACTTTTTTGGAAAATGACAAATTTCAAATATAAATTGTAATTCTACTTTCCAAATATGGATAATGAGTTAATTTTTTTTTGAATTAAATGAATTGATTTTAACTCGCAGTCAGAGACTGCTTGAGGATAATCGCTTTTTGGACTTTGATCGTGATATGGATTCGAAGTTGAAAACTTCGAATAGCGATAAGAGGATTGCACATCAATTGCCACGGGTTTTAACCCGTGGATTGATGAGTCAGTGGATGATTTTACTTTGTTTTAAACTCCCTGTCTTTTTCAATCTTGCGCTTTATCCAACGTAAATCCAAACGTAGATCCTCTACCCGGTGTACTTCTTACATTGACAGTCTGATTGTGCGCTTCGAGGATGTGTTTAACAATAGACAATCCCAAACCTGAACCTCCTGATTCACGGCTGCGGCTTTTGTCGACGCGGTAGAACCGGTCGAAGAGATGATTGAGATGTTTTTCTTCAATCCCGATTCCATTATCTGCTATCTCAACAAGGATCTGGCGGTCCATGACATAGAAGCTGACTTTGGTGACACCATTTTCATTACCATATTTTATGGAATTTAAAATGAGATTGGTCAACACCTGGCGGATACCTTCACGATCACCCTGCACTGCAAATGGTTTGTCAGCTCCTTCTTTAAATGTGAGCGTAACATTTCGTTGACGTGCATTGACTTCAAGATCATTGAAGACTTCACGTACCAATGCTTTGATATCAAACTTCTGAATATCCAGGATCAGATCTTCTGATTCAAGCTTGCTGATCTCTTCCAGGTCCTGCACGATCGTGAGCAGTCGTTCTACATTGGAAGCGGCACGTTCGAGATATCGCATGTTGACATTTTCATCATAAACTCCTCCATCGATCAATGTGTAGATATATCCCTGTATGGAAAATATCGGAGTCTTCAATTCATGAGACACATTGCCAATAAACCGTTTACGATAGGATTCAAGTGTTTTGAGTGTTTCAATTTCATTTTGCTGCGTTTCTGCCCATTGCTGCACTTCCTGTTCCACACCATCAAGGAGAGGGTCATCGCTTTTTTTCAATGCTCTTTTATCAGGCACTGAAGTTTTTGCTTTTCTTATGATTTTATACATCAGTTTAATCCTCCTGTATATAAACCTATCAAGAATAAACTGGATTGCAAAAAATGAAAATATACCAATAGCCAGGATGACAAATATTCCCGTATCCCATGAAAATTCAACATGAAGGACCTGCGTGCCGAGCCATATCGCCAATGTCGTAAACACCGTCATGGCAAGAGCGCCGTAGACGGACATGGAGCGTAGACTGATATTTTTGAACAACGTTGTTTGGGTTTAAGGTTATAGGTTATTAGCAGTAGGATTGGTTATAGGTTATTGGCAGTAGGATTGGTTATAGGTTATTGGTTATTGGCAGTAGATAAATTAGTTATTGGTTATTGGTTATTGGCAGTAGGACTAGTTATTGGTTATTGGTTGTAGGATTAGTTTTTAGTTTTTAGCAGTAAGATTGTTTTTAGTTATAAGTTGAAGGATTAATTTATAATTAGTGTTGATAATACATTTTAAATTACCCAATAACTTAAAACCATTCCCCTCTCTTACCGCCTATAACCATTACCCAATCCTACTGCCAACAACCTATAACCATTCCCTTCATTGAATAGAGTCAGCCATCTGTTTAGCACGATCAATGGTCATTTTCAATTTTTTAGGATCCGTTTGAAGAAGATCAATTTCATTTTTTAATTCTGAGTATGGCAAATGATAGATTTCTTCAAGCTTCTTTTCAAAAAACAATTTTATCGAATCCTGCTGCTGTGCGCTCATATCCATCAACGCCACTTCAGCAAGCTGCAAATCCAGGACAAGATGTGCCAGCTGTTCATCCGAAAGCTTAAAGTCATATTTGGATGACTGGCAGGAAACCATGATCATAAGAGCAGGCACCAGAAATAAGAACCTGCTCATGCGAATTGTTTCGGATAGTGAAAACCAATGAATCCGGCATGCTCGGGTTTGAATTTTTTCCAGCTTGAGATTAATGCCTGTGCATGTACAATGCCACAAGTAGGAACATTATCAATATGCACACCTGAAAGATGATTAGCTATCCATGTAAACGTTGGGTTATGCCCAAAGATGTACACAAACTGAGCGTCATCGGGAGCGGCTGAAAGCACATCATAGACCTGTTGAGCCGTGGCTTCATAGATCTCATTTTTTATGAGAAACCTGGATTCCGGCAACTTGAATTCTTTCCTGAAAAATTCGGCCGTAGATCGGGCCCGGTTTGCACCGGATGTGATGATCAGGTCAGGAACAAGACCCAAATCATGCATTTTGGCAGCCATCATGGGAGCGTCATGCAACCCTCTTGCATCGAGCCTCCGGTCAAAATCATCTACTCCCGGCTGGTCCCATGCTGATTTGGCATGGCGGACAAAACAAACATCTTTTACTTCCATATGACTGCGTTACCTTAGCAAATTTATGTCTAACAAAGGGGAATGACTTCATTAATTCACTGAAAATGAAGATTCCCTGAAGCAAAAAGAGCGATAAAAGAACCTAAACGCAGAATGACCCGATGAAAGTCCTTCTTTCTGAAATTGAACATCATATCACCGCTGAAGCCCTGGAAGAAGCCCAGGAGCTCGTCAGCTTCACCCAGGAATATGATATCAACCAGGTCGAAGAGGGCTATTATCATTTCATATCAAGACAACCTGACTATCACGTCGAAATCACCATCAAAAAAGATGGCCTGGCCGTCCCAAAATGCCAGTGCACCATCTTCAAAAGGTCAAGACAATGCAAGCATGCCATTGCTGCCCTGCTCCTGCTAAGGGATCAAATCCAGCGAAATAACCGCTCCCGGAAGAAATCCAACCAGGAACACCTGGTCACCGATGAAGTCCTGAAGAAACTGAATGTCACAGAGTTAAGGACATTTCTTTCATCTTATGCCTTATCCCATTCCACCTTCAGAGCAGAAATTCTATCCAATTATCTGCACCTTATCCGGAACCCGAATTACCATAGCTTATTCATGGACATCGCTCCCCTGGATAAATACGGGCAAGTCAGGTTGAATAGAAATAGCATCAAAACCGTCCGGAATGTCAGCGCTACCCTGCTTAAACAGGCACAACAGCTTTTGAAAGAAAAAGCACTTGCTGAAACGCTACAAATCCTTGAAGCCAGCATTCTCCATCTCCATAGGTTGTGGACTAAGCTTCCCCAATTCCAGGAACAGTTGATGGTGGAGATGCGAATGGCCTATAAATTATTTGAAGGATTGTGTTCGCAACATATGGCACCAAGATTACAAATACGTGCTATCAATCTTGCCATGGAAATATGTAACCGCGAAGGCTATGTTTTTCCATCAGGCATGAAACCACTTTTGGCAACTACCGAACCTTTTCTCCTCGAAGAAAAAACAAGGAAGGCCGCATTTGCATTAGCAGAAAAAAAAGTAAGAACCGGATTACAGCTCATCCAATGGGCAAGCCTGCTTCAACGATGGACACGATTGTGGTCAATACAGGTTTCAAACGCAGGCATGCAGAAACAACTTGAAAAATTATTGCCTTCCATCATTCTTGAATCAAGCCAGCAATCCCAACATGAAGATGTCCTCCATCTCATCGGCAAGATGAAGCCTGAACATTATACAGATGCAGTGAATAAATCATCTTTGCAGGCAGCATTGAAATCTGCAAGGTTGATTTCAGATCAGGAAATGCTGGTCAACATTGCATACAGGCTTGCCCTGAATCATCTTGACATGGATGCATGGGATTTGCTCCTTGAAAAAGATCCTTCAAGAGCCGACCGGATCCTTCACATCATAGAAGATATGTACAAGGCTGGTTCAGATCAGGCGGCAGATGAGCTCCTGTTGAATGGCTGGCAGGCAAAAGGTGAAGGCATACCTGTCATCAAAAGACTCAGGGCAATGGGTCAACTGGAATCCCTTCCCCATTTTGATTTTTTGCTAAAAGAAAAATTCTGGTCAGAGCTTGAAGATGCTTATGCAGAACATATCCTGGACGTGCGGGAAACTTATGGCGGTGTCAATGCAAGGCAGAAACTGAATAATATCTTTGCCCACCTGAAAACAATTGATTTATTTCAATCCGTTGCAACGAAAATAAAAGAAATGGAAAATACGAGGCATGATGAGCCCATCAATGGGAAACCCATCATAAAAGGATTTGTATTTGACCTGGATGGCGTCATCGTGGATACTGCGGTGCATCACTTTAGTGCATGGACCAAAATCCTGAAAGAGCTCGGAATAGATATTGAACCAGCTGATGATGAACATACCCGTGGTGCAGGAAGAATGGAATCGCTTGAATATCTACTCGACAGGTACAATGTGAAACTCAGTGATGATGAAAAGCAATATTGGGCCGCAAAGAAAAATGATATTTATGTAGAAGCTATTAATGAGATCACACCTGCTGATCTTTTGCCGGGTGCATTGTCATTTCTACAGGCATCAAAAGATCTTGGATTGAAGATGGCTTTGGGCTCAGCGAGTAAAAATGCAAAGCCTGTCATCAAAAAGCTTGGTGTAAAAGATTATTTTGACGCAATACTGGATGGCAATGATGCAAAAGCATCGAAACCTGATCCGGAGATTTTCATCAACGCGACGGCAGCATTAAAATTAGATCCTTCACAGGTTGTCGTTTTTGAAGATGCTGTCAAAGGAGTGCAGGCAGCATTATCAGCAGGCAATTATGCGGTTGGCATTGGCGATCCGCTTACCTTGTCAGCTGCGCATATGGTAGTATCAGGATTAGATAAAATAAGTCCTTCAATGGTTATCGAACGATTAGTATGAAAAATTATCTCAAACATCATCCCTGGCAAATCGTAGAGGACGGATTTCATCATGATTTCCACCAGGTCAGTGAAAGCATATTCAGCCTTGGCAATGGCCGGATGGGTACACGTGGAAATTTTGAAGAGGATTATTCCGGTGAGACATTGCGTGGATCTTATTTTGCAGGCGTTTATTATCCTGATCTCACCCGCGTGGGATGGTGGAAAAACGGATATCCCGAATATTTTGCAAAAGTCCTCAATGGAGTGAACTGGATCGGTATCCGCATTCATGTTGATGACATGGCATTGGACCTTGCCATTGTACCTGTTGCAAAATTCAAACGTGTACTTGACATGGAAAATGGCTTATTGCTCAGAACATTTGAGTTAAGTCCTGCATCAGGTGGTACATTGAAATTTCAATTTGAACGGTTTTGCAATATGGCTGATCCTGATACGGCAGCCATCCAGGTAAAAATAAAATCAGAAGGATTTTTTGGAGAGATCAGTTTTGAACCCTATCTCGATTTTGATGTCCACAACAAGGATTCTAATTATGGTGATCAGTTCTGGGTGAGAAGATCTGAATACCAGGATAAGACAATTTCCATGGTTTCTGCGATCACGAAAAAAACCAGTTTTTCAGTAAGCTCTTTCATGCAAACATCCCTTCATAAAAATGATGTGCTGACTGAACCTAATTTTTTCTCTAATGAAAAAATGAAAGCCAGTTATTTTTATCGACAGGAGGTCAAAGCAGGAGATACCCTTGTGCTGACAAAATATGTAGCGAATCTCAGCAGCCTGTATATTCCGGCTGATGAACAGCTTGACGCAGGTAAAATTAAAATACAGGCTTTGTTTAACACAGGCTATGATACTCTTAAAGCAGCTCACGTAAAAGCATGGGCAAAAATATGGGATGGTGCTGATGTCGAGATCACAGGTGATATCTCTGCGCAACAGGGGATCAGGTTTAATATATTTCATCTCTGGCAAACCTATACAGGCGAAGATGACAGATTGAATATTGGGCCGAAAGGATTCACCGGTGAGAAATATGGTGGAAGCACATACTGGGATACGGAAGCGTATTGTGTTCCCTTTTACCTGAGCAGTTCAGAATCAAGGGTGGCGAGAAATCTACTGGTCTACCGTTATCTGCATCTTCCGAAAGCGATAAAGAATGCTGAAAAACTCGGCTTTGCAAACGGAGCTGCACTTTATCCCATGGTGACCATCAATGGTGAAGAGTGTCACAATGAATGGGAAATCACATTTGAAGAAATACATCGTAATGGTGCCATCATCTATGCGATCTACGATTATATCCGCTACACCGGCGATATGCATTACATGGTCGAAGGCGGCCTGGAAGTGATCATTGCTGTTGCACGATTCTGGTCTCAAAGAGCTAATTATTCCCAGGAGAAAAAATCATGGGTCATCCTTGGTGTCACAGGGCCGAATGAATATGAGAACAACGTCAACAACAACTGGTACACAAATTATATAGCACGATGGTGCCTGCAATATGCCATTGAGCAAATCAACTGGGTGAAAGATCAATATCCTGCACCCTGGAGTAAAATCAGCTCCGACGTACATTATCATGAAGGAGAATCTGCAACCTGGGAAGAGGTGGCTAACAATATGTTTTTTCCAAAAGATGATGAACGTGAGGTTTTTCTCCAACAGGATGGATTTCTTGACAAAGAATTGATGACCGCTGATCAACTTCCGGCGTCTCAACGTCCCATCAATCAGAAATGGTCGTGGGACCGGATATTGAGGTCATGTTTTATCAAACAGGCGGATGTACTACAGGGAATGTATTTTTTTGAGGACCATTTTGATCTGGAAACCCTGAGGCGACATTTTGATTTCTATGAGCCTATGACTGTGCATGAATCTTCCCTTTCCCCATGTGTCCATGCTATCCTGGCATCGAGGCTGGGGAAAATGGAAAAGGCATATGAGATGTACCTCCGCACAGCCAGGCTGGATCTTGACGATTACAACAATGACACGGAGGACGGCTTGCATATCACCAGTATGGCCGGAACCTGGATGTCTGTGGTCAGGGGTTTTGCAGGCATGACGGTCAGGGATGGGATGCTGATCCTGTCACCGGTCCTGCCTCCGGACTGGAAGGGGTTGCAGTTCAACATCAGGTTCAGAGACCGCGTCCTGTTGGTAGATATTACTTCCAGGGGGTGTGATGTGACCCGGAAGTCCGGTGACCCATTATTTATTCTGGTCCATAAAGAAGGACGTCACGTTTAATTGATGTTAGTTTGTACTTTTAAAGGGTAAAATTGAGTTTAGATCCATGTCTATGATACGAGTTATGATTGCCGATGATCACAATATGTTTGTGGAGGGGATAGAATCTATTCTTGAAGGGATAGAAAATATCCAGGTCGTCGCCAAGTGTTACAATGGGTTGGAGGTTTTTGAAAAAATAGTGAATACCCCTGTGGATGTCATTTTACTGGACATCAATTTACCCGGTCTGAATGGCCTTGAGGTATGCCAGCGGTTGAGCAAAGAATATCCTGATGTCAAAGTGCTGGCCCTGTCGATGCACAATGAAGAAAGCTTTGTGACGGAAATATTAAAGTATGGCGCCCAGGGTTACATCTTAAAAAATACGGATAAAAAAGAATTGATCAACGCTATTGAAATGGTCAATAATGGGCAATCTTATTTCAGCGATGAAGTGACAGAGACCATCATGAAAAGCCTGGTGAACCAGCGCACCGGCAGTAAGAAATCATCTATGCTCACTCCGAAAATATCAAGGCGTGAAAAAGATGTGCTTGAGCTGATAGTCAAAGAACATACCACGCAGGAAATCGCGGATACACTTTTTATCAGCCTTAAGACAGTAGAATCTCACCGGAGAAGCTTATTGACAAAACTTGGCGTGCGAAATACTGCAGGGCTAGTGCGGGTGGCTATTGAGCACCAATTGATGAAACCTGTCTGAAGATAAAAATGAGCGATAAGCAAAAATCAACATTTTGTTGGAGCAAACTCCAACAAAGGCTGGAAAAAATCAACAGTTTGTTGGAGCAAACTCCAACAAAGGCAGGATGGCCGATGCCGGAGTTTGCTCCTGCATCCAGGATATGAATACAACCATAACACAATATAAATTACCCGGTTACCCGGTCACAGTGAACTTTTGAATTTTCTCTACCCCAATATTTTATACTTCCATTATTTGTTTATTGCCAAATGGAACTTCAACAATGACGGTCTGTCGTTGCGAGGGGTTACTAATGCAATGTTTAAAAACGATTGCTGTTGCAAGGTGAACATCTGCTATTTCGGCGGATGAGTCAGCTCATGCGGCATATTAATTTTGATCCCAGGATATGAGTGAACATGCAATGCATAACCTATTTACATCTTTAGGAGGCGTCCTGTCTGCCATCTTACTGCTTTTATTTCCATACAGCAGCATAGCCCAGCCAACAGTCAATGAACAGATGTCAAAAGCTGAACTCTACCGGCAGGTTTCACAACTGGAACAAATCGGCGAATACAGCACTGCGGCTGAAGGGTACCGCATGATCGCTGAACGTGACCTGGCTGAGATCGAGAACCTTGACAAGGCTATCAAAAATTATATTGAGGCTCAGAAATTATTTGGAAAAGCGGGAGATTCTGTACGGATGTACCAGACCATCAATGATCTCGGTCATGTCTACAGTGGAAGTGAATATTACCTTGAAGCTATTGCCATGTTTGACAAAGTAAAATCATATGCTGTCAGGACAATGGACACATTGCTACAGGCGCGGATGCTTCAACAGATAGGAGAAATATATATAGCCCGAAGCCAGGTAAAAGAAGCTACAAAATATCTTGAGCAAGCCGGCAAGCTTAACCTCCTGATTCAGGATACATTATTGTCCGACATCAATCAGCTTACGATTGCCGCACTCACCGGGCATAAGAAATTATTCAGTGACCTGCCGGATTCCATGAAGCTGGAGCTATCCACGTATGATAGCATCCGGTATGAATCATTTCTTCCATCCATCCACCTTCATGTCGGGATGTACAATATGCATGCAAAGAAATACAGGTTAGCTGAATATTATTTTCAACAGGGATTGCGTCTGAGCGGCCGTGATATTTTTGTAAAAAGAGAATTGTACAAGCATCTCTCAGCCAGTTATGAAAAGATGAATGACTATCCGGCTGCACTTCTTGTCCTGAAAACCTACAATCAATTCAATGACAGCCTGAATGATGCCAGCAAGTCGACGCAGGAAATGTTACTGAGACAAAAAAATCTCGAAAGCAAAACTGAACTCTCGGAAATGAAGAGTGAAAGAAATATAACTGTCCTGAATTCCAAGATGCAAAATTTAACGAGCTATGGCCTGCTCATTGGTGTCGTCATCATGCTCATTGTTTCATACATTATCATCCGAAGTTACCAGGAGCGTCTCAATGCCAACCAGATCATCACCAAACAGAATGAAGAGCTGACGCTACGGAAAATAACTGAGCTTGAAACCAATCTCAAAATAGAGACGATGAGTTCGATGCTAACAGGCCAGGAAGTAGAAAGAGAACGCATAGCAAGAGATTTGCATGACAGCCTTGGCGGCTTACTGTCAACTGTAAAGCTTCACTTTGATGCTATCCAGACAAAGAACCCGGAAATAACCAATCAAAAGGAATATAAAAAGGCTTACACCTTGCTTGATGAAGCCTGTGCTGAGGTCCGCACAATATCCAATAACATGCAACCCGGTGCCTTACTAAAGATGGGCATCGTACCTGCTATCAAAGATCTGATCAACCGTATCGAGTCTGAGGAAATGCCGCACATTGAATTCATTCATTATGGTGCATTACATGATCTGCCGACAGGGATCATCCTTCATATCTATCGCATAGTGCAGGAATTATTGTACAACTGCCTCAAGCATGCGCATGCAAAAGAAATTCTTATCCAGCTGATCCGCAATGAAGAAGACCTGGAGATCATGGTAGAAGATGATGGAAAAGGATATGAGCCGGGTGAGGTAAAAAAAGGCATGGGCACAGAAAATGTTTCTGCGCGTGTAAATTTTCTAAAAGGAGAAATCTCAGTGTACAGTGTGATTGGTACCGGTACTACGAGCACGATCACCATTCCTTACACCCAGGAGATGGCGGAGGGAGAAGTTTTTTCAAATTTTGATCCGGAGATGTTTTGAAGAAAGGGGGAAAAGGCAGTAGGGCAGAAAAGGCAGAAGAGTAGAAAAGGAAAAGCAAGATTTTTCTATGTGAAATCCTATGTTTCTATGTGTCTATGTGGTTCAATTTCTTTTGTAATGGTGTGATCTTTGAATTGGTAATGAAATTAAATCTTAAAAATCATATTTTTTCTTAATCAATCCGCGTCCTCAAAAAAAGGTTTACCACATAGGCACATAGAAACATAGGAAGGCACATAGAATTTTTGAAAGCTTTATGTAGTTTAGTATTATTACTTTTTTCTTATGTCTGACGATGGTTGCTGAGCTGTAGGACAAGGTTGAGCAGCGTAGGTCGAAGCACACGTCTGACGCCTGACGAAAATTAGATGTACTTTTACACCATAACAGAACTGCCTAAAATGCTTCATACGATTTCTCCTATTGATGGCCGGTATGGTGACAAAACATCCATGCTGAGTGCATATTTCTCCGAGTCTGCACTCATGAAATACAGATGTCTTGTGGAGATCGAATACCTCATAGCCCTTATTGAAACCGGAATCATCCAGGGAGCCAGGTTAAGTGATGAAGACAAATCCAACCTGAAAAATATAGTGACTTCATTCAAGGATGAAGATGCATCCCACATCAAACAGATCGAATCCAAGATCAATCACGATGTCAAAGCCATTGAATATTTCATCAAAGAAAAACTGGAAAAAATAAATCTCTCTTCGCTGCGCGAATGGGTGCATTTCGGTCTCACATCGCAGGATATCAACAATAGTGCATTTCCTCTCATGATCAGGAATGCTTTCAGGGAAATCGTTTCGCCAGAGATTAAAACTACAAGGCTGGCTATTTATGATTTTGCACTTGCGACGAAGGATATTCCCATGCTGGCATTTACGCACGGGCAACCTGCTTCACCGACATTGCTTGGAAAAGAAATGATGGTTTTTGTCGAAAGATTAGATATTCAGCTCGACCAGCTTGAAAAGATAGAACTCAGTGTCAAATTCAGCGGTGCAACCGGCAATTTCAATGCGCATGTTGCAGCATATCCTGATATCAATTGGTCCGAATGGGCTGATCATTTTACATCGAAGTATCTGAACATCGGGCGATATAAGTACACCACACAGATCGAACACTATGATCAGATCGCTGCATTGTGTCATGCTGCCATGCGGATCAATACGATCCTGATCGATCTATGCCGTGATGTCTGGATGTATATTTCCATGAATTACCTCACGCAGAAAGTTAATCCGGATGAAGTGGGCTCTTCTGCCATGCCACACAAAGTGAACCCGATTGATTTTGAAAATGCAGAAGGAAACCTGGGCTATGCAAATGCCATCTTCGGCCATCTGGCTGATAAATTACCTGTAAGTCGTTTGCAACGTGATCTTACGGATAGCACAGTGTTGCGAAATATCGGGGTGCCGGTAGCGCATACTTTTCTTTCGTTGAAATCCCTTCAGAAAGGACTAAGTAAAATATCTGCGAATGAAACGAAGACACAATCCGATCTGAACGACAATTGGGCTGTACTGGCAGAAGCTATACAAACTATACTTCGTCGTGAAGGTGTGTCAAATCCTTACGAGCAACTGAAAGATCTGACGAGAGGAAAAGAAAAGCTGACTAAAGAAAACTTACACCTATTCATCCAAAAGCTCCAGGTGCGGGAAGAAGTAAAAGAAGAGCTTAGAAAATTGACACCGGGTGGGTATACCGGGATGAGATATAATATTTAATGATGTAAAGCTTCTTCAGTCCTTGCCAGACCAACGTTAGAATGCATCATTTTGTCAATTAATAACCTTACCCTACTCCCCATTCTCTCTGCAATAACTTCATGGTATTTCTCATTCACATAAATACCATTCTTTTCAAATACAGGCTCTCCATTTCTTTCGAGGTCAGCACCGCTGATAAACTGCTCTGAAGAAATTGGAAGTGCTTTTCTGAAAAATGTATCCAGTTTCCTGGAAAGCAATTTTTCCATAATTGTATTTGTCCTGATAGCCGGACCAAGGACGAGCAATTGTATATTCTTCATTTTGCAAAAATCAATTACATTATTCAGCAGCTTTAAATATTCACGCCTGGAATATTTATCATTGCCAATCACCAAACCAAAGATGTAGTTAAGGTTAATGAACGCTTTCCGGATGTTGGATTTAGAACCCAGCATCAAGGGATGAAATCTTGTATCAGCAGATAGAACATCATGCTTTTCCGGATTGATATTATTCAGAAAAGGGAGATTGAATGACCGTCTTATTTTTCCATCCGTAGTATCCGCGTATTTGTAATACAATTTTACCAGGCGCAAAAAAGGCTCCGGACGGATGGAGAAAACAAGAATATCCATAGGGTTAGCTTTCTCTGAAGCCGATATCCTGTTGATGCAATTCATATATCGCTCATACCGGATGATATTGACATTAAATCTTACTTCATACCTGTTTTCAATTTCCTTCTTCATGATCTGATGAAAGCGATCCTCAAATAACACATTCCCTTTGACCGGAAAGCAACCTCCTACAAACGTGAAATTGATTTCAGGTAATTTAATTTTATCCAGATATTGCTTAGAAGCAAAAAACTCATGGGGAGATAAAATCATCCTGTCCGGCGTTATAGCAAAACCATTTTTTCTTTCACTTTTCCCGAAGGCCTCAATAAAATCCGTCGCATAGGATTCCGGAACTTTCAGATCCAGCGGATTATCTGTTTTTTCAGTAATTGTTTTAGTCTTATCAGGGATGAAGGAACTGCAAAGCTTTGATTGCCTTCCTGTCAAAGTGATCTGCCCAAAATGATCACCACAAATAGAATAAAGAAGCGATAACATATCCCTGAAAGACAAATCATCCCTGAGCTTCAGGAAGGGCGAATTCACGAAAGTGACCTGATAGTGCCTGATGATTTTATACATTTTAATCACCCAGTTCCAGTATTCTCTTTCATCCTGGTGAATAAAGGGATAAATACCATTATCGAAATTATAGTCACAATGGCCAAAAGCAATAGCCGTTATTTTATTAGATTTGATTTTCAAAATGGATTCCAGATTAAGCAGTCCGCTCTTGGTTTCAATTACCGGTATGATTTCAGTATAATTTACTTCGCTGAGTTGCAATCTGTTTTGCAAATCCAATACCTGATCTGCATTATTTGCTTTAGGAAGAAAAATAGTGGAAATATGTCCTGACTCTGAAAGTGCTTCAATATCCTGCAAATACTCAGTTGTATCAACACCATTGATCCTCACTCCTATTTTAACCGGGACAGAATGGATACGGATTTTTTCCAGTATTGATTTTAAAATATTTCTATGCGAAGATTTTAGAAAGGGTGTATTGGCTGGCTGGATACTGTCCTGGATGCTGTCTTCAAGATCGAAGCAAAAAATCGTATTCTTATCTGCATTATCAAATAAATTTTGAAGCAAGGAATTGTCATCATATCTTATGAATTGATAGATTTTCATTTCATTCATTTAATATGCAGGATGATTCAGAGAAAACGTACTGTTTTGAAAATATCAATATATTTCTGAAGATCGTCCGGAGCCGTTATATTCAAATGACCGTGTTCCGTTGCATTTGTTCCCTTTTTAAAAAACAAGAAGAGTCGATCATCAGGATCACTTTGAACACGTATCGCAACAATTTTGCAAGGCACACCGTCAATTGTAATTTCTTCATAATAAACATCATCCGGAGAATGCGTGTAATCGCTACTGGTGAAGAATCCTGCGCTATACCCTATTTCCTCACATCCATTCGTAAAAATACCTTCTATTGTATCAATTCCCTGCTGCATTTCGTATTTCCAATCTGACCAGAGTGACAAAGAAAGAACTCCATTTGAGACAATAGCCTCTTCAACTTTTTCACAAGAGGTACATAGTATTCCGATAATCAGTATAAAGCTGATGAGAGATGATTCTAATCTTTTCATTGTTGCAGGTAAAATTTGATCAGATTAAATAACTAACCGAGTCAATACTAATTTAAACCAGATTGCCTGAATGATAAGGACGGAAATTGAAAGATATGCTGATTTGATATCCACACGACAAAACTATCTAATCCATCTCCTCCACCCTTCCATTTCCCACCTTATACACCCTACCCGGAAATCTTTCAATCACACCGGTATTATGTGTTGCCATCAATATCGCTGTATGATATTCCACAGCAAGACGACGCATCAATTGAAGAATTGCATCCGCTGTCTCCGGATCCAAATGCCCGGTAGGTTCGTCAGCAAGAAGAATCTGTGGCTTATTGAGAACAGCACGTGCAATGACCGCTCTTTGTTGCTCACCACCTGATAATTGGTGAACGGGCTTGTGGATATTATCTGAAAGGTGAACATCCGCACACACTTCCGATATGATTTTATTTTGTTCAGCTTCATCATTCGTACCGGTAGCATCCAGGACAAAACGAAGATTTTCAGCAACCGACCACTGAGGAAAGAGATGGAAATCCTGGAATACCATCCCTACCCTTCTTCTTAACGTAGGAATAGAGGCTGGCTGAAGCTTTGAAAGCGAGATATCGGCCACCTGGCCATCACCTTCTTTCAGCGGCAAATCACCCCATAAAGTCCGCATCAGGGAGCTTTTTCCACTCCCGGTTTTCCCTATCAGGTACACGAATTCGGTCTGGCTGACAGACAGGTTGACATCGCTCAGGACTTTTACCCCTTCCTGGTAAATTCCGGCATTTTTTAAGCTAACGACTTCTTTCATAAGGTATAAAGGCACTTTAAACAGGCACAATTCGTTACTGCTTTTGTATCCTTTTGTGGCTATTTTCCTGTAAATTTGCACAAAGATTCAGTAGCACAGGGATTGAACCCGAAAACATAGCTTTTACCAATGAAATTAATGCCTCTCATCATCATTGCTCTCATGGCCGGCGGCGTAGTGATGCTCATCTCTGCTTCAAAAGACATGAGCACCTATAGTTCATTCACCCATGTGAAAAGTTCAGGTGAAGCGGCTAAAGTCGTGGGTATGCTTTCAAAAGACAAGCCGATGTACTATAATGCAGAGGAAGATCCCAATCTTTTCACCTTCTATATGAAAGATCAGAATGGTGAAGAACATAAAGTCAAACTTCATGCTGCAAAACCCCAGGACTTTGAACTCAGCGAACAAATCGTCGCCACAGGTTCTTTCCAGGGTGATGAATTTGTAGCCTCCAGCATTCTGATGAAATGCCCTTCGAAGTACAAAAATGAAGAGGTGTTCGCCAGAAGCAATATGTAATCATTCATGCAGGATATCCAGTATATAGGAGAGCATCTCCTTCCGGGCAGGCTCGGTCATTTTTTTGTTATCACCGGCTTAGTTTCCGCTCTTCTTGCATTCCTTTCCTATCGTAAAACATCTGTCGCGAGTGATGATGCATCCTGGTTAAAACTCAGCCGCATCTCCTGGGGCATTCATTGCTTCTCCATATTGTCAGTGATCGGCATGATCTTCTTCATGATGATCAGCCAGTACTATGAATACAAGTATGTCTGGGACCATGTGTCGGATGAGCTACCGATGAAATATATTTTTTCCGCTTTCTGGGAAGGACAGGAAGGCAGCTTTCTACTATGGATGTTCTGGCATGTTGTGCTGGGTACAGTAGTCGTATTTACGGCTAAAAAATGGGAGCCGGGAGTGATGACCTGGTTATCACTTATTCAGCTCGTTCTCGCCTCAATGATCGCAGGTGTTTATTTCGCGGATGATTTCAGAATGGGAAGCAGCCCGTTCTTGATGATCCGCGAAACCATGGACATACCACTCTTTCAGAATCCAAATTATCTTACACTGATCACTGGTAATGGACTCAATCCATTGCTGCAGAATTATTGGATGACTATTCATCCCCCGACATTATTTCTTGGCTTCGCTTCTGTATCCATTCCTTTTTGTTTTGCTATGGCCGGATTGTTCAGCAAAGATCATACGGATTGGTTAAAACCTGTTATGCCATGGACCTTGTTTTGTTGCGGAATACTTGGAACAGGTATTTTGATGGGTGGAGCCTGGGCGTATGAATCTTTGACCTTCGGTGGATACTGGGCATGGGATCCTGTTGAGAATATGTCTCTTGTTCCATGGGTAGTCATGCTTGCAGCGCTGCATGGCAATTTCATAACAAGGCATACAGGACATTCATTGCGCACAACGTATCTCTTTTATATACTATCATTTCTGTTGGCTGTGTATTCAACATTCCTCACAAGGTCTGGCATATTAGGCAAAGAAAGTGTTCATGCATTTACACAGATGGGTCTTGAATGGCAGCTTGTCGGGTTCCTCGGGATATTCGGACTTGCCGGCACTTACTTCTTTTTTTCGCGGTACAAATCAATACCGGTTATTAAAAAAGAGGAAAGTATTCACAGCAGGGAGTTCTGGATGTTTGTAGGCTCGCTGATTTTAATTTTCTCTTCTGTGCTGATTACATTCACGACCAGCATTCCGGTTTGGAATAAATTGGTTGATGTTTTTGGATCAGTGACCGGAAAGGGAGACATGAGCTCTTATCACAGGGCCATTCCATTAGACCCGATTTCCCATTATAATCGGTTTCAACTTTGGATCGCCGTGCTGATTACATTATTGACTGGTGCTACCCTCATGCTTAGGTTTGGCGGTATGGGATGGGAGATCCATAAAACAAAATTTTTCAAGCATATTGGTATATCTGCTGTCATAGGTACAGTACTCGCTTTCCTTCTTTCAAAATGGATCAATATTCCAGGTTGGCAATATGCTATACTTCTTGGTGCCGCAAGCTTTGGAGTGATCGCTAACGTGGATTACCTGATCAGCTTTGGCAAAAGAACATTAGGGGCGATGGCATCAGGCTTATCACATGCAGGATTTGCATTGATGGTGGTAGGTATTATGGCTAGCGGGTTAAACAAAAAATTCGTCAGTGAAAATAAATTTGCAGAAGAAGGGATTGCGAATGGTTTTGATCCGGGTGAAAGTGCTTTCCTGATCCGCAACATGCCTATGTTCATGAATGGATATTGGGTCACTTATAAATCGGATACGCTTGAAGGCCTGACAAGATTCTTCGAAGTTGAGTTTTTGAAAATGACCGAGCAAGGTGACACAGTGGAACATTTTACAACTTACCCTGATGTTCTTTACGACCGGAAGATGACAAAAGTAGCAGCACCAAATCCGGATACTAAAAAATATGTAGACAGGGATATTTTCACTTACATCGATGGCCTTCCTCAGGAACAACAGGATGCTGCAAATATTGCCAGAGGTGATAGTTTGCTTGACTATCGGTTATATTACATCAGTCCGGGTGATTCAGTGAAAGCCGGTGACTTCATTGTTAAGCTGGATAGCATTTCAATCGGAACACAACATAGTGAATATGTAAAAGCAGAAAATGATCTGGCGATTTCAGGCAATCTTTCCATCAGGCATATTGACGGACCCAATGTCAAAAAAGCATATCCTACGCTGCTCGTGAGAAAAGGATTATTGTATGGCATGTCCGATCAGATCAATGACTTTAACCTTAGAACACGACTTAAATCAAGTTCTATAGACAGTCTCATTCCGCTGGATGAAAATCTAAACTACGAACCTTTAGTCATTAAGCCGGGACAAACAAAAAACTGGAAAGATCTTAAGGTTACATTTTTAGGCATTGATAAAAATATAAACCATCCTAATTATGTCGCTGAAGAAGATGATATCGCGATACATGGAGTTGTAAAAATTGAAAATCCAGAAAACCGCACATACACAGTGAGACCGCTATATTTTATACGTGGAGGGACTCCTTACAACATGAAAGCATTTGTGCCTGATCTTGGACTTCATGTTCGGCTTGAAAAAATAGATCCACAGAAAGAAGAATTCACATTATTGCTTTCTCGTCCTTTGGATAAGATGAGGCTCTCCGTTGAGATTGCAGAAAAAGCACCGCGGAATGATTTCATTGTGCTAAAGGCGATCATATTTCCGGGGATTAATTTGTTTTGGGCCGGATCTATCATCATGTTGATGGGGATGTTTATCGGGCTTTACAAACGACTTCGTAAGACGTAGGCTGATGAGAATCGTCTGTATCGGGGCCGGTCGCCTGGCACATCAGCTCATGCCCGCACTACAGGTAGCAGGTGGTGAAGTTGTACAGGTGTATAACAGGACTCCGGGGACTGCAGGACTTTTGTCCGAAAAACTTCCATCCGCATCTTTTACATCCGATCTTGAAGAGATCATTCCTGATGCGGAAATTTATTTTCTGACCGTTTCTGATGATACGATAAAACCGATTGCTGACAGGCTCATTAAAATCATTAATTCAGATTCTCTTGTAGTTCATTGTTCAGGTATACTGGAGCTTGAAGTTCTTCCATTTCTACGAAAAGCCGGGTTCTATCCATTGCAAAGCTTTTCGGACAATCATGATGTTTCATTTCGTTTTATCCCGATCATTATCACCACGCATGATGATGACATTTGGATCATGCTTGACCAAATCGCCGGGAGATTATCTTCTGCTGTGTACAGGATGACAGATGGGCAAAAATCCATCCTCCATGTGGCTGCAGTTTTTGCCAATAATTTTTCAAATCACATGTTGACATTAGCGGAATCGATTTGCAATGAACATCAATTGCCGTTTGAAATATTAAAGCCGCTGATCATTGAGACCTTCAGCAAAGCAATACTTTCCGGGCCGAAAGAAAGCCAGACAGGACCTGCGTTAAGAGGTGACAGGAAAACGATTGAAAAACATCTGCAACTTCTGGAATCGCAACCCACCTTGAAGGAAGTTTATGAGGCTGTTACAAAGAGCATTCAGAATAAAATTTAATTATCCTTTATTACGAAAAATCCATTGTACACTGACCAATCGAAATCAACATGAAATTAATATACCTTTCTTTTCTATTCCTAATCTTCATGAGTTGCCTTGAGCGGGATGATACTATCCCTGAGCTTTACTGGGGAACTGCTTTAGTTGAATTTAACGACGAACAAAAGGATCTATTTCCATATTGTGATATGATAGGAGCTTTTCTAAACATCACACTGGATGATTACAATCCGCACAACCTGCGTGAATATCAATTGGTTTTCGGGCATATCGAGCCAAAGGTATATACCATAGATTCACTCGTCAATTTTAAAAGTGTGGGCGTAAATGAAGCAGAGTTTACCAGTCTGGCCTCTATATTTCCTGAATCCGGTATTATCGGTAATATTTACAAGCCTCTTGAAACTGAAGATAACGTCCTCGAGATCACTGATTGGGATCCTTCAACAGGTGAAGTAACAGGTAAATTCCATGTGATATTTGTACGTGATCTTACACAACCATGGGGTGATCATTCTCGACCGGATACGATCAGGTTAGTGAATGGAGAGTTTCATACGAGAGTGTGAACAGGATTTTCGATTTTCGATTTTCGATTTTCGATTTTTAGGACGCAGATTTTTTAAGTAAAATCATAATCTATTAAGATTAAACTTCCTCAATACATAAATGATCTTAATAAATCTTAATGTTTTCTTATGTTTATCAGCGTCCTCTTTTTTACCACAGATTAGGCAGATTAGATTATTGCCTATTGTCAATTGGTTTTCCCTGCCCCCTGCTCACTGCCCCCTGCTTTTTTTGCCTATTGCTCATTGCCCTTTGATTTCACTTCAATCACCGCCGACAATACTTCAATCGCTCTGAAATAGCTTGTGTGATTATTGATCACCAGGTGGGCTTGTTGCTTGAAAGGCTCAATGTGCGCTTTGTAGGATGGAAGGACATGAAATTCATACCGGTGAAGGACATCTTCAAGCGGATAGTTTCGTTCGCCGGCGTCGCGGATGATGCGTCGTTTTAGCTTGATGACATCTTCAGCATCGATAAAGATCTTAAGGTCAAGGAGCTCACGTATTTCAGGAAAATAAAAAACAAACAATCCTTCGACGATAATGATTGGAGCGGGTCTGAAGCTAAGGATAGTCGTTTCCTTATTCGGATTGTTAAAGACATATTGTTCTTTTCTGACTTCTTCACCTCTGATCAGTTGCTTAATATCATCTGTAAACGCCCTGTCATCAATTGCTTCCGGAAGATCAAAATTCTGGTACCCGGCTTCGTCCCAGACCTGCAGATGGCGTGGATGATAATATTCATCCTGGGAAATGATACAAAGCTGTTCTACGGAAAATAATTCCCGGAGCTCATGGATGATCCTCGTCTTACCTGAACCACTGCCACCAGTGATGCCGATTAAGTATGGTTTGTACGTCATGCGGATGTGAAAGTAAGTGTTTGCCCCTAAATCCCCTAAAGGGGACTTTTGACTCTCATGCAGTAATAAATTACTTTACTCGTAAGCTTTTGTTAAAGGAATTCGAAAGGAACTGAAAGTCCCCTTTAGGGGATTTAGGGCAAAGAGAATCTAATGCTTCACAACATCCATCTGCAAAGGATCATGCTTATACTTAAACACAAGCTGAAACGCAATTCCAAGCACGAGTGCGTAAGCCGCAAATGTGAACCAGATGCTTTGCCAGTCTTTGATACCATCCACTGTAAAATGATCCACGACCAGTCCGCTCAGCATACCACCAAAAAAAGCGCCGATCCCATTTGTCATCAGCATAAATAATCCCTGCGCACTGGCCCTGATCTTTATATCTGCTTCTTTTTCTACAAACAGGGAACCTGAGATATTGAAAAAATCAAATGCCATTCCATAGATGATCATCGACAAAAACAGGAAAATAAATCCACCACCCGGATTACCTATACCGAATAATCCGAAACGGAATACCCAGGCAAATATGCTCATGAGCATGACATTCTTGATACCAAACCTGCGCAGGAAAAATGGAATGGTCAGAATAAAAAGTGTCTCTGAAATCTGGGAAACCGAAATCAATATATTGGGATGTGTTACTGCGAATAAGCCTTTATATTTTTCAATAGTACCAAAGTCATCCAGGAAAGGTTTACCAAATGCATTTGTGATTTGCAAAGCTGCACCTAATAGCATGGAGAAAATAAAGAATATCGCCATTTTAGTTTTCCTGAACAATACAAATGCATCAAAGCCCAGAGAAGAAACCCAACCGGCTCCTTTACTTACCCCGGCAGGTCTGCATGGCGGCATGGTAAGACAATATATACCCATGATGATAGAAGCCGTAGCACTCACGATAAATGGCATCGGGGTTTGTGTCCACTCTTTCAAATCCACTAACCACATGGCGCAGATAAATCCAACCGTTCCCCACACTCTTACCGGTGGAAAATCTTTAACGATGCTGAAACCTTTATTTTCTAAAATGATATAGGACACCGTGTTGTTCAACGCGATGGTAGGCATGAAAACAAGCGCATTAAAAAACATGACCCAGTACATCATGCCCGGATCATTCACCGTAGATGCCCAGAACAACAAAGCCGCTCCTATGAGATGACACATCCCTAAAACTTTTTCTGCATTCACCCATCGATCGGCAACTATCCCAAGCAAGGCAGGCATAAATAATGATGCGATCCCCATGGTGCCATAGGTGGCTCCTATCTGGGCTCCTGTTGCATGCAGTACAGTAAACATATATCCGCCCAGGGAAATTAACCAGGAACCCCAGATGAAAAACTCAAGGAAATTCATGATGATGAGGCGGAACTTTATACTCACGGTATGGAGGTTTTAAAGGTTAAGGGCAAAATGTTTGGGAAGATAGAAAAGAATGACGGAAGAAGAAGCGCGAAGGGATGAAAGGAGGAAGGGCAGAAAGGAGGAAAAGGCAGAAGGGTGGAAAGGAGGAAAAGGCAGAAGGGCGGAAAGGGGAAAAGGCGGAAGGGCGGAAAGGGGAAACGGCGGAAAAGGCAGAAAAGGCGGAAAAGGCAGAAAAGGCAGAAAACTAGAAACAGTCAGAAACTAATAGAAACAGTCAGAAACTAATAGAAACCGTTAAGCGTAGGTTGTACCTACGCTTTCGCGTCAGCAAAACTCGGTTTTGCGATAAAACAATAATTTCATCTATTTCGCAAAACGGAGTTTTGCTGACACCAGGACGTAGGTACAACCTACGCCCAACAAGTACTAATTAAAAATGAGCGCGATGCGCTCATTTTTAATTATTTGATGTACTAACATTTCTGCAAATAAATGAGAAATGCGCTCATTTTAAATTCATGAATATGTTCTACATTTCAGATATCAGATGAAAATCACCGATGACCCAACGCAAGCACCACATCCTGTCCTTCAAATAATTTTGAATCGCCTGCAGCATTAAACAATTTGACAGATAAGCTCAATGCTGTTTTGTAGGCAGGCTGTTGTAAAGGAGATAATCCAAAATATTCAACACTTCCAATATTCAGATAAGATGAATCGGGCTGAATGCCCGCAGTGCTACTCCACTCCATTCCGTTTTCATCGGTATAAATAATTTCTGCCCTGTCTGACAACAATGACGGTGATGTATTTTCTACAGGAGTGCTGACAAGCGATATCGGGAAGTAACAGGCATCGATAGTACTATCCTGCAAACGAATGGTCTGCCTGAGCTCTGACCGGTTGCCTAATGCATCCGTCACCGTAACTCTTACATAGAAATCCACTATGCTGTCCTGGTGAAAAAGCAGGATGCTTGATCCTTCTGACTCATCATACCACAGGACATTGAATGGCGGAGTACCCATTTCAGGCCGAACTGTCACACTTATTGTATTTGTATCTTCATATTTAGCATGGACTGAGGCAATGCAGGGAACAAGTGTGGAAGGTTTAAAATATATACATTGATTGTAATTGCAGCCCGGGAAGGCCAGAGACTGAAAACAAACGTTTAAAACTTCTCCATAACCCACTACATCATTAAATTGTTCATTTAACGTAGTGATTGAATCATTGAGGTTTTCCCAGGAGCTATATCCACTCATGAATAATACGGATTGAGTGTTCAATTTAACTTCGAAGCTATCTCTTTCCACGTGGGAGGGAACAAACTCCTTGCTACCTGTCTTTATCGTTTGCAAAAAATCAGCTTCTGCATTTACGGATGATGATTGAGCCTTGTAAAATCTGAATTCCCACGATGGTTTGCAATCATCAGTACAAGCATCAAGGCTAAAAATAGATGTATAGACGAGAGAAGAACCCTCTTCCTTTACAAGTGGCTGATCTGTCCATCCGGTTTCTCCTGCACGAATATTCATTGACTGCCCGTTAAATGAACCTGATACTCCGAAAACAGGATTTCCGGTCAGGCCTGCAGGAATATCCTGTGGATCTTTCACACAACCTATCCAGGCGAGTGAAAGAAACAGACAAGCCAATATTATTTTTCTAACGTTTCCCATAGAGTTGATAATTAATAGTAAATGTGGGTGAGAAAGAAGAAAAATGCCCATTCCAAAAATAACCTTCTTTACGTAAATCTTCATCTTCCAGTTTTATGGACGAGAAGTAGTATTTGATTCCTGATCTGATATTCAACCGAGAAGTCAACCTGTAGCCATATACAATTTCTCCATTCCACAACAACCGTCGCATCCCATCTGTATTTAACCAGGAATAACGAGATTCATCCTGAACCGGAACAAACTGATTTGCGGATTTGACGACTATAGTTCCCTGCGCTCCATATAAATATTGCATGCCTCCAAAAATGGAAAAAATGTTCCGCTTCATCTCATACTGCAATCCAATCCTGGAATAAATAAAATGAAGCTTGTCAGGTTGCAACGTATTTGAATTGCTTCTGATCCAAAAATCCATTTGAGTGACTGTCGAGGTTCGTTCAAAATCAAATCCACCATTTTGCAATACATATCCTGCAGACAAAGTAACACCAGTTCTTGAACCAAGCTTATACCCTACTCCACCTCCGGCATTGAATGTCCATCCTGCTCCATATTTATTTTTCACACCCGGGACAAATCCAAGACCCGATTCTCCAAACAAGCTAAATGCATGACGATGCAAAGCAGGTTTTATAGCGTGTATTTCATTCGCAGAAGAATACATGATCTCTGAAAAGGAAATAGATTCCACAGGTTCAGTTACATAAGCATTTCTTTGTTTTGCTTCAACAGAAGGCATTACATCTGCATCCTCCGGCATGACCACTACAGCAACAGCCTGTGAAACAATAGCCGGTGAGGTATTTGGAATTACAATCACTTCATTGTTCGTGGCATTCGGTGCAGCAGAAAATATATTTTCTTTTTTAGCAATAATGTTATTCTGCTTTTGAGCAACAATTTTCGTTTTTTGATCAGTAGATTTTTTAGCAGCTTTATTTCCTGTCACTCTTTCATGATTACCCGATGAGTTTATTTGCTTATTAAGTTTTACATCCTTATGATTTGCTGAAGAAGATGCATTACCTGTAACTGCAGACTCATTTTTGATTGCAGAAGCCTGGTTATTGGAATTCTCCATCGTTGGATTGGTAGCTTGTGCAACATCATTGGCTTTCAATTCTGAAACGACAGGTGCTGGAATAACAGGTGAAATTATTTCATGACCATTCATGAAATACAATAGTCCTCCTCCAACAGCTACTGCCACGACCAGGCCTCCGAACCACCAGAAAACTCCTTTTTTCCTGCGATTTGATTCAAGGAGAGCAAGCATGTCCTGCCTGTGCTGATTATCCACAGGGAAATGCTTTTCCTCCCATTGCTTCCTTAACTGATCATCGAAACTATTACTCATTTCAATGCGGTTTTATATTCTTTTGATAAATTTTCTTTCAGCTTCTTCCGTGCTTCATGCACGTGCCATTTTGATGTTCCTTCAGAAATATTCAACATGGTGCCTATTTCTTTGTGTGTATATCCATCGATTGCAAACAAATTAAATACCTGCCTGTCCATAGGTGATAATTGCTGGATCATGGTCATCACTTTTTCAATATCGATCTGTCCTGACCAGTGACCGGAATCGCCATTAGTCCACATTGGCTCCTGAACGATCTGTCCCTGGTATATATGCGTGTGATAATGCTTTTGTTGCGAACGGAATTCATCAATGATACTTCGCAAAGTAATCTTTGAAACCCATGCTTTGAAGGAACCTGAATAATCATAATCCTGCAGATGCTGAAGCACTTTCAAAAAAGCAAGATTGAGACGGGCGCCGGCCTCCTGCCGGTCCTTACAATACCGTATGCAAATGGACATCATAAAACTGTAGCATTGATCGTATAAACGGATCTGGGCCTTCTTGTCCCCCTGTATACATTGCCTGATCAGTCCTTCTTCTATATTCATTGTGCAAGTGTAGAAAAGGCTACTAACGAGTCATTCCCTCTAAATGACAAGTTAATAGCCCTTTTCTCAAAAAGAGATCAAAAAGATCATCTCCGTCATTCCAGTTTTAAAAACCGGCTGTAGTAGTTTTGATTATCACCCTTGAGGTTAATGTGGAATAAACCAGGTGAAAAATGTCCTACTTCAACAGGGATGATACCATTGAAACTCTCTACGCTGCCTGTAAATATCTTTCGTCCTTCCATATTGACAATCTGAATATCATATGTCGCATGGTTCACCGGCATGATGATGTTGATTTGATCTTTTGCCGGATTCGGATATAAGTTCAATACTTGTGCTGCAGGCTGATCTACGGATGTTGTTGCCAGATCAACAACCAATGTCACCTGTAATCTTTCAGGATCTTCAACTAAAATAGTCACCCATACATCCGGTGAATGAACGCCCGGAATATCATAACTGATCCTGTATGTACCATAAGCAAGCTCAGGGAATCTAAAGCTTCCATCTGAAGAGGTGAATACAAAATCCAATGGCTCACCTGCTTCATTTTTCAGGATCACTTCTACATTTGGCACTCCTACTACATCCCGGGGCTCACCACCTCCAGCGACAATACCATGCTCCTGAACACCACCACCGATGATACCACCACCAGGCGTGCCTGTAACATGTTGCATCCATATATCTGTCGTGATCGGCAGCCAGTTTGGAATCAGTGATGGATTTGCTTCTTCCCATGTTGTACTGCTTACATGATAGGTAGGGAGAAATTGCTCATAACCGACTGAACCCGGATTGAGCTGCGCTTTCACGAGATATGCTCCATTGGCCAGGTTGTTAAATGTATAGTACCCATAATCACCTGTCTGTGTAGAATCCAATAATTCAAAAGGCTCACCATTATTGGAATTAACGCTATACAAAAACACTTTCGCTGTAAGCTCCGAAAGACTGTCAGCAGATACATAGCCGTTGATACTATTTGAACCACCACTGATGGTATCAAAAGCACATGCAGTAGCAATACATCCGATCGCATCAGTCACTGTGACACAAACATTAGGATCTCCAAGGTCAATGGTCTGGATTTGTTCTGTGGAACCATTAGACCAGAGATACGTAAAAGGAGGAGTACCCCAGTTATTGGCAGTGTATATGATACCGAGAGGTGAAGGAACAACTGAAACCCAGACTCCGCATGTAGTATCTGCAATGTTAATGTAGATCTGAACACATGCAGTAGATGAGCAACCACTGAATGAATTGAACGTCACGCAATAGTATCCGTCATTGATCACTGTCAGCACACTACCTGTCTGTCCATTTGACCAGGTATAAGTTCCCTGATTGACAGCACCACCATACCATGATGTAGCTGTCAATACAGCACCTCCATTGAAATGAGCTATATCAATATACACCTGGCAGGGATTAAAGAATGTATCTACACATGCTTCTGATACGCAACCAAAAGAGCTGATAGCCGTAACACACAGGAATTCATTTGGTGAATTAAGTTGTGTTACAGAATTTGTATCACCGTTAGACCACAGGTATGAAAATGTTCCATATCCCCATGAATAAGCCTGTGCAAACCATTCATTGGTAACCGGATCCTGGAATTGCGTTACCCAAGTAGCACATGAATACTGAAGGCTGTCGAAATCAACATAGACACAAGCCTCTGCAACACAGTTTGAACTCATGGTAGCAGTTACGCAGTATGAGCCACTCTCGCTAACTGTAGTAGTTTGAGTAGTGTCACCATTGGACCACAAATAAGTAACTGTATTCGTACCTCCGCCAAATATTGGATCTGCATAAACAGTAAGCACAGCAGTATTGGTATCGATATACTGGACCTCAGCCCATGCATAACATGATTGACTGTTGTCGTAACAAGCTGTCGACACACATCCATATGGATCTGTTGCAGTGACGCAATATTCTAATGTCGGGTCTATAGGATAAATGACATCGAGTGTATCGCCGGTATTCCACAAAAATGTTCCGTAAAACCCGGGAATGGCCTGAAGACCGACTGTATTCGAGTCTATATATACAGGAACAATGTAGACAAAACAGGAATCAGGATTAATACCCCAATCAATACAGGCTGTAGCTGAACATCCTGTAGTATCATAAGCTGTTACACAATATACCCCGGGAATTGTTGGATAAATAGTTTGGCCACTTTCTCCGGTGTTCCAGTAGTAAGTGATAGGTTCCACACCGTTTCCGATAGCTGTGAGACTATTAGTAGCGGGATCACTAGCGATGGCCACTGTACAAAAGAAAGGATTAAGAACAGTACATGTTGAATAACTACAACCTGTAGCATCTGTCATCGTGACACAATATGTACCGGCCGGCACATTGTATAAGTTCGGGGTTGTCATTCCGTTACTCCACTGATATGTAAAAGGAGCTACTCCACCAGCGGAAGCTAGCAGATTATATGTTCCATCATTGTTGAGGAATGAAAAAATATAACCATAACATATATTGAACGAATCCACGTATGAATAACAATCATTGCCGACGCATCCCCATGGAAATATGACATCAACACAATATATCCCTGCCTGATTTGGAATAATAGACTGCGTGGTTTCACCTGTTGACCATTGATATTCTACCTGGACATTTGCATTTATATAGGCGGTAAGAACAGGGAGTGCGCCGGGATTCCATTCTTCAAGAATATAGACAGCACAAGAATCGATGACAATATTCTCACAATAGACAAAATCGGCTTCAATATCATTTGGGCCAGGAACTACCGTGAACCATTGTGCCACTGTAGCGCCGAAACAATCTACCATAGAAATCTGCACCCACCCGGTCAAATTAGGTCCAGGTGATGGAAAATCTACTGCATAATCCCCATTCGGATCTGTGTTTACTGATTCGAATACAACTGTAGAATCAGAATAGATGGCAGAAATCAGGATATTGATATCTTCCATGAGGTTCCCATCTGAGTCTACGACATTTCCATGAGCGTGTACATTGGCCTGGGCCATGAGGCCTGCCATTCCAAAAGCTGTAAAGAGGGCAATGAGTAAAAGTTTTCTGCTGAACATAGTTGAGTGGTTAAATTGAATTCAAAAATAGTTTGTTTCAGACTCTAATACGGAAAGGATGTCCTCAGGGTTGGGTATGGATCCTGCTTTTTAGTTATATGTTCAAATAATCACTGTGAGGATATCGGATAAAAGGTACCAGTCTACCTCCCACTTCCTGAAAAGGGAGTTGCTGAATGTGCATATGGTAAGTCCCCTTCAGGGGATTTAGGGGCTACATGTTTCAGGAAAACCTGTTATGATGCTTTTAACCTTTTAACCGTTTAACCCTCTTGCGGGTAAATCCCCTAAATTGTCCTCCGATGTCCAACATTCCATTAGCTGAACGTATGAGACCCAGGACATTAGCTGATATCCTGGGACAGGAGCACCTGCTCAGTGAGGGGGCTATCCTGCTTAAGGCTATTCGTTCAGGTAAAATTCCGTCAATGATCCTGTGGGGCCCACCGGGTGTAGGAAAGACTACCCTGGCGAGAGTCATTGCAGGAGAAATGAACAGGCCATTTATTGCTTTGTCAGCTATTAATAGTGGTGTCAAGGATGTAAGGGATGCAATAGACCAGGCTAAAAAGCAGAAGTTTTTTGACCGACCCGGCCCGATCCTTTTTATAGATGAGATCCATAGGTTCAGTAAATCGCAACAGGATTCACTTTTAGGTGCCGTAGAAGATGGAACAATCACATTAATAGGTGCTACTACTGAGAATCCATCTTTTGAAGTGATATCAGCCTTGCTTTCCAGGTCTCAAGTGTATGTGTTGAAACCTCTGGATGAGGACACGATGAGAAAGCTTATAGACCGGACCATTCACGAGGATCCTGAACTGAAAGAGAAGAATATCATCATCGAAGAAGATTCAGCCTTGCTTCAGCTGACCGGTGGAGATGCAAGAAAATTACTTTCTGCTTTAGAGATTATCACCAGCCAGCCGGAAAAAGATATAGTTGTCAACAATGCAATCGTCCAGGAAGCGATACAACGAAATATAGCTTTGTATGATAAAGGAGGTGATCAGCACTATGATATTATTTCCGCATTCATCAAATCGATGCGTGGCTCAGATCCTAATGCAGCAGTGTATTGGCTGGCGAGAATGTTGCATGGCGGTGAGGATATAAAATTCATTGCTCGCCGGATGGTGATTCTTGCAGCTGAGGATATCGGTCTGGCCAATCCAAACGCACTTTTACTTGCCCAGTCATGCGCTAATGCAATTCAATTTGTTGGCATGCCTGAAGCAAGGATCATACTTTCGGAAGCTGTCATCTACCTGGCCACAAGTCCTAAATCAAATGCAGCCTATGATGCAATCAGCCATGCCATGCAGTATGTCAATGAATCAGGCCCCTTGCCTGTTCCGCTTCACCTTAGGAATACACCTACCCAATTGATGAAGAACCTGGGCTATGGTGCAGGCTATGAATACAGCCATCAGTATGAAGGCAATTTTTCCCAACAAGAATACATGCCTGATGAAGTAGCAGGAACTACTTTTTATATTCCGGGGAATAATAAACATGAACAGGAATTGGCGAATCGGATAAAGTACTGGTGGAAAGAGAAGTATGGTAAGGAGTGAGAGGTAAGTGGTAAGCAGTGTTCAGTATTCAGTTGAAATTGGACTCAATGTGGAATCGTGAGAAGTCAGAATGAGTCATTTCTATGTGGCTTTCTATGATTTCTATGTGTCTATGTAGTAAACCTTTTTTTAAGTGTGGTTGAGAATTTCAAAAAGAGGACGCAGACGGTTGCTGAGTTGTAACACATGAATGAGTTAATCAGGTCGAAGTATTAGTTAGGATAATTTATGATTTATTAAGATTTGATTTTAATGATTAGAGGAGCTTTATCAAGAATTAATTTGCGTTAATTAGCGAAATTTGAGGCAATAAATCATGATCATTCAAGCAAAATTGGAAGATTTAATTTGGAAATAATTTGCGTTAATTTACGGCATCAAAACTCACGACTCACGTCTGACGTCTCACGATTTTAAGCAAATCACTCACTATTCACTACTCACTACTCCCTAAATGATCGTTTACAAATTTGGCGGCACATCTCTGGGCACAGCGGAAAGAATGAAATCTGTCGCAGACCTCGTCGTCCGTGATGATGAACAAAAGATCGTTGTATTATCAGCAGTATCAGGCACAACTGACTTGCTGATAAAAATCGCCAACGCTACTGAGGAAGAAGGAGAAGCAATCATCCGGCGGATGGAAAATCAATATGAGGAATACGTAAATGCCTTGTTTTCAAAAGAAGAAAACCTGTCAGAAGCAAAAATTTTTCTGGAAGCTATCTTCAATACCCTCAGGACAGGCATTACAAAAGCACTCCCACGCGATGAACGATTGTTTGTGGCATACGGCGAAATGATCTCTTCTTCTTTTTTCATCAATCTTCTTTTGGAGCGTGGTGTCAATGCGTCATTTCTTTCGGCACTGGATTTTATGCGCACGAAAGATGGTGAACCCAATATGCCGGCCATCAAATATTTCGTCCGTGAATCTTTAGATAAGGCCGGAGAAAAAAACATCTATGTCACCCAGGGTTATATCTGCAGGAATGAGCATGATGAAATCGACAACTTGCGTCGCGGCGGCAGTGATTATACTGCAACCATCATCGGTGCCGCATTGAACGCTGATGAAATTCAGATCTGGACAGATATCGACGGTGTGCACAACAACGATCCGCGCATTGTCAAAAAAACAAGCCGCATCGATGAATTAAGTTATGCCGAAGCTGCGGAGCTGGCTTACTTCGGAGCAAAGATCCTGCATCCGTTGTGTGTACGTCCTGCACGTGAGGCGGGTGTTCCTATTCGTTTGTTGAATACTCTTAATCCTTCAGCAGAAGGCACCATCATTCAAAGCGAACACCAGAAAGAAGCAGCCGGAGTAAAAGCCGTCGCCGCCAAAGACGGGATCATCGCTATCAATATCCGTTCATCTTATATGTTGATGGCCTATGGTTTCCTGAAAAAAATATTTGAAGTCTTCGAACTTTACAAAACATCCGTAGACATGGTCACTACGGCTGAAGTCGCCGTCTCTCTCACCATCGATGATGATACCAACCTCGACCAGATCGTAGCTGAACTTGAAAAATATTGCACGATCACCATTGATAAAAATCAAACGATCATCTGTGTCGTAGGTGCTTTTCGCAAAGACGACGCAGGTATTGCAGTGCAGGTATTAGAGCCATTAAAAAATATTCCGATCCGCATGATCTCATCCGGCGGAAGTGAGAGCAATATCTCCGTCCTTATTGATTCAAAATATAAACAGCAGGCATTGGAGGCTCTGAATCGGGATTTGTTTGGACATCAATAAAAGGAGAAAGGGAAGAAAGGCGGAAGGGCTGAATTTTCGATTTTCGATTTTTTTTAACCTGAACAAAGCTTGCATTAAAAAAGACAGATCGTTAAGCATAAGCTGAGCTTACGCTTGTGCGTCAGCAAAACTCCGTTTTGCGAAATGAATGCCTTAAAGATTTTAAACGCAAAACCGAATTTTGCTGACACGAAAGAGCCGAAACTACTTTCAGTAGAATTCGGTCGGTCGCTAAAGGGGGTCGAAGCGAAACGACAAATCACCTCACCACCACAAACTTCTCCCTCAACATTTTCCCCTGATCATTTTTCAAAGTAATGATGTAAGTCCCCGCACTCAATGACGACACATCAAACGCACCATTCGCATCAATCTCTTCAGTCAATCTGATTGAACCGGTTATATCTGAAATGAAAACATCTCCCCTGAAATCCTGATTGAATGCAGAACTGACCCGAATAAATTGATTTGCAGGATTTGGTATCACGGAAAAATGATCTTCATCCAAATCATTCGTACCCACAGCTACGCATTCTCCCGGAATATTTTCGTCCATCCAGGCGAGCCGGCCGATGATCCAGTCCTTCATGTAATTAATCTCCTCTTCATACGTCTGCCCGATAAAATTATTTGGCCAGATATAAATACCCAATATCGGCCAACGATCATAATTCCTGGATTCAGCAAGTGCAAAGGTTAATGCCATGCTATCTACATAATGCATTATGTTTTCATTGCTCAACACATTTTCACGAAGCGATTTGTACCTGCATTGGATTTGATCCTGCAATAAAGTATCCTTCAAAAACCTTGGCCACCAAAGCGGTGTATTCCCACATGCACCACTATCATCATACGCCCACCCTTCAAGGTTATTTGAACTGCAGTAATCTACATTTCCAAAAGCAAGATTGAAATCCCACAATGGACCGAAATGAAACAATGAATCTTTCGAATTACGATCCTTGTACATGAATGTGCTCAGGCGGTACGCATCTACGTTATGCCCGAATTCATTTATCAGAAAAAAATCCACAAGTGATGGTACATCTACATATTTCCGGTATCCGATATGTTCGTCAGTAAAGTTAGCTCCATACAAGGCAGCCTCAAAGCCATGGAAGAAATCCTGGATGTATGCTTTCTGCAAAGGATGAAGATCCTGGCCTTTCGGATCTTCATAAACAATCCTGACTTCATTGACCTGGTCTGTTCCAAAATAATTGGATACGAAATAGGTGCCGTCACCATCGTCACGATCCACTTTGATGATGTATCCTCCGGTCACCTGATCGCCAAGCGTATCCGCAGGATTTAGCTTTGCGATGTCGACGCGATTTTTGTCACGTTTTATTTTTTCTTCAAGACAATACACACCCTGGTAGTCGCCATTTAAAAACAATTCGATGAACCTGGTGTGTGGTGCATATCGTCCCTGGTCATTTCCCAGTTTATACGTCAATGCATCGCGGATAAAACTTTTATCAGTGTATGGTGCATATAGTATCCAGTCTTCCTCTGCAGGCAAACCCAGCAATGCAATTGCAAAATCAGCACCAAGTGAATCCTGAGTTTCCAATCCAAAGTTCTTTTTTGGAAAGCTTTGTGATGACGCGCCTCTTACCTCAATGCCCATGAATCCTTCATAGACAGGCACATCGGTGATGTGATTGAAATTACCATTTCCATTATCAACAACTTTTATTTTCCCTGGAACTTTTGGTTCGTTTGGTACAGTCACATTATCTGTTGTGAGCAGTATAATTGGGAATGAAGAAGAATCAAATCTTACAGGCTCGGGTGCGCCGTTTCCAAAAGTGATATTCCAGCTTACCAATGAGCCAATATCAGCATAAGGAAACAAATCAAATATGCGGAGTGTCCATCGTCCGTTTCCTGAGCTGCCATTATTTACATTTCCAAGTGGAGTAAAGGGTTTAAATCCTGACGTAAATGGTGCAAACCCATTGATAATATGTTCGGATGCAAACATATCGAAACATGTATTCTCGTAGTTGTCGCCGTCAGCACCGAGTGATGAGGACAGCATAATGTTTGTTCCATCGGGAGCGATCAGACGGATATCGAGATCTGCGTCCCAGGTATGTATGACGTTGATACAAACATTGACGAGGCCGTGATCGGGAGTTAATATATCAGGCGTGAGCCCGTCTACCTCGATGACAAAGTCGCTGAGCGTGTTGTCATCATTGATGATGCCGCCTGTACCTGAGAAGGTTTGAGCTAAAGAGGAGGAGGAAAAAAAGACGAAGGCAAGGGCGTAGGCAAAGGATCGTAGGGTGGATTTCATGAGGGGGTGTTTGCGATAGCGAATGTAAGCAATTGGCCCTAACCAGTGAGTAGTCAGTTGTCAGTAGTGAGTGCCTATGTGAGCTGGAGTAAAAGGATGTGAAATGGAGGTCGAAGCACAGACCTTTTCCCTAAGACCATTTTATCTATATTTATACCCTCAACGAGAATAGTCGAAATTTATGTCCACCGAGAAACAAACCCTTCTGGATCAGCAAATTATCCAGGAAAGCGCCCGCCAGTTTGCTCAAACGCATATCCTGCCGCATGTCATGGAATGGGATGAATCACAGCACTTTCCGATGGACCTCATGCATCAGATGGGCGACCATGGATTCCTGGGTGTATTGATCCCTGAGGAATATGGAGGTTCCGGCCTTGGCTACCAGGAGTATATCACAATCATCACGGAGATATCAAAAGTTTGTGGCTCGATCGGGCTTTCATTGGCTGCACACAATTCGTTGTGCACGAACCATATCTATACGTTTGGAACTGAAGAGCAGCGGCAGCGCTGGGTCACTAAGCTTGCTACTGGCGAATGGATCGGTGCATGGGGGCTGACCGAACCGAATACGGGGAGTGATGCGATGCGGATGCAGTGTACGGCTGAGCGTGATGGTGATCATTTTGTATTGAACGGCACGAAATGTTGGATCACGCATGGCAAGTCAGGTCATGTGGCAGTGGTCATCGCAAGGACGGGCGAGTTGTTGGATAGCCATGGTATGACTGCCTTTGTGGTGGAGAGGGGGACGCCCGGATTTAAGGCTGGCAAAAAAGAAAACAAGCTGGGCATGCGTGCCTCAGAGACGGCAGAGATGATCTTTGAAGATTGTCGTGTGCCTGTTGGGAATATCCTGGGTGAGGTTGGCGATGGATTTATCCAGTCGATGAAGATCCTTGATGGTGGGAGGATATCGATTGGTTCGCTCGGTCTTGGGATTGCGAAAGGTGCATATGAGGCTTCTGTAAAATATTCGCAGGAAAGACAACAGTTTGGAAAGCCGATCTCAAGCTTCCAGGCGATCAGCTTCAAGCTTGCGGATATGGCGGTGAAAATTGAAGCAGCGGAAATGTTATTGCGCAAAGCTGCTGATCTGAAAATGGCCGGCAAATCTTCTACCAAGCTTTCTGCGATGGCTAAATATTATGCTTCTGAAATCAGTGTGCAGATCTCTACGGATGCTGTGCAGATCTTTGGTGGGTATGGATATACAAAAGATTTTCCCGTGGAAAAATTTTATCGTGATAGTAAGTTATGTACGATTGGTGAGGGGACGTCCGAAATTCAAAAGATTGTTATTGCGAGGGAGATAATGAAGGATTTTCCTTTATAGTGAATTTATTTTTTACACGTTGTACTACTAGTTCGGGTTAAAAGGGGAAATGGTTAAAGGGGAAAATATTAAGTCCGCGATAGAAATATTAAAACAATGAAAATCCTCTACCCTTTCATTTTCCAATTCCTCCTCATCACCGAAATCAAAAGCCAACTACCTTATTACGAAATCGGTGACACGATCATCGTCCTGGCCAAAAGTGGTATAAACCTAAGAGATAGCACTTCAGCTACTTCAAAGAAAATCCAATCCGTTCCATTCGGAACCAAGCTCGTGACGCTTGATCAACCCCGGGACTATGTACGGATTGAAAAGAGAAGCGGCAGCTGGATAAAAGTCAAATATGGATCAGTAACCGGCTATGCATTCTCTGGTTTCCTCACGGATCTTAAAATCCCCAAGTTTGATGAACACATGCTCCAATGCAATAATTTAAGATGGTTTGAAGATGTGATCAGGGCGAATATGGATACCCTCCTACACAAAGGAACAACCCTCAAAAAAGGATTTGATATCGATGGAAAAGACTGGCATCAATCCATGTGGGAAATCTACAAAGATGGTACTATGATCGATTACCAAACAGGATATGAGTGGAGCGATCTCATGATCACCACCAACCGCATGGCGATGAATGATATCCTCAACCTCCTTGATATCTACATTGACAAACTTATGGAATTTTGTTCCCCAAGTTATTTTGAGGATGGGATCAAACCAAAAATAGAAGTTACAGGAGATAGTTACCAGACTACAAAAGTTTCATGCCCGCATTTTCTTTTTCAAGCTGATCAGGTGCTCAATAAAATCGTGATACAGCTTCATGTTGAAGATAGCTGAGGTACAACATTGCACATTTCTTCTTTCCTCCCTTCTTACCTTCTTGCTATCTTCCTTTCTTCTCTTGTTGCGTCCTCGAAAGATCTTACAATTTCTTCCTACATTTAATTATCATAGCATTCCATTCAATGGATCTATCAACCACAGAAAAATTCAACTGGAAACGCATCACTGTGATCCTTCTGTCCATGGTGCTTATCTCCATTCTAACCACTGAATTACCTAAGTTATGGTCAGCCAGAGCCAATCTGAACAGCATAAAAGAATTACAAGCCCAATGCCCTATCGATTTTAAAAATGGATTTATCCTGGACAGCATAAACCTGTTGCATTCCAAAGAATTTAATCTTTATATCTCTGATGGTGGAAACATCAAAACAGAAGATGATAAGGAAAGGATGAAAAAAGCATTTCAACTAAGCTTTGACAATATCTTAAAAGGAGAAACATTATCAACTTTCAGAAAAAACGGATATGCATTTGTATGCAATTTCATGGATGATGATGGCACGTTAATCTTTTCGTTCACACTGGATGGAGAAAACGATACATTGAAAAGAATGTGAAAAAAGGCGAAGGCGGAGGGAAAGGCTAAGGTTTTAATCATCGTGATGCAGAAAATAAATTGCGTTACGAGTCCGGCCTCCGTTATCCGTTTATCCGGAATCGAAAAAATCATCATTTCCCTTTTTTCTTTTTTGCCTTTCTTCCACTAAATCCTGCATCGAAGTGTAGAACAACCGTAATGCTTGCTGAACTGCAAATGCCTTATCTTTGTTGTAAACAGGGAATTTTATGGATATACGAGTAATAAATATTGACCCAGACATATTAGGAGGCACACCTGTTTTTTTCGGTACGCGTGTTCCCATTAAAAACCTATTTGACTGCCTTGAATCCGGCGAGTCGATTGATTATTTCCTGGACGACTTTGAAGGCGTGCAAAGAGAACAGGTAATAAAAATCCTTGAAATTTCACAAAAGCTAATCGAAATATCGTCAAATAGTCTGCATGAAAATTTTACTTGACGAATGCGTTACTAAACATTTAAAGCCGATTTGAATGATCATGAAGTACACACAGTAAGAGAAATGCATTGGAGCGGAATCAAAAATGGAGTTCTTGTTTCTCTATGCGTGGAACACAATTTTGATATATTATTGACAATCGACAAAAATATTCAAACCCAATTTTCTCTCGAGAAGTATCCGTTAATAGTCATAATATTGAATAGCACTACAAGTAATATTGATGAGCTGATTACCTTTTTACCATCTTTTTGAAGCCAACTAGTAGCTTTTAAGAAACATAAAGCCTATTTTATCGATAAATAAGATCGAAAATATTAGAGGATATCATCCTTCTTGCCTTCTGCCTTTCTTCCCTCCTTCGGCATCGAAAAAACATCATAACTTCAAGTCATGAAAATCCTCCTCCTCTCTCTCATCCTCATTTGTATCGCATCGGTCACATACAGCCAACATCTGTACATCTATGTCAGCAACGGAGATATCTATGAGGTGAACGCGGACTATTCACTGTCCATTCAAAGTGTAGTGAATTACCCTGGGTTCATATCAGATATTGCCATTTCGCCAGCAGGCATCATGTATGCAGTGGCTGATTATGAATTGATTCAAATCGACATAATTACCGGCAATGCGATCGTTATTAATGACGTACCAGCCACGGACCATTATGTGTCTCTTGTGTGTGACGAAAATTACCAGTTGTACATGATTACAAGCGGCCAGAATTTATACCTCTACAATATCCTGGCAGATTCTCTTGGCTTTGTTGCCAATCTGGGCGACTTTACACCCGGCGATCTTACATTTTATAAAGGAAATCTTATTTATCAAAGCTCAGTAGATGGCAATATCAAAGCATATAATTTGCAAAATGGAACCCAATCCACGATTCAATGCCTCATCCCACCGCTTAGTGAGGGTACCCAGCTTTGGGGACTATCCAATTTATTTGAAACTTGTGATGCAGGAAAAATTTTCGCGATAGATAATCTTGCTAATCTTTACGAACTGGATCCCGAAAATGGAAGCATTCATTTGCGGACGCATTATGACATATTTGATGCGCTTGCCATCACAGGCATGGCCTCCACGACGGAATACTTAGCATCCGTCTGCGATCATACGTTTGAAAATATTGAATGCACTACTTCTATCGGGGACACGAAAGCAACACCGGCATTAATAAACATGTATCCTAATCCTGCACAGGAAAGCCTGATGATCGATAGCAAACAAAGCATTGATCACATCAGCATATTTAATCTTTCCGGAAGCCTGCTTAAAAATTTTTCACCTCAATCAAATCATATTGATGTAAGCGACCTGAATAGTGGCATTTATTTTTTCAGGATTAATGTGGATAGGCAGGTGGTGAATAAAAAAATTGTTATCCGGTAGGAAAGGTGAATTTGAAGGCGAAGGCTGTGGAGGAGGCGAAGGAAAAATCTCCATTTTTATTTGGTATCTACACTCGCAATTAAAAATCCTCAAGAGTCCATCGTCTGGCATCCCTTATTCCGGTATCGAAAACCTAATGCTTTCAAAACACAACTAATCGAACATACCCCCCTACACGATCACCATAAATCTTCATGAAGTAAACACCAGATCCAATACCGCTCACATCAATCGAATGTTTTTCATTCGGAATGAAATCCCCGATGAGCTGTCCTGATATCGTATAAAGTGTGACCGAATAAACATCCTGATCCGAATGGTTGATGATGTATAAAATATCACTGCCAGGATTTGGATACACCGTAAAACGATCTTTGAATGGATCATCCTTCAGACTTGAGATGATTACATGGGTACAGGCAGATTCACCTGTACATCCGGCAGCATCCACGATATGCACAGCATAATTTCCAGTCACAGTCACTTCAAACTCCTGGCTTACGGCACCCGGAATATCTTCTCCCGTATCACAATTATACCATTGATACGTACCATCGACCTGCTGAGCAATTAAGCTATCATCAATGGATATCACTGTGGGATCAATCACATCAACATGCAAGGTGAGAAAGACAAGACTGTCACATCCATTAGCAGCAGTAAGCTGGATCATGTAATCACCTGAAACATCAAACGTTTCATTCCCTACCGTATATACTTCCCCTTCACATATTAATTCTTCAAGGTCCTCAGTAATCGGCTGGCATAATTGATTCTGATAATACCTGAGATTCAGGTTTTGACTATTGCCATCGAATACAAACATATCCAGATCGCCATCACCATCTATATCCACAAGACTTGGAAATACCAATTGGTTCGTTCCATGCGTGGTAGGCAGACCATATGGTGACTCCAGCACGCTGTTAAATGCCGGTTTGCCATCCGGACCGGGTGTGTTGATATGCACATAAAGATGGAATAAAGAATCGGCCGGAATATTGATGAGAGATCCGACAAAATCCATGTCACCATCATTGTCTATGTCACCGCTTTCCAGGATCTCACCTGAGGAATGAGGAGACAAGGAATAAGGATTTTCATACCAGCCTTCGAACTCTGGTGAAGTTTTCGAACCGACATTCCTGGCGTAATAGAAAACCGGAACATCAGGTCCATCTTCCTCACCAAATGCAGAATCAAAACCACTCATCATCAGATCAGCATCACCATCTCCATCCGCGTCAACAAGATTAGGATAGAACATGCTTTCAGGAACAAAATCCCGAAGGCCAATTGCATCCAGTGTAGACACCTGAAATTCACCGGCACCATGGAGACCCGTATTCATCAACAACCGGCCTTGTTCACTTCCGTAAGAATTGATGTCTGCCATGGTGATAAGATCCATCTTGTGATCATCATTCAGATCCCCACCATCAGCAAAAAAATAGCCGACGGGATACGGAAATTGTGTGAATACATCTTCCCGCGGACCAAATTGCGGGTTTGTACGCGAGCCGGTATTTTCCTGCATGTCAATGAAAAAGTGCAAATTCTTCCATTTGAGCGGTGAAACATTGTCGAAATAATCAAGGCCGCTCAGGAATAAATCAAGATCACCATCGTCATCGTAATCATAGAAAAAGACGTTCTGAGCTTTACGGGTAGAATCCGGTTTGACGGTCTTTATACCAAATTGCAATCCCGGAACATATGTGAATTGCTGTCCGAAGCAGGACAATATCATCATCTGAAATAAACAGATCAGGGTCAGTCGATGCATCTTCATCATGGATGTAAATTTAAAATCGGTGAGGATCTTCTACAAAAAAATCTAACTGGTCTTTCGTATACGTGGCTACCTGCAATTCCCTGAATCCTTCAAAAAAGCCGCTTCTATTGACTTTAACTTCAACTCTGAACAGGTCAGCTTCATTGTCATGTACAAAGCCAGGTGTGGTATACTGGTATTTACCATTAGCATCTAAGTGAAAGTTAATAAAAGCATGTGTGTTGTCATACCTGCAAGTCATGGTGTCGACAATTTTCTGATGGGTGATTGCTATGGCTCCTGCCACTCCATTAATCGGGTCTCCATCTTCATCAACATATTCAACTTTGATAGTCAATATGCCGGAATAATTGGGTCTGGGTGCGCAGTCTTCTGCCTCTATTTCTGTATTGGTGGATTCTTTTAATAATTCAGAAGCCGCCGCGAAACAAATGAATAACGCAATGACAAAAGCGGAAAGCATTCGGTTTATCTTGTTTTGCATAGAGGTAATTTTAAAGATGCAATATGAGGGTTCGAAACTTCATTAAAGTTGCTAAAAATTTCCCTGAAAGTCAGGCTATATTACTGTATTCCGTTCATTTCTCCAAACGGACATACTGAGGTGAAGGCTATGACTGAGGGGAAGGAATGAATTAAAGTAAAAGTCGGGGCGTTTTGCAACCACCCCTTTTATTAATATGATAGCAAAAAGTCAGGACGGTTGCAAAACGCCCCGACTTTTTGCTATAAACATTTTCTAAAGTCATGAAGTCATTTTTTATTTTCTCTTGTCGGGGTGTTATGCAACCACCCGGTAAGAGAAAAGTAGATGAAATCATCACTTTCTGCTATTTGCATTCTGCCTTTCCGCCCTTCTGCCTTACTGCCTTTTCCCTGAATTCATACCTGAAAATTATATATAAATAAAAAATAATTATAAAGTCTATCTCATATTAAACTTTATGTTTATGTTAGCGAATTGTAAACCAAACCTTTGAAATTTATAATCCATGATAACTACTTCCGCTGAAACCCGGAATGCCCAGGTGATAAGTGATCACATGATTGCCAGGGTACAGATGAATAAATCATCGGGTCAGAAATCATTACATGCCGCTATCCCTTTTTCGCCGGGAGATCTTATATCTCCATTCAGTGCAGGGACTATTCAATCCTTTGCTACGTATCTAACTGTTCAAACCGGCGAAGAGAGGCACATTACCCTTTTACCCGAATTCCTGCAGTACATTAATCACAGTTGCGATCCTTCAGCATTTTTCAATACCACCACCATGGAATTGATATGTCTGAAAGCACTGAAGCCGGGAGATGAGATTACTTTTTTCTATCCGAGCACGGAATGGGAGATGGCTCAACCTTTCGAATGTCACTGTGGAAGCAAAGGATGCCTGGGAACAATAAATGGTGCATCGGTCATTCCTGTGGAAAAGCTTAAGAAGTTTAAGCTGACAGATTTTATCATGAGGAAATTGGAGAAAAAAGGCGAAAGCTGAGGCTGAGGCTGAGGCTAAGGAGTTGGATGAAATCAATTGTAAAAAGTATCGTTTAAATTGAATTACATGCAATTTTCTATAAATGCCAAACTCGAGGACAATCATATTTATCTTAATAGCTGCCCTGGCATTTATTGCTTCAAGGCTTTACCAACGACATCTTTTCAGGGAAATTGACCAGGAAACAGAAGCGTTAGCTAAAGAGAATAAATTATATTATGAAGAATTAAGTTGGGAGCGTATGGAGTTCATTGACAAGCTGAAAATGAAATATTCGTATCAGGATTCATTCAGCTTTATCAAAACACTTTTCGACATCAGCAACATGGATACAAAATCTATTTATGATACGATTGAAAAAAATGACCTGTTAAATCTGGTCACTGAAAATTCGGCCTTAAGGAAAATGAAGACACATCGGTATAATTCTTCACTTGAGATATACGATGAAGCTTTTGCCATAGTACTTAAAGTGATAGATTCATTATCGTCCCCAGGGTATATTAGGGAACCTGTATTGATTGTTGAAAAAGTCAGGTCGTCTGGCGACACATGCTATATTAATATGTATCCATTGACCAGTTACCGCCTGCGAGAAAATGAATTCAAGGTTTATAATGGGGATAGTGTTTTGGATATTTCCGCACTCCCTTTTGTATACCGTGGCGATCCCAGGCACCTATCTCTTCAACTAACGCATAGCCGCAGGTATGAATATAATTGACTATGTGCTAAGGAGCCTTGCTTTTATGGCCTTATCTTTTTCCCTGTTCCAGAATTACACAACAACGATTCAAAAGAATGAAAAAGAGGAGTTATTAGCGGTCCATTTATCCAGGATAAAGAAAGAAAATGACAATATTGAAAAAGCAGTGTTAAATGGCGCAAAAATTCAGGCCTCATATCGCTGCAATGTTGCGAAATTCCTTAATAACGAAGGCCAACTAGATCCAGAATATAAATTCAATGTAGATTCTACATTGGGTACGATCAAATCCCTTGAAGGAGAACATCAAAGGGGAAAAGTTTTAAATGAGCCATTACGCGAACTTTTTAGTCATACTTCTCTTTTTATAGATCCTGATCTTTTCAAAAAGTCTATTATCGATAACCGTGTCCATTTTGGACAATTTGAAAGCCTATATTTATCAGGGAAATATGACATTTATATTAATGGGCTTACACCATCATTCAATTATTTCGATGAGTATGTGGCGCTTTGCAAGGATACAATGAAGTTCAGGATAGACATCATAAAAATAAATAATGAAACATTCGATATCGATACTACGATTCTGAGTGAAACACTGATTTTAAATCAAAACATTAAATAAATTTATATAATGTTTAGCAAAGCAATATCTTAACGCATACAAACCCAGAACTAATGAACTCGCACAAGATCAAAATACTTTTTTTCCACCTCAATCATGATCGCCCCCTAAGTATTTTATGACCTCCATTCGTCCTCTCTATTTTCCAATCCCCGTTCAGCAAATGAAAGTTTGGGTCCTTGCTCCGCTATTGGAGTCGAATGATGAGAAGATAGATTACTACTACGACTTCACACAAAGCATAGCTGAATACGAAAAGACCTTTGCCGAATTGGGTATCGAATGGAAATGGCAGCCTGTTACCACAAAGAACTTTCCGCAAATTATCGACCTGATCGTCAAAGAAAAAGAATCAGGCCATAAAACTCCGGTGGTGTTAAACCTCTGCGATGGCGATGAGATCAATGGAACTCCCGGCATCTCCGTCCTCCGCATGCTAAAAGAAAAAGGATTGATCTTCACCGGATCTGAAGAATACTTCTATACCATCACCACTTCCAAGATCCCGATGAAGGAAGCCTTTGATCGTGCTTCAGTCCCTACGGCAAAATGGATAGCTATTCATGATAAGGACATGGACCTCGATGATGTTTTTGAAAAACTGGGAACGCCGGTGATCCTTAAACCTTCTATTTCCGGAGGCAGCATGGGAGTAGGTCTCAAAAATGTGGTGCACAACCTAGCTGAATTAAGAGAACAGGTAGACAGGATGTTCAATGGATACCGGGGATGGGATTTGTCAGCCGATGGTCTTATTGCCGAATCGTTTATTACAGGTCCCGAGTTTACAGTCCTGATATCAGGTTCGTACAATTATCCCAAGGATGCTAAAATCTATACGCCTGCAGAAAGGATTTTTCACCCTTCCCTTCCGGATGGCGAAAAATTTCTATCCTTCGACAGGCTTTGGGAAATCTATGAAGATGAAACTCCAATGCCCAATGATGGGAACTTCTATGAATATGCGATACCCGATCCGTCATTGATCGAAGAAATAAAAAAAATATGCTGGGATGCATTCGTGGCTACACGGGGCACCGGCTATACGCGTGCCGATGTGAGAATGGATAAAGAAACTGGCCAGCTTTATGTTCTTGAAGTAAATGCACAATGCGGCTTAAGTGAAGATGAAGATTTTACTTCCATTGGTGGCATATTGCGGATAAGCGGAAAAACGTTTACCGAGCTGGTTGCAGAGATTATTAAAGATGCATTTACCCGGCACGCTGTGAAAGAAAAGAAACGTCCTTTGTACAGGAAAAAACTTGTAAACGAATGAAAATTTGTGTTCTTCAGCCTGATTACTCCACCACGAACGTGGATTATCAGTATTATGATCCGGCAAGGGATTTAAGCCACTTATTGCCCGAAGCTGAATTCGATCATGTGCTGATCAATAAGCTTACAACCTATAAGCAGCTTAAGGAGCTAAAGAAAAAGAAGTACGATATTTTCATCAATCTCTGCGAAGGCTACCTCGAATGGGAAGTTCCGTCTATCGATGTGATCTATTTCATGGAGCTGCTCAATCTACCTTTCACAGGTCCCACTTCTTTGCTTTACGATCCGCCAAAAGATCTGATGAAGTATGTGGCATACACGGAAGGTATCAACACGCCTGCATTTGCATTGATCGAATCGCTTGATGAAATTGAAAAAAGTTGCAGGCATCTCCGTTACCCTTTATTTGTAAAACCTGATAAAGCCGGTGACAGCCTGGGCATCGATCAGCATTCACTCGTGCATACGAAGGAAGAGCTGGTCCTCAAATGTTCGGAAATCATTGAAGAATACGGGCCTTTGTTGGTTGAGGAATATGTAGAAGGAAGGGAATTTACAGTCATGCTTGTTGCAAATGCAGACAATGGAAAAACCTGCACCGTTTTTAAACCGGTTGAATATATTTTCCCTAAAGGATTTCAATTTAAAACATATAGCTTAAAAACATCAGAGCTCCATCCTGAAGCGAATATTCCATGTAATGATCCTAAAGTGGAGAAGCAGCTTAAAGAAGCGGCTCTAAAAATTTTCCAGGGATTTGGCGGAGTTGGATATGCCAGGCTGGATTTCAGGATGAATGACAAAAAGGAGATTTTTTTCCTGGAGATCAATTTTACCTGCTCCGTATTTTATAAAGATGGGTATGAAGGATCAGCAGATTTTATACTAAAATATGATGGCATCGGCCAGAAAGGCTTTATCCGGAAAATCATAGATGAAGGTATTGCCCGTCATCAGCGCAAGCAGAAGAATTACGCGATGAATGGAAATGCAATAGCCGGCTACGGTATTTATGCAACCCGAAATATCCGGAAACGGGAAATTATTTTCATGGGAGAAGAAATGTCCCAGCGCATCGTAACCCGTAAATATGTGGATCGCCACTGGAACGAGAAAGAGAAAGAAGTTTTCAGACAATACGCATATCCGCTCAGCAAAGAAGTCTTTCTCCTCTGGGACAATAACCCGGTAAACTGGGCTCCTCAAAATCACAGCTGCGATCCAAATACTTTCTATGAAGGATTGAATGTGCTGGCCCTCCGGTATATCACCAAAGGCGAAGAGCTTACTCTCAATTACGCCAGTTTCCTCGACGAACACATGGAACCTTTTGCATGCGCCTGTGGTGCTTCCAATTGTGTCGGATGGGTGACAGGTATTCCGGGAAATTCAGTAACGAAAAGAGAAGGTGGTTTCAAAGAGCTCAGATCAGCCAAGCTGGCCTCGATGAATAAGGGAATCTAAACTTTGGATGCCGGATAAAAGGATGCCGGATGCCGGACTCGCGACACACGATCTTCAATTTTCCACATTTTCCTAGAATCAACTGCTTTTTAGTGGGCGATTATAATTTTTTTTTACAGCCCTCATTTCTTCTCCATTGACGTTTAAAAAATACATGCCGTCGTGGAAGTTACTAACGTCAACTTCCAGTTCCTTCCATGTATTCCAGTTTACACCAAGGACAATATCGCCCGCCGCGTTGAGTATAGATACTTGTAATTCATTTTCTTTCCGAAAAGCTGGATCAATTTGAATAATTAAAATATCGCTTGTGGGATTGGGGGAAATCGAAATAACTGGTTGTGGTATTTCCGGCGGCTCCTGTACGGCTGAAAGGAGCTCGCAATCGAGAGAATCCCCTTCACAAAAGTACTGAAACCACACTAATTGCCCATTTCTCCCATAATTAATCAGCCCATGTTGTTCATATCCATAGCCTTCTAGAATAAGTCCAGTGGTTTCAAAAAAATCTCCATAATTGTCGAAAACACCCTGCATATAAAAAGCCCTCGTCTCTAATCCAGAATAAGTTAAGTGCCGGATAGAATCTACATGGGGTTTATTAGGCATGAAGTGCAGATATATGTTTTCCAACACACAATCATTTAAGGTATCCCCCTCTTGCAGGGAAAAATCATATAACAAATGCTCCGTGGGCTGGCACATAGAAATAATGTCACTATATGGCAGCATATAGACTTTTCGTGCATTTGTATCTTCTCTCATCAATGCATACAGATATGAGTTCAGGATTTCTTTTGGGTTTTGAATAGCAGTTGATCCGGCATTTGTCTTTAAGGTGCGCTGATAAATTTTCTTGTAAGAATTACCTTGAACTAAAGTATCTCCATTCATTGACAATGCAAAAGCCAACGTAATATGAACTGGTGGCTCTTCTCCTGACACCATTTCAGTGTATATCCAGTTTCGACCATCTTTTAAAAGTTTAAAATAAGATTGTCCAAATAAATTTGAAAAGTTTATCAGAAAAAAAACTATCAAAGTAAAATGTATTGCTCTCATAAGTCCTTGATTAGATATTATCAATTAATGGGCAACTATGAATTTTGCAGATACCCAATCCACTAATAATACTGCGCTTGCGTCATGAGTCCGGCATCTGGCATCCCTTTATCCGGCATCCAGCTCAGATTAATTACCAGGTTCATTAAATTATAAATATTTTTATTGATTGTCAATAATCTTTTCTATCCACATTTTATTTTCAGATTGAAGCTGTATAAAATATATTCCAGCCGGAAATGCAGTCAAATTTATTTCCTGGATAATATTACTTTGTTCAATATGGATATCAAGCTTTCTTCCGAGGGCATCGAATAATGAAATATTTCCCGGAACATCAATTTTCCATACCACCTCCATTACATTCTCCGCATTTGAATACATGATCCTGTAAGGCTTATACTGATCATCAGAAGGCAACACCACTGCTGTCGTCCCTACTAAAAGATCGGTGTGAAATAATTCTATCCCTCCGCGCTGATTCCCTGCAAGCAATTCAAATTTTCCATCATTATCCAGGTCAGCTAGTGCAGGTGCACTCCTGTTTCCGAAATCAAGGTCACCGAATTCATTTTCCAGAAGTGTAATCGGCCCGGTCTTCCCTGCTTCAAGATCACCATATAAATAAAGCTTCCCCGGATCACCACCAATCATTAACTGCGGACCATCAACTGTAACGAAAACATAAGGCACACTATACTGAGGCAAGCCGGGTTGCAGATCAAACAATACCCTGCCATAACATGCAGTATTCGGTGGTGTATTCATGTTCGGGTTAAAAACCGGATTCCCTATGCTGCCCAGGTTTTCTAAATAATTCAGGTTACTGCAACGGCCGCTTCCATCCGCATTTCCGGTCCTTTCACCTATGATCAGATCTCCTAACCCATCACCATTTATATCTGCAATTTGTGGAGTTGCTGAAACACCAACAGCAATATTCATAAATGGAAATACGGGAGGATCAAAGCTCACCGGCTCACCAGGAAGTGCATTATTTTTATAAAAAAATAATTTTCCATTCTGCTCACCCACTACTAAATCCACTGTTCCATTTCCATCAATATCTCCAAATGCAGGTGTAAAATCAAAAGTAGGATTGCCACAAGAATTAAACAGGCTCATGTTGAGATAATCATCAGTCTGATATTCAAAGTAAGGCTGTAGCAACGTACCTGTATTGTGAAAAAGCCATATTGATGGAATCCTCGTTTCACAACCATCTGTATAATGATATCCTGCTATCAACAAATCCTTCAGGCCATCTCCATTTATATCCGCGATTGCAGGCCTTGAATATGAACCTACATCAAGCATCTGGTTTTGGAAAACACCTTTTTCTGTCAGCTTATATTCTAAAGGGCCGTTAGCCGGATCATCATCATACCTCCATACACTTACCCGGTCTTCAGCAAGACTTCTTGTATTGACTGCAGCCATGAATTCAGGTTCAGGATCATCATCCAGCTGCACACTATATGACCCCACGAAATAAGGTAAATTGATAACCGTGTCCTGTGATGGAAAAGTAGCATCCTGCTCCACTATCCATGACTCCTGTGCATTCAACCCGTTCAAACCAAATACAATATGCTGGGATGAAATATCACCGATATAGATATCCTGATCACCATCAAAATCAATATCCAGTGCAAGTGTTGTACTACCTGAATGCCGTGGAGTAAGCGGAACTTCACCTGTGAAGTTACCATCCGAGCATATGTCAGGATCATCACTCAGGTAAACTTCCTGGTTAAGTTCATTCTCAAGAATTTTTCCCCAGCACAAATCATCAATGGTATATCTGAGTGAATCACTACCCCATCCGTTTTCCACCGATTGGTTGATGTAATAATTGATGTAGCTTCCTCCCGGGTCGAAGGAAAGTATATCCACATCGCCGTCGCCATCCACATCTGTGACAGAAGGAATGTCATCCCATGATACATACAAATTGACCAGCAGGCTTTGCACAGGAATCTGCAGGTAAAATTTATCCCTGTCCTGCAGAAGGGTAAAATGCCACTGCTCATTTTCATATGAACCTCTATACACTGAAATCCCTGCAATGCCGGTTTCCGATGAGCTTGTAAACAAATCCTCAACTCCGTCATGATTATAATCCACCACCAGCACCCAATCCACGAGCTTTGGAAAAATGGATGCATATGACCAGTCCACAATCCACCTTCCCGATGCCGGCAAATGAATGTACGGAATCAGGATATCACCCTGCCTGTCAAAACTGATAAGGTCAGTAATACCATCCCTGTTGAAATCAATATTAGAAAACTGTGGCGCATTATATCCACCTGTCCAGGGCATGGTCCTTTCTTGATTACCTATTTTCACACTGATATCAAATCGCTCCTGTGATTGAACACTGAAAAAATGAAGCATTGAAAAAACAAATAGGATGTATGATTTATTTTTCATTTTGATTTTCATCTATTAATAATTTCTTTTACCATTTAGGAACTTAGCTAACTTAAGAAGTCACTTAAGAAAATCATTTCTGAATTAAAGAGCTATCTGACCAACCATTGTAATTCAAATTTTTTCATTCATTATTTACCTTCTTAATTCAGAATTCAAAATTCTATATACAGAATTCTTTTTGGCGACCGTCCAAATTCATCCTACTATGTTTCGACTCCGCTCAACTTGAAATTCTTAATGCTCTTGAACATACTTTTATTCAATTGTTAATTTCTATGTGACTTTCTATGTTTTTCTATGTGTCTATGTGGTTCAATTTTTTCCTTACTACCAGAAAAATTAACTTCACATTACGATTACCAACCCGAAGTTAAGTTAAGCTACCCTATTATTATGTCGCCTATCATTAAATACGTGATATTAACACCTCTTCATTGGTATTTGTTATGACTAAGCATTATAACCAAAGAACATACTCAGTCCCTCCATCATCCATCATCATGGCGCTGATCCTGATCGGTATCACTGCCCTCTTCGGTGCGCTGAGTGTTGCATATCTCTATTCACGTATTGACAAAGGGATGGAAAGCATCAGGGTGCCCTGGCTTTTTGTCTTCAACACGTTCATCCTTGCTTCAAGCAGCTACTGCATACAACAATGCCGGAAATATTTTACCCTGAAGAATGAAAAGCTCGTGCTCAGATGGGGACTCCTCACGATAGCGGCTACTCTTTTATTCCTCCTTCTCCAGGGTATTGCATGGAATCATTTGTTATCGAAGCAAATACTGCCCGGATCATCCGGCGGACATGGTTATCTATTTGCGATTTCAATCCTTCATTTCTTACATGTTGTAGCCGGTCTTCCCTTCCTCCTCAGGATATTAATGCCCTTGTACAAATCTTCGAAAGAAGGAAATGCTGTATTATATTTTCTCAATGATGAAGAAAAGACAAAGCTTAAGCATACCGCCTGGTACTGGCACTTTATCGATGTGATGTGGATCTATTTGATGATCTTCTTCCTGTTGAGCAGCTTAGTGTGAGACAGTAAGAGGGTAAGAAGGTAAGAGGGTATAAAAGTGATAGAAGTGATAGAAGTGAGAGAGTGAGAGAGTGAGAGAATTGAGAGGTGTGTGAGTCAGTAAACCAAAAAAAACCTTGCTGAGCGTCGGTTGACCGACGTTCTGGTATTCACAAAGCTTTGCTTTGAATGCCAGGAATTCATTTTCCCTTCCGCCTCTTCCGCCTCTTCCGCCTCTTCCGCCTCTTCTGCCTTTTCTGCCTATTATTGTTTCAACTCATGAGTGCTCTGCCTGATGATCACAGGTTCATCGCCTGTCAGATCGACCACAGTAGATGCTTCCTGCATCACTCCTTCTTCGATGATTATAAACCCTACCTGTTTTTCATAGCGATTGATCAGCAGATCCGAATTTGAAAAATATTCGCCGATGTCATCATCATTGAGAACAGAGCTGACGATCAATGGAACATCCATCCCTGACATGATCGATTTGATCACCGGATGCTGAGGTATACGCAAGCCTAGCGTTTTCCTTTTGTTTTTGAGAAACGATGGTGCACGATGTCCGGATTGCAGAATGAATGTGAATGGACCGGGAAGATTCTTATTCAACATCCTGAATACCGGCGTCGGCCATTGAATAAAATATTCCGATGCCTGGCTAAGGTCCTTGCATACAATACTCATCAATGCATCTTTCGGATCAATATGTTTCAACGCGCATATCGATTCAAACCCGGATTTCTGATTGGACAGGCAACAAAACGCGTACACTGAGTCGGTGGGAACAATCCCTACTTTGCCTCTCTGCAATTCAGTAACAACCAGATCAAGATCTTTTGGATGGAGGCCATATGGGAATGCTTCAAATAACATAGGGGAATTTACGATTTACGAATGACGATTAACGATTTTTTATTTTACTCTATTTAAGGAAAACCGATTTTTAGAGTAATCAAATCTTAATTTCTCATAATTTTTCTTAATAAATACTTCGACCTGCTTTACTCATCCTTGTGCTACAGCTCAGCAACCGTCCGCGTCTTCTTTTTGAGGCTAATTACATCACACTAAAAAATTGGAACCACATAGACACATAGAAACATAGGAAGTCACATAGAAAAATAAAATTGCAACTCCCCCTTTTTTAGTGGGTCGGGGGGTACAGGTGAAGTCACATAGAAAAATCCTTGCCTTTTCTGCCTTTTAAGCTCACGTACTCGAAGCTGACACCAACGAATCCGCATATTGAAGAAACAATTGCATCGCTTCTTTCTTCCTTCGATCAAATGAATAGGAAATATTATTCAACAGATATTTCTTCTGCCAGGCGGGTAATATTGTTTCCGGAGATTTGATATAATCGATACCAAGCTTAAACGCTGCATCTAATTGCTGAATCACTTCAATTGGGACACCAGGCTTTGCGATCCAGACTGCGAATGTCATCGGGAGACCCGTCATCGCTTTCCATTCACCAGCAAGATCATTCCGGAATGGATAGCTTTTCTTGTGATCAAATACTTTGTCGCCAATCATCACACAGGATAAAGGCTGTTTTTCATTTGCATCAAAATAAAATTTCCAGTTCGTCTGCCAGTACCTGTCCGCCAGTATCTGCACCAGCTTGTTGGATGTCTTTGAATGTTCATCCAGTCTTACCTTTTCAATTTTATGGATAGGAACATGACTTAACAACATCACACTCTCCACATCACCATCTGCACCAATGCAAAAGTCACTGACTACTTCATGCGGAGGCATATCCTCCAATGCACCAATAGGGCACAAGCTAATGTCCACTTTGTCCTGCTGGAATAATGCAGCACATTCAGCAGGTGTGACGCGGTGCACTTCCATTTGATCTTCAAGCCCGCTCAACTTCAAACCTTCCGAAAAAGGCATCGTGTTGAGATATTCAACGAGCGCAATACGATATTTCATAATGTTAATTTCAATTTAGTATGGGCAGCTCCACATAACCGCGGTATGCCGTGTCTTCTTCAAAAGAATGATCACTCCAGTCTTTCAATTCGTGATATAATGTATCACGTTCGATGGGTGTGCGCCCTGCATTTTTGATCAGCGAGACGAGGTCATATGTGCTCATCGCAGGTTTTTGTTCTTCCGAACCTGCCATGCTATATATTTTCGTGGTATCATCGATCGTACCATCGAGGTCATCTACTCCAAAGCTCATAGCCACCTGTGCCATCGAGCGACCAAGCATCGGCCAATAGGCTTTGACATGTGGAAAATTGTCAAGATAAATCCGGCTGACCGCATAATTCTTCAGGTCTTCTATCACAGTTGTTTCGGCCAGGTGCGACATCTGGTTATCCTTATTCCTGAACTTCAGAGGAATGAACGTTTGAAAACCACCCGTACGATCCTGCAATTCCCTCAACCTACGCATATGATCTACACGATGCCAATATTTTTCAACATGGCCATATAATATAGTTGCATTAGATTTTTTTCCTAATCCATGCCATATTTCATGTATGCGCAACCATTGATCCGCATTGCATTTATCAGCAGCTATCTGCTCCCTGATCTCAGGATGAAATATTTCCGCACCACCACCGGGTATGCTATCTACACCTGATTCAAGTATACGTTGCATGCCCTCTTCATAGCTCACTTTTGCTTTTTTAAAAATATAATGATACTCTACAGGTGTCAATGCTTTTATGTGAAGTTCAGGACGATGTTCTTTAATGGCTTTAAATAATGTGCAATAAAAATCCAGATCATACTGCGGCATCACGCCACCGACGATATGCACTTCGGTGACAGGTTGATCATCATATTTTTTCACAATATCCAGCATCTCCTCCATCGAATATTCCCATCCTTCAACGCGGTTTTTGATCAACCTTGAATACGAACAAAACTTACAATCATAAATACAAACATTGGTTGGCTCGATATGAAAGTTCCGGTTGAAGAAAGTTTTGTTTCCATTCAATCTTGTGCGCACAGTATCTGCGAGCACACCCAGGAAAGAAAGAGGTGCATCTTCAAAAAGCCTGATCGCATCTTCATCGGTAATTCTTTCACCTTGCAATACTTTATCACGAATAGATCTAAGCTCAGGCGACAAGGTCTCATCCTGGATCAAACCAACGTATTCATTTTCGATATTGCTCAATTGCGGCATTGTGGTCACAAGTGTTTTATGATTTCCTTCGCTTTTTCCTGATCTGAAGGAATATGAGAAAGAATCGAAGCGCGTTCTGCCAGATGGGATGAAGAAAACTCCATAGGCCAGAGCTTTTTTAAGAGGGAACCCAAATCCTGAACGAGAGGGTAAATATGCAACGCTTTATCCAGATCCGTATGTGTTAAACTGTTTTGGTTGGCAGCTATGAACCTTCCCATATATAACGCCGGAAAAATCTTCACCTTCATGCCTGCAGAATGCCTGCTGTGAATCAGAACTACCTGGGCATCCCGTATCAATTCTGCCATTCGCTCAGATGAAACGTCAATTTCACGCTGAATGTTGGGATTATTCCTCAGTTTCTGCTCAAAACCCTGATCTCCTGATCGTCCGGCCACACATATGGGGTAATTATCCTCTCCCGGAATGTTTTTTATAGCCTCAAAAAGGGATTTTTGATTAGTCTCTATCGACAGGTCTCCCTGATAAAGAAGGTATTTCCCACGGCCTTCCGCGATGCTTAGGTCCTTAAAACCATGAAAAACAGGGGAATAAATAGTTTTACTTCCTTTTGAGGAATACCACTCCTGGTCTTGTTTTGATATGGTAAAAACAGCGTCAAAAGATCGTGCATTGTTGTTCTCATAACGCTCCAAAGCAAGTGCTTCACGCTGAAAAAACAGGTACTGGAACCGTTGACTATCCTTTGCCAGGCCAGCATAATACTGGTGTTCGATGTTATGCGCTCTCAATAACCTCTTCCTCCCTTTCAATTCGTCAGCAAAACCGGTGGTATGGATGCCTTCAAACAGGATAGGCGCATTATCCAGCTTCAGTCTTGCCAGCAGGATAGGATTTTTTCTTGAAGCAACGATATATGGCTGACCGGGATACATGATAGCAGGCCAGGTAATACGCGGATAGTAATATACCTCATCGACAACTTCCTTTATGGCGTCATGAGGTTTGAAAGTACCATAAACAAAACAGTGGAGCATGATCTTCAGCCCCTCCTGGTGAAGCGCCCTGATCCGATTCCAGACATCAATCGCTCCCCCGTAATGAGCAGGATATGGAACTCCGAAGGAGATAATATGTAAATCCGGTTTAGTCATACCCTGAATGTAAAATTAATCTTACCTTTCTCATGCCCGGCATTTTATGCCGACCCAATAAAAGAAAACACTGCTTTTTTCAGAATCTCCGATTGTCTTGCTCCCGATCTCAACATCATGATTTAGTTCCGGCTTGCAGGATCGGTAGAATTCCATATTTTTCAATCATCAATTAAAGCCCTGCATGAGAAGAATGATGAAATCCACCCTGGTGTTATTGGCTCTTTTAAGCTTTTGGTTTCCTGGTTTGAATGCCCAGGAAATCCTGCGGGGAGAAGTAGTGGATAAAAGTACAGGTGAAGCATTGATCGGAGCAAATGTCATTGTAGCGGGCACTTCAACAGGAACAGCCACCGAATGGGATGGTTCTTTTCAGATCAAGGTCCCCCAGATTCCGGCCACGCTCCAGTTTGTCATGACCGGCTACGAATCGATTTCGGTAGATATTTCCGATCCGAAAGTAAAAATCAGGGCAGAGCTTGAATCCTCTTCGATCCTCTTTGAAACAGTTAATGTTGTTGGCAGCCGTATCTCAGACAAACGGAAAGAATCACCGCTTACGATCGAATCCATCGATTTGCTGGATATTAAAGAGACTACCTCCAATGATTTTTATGAAGGATTAGGATCGTTGAAAGGAGTTGATTTGACGACCGCCAGCATGGGATTTACAGTGATCAACACAAGAGGCTTTAATAGTACGAGCCCGGTTCGATCACTCCAGATTATTGATGGTGTGGATAACCAATCACCAGGTTTAAATTTCTCCTTGGGCAATTTTCTCGGTGCCCCGGAATTGGATGTGCTTAAAGTAGATCTTATACAAGGTGCCAGCTCTGCATTTTATGGCCCTAATGCATTCAATGGTGTGATCGATATACAGACAAAAGATCCTTTTTTACATCCGGGTTTGTCAGCCAGTGTAAAATTGGGTGAAAGAAATTTGCTGAAAGGTGAATTGCGTTATGCAAAAGCATTTCAGAATGCTTCAGGAGAAGACAAATTCGCTTTCAAAATCAATGGGGCATATATGAAAGCCCACGACTGGGAAGCAGAAAATTACGAACCTACTTCTCAATCTGAGACCGATGAGACAAATCCCGGAGGATATGATGCTGTCAATATCTATGGGGATGAAAATATATTCGTTCAAAAATATACGGGCGCTCTCGAAAGACATGATTATCCCGGACTCAAGATTTTTAATAGACGTGGTTATAAAGAAACTGAGCTTGTAGATTACGATACAGAAAATTACAAAGGCAACGTTGGCTTGTATTATAAAATCTCTCCACTGGTACAGGTCAATGGCGGATTTAATTTTGGTTCCGGCACAACTGTTTACCAGGGAGAAAACAGGTTCAGGCTGGATGGAATATTTTTCTGGCAGGGCAAACTGGAAGTAAAGCAGGAAAATAAATTTTTCATTCGGGCATATATGACCCAGGAAGATGCAGGTAAAACGTATGATGCATATGCAACTGCGCTCCGTCTGCAATCTGCTGCAAAGACCACTGAAGAATGGCAGAGCGATTACATTCAATACTGGCAAACGTACAATACTCCTAAAATAAGAAAACTGGAAGGATATCCCTCCGGTTTTCCCTTTGATTTTGACAAGCAGGAAATGGTCCTCAATGACAACATAGATTCTATTTTCGCCTGGCATGCAGATGCACGGATTTATGCGAATAAGAAATCGCCCAATAAACCTAACCTTCCTTTCTTCGAACCAGGTACAGCCAGGTTTGATTCCATGTTCCAAATCATCACCACCAATCTCTCAAATGACCCGGACAATCCGGGAACGAGGTTTTATGATAAATCAGGTCTGGTGCATGTGCAAGGTGAATATTTATTCGAAACACGGCTTGCTAATATTACTGCAGGTGCCAATTTCAGACAATACAACCCTGATTCAAAAGGGACTATTTTCAGTGATACAAATGGTGTAAAAATTACAAACAGCGAATTTGGAATGTATGCTGGTGTAGAAAAGAAGTTGATCCCAACAAAACTAAAACTGAATGTCACTGCACGGCTTGATAAGAATAAGAACTTTGATATGGTGGTTTCTCCGGCTGCATCATTGGTATTCACACCAAATCTCAGCAATACTTTTCGCATATCATTTTCATCTGCAGTACGGAACCCAACCCTTTCAGACCAATATCTTAATCTGGATGTGGGAAGGGCACAACTACTAGGAAACATTTCAGGATATGATTCCCTGATCACACCTGCATCATTTTTAATTTATCTTGATACACGCAATCGTGACACCCTTGTATACTTTAACGAACCTCGCATTCAACCAGAAAAAGTAAAATCCATCGAAATAGGCTACCGCGGTGCTTTAGTGGAAAAATTATGGATTGATGCCGGATACTATTATAGTTTTTACAAAGACTTCATTGGTTACAAAATTGGAATCAATTCGGATTTTAGCCCCTTAAACTTTCCAATTAATACAAGAGTATATCGGATATCAGCAAATGCCCAAACCCAAGTCACTACTCAGGGGTTTAATGTGGGGGCGAATTATTTTCTGGGCAACTATTATAATCTGTCAGGAAATTATTCGTGGAATATCCTCAATAAAAAAGGTACTGATGATCCGATCATCCCGGCTTTTAATACACCGGAACATAAATTTAACGTAGGACTCTCAGGCCGTAGCCTTCCTATCAATCTGATGGGTACGCAGATAAAAAATGTTGGCTTCAATGTTACCTACAAATGGATTGAAGGATTTGTCTTCGAGGGCTCACCTCAATTTACCGGCGCGATACCCACGTATGACCTGCTCGATGCCCAGATCAACTGGACAGCTGAACGATTAGGATTAACCATCAAAGCCGGCGCATCCAATGTGCTCAATAAAAAACAATTCCAGACTTACGGAGGTCCTCGTGTGGGCCGTCTAGCATATATTTCTTTCCTTTATGAATCTAAGTCCTAACTAACCAAAACTGTTGAATATGAGAAAAATTATTACACTTTTGATTTTCATTACTATGGCGGGTCATTTGCTGACTGCGCAAGATGTTCGCTATGTTGATGAAGTGTTTACAGATGTGGTGAAAATCGAGAACCAGATCTACAGTGTCAATATCACTGTAGTAACAGGTGCCCCGGCCCTGGACACGCTGAGGTTCGATCTTTACATGCCGGCAGGTGACAACTGTACTGCACGTCCTCTTGCAGTCGTACTGCATACAGGTACATTTTTACCTCGTGGTTTTGTCGCTCCTACAGGTGATAAAAATGATTATGCCAATGTAGAGGTATGTACAAGGTTAGCGAAACAAGGTTATGTAGCTGCTGCCATTCAGTATCGTAAAGGCTGGAATCCGGTAGCTCCTACAGATATTGTACGACGCTCTACGATCATCAATGCGGCTTACCGTTCGATACAGGACATGTACGCATTTATCCGTTACATGAACCTGACTGTTGAAGACCTTGGCAATCCATACAAGATCGATCCTGATCGCGTTACCGTATTTGGTATAGGGACAGGTGGTTTTGTAGGTTTCAATGCCGCAGTCCTTTCCCAACAGGAAATTTATATCGACAAGTTCAGGGACCCGATTAGTGGTGTTCCTTTTATTGATACGAACCTGGTAGGTGACCTTCATGGCATCAAAGCAGGTGCGATCAATATTCCTAACCACGTCGGATATAAGGATGATTTTCAATTTGTATTCGGTCTTGATGGCGCCGTAGGTGATTCGTCATGGCTTGAAGATGGTAATTCAGTTCCGCTCGTTGCTGCAGGAACAGTGACTCATCCTACCACTCCATATGGTATCGATCCTATCACAGGTGAGATCAATTGCGAGCTTCCTGTTTTTGCAGGAGCAGGTACTGGGATCTTTGTAGTTAATATCGGTGGTTCAGCATGCATGATCAAGAAAGCAAATGAACTGGGCATCAATGATCCATTGAATAAGGCAACATATAATGATCCTGTCTCTGAGGAGCTTCGTCAGAATCCACTCACCTTCGACCAGGAACATTTATGGGCGATCTCACTTCCCGGCCCACAAACAGGTCCATGGGAATACTGGGATTCTACCTTCTGGAAAACACGTCCTTACCCACTCGATCCTACAAAATCAATCCATGAAGTAGCCCTTGCTACGAATCCGGATATGTCGATCGAAAAAGCAAACCGATATATCGACACAGCGATGTGGTTTTTCAGCCCGAGAGCTTATGCAGCTTTAAAACTCAGCGAATTAGTCTGCTCATGTGAAGGTGTTGTTCCCAATCCAAAGATCTTTATGATCAATGATTTTGAATGCCAGCGCAATTACAGTTTTGGTGCAGGTAACGACAGGTTAACTATCCTGGACAATCCAGATCCGGATGGTGCAAACAGTTCTGAAAAAGTCGGTGCATATCTTGATCCTGCACATGATTCATTTGCAGCTCTCTGCGTGAATTTCGGTGGAAGTGTGGATCTGTCTTCATTCAATCAGTTTAAGGTTGATGTCAATAGCCCTGCTGCCGGCACTCCTTTCCTGTTAAAACTGGAAGGTGGTACAAGTCCTGGTTCTGAAGTCTGGGTGAATACTACTTCTACAGGAAACTGGGAAACACTTACAGCAGATTTCTCATCACAGGCAACGGCTGATCACACTCGTGTGTGTGTATTCCCAAATGGTGGTGTAGATACTCCGGATGAAGACACTTATCTGTTAGATAATTTCCGTCTGGAAAAAGTTGTTCCTCCAGTCCGATATATTGATAAAGTATTTCCTGAAGTTGTCAGAGTTGACAACCAGATATATAGTATCAATATCACTGTGGTCACAGGTGCTCCGGCAGTAGATACACTTCGCTTTGATCTTTATATGCCTGCTGGTGATACGTGTACTTCACGTCCTCTTGCAGTCCTCCTGCATACAGGTACATTTTTACCACGTGGTTTTGTAGCACCTACAGGTGATAAGAACGACTATGCGAATGTGGAGATAGCTGAAAGGCTGGCACAACAAGGTTATGTAGCTGCTTCTATCCAATATCGCAAGGGATGGAATCCAGTCGCTCCAACCGATATTGTACGCCGGTCAACAATCATTAATGCGGCTTATAGGGCTATTCAAGATATGTATGCATTCATACGCTATATGAACCTTACGGTTGAAACCCTTGGCAATCCTTATAACATCGATCCGGACCGTGTAGCCATTTTTGGTATAGGCACGGGGGGCTTTGTTGGATTCAATGCTGCTGTACTTACGCAGGAAGAAATCTACATAGACAAGTTCAAGGATCCGATCACAGGTGTGCCGTTTGTGGACACATTACTGGTAGGTGATCTTCATGGTATAAAACCAGGTGCGATCAATATTCCTAACCATGTCGGATTCAGGGATGATTTTCAGTTTGTATTCGGTCTTGATGGCGCTGTAGGTGATTCATCATGGATGGAAGATGGTGCTTCAGTTCCGCTGGTTGCTGCGGGTACAGTTACACATCCTACCACTCCATATGGTATCGATCCTATCACGGGCGAGATCAATTGTGATCTTCCTGTATTTGCAGGAGCAGGAACCGGAATTTTTGTGGTTAATATCGGTGGTTCTGCATGTATGATCAGGAAGGCTAATGAACTGGGCATCAATGACCCATTGAATAAGGCATCTTACACTGATGAGGTTTCTGAAGCTTTACGTCAGAATCCGCTCACGTTTGACCAGGAACATTTATGGGCAATCTCACTTCCCGGCCCGCAAACCGGTCCATGGGAATACTGGGATTCTACATTCTGGAAAACTCGTCCTTACCCGCTCGATCCTACTAAATCGATTCATGAAGTTGCGCTTGCTACTAATCCTGATATGTCAATTGAAAAAGCAAACAGGTATATCGATACAGCTTTATGGTTTTTCAGTCCGAGATCGTATGCTGCTTTGAAACTAAGCGAAGTAGTTTGTTCATGTGAAGGTGTTGTACCTGATCCGAATATTTTGATGGTCAATGATTTTGAATGTCAGAAAAATTATCCTTTTGGTGCCGGTGCAGACAGGATTATGATCATGGACAACCCGGATCCTGATGGTGGAAACATTACTGAGAAAGTGGGAGCATATTTCGATCCTTCTCACGATTCATTTGCGGCGCTGTGTGTTAATTTCGATGAGGCTATCGAACTTTCGCCTTTCAATATATTTAAGGTGGATGTGAATAGCCCTGTTGCTGATGTTCCATTCCTGTTAAAGCTTGAAGGTGGTTCAAGTCCTGGCTTTGAAGTCTGGAGGAATACTACAACTGTTGGAGAATGGGAGACGCTTGAAGCTGATTTCTCTTCTCAGGCATGTGCAGATCACAGGCGTGTATGCATCTTCCCTAACGGAGGTGTGGATACTCCTGATGAATTAACATTCCTGCTTGATAACATCCGTTTTGAACCAAGCGCAGAAATATGCGTCGGCTTGATTTACCCAACTATCAAAACGTTGGAAATATCTCCGAATCCGGTGGATGATATCCTCTACATACGGAATCCGGGTGAAGCCGTTCAATTCAGATTATTCAATACGCTTGGACAAATGGTCCTTGATCTGAATGCTGAAGGACAGGAAGTTGCTTCGATGACTATGAGCAATCTGTCTTCCGGTCTTTACATGGTGGCTGCCTACAATAATCAAGGTAAGCTGATTGCCAATGCAAGGATTGTGAAGGATTAAAATTCTTTTCTAACTAAAAAAAAGGCTGATCCTTGCGGATTGGCCTTTTTTTTTGGTCAAAAAGCGGATCTCAAAACATCTCCTGAGCCACAGATAATCAGCCCGTTAGGACCTCGTGGCACGAGTACTGGTGGCACCAGTACTCGTGCCACGAGGTTTTCTTTGGAAATTTTGGCTTCATGTTATGATACGGACTTGAAATTTTTAGCTCTTTCAACCGTTTAAACCTCTGACAAAAGCCTGCATTCCAATGTGTTTGCAGGCTTTTCTTTTCCATTTGATCCTTGTAGATATATCTTTGGCGCCACGATGCAGTTTTTATACCCCGCCTTCTTATGGGCATTGACAGCACTTTCCATCCCCATTATCATTCACCTTTTTTATTTCAGGCGATATAAAAAGATCTATTTCAGCAGCTTACGCTTCCTTCGTGAAGTAAAGGAAGAGACCTCCGCCAGGAACCGGCTCAGAAATTTATTGATCTTGCTGGCCAGGCTTTTGGCTGTTGCTTTCATGATCCTTGCCTTTGCCCAACCTTATATTCCCATCAGCGAAGCCCAAAAAGAAGGCATCCGCAACGTCAGCCTGTTTGTGGACAATTCTTTTTCCATGCAGTCTTTTGGACAGGACCTATCCTTATTTGACCGCTCTCGGCAAAAAGCAAAGGAGATCATCCTCGGTTATGGCCAGGAAGATCATTTCCAGGTCATGGGGCATGAATTATCCCCATCCCAAAATCTCTGGATCAGCCGTGAGGAAGCTCTTCTCCGTCTGGAAGAATTGGAATTCACTCCTGAGGTCAAGCCATTGTCCATCGTACTTGGCAGGCAAAAACAATCTTTCGCCCGTGAAGATGGCGCTCCGGTATCATGGATCATTTCTGATTTTCAAAAATCCATTACAGATATTACATCCGTAGATTCATTATTTCCTGTTAATCTTCTTCCGCTGAAAAGTGTGCAGGAAAAAAATGTAGCCATCGATTCCGCCTGGTTTGAATCCCCGCTGCAGATGCTCAATCAAACTACTGCACTTCTTTTTTCGATTCATAATTATACTGAAGAAGATGCCGACAATGTGCGTGTCTCCGTTTCCCTTGATGGCCAGGAAAGACCGGAAGGAACATTGGATATCACAGGAAGCACTGTGAAAATAGATACATCGATGATCACTGTTCTTTCCACCGGATGGCATGAACTTGCGATCCGCATCAGTGATTTCCCGGTCACGTTCGATGATATTTATTACCTGACATTTTATGTGGAGCAGAATTTAAAAATACTTTCGATCAATGACCGCACATCGAATGAAACTATTTCAGCTGTCTTTTCAAATCAGAAAAATTTCATTCTTGACCAGGCAACCGTCAATAGTCTTGAGTATGCATCACTGACAACCTATGATCTCATCATCCTCAATGAGCTTACTTCGTTTTCATCAGGACTTGTATCTGTGCTGCATAAGTATGTACTGGATGGTGGAAAAGTTCTCTTCATCCCTGCGGCAGGTGGTTCACTCGATCAATACAACTCCCTGATGAACATCATGGGTGCAGGTAAAATGCTGCCCTACATGACACAAGAAAGGCAGGTCGGGAAGATCAATACAGAAGCGTTTGTTTATCATGATGTGTTCAGCAGGACGCGGTCGAACATGCGATTACCTAAAGTGAGTGCTTCGTTTCCTATCGAAGGTTCAGGTAGCAGGGGACAGTCGCTTTTGTCTTTCAGAGATGGAGGTGATCTCATTACTTTTTACACACCGGGTAAAGGTGCATTTTGTGTTGTGACCGCACCGCTTGATCAGAAAACAAATGATCTTTCTTTACAGCCTGAAGTATTTGTGCCATTGCTTTATAAGATGGCTATTTATTCCTCTGATGAACGCAACCTGGCATATACGATAGGCAGGGATCAGCTGATCGTTTTGGATAAATCTAAAATCAATTTGGATCAGGATCTTCGCATCAGCGGAAATGTTCAATTTATTCCCGGTGTTTCGGCATTAGGATCAAAGATCCTGCTGGATGTACAGGGCCAGGTGAAGGAAGCAGGATTTTATAAAGTTAACCAGCTTGATACCCTCGTCGCTTCGATAGCATTCAATTATGACAGGAGAGAATCTGATCTTACACTGAGCAATGTAGATGAACTATCTAAAAACAAATTGCAGAAAGTGTGGACAGATGATGAGAAAACGGATTTCACACAGTTGATTGAAGACACACGCCAGGGAAAACAATTGTGGAAATGGTGCATTATCCTGAGCTTGTTTTTTATTGCAATGGAGATTGCTTTGATCAGATTGTGGAAGAACAGTTAGCAATCGGCAATAAGCAAGAAGCAAGAAAAATAATCAGCGGAAATTAGCGCAATTTGGGGCAAGAAATACATTTGGCAATAAGTAATGCTATTTAAACCTGTTTGCCGAAGGCCAATAACAATGACCCTGAAGGGATCAGACATTATTAGCCATGGGTGAAACCTATGGAATAAGAAAAAAATAATTTGCGGTAATCTGCGAAATTTGCGGCAAGGAAAAAGATATGAAAGTATTAATCAAAAAAGCCACCATCATCAACCAGGGCCAGGAACCTGTCAAAAGGGACATCCTGATTGAAAATGGAAAGATCACAAACATTGCCAAATCAATTACTGCAGATAAAGCAAAAATCATCGAATCTAATGACCTGCATGTATCTCCGGGATGGATTGATATCGGTGCACAACCAGGTCAGCCGGGATATGAGTTTCGTGAAACTTTTATTTCTCTCGCCAATGCTGCCCGCGCAGGAGGTTATACTTCATTAGCTACGTTTCCAAGAAATGCGCCACCCATTCACAGCAGGATTGAAATCGAATATATCCAGCAATGGAATGATGCCCTTCCCATTCATATTTATCCTGTAGGTGCAGTCTCCCAGGAACTTGCCGGAAAGGATCTGACCGAGATGATGGATATGGTGTCTATCGGTGCCATTGCTTTCAGTGACGGACGCAAAAGCCCGATTGAAACCAGCCTGCTCACACGAGCACTTGAATATGTCATTCCACTAGGTGTTGTGATCATAGACTTTCCGCTTGACCGCAGCTTTACATCAGAAGGACAGATGAATGAAGGTAAAGTGAGTGCGTCCATGGGTCTTACGGGGATACCTACAGTTGCAGAAGATGTCATCGTGCAGCGTGACATGCAATTGCTGGGGTACACAAAATCAAAACTTCATCTTCATGCAGTCTCCTCCGGCACATCCATCCCTTTTATTCAGAAAGCACGATCAGAAAATCTCAAAGTTACCTGTGATGTTCCTGCCATGCACCTTCTCCTGGAGGACAAGGATGTAGGTGATTTTGATAGTTATAAAAAAGTATTGCCACCATTTCGCGGACAGAAAGACCGCAAGGCCATCATCCGTGCATTGAAGGACGGGATCATTGATCATATCTCTTCTATTCATACTCCTCTTGAGGTGGAAGCTAAGGATTGTGAATTCACTTATGCCTCTTTTGGATCGATCGGACTTGAAACTGCTTTTGCTGCGGCGAATACGGTTTTAAAAGATGTAATGCCGGTCAGCGATATCATTGATAAATTTTGTTTCGGACCTGCGCGAATTCTCGGCTTACCTGTTCAGGACATAGAAAAAGGAAATGACGCAAATCTTACCTTTTTTGATCCGGGTACAGCCTGGACGTATAATGGTTCGCTCCATTCCCTTTCAAAAAATGATGCCCTGTCCGGGACTGCTTTTATCGGGAAAGTGATCGGTACCTTTTCTAAAGGACGTCTGTTGATTAATTGATATATTTGAAGCTTTAGTCATTCACCTCTTAATCAAAACGAAATATGTCAACTACGCTTAAATGGGGACTTATCACCGGTATGGTGTATATCATTTTATCCTTGGCCACAAATATGTTGGGAGTTCACGAAAGTGGAAGCCAAATGCTTGGATTTGGGATGAATGCAATTATCCTGGTAGCTACTTTCATCACTATTTACATGGGCGTGAAAGAAGCCAGGGACCAAGATCTGGGTGGATACCTTACGCTGGGTCAGGGATTTTTGACCGGATTTAAGATTGCATTAATTGCAGGTATTATTTCAGCTGTATTTACACTTATCTATACTAAAATCATCGATCCTGATTTTGCTGATAAAATAATGGAAGGGGTAGAAGAACAATGGGACAAAGCGGGCATGCCTGAAGATCAGCGTGAAATGGCAAGAAAATGGACAGGCTACATGATGAACCCATATGTGTTAACCGCTATTTCCCTGGTTAGTGCCTTATTTTGGGGTCTTATCAAAGGACTTGTAGCCGGAGCGATGCTCAAAAAAGAAGCTCCGCCTTCAACCATGGCAGGAGCCTGATCTTATCTATGTCGCAAAAAGGTATCGCATTATCCATAGTCATTCCACTATACGACGAAAGAGATTCGTTGCCTGAACTCATGGCCTGGATCGAAAAAGTGATTACCACAAATGGCATCGATCCTGTAGAAGTAATTTTTGTCGATGACGGCAGTTCTGATGATTCATGGAAAGTGATTGCGGAACTGCGGAAAACTTATCCACGAATTAAAGCCATCCGCTTTCGACGCAATTATGGCAAATCTGCAGCCTTGCAAAAAGGCTTCGAAGCTGCTAACGGTGAAGTCGTTATCACCATGGATGCCGATCTCCAGGATTCACCCGAGGAGATCCCGGAATTGATGAGAATGATCCGTGAGGAAAACTATGATCTCGTCAGCGGATGGAAAAGAAGCAGGAAAGATCCTATCAGTAAACGCTGGCCATCAAAATTTTTCAATGCAGTGACGAGTCGTGCGAGTGGCATTAAGCTTCATGATTTTAATTGCGGCCTGAAAGCCTATAAAAATGAAGTGATCAAAAACATTGAAGTATACGGTGAAATGCATCGTTACATCCCAGTGATCGCAAAATGGTCAGGCTTCAAAAAAATCGGAGAAAAAGTAGTACAGCATCAGGCACGCAAATACGGAAAAAGTAAATTCGGATGGCAGCGCATGATCAATGGTTTTCTCGATATCATGTCGATCATGTTTGTTGGGAAATTTGGTAAGCGTCCAATGCATTTCTTTGGCACATTGGGCATCATTTTTTTTCTGTTTGGCTTTGGCATTCTTACCTACCTCAGTATTCTAAAATTTGGAAAGAATATCTTCAGAATTTCAGATCGTCCTGTCTTCTTCTTTGGTATCCTCACCCTGATCATTGGTTCGCAGTTATTTCTCACCGGGTTTTTAGCAGAGATGATCAGTCGGAATGGGCCTGCGAGAAACAGGTATAGGATCGCGGATACGATTGGGTTGGAAGCGGAGAAACTGGAAGATTAATCTAAAAAAATAGAAAGACGTTCGAGTGTCTCTGACCTCGAACCAGGAATATACCAGATTCCTTTTCCTTTTCTTTAATTAAAAAATTGCGACGTTCGAGTGTCTCTGACCTCGAACAATGAATATAGGATGGTTCGAGGTCAGAGACACTCGAACGTCATTCCGCAGAAATTAATACTGTATCCCAACCTTTTTAAAAATAAAACTCAACAACCACGCAGGCCCTATCAGAAGGAATTGTATATCCTGTAAGAAAGAAGGTTTCTTTCCTTCGATCTTATGCCCGATAAATTGCCCTATCCAGGCAACTACAAAAATAATGACGCCATACAATGCAAGTTTTCCTGCATTAAATCCGGAAGCTGCATACAATTGATTTATTCCCCAGATCATCAGCAACCCGATCACCACAAATCCTGCAAACATGATCATGGATAATCTTGCATAATACAGCAATGCCAGCAACAGGACCACCATCGCCCAGTTAGCTATAAATGTCCGTTCAGTAAAAAATGGAATGGAAAACAACAGTGTAAATAAGCTGAACATGATAGCCGGCACACATACCCAATGAATGAGCTTATTGGTAGCGTTCATATGACTTTCTCCATACTGGCCTAGAAGGGATTCGATTTGTTTCATACGAGACAGATTTGAGATTAGAAATATACCACTAATTCAGAAAGTAAGTAGGTAAGATAGTAAGACCGCAAGACCCTGAAGTTAGCGTGTCTCCGACTTCGAACACAAGTGGATATTGCAGGTTCGAGGTCAGAGACACTCGAACGTCCAGTATGATTTAATAAAGTAAGAATGTAGGTTTGGATCTTACTTTCTTACCTTCTTACACTCTTACTGTCTTACGTTCTTACTATTTTTACCCGGAGATGATCAAGATAATCGAGTGTCCGAGGGATGCCATGCAAGGGCTGCATCAGTTCGTACCTACTGAATTGAAAGCCAGGTATATCAACAAGCTGCTGCAGGTTGGTTTTGATACGATTGACTTTGGCTCTTTTGTATCCTCCAAGGCTATTCCCCAGATGAGTGATACGGCTGAAGTCCTTAAACAATTAAACCTGTCAGGATCAACCTCCAAATTGCTGGCGATTGTAGCCAACACACGAGGTGCTTCTGACGCTGTCCAATTTGAAGAAATCAATTTTCTCGGTTATCCATTTTCTGTTTCAGAAACTTTTCAGCTACGTAATACAAATGCTACGATAGAAGAATCGCTGCACCGTGTAGCTGAAATCCAGGAGATCTGCATGGCCAATAACCGGAAGCTCGTGGTTTATCTCTCTATGGGTTTTGGAAATCCTTATGGCGATCCGTGGAATGTAGAGATCGTACAGCATTGGGTGGATCATCTTGCAGAAATGGGCATTAAGATCCTTGCACTTTCGGATACCATCGGTGTTTCAAATCCTGAAAACATCAGCTACCTTTTTTCAAACCTTATTCCACCCTATCCCGATGTGGAATTTGGTGCACATCTCCATACACAGCCACACAACTGGAGAGAAAAAATTGAGGCCGCATACATAAGTGGTTGCAGACGGTTTGATGCAGCCATGAAAGGTTATGGAGGATGTCCGATGGCGAAAGATGAGCTCACTGGCAATATGCCTACAGAACACCTGATCTCTTACTTTGATGATCAGAAGATCGATTTAGGTATTAACCGTGAAGCATTCCTGGATGCAATGGCCTTAGTTCCTGAAGTTTTTACCGGACGGGATTAAGTACTTGACGTTCGAGTGTCTCTGACCTCGAACTTGTATTCATCCCATCGTTCCACTGTCTCCGACCTCCAACATCCACTCATCTCAAATTGGTCCAACATCCTCATCTTTCACCGGATTCAAAGCCATATAAGCCATCACAAGCCCTCCACCGATCATGAGTATCCTGATGATAATCCCTTGCGGTGTTCCAGGTCTGTCGATCCACGCAAGGTAACTGAGATTTCCCCCGATCAGAATGAGCGTGAATGAAATAAATCCAGTGACGAAAAGAAGAAAACCGATGATCAATAAAATGAGGCGGGATGATTTCATGAGGCAATGTTACACATTTCTTAATCGTCGATATCGTTAATAAATGTCTTTTCTGTGTCCAATTGAGTTAATCTCAATGATCTTTATGACATCTTCTATGGAATAAATTACCCTGTATGTTCCAACTCTAATTCTCCATAAATCTCCGCCTCCTTATAATTTCTTCGAACCTTTAGGCCTGGGATTTAAACCCAGATTATCGATTCTTACAATAATGGTTTGAACTTCTTCTGATGATAATTTCATTAAATCCTTAAATGCACTTTTCTTAAAGATTATCGTATAAATCATAGCTTTCCATATTTCTTAAGTTCATCTTTAACATGATCAAAAGAAATACTTTCCTCATCTTTCCTGGAATCAGCAATGAGAATGTCATAAAAATCTTCCCATAATTCCCCATGCATATCTAAATCAATTTGAACAAACTTTCTTTTGTTTTGCTCATCGACTACATATAAAATACCGTCCACAGCTTTAGTTTTAATATTTCGAAAATACGGATAAAACATGAATTCTTAGACATGAAAGGCATTTGAATTTATGAAGAAAAAAAAATTACACTTCAAATCTTTTCCTGATAACCTCCCCCACCGTCTTCCCTTCTATCCTGCTATCAATCCATGCAATAATATCAAGATGATGAAACGTCCTTCCTTCAAATGGATTTTTTTCAAGCCTGATCACTTCTTTACGCAATGCATGCAGGCTATGCGAAAGCTCCTGTTTTTTTACATCAAGATTATTTCTAAAAAAATTGAACAGTGTCCGCTGCACTTCGTTGAGATCTCTCATCTTGCTGAAAAATCTACCGACACTGCCTACAAGATGTTCCAGTAAATTGTAATGTCCCAATTCAAAATGCGCCATCAATTGCATCAATCGTGCATAACATTGTATATCCGTACGCAAATGACCGGCTGCCTGAAGGTTTACGATTTTATTCAGGTATTCAATGCTTTGTTCCGGGGCACCTGATCCAAAATAAAGCCAGGCTGTCTTGTAATTAAATACCATGATGCGGTGCACATCAATAAATCGTCCATATCGTTTGACCAGCCTGTTGATTTCAGGTACAAGTGCAAGTCCTTCATCAAATGAACCTTCAAGAAAATGCCTATTAATCTTCGCAGTGTAGAGATAAAGAAAACTGATGATCTGTCCTGTCATGTCAAAAAAGGGTTCATGCGAAATGGTAAATGCTTCGAATTTTTCCAGGGCAATAACATATCTCCGATAATCACGCATGCTGTACAATGATGTCAACTGGTATGACAATCCCCGCATGTACAACACAGGATCTTCGTTCATGAAAGAAGGATGCTCATCAAAGGCTTTTACCCACGCTTCTGCATGATGATGACATTTATCAAAGTCGAGCAGAATATAATAAAACCACATGTAGCTCTGCTGCAGATAGATCTCTTCTGTCACTGACAGATTAGTGGTTCTCACTTTCCGCAATTCCGATTCAAAATATTCATTCACTGTAAAGTGATCTTTCTGATCTCGGACGTGCCCGGTTTCAATATACCAGCCGTGAATTTTTATTTTCAGATTTGACAGGAGCACAAGATTTGAAACACGGGATTCCTGTTTTTCAGATTCAATGAGAAGTGATTGAACCTTCCCTGCTTTTTTCCTGCTACGGGTGATGTGACGCTCTTCAATAAATTTCTGGAATTCGATGATCTCCAGACGTAACAGGTCATGTCCTCCTTCCGGCATCATTTCTTTTACCCGGTCGAGCAATTTAAATGCCTGGAGATATAAACCTTTGCTGTACAGGATGTGAGCAAAATCGATCTGCTCCCTTACTTTGATCGATTCTATATTTTCATGAATAAGCCTCAGGCTTTTAAGCACTTGCGTGTAGAGATGCCGCTTGATGTTGACAAACTGGGATTTAGGCATGTCCCCCAGCTTTTCAAGGATGACATCTTCATCATAGTCCTCCATTTTCTCCAGCAAATCGAAAAGACGGACATATAGAACATCCTCATTGCTCTGAAGCCGTTGGACATAAAGCCGGAAATTCCGTTTTTCTGCCTTGGTCAGGGATTTAATAATGGTAAAAAGTTGTTCTGAATGTGCTATGGGCATAACAATTTAATATAGTGCAATGTACGCAATTACAGCTTATTACGCATATTAATGGCTGTTTAGCGATAGCGTAAATCGGATATATTGTTTTGCTATCGTGCGATCTGACTGGTTAGCTTCGCATCATATATTCAAATAAACCATTATTCATTATCCCCAAATCCTAAAATCTTTATCTCTATGGCTAAGCTCAAATTTGAATACATCTGGCTCGACGGTTATAAACCTGAACCCAATATCAGGAGTAAAACGAAAGTCATCGAAATGGACAGTTTCAATGGTGATCCAAATAAGCTTCCTGAATGGTCATTCGATGGCAGCAGCACCATGCAGGCAGCCGGTCATTCATCTGACTGCTTACTTGTACCTGTAGCATGCTATCCTGACCCACAACGGAAAAACAGCTGGCTGGTCGTAACCGAAGTTTATAGCCCGGACGGAACTCCCCACCCTACTAACATGCGTTGCCTCATTCCAAATGACACCGATGATTATTGGTTTGGGTATGAGCAGGAATATGTATTGGAACAGGATGGCCTTCCTCTTGGATTTCCTGCAAAAGGATATCCTGCACCACAAGGTCCTTACTATTGTGCAGTAGGGTATAAAAATGTAGCCGGACGGGATATGGTGGAAGAACATCTTGATGCTTGTCTTGATGCCGGACTTGGCATCACGGGTATCAATGCAGAAGTACTTTTAGGACAGTGGGAATTCCAGTGCTTTGCAAAAGGTGGCAAAAAAGCTGCTGACGAATTGATTGTCAGCCGTTATCTCTTGTACAGGATTTCAGAAAAATATGGAGTGAAAGTGAATATTCATCCAAAACCAGTATTAGGTGACTGGAATGGCTCAGGCATGCATGTCAATTTCTCCAATGGTGAAATGCGCGAAGAAGGTGGAAAAGATCTTTTCGATGCAATCTGCGAAAGCTTCCGCACTGTACATAAAGAGCATATCGAAGTATATGGATCAGACAATCATCTCCGTCTGACCGGCAAGCATGAAACACAATCCATGCATACATTCAGTTATGGTGTAAGTGATCGTGGAGCTTCAATTCGTATTCCTGTGTACACAGTACAACATGAATGGAAAGGTTACCTGGAAGACAGGAGACCAGCTTCAAATGCAGATCCTTACAAAGTGGCTGCACGTATTATCAAGACGATCCGCGGTGTAGAAGTGATGGCACACTCTTAGAGTAGTCAGTAGTCAGTAGTCAGTAGTCAGTAGTCAGTAGTCAGTAGTCAGTAGTCAGTAATCAGTAGTCAGTAATCTGTAATCTGTAATCTGTAAGTTCAATTCCCGATTTCAATACTCATAATTTTATTGCCAAAGGCTAAGCGAAAACTTAGCCTTTTTTATTTTTATTTCATTTCGCAAATCAGAAATTTGCTGACACGAAAGCGTAGGCACAGCCTACGCTTAACGGTATCTATTTTTTAATGCAAGTTTTACTTGCATTAAAAAATGAAAAAGTTAATTTGATTTCAATCTCAAAAAGAAGTATTGCAAAAAGAAGTATTGCAAAAAGAAGTATTGCAAAAAGAAGTATTGCAAAAAGAAGTTATGTTAATAAGAAAATTGACAAGTCAATTTTCTTATTAAAACAAGATCGTTAAGCGTAGGCTGTGCCTACGCTTTCGTGTTAGCAAAACTCGGTTTTGCGATCGTTTACTCACATCCACCTACAACATGCACATTCGCAATGCCAATTAATTGTCCACCAGGCTTCACGTGAATAAACGCACATGTCACCGATCCCAATGCCAACGGCACTGTGATCACATGCCCTGTATTGACGACAATTGCATCTGTAGCAGCGGGAATGCAATTGCAAGACCATACCGACGGCGTGTTTCAATTGCCAGAAGCCACCGATTGAATCGTACGAGGTTTTATGATCACAGCAAAATCTTCAACCTGCCCCACTCCTTCACCCGCAGTACCGGTAAGCATACAAGCTGTTGGAACTGGTGCAGAAGGATGATCTGTCACCACTCGTAAACGCAGAGGCTTACAAAACACAGCAGACGAAGGAATTGAAATATTCGCTGACAAGGATCCACCATCACCGGACATGATTAATTCTCCCGGCAGATTAAATACTCCATTATTGTTATAATCAACGAAAACCCGGATGTGCTGAAAATTTTCATATGATCCGGTAACGGTCACAGGTACAATATCACCGGCATGTACTATGATTTGCTGGTTACACGACCTGTCAATATAAAAATTACCATCCGGAAGACTTGCATTTGAATACACATTCATTGAACCAAACTCAACACGCTCGATTCCATAATAAGGCGACAAACCATTTACAGCAGTTGGAATGCATGCCGCGACAGGCATATTTCCATTACCATTGTATGTGGCCAAAGAAGACATTAAACCCGGCCTGAATGATTCCGTAGCATCTACCATTTCATTTTTTTGCTGGAGTGTGAACATCCATTGACAATTTGTGTATCCCATGTAATTATTCAACACCGTGTAATTAAAAGCAGGATCTGCAATTAAATAATTATTGCCTGTGCATGGATTGAGGGTAGAAGAACAATCAAAAGTGAACATGCAATTTTCAGTATCACAGATATGATCACCATGTGTTGCACAATTTGTTTCTGTTTCACATCCTGACCATGCAGTTCCAAATGTGTGATCGAGATTGAAAAAATGTCCAAATTCATGCACAATCACTTTATCCGTTCCATTCACTACATCTGCCCGAATGACAAGTCCATCTGTCAATGCAGAATTATATTGAGGGAAATAGGCATATCCCGCGGTGCCCGAAGGATTTCCATCGATCATATTGACGATCCAGATATTGATGTAATCAGTGTTTGACCAACGACTCAATGCTTTGACAAATAATTCATGGGCACTGTTGGGAAAAAAGTTTGTGTCGATGGTAATCCCTTCTGTTGCATATTTTGGTACACTGCTCCCGTTGACCCGGTTTATTCCGTTTGTGGTTCCGCAATTGGGACCCCGTTTTGAAAGTTGGAGAACATATGGGACGACTGCTCCGCCAAAGAAAGGTCCATTCTTCTTAAAAGCGTTATTCACCAATGTGATCATAGCATGTATCTGGGCATCGGATGGATTGCCCGCAGAGCCCACAGGTGTGTCTGTGTGGATGACATGGACGACCACAGGTAAAGTATCCGGTGCCTGGCCAAAAACAGAACAACAATGAAAGATTAAAAACAGGGAGCTTAAGATATTCAGTTTGTAAAATGCTGCCATTTCCCTATCCATTAAGCATTGCAAAGTTAGCGGAATATCAGGGTCATTTTCATTAAGAAATGTATTTTTACTGCGAACGAACAATCTCCTTTATGACCAATAACAATTATGAGGAAATGGTGCATAATCGCATCATCCAGGAAAGATTTGCCACCCATTTTATAAAAGCGATCAATGACCTCTGGTATGATATGGGAATCGAAATTGTGCTTTTCCGCAATCAGCTCATAGACAAAAGGGCTTCGGAAGTATTAAGTCTGCATAACTACGCCCGTAAAATCGTGGGCAAACCCATTGATATCGAGACAACTACAAAGCTGCTGGAAACCATGCTCTCTCTTGATCTCTGTCCTGCCCGGATCGATATCGGACGATTGGCATCTGAATGGATTGAAAGTGGTCAGCATTCAGGTGATGAAATAACCTTTCTTAAGGACAAGCTCAGTGATTTTATCGGCCCGGAAAATAATATTCCCATCATTCCAAAGGATGTTGTCTTGTATGGCTTCGGTCGAATCGGTCGTCTCCTGGCGCGTGAATTGATCAGCCAGGAAGGTCGCGGTGAGCAATTGCGTCTTCGCGCTATCGTGACAAGAGATAAGGGAACGGGCATGGCAGAAAAACGTGCCTCATTATTGCGTGTAGATTCTGTACATGGCGCTTTCCCCGGAATCGTCGAAGCTGATGAGGAAAATAGTGCATTGATCATCGATGGCCATATTGTGCATCTTATCTCTGCGCAGCAACCTGAAGATATCGATTATAAAAAGTATGGCATACATGATGCACTGGTGATTGACAATACGGGGGTATACCGTGACAAAGAAGCTCTCAGCCGTCACTTGAAAAGTAAAGGTGTGAGCAAAGTTCTTTTAACCGCTCCCGGAAAAGGCGTTCCGAATATTGTGCATGGTGTAAATCAAACCATGTTCGATCCAAAAGAAGTGGATGTCTATTCCGCAGCGTCCTGCACTACGAATGCAATTGTTCCTATCCTGAAAGTTGTGAATGATGCATTAGGCATTGAAAAAGGACATATCGAAACTGTACATGCCTATACCAATGATCAGAACCTGGTAGACAACATGCACAGCAAATACCGTCGTGGTCGTAGTGCAGCTACTAACATGGTCATCACTGAAACGGGAGCCGGATCTGCAATCGATAAAGCTATTCCGGGTTTAGGTTCAAAATTTACTTCCAATGCGATTCGGGTACCTGTGCCAAATGGTTCACTCGCGATTTTGAATCTGCAGGTTGAAAAAGGAACAACTGTGGAAGATATCAACAGCATCATGAGAAAAGCTGCACTTGAAGGAGACCTTGTCGAACAAATCAATTACAGTCTCAGCAATGAATTGGTCAGCAGTGATATCATCGGCAACAGTTGTCCATCAGTATATGATTCAAAAGCTACACAAGTGCATCCGGATGGAAAGAGTGTAATCCTCTATGTGTGGTATGACAATGAATATGGGTATACGAGACAGGTGATGCGGTTGAGTAAATATATCGCACAGGTGTTGAGGAAGAGGTATTATTGAGATTTTCGATTTCAGATGGTTGCTGAGCTGTAGTACAAGGAAGAGTTTAGCAGGTCGAAGCATTTGATTTTCGATTTCGCAAATCTGAAATTTGCAATCACTCCGACGTAGGCACAGCCTACGCCGAACAAGTACTTTTTTATTACTTATTATAAAAATGAAAAAGTTTTATTAAAATGTTTTCGCAGAAAGCATTTTAATAAAACAATCTTTTGTTCGGCGTAGGTTGTACCTACGTCGGAGTGTTACCAAAACTCGGTTTTGCACTATTTTATTTCACCACGTAGATACTTCGTTATCGCCTCAGCTTTATTATTCACATGCAATAACTTGTATGTCGCTTTGACATGTGTGCGCACAGTTTCTATCGAAATGAATAATTCGTGTGCGATCGTTCCGTAACTTTTTCCTTCAACTAGTTTTTCAAGAATTTCTTTTTGTCGCTCACTTAAGATTGTGGCTTTGCTTACGCGTCCACCCATGAGGTGGGTTACAATTTCACGGGCTATGGATGGAGACATGTAAGATCCGCCTTTCACTACTATTCTGATGGCATCCACGATCTCTTCAAGACTAGCTTTTTTGGAGAGATATGAACAGGCTCCGGAACACAATGCGCGCAGGATCACATCTTCTTCTTCATACGAAGTCAGCATGATGATATCCACTTCTGGCATGCGTTCAAGAATCATCGGGATGCCATCAAGACCTGAAACACCAGGCAAACCAATATCCAATAAGATGATATCTGTCTTAAATCTTGGTTCGATCTGCAGTTTATGCATAAAGGACTCGATCGAACCAACAGTCTCTACAACATCAAACTCCTCGTGAAAGCGAATGAAGCGGGATACATTGTCCCGGATGACCTGGTTATCTTCGATGATCGTGATGCGTGTTTTTTCCATGGTCATGACACTCAGCGATGTCCTCAGTGTATTACTATCGGTTAACATACAATAAATTTTCAATTTTGGATGCCGGATAAAAGGATACCGGATGCCGGACTGCCGTTCTTCCTATGCAGTGTGTCAGCAAAACTCCGTTGGGCGTAATACTTTCTAAACTTTCTAAACCAAGGGCACTGAAAGGGCCATGACTCAACTTTCTAAACACTGTTTTCTATCTATTACTTTCCTCAGTTTTTTCTTTTTCATCAGAAGATTTCGCATGCAGGACTTTAAGTATAGCAGCTGCAGCAACGGGAAAATTTCCTCCATTGATACTTAGGTTGATTTCACAGGCTGCATTTCCTGCGACGAATTTATTACCCTCTACTGCAAGAAAACCATCTGTGAGCAAAACGAGATCACCCGCTTTATAAGTTACATCTCCACCCGCACCGAGAATTACTCGGTTTGAGGTCAGCGTATTACTTGATTCATATGATTGAAAACCAGGAAACCCAAAGCTTGGGTCATTAGCAACTGTAAGTGCAAGATCTAATGCACATAAGCTGTACAATCCGGATTCCCATATGCCTCTGCCAAATGTAGCTGCACGGATGATACCTTTAGTTTGATAGATTTCCAGATCACGTACAATTACATTTGGAAAACCTTCATTCAAAAATATCCAGCCTGAAAAAGGATCCAACATATTGATATAATAGACACCCATATCATTACCGACATAAACCAAAGCAGAACCATTGACATCTTCCACAGCTATCACATTTGCAGGAATAGCCGGTAAGTTTAAAGTTCCATCAGCAGTACTTCCTCCATTGACCAGTATGACTTTAGGGTCAGCAGTATACCCACCTCTCGTAATATAGCAAATAGCCGGGTTCCATGGATCTACAGTGACTGAAGTGATGGGCGCATTAAGAAAATTAGAAGCTGTGTATACGGTTGACCAGGTTGATCCAAAATTTGTAGACTTGAGTACACGTGCAAATGTCGCGGCATAGATTGTATTATGATGCCTTGAACTGCTGATCGAAATGACCGGTTGATCTTCACCGCCGTTAACCATATTTATTTTTGTCCAGGTCACACCTCCATTAAAAGTTCTTTGAATAGAATCCTTGTTCCAGCCACAAAACATGGTATCCGGATAATTCAGCAGCATTTCATATGTGGTCACAAAAGGTCCATCCCCACCTGGTCTCAAATCATCGATCCATGTCTGCCCTCCATCTTCAGTTTTACGCAAACCTCCCAACTGAGCAGATACCCAGAGTTCATTTTTATTGGTAGGATTGATCATACAATCAACCCCATCGCCACCTCCTAAGTTGATCATCGAATCCCTCCCGGTGATAATGCTCGATCCATTATCCTGCATTCCGGCCAGCATAAAATTGACATCCTGATCTGTACCTGTGAAGTGATAGATCATACTGACGTCCATATTGTGCGTAAGGTTCGACCATGTCACACCATGATCTGTAGATACATATATACCCCCATCACTTCCGCTATATAATTTGTTGTTGAGCGGATTATATTCAAGCGCATGCATATCGGCGTGATTGTAACTTATTGTGCCGGGATTGGCGACAAAATAATCCCAATTCCAATAGGCCCTTATTGTCCAATTGACCCCTCCGTCAACAGAAGACCATGTATTGATCCCACCGGCAATTACATTTGAAACATTCAGAGGATTTACGGCCAGGATCAGATCATAGGGGACTTGATTTATTTTGCTGTTACCATCTACAGCTCCGCCTATAATATTCGGTGTGTTTGATACAAGATTGAATGTATTGCCTGAATTAGAAGAATAATACAATCCTTTGAATCCATCACTCGTATCCGGAGGCATCCCAGGTTTGATAATTTGATAGTATTGACCACCTATCGCATACACTGCATTCTCATTATTCGGGCTGACGGCTAATTGAATTCTTTCTGAATATGTTCCAAGGGGTTTTTCCACCCAGTTCAAACCATTGTCTGTTGAAACATAGACACTCCAGTAAGTAGAGGTATAAACGGTGGTGGGTAAACCCGGCTTGAATTCCACATCATAGTAGGTAAAGGTGTTTTCAATCATCTTTGTCCATGTTACACCTGCATTAGCAGTACGCCAGAGTCCATTTGAAGTAGCTGCGTAGAGGATATTCGCATTTGATGGATTGATGATAAGCTTAAATCCCAATACTGAAGATGTCACCGCCCATGAAAGACCGGTGACTGTCCAGGTCGTACCACCATTCGTAGATTTGTAAACACCAATAGATGATCCACCACCATCGCCATCACCTGTCAGGATGTATATAATATTTGCATTGGTGGGATCAATGGCTATACCGGATACACCCACATGGGTCATCAAATTTGTTAGGCAAGTCCAGGTCGTACCACTATTTGTGGATTTCCAAAGACCACCTACGGGCGCTCCCGCAAAAATGGTGTTCGGATCTGTTGGATGAAAAGCTATGACATTGATGCGTCCTACTCCGGGATTCCAACCACCCATCACATCAAATTCAGTAGGCCCCCAACTTCTCCAATCACCCGTTGGTGAACGTTCTGACCTTGGATGCTTAGATACATAATCTTCGTATGCAAAAAAATCGAGGGCTGCATAATTCGTAATTTTCCCATCACTATCCAAACGACTTTGATTGTCAAATTCCCATCGCTTCCATTGTTTGTATCCCGAACCCCTTCCATGGAATTTTCCTTCGAAATACTTTTCAACCTGGATTTGTATTTCTTTAAAATTTTTTGTCGCCGGATTCTGCCACAGATCCCATGGCAGGTTTGGTTGAATCTGACCAGTCATGACAACAGCCAGGGAAATAAAAAAAAGTATGATGAATGATCGAAGAGAATACATACGCGCTAATAATTAATACGGATAGTCAATTTTGTGTCTGAGATGCGTCATGAGTCCGGCGTCTGGCATCCCATAGTCCGGTGTCCAGATTATTAGGATTTTTTCAATGATGCTATTTCCAAAGATTGCTGTACATTCTCCTTCTTCAATTCCTCCATTTTTGCATTTAGTTCAATGATATAAAGTGTGAGCTCTTCAATCTTCTCCATCATTCTGGTTTGCATATCACCTACTTGTATGCCGTTGTTATTTATTTCTTCAGCAGAAGGAATTCCCGGGAGATGATTGTGCGCATCGATTTCTTCTTTCAGCAGTGCTAAAGGTTTCAATGCATAATCATCCGCAAATACATAATCAGGCCATTGATTGACAGGTTGTACACGGACTTCAGTGCATGCAATTTTACCATTGACAGATAATTTATGACCAGTTGCGAGAATTGTAGTTCCAATACCAACATCCCCTGTTGTTTGTTTTATGATCATACGACGTCCGTCACTGACACCTGCGTTAAATGTTTCAAGCACCATCAGATCAAGTACGCCATCATAATATAGATCTCCGCCAGTATCATTGACCTGGCGCATAGAGACTCGTCCGGAGTTTTCTGTAAAACCATCAGATTGCAACTTGATAGTTGGTTCTGTGGCTGCATAGATATGAAGTGATGCCGAAGGTGCATTTGTAGTGCCCATTCCAATATTTCCACCAGGGGCAATGACGAGCCTTCGATCGGTTAAACCTGACTCTGAAATGCCCAATGCTCCATTTGATTCAATCCGAAAATGCCATTTAGCGGCATCCGCATTATTATAAAACTGAACTATATTATTATTGACATCACTTTTTATCACTAATGGAAATGTACCTGGACTCCTTCCTATGCCTACATTACCGGCAAGATTCATGGTGAGTTTTTTACCTGCACCTACACCAGCATTAAAGGGTTCAAAAGTTAATTCATCAGCAACACCTTCATAATACATGTCTACCCCACTCTCATTAGATTGTCTCATTGAGACCCGGCCTGATACTTCACTCACGCCATCAGATTGCAACTTAATGGTAGGATTATTTCCGTTGAAAATATGAAGGTTCGCACCTGGTGTTTTAGTGCCGATTCCTACGGGACCACCCATCAATGCGATCCTGTTGAGTCCATAGATTAAAAGATCATCATCAATGTCCTCCTGGATAAAGACCCTGTCGATATCACCAAAAGTAATTCTGGCTTTTGAATAATAGGATCCCGGTCCCAGTAGCCTTAATAATGTGGAATCGGTCGAAAAGATCGTCAGCTTATGGTCCGGATTGGTAAGGCCTATGCCTACATTTCCCTGTGCAGAAAGGAAGGAACTCAGGCTGAGGATAAGGCTGAGGCTGAGGAAAAGGCGGAGGCGAAGGAATTGAGACATCGTACAAAAGGTTTTCATTTACCTCTGCAAAATGGCATCATTGAGGGATTAAGGCAATCACCCTACAGGGTGAAAAAGATTTAAGATTTAAGATTTAAGATTTAAAAAATTTGGTCACGGTTGGGCGTAATTTTTTACTACCTCCAAAAAGATACGGTTGGGCGTAGTATTTACTACGTCCTGGTGTTCGCAAAACTCCGTTTTGCGTGATGAATATTCTTTCGCAAATCAGAAATTTGCTGACACACCGATGCTTCGACGAACGCTCAGCACATCGCGTAGTGGATACTACGCCGAACTATCCGGAGAAACCTTATTTTACGCCCATGCTGCAGGATCAGTTGCTTCTCATACTTGTATTGTTGATGTCCGTATCGCTGTTATCTATCGTGAGCGAGAAGTTGCGGATTCCCTACCCGATCTTCCTGGTGATATGTGGCCTGATCATTGGATTTATCCCAAATGTCCTTGACATCATTCTGAAACCTGACTTGATTTTCCTGATTTTCCTGCCTCCATTACTTTTTTCAGCGGCATGGAATACCTCGTGGAAGGATTTCTGGAATTACCGGAGGGCCATATCCTTACTTGCCTTAGGTCTTGTCATTTTTACTTCATGTGCAGTGGCGGTAGTTTCCCACATGCTTATTCCCGGCTTTACACTGGCACTGGGTTTTTTATTAGGTGGCATTATCTCTCCTCCGGATGCGATCGCTGCAACATCTGTGCTTCAGAAATTAAAAATGCCTAAACGCGTACTGGCTATTCTTGAAGGTGAAAGCCTTGTAAATGATGCGGCCAGTTTGATCGTATTCCGTTTTGCAGTTGTGGCAGTGATCACGGGTCAGTTTACACTTCTAAATGCAAGCATTGATTTTGGTATTGTTGCAGCAGCAGGTATAGCTGTCGGGCTTGTGATTGCTTTTATTATTTATGCAGTGCATAGATTTCTACCAACTACAGCAAGTATTGATACAGCCATTACCCTGATCACGCCATACCTGATGTATATAATTGCAGAGCAATTTCATTTTTCCGGTGTACTGGCAGTGGTAAGCGGGGGATTGTTTCTAAGCGCAAGATCTACGGAAATATTTACTTATGAGACGCGCATTCAGTCACGCGGTGTATGGGAAACACTTGTGTTCCTGCTTAATGGAGCGGTCTTTATTCTCATCGGTTTACAATTACCTGTTATCCTCCACAATCTACCCCAGGGACATGTACCGATGCTCATTGTATATGGCCTGGTGATAAGCATTGCCACCATTCTTGTGCGCATTATCTGGGTGTATCCAAGTACTTATCTGCCGCGCATGATAAGTAAAAAAATACGTGAGAAGGAACCTTATCCGCATTGGAAACCCGTATTCATTGTTGCCTGGAGTGGAATGCGTGGTGTAGTATCCCTGGCAGCGGCATTATCCATTCCACTGATGATCAATGAAGCCGATGGTTTTCCCATGAGGAATGAGATTTTATTTATCACGTTTATTGTCATCCTCATCACACTTGTTGTGCAGGGCCTGAGTTTACCCTTCCTCATACGCAAACTTAACATCGTTGCAAAAGACAACACGGAAGAAAATGCAATAGAAATTCAACTGCACATCGTCACGGCTATTCTTAATTACCTGGATGAACACTACAAAAGTGAGATTCGAAATGATAAGGCGTTTAAGATGTTGCGGGAACGCTATGAACATTTTCAGACCTTACAACAAAAGCAATTGAAAAAGCAGGTGAGCGCTCCTGTCCATCCAAAATATTTCGAAGTGTTACTGGAATTGATCGAAGTCAGACGGAAAGCGCTGGCGGAATTGAAACTTGAGAATAAATATCCGGATGATTTGATTCGTCATGAAGAGCAGGGCATTGATCATGAAGAAGCCCGGTTGAGGATGCAGGTGAAAACGGATGAAGAGAAATGATGAAATAGAAAAGAAGAAAATAGTTATCCGTAGTTTTGAAACTACGGATAACTATTTTCTTCTTTTCTATTTCCTTATCCGCTTCTCCACTTTACCGGCTGAAGGAACAACACTTGCAGGTGATGGCATGATCAGAGGAATATTCCCATCATCACAGGGTTGTTTCTTTGTGGTAAAATAAGTGCCTGTGCCTGCTTTGAATCCGGGTAATAATTTTATGGTTCCACCGGCTTTAAATGAAATGGAATCCATCGTGGTACCGGTAATTTGTGAAGAAGATGTCAGATCATCATCACAATCAAACTGTAATTTCCCGGCCAGAGGATAAGTAAGATTAATATCTTCAATACAATAACTTCGTTGCCAGACACCGCGGCCAAATGTTGCTGCAGTCAGCATGCCAATTTGCTCATCAACTAAAAGCTCGGTGACAGGGCTATGGGGCATATTCTCTCCGATATTGATCCAGGTACTTCCGGACTTGAGTCGGTAATAAACGGATATATCTGTGCCGACAAATACAGCATCCTGTGTAGCGACTATGCAATTGGCAACAACATTTGGAAGATTTGCAGAATAGTTCGTCCAGTTTGCTCCGAAATCCGTTGACCTGTATATTTTAGCTCCTGCTAAAAATCCTCCGCGTGTGACATACACAGTTCCGGCGGATACCGGATCAACTGCGATATCAGTGATGATATTGATCGTGCCTGGAAAACCAGGATTCCCGGAGATTCCAGTCCATATTTTCCCCGTATCTGCAGAAGTCCATACTCCGGGTGAAGATCCCACAGGCCAAAAACTGCTTCCACCAGTTGCATACATTCGTGAAGGAACTGTTGGTGAAATAGCCATCCCCCAGATACCTGAAGCCCCAACGCTGGTCCAGGTCGTACCCTGGTCTGTGGACCTGGAAATCGGGGTGCTTCCACAAAACACGAGATTAGATACAGTGGGATGTGCTAAAACTTCTTTGAATGTTTGCCCGTCTCCGGGAGGCGTAATACTCACATCACTTCCATCAGAAAATTTTATTCGGTCCAGACCTGCATTGATGCTCGCATAAAATACATCTGAATTATTCACCACAAAAGATGTGGAAAAACCATCGGCACCATACATGTGAATAAAGTCAGTCGATCCGGTATTTCTGTATTTAATGCCATTGTCCTGCAATCCACCTGTAAACTTATAGGAAACATTTGCATACTGGGAGAGATGATAAAATTGATTGACCACTAATCCTTCACTGATATTCGTCCAGGTACTTCCAAAATTTGAAGTAACCCAGATACCTCCATCATTACCCGCATATATCTTGTTATCAAGCGGATTACAGACAAGTGCATGATGGTCACAATGGACATACGCAGTCGCTCCCTGATTTTCGAACCAGCCTGTGTTGTTCGTAAATGTTACTGCACTATCAATGGAAGTCCAAATATTTATGCTTGAAATCATAACCTTTTTAGAATTTAATTTATCCACTGCAATAACTAAATCATAGCCAGCCTGTGACGAATTTCCACTTCCATCGAGCTCATAACTCAAAACATTTGGACTGATTGCGCGCCTGGTGAAATTCACCCCTGAATTCTCTGACCGATAAACACCTGCAAATTGTCCTGCTGCTCCGGAATTCCCAAAGAAGGCATATACCCTTGATGGTGTAGCAGGAGAAACAGCAATTGAAACTCTCACAGGCGTGACATTTGGAGCAACATTTAATCCGCTTGATGACCAATTGACGCCTCCATTTGTACTATAAAACAATGAGTCGTCTGTTGCAGCATAAACGGTTGTCCCACTACCAGGTTTAAATTGCAGATCAAAGTGAAGACCATTTCTGACTTTGGTCCAGGTGGTGCCGCTGTTTGCAGTACGGAATATTCCATCACTTGTTGCTGCTAACAGTACACTTGCCGTCGTGGGACTTTGTACAAGATCATAGCTGAAATATTGGGTGAGTCCTGCAGTCGTTGGTAAGGAGCTTGTGAATGCCCATGTCACACCAGCATCTGTTGATTTCATTACACCCATTGATGGTGCTGACATTCCCAGGACAAAGGAATAGCTGTTGAGATTATCGTCACCTGTTCCGGTCAGAATATATAGGTTAGCCGGATTTACATAATCGACAACGATACCTGAAATCCCAATAGAAGGTAATGTATCTGTAAGGCATTCCCAATGTTGTCCTCCGTCATTTGTCCTCCATAATCCTCCATTAGGACATCCGACATAAATAATGTTGGCGTTCGTAGGATGGAACGCAATACGGTCTACTCTACCTGTGCCTTTTGCATAAGAATTGCCTGATGCTCCGGGAGGGTAGTTAATTGCCGTGTCAGCGCTAAAGGAACTCTTTTTCATACCGATTGAAGTCCATGTTCCTTCAATAGCGTTTCGGGAGGACCGTGGAGTTGACTCGCTTTGCAATGCCTGTAAATTCATTTTAGGAATATGAACGAATTCTCCATTGGGACCTAGCCGTCGTGACATATACCATTCCCAGCGTTTCCATTGTAAGTAATCGGATTCAAATTCATCACCATCTACTGTGCCCTCTTCAGAATGTTCACTGTAATACTTTTCCACTATAGGCATGATTTCAGCCAAAGTTGTTTTGCCTACAAGTTGCTGCTTTAATGAATCAGTTCCGTTTTGTGCAGTTACCTGACCCAGTGAAAAAAGGACTAAAAAGAATCCGGCGATATTTATTTTAGTCATCATATTCCGTATGAAAAATTTGTACCACATAGACACATAAGAAACATAGAACGTCACATAGAAATAAACGAAAATCACACTTACCTCTCAGACCTAAAGTTTCACGAAACAGTTTCTACTCTTTTAATCTGCTTTTTATCTGAAATCCACTGATTACTGATTTCTCACCTTTACTTCAAGAGCTTTAATCCGTTCCTCCTGATCAATGATATACAACGTGAGCTGTTCTATTTTTTCCAATAAAACTTTATTCATCTCACCCAACATAATTCCATCTTCTTTTACGGTAGCTGCTGATGGAACTCCGGGCAGATGACCGTTTTCATGAATGGATGCTTTTAGATCTTTAAGAGAAATCAGCTTGTAATCCTTTTGGAAAACATAATCAGGCCATGCACCTGAAAGATCGACAAGGACTTCTTCCGTTGCGATTTTACCTTTGACAGAAAGCTTATATCCGGTTGCGTAATCCGTCGTACCGATAGCGACGTTTCCTGTCCCTTCTTCAATAACCATCGCCGGATCAGAACTATCATTGGTGAAAAACCATATGGGATGATTAGAAAAAGTACCGAACCATCCGGCAGTACCATCTACATACGTACCCATCGAAGTGATTCCGTCTGTTTGACGAAAGCCATATGCGCTTTTCCTAATTTCCAGTAAACCATTGACGCGGAGGAAATCATTGTCAAACTCACCATACAAAAGCGCATTGGTGGCATTTGCAGAGGTATTTTCAACATACAGCCTGTTACTTCCGGTTTCTCCTGATCCTGCCTGGTATCCGAGAAAAATATTATCACTTCCTGTACTTGCTACTCCTGCACTCCTTCCGATATAAGTATTGTTATTTCCCAGGGTATTAAGCGCTCCTGCCTCATTGCCTAAATAGGTATTTTCGCTCCCTCTCGAAAGTCTCCCGCTACCTCTTCCTATATAGGAATTGTTATTGCCCGACTTATTAGATTGGCCTGCGATTTCACCTATAAAGGTATTGCTCTCCCCTCCACGGTTTTCCTGACCGGCACCAAAACCAATCAGCGTATTAAAGCTTCCGGTTGTTTTTCGTCCTGCATCTCCACCATAAAAAGCATTGAACGATGATCCAATTGGCTCTACCATGATGTATTGGCTTATGGTGTCATTGCGACGCACAGTAAGCTGTTGTTGTGCAGAAACTGAGTTCAAATGAAGGATTGAAATGAAAATAACCAGCAAGGTGAATTGGGTCTTCATCAAATATGATTTTTGAGGTTGCAACGGAGAGCAAATTACAAAAAGCAGTCAACTGGATATATTTATTACAAAAAGATAGTTCTATGCATTCCGAGATCATTGAAAAACACCTCGTTTCATTCCTGATCATCCATGTTTTGAGAGATTACCTGATGAATCAATCAGGATATCTCGCCGTAGGGATTGTATTACTATGCATGTCAGCAGCATTCCTGATTTACTACAGGATGCTTTCTAATAAAGTTTAATTCACCAAAACAATCTAAATCGTATGAAATTAATTCAGATGCCTTTCTTAGGCATAGCGCTGCTATTGCTTGTTGCTAACAAAAATTCAGCCCAACCAGATAGAAGTCTGACACTCAGTGATAAGTCTGAAATTGTAAAAACTGCCATTCACCTCCAGTATGAAAATTATATTTTTCCCGAAAGAGTGGAAAACATTGAATCCTATGTGCAGGATAAATTAAAACATGGCCAGTATGATTCACTTCAGACATACGAAACATTTTTAGAATCACTGAATAATGATTTTCACTTACAGGGACATGACACACACCTGGATATCTCATACGGTCCGGACAGGGTAAAACAAATCAGGCTGGATAATCAACATTATGATGCTGATATAAAAGAAGAGATCTCGGCAGGATTCCTCGCTAAAATGCAATATGAAAATTTCAGATTGCGCAAGCTGGAAAGACTGGATGGCAATGTCGGATATTTCAACTTCTTAAGTTTTGCACCTCTTGGGCCTGCTAAAGAAAGCATTACATCTGCCATGAATTTCCTCCTCTATTCGGATGCCATCATCATCGATCTTAGAGAGATTTGGAATTGAAAAGAGAATCTGGAATAAGGAATTTAGAATTTGGAATTCTGAAGGAAAATTATAAATGAGGAATAATAATTAATTATTCCCGGTGTAAATAAATTCAAATTGTAATGGCACGGTGGATCGTGTCATTACAATTTGAATTTATTTTCTTACATAATCAACCTGCACATCCATTCCTGCCACTTTATCTTTGACATATTGCAGATCTGTTGCTTCCGGACCGACACTTAAGTCATGCCATTTGAATTCTGCCTCGATGGATCCGGAACCATCAGCAGTAGGATGTAATTCAAAATAGGGTTTAAGATCGATATGTTCTATTGTAGCGATGTAGGCATGGTCGGCATCCGAGAAAGGGATCTCAATCTTTTTTTCCTGGTCACCCCAGGTTATTTTGCCTTCAATGACGCTTACATTAGGAATCTTAGCACCGTTTACAGGGGTTATTTTAAATGTGGCCTTCAGTTCGACATCAATGCATATATCTTCCGGAACATCCGCTGCTGCGAAATAAAGCTCTCGAAAATGGGAATCATGATACGAGCTTACATAAAAGCCTTCTTTACCATTTCCTGTCCAGGTTACAGATTCCGTGCATGCTTGCCGGACATCTTCTTTGTTACACACGCCTTGCATAAGCAGCGGACATAGAGCGAGGGCAAAATATAGGTTCCTGAATTTCATAAGTAGCTATTTGTGATCATGTTTATGCAAATAAATATAAAAAAATATCAGAAAATCGTGTAAAAGGTCAATTTGTAAAGCTCTTTCTAAACTTTCTTAACCCATGAAGCAGAAAGTGCCCTGGATAAACTCAAACTCTGTTGCAATGGTGCCGGGGGCGCTCATTTCTAAACACACTCCAGGAGTTCACTGATCCCTGAATACTGATTACTTACTTTTACGTATGACTCTTACAGAAGCTATTGATCTGATTCGTCCCGGCGTTACACCTATTTCAGGCACATGGGCAGATATTGGTGCCGGCACAGGGCTGTTCACTGAAGCTTTAATCGAAATCCTTGAAGAAGGGAAAATCATAGCAGTTGATAAAAGCCCTCATTCTCTTTACTCAAATAGGCATCTTATATCAGCCAATAAGCAATTGGTAACAGGCAAAAGGCAAATAAATATTGAAGTAGAAATCGTAGAAGCTGATTTCAATCTTCCTTTAAACTTGCCGCCACTTGATGGAATCCTTATGGCTAATGCTTTACACTATGCCAATAATCATATTGAAGTTTTGAGAAATGTTTTGGCTTCACTAAAGCCCAATGGCACTTTTATCCTGATTGAATATGATACGGACAAACCAAATCCTCCGTGGGTACCCAATCCGGTTCCACTGGAAAGGTTTCAGGAATTGTGCAGGATTACCGGATTAAAAGAACCGGAGGAGATTGGGAGGAGGAAATCAATTTATCAGGATGGTGAAATATATGCAGTGACAACTAAAAGAGTTTAGATAGTTTAGTTTTCATCATCTTCGATGATGAAAGTTTAGGAAGTTTAGTTTTTTTTCTAAACTCCCTAAACAATTGATGTTGATAGCATCAATTCTAAACCCTCTAAACACTTCTGCGGAAAAGATTAACTTTAACAATTCCAATAATTCCATTTATGCCCATCTCCGAACAAGTATCCTGGCTTTTTTTACTGGCGGTACCCATTGCGTGCATTGCCTGGACGGTAACTCATGAAGAATTATTTCGTGAGCCCAGGGATTATTGCGTGCAGAAATCGAAATCTGCTAAAAGCATGGTCATGCGAAAATTCTTTTACCTGTTTACCTGTGAATATTGTTTTAGTCATTATGTGACGATCGGTTTTTTAATCCTCACCGGTTATAAATTGCTCCTCATGGACTGGCGTGGTTACCTGATAGGAGGATTTGCATTGGTCTGGATGGCCAATGTATATATGAGCGTTTTCGGATTCATCCGAGTGGGTATGAAGGAGACGAAGATGGAAGCGGACCTGGATGAATTGAAATTAAAGGAAGTGAAAAAAAAGATGGGTATATAAGCATCACAGCACCGTTGGTCATTAAGACCCCCATTAATAAATTCTCACGGTTCACGTCTCAAGGTTCACTTCTCACGATTCACGTCTCACGGTTCACGATTCACGTCTCACGGTTCACGGTTCACGTCTCACGGTTCACGTCTCACGTTTTTACTTATACGTTGCACTAAATGCGATCAGCCTTTTTTGGATCATATCAGAGATTACCTGTGACATGCTGGCTATATTTCCACCGACTGCATAAGGCTTTTTCGCATTGCTGTCCTGATCCTGAAGGCCAAGGATGTCCCACCCACACTGTAGATAATATTCGACGCGGTCAAGATCTGTAGTCACGATCCCTCTTTGCAGATCATCATTCCAATTCCCAACCGGGTGATCATAGGCATCCATTGTAGTAACCGGCGTGATATGCACTTTACCCTGAAGGTCTGTGTAAGTCGTCCCTAATAGCTTTTCAACAGCCATGACAGTTACAGCCTGGTGAGCCCCTGTTGTGTTGGTATTCCACCCTTTTGCAAAGTATGTTTTCTCAATAGTCCGGGTCTGACCATAGTTGGCGGAATAAAGGAACCCAACACCCGGAGCGCCATTGCCAATCAGGGTTCTGGCTTCATCTAACAGCTTTACGCCCATATCATGTGAAGGAACATTTTGCCCGCCTATTATATAGGGCAGCATAAAATCAATAAATTTTCCGTTTGGCATAATTAAGTTTTTTACGATTTAAAAAATTAAAATAGTTAATGATATGAATGCCTCAATTTTGTGGATGTGTACCTGGAATTCTTCCACAAATAAGCAAATAATTTTGAAGATGTTTAGAAAGTTTAGATTTTGCATCCTGCGGTGCAAAAAGTTTAGAAAGTTTAGCTTACGAAGGATACAGAAATTTTCAAACACAATGATACTGCAAAAAAAGAGTACAAGTCTTCATTGCTGACATTTGCTGCACCGACTTCATGGAATAAAGCTTTTGAGGATGCATTTGACAGCGGGCTGACGAATACCTGGCGATACTATAATATCATCGACATCGTTCCGTTTTCTGCCACTAACGTAGCCGGCCTGTGGCAACTTTATCCTCCTCCGGGAACGATGGCTAATAATATCTATACAGTATACAAGGGAGAAACAATCACACTTGCTGAAGAATTCGACGCTATCCAGTTGGTCATCCTGGGAAGTGAAGCCATTTACGATTCATTTTACACCACTGTAAATCAGACACGTGGTTCAATTCCTTTAAATACCAATAACAAAGAATATCCTTTGGATACGAATTATCCACTTCTTGCCCAGTGGTTTGAACAGGCAGGTGCGCAGCATGATCACAATCATTATTTAGAATTTCTTGGTTCGACAGATTTGAAATGCCAGTGATAATAAAAAAGGCAGGGAGCAGGGAGCAGGTACAAAAAGCAACAGGCAATAATAAATTTTTCTAAGTTAAGGTTGCTGAGCTGAGTCAAACTGAAAGGCCAGTCGAATGTCTAGCACAAGGATGAGCCTAAGCAGGTGGCCACTGAACGTTTAGCCGAAGTGTCGAAACACTAGTTTTTAGTTTATCAGGCAGAACTTATTCTATGTTTTTCGTGGACAAATGAATGCGAACGTAGTGAGCATTCATTGTCACAATACGGTTGAGCGTAGTATTCACTACGTTCGAGTGTCTGCAAAACTCCGTTTTGCGTGATGAATATTTTTTCGCAAATCAGATATTTGCTGACACACCGACGTAGTGGATACTACGCCGAACCGTATTATCTTTATAGTGAATACTACACCAAGCCTGGAACTATAAATAAACATGGGTTCTAAAAAAGATTAATTTTGAGTGGCAAATCATACCCAAATACTTTTATCAAATTTCAAGCTATGCATCCTTCTTTAAAAAGCTTCTTATTCTCTTTATTCTTCGCCGGTCTCCTTTTTGCAACAGCCATGCTTGCTTTCGATCTTTATGATGGCAAATCTTTTGATTTGTGGAAATTTCTTTTCAGGTTTGTTCTCTTTGGTCTGGGAATGGCTCTCATCAGAACATTTACGAAGAAGGATAAGGCGGTTAATGAATAAACCCGAGTAACAAATTATTTGACAGTGTATTTTGCTGAAACACTTCTATTTCCATGACCCCTTTTCAATATCATTTCCCACATTTTCTTGAAATCGAAAAGCTAAATCAGGAATTGCATCCATTCAACCTGAGTGCTCATCTGTTTATCGATCATGATCAGAAGGATGCGGAATATCTCGCTATAGGTACTAGAAAACAGGATTCGAACACAAGTCCAAGTCAAAACCTGCTATTTCCGTATGGCACATTTCTTATGATTCAAAATTCTTCACTGTTTACCTGGCAAAAATATCATGAAGGCCTTGAGATACGTAAGTATGACCTGACTCACCAGGATATCCATTCCTCCATGAAAAGTGATCTTGTAAATATTTTAAAATGTTCTCCCGGCAAACATCTGCACGCTGACAAGCTTCAGTTTGATCATTTCATCACGTTTAGCAGGAAAGAAAATTTAATTACCCCCGATGAGTCTTTTGAGAAATATGTAATTGTTCATTTGAATAAATACCATTTGACCATTATTCCTTTTGACGAATTCAATGAAACAGGTGGTGATCCCATGTATAAATGGCCTGCCCTCGCCACACTCGATCTCAACTCCGGAAAACTGCATGGCATCGGCATGAGAATGGGCACGTTCACAATACAATTACCGGAACTCCAATAAATCCATCAGGTTCAGAAATAGGGTTTCGAACCAACATTCTCTTTTAATTTTATGATATGAAACCATCTACAAAAAAATATATCCGTGTTTTCCTGTTCACCGGCCTTATCTTTTCATTGTTCAACCTTGGGATAGATTACTCCGGTGATTTAATGGTTAATCTGATGAGATTTTCATTCAATATGTGCCTGTACGGTGGCTTAGGTGTGCTGGTGTATTTTATAATCATAGTATTGCCAAAGAAGAATAGAACTTTAAGGAAATAAGGCGATCAGCTTTAATGTCAGCTATCCTATTGAAAAGATCATGGAAAAGCTGGTGAAATAAAATTTTGAATAAAGAATGATTGCTGAGCTGTAACACAAGGATGAGGGCAGCAGATTGAAGCATTGAATTCTGAATGCTGAAGTTTGGGTAAAAATATTTGGACCCTTATACCAAATAACATAATACGTGTCCAATTTCTTAAAACCTGCAACTAATAACTTCATTTATTATCTTTCCTGCTCTTGCGACTCCCGACTCCTATATTACTCTTTAATCGAATTATAACCAATTCGAAAAAGAATCTCACGCAAAGACGCAAAGACGCAAAGAATGTATTGGACACTTCCCCTGCTCCCTGCCCCCTGCGGTTGCTGAGCTGTAGCACAAGGATGAGTAAAGCTGGTCGAAGCACCCTGCTCTACGTCCTGTATTTAAGTATTACCACAATCAATGCACAAACTTACAAGTCAATAACACCTCAGCACGAACTCTACCACGTCGACCTCAATGCATCCGAAAATTTCGGACTGATGACCAATATGATCCAGGACAATGACGGATACCTTTGGATCTCATCAAGCCGCGGGCTTTTAGTATTTGATGGAAATAAAACGGTGACCTATTCACCCGACGATCCCAAATATCCGATGGGTAGCAGCATCGAAAAATCGCGCGGATATCACTACCTGCGGAAAGACAATGAGGGAAAAATATACGTCTCCATATCTCCACATGCGGATATTCTTTCTATTGATCCGTTGGATAGAATTCCACTTCATCAATACAGCCTGGCTAAAAAAGACACAGAAACCTTTTACTTTCTTGATGTATCGGATAATGAAGAAATTCTTTTTATTTCACGAGAACAAAATTCTGAATCATTTTCCATTGTCAAAGTCAATCTGCAGGGAGAAAAACAAACGATTTACAAGATTGATAAAAAAGTACACGGGGACATTCGTTCATATTACTACTTTCAAAACCTGCACTGGCTTCAAACCAACACCGGAATCCTGAGGATCAGCAGCGATGGAAAGGAATCAAATTTTTACCCATTTGACGAACCCTTCTTGCCAAGATGGACTGTCATACATGATGATCAAAACTTCTTTTTTTGTGATGAAAGAAAACGATCCGTTATGTGTTGGAATTATAAAAGTAAATCTCCCCGGGTTTTCGCACCCATTCCGGCACCATTGCTGATGATTTGCAATTACATGTATATTGATCAGCACCTGTTATATATTGCAGGTGGTACGAATTTTTGCATCATCGATACATTGTCACGCACCTACGAAGATATCTCTGCACAATTTTATGATCTGAAATCAAACAAGCTCCCCGGATCGCTTTCAGAGGATATGGCAGGATTCAGCAAGGTGGAAGGACAAATTTATTACCTGGGACACAGAAATTTATATGCCCTTAGAGATGTGCCACCTGCGGTATCATTTTTCAAAGACTCTTTTCCTGCTGAAGCAGCTCATGTAAGCATGCGCGGCCTTACGGAGGATGAGGATCACAATGTGTATGCATCTTATTACAGCAACCTTGCTGTCAAATCTGTGCATGATGATCGGTTCCAGTCTTTTGATCTCTTGAAGAAAGTGAATACAAATTTATATAGTGCATTCGACCTTACCTATCATGATCATCATCTTTTCTGGCATTCGCTTTCAATTGATCTCAATTCAGGACGCATTCAGCAGATCATTCCAAATGTGACCAATGGTCATGTTGCCCAGATGTTGTCAGGCGATACGCTTTGGTTGTATACCTGGTATACGGATCACCTATATACCTATGACCTTTCATCAGGCATCACAGATTCAATTCCTATTGACCTGGCAGTAACTAATTCCGGCCATAACCCTTTGGTCGTCAATGCGATGTTGCAAAGTGAAGATCCGTCAGCGATCTGGCTGGCCACACGTACATATGGGATCGTACTGCTTGGCAAGAATGGAAAGGTAAAACGCACATTTTCACATGAGGTCCTGGGCATAAGCCAGGAGGAAGGCATTTGTGATCTGTTCCTTCATGGAGAAGTCATGTGGTTTGGTTGCCTTGATGGTTTAGGAAGACTTAATACGCGTACAGGAGATCATTCCATTTTCAAAGATCCTGTGATGAATGTAAATGGCAATCAAAATACAAGAACTGTATTTTCGATTTTGCCTGATGAGAAAAACGGCTTTTACCTGGGCACAAGCAGTGGATTGGTTTATTTTGATACGATTACCAAAGAATATTTTCATCTTGATCCTGCCCATCCTATGGCACAAAATGAGTACAACCGTACATCTTCTTTCAGGGACAGCCAGGGACGTTATTATTTTGGGACTACTAACGGACTGTATTCATTTAAACCGGAAGAACTTGATTTTAAGCCCGCATCGGATACGCTTCGTCCGATCAGGTTATATAATATTTCCATTTTTAACGGAAGTGAAAAACAATACAGGTATTTATCTTCTGAATTAAATGATTTGAAAAAACTGGAGCTCCAACCTTCAGAGACAAATATTGAATTTTCATTTTCAGTAGCTGATTTTGAAAAAAATATTTATTACAGTTATCATGTGGTGGGGATGAATGAGAAATGGAGTGATTATTCCCCGGAGGATCACGTGCTCTTGTACTCACTTCCACCTGGCGATTATACGTTGGAAATAAAAGCGTCATCAAATGCAGATGATGAAAAGGCGTCGTTCTATTCACTGGATATTCACATGCCAGGCTATTGGTATCAAAAAGCATGGGTGATAGCGTTGTTTATATTGCTGACGTCGGGATTGATCGTGGCTGTGATTCGTTACCGGTTTCAGCAAAAATTTAAACGGCAAAAAGAGCTTGAAAAACTACGGGTTAATATTTCTTCAGATCTGCATGACGATGTCGGTACTATTTTATCGGGTCTGGCGATGCAATCCCAGATGATGTCGTATGAAGCTTTGGAAGAACAACGAAAACCTTTACTTGAGCTTAGTGACATGAGCCGTGAAGCCATGGACCGGATGCGGGATACTGTATGGGCTATTGACGCACGAAAAGATAAATTTGAAAATCTTATCGACCGCATGCGGGATTTCGCAGAAAAAAACCTGGAACGAAAAAATATTACCCATGCCTTTATTGTAAATGGCATTGATGGAAAAAAATTCATCAGTCCTGAAACCCGTCAGAATATATATCTCATTTTCAAAGAAGCTATAACCAATATTGTGAAACATTCAGATGCAACGCATGTGATGATAAAATTTGTGCAGGATGGAACGCATCTTCATCTCATCATACATGATAATGGCAAAGAAAAACCAATAGCTAAAACGGATGGACTTGGCGTAAGTAATATGATGATGCGTGCAAAGAAGATTGGTGGCGAGTTAAATGCAGGATATGATGATGGGTTTAAGGTGGAATTAATAATATGATTTCGCAAATCTGAAATTTGCTGACACCCCGACGCAGTGGATATTACGCCGAACCGTGTTGTTATCAAATACAAACTCCGTTTGTATTTGATAAATAAATTTTTTTTCTACCCTGTTTTACGATATTTTGAATGCGAACGAAGAGAGCATTCAATTAAAATCACGGTTCGGCGTAGCATTCGCTACGTCGGTGTGTCAGCAAAACTCGGTTTTGCGTAACATTTTCTTATTTTAGCAGCATATGTTGAAATCGATCTTCCTGATCTTCTTTTTATTTAGTACTACCTCCCTCCTGCTCGCCCAGGAAGTCCAGGACTATTACACCCAGCTGATCGAAATCATATCCGAAAACCTTGAAAGTGGTGAAGAATTTGATTACAACGAGCTCGGAGAACATCTCGATGACTGGCAACGAAATCCAATCAATATCAACAGTGATGAAGCTGCAGCACTAGCCGAATGGAGCATCATCACCGATTATGCATATCAGCAACTTCTGGATCACATCAGGCGAAATGGTCCGCTGCTTTCGATTCTCGAGCTCCAATCCATACCCGGCTTTGATCCTTCAATGGTAAGGATACTCCAGTCGATCACGAATGTCGCCGGACGCGATATGTTTACACAGACATCAAGCCTGAGTAAACTATTATTGCATGGACAGAATGAAATCTATCTCCGGGGTGGACGCACTATAGAAAAGTCAGATGGCTATATCGGTGACCCACCAGAGTATGAAGGCAGCCAGGACAAGGTATATCTGCGGTTGCGACACCGGAATGCAAATGTATTGAGCTATGGCATCACCGCAGAAAAAGATGCGGGAGAAGCTTTCTTCAAAGGTTCTAACAAATCAGGTTTTGATTTCTATTCTGCACATCTTTCATTGCAGAATTACAGATCGTGGTTGCCTGCACTGATGCTAGGAGATTTTACAGCCAGTTTTGGCCAGGGTCTCATCATGCATTCAGGTTATGGTGTTGGAAAAAGCAGTATGGTCACTTCTATAAAGCGAACAGGCAATCCCTTAAAATCATACACTTCTGTGGATGAAAATAATTTCTTGCGCGGCATCGGTATCACGGTAAGACCAATGGATAACCTGACAGTCACTCTTTTTGGAAGTCAGAATGATCGTGATGCAAACCTTGTCACAGACACCATACGCCTGGATGGTGAAATCACCGACATACAAACGGATATCTCAAGCTTACAAACTGCGAATCTTCACCGCACCACTTCCGAAATAGCTGATGAAAATGCCATCCTCCTTCACCAGGCTGGATTAAATGTGTCATATCAATATCGAAGAACCCATATTGGAATTAATGCATTGCATTCAAAACTGGGTGCTCCGCTCAACAGGACACCTGATCTGTACAATCAATATTATTTCAATGGTGATAAGCTGACAAATGCAAGTGTTGATTATGGTTTTTGGCTGAGCGGAATCCATTTTTTCGGAGAGACTGCCATCAGCGATAATGGCGGTCTTGCAACTGTAAATGGATTACTTGCAGGTCTTGATCGTCATATCCTGGCAGCTATCTTGTTCAGATCATTTGCACGCAACTATCAATCGCTCTCACCAAATGTTTTTGCAGAATCATCCACAGCCAGCAATGAAATAGGTTTATATACGGGTTTAGAAATCACACCGAGTGTAAAATGGAAGCTGCAGCTGTATCACGACATGTGGTCAAATCCATGGCTGCGATTCCGTGTGGATCGTCCTGCCGGTGGTGAAGAGATCTTTGCAAGGCTTACCTATACGATCAAACGACGGTTAGAAATTTATGGTCAATTCACCACTAAAAAATCCGGCCTGAACTTTACAGAAGAAGGCGCTTCCATACCTGATGTGCTTGATCAGCGAAGATCCCAATTAAGACTGAACATTAATAACATGCTGGATAAGACCATCCAGCTTCGGACACGATTTGAATGGAGCTTCTATACATTTAATGGTGATCATGAAAACGGATTTTTGGTTTACCAGGATTTTATATTTAAACCTGTTTCATCTCCATGGTCCCTCAGCGGCAGAGTAGCCTTGTTTGATACAGACAGCTTCAACACGAGGATATACACGTATGAGAATGATTTGATTTATTATTATTCCATTCCTGCTTTCGATGATAAAGGTTCACGATTCTATATCAATCTCAGGTACAAAGGCATCAGGAATCTGACTGCAGAGATTAAGTTTGCCCGCACGCAATGGCTTGACACAACTTCCATCGGTAGTGGAAATGATGAAATCCAGGGGAACCGCAGATCTGAGATACGCGGACAGTTGATATACAGGTTTGAAAATTAATTGCTTTCGCACATCTTTTTTCGTGAAACGTGAGTCGTGAGTTTAATTTGCGTTAATGCTTCGACTTGCTAAACTCATCCTTGTGCTATACTTCGACTTGCGGCGCTTCCATCATGTGCTACAGCTCAGCAACCGCAGCTCAGCAACACTGCGAAATTTGCGGCTATCATTGAGGAGTGAGAGAAGTTAGAGAAGTTAGACGTAAGTCGTTATTCGTCATTCGTTACTCGTTACGCATCGCTTGTTATTCGTTACCAGGATAAAGCAAATACGGTTTTCGTTTTTCCTTAAATGCGTCTATTCCTTTTTTCCAGCTCGCTCTGATCTGTGCTTCTGTCCAACTGCTTTCAATAGCTTCTCTAAAGCCCGGTCCTCCGGCAAGCTTGTCAAAAAATGCCGGGTTAAAAAAACGTTCTTTTTTCAATGCAGTATAGAATTTAATCAACAAGCTTAAATTTATCTGTCTTACCTGAAACAAAGAATCAATATCTGCAGAAGAAAGATCGATACCATAACATTTCTTTCCTTCTAATGGAGGATGCATGGCTCCCGGAGTGGGTATGGGAGTAAAAGAAAAACTTGTATCCGGATAAGAAGGATTACCAAGCACCTGGAAGGGCACACTTGTACCACGGCCTAAGCTAACAATGGTTCCTTCAAAAAAACATATGCTAGGATAAAGAAGAATTGATCTGATATTCGGAAGATTAGGTGAAGGCTTTACAGGTAATGTATAAAGCTTCGAATGATCATAATTTTTGCATTTTATTACCGTGAGATTGCATGTGGAAGCAATCCATTTTTCACCATTGATCATCTGACCCAATTCCCCGATCGTCATTCCGTAAACCACAGGAATAGGATCCATTCCAATAAATGACCTGAATCTTGTCGTATCCAAAACAGGCCCATCGACATAATGTCCATTTGGATTAGGCCGATCAAGAAGTATAAGTGGAATACCTTCCTTGCCAAGAGCATCCATCAGGTAATGCAACGTGCTGATGTAGGTGTAAAACCGGGCACCAACATCCTGAATATCAAATATCATGATATCAACTCCTTCAAGATCTTCGGGAGTCGGCTTCTTTTTTTCCCCGTAAATCGAGATAACAGGGATGCCTGTTTTACTATCCAATCCACTATCAATGGATTCTCCTGCATCCGCTTGTCCTCTCAATCCGTGTTCAGGCGCATAAAGCTTTACTACATTGACTCCCAGGCTGATCAGGCTATCCACGAGGTGTGTTTGAACGATCAGGCTCGTCTGGTTAATTACAAGCCCTACCCTCTTTCCTTTCAATAAAGGCAGATAATCCTCCGTTTGAAAAGCACCGGGCCGGATCTCGTCCGAATAAGCAGTTTTATTGATCGGAACCTGTGCGCAGCCCTGACATATGAGAAAAAATATTGATATTAGAGGCACCAGGCAATAAAATGCGGGACCCGAAGGAAAGAGCATGGAACGGAAATACGCCATAGTAGATATTGAGACAACAGGAGGATTAGTCAAGCGTGACAAAATTACGGAAATCGCCATAGTCCTTCATGATGGCCGCAATGTGATCGACCAATATCAAACGCTGATCAATCCCGAACGTAGCATACCGGCTTATATCTCCAGCATGACCGGCATCACGGATAATATGGTGGCTGATGCACCTCTTTTTTGTGAAGTGGCGAAAGAAATCGTGCTGCGTACAGAAGGCGCAGTTTTTGTAGCTCACAATGCCAGGTTTGATTATGGATTCCTGAGAGAAGAATTTGCACGCCTGGGATACGCATATACGCGCAAGCAACTTTGCACAGTACGTCTGAGCAGAAAATTACTTCCCCAATTGAAATCGCACAGTCTTGATTCCCTGATCCGTCATTATGCATTGCATGTGGATAACCGGCACAGAGCTTTAGATGATGCATTAGCTACAGCTGAAGTATTCAGGCGAATGACAGGAATGCATGAGAGTGTTGCTGAAGTATCTGACCTGATAAATATGGGGATCAAAGAAGCAAGATTGCCCACTTCCATTTCGCTGGAAAAATTGCATCAGCTACCTGAAACCGCAGGAGTATATTATTTCCATGATAATGAAGGCAAGGTGATATACGTCGGGAAAAGTATTCACATCAAGAAGCGAGTCATTCAGCATTTTGCAGAAATATCAAACAAATCCGGCAAGATGCAACAACGTGTGCATGATATCACTTGTGAAGTTACCGGCAGCGAACTCATTGCCTCCCTGTTAGAGAATGCCGAAATAAAAAGATTGCAACCAGAAATAAACCGTGCGCAACGAAGAAAGAGTTTTCCGTTTGCTATCTATTATTATTTTGATGAAGGTGGATATATCCAGATGAAAGTGCGGAAGAAAAACAAGATCGATGCTCCTGGAACCGCAGCTATCCTTCACGAACTGCCTGATCAATATGCGGCGACAAATTATCTGAGAAGTCTTACAGATAAATATTCACTCTGCATGAAGAAGACAGACATTGATACAGGCCCGGGAAGTTGTTTTTACCACCAGGTTGGTAAATGCGCAGGAGCATGTCTTGGCTTAGAGATACCTGATCAATACAACCTGCGAGTGAGACAGGCTGTTGCAGAAACGCAGAAAAATCTGGATGAAGATTATGTAATCGCCGACCAGGGACGTCAGCCCGGAGAATCCAGCCTGGTGTTAGTTTCCAAAGGACGGGTGATGGGCTGGGGTTATGTAGACCAGGAACATTCCATCACTTCCATTGGTGATGTCATTGATCACATCAACGTACGTCATTCACTACCCGAAGACAGCAAATTTGTAAAAAGCTATATGCGGGCAGGTAAGTTTGAAAAGATGATTCTACTTTGAAAAAGGGGTTAAAAGGTTTAACGGCAAAAGATTAATCGGTTAAAAGTTTAGAAAAAAGACCATCGCCCATTGACTACACTGGCATCTCAGACTTTTTCCTTAAGACCAATTTTTCTATGTGGCTTTCTAATGCGTCCTATCTGTCTATGTGGTTTAAAAAGAGATTAGATGGTTAGATGATTAAATGGTTAGACAAAGACCATTTACCATGGACCACCGACCAAACTGGCTGCTCTGACCTTTTCCCTTTGACTTTTTTTCTATGTGGCTTCCTAAGTAGCCTTAAGTTTCTAAGTGGTTCTCTTTTTTCTATGTGAATTCCTATGTATCTATGTGTCTATGTGGTTCCATTTTTCTATGTGAATTCCTATATATCTATGTGTCTATGTGGTTCCATTTTTTTCTAAGTGGCTTCCTTAAGTGCTCTTAAGCTTCTAAGTGGTTCCATTTTCCTTTGTGAATTCCTATGTATCTATGTGTCTATGTGGTTCCATTTTTTTCTAAGTGGCTTCCTAAGTGCTCTTAAGTTTCTAAGTGGTTCCATTTTTCTATGTGAATTCCTATGTATCTATGTGTCTATGTGGTTCCATTTTTTTCTAAGTGGCTTCCTAAGTGCTCTTAAGTTTCTAAGTGGTTCCATTTTTCTTTGTGGCTCGTGAATCTGATTGGAACAAAATGATATTAAATTCTCTTTCCACAACTCAGGAACTTCAAAAAACTTAAGCAAGCCACTTAGAAATAATCTTTTTTGCTTATTGCCTATTGCTTTTTTTACGCTTCAGGTCCGTTCACGTATTGAAAAAGAAATGCTGCCAGAGCACCGGCAACAAAATTTGCCACAATAAAAATCCAGATAGATGCCCATGATGTCAACCCTGCCATGGTGATACCCAAGGCAACTGCAGGATTAAATGCTCCTCCGGAAATCCCTCCAAATATGTAAGCACATGTCATCACTGTAAAGCCTATGGAAATACCGAAATAGGAATTGCCTGCACTTCGCTTAGAAGTTGCCACATTCAGAATGACATATACAAGAGCAAACGTCCCTAAAAATTCACCAATCAGGGAAGGCACTACATCTAATTCTTTGGGTGTAGGTTCCGCACCACCGATGGATGTGATCAGAAATCCGGCCAGCATGGAAGCTAATGTCCCTCCAAGGACCTGTGCGACGATGTAGGGCAGGAGATCACTGATATGAAGAGCGCCTCTCAGATATGCTGCCAGGCTTACTGCAGGATTATAATGACCCCCGGATATGGGTCCGCCGGCATATACCATCACCATGAGCATTACCCCTATGGCGACCGGGGCGAATTGTCCCAAGCCCTGTTGGACTGACATACAGATGGCCACCAGGAAAAAGAAAGTACCTATGAATTCTACCACATATCTTCTGAAAGCGCCGGTATTATCTGCTTTTGTTGCCATTTCGTTTTGTGTTTTTGACTGAAAGGAGATCAGTTCATTGGATTCTGAAAATTAGAAAGAAATTTTTGAAAGTCGGAGGTAAGCTTTCTATTCCAAAAAATAGGAGTAAGCTTCGGTAAGGTGAATTTTATAAGCCGGAATGTGGCCAAAAAGTGTGCAAAAAAGTGTGCCACCCTTCCACTTATAACTACGTGTATTATCAATGAGTTATGACCTCGTGGCATGACTAGTGGTGGCACCAGTACTCGTGGCACCAGTACTGGTGGCACGACTTAGGACGCTCCAGGCACCTCCTGTTGTTCAAATGTGATTCTTTTCCCAATCTTTGTAATCAATGCCTAATAACAAGAGTACCGATCAAAAATGGATCTCCCGCTGCTTAGATCTCGCGAGACGAGGCATAGGTTATGTATCCCCAAATCCACCCGTTGGAGCTGTACTGGTCCATGAAGACAAAATCCTGGGTGAAGGATATCATACCCACTTCGGTGGCCCGCATGCCGAGGTAGAAGCATTCAGAAGCGTGCCTGATGAACACAGACTTCTGATTCCCAAGGCCACTTTATACGTTTCATTAGAACCTTGTTGCATCACAGCCAAAACTCCTCCCTGTACAAGCTTGATCTTACGTGAAGGCGTAAAAGATGTACGCATCTCAGTCAGTGATCCAAACCCGGAAATTGCAGGAAAAGGAATTGAATTATTGCGATCCAACGGAATACATGTGACGAGTGGAATTCTGGAAGAGGAAGGACGTGAATTGATCCGGTTTTTTACAACGAATATTCTACACTATCGACCCTATGTCATTTTGAAATGGGCGCAATCTAAATTTGGTTTTATTGGTAGCCCTGATCAAAAAATATGGCTTAGTCATCCCTACACAAATATCTGGTCGCACAAACAACGTTCTATGGTCGATGCGATCATGGTCGGTGCCCGAACCGTGATGCTTGATGATCCGCAACTGACAACGAGAGGTTATGCAGGTCGTTCACCACACAGGGTGATTTATGATCCGAACGGAATACTTTCAAATTCATTCCGGGTGTTTTCTGATGATGGCCAGAAGGTTTTTTATTTTTCAGAAAAAGATAATCAAGCCCTTGATGGAAATCACATTTTCAAATTCATATTGTCAACCGGCTTGTCGCATGCAGTTCAGATCATAGCAGGTCTGTTTTCACATCAGATAGGAATATTGTTAGTTGAAGGTGGCGCGTATTTGCACAATCTTTTTATTGAACAAAATACATGGGATGAAGCATGGGTGATTCGAACGAATCATGAGCTGGATAATGGAATAAAAGCTCCGGTAGTAAAAGGAAGATTATTAGATAGGCTTGAATTGGGAACGGATGAGATTTTATACCTATTGAATGATGAGCGTCATAATAAAACTACGGTAACGCGATAAGGGGCAAATAACATATTATATATTTTTTACATATTATTTTTGTCCTTATACCAATGTCTTAAGGAGTAAAGTATTAACCGAAAAGCTTCAGAAATAAACATATTATAATTTTTTTACATATTACTTTTCCCAATACTACCAGTGACTTCAGGCTAAAGTATTAGACGAAAAGCTTCAGAAATAAACATATTATACATTTCTTACATATTACTTTTCCCGGTAATACCAGTGTCTTCAGGCTAAAGTATTAGACGAAAAGCTTCAGAAATAAACATATTATAATTTTTTTACATATTACTTTTCCCAATACTGCCAGTGACTTCAGGCAAAAGTATTAGACGAAAAGCTTCGGAATAAAAAACAAAGATTATACCCAAAATATCAACCCCAATCCCCCAAAAATCTTTCTCTTGTTTATACGTAATTCACCAGGCCTAACTATCAGTCCTTCTTCGGAATCACTCCATTGACTGGAACAGGATGCTGCAGCTGATACATCTCCTCATATTTTTTCCAGGGAGTTGTTTTATAATAATTCTCCGCAAAATATTTCATGATCTTATCTAATGAGGCGGGATCCTGGTAACTAGGAATAGGTTGGATAACATTCAATTGTTCATCAAGGAAAACTAATGTGGGATACGTAAACCTGCCAAAAAGTATTTCCTGCGCTAATTCATGATACCCGTTTGCACCGGCACGAACAAATTTGTATACTTTATCTTTGAAATTGATATCCGTTTTGATTTCAGCATCAAACTTGACAGCGTAGAAATTCTTATTGATGTATGAGGCAATATTGGGATTCTCAAACGTAGCCTTATCCATTTTCTTACACCAGCCACACCATTGTGTATACACATCCACGATGATCTTCTTCGGCATCTCCTTGTTTTGAGCCTGTGCCTCTTCCCATGTAAGCCACTTAATCTGGGCTATTGCAGGAAAGGCAGGCATCATGAGCACTAAAAAAGACACTATTGAAATAAAACGGATCATCATCGTCAACATTGAATGTGAACTCAGCAAAGGTAATGGTATAGAAACACAGTTGACCCTACCCCTATCATGCCTAACAGGTCATTTATTAAATATTTAACTTTTATGCCTTAACAACAACTATTCCGAACATCAGGTGGTTAAAAGGAAATCACATTTATTTTTATCTTCAATGTTAAATATTTGATAATCATGGGATTCTTAAGTGATATAAAACGCCTTCTCTGGGTCAATAAAGCTGTAGCTGAATCTGCTGCTGATAAAGTCGTCGAAAAAGGACGTGAGATAACTGACGATATCGCCGATAAGGTTTCCGATACCTGGCATAAAGGGAAGGATAAAGCAGAGGAAATCAGCGATAAAATCGTCACAAAAACCAAAGAAGGGTACAAGGATGTAAAAGAAAAAGCAACCGATATGTGGGATAAAAAAGATGACTGGACTCAAAAGGATACTCCGAAAGAGCCAAATGAAGAATCCACTACTTTCAAAGCCGGTGAAAAGCTCGGAGAAACTGTAGGCAAAGTAAAAGAGGCCGCAGAAGAAACCTGGGATAAAGCAAAAGAACAAGGCAAAGAGCTCCTGGACAAAGCAGTCAAAACCTCCGACAAGCTTTGGGAAAAAGCTGAAGACACCAGTGAAGACCTCTGGGAAAAAGCAAAAAATGTAGCCACCAAAGCCACCGATAAATTTCATGAAGGCGTAGACTCCATGCTTGAAAAAGCAAAGGACCTGGACAAAAAAATCCAGGAAGAAAAAGATAAAATCGATCCGAATGGTGACGGCTGGGCTGACAAACCCATCAGTGAAAAACTTCGCGAGCATGATTCAACACTCAAAGGAAAAGATGATTTTTTTGAACGTGCTGAACGCTTTGCCGAAGGGGACTATTCCATGGGCAAACCTGTCGTGACAAAAAAGAATGAAGAAGAACCCCTTTCAGAAGAAGGAAGGACTCCGCTTCCTCCACTGCCGAAAGATGACATCATAGATGATGCTATTCTTGATGATGAGGACGACAAAAAGTAGTAATCAGTAATCAGTATTCAGTATTCAGTAATCGGTATTCAGTAAAAGCAGTAGGCAATTAGCAAAATTATTTCTAAGTGGCTTCCTTAAATGCTCAGCAACCGCAGCTCAGCAACCGCCACATAGAATCATAGCTCACATAGAATTTCACATAGAAAAATTCTAACCTTTTCTACCTATCCTGTCCTTTCTGCGAAAAATGGAACAACATAGACACATAGCACACATAGAAAGTCACATAGAAAAATAGGGCTTAAGTAAAAAGTCTGAGATGCCAGTTTAGGCAAAAGGAAAAAGCAATACGTTAAATAGGGAAAATCATTTGGTTAATTTACCATAGACAGAATCCCTATGACTAAACTGGCAGCGCAGACCCATTTCCCTATGCCCTTTTTCTTCCGGGAGATATCTTCATATCAGGATTAATGCATTATGTTTGCACCACAAAACAATACAGACAATGGAAACAGAAGTAAATCAGGATAAAGACGAAAACCGCAAGCTCTATTGGTTGATCACCCTGGTCTCCCTGGGCGTAGGCGTGGGTCTGCTATTTGTTTTACCATCCTTTTTCTGGATAGCCTTACCTTTCTTCTTCACATACTTTGTGAAGGCTATCGGAATGATGTAAGGGGATTTTCCTTATCACATCGTTTCGCCTCTCCTCTGACGTCTCACGATGAGGTAATGCGCCGCACCCATTTCTCAAACTCCTCCAGCCCCAGCGCATTCAGGCAATTTATTTTTTTCAACATTCCCTTTCTCGCTGAATAAACTCCAAACTTCACATAACCTACCTGAGCCCTGCTGTGTGCATCCGGATTGATCGAAATCATAACATTTTTTTCCTGGCAATATTCCAGCCACGAATAATCCATATCCATGCGTTGCGGATTTGAATTCAATTCTATCACAACTCCATTTGCAGCACAGGCATCGATTACTTTTCGATGATCAATAGGATAACCCGGCCGAGCAAGAAGCAAACGACTGGTGGGATGTCCAAGAATTCTTGTATATGGATTTTCAATTGCCCGGATCAATCGCGTAGTTGCTTTTGCTTCATCCATTTTGAGATTGGAATGAACAGAAGCGACGATAAAATCAAATTGCTTGAGAATATCATCCGGATAATCCAGCGACCCGTCATTGAGAATATCCGATTCTATTCCTTTAAATATTGTAAACGGAGAAAGTTTCGCATTCAGCTTATCGATCTCTTCCATTTGTTCAAGCACACGCTCAACCTGTAATCCATTAGCATAAATGGCACTCCGGCTATGATCCGTAATGCCAAAATATTCATACCCCTGCTCCCGCACATGCTTAGCCATTTCTTCAAGCGTATTGATGCCATCTGACCAGGTGCTATGATTGTGCAATACACCCCTGATATCTTTCAATGTGATCAATTCAGACCACGCATCCGGAGACGCCTTTTCAATTCCCTCGTAATCCATCAATTCAGGTGGAAGGTTTTCAAATCCATTTTCAGCTAACATCTGGTATGGATTTTTCTTTTTATCCTTTGAAATAGCTTTGGATAATGATTCAAAGAGCGGTTCGCTCATGGTTAACTTCGACCAAAGCAAATACTTTTCTTCTTTTGAAGAAGTATGAAAATGAATAGTGAAACGATCATTATAACGGATCGTAAACGTTGAATCCGATATCTGTTCGAGCAATTCAATTTGTTCCATCCCATGAAATTTCTCCGGAAAAAATTCAGGTGATATGAGACAATCAATCGAACTGATGACAGGACATTTTCTTTCTACCTCACCAACCCACTCTATTTCATACGCCGGAAATTGCGTCTGCCAGAATTGGATGAATTGGTCCAACTCACTTTCAATGACACCATACAGATACCTATCCAGCGAATCCAGGTAATACGAGATCTTATTACACAGATCTTCCTGTGTCTTCAGGCCAAACCCCGGAAGCTTAACCAGCCTGTTTTCTGTACAGGCATAAAGTAATTCTGCAGGTGTTTCGATACCAAGCGCATCCCAGATCGTCCTGATTTTTTTTGGACCTAATCCTTTTATGGAAAGTAATTGCTGAATGCCTATAGGTGTAACCGCTTTCAATTTCTCAAGCGGCTCAATAGTTCCTTTCGAAATTAGGTCCCTGATTTTCGAAGCTACGGATGCACCGATGCCGGGTATGGCAGCAATTTCTTCATCAGACATGTCTGCCATCGGACGATCCCACTTGCGCAGGCTCTGATATGCATTCGTATAAGCCTTGATCTTAAATGAATTCTCCCCGTGCAGCTCCATGAGCGCTGCGAGAAGATTGAACTGAGATGCTATTTCTCTATTTCCCATCAGGCCAAAATTGGCGAAGATCTCCGAATATATGCTTATAAATTCCCATGGAATCGGAAATAAAAACACCTTCGGGATTTGCAGATGAATTTATTAAAAAGGGTTTTGCAGGATCCTGGTTAGCATAAGCTGATATGACTGTAGGCCCTGTCATGTTATTTCCATATAAAGTTAACTGCTCTACAACAGTAAGACCAGAGGTGGATGATAATTCACTAAACTCAGACCCCTGTGCATTTGCAAGCCCTGTCAGATAACTTTTTATGGCAGAGGTATCAACCGCTTCCATTCCGGCAAAATGCCAGATCGATCCGTCTTTTTCCAGCGACTTGATTTGACCTGCACCATACGACCACTCCAGTTTATTCAGATCATCTGCATTTGCTTTGACAAGCTTTTTATCCCTGTACTGACTAAACCTTTGTTTCAGGCTCATGCTGACAAAACCATCCACCAGAAATACTTCAGGTTTTTTATTCACCCTCACATAGCTGGAAGCTGTTCTTGCAGCCTGATCAAATTTGAATCCCCCGATCCAAAGATCAGCTACCTGCTTACTTCCCTGCCAGACCATAACCCTTGAAGCCTGGTCATCCCCTATTTCATATTCGGCATACTTTGCAGGATCGTTTGTCAATAGTCGTTGTGCATTCAATGCAGACAAGGTGTTGATCACAGCATCCACATTTCTAGCAGGAGCAGTTATTTTTCTTGAACCCTGGATAGCTTCCCAACTATCGCCTGTTTTCTTTAATTCGAATTCTTCCGCTTGCGCACCACCGGAAATAAATTTGATCCTATCCACTTTTGCAGAATCTACTGAACTGATCTCCGGATCAAACGAACCTTTTTTATGACCTCTGAAAAGCATGCTCAATCCGAATAAAAGAAGGCATGCACTAAAAATAAAAGCAAGAGTCCGTGTGGTCATGATCAGAAGGATAAATGATTAAACATATTTTTCTTCCATACGCTGAGTGCGATTGCGACGAGCTCTTTGGGAACGCCATATACCGACAACTCCAACAAGCGCCAATGGTAATAGGAAATTAAAATATTTTGTAAATGTCCGTTTTCCTTCTTCCAGGTCTTCGATCGGGCGAAATACAACACCTTTGTCACGAAGCTCTGACAAACCGGATTTATCTACAAGCCATTCAATCGTATTGAGCATAAGATTGATATTATCCGGATTAAGATTTCCTTCCTGCGATACGACAAAATCACCATCAGAAAAAACCACTAACCGGGATTCCTGATTATTCATCAGCCCTTCCACTACTCCACCCAAAGGAATATTAGATAATGGAAAATCAGCTTGTGTCCATTGCTTCTGCACATCAAATTGAATCGGAGGAGTCAATGTACCAGCCTTGTTGGAACTTGTTACAAGCGTGGTAAACAGTGCGCCATCCTTCGAACTAAATTTAACCGGACTTGCAAACTGAAACAGTACGGCTTCAATTCCATTCGTAGCCGGATGATCAGAAAATGTCTTGATCAACGGTAGGTAAGGGAAATTAATTTGCATCGGAATATTGAAATTACCCAGTCGCTGTTGTACCGTCACTTTTCCACATGAATTATCCACTACAAACGTGGGATCAATCATGATGCCATGAGATGCAAGCCATCCAAAAATATTACTATTGACAGCAGAACCGGTAGCCGTACTAAAATCTCCGGTCACTGCATTGACAGCAGCTATTACTTTTCCACCTTTAGAAATATAATCATCAAGCTTTCTGAATTGAGCATCAGGAAAGGAATCCATGGGACTTACTATGACCAATGCTTTGATCCGGTCAGCTATCGGTTCATCTTTTGACAGATCTACATTCTCAACTGTATAAATCACACTCAACCCCTGCACCAGCTGAGGCATCTGCTGCAATGAGGGCTCACCATTCCCCTGCAAAAATCCAAGAGATGGCTTGTCTTTTACACTCATCTTTTTGATAGCAGTTGTCAGATCATACTCCATCGGGGATTGCTGGTTGATAAACGGAAGGACTTCCTTCTGGTCACCTACTTCGACAACTGCGCCCATGTATGCTTTTTTCTGTGACGCTTCATCCTTCTTTCGCTCATTGATCAGAAAAGGCTGTATTCCACTTTGTGCAGCTTCCTGTTCTTTCGCCTGGTCATTTCCCGGATCGATGAACTGGTAATTCACCTTGCCTTTTGAAATATTATTGTATTCTATCAACAGGTTCTGAAAATCCGTTTTTACGCGTTCAAATTCAGGAGAAAGTTTTTCTGTGAAATATGCTTTTACATTGACAGGCTCATCAAGATTGCGCAGTATGGATTTAGTCGCTTTGCTCATGGTAAATTCTTTGTCTTCTGTCAGGTCAAGACGAAAGAAAAATTCCCTTGACAAAAGAAAGACAAGCGCCACAATGCCGATGACCAGTAAAACCGAGAGTTTATTATTTTTCATGATCAGCTTCTTTTGGAAATATTTAATTCAGTCAGCATTAATCCCAGGAAGGTCAATGCTAAAAAATAAATAACATCTTTCGTATCAATCACACCACGCGACATCGATTCATAATGGTTGGGAACACTCAGGTCGGATAATGTACTGCCTATCCATCCGGATTGACTTGATCCAAGTGCGCCGAATATGAACTGGAATACAACCCCTATCAGCAACGCCATCAAAAAAGCTACAATCTGATTGTTGGTAAGACTGGATGCGAGCAATCCGATCGCGATATATGCAGAGCTCATCAGGATCAAACCGAGATAACCGGTGATCGTGCTGCCATGATCGATATTGCCCAACCTGGCAACACTCACATAATAAGGTATTGTAAATGCAAGCGCGATGACAACAAGTAAAAGACAGGCAAGAAATTTACCAAAGACCAATTGATGATTGCTCAGCCTCTTAGTCAGCAGCAATTCGATCGTTCCGGTTTTTTTCTCTTCTGCAAACTGTCGCATCGTGATGGCCGGGATAAAAAAGAACAATGACCATAAAGCCACGTTGAAAAAAATATCCAGGCTCGCCTGCTTGTGAAAGAAAATATCATTTCCCCAAAGCCATGTAAAAAATCCGCTGAAGCCAAGAAATGCGATCAGCAGGATATAGGCGACCAATGAATCAAAAAAGCTATTCAGCTCTTTTTTGGCAATGATCCACGATTCTCTCATTTCAATTAAGTTGATTTGTTATCGATATGTAATGTTATGTTCCTGGGTGATTTAGTTCATCGTCACATTCCTGAAGATGTCTTCAAGTCGTACTTCGACAGGGCTCATCTGGAGCAACATCCATTCTTTTGCAACACAAAGTTTATAGATGCCTCTCGCTGTCTGATTCCCATCGTTGCATTCGACTTCAAGCAGTCTGTGATCTGCACTCAATCCAACACTTGTGACACCGGGAAGTGATTTGATAGCTTGTGTGATCGCTTCTCTGTGTGCACCTTCGATGTCGACCAGGATGAAGCTTTTTCCGCTTGCATGGCTTCTGAGGGCTTCAGGTGTTCCGTTAGCAACGATACGTCCTTTGTTGATGATGAGGATCCTGTCGCAAGTTGCCTCAACTTCCGGAAGAATGTGTGTGCAAAGGATGACAGATTTGTGAACGCCTAATCTTTTGATCAGGTCCCGTATTTCAACACGTTGATTTGGGTCAAGACCGGTGGTAGGTTCGTCGAGGATCAGGATAGCCGGATCGTGTATCATCGCCTGGGCAAGGCCGACACGCTGACGATACCCTTTCGAGAGTTCACCTATCTTTTTATGTTTTTCGTCATTGAGGCCGCACATCACCACCATTTCCCGGATACGTTGATCCAGCTGGCTGCGTTGAATGCCTTGCAGCGAACCACAAAAGCCGAGATATTCGATGACCGGCATATCATCGTAGAGTGGGTTGTGTTCGGGAAGGTAGCCGATGGAGCCCCTGAGGTTGTTGCGGGATGTGGATTTGCCACCGATCGTGATCTGCCCTGAATCCGGGGTCAGGTATTGGGTGATCATGCGCATCGTGGTGGTTTTGCCTGCGCCGTTGGGTCCGAGGAAGCCAACGATCTCTCCAGTCCTGACTTCGAATGAAAGATTATCGACTGCTTTCTGGGTGCCGTAGGATTTTGACAACCCTTCTATCACAATATCCATATGTTCTGTCTTGTGTTTGTTAATCTAAATTGAATAAAGACCAATAACCCGTTAAAAAAGAGCGCCAAAATTATAAATTTCTCTAATCTTGCTCCCTGTTAACGACAATATACATCCTTATGAAAAACTTACCTCAAACGATTCTTTCCCGGTCCTGTTTTATGGCAGTGCTCTGTTATATTTTCATTATGAATTCGGGATGTAATTCGGCCCCAACCCCTGTTGCGGGAACAGGTGATCTGACCGGTTTTGAGCTCACTGAGATACCTGGCACTACTGCCAAGACAGCCAAGAGGAGAGACCCGAGCGGCCAGGTGGTCATGGAAGGTTTCCTGGATGCCGACAAGAAGACCGGCACCTGGCTTGAGCATAACAATGAAGGGGATATAAGCTTAATGCAGAGTTATCTGAATGGTTTCCTCGAAGGCCCATCGCTGAAGTTTTCATTTCGTGGCCAGATCGATCAGCGTTCCAACTATCATTTAGGCCAGCTTGACGGTCCATGGGTCCAGTATAAATTCGGCAAAGTGATGGAGACGCGTGAATATAAGAACGGAAAGCTCGAAGGCCCTGTAAAGCAATACGATGATAAATCATTCAAGCTGCGCCAGGAATCTGAATATAAAAACGGATTGCAGGATGGCTACTTCAGGTATTATGATGACAATGGCAATGTGACGATGGAGTATGTGTATAAGAATGGGGAGAAAGTGAGTGGAGGATTGGTGGAGAAGAAATAGGCGGAGGGTTTATGTTTAGATGTTTTCTATGTGATTTCTCCTTTACCCCCCACCCCCTGAAAAAAGGGGAGTTGCAATGTTTTATTTTTCTATGTGACTTTCTATGTGTGCAATGTGTCTATGTGGTTCCATTTTTTTCTAAGTGGCTTCCTACGTATCCTTAAGTTTCTAAGTGGTTCAAAAAAAAAGTTTAAAAGTTTAGGTGGTTAGAATTTTTCTATGTGAATTCCTATTTGTCTATGTGACTATGTATCTATGTATCTATGTGGCGGTTGCTGAGCTGCGGTTGCTGAGCTGTAGCACATGGATGAGCGATGCAAGTCGAAGTGTAGCAGTTGGATGAAACTTCCAGGATCAATGTAATAGAGAATGGAATGTTGAAATCGGTATTTGGCAATATTTGCGGATTCATCACAGCTGTCCTCTGATAAAAGTTCTATTTCCTTTAGTATGCAAACAGGGACACAGTATATATTGTCTCTACTACAACCTTGTGAGAATAATGAAGTGAGTATGGTGATCAGCAAGTACTTCATAGATTCTAATTTACTTCCATTTTGGCAAATGCGTTTTAACGAGCCCATTTAAGCACCCTGTAAAGTGAAATATTATTTCATTTCTCTTGTTGGGGCGTTTTGCAACTGCCCCAACATGTGCAATGCAGGTCGGGGCGTTTTGCAACCACCTGACAAGAGAAATGCAGAATTAATCCTTTTTTACACTTTTTAATATTTCCAAAACACATTCTTGCTCCGCGTGCATGCAATTTAGCGTATCGCTGATGATCATTTATAACCTGATTACAAAAAATGAAACACCTTATTATACTTTCCGTGTGCTTATGCATCCATCACGCACTATTCGCCCAGGGAATCTCATTCAGTGAGACCGGTGCTGCACCGCATGCCAGTGCAATGCTGGATGTGCAATCAAATACCAAAGGTGTCCTCATTCCGAGAATGAGCGTCGTACAACGTGTAGGCATTGTCACACCGGCTATAGGATTATTAGTTTACGAAACAGACTCACAATCATTTTGGTATTACGATAGCATAGGCTGGGTAAATCTAATAAGCGGGAAAAGCGGTTGGTCATTGTCAGGAAACAATTCAGGCATACAGGCTTTCCTGGGGACGACCAACAACCAATCGTTGTTATTTAAAGCAAATAACCAACAGGCAGGTAAAATTGACTTATCCTTTCTAAACACATCATGGGGTGCCAATGCAGGCTCGTCAATAACTATCGGAACAAACAATACTGCTTTAGGAAGAAATGCATTGTTTTCTAACACAACCGGTATTGCAAATACTGCCGGAGGTGAAGGTGCACTATTTTCCAACACGACTGGGTATTACAACACTGCATTTGGAATGGAATCTCTTTATACCAATAGTACCGGATCACTTAATACATCCACCGGGAGCCTTTCTCTAAAATTTAATACAACCGGTTCCGAAAATACAGCAAGCGGTTACGCCGCTTTGTATTTGAATACCACAGGGTACAGTAATGTCGGTATTGGGACACGAGCACTTTTTTTTAATCAGACCAGTCACAACCTGGTAGCGGTGCCCACGGAACTTTAGCGTTGGCCGGGAATACGTCCGGTGATGATAATACGGCTATTGGATGGCATGCCTTATTAATTCAATCTGCCACCGGGAATACGGCCATAGGAGCCGAGGCTGGCGAAAGTTATGATAATGGTAATAACAACACGTTCATCGGCCGACAAGCGGATGGGAATGCAGCGGCGTTTACCAATAGCACCGTTGTGGGTTATAATGGAACGGTCACTGCAAGTAACCAGGTACGGATTGGTAATAGCTCTGTCACTTTGATTGGCGGCTATGAGCCATGGTCCAATATCTCGGATGGCCGGTATAAGAAAAATATCCGCGAAGATGTAAGCGGTCTTGATTTCATCCTGCAATTACGACCGGTGACATACAACCTGGATATCGACGGCATTAACGAAATGTTATATGCAGATCGGGAACAACAAGTTTCAGATGAAAATCGGATTGCCATAGAGCATAAAAAGGCCATTCGCAAAACCGGTTTTGTGGCGCAGGAAGTAGAGACGGCTGCCTTGCATGCCGGATATGATTTCAGTGGTGTGGATGCGCCGAAGAATGACAAGGATTTCTATGGACTTCGTTATGCTGAATTTGTAGTACCCCTTGTCAAAGCAGTGCAGGAACAGCAGGCGATGATTGAAGTCTTGCTGACCACGGTAGAGGAACAACGTGTGTTGTTGAATCGCTTGCAGATGGAGTTGCAGGCAGAGAAAGCGGATTAAGTTCTCTTTTACGAATGCAAATTTTTTTTTGATTATTGGTTGGACTAACAAGGTCTAAATTGCCATGTGTTCCTTCCAGGGCTTGTTACTTTTCACCTAATGCTGCATACCTGAACAAACGGAAACGATAGGTCTGCTGATCGCGAATATTCTTACCGAGAATGCCATGCAGATGATCATCCCACTTTGTGTATTGTTCAATAAAACGATCTGAAGCAGCCTTGTCTCCCTGGTATTGAATATCCAGCACTTTCGTTAAAAGTTTTCCAATTACGCTATGATATCTTTCATAATCGATCGTAAGTTTTTGTGTGCTTGTATTATATGCTAATAATCCATTCTCCATGAAAAAATTCCATTGCATTAATTGCATAGTTTGATAAGGCTGGCTACGGCGAGGTTGGTTGTCCAGCAGGACACGCCTTATTCCGGAAGCGTAAACCGACCGCAATTGATCTTTGGTGTAATAACCTTTTTTCTGTAGTGCTTCAGCCACAAAGAGTGAAACAAGGTCTGCTTTCATTTCTTCGTATATGTCTGCGTTTTCCTGCAATACTGCATCTAATTCTTCACCGTTTTTCGTTCCGTCTACACCCAGGTAGTGGCCTATCTCATGCCAAAGTACTCTATAAAAATTACCGTCAGGCGTAAGATCATTCCCCTGGTCCGCGATAACAGCCACCTGAAAGCCTTTGAGACTGGCATTAAAGATCTCGGGGTTTTGCAATATGTTGGCGCGGATCATGATCGTGCGTCCATACCGGCGTGAATGTAAGCTCTCATTCGGAAGGATGGTAGCGGTATTTCCGCCTCGCGATTGTGCAAAATCTGAAATGACATCATATACACCCACTGAAATATCTTCCTTTACGTGTTTATGATTTTCATACGGCAAAGAATTCTCCAAATCCTGCATTCCGCTCAATGCACGTTTCAAATTTGCAGTTTCATTTGGACGGCTTTTCAATACGGCAAGCGAAAAGAAAGTTTTTACTCCATAGAGGGGATCATCATAGGTTTCGTAAGAACCGATCTGGCTGTTTAAATTTTTGAAATGACCAGTTACCCACGCGGCATCACCCGACTCATAATCATTAGTAAGTAAATCCCTACTTCGGTTTCTTAAATAACCTGCATACTCCGCATCATCCTTTTCCACTGCTAATGCAGCTTCATTTAACAGTGCGTAAGCACGCAGAAGCTGATCAGCATATGCTATTGAATACGGAACAGCATAAAACGTTTTAGGATTTACCTTCAGCCCTTGCAATTCCCTTTTCAGTCCAATATGAAGTGCATCCAAAGCAGGATACTGACTCAGTTTCTTTACGTCTGATTTAATGTTTGCAGCAGTAGCACGTCGAACCACCGTGCGTGGATGCAAAATTGAATTCCGGGAATCAGGATTCGCCGCCAGAAAAGCATCAATTTCTTCTTTCGTTGCATCTGCAGGATACATTCCAACCCCGGCTGGCTGATTTGTTATGGGTAAAAAAGGTTCGCGTTTATTCTCAAGCGTTGTAGTAATAGGTCCCTGGTTAAGACGATAGAGAGTTAAAAGATTTTTCGTTGCAGTTGGAGAGCCAAGGCGCTTATCAAGTTGCTCGAGCTGTTGCAGTGATGATACTGATTGTGGATGGCGCTGAAGTTCGTAAAGAGATTGAAAGATCCTTCCTGCCTGGTTCAGCTTGTCGATTGCAGACAATTCTCCATTACTCAATCCGGAAAGGTCAGGTGAAAGGTAAGAGGTTTGTATCTTATCAATTATGGGTTGGCTTGTTGCGACAGGCCAATAGCCGGCTGGAAGATCTGCATATTTTTTATTACCTGTTTGTGCCTGTACGAAGCTACAAACAGTTGATAGCAACAATACAAATAGAAAATTCGACTTCATAGGTTTAAAGTTTAACAATTAACAGGGAATTAATTTTAAGGCAGAATGGGAGCAATATTAGTAAATCTATTTATCTCTACATGAAACGCCAATTTTCCTGGAGACTTAATAGGTTTCAGGATAATAAACTGTCTGCCAAAGCAAAGCTTAGGATAAGCAAGTAGTGAAGGCTGGTTATTAAAATAATAAACAGAGGAATAATCAGCCTGATATCAACATGAAGGAATGTAGTTCTACTTTTTTAAAAAGCAGATTATTGTTTTTGAATTTTCGCTGTTATAAATTTTCCTTCAACAGAAGTGACTTTCACCACGTATGTACCCGGACTTAGCTGATTTAACTTAATCTGGCTTACCTGATTTTCAACCGTGATTACATTCTCACCCAACGTATTGAAGATTTCAACTTTATTAATATTCTCATCGGAATCAATGTTCAGGATACTGCTTACCGGGTTGGGGAATAATTTAAGATTAAAGGCTTGGGGTAAATCAATAGTGCCGGTGATGTCAAGATTTTGAAAATACTGCATTACACCATAATAGTCGCCGACCAGTAAGTCCTGGTCACCATCTCCATCTAAATCAGCAAATTCAGGAAATGCGTAGTTATAGCCTGAAACCAACCCGAAAGGGTTCATCACCTGAGATGCAAATTGGGGATCAAGTGCTGTTCCTGTATTTTGAAAATATTGCATCGCACCATAATATTCGCCTACGAGCAAATCCATATCCCCATCATTATCCAGGTCAGCAAAATCAGGAACAGCCACTTTATAAGTTGATTCTAACCCAAAAGGGTTCGCGAATGGTCCTTCAAATTGCGGATTGGAAATGGATCCTTTATTTCGAAAATATTTCATCGTCCCGTAAGCTTCACCAACGAGCAGGTCCAGATCACCATCACCATCCAGATCAGCAACAGCAGGTACGGCCACATTAATAGTTGAAACTAAACCAAATGGGTTCATCTGTGGTGCAGCAAAATGCGGATTAGTAATGGATCCTGTATTTTCGAAATACTGTATGGCACCATACGATTCACCCACGAGTAAATCCATATCACCATCACCATCCAGGTCAGCAAAAGCAGGAATCGCATTGTAATACGTAGAGACTAAACCGAATGGGTTCACCAGTGGTGCTGCAAATTGCGGGTTAAGCGCTGTCCCGGTATTTTGAAAATATTTCATTACCCCAGCATATTCCCCAATGAGCAGGTCCAGATCACTATCACCATCCAGATCCGCAAAGGCAGGGAATCCAAGGATAACCGTCGATTCCAAACCAAAGGGATTTGCAACCGGTGCAGCAAACGACTGCGCATGGGCTTTGCTAGAAAATGAAATGCCCATAAAAACGGCGGCCACTCCCAAAATTTTCTTTAGCTCTGCATGAGACAGCACAACTGCTAATTCCTGTACCAGTCCTTTTATTTTCTGAATAAGCTTTTCAATTTGAGCTCCGGCCTCCACGCGATGATACATGATAAGGTGCTTCAACTTCTCAGCTAAGACTTTCAGCTGTCTTTTTTTTCTACCAAAATTGTTTTGTCTCATTCCTTTAATAATTTGCAGTTAACAACTATGAATTATCCTATCGGTTTTGCCCAAAATGTTGCCTCCGGGGTCATTAATCCGTAAGTATGATCAGGCGTACTGGTATTCAAAATGTTTGGACGGATCTTATCCCCGAGAATTTGTACATCATATATTTCATCCAATGAACTAAGATAAGTGATTTTCCCTGCAATGCTGCCGGTTGGCAAATGAATGACCATAATGCCGGAATGTTTTGCTTTTTCAGCGAAGTCAAGCTTGCCAAAAGTGGAAGAATTTTTCCTCAGTTTTGAAAGCCCTATAAAAAGATAATCCCTGTACAGGGACATTCCTCTTACAAATCCATCCAGCTTTACGATCACATCATATTTCCCATTATTAAGATTGATTTTAACCAGTTCACCGGTTGCAGATAAAAGCACATATAAATCATTGTTAAATAATCTTGGTGTATGAGGCATCGGAAGGTTGCCTGCAATCACTTCACTGGTTTCTACATCAAAAATGACTCCCGTGGTGGTAATATTTTCCCTCCAACTCTGGAAGCTATTTCCCTGATTAAAAGCAGTAGCATATTTAGGTATTCCCGTTTGCAATGCCATTCCATTCAAATGACACCGGTCTTCAGATACCATCTTATCAATGAAAGGAGGGATCCAATAGGGAGAAAAATTATAATCATCATTGATCTTGATAATGCAGGAGAACAACGTGTTGACGGCGTAAAGACTTCCATCAGCGCCAAAACTTAAATCGTGTATATCTAACGGCCCCGTATGATAGGTAATCCTTGGCATGTATAATGCATCATAGATATCAGGTGATTTTGGATAATGAGCGGCGAGCTCTTTGGAATTGGAAAACACGATGATCTCATCTTTACATGCTAATGCCAGCTTATCTTTTTCTTCATCGATTGCCACGCCCATCGGTTTTTCGAAAGTTCTGGGCAACTGGACCAATGAATTTTCATCTTTGGGAGAAAGAAAAATTAATTTGCCGGCCTGGTACGTTGAGATGACAATACTACAATTCAGACGAAGTAATAGCTCAGGAATTTGAGGAGTATATTGACAACTGAATGGTGCTAATGAATTTTTTATGTCCATGTCGTTTGCGAAATAATTCTAGCTTTCATGAAATAGATTAGTTTGATTTAATTTTATACGTTAGTTATTAATTGAGCTTTTATTGGCATTTTGATAACGCTATAGGCTGTCTCGTAGCCCATGTTAGGCGATGCTTTTGGCTTAAGAATGCCGCTAATCAGTGGCCTAATCACTCATTTTTAATTTGGCCAAATACTATTGACTTATCCAATAACCGTCCGGGTCCTGAAAGAAGACTTGCTTAATGCCATCTGCCTGAATGTTGATTTTATGATTTGCACCTGGCCAATCAGAATACGCAATATTCATTTTATCCAGATTACCAACAAATGCATCAAAAGACTATGGGCGGCTGGACTCTCGCCCCTTTTTGCTAACAACTTGTTAGTGGATCTTTGTTCATTATCCGTCCTTTTGATTTCTAATTGTCTCTGCAAGCACATTCATGGTGTTCATTGATATACGCTATGCTGATTTTACAAAGCTCCTCTAATATCTGAACGTTGATGTCTGAAAGTTTTTTAACATAAATACACGATTTTCCTATTTTGAATTTTCCTAAATCGTTCAAAAGTTCTTTACTTTTTTCGGTTGGCGAATAAACATACAATGAAAACTCAGTTTTCCTCGGCGAGAAACCTATAATTGGACAGTCTCCTTCGTGTCCGCTTTCATATTTATAGTGATAACTACCAAATCCAATGATGGTTGGACCCCACATTTTGGGTTCAAAACCTGACCATTCCCGCATTAAATCAATCAACCGAAAACTATCGTCTTTCTTTTGCTGAGTGTCAACATAAGAGTTAATGAAATCAGTCACACTTACCTCTGTTTCAGTTGTAATATTTTTAGCCATAAATATTAATTGTCTGTCTGTTTTCTTGTTTTCAGTTTCGTTATTTACAATGCCTGATGATTAAGGTTTTGGACAGTGGAGACTCAATGCGGATATCTTCGGGGCAGCCGTAATCTGTTTCAAGATAATAATCTTCGGGTAAATGGCTATCCATCAGTGCCTGATACCCATGTTGCGAGAGTTTTTGGCTTAAGAATGCCACTAATCTGACTGCTGCATATCAAGCTTCCTTTTAAAACAGGACAATAGCATTCACCTGGCCTTAATATCTTGGGAACTCTATTGTAAAAGTAGTCCCCTTGTTATGTTTACTGATAAAAGTAATTGAGCCATTTAATAGCTCTACATATTTTTTTACAATGTTCAAACCAAGTCCTGTGCCCTGAATATTTTCTGTATTCTTTGCTCTGTAAAATTTACCGAATAAATATTTCTGTTCTTCATCTGGTATTCCGATCCCTTCATCTTTCACATTAACAGAAACAAATTTATCGTTGACTTCAATTAAAAATTGAATTTCCTTACCTTCTTCTGAATATTTAATAGCATTTGAAAGAAGGTTTAGAAAAACATTTCGTAAAATTCTCTTATCCTGCACAACTTCCTGTTCTCCCTGATGGAAAAATATTATGCGTTGCTCTGGCTTTAACAATCCATTTACTTCCTCGATGATATCCGCCGAGAATTCAATCAGGTTAAATGTTTCTTTTCGTATTTCCAATATGCCTTGTTCCAGTTTATCAAGTGAAAGAAAATCATTTAATATGTCTACAAGATTATGTACTGATGATTTAATCCTTTCACTATGCCTGTCTCTCTTGTCTTTCTGTTCAACTAGTTGATAAGAGTCAATAAGTGAAATGCTTGAAAGTATTGCGCTCAAAGGTGTCCGGAATTCATGCGAAGCCATTGAAACGAAACGTGATTTCAATTCATTCAATTCTTTTTCACGTACAAGTGATTGCGTGAGCTCCAATGTTCTTTCTTCTACCTTGGCTTCAAGTTCTTCATTCATATTTATAATCCGATCTTCTGCCTGTTTGCGCTGCGTAATGTCTGAGCGGATAGCGAGATATTTAAATGGTTTTCCTTCCTCATTCAGAAAAGGAACAATGGTGGTGTCTACCCAATAAATAGTTCCGTCTTTTGCTTTATTCTTCAATTCACCTTTCCAGATATGACCCCTGGCAATGGTTACCCACAGATTGCGGATAAATTGTTTGGAATGATATCCTGAATTAATGAGCCGGTGATCCTGTCCTATTAATTCATCCTGACTGTATTTTGATATTTCGCAGAAGTTATCATTTACGTGTTTGATGATTCCCTTCTGGTCCGTGACAGCCACAATAGCGGCTTCATCCAGGGCGAATCTATATTCCAGCACTTCTTTAATGCTTTTTTGCAGGTCCTCTTCAGCCTGTTTGCGGGCCGTAATATCACGGAAGTTGGTAACAATACCTGAAAGATTGGGGTCATGAAGCATATTGGTAACTATTCCTTCAAGCCAGATGTAATTTCCGTTTTTGTGTTTTATACGATACGTGAGATGAACGGCCTTTGCAGGACTGATAAGCACCTGTTGCATCAACTCTTTCACATTCGACAGATCATCGGGATGGATGAGACTAAGCGTTGTCATATTTTTCCGCTCTTCTTCCGTCCAGCCTGTGTAGCGCATTGCAGAAGGACTACGGTATACTGGCTCAAACTTTTCATCCAGCAGGGCAATGACGTCCTGATTATTTTCCACCAGGGCCCGAAAGCGATCTTCACTCATTTCTAATTCTTTTTCAGCGCTTTTTGTCCTGGATTTTTGCCTGAAAAAAATTACAGTTGTATACATGAGTATACCCAAAGCCAAAATCACAAAAAGTACCATCCATGACTGTACTTTGCCAAGGGTTTTATTCATCTGCCTTTCTCTGTATTCCAGTAGAAAATTTGTTCTTTCAATACCTTGTTTTGTGAGCAGGTCAATATGTTGAAGTGCTAAAATATGGTCAGCGGCTTTATGGTGAATTATTGAATCGGGGACATTGCTTTTCAGCAACCAGGACAATTCTGATCTAACCGCTATATCTAATTTAGTTGCAAGCTGAATATTTATCGAATCCTTTACATTTGATTTCAAAAAATCCAGTTCCTGAATTATGGAAATGCTATCTGTAAAAAATAATTTATCCGTAATTAAGTTTTTTTTGCTTTCTTCAAGCAGTTCAGGAGTGAGAACGGCAGCGTTGTTTACCTGACGTAAAAGATTAAGAAAACTACCATACACAAAATTGCTCCTGTATGTAAGTGCTGAAAAACGAATTAATTCCAGGTATGCCTTACTTAAAAGTAAAGAGACCATACCAAACAGGATTAAAGTAATACAGTATGAGAAGATGTTTTTTCTTATGGAAGTTTTTAAATTCACGGGTTGCATAGAAAATAAATTAATTGCGCCGTTGGTGCCAAGCCGATTAAATGACAGACCGATCCCTTAGATATCAATCCGTTGAAAACGTATAAGTATAATTGATGCAAACTTCATCGTCCTCACAAAAGCATTTAACTTTCTTTATGATGACAAGACAATGAGGCAATAAATGTGAAGGCAAAGATTCTTTTACATAAAATTTGCCTGAATCAAAAGCTTATTCTTGTTCTAAAATATTCTCTGGAAGATACAAAATATTTGTCTGATTTACAAGTAGATATAACATACGATCTGGCCGCCCACAGGATTTCCGCCATTGACTACATCCAAAGTGAGCATCAGCCGTCTTATCCGAGCTGCCACTCGCTATCCACTTGCCATCAAAACAATACGCTACATCATTGACATCATTTGCATGTTTTGAAATGTCTGAAGAAGTGTGCCAGTCTCTACGATTTTTTTCTCGTCATCTACATTTTTAATAATGCTTATATTCTTTGTTTTTGTTCGGTGATCATAATGTCTTATTGTAAAATCCGTGCTCTACTTTAATTCTTAATACAACGCACACAGAATCCATAAGCACGGTGTTCGGTGATCATAAGTGCATCGCTGATATCGAAGAAGAGATGCCGGGAGGCGGTACCATTCCTCGTACTGGACCAATAGAGACCGAAGGAACCGTCACTATCAACTAAACCATTAATTCTGATGCGGTAGCCCGCCCTGGTCAGCTTAAGCGGGGAAGCAAAAGCACCGGCTTCATCGTTGCTGCTCCAGCTTAGACGTTCAGCCTCCCATTCAGCTTCAGTAGGTAACCTGTAACCACTTGGACAAGGATCGTTTGTGCCAGTAATCGCTTGCCATAAATTAATGTTTTGAGGACTGAGCCAGTCAAATGGTGATCCTCCTGATATTATAAATTTCCCATCCCAGGTATTTCCGGCATTGGGCACAGCAGTATTGGCAAGGCCGGAGCTATGAACCAGACTGGTGCGGCACTGATGACCATCCGCAAACCGGCCCCATTGGTATAAATCGCCATAAGCGTTTTCATCCAGGCTACTTGTAGCTACCTGTGTCGCCCCTAAGTTTCTATCCATCCAGGTTCTACCTGTGGTTGAGTTGGTTACTTCCACAATTAATGTTGGGTTGGAAGGGCTGCATGGTATAAAGCCGGAAGGGTATCTTGGCCCGGTGCCACAACTTTCAATCCAGACATATCCAATATAGTAATTAAGACAGTTGGTGGTTGAGTTATAAATAACCAACCCAATGGCCGGAGAAACGATTGCATTTCGTTGAGAAGTTGTCATTCGTGGAGGCAGAAAACCCCTTGTAGTACTTTCTACGTCTAAAACAGCAGATGTATTTGGTGTAGCGGTATTGATACCTACACGCTGCGCATTGATAAGCGCAACAATAGAAAAAAAAGTTAGAAATAATACTAATCGCTTCATGACGAATTGATTTTGTTATTTGTATAGAATGTAGTTTTATTTGAAAAGGTTTTATTTTTCATTAGATGCATTTAACCAGGGCTATAGCCGGTGGCAACTCCATGATCAGGCCTTCCAGATCGCCTCAATACCTTTCAAGATAATAAACTGTCGTTAATACTCTACACCCACCCAATAATGAAGACTGGGCCATCTGCTGGTCTATGTCAGGTAAATACCAAACCAATATTCCAAAGCAATTTGATTAATTCCATTTGCTGTTGTCCACCAATCAACGGGATAAGCAAAATCTCCATGTGTATGCTTTGGAATTTGCTCTTTCATCGGAACAAACACTTCTAAATGTCCAGGACACTCTGGATTCTCAAGAATACTTAAAAAACCCAAAGTCTCTAAGAAGGTCTGCCTTTCCTGGGCATTTGATTTTATTATTTTCTCCTTTCCAATCAGGATCGATAGTTTTGGTGCAGTTGTTCTATGCGGTGCAGATAATATCAAAGAAATAATTTGATTAAATATTTTAATGTCCTCTTGGCCTGGTGATTGATAAGGAAGTCTCAAGGATTCACTTAAATAATATGCTAAAGTGACCGGATCCGCATTATTTGAAAGCAAGCCACCATGCCCATATATGACCTGGTTTAAAAACGTAAAGTCTCTTCTTTTACCTTCATAATCACCGCAAATCGTACAATATCCAGAATGCGGCTCAACAGTTTGATCATGCCATGGCATGTTTTGTGCCATAGCAAAAGCAGCAAGGCCGGCACGATAATTTAATTTCCTGTTACTTAATGAGAATAGAAAATTTTTAACGAAAATATCTTTCTTACATAGGGTTTTGACTTCTTCAAGCCAATTCATGCCTTTTTCATGACTAATCTCAGCAACTTCATGAATTAAACCTGATGACTTTATGTATTGCTTTTCCGGCGCGCTTGCTTTATGCAGTTTTAAAAGAATTCTGATTGCCTTTTCATCTTCCATATTATTTTCTTAAATGACAAATAAAATGATCCGAGAGAGTGTTTAATTAATAATTAGAAATTTTTGAACACATCTTCCTTCATCATATTCGAGGACAATGGAATAATATCCGGGAGCAAGGCTAATTTCTATTAAAAATTCATTTGCTTTCGGGCTGCCTGACAATAATAATTCCGAAACAGCAGTATATACTTTATATCCTTGTATTATCTTCTCACTCCTAATGTTAATTTCACTTCTTGCCGGATTTGGGAAAAGCAATACAAACGGCTCTATTTCCGGTTCATCCGTACTGACGATGCATTTAGGATGAGGTGTTTCACTAATGTCGTAATCACCAGTAGTTTTTATGATTTTAAGAATACTCCTTGAGACTCCGTCTATAGTTGTGTACGTTGGTGAACATGTAAACCAGCCGCCATCGTGTGTAAGTATAGCTCCAATCATATTCGCACCTCCCAGCACTGCAGGTAAATGATCAGTGAAAAATATTTCTCCACCCTGCCTGTTAAACCATGCCACAGTCCCATTGGCAGACACACATTTTAAAATGCCGGAATCAAATACACATGTAGAATACGTAGAAAATCCGGTAAATTCTACCACTTCCCTTTGCCAAATTATTGAATCCTGAAAATACTTACGGATGTACTTATGACTTACCTGACCCAGTAAGTTGCGATCCTCTATTGCAACTAACAAGGTGTCATGATCCAAAAATCCAATGGTACCTTTTATAGTATTATAGTGTAAATCAAAGTGCCCTCCTATCTCGAAGAGTGTAAGCAGTTTTTGATCCTGACATCTCAGTACATCGTAAACCCGGTTGGTGGTGAGATTTTTATAGCGCCCAAGAGTATAGAATCGGTTAGCTAGTGATTTTAAAAAAAAGACACTTTCAAAACTGGCTTCCGGCAAATCTTCAGGATCTTTATATAAATGAAGATTTCTGTTAAGTGAATGATTCAGTACCGTAGAAACTATTGAATATCCTGTAACACCTGACTGATATATCCTGCCATTTTCCTGGATAGAATTGCCTGCATCTATAATTCCATAACCAAAAAAACGTTTGTCCTGGTGGATTTCAAGTGTTTGATTATCCAATACAAGATTTATAGAGTGAACTGTTGAATCTGATGAATATCCTGTAGCGAGAAAGCTTAGTGAGTCATAAATCATAAGATCTGATATCACCATGTATTCTTCAGAAGTGCTTATCGGCAAGGTTGTCACTAATTCTCCGCATTCGGAAAACAAATAAATAACATTGACCCAAATGTGATTATGAGAAACAATCGCAGAACATGCAAAATTGCCATTGGGCAATTCAAGTGGAGGCGAAATCCTTTGGACCGCATCATAAGCCAAATGTCTTTGGATAAAACTGATTTGCCCATAGCACCAGCCAGGAAACAGAAAGATAAAGCAGAGGAGCTTACTCATTGATCCTGAGTTTAAAGACATGCGTATACTCAAAATGTGCATCTTCAATCAGGATTTCCCCATCTGATACTTGCTGAAATACATCATAATTATTTATATAGACGAAAGCAAAATAATAATCATCGATCAATAGCCCGGTCATGGCAAAAGCTATCCATGGTGTTACAAATTCCTTACTGGCATATGGAAATCCTTTCTCGTCAATAAAATGTAAAATAATTTTATCCTGGCGGTCATCATCATGGCGAAAGGATGATTCTAGAATACAATAATGGTCACCTATTTTTTGGATATCCTCAAGTTCAATAAACGAAGCGTCATAAAAATTCCAACGTAAAGTATCGTCCCGAAAGAGGTAAATGGATGATTCGGACACTGCAAAGAGAATATCATAACTTACAAAAGCCGTCTCCCTGTCATCAAGTTTTACGGATTTCCTCAAATAATCACGATCAAAATATTTCATGCTAAAATCCTGGCGTATTGAATCCCCCTCAATCTTTCCAAACCAGACATCCTGATTTTCATAGTCGTCATCATAAGGATGGTGCGAACCCGCCACTGCTCTTGGATCATTTTGGTCACCAAGTGGTAATAAATGTGTGTCTTCCGTCTGAATTTCGTGGCTTTCAATTTCCGTGAAATCCTTTGAAAGCGTAGTCAGGATGATCAGAGGGTTCTGGTTAAGATACCCCTTGCTTCCATATAGATAAAGTGTATCATTACCCGGGAATGTACTGAGGTCCTGATACACCCTGATATCATCAAAGCAAATAAAAGTGTCCTTTTCAACCATCCCATTGCTTAAACTAACCTTGCTGAAATGATACGTGCGATACATCTCACCAATGGATTCACAGCCTGCGGATTCCGCTACAGAAATGAGATAGATGAAATTGTCGTCTATTGCACTCTTTATACGGTATGATGGAAGGTAGTAGGAACCTGCATCCGGGTTTTCAATATTTAGTATTTCTGTTTCTCGTTGAATCGTACCATCGACATGCATCCAACGCACAAAAAGATTCATGGATAGTGTATTCACATTCGTATTCAGTCCCGCTGTAACAATAATACTGTCATTAATCGCATAGGCTTCCGGCATGTACTCTTGCCAGGCCGACTTCAAATAGAAATCATCTTCAAATTGTAGTAATGGTTGCTGGGCATTCAATGCTGGCAAGGGCAATACACTTAAAAGAATTATTTGTAGCGAGAACAACCGAACTTTCATCATGATATTATGCCACTCATTCACAAATAACTTTACCCGTTTCAACTAAACGCCCATCTTTTACCACGCTCCAAAAGTAGATGCCCGGTGAGTTTAATTGTGCAGTGAAATTTAGATCTGTCAATTTGAAAGATTGAATTACTCTCCCCACGCAGTCAGTAATGGTAAATGTAGCATTCAACAACTCTTCGCTGATGTTAAGTGTAAATAAACCCTGAGTTGGGTTCGGACTTACTGTTAGCGTATAATCGTTTTGAGGTTGTTTGGTACCGGAAATAAAGTCAATAAAAGGACAGTCCAGGTTTTCAGGAGAGAAGATACTGTCACCGGTTTGAAAACAATTGAGATGAGTAATATATGCTCCGCCTGAAAGAGAACCAAATTCAGGTTGAAATTTCAATAATCCATTGCTGCCTCCGATTCCCTCAATGATATAGTTGAACCAGTCTACCCCACTGTCACCAATGTCTAAGACAAATCGTTTTGCCGGAACACCGAAAACCGTTATTGTGTCAATAGAAGCAATGACCGTAATTTCGAAATTAGGCGATTGCAAAGGAGTTGTATCTCCAATCTGCAAATTAAAATCATAAATCAATCTTTCTGTGGAATCAATGCCTGGCAAATGATACACTCTGTTCAGCAGTGTGTCATAGCGGAGAAATGCTGGTCCTACACTATCATAATAATGGAAAGTCAGTGGTGGCATCGGGTAGCTTAGGTGGGCTACTCTCCTGTTGTGAAAAGTACTGTATAGTTTAAAATAAGTTAGTCCGTCGATAATAGTATCACCATGTATGATGTATTGTTCGTCTGATGAATGGACAAATTCTTGTCCCGGCTCGGAAGTTTCCTGGGTGTGATAAACCCATCGCGAGCCATCTGCTAAGAAATTTGCTGACTGTGCGTGGCTGAAATTTGTCAGGAGGATGAAAAGAAGGATAGCGATTCCTTTATGCATAGTGTGTGAAATTAAACATTGCAGCCAACTTTTAGTCACTTCAATATGTTCTTCCCTGCTTATTGCAATCTATATGTCAATTTTAATTCTTTACGAACCCGTACTGCAACTCCGCCTAATATTCCGGGACTATATGAAATCCCTGCTGTCACAGTTTCAAAAGCTGACACTGCCGATTGCCCGATTCCGCCACCGGGATCTTGTATAACAATAATATTCTCAACAGTTCCCTGTTCAGTTATTTCGTAATGAAGAATACATACGCCCTGAATACTATTCTCCCTTGCTTCTGCAGGATATTTGAGCACTTCAAACATTGCTGTAATAAATCCATCATGACCACCATCTAAATATGCTGGTGGCTCATCCAGATCAATATCTTCAAAGGTGCCATTAATTTCTACGAGGCAAAATTCAGTATCACTTATTGACGTTCCTTCTTCTCCTTTATGGCAACTGATACTTGTAAACATAAGAGCAAATGCTATCCATTGGAAACTATTTATTAATGGATTGCGAATGGCAAAAGGAAGATTTGGTTTAATGTCCATGTTGAATTAATTTAAAGTATTATTCTACTCTTTTTTATTGCATAAGATGCTTCTCACTGTTTTATAATCTTTCCTGTTTTAATTACCGCTTTGCCCTGCTGCACCTTATAAAAGTATATACCTGCCACAAAAGGCGCTGTGTTTATTATGGCAGAGTTTCTAAAGGTGTGATTCAACATTTCCCGTCCAAGAAAATCGTATAGCGAAACGAAAGACTGTTCGCTGTTGGGGAGTTGTAAAATGAGATGAGTAGAAAATGGATTTGGAAATAACCTTATATCGGCTACGATTGGCTTTGATACATCTGAAATAAAAGTACTATCCGTTGTCGTTGACCAGAATGAGGTATCCCGGTTTTCAGTTTCATAAAACGAATAATACCTGGATGTAATGACATCGGTATACACAGAGTCACACAAAATGCCGGTTCTTTCGAAGATGGAATCAGTTAGTACGCTGTCTTGTCGATTGGAATAGGAAATGAGAAATGAATCTGTTTGTGTAATAAGATAATTTTCTGTTGAATCAGTCATGGTAGTTGTAAAGTAATAAGCATATTGAATAAAATGCGTAATGGTATCTTCCACTGCTGATGTATCAATATCAATAAAGGCAGATGGGATTGAAGAATTATATAAAAGCTGAATGGTAGTAAAATTTCCAACCGCTATTATATCAGGCTTACCATCATGATTTATATCTCCTGAGGTTAATCCTTCAGGGGATGGATGCTGTGCTACCGATACCTGGTAAGTATCGTAATCAGTATAATTACCTGCAGCATCCGGAGACCAAACGGTGATAGCATCCCATCCACCATGATTCATAAAGATTTCTGGTGCGCCATCGCAGTTGAAATCGACAATCTCAATATTCGAAGGAATCTCATACGCAGGCGTACTGATCGCTTGCTTAAGCAACCGTGTAAGTGTATCCTGATACCAAATAATCAAACTTGCCTGTGGACTATTCCCACCTTTGGAAGCCGCCACATCATTATGACCATCGTTGTTCAGATCTCCAATAGCTATTCCGTTAAGCGCACTGAAACCCATTCCACCAGGGAAATAAGAAACATAGTTATTCAAAGTCCCCCCTGCATTTTGGGTAAAAACATGAATTCCTCCATCAGATGCCCCAACCATATACACCACATCATTCAAACCGTCCGAGTTTACATCACCTATTTCCAACTCATCATACGCGGAAAGAGGCTTGGCATAAACACTAGTTGTAAATCCAGCTTGTGCCTGATAGAACACACGGATATAGGAAGCCGACGAATGACCCACTACGATATCATAAAGGCCGTCATTATTGATATCTGCTGCTTTGACATCTTGCACACCGTTACCGCTATAATAGCTCACCCATGAATTGAGAGTGCCGGATGCATTTTGATGAAATATCGCAATACTATCTCCGTAACCAATAATGATGTCATTTAACGAGTCATTATTTACATCCTCAATATCTATAGCTCTTAGTCCGGGATAGTTCTTTGCATAGGAGTAATATTGTGTAGTTGGTAAAGTTCCTTCCGCAGATTGAATATAGACTAACAACTTATAATCAAACTGATCGTCAAAATAAAAACTTGTTCCGGCAACGACATCTTCCAGGCCGTCATTGTTTATGTCTCCTACTGCCACTACTTCGAAGTGAGATCCCGGAGTACTTAACGATTGCCCGCTTTGAAATAACACTTGCGTATAAGTCGCCAATGGGAGGAATAGAAAAATTCCGAAGGAAATGCAATGGAAATAACTCATATGCTTCATGCTGATTAATTTAAGTTGTGCTTAAAACGATATGTCGATTTCCCGGAATACTCTCTTGTTTTTCGACCACTGCGAAAGTCTTTAATTTTCTTTTAGCTGAGATATCGAAGGGTTGCTGGACTTATTGCCAGCATGTTCCACCACTTTATATAACATAATAAAATTTACTATAGCCAGGAATAACATGGGTATCCTTCTATAAATGAAATCGGTAGATATAAGTCGTTCAATTAATTCTAAAGAAAACTTCTTATCGAGCTCAACCTGAATAGGGATTTGAATAGTTATAGTTGAAACAAGAGTTATAAAATTAAATAGTAATGCCACCCAAACTAACCATCTGGGTATAACCATCGGTCGCAACCACAACAATAAAACCTGAGGAATAAAGGATAAAAGAAAGAAAACAACAAACAGAGGAATAATCAGCGCACTATCAATATGGTGAAATTCAGGAAATTCATTTGGGCCTACTGCACGCCAGGTTCTGTATGCAACTAACGAATTTACAATACCTCCTCCAAAAACATAGAAAGTTAACAGAATATATACTGAAAATACAACAGCAGAAATTTTGTTCTTATTATCCATTTTATATTATTTCTTCGTGTACTTAAGTATTGGCACCACTGATAGCAGTGGTTGCATTCAATACCTCGGCAAAATCTGAGCTTGTATTTTGGTAGCTCAATTCTTCATCCAAAAACCATTTATTGAGGAATTTGTTCTTGCAAAATTTCATTTCCTGCTATGTCAAAGTATGTGCATGTCATTTTATTCATTCTGACAACCCATCTTTCAATCCCAAATGTTGCACACATTCCGATGAAAGTCAGATAATCTGTTTTTCCCTGTTGATGCTCCCTTAATTCCTTTTTGAATTGTTCAGATTTGGAAGTTTCTGCAATTGTCAATTCAGCGTATTTTGCAGGCGCTGTTGTCTTGTAATGATTTACACCGTAAAAGTCGGTATGCCCGTCCGCTACATAAGTTTCATATAAGGTAACTCCCAATTTTTTAATCTCCTGAATATATGCAGGAAAGTCTGCACCTGATTTTACTTTGCTGTGTGCCGCTTTGACTTGTTCTACTGTAAACATTTTATTCTGATTTTTAACGGTTAAACTACCTATTGAATTACGTTTAATCGATTTGCCAGCTCCGGCTTTTGGAATTACTCCGAAATCCGGATCCCATTTGCTTGGTACACAATCTTATTCCCACTGAAAACCGTAATCACATAAAGTCCAGGCCCAAGGTCTTCGGTACTGATCTTTACATGGCTTCCTGAAAAAGATTTTTTCAAACGCTGCCTTCCCTGCATGTCAGTGAATTCCACACTGGCATTCAACTCCCGTTCAAATTCAATTGTAATCTGATCCTGGAAAGGGTTTGGATAAAATGAAACATTCGAATCGTAATGGACAGTTGAAACAGCATTCGGAGATTCAAAATCTGCGACCCATGTCCCTCTTCCAAAGGTGAATATGAAAACTTTTTTATCAGACTCACGGATCTTTATTTCATTGATCTGAACATTTGGCATGTCGATCTCTTTTGTCCATGTCAGGCCTCTGTCCAACGTCACATACAGACCACCTTCTTTTGATCCGACAAATATGATCTGATCATTTCCCGGATATAGGGCTATACACTGGATCGTTACATCTGTCAACATTGAGACCGGAATATCCGTCCATATGGAGTTTTGGTCAAAAAGATTTTCGCAATAACTGATCCGGTACGGAGGTGACCGGTTAATCAGATACAACGAAGAATCATTATCGGGATGTGTAAAGCAGCGCCACGAATCAAATGGAGCCGGTCTGCCAAATTCAGAAAGCGGTAATGCAGTTGCAGCATTTTTTAATACAAAAACAGAATCACTATTGGTCCAGTACACGATCGGATCCGGATTATCACTACATGCAATCGTTACATCTGCATATTCATTTCCATATGAATGAGAAACCGGAGTCCAGTTGTTACCGTAGTCAGTCGATCGCCACAGCATATGAAATGTTGGAAAATACAATTGACTGTCATCAGCGTTGTTCATCACAAACGGATGAATAAACATTGTACCATCGTCGACATAGCCGTCATGATCTGCGTCCAGTTGATTTAATATGGGTACAATATTGAGATTGGTTGTTGTCAGTTGATCTGATCGGTAGATGTCACCGTATTGAGCACAGAAATATCCAATGTCCGGATTTTGCTTGCTGATAAATGACCATCCTCCATCGCCTGACAACATATATCGCGACTGTGTTAGATTCTGAATAAAACGTGAACCAAGATCCTGGTATCCCTGCAGGGTCTGAATGCCGGCAGCCGCATGATCTCCAAAATACGCCTCCTGCGAAAACAATAATGTATCAGCAGGATATTCTACATGAAAAGAATTGGCAGTAATGGGATCTACTTCAATCGTGGAAATTCCAAAATCACTTGTCACATACACTTTCCCCGGCCGGTGCGGATCAAAATTGTAACTACGCAGATCATGACCGCCTATGGCACTCTGCCATGTAAGTCCACCGTCCTGGCTGACGCCTGGTGACACCGTACCTGCAAGTAAAAAATCAGGATTGTCCGGCTTGACGGCCAGCCTGAAACCATAAGGAACTTTGGTGAGATGGGTCCACGTCCGCCCTGTGTCAATACTTTTATAAAAGTCGTATCCTCCAAAAAGATATACGGAACAATATTGAATGTCGGGGCGTGATTGACAATATGCAAGCCGCGTATTATATCCTGTTGTTCCGATTCCGGTGGACTGGACAAACGTACCGAAGTCACCTGTAGATGATCTCCATACGGAACGGCTAAATCCGATTTCCAATATTCCTGTCGGAAGTAAGATCATATCATCAATCTGGCTGTCCGATTTAAACACTAATTGAAATGTGGTACAATTATCAATAGTGCGATACACTGCTCCTCCGCTTGTTGACGAATTATGCAGGACGTACAATGTATTTGCATCGAGAGGCGAAGGAAGGATCTTATCCACACTTCCGAACCTTGGAGTTGAAACAGAATTTACGTTTGAAAACGTCTGGCCAAAATCGACGGAACGATAAATATCAAAAAGCAGCCGGTTATTCTCAGTGATATTCACCCCGGTGCTGTAATAAAATTCGTTTGCCCGGAAAAAATTTTGCGCGATCGAAGTGACCCGCAATGATCGTGCAGTATCATTGACAGGTTGCCAGGAATGAGCGGTATTATGCGAGATCCATACACCTCCGTTTTGTGAACCGGCTAGAATAAGACTTGAATCGGTCCGGCTGACAACAAGACAATTGATCGCACCTGCCTGGTAACGTAAACCAATGTCAGTATAATTTACAAGGACATGTGAAAATGGAATATCCGCATTGACAGTTAATTCAGTGACAGGGGATTCTTCAGGATTATGATCATTTTCCTCTTCGATCTCCCATCGTTCGTCCTCAAGAGCTTCATTTTTATTATAGACCAGCGTCGAAATAGATATGCCTACAAGGCAACAGGACAGAATAGTGAGGAGTTTAAGCATGGGTAGTCGTTCACAGCTAAGTTATTACGAATTGTTCAGACTGTAGAATTGGCTTTGTTGACAGAAGCTATTTCCGTGCTTCCGGTTTTGTCTTGTAATTGATTTCCTGTGTTATTACAGTTCGTCAAAAAGAAAAATGTCATTACTGCAAAAAGTAGTTGTTTCATTTTTCGTTGGGTTTGTCCTGAAAAGCTCAAGATATACAATCCTGCGTATGTCAAATTAAAACTGGCATGAAGGGAAGGATCCAATATGTAAGATTGAATGCCTATGAATTTGATGAATAGGATAACTATTTTAAAGTTTGCTTTTCAAATCCATCATTCCGTGCAACACTCTTTCAATTTCAATCTCATTTTTTGAAATCTCCCGATAGAAAATAATATGTTCGCCACATTTATAACCGAGAACATTTAACGAAAGGATTTCATACGATTTTCCGAGATTTGGATGATTAGCTAAATCCATGCACGAAGCTATGATCAGGTTATAATATTTCTCAGCCTGATTTCTCGACCATTCTTCAGCTGTGTAATCCCAAATTTCTATTAGATCCTTAAGCGCTCTTTTTGTAAAATGATAATTTGCCATTTATTTTTTCCTGGCTTTTAATTTTTCCAAAAACGCTTTGGGCTCAAAATCTTTAGCAATGCCACTATCTATTCCTTCCTGGATAGCATTTCTTAAAGCAATAATTCTGTTTTCTTCATCTTCAAGAAGTCTAAGACCAGCACGCACCACTTCACTGGCATTATTAAATCTACCATTCCTGACTGTGCTTTCAATAAAATCTTCAAAGTGATCTCCCAATGAAATGGATGTATTGCGTCCCATGTCTTTAATTTTTAGCTAAGTTACCAAATATTGGTAACTTTTCCAAATCATTATTCCCACAACCGGATTTGTAATGGCGGTACTTTGGTCTTGAATGCGATCCGATCAGTTCTGGGAAAATGAAGGTTCGATAGGTGGAGGTCCACTTTTGTCATTCGTCGGTGTAATAAATTGTAGCTCGAATTTCAATTTGATTCCATTGAATTCATTCATTTCAGCCTCGCTAAAATGCTTTGAAAAGAGTTTAAATCTTCTAAAATACTCCAGCGTATCATACAATTTCATAGCAGAGCTCATGGGTATATTTTTGTTTTTTATGCATTTCCGGATGATTCTAGCTCTGGTCAATTCGTCATTTTCCATGATAGAATTTAATTGTTGAATTTCTGATGCGCTATACCTTTCCTTTATTAATTCGGAATTCATTAGTTCTGGCCAATGCTGGCGCGCAGAAAGAATCACATGAATATTTCGAAAATGACCATTTGCAAGCACATATTTCAGAGGCTCAATTCTTTTGAATTCAACATTTCGAATTGCCGCTTCTTTCCAAAATCTTTCGACATCTATACTGACTGCCTCATTCCAATAGATCAAAAACCCAGTGGCTACAGCACCCAATGTTGATGAATTACATTGCTTCTTATATTCATTTTTAAATTTTTCCAATGTTATCCTGTCTTCTCTGGAAGCTCTATAACGCCATTCCTTTTCATCATCAGTCATATATTTTGAAGTATTGGTGATATCATCATTTATATCGTACAAGACTTCAATTTGAGCGAACAGTTTTAGTATTCTGGATGTGAATGGCATAGCTCTAATAATCGGCTTTGGCGCTTAGGGTAAAAGCGAGCATAAATAAACAATTCATTACGATTAGTTCTACTACATCCTAATCCCTGAAACACCGGACAGAATACCCATTATGCTTATTTATGAAGCCGCTGTGCAAGTCGTCATTCGAGTAACTCAGATCCCGGTAGATTGCGGAGGAGCTTGAGGTGGACGTAGAACTCCACCAGAATCCTTGGGCAAGAGCGCCGCTGAATGTGCCTGTTTGTGAACGGATCCCGCCAGGAAGACCTGTGTACCCGCTGCTGTTAGTTGCTCCGGTATTAGGAGTCTGCCAATGTGCAAAGCCGGTTTCTTTCATCGCTCCTCCGGCGACAGATGTACCTCCCAAACAGATTTCTGTATCGAACCATTCGTCATCGCTGGGTACATGCCATCCTGCAGGTGCCAGGCCTCTTGGGTCATTCACTGCATACCAGTTGTAAAGTTTTCCGTATGTGGCTGCATATGTGGCCGAGTCGTTATTATAATAACAATAAGCTCCGGTCAGTAATCCTCCCCAGGAACCATCGCTTACCTTTGGTATCGGGTCGCCATTTCTATACCTGTCTACATCCAGGTTTTTGACAGCGCATATCTCGCTGCAGATAGTCACAGTTCCGGAAGGGGTTGTGCCACCCATCATGTTAGTCCAGCTTAGGCCATTGAATACCTGCAGTTCGCCTGCAGGGGCAACACAATTGTTGCACCATATCATTAATCCCGCAACCGGATTTGTGATAGCGTTTCTTTGGTCTTGTGTCATACGAGGAGGCAATAAACCACTGGTGGTAGAGGCTATATCCAATTGGGCGGAAGATGTTGGGTTAGTGGTTCCAATACCCACCTGAGCAGAAATATTAACGGTGAGAATAAAAGCTAAAAATAAGATTGAGGTTTTCATATACGATTTTGGCAAAAATACTTTTTTATTATAAATGAACCTTAACGACGAATTTGGCCATGCACAAATGATAAAAGAATGTAGAAGTCCGAAAGGAACAGAAGAATACTTCGGCTAACGCTCAGCACAAGCATCGATCAACGATATTTGAAGTCCGAAAGGAATGAGAAGTTGAAGTACTTTATTTCATGATTAAACATTCGTTGATCGATGTTCTTCTGTTCATTTCAGCATTCTGCTTCGACTTCATAAGCAACTTTGCCACCTCCTTCAACATCACCTATTTCCGGAATACCGTCGGCAAGACCTCCTAAGATGTTTGTCCAGGTGAATCCGTTATAAACATGCAGCTGACCATGGACTCCACAATTGGTGCATCAGATGACTAATCCTTCTACCGGACTCACTATTGAATTGCGTTCCGTATCGGACATCCTTGGAGGTAAAAATCCTTTTATGGTTGAAATGACATCCAGTACAGAGGAAGGATTTGGGCTAGTGGTTCCAATGCCTACCTGGGCATACATATGAGTGGAGCAGATGAAAACGAATAATACGATTGAGGTTTTCATCTTAAGTTTTTTTAAATGTAGTTTTTTCATTAGCAATGGAGGATAGCGATGATTAAGGTTATGTGTAAGTCCTGTTTTGTCTGTTTGTAAAATTGTCTGGAAAGTTATAAATTTACATAAATGTCCTTAAAACATGAATTACAAAGTGTCATTTCAGGAAATGGGTCGGTTAGCAATGGAGAAATTATCCAAACAATCACCGACTACCTTAGAGGAAAAAAGAAAGCAATTTCAAAAGTTGAAAAAACGGGCTTCAACAAAGAGCAGGAAACGCAGGGCCTGATTGACCTTATTGAAACCAAAGGTCTTTGGTATAACACCCTTGACGAATCCAAATACATCGGAGAAGGAGCCGAGCAAAAGATCTACGAATATTCCAATCCAAATTTTGTAATAAAACTTAATGACAGTATTTTTTATGCTTTCTGGGAAGACTATTTCAATAGTCTTTTAATTCATAACTATTTCTTCCCTCATTTAGCGTATGAATTACTAGGCTTTTATAGGTCCGAAGGAGAATTATTCGCAGTTGTCAAACAACCATTCGTCAAGTCAACTGAAAGCACGGATCTAAATAATGTCAGGGAATTTTTATATGCGAACGGATTCGTAAACAAAAAAGAAAATGATTATCACCACCCGGAACTTGGAATCATTTTTGAAGATTTACATGACGAGAATGTCCTTACGGAAGATGGGGCATTGCAGTTTATTGATACAGTCTTTTTTCTGATGCCGTCTTTTTATGAGAAAGAGTAGCGGATTTAGTCTATCAGATTGTCGCGGCACATTTGAAATTGACGACCAAAGTTCAGGATAGTGGCGACTCAATGCGCAAAGAACGAATAATGTCGAAGTCCGAAATGAACAGAAGAACATCGATCAACGATATTTGAAGTCCGAAAGGAACGCAGAAAATTGAATTCAAAAGGCACGAACAGCACGTACATAGAAGTTGTTGATCTTAGAGTTGCTGGCCTGACCACCATTGACGAAATTCAGGCTCCATGCCGAAGTGGAACCGATCTCGCTCGAACTCCAATAGACGTTGTCGGTAAAACCACCAATAAGAGTTCTATTCAGGTAGAGCTTGTATAACTCATCTTTACCGGGTAAATACCAATCGATATATCCTTCTAATACTAAATCATTACATATTCTGGCTGCAATATCTGCTGTTGCACACCCATTCACAATATCCATTGTGTTTTGATTTCCTGTTCCAAGTGCTGTACCATCCGCTCCCGGAATACTTGTTCCTGAACAACCCCATTTATAAGCACCATTAGGACCTTGTTCGATTTCAGTTGCTATTAGGCCATGGTTCTCACCAGCCACATAGCCAGGGTCTCCTGCTTGTAGAATATAAGCAACTTTGCCACCTCCCTCAACATCACCTATTGCCGGTATGCCGGCGCTAGGACCTCCTAAGATGTTTGTCCAGGCGAATCCGTTATAAACCTGCAGCTGACCATGGACTCCACAATTCGTGCACCATATTTGTAATCCTGCTACCGGACTCACAATTGAATTGCGTTCCGAATCGGTCATCCTGGGAGGTAAAAGTCCTTTTATGGTAGAGCTGACATCTAATGCAGATGATGGATCCGGGCTGGTGGTTCCAATGCCCACCTGGGCATACATATTTAAGGTGCAGATGAAAACGAATAATACGATTGAGGTTTTCATCATAAGTTTTTTCAAATGTAGTTTTTTATATCAATAGAGGATGACGACGACCGAGGAGATGGGTAGTGGGGGCTAAATGTGCAAATCATCAAAACCTCTGTATTTACGGACTTTTGTCCCCTCGTCAGTTAAATGATTGTCTAAATTCCAGGGGCGATAAATTTGTCCTGGATTTAAACAATCTGTTGAACGACTGCGAATGCTCAAAACCTAATTCGTAAGCAATTTCGCTGACGGATAACTCAGTGGTAGATAGTTTTTCCTTTGCCTTTTCAATCAGCTTGTCATGAATATGTTGTTGTGTGCTTTGTCCTGTCAGGACTTTGAGCAAACTGCTTAAATAGTTTGCTGAGACATTCAAGGTTTCGGCTACGAAATGAACTGTCGGCAAGCCTTTTGCTGTCAAATCATCGCTATTGAAATAGCCGGCGAGCAGACTTTCCAAACGGTCAAGGATTTGGTGATTAGATATTTTTCGGGTAATGAATTGCCGTTGGTAGTACCTTTCTGAATAATTCAGCAAGGTCTCCAATTGGGATATAATAATACTTTGACTGTGCCCGTCTATATTGGAATGATATTCCTGCCTGATGTTATGAATGAGGTTGTTGATGATCCCTTCTTCCTTTTCTGAAAGAAACAGTGCTTCATTTACAGAATAACCAAAGTATTCATAATGTTGAATTTTCTTTGCCAAAGATGTATTCCAGAAAAAATCAGGGTGAATCAGCAATATCCACCCGGTAGGTTTGGTCTTCTGCTCATCTGAATTGACTTCTACTCTGAATAGCTGGTTGGGCGCAGTAAAATACATAATGCCCTCATCAAAGTCATATTCCTGTTGCCCGTATTTTAATTTGCCAACGACTCCTCTTTTGATAGAAACCGAATAAAAACCAAAAATCCCTGTTAACGAATTTTCATCCTGTGAATATTTGAGGGCTGCATGTTCAATAACACTTATTAACGGATGTTCCGGCTGTGGCAGGCCTCTCAACCGATGAAATTCGCTGATTGTTTTTACTCTGATAGGTTTCAGATTTGACATATACAAAAATAGTTTTTACAATGACTGATCACCCAAAATTTCATTACGTTGTCCGTTTATCCAACATGCATCCATGACCTTGATCAGGTTTCCAATGAAAAATGTTTTTTCTACTGGCTTCCACCGCCATTTACCAATAAATGTTGTCCGCTGATAAACGATGATAAATCGGAAGCAAAAAATTCGGCTGCATTTGCAACGTCTTCAATGGTTGCCATTCGTTTCATGGGGTTCATGTCGGAAAGCCATTTCAATGCGGGTGTGTTTCTATCCATCCCGGTAAATATTCCTGCATTAGCAACAGCATAAGGTACAACGGAATTTACCGTTACACCACGATACCCGATTTCTTTTGCCAAAACTTCTACCAGATAATTTGGGGCTTTCTTACTTCCACCGTACACCGCAAATCCCTGAAACGGAAAGGCAGCAGAACTGGAAGAAATATTAATGATCCTTCCGTTGTCTTCCACATTTTTTGCAGCGTATTGCAGCGTAAAATATGTTCCCTTTGTATTTATCGCAAAAAGTCTGTCAAACTGTTCCTCGGTAAAATCAGTTACGGGCACGTCTGCTAATTCAACACCGGCATTTGCCACCACAATATCAATTTTACCAAATGCCTTTTTGGCTTCGCTGAATAGCTTCTCAATCTCTATTGGTCTACTTACGTCTGCCTGTACTGCTATTGCACGTACACCCAATGATTTGATATTTGAAACAACTTCATTGGCAGAATCAATGTCCTTAGAATAGTTCACTACGATATCTGCTCCCAACCTTGCAAAACGTTCTGCTATTGCTTTTCCTAAGCCCCTTGCTGAGCCGGTGATCAGGGCGGTTTTATTTTTTAAGCTTGTCATATGCTTTAATTTTTATTGGATTATTAAGATTTTAAATAAAGATTTGCTCCCACCTTACTCATTTGTTTTAAAATAAATGTAGGAGCTAATCTGCTCATTAATTTCAGCATCTTGCCAAGTCCCGGTGCTATCTCGAACGTGTCATTTATCAACCCTTTGATGGTATCGTTGATGATTATTTCAGGTGATGCTAACAGTTTTGGATTGAACCCATCCACATTATAAAATTGGTCATTTAAAGGCGTGCTTGCGGCAGGTGCTACTAATTCAAAAACTTTAATTTTCGTTTTTTGCAGTTGTACTCTTAACGAAACCGTATAGAAATGCAAGCCGGATTTTGAAGCACTGTATATAGGAGCTATAGGTGATGGCACATAAGCTATCCCGGAAGAAACATTTAAGATAGCCGCGTTCTGTTGTTTTTTTAAATGTGGCAAAAATTGATGCACCATTCGTATCGGACCAGACAGGTTAATGGAAATTTCTCTGTTAATGTCATCTAATCCTATAGAAGAATCGTGTAAACTCAATTTCCTCATTTCCCCCGCATTGTTGATGAGTAGATTGAGTTTGGGAAATTGGGTTGTAACCTTTCTGTGTAGTTCTTGTATGGCAACAGGATCGCTCACATCACTTTGAAAAGTGTGTAGTTTCGGAAACTGCTTTTTTATTTCGTCTAATTTCGCCTGATTTCTGCCTGTGATCAATACTTCGTTTCCCAGGTCAAGAAATCGTTTGGTAAGTTCCAGGCCAAATCCGCTTGTTCCACCTGTGATGAGTACGGTATTATTTTTTAAATTCATTTTGCTTATTTTTTAATGATTATACTTTTATGATCCTTCCTGTGATAATTCCTGAAATTGATTTTTCATAAGCTCTGGCTACTTTCCAGGCTTCAACAGGAATAAACCCCGGGAAGAATGGATGAAATGTTTCTGATTCCATCAGGACATTAGGACTGATACAATTAATGCGAATACCTCCTGGTAATTCGTGTGAAGCGGCTTTTACGAAGCCTTCCACCCCGCCATTTATCATTGTACCAATCGTTCCGCCTAAAATGGGCTCATCAGTTAGCACACCTGAAACCAAAGTGAAAGAACCGTTTGTATTTATATAAGGTAATGCGGCACGAACAACGTTAATTTGTCCCATTAACTTGCTGCCGATAGAAAACGAATAGTTTTCGTCTGTCAGGCTTTCAAATGGTGCTGCTGCCACTTCACCTGATGTAATGGCAACAGCATCAAACGAACCAACGTTTTTATATAATGATTCAAGACTTTTCTTGTCTGAGATGTCTGCCTGAAAGTCGCCCGATGTCCGGGAAACGCGTATTACTTCATGTCCGACTTCCTGCAATCTTTTTGAGACTTCTTTCCCAATCGTGCCGCTTGCTCCTATTACGATAATTCTCTTTTGCATAGTTCAACATTATTTGTTGATGCAAAAGTGGGGAGCCATTATCTGGCCGATGTAACCAAATCTACTTTTGTTGTAGCCGAAAATGAAGAGGAAATTCTGTACATTCAAAGCGCAGCTTTGAAGACACCAGAACGTCGGTCAACCGACGCTCAACTTTACGTTTATTATTATTAATAAAATAAATTTTTTAAACCGCCATGTTCAGCTAATAATGCACCATAGTTGAGCGTCGGTTGACCGACGTTCTGGTGTTCACAAAACTGCGCTTTGATCGGTAGATGAAATCACTCAACAATCGGAAAATTTTATTTTTCACCGAGGGATTTCCTGTTGCACCGGTTAAGATGACTTTCATGGTTCTAGTTTTTTTTCCATGAAAAGGATAATGACCAATTTAAGAAATTTTCCATTTCACTATTATGGCCGTTTAACCATTTGACAACATCAGGAGTTTCACTTGATGCAAACGCAATGTAGGCGTAAGGTTCAACTCCTTCCTCCACTAATTTTTCTGCCTCTGTCTTTTTTTGACCAAATGAGACACTCCATATGGATACGAGCATCAGAATCAGTATAGCTTTTTTCAATTTGTTGTCTGTTTAAATGTTGTCGTAACAAATATTATTTCCACTAGCGACGTAAACGAATGGCAGCGGCGGCTCAAGGCCCAAATCTTCTTTCACCTGCCGAAGCTATGCATTGATTGAGCGAAGGCATGTAGCCTTAATCTGTTTCAAGGTAATAAACTGTCGGGTAAACGGCTATTCGTCCTTGTCAGTACCTGATGATATCATCAGTCCTTAAACATGGGTCACTTACTTTTATTTTTGCCCAATACTATTGACTTCAATCCAATACCCATCCGGATCCTGAAAGAATATCTGCTTAATGCCATCTGCACGAATGTTGACTTTATGTTTTACACCAGGCCAATCAGAATACGTAATTTTCATTTTATCCAGGTTACCAACAAATGCATCAAAGTTAGAAGTAGTCAGTAACTCATCTTTACCGGGTAAATACCAAGACCAAACATGTTATTCAATTCCTATTGATAATAAATATCTCTTTCAAAAAGGTGTTTGTATTATTTGACACATGTAAAATATAAACACCTGATGCTCAATTATTCAGCTTTACTGAAAAATTTCTACCCCATCCATAGGTGTTCAACAAATTGATTCCGCGAATATCAAATATGTCAATTTTGTATTAAAAGTGAAAAGGCTATATAACCAAATTCACGAATACATTTTCTTATGTCAGGCATCATGGTCGATCAAACTTATATATTACTACCTGGTAACTACGAGTTTTGAAGTTATATAGTGAAGTATCATAGATTTCATAAAACTTAATTTAAAACTTCAAATTTCTTATTCTATAGTTTGCTTTTCAAATCCATCATTCCGTGCAACACTCTTTCAATTTCAATCTCATTTTTTGAAATCTCCCGATAGAAAATAATATGTTCGCCACATTTATACCCGAAAACATTTAATGAGAGGATTTCATACGATTTTCCGAGATTTGGATTATTAGCTAAATCCATGCACGAAGCAATGATTAAGTTATAATATTTCTCAGCCTGATTTTTCGACCATTCTTCAGCTGTGTAATCCCAAATTTCTATTAGATCCTTAAGTGCTCTTTTCGTAAAATGATATTTTGCCATTTATTTTTTCCTGGCTTTTAAACTTTCCAAAAATTTAAGGGGTTCAAAATTTGTAGCTATGCCACTATCTATTCCTTCCTGAATAGCATTTCTTAAAGCAATAATTCTGTTTTCTTCATCTTCAAGAAGTCTAAGACCAGCACGTACCACTTCACTGGCATTATTAAATCTACCCTTCCTGACAGTGCTTTCAATAAAATCTTCAAAGTGATCGCCCAATGAAATAGATGTATTGCGTCCCATGTCTTTAATTTTTAGCTAAGTTACCAAATATTGGTAACTTTTCCAAATTTCGGTGAAGTTTTCCGATTTGATGGATACTGCTTTTTAACTTAATGCGATGCCTTCTTTTTTCATAAATTGTCGGTCAAAGCTTATCCGCCTAAAAATATAGCTGATGCTAGCTCAGTTTTTCTTTATTCGTAAACTAATTGACTGTTTTTAAAAACTTGTGTCCACTTTACAATAAATTCTTTATTCAATTTACTCTGTCTTACTGCAACAAAATTTATATACAATGTTGAATCTCCCTGGATTATAAACCACAGTTGAGACTCCGGATTAGGGTCATTGGGAAAAGAGGAAGTTTCAGCTTTAAATATTGTCCAGAAATTTTTAGTGTTTTCCTTTTTTTCAAGAACCTTAAATTTGGCATTGGATGATTGCTGAAGAGCTGATTTTCTAAATTGATCAATGACCTGATCAATATCAGAAACGTGAAAATTATTTTTAACAATACTTATATTTCCTACAATAGTATTTGTTTCAATATTTTCATTTCCAGGTATCATCTTTAAAGTACTGGCCAAAGAATCAATTTCTTCTGAAATAATCTTCCAGTTATACTCTTTGGGCCATGGAATATTCAATGATTCATGGACACTTTGGCCAAACAATTTCATTATAACTATTGAATGAAATATGAAGGATAAAATTAAAATTCTCATATAATTATTTGTTCTCTGAATTTAATCCTCGCATTATTGTAACTAACAGCAAAAGCTATGGTAGTGGTGGCTAAATGCACAATTCTTCTTTCGTCTGCCGAAGCTGCGCCTAGGTTGAGCGAAGATAGCGAAGGAGGGGTAGTCCTAATCAGTTTACTTGTGCTGAGGTTAGCCGAAGTGTTCTTCTGTTCATTTCAACATTCTACTTCTACCTCTACTTCATACTTCCCCTTCCTATTTCGATATTCGTTATTCGTTATTCGTTAGCTGACCATGGACTCCGCAATTCGTGCACCATATTTGTAATCCTGCTACCGGCCTCACAATTGAATTGCGTTCCGTATCGGACATTCTGGGAGGTAAAAATCCTTTTATGGTTGAGCTGACATCCAGCGAAGATGAAGGATTCGGGTTAGTGGTTCCAATGCCCACCTGGGCATACATCTTAGTGGTGCAGATGAAAACGAATAATACGATTGAGGTTTTCATCCTAAGATTTTTCAAATGTAGTTTTTTTATGATCGGTGGAAGGTATCGCTGATGAAGGGTATGTGCTGTGGTGGGCAATGCGGAAATATTCCGGGTAGTCTTAATCTGCTTCAATATAATAAACGTGAGTAAACTGTTATCCTTTGTCCATAGCAGATGTTATCTGCCGTTTGTACTGTTAGAGTTGATCAATGAATTACCAAGTTAATAAATCTATGTTTTAACTTCAATAATTAATATCAATTCTTCTCTGCTGTAATTTTCCTTTATTCCTTCTTTTGAAATCAAATAGTCTAAGATTTCAAACGTGTTTAAATTACCAAACGCCTCTTGTATGCCACTAATAATTGTTTTTAAATACTGTGTACTTGGTTTGGTTGTAGGTGTTAAGTTTATCTTATTTGTGAAAGTAAATATTGGATAGTCGTACTGAATTCCCAAATAAATTAGGTTGCCATACCAAGAAGGATCTTTAAATATTAATGACCCTTCAGAAATTGCATTTCCAAAATCTATGTGTAATGAATCAGAACCATTCGTTTCTTGCTTCACAACATCAATAAATTGTTCAGGAGTAATCAAATAAATTCTTCCAAAAGTTGATTGTTTCGGTTCAAAATTTGTTTTTATGAAAGCCACTCCTCCGTTATCCCATGAATCAGATTCTTTGGCAAAATATAATTCACTTGAGATATAAAATTCTTCTTTAACAACTGGAAGCGATTTATCTCGACAGCCATCATAAGGTTTTTTTGAACCAACAGGCTGACCCCCTCTGATGTAACATAGAAATCGCTCCTCTAATAGGTTTGAACCGTAACTGGCATACCAAATATGCTTTGTTAGTTGTGTCATTTCTTATCGGCTTCAGTTTTTCATTCCTGGTTAAACTACTTCTATAAGTTGCAAGCAACCACCAAGACTATAGGGAGTTGCGGTTCAAAGTAAAAATAGGATAATATTCAAAATTTACTGTCCAAATAACATTACTTACTTCTTCGTCTTCTCAATCACAGGCTTCAGATATATCATCACTTCATTTAAACAGCTTAAAAGCCCCGAATAAAATTCATCATTTTCACCAAGATCCCATAACTTATGATCTTTTAAGGCATAAAGAGTAAAAGAAGGATTGAGGTATGTCCAATACATTCTAAAACAGTTAACCACCCGATATTCGTACCTATTATTTTTTGTATTCAAAAGCTTAAAAATATCTTGTAGTCGGCTTTCTTCGAAATTTAATTCAATCGTAACTCTTCCTCTTTCATAGACTATATTTATTCTGTCCAGAAAGTTCTCACATTTAGCATACCAATGATCACTCGATTGGTAAGGAACAAACTTCTTATTTTTTGAATACTTGTTTAGCTTATTACATGTTTCTATGATAATATCGTAGCTCGTTTTTGTGATTTCAAATTCAAATCCCCGTTGCATCGTTAAACTACTTTCCTTTTCGATGTTGGATGCGGTAATAATGCTTTTTATTTCCGAAATAGCATCTTGAAATATGCTGTCATCATCTTTACCGAGTTTATAATTGTCCCAACCTTTAGATTCTTCGTTGGTTCTTCTGAAAAGAACACCCATTTCACGATTATTACGTTGAGAATAATCATATAGATTTAGACTTCCGATAATAAGATACTTTTCATTATAGAAGCACTTGGCATGCAAATTTGGATGAGATAACAGGTTAAGATTATCAATTTTCACTAGTTTTTGCTTTTCAGATTCGTTGATGTTACCTTCTTTGTATACAATTGTAATTGAAACACCACGATTTGCTGCTGCAGTAAGTAGATCAATAATTGATGGACTGGTTTGAATGTAAGGTGTTATGAAAATCAACTCCCTATCTGCGGTTTCTATGATTTTGATTAAATATGTTTTAAGTTTATCTGTATTTAAAAATTCAGCCATTTTATCAATTTTAGCAATTAGGGAAAGTGAAGAAAACTACTTACACAAAATAAAAATAATACTTTCACAATCCTTTGGAATACAAACTTTTGATGTGGACAAAATTAGGCTAGTTGAATGGAGCTTCCCAACCGAACAACCAGTAATTGGGCCGTCATTTTAGATTGGGTTTTTGAGATCCGGGTTGTCTTTAATAAAATCAGATATTTTCTTTTCTATTTTCAAATCCTTGCTTTCTTCCTTACCTTCTTCATTATTAAATTCTCTTAATTTTCGAAGAAAAATTGCTCTGTTTCTCGCTCCGACAATCTTATATTGATTCAGTAGATTTTCCTCAATTTCTGTGACTCGTACTTTTACTTTTTGTAAATTAATACCATGCTCATTTGTAACACCGTCAAATTCATTTAGAAGAAACTTAAAAGCTTGTGTCGCCAGATTCAAAAACCCTGTTTTTAGCTGTTCCTCCGCAGAATCAGTAATTTCATTGCAATATTTCAACAATGGTTTTTCAATTCCGTTAAGAAATTTAGGTAAGTCTTCAAAATTATTGCACTCAAAATTGTGTGCAAATTGATTTCTTATACTTATCACATGCTGAAGGTTTGAATACGTTACTTTGTCAATCATACCACAATCTGATAATAAATCTATTTTAGACTTTAGACTTATTGATGATGATTTGTTGTCCAAGGCTTTAGTATCCCCATGCAAATCCAATCCAACTAAATGCTTAATTAGTTTTGATGTTAAATCTTCAATTATAAGTGTTTTTTCAATCGCAATCTGTCTGTTTTCAAATGTAGGCATACAATTTTTTTTAAATCAAAGCTAACGACACAAGCTATATGTAATAGCGACTCAATGACCTTATTTGTCAGGTAGTCTTAATCAGTTTCAAGATAATAATCTTCAGGTAAATAGTTATCCGTCATTGCCTATTGCTTAGGTTATGTGTGTTCAAAAATTACTCACTTTGGGGGCGTATTTTTAAAATCATCAATTATTGCATTCAAAATAGCTGTTAATTGATCTTTGCTTGCAGGGATATCTACTCCTTTTGCTAGCGATTCTATGTTTGTGTCTCCAGAGAGAAGTTTTGCTTCAATTTGATTTAACACTATCTGTTTGGCTTCATTAAAAGTTGTGTAATTCACCTCGGTGGCAGTAATTTTAAAATCAGACGGATCTTTATTCATTTGATAAAATTTAACTTTGGGGTTCTGTCCTTTCAAAATAAGTGCTATGATTTCAAAATTTACAAGATCCATTTTACTTCCAAAGTATACTGCATTCAAAGCACTTGGCAATAAATAAATTACTTTATACATTTCTTTATGTAATACTCTCCATTCTTGTTCATGACTCCAATCAATATATTTTGTAGTTAAGTATGCCTCAACAATTCCACTAGGCTCCTCTGATCCATCAAGAAATTTATTAGAATTGAGCTTAGGAACACTTTTGACATAATTCACTTTATGAAGTTTAGAAAATGGCTCCTGGCTTGTATCATACTCTAAACAAAATCCTTTGTGTCCATCAGCATAATGCGCCCACATCAATAAATCATCAAATTTTTCAGTGAAGCAACTTATTCCGATCTTAGAAAAATCTCGATTTCTAATTTCCGTTAAAGCTACTCTCATAAGCATTGAAACATGCTTGTACAGCATATCCTTTGAATAATTCACAAAAGATTCAAAATCATTGGGGTTTTGATTGAAATGCTCATTAAGTGCGTCTACAATTTTTTCAAGATTAATAATATTAAATTTTGTGATAATTTCAAGCCTAACTGTTGTGAAATTAAATGAGAGAAAATTTAAATATTGAGCTAATTCGAAAGGTGCTATATCTCTGTTAATAAGTTTATCATGTAAAGATTTATAGAATTTATTTGCAGGGATTTTAAAGAGTATTTGATTTATTAAATTTTCATCTGTTTCTTCGATTTCCACTGGTTGAGTTGTATCGTATGGATCGTTAAAACTTGCTGGGTCATTAAAATATATACAGTTATTCTTAAGATTTTGAAGTGACTGGAAAGAGAGTGGTTGGTACTTATATAGAAATTTTGGTTTCATCTAACTTACTTTGACTTCAAGTATGAACACAGCTTTCAGGCTATCATCTGGCAAGATGAAGCTAGGTTAGCAGCAGTATATTACATAAACAGAGAGTTGTCCTTGTCCATGATGTCTCTTTTTGCATCATCTACTAAATACATAGTTTTACAACCTGGGCATATTAGAGTGTATTCGTAGTAATAAGTCTGTCCCGGTTTTGCCATTTTCTTTTTTGTTGGTTTTTTCACAACACCTAGCCCACATTTTCTACATAGATCTCCCTCCGCATTTACTTTAATACTTTTGAAACTGCTTTGAATATTGATTCCTTCGCCATTTTCGTCACCTTCCATTTTATTTGACTTGTAACCAGTATCAACTAACAAATTGTCACCTTCTAAAGCTGCTAAGGCCAGCTCATCGCATCTTTCGTTTTCAAGATGTCCTGCATGGCCTTTAATCCAATTAAAGGTAACTATTTGTTGGGCCGAAATAAGAATCAAAAGTCTGTCCCACAGATCAGAATTGACCGCTTTTTCAGTCTTTGTGCGATACCAATTATTTGACCTCCACTTTTCAGCCCAACCCTTTTCTATGCCATCAATTACATAACGAGAGTCCGAATACACATTGACTATTGACTTAGTTTTAAGTCTTTCAAGTCCATAGATAACTCCCATAAGCTCCATTCGGTTATTCGTTGTCAATTCGTAACCTTGACTGAACTCCCTTTTAATGCCTTTAAAGGACATTATTACACCAAATCCACCTTTACCTGGATTAAGTTCAGCTCCACCGTCTGAATACAAACTTATTTCAGGTATCTCATTCCACTCCATGTATCACTAGTGAATTTTTTATTACTCCAAACGATCTAAACTTTAGGGAGTGCCGACTCAATGCGTTTATCTGTCGAGAAACCTTAATCTGTTTCAATAAAGTACACTGTTTGTAAATGATTATCCACAATTACATAAGACAATATTAGCTCTATTTATCTTTTGTACTCATCTTGCATAGCTGCGTTTTGAATTCTGTTATTGATGTCAATTAACATATTCAATATTTCACTATGAATTATTGAATATTCTGTTCTATCAAATATTAGATCATGACCGTGTGCAATCGTATTTCTATAATGAATTAATTTACCATCGATCAAATTTTCTTTTAATTCATATGGCGTACAGTCTATTCCAATTGTTGTTAAGATTTCTCGCAAGATTGAATAGTTTAAATTTGATTCAGTTTTTATGACTTTGTCCGTATTTATATTAGCTCTATCATTAAGTGTTGAGTATATAAAATCAAGTAACTGGACATGAACCGTACTTTTGGATGTTGATGTAAATGATGTTAGTTGTTGTCGAATAGCAATTGCTAAAAAACAATTACTCAACTCATTTAATTTTAATTTTTTCGATTTAACAAATAATAAATATTTCTCAGCTGCTGATTTCGTAAATCCCTCCCAATGAGCATACAGTAATACTGTACCAGCTCTAACAGCTGTATCAACTTTATGCATTGTTGCTGTATTGATGTCATTTTTAAGATTTGTAAGCTCCTTTTTTCTCCATGCCAAATCTGCATCCAATAAGTCTATTAGTTCTGCCTTACTTCGTATCTTCATATTTGAAAACATTAACCCCCAAAGGTATAATTACAGGTATTCTATAGTTCGCACGAACACCACTGCCGGATTTTGACTGATATTCTTCTCTTTCCCAGACATCTTTTACTTTATTAATTATAATTGACTTCGTATTTTCATTTAATGTGAGCTTACTATACTGATTAATATTTCTTCCTAAGCCAACAGCAATTGTTTCAAAAGCAGATAATAAGAATTTTCCTTCGAATCTATCTCTATCTTTATTATATCTTTTAAAAGCCTGTTCCGACATTGAATAATCAAGAATTTCAAATGTCCGCTTAAAGTTCATTCCTTCTTCTTGTAAATTTAATCCCGTATCCTGACAAAGTATTAGCATCTTTTCAGTTAAGTAATCACTAATTTCCTTTGTATATTTGATATCATTTGAATCATATAACTTGAAAATCAAAAATCTTAAAGCGAGTTCCATGTTATACTGCTCATCAATCGCTTTGTCTGTAAGCACAATTGTATTTAGAAAAGGAGTGAATTCAGATAATCCTTTAAGCCATTCATAAAAAGGCTTGTTTAACATTACTAATAAGCAATTTCTAACTTCCTGATCAGAGAGCTTAGATCCAAGTGTATTTAATCTTTGGAAGAGTTCAAACTTGATGGTAGAATCACTTTCTTTTTTTACAATTTTAACATCAATCTTTTCTCTCTTAAATGATAGCCGTAGCGCTTGACTAAAAGAAGTGGTGATATCTTCATCATCCCATTTCAAATTGTTAAGTGAGGGGAGATATTCGGTCTCAAGTAGAATGCTGGGAGGTAGAATTTCTTTTTTTTCGTTTTTCAATATCCCAATAAACTCAAATATTGTCGAAAGCCTTTGCAACCCATCTACAACATCCCATACACCATCTTCTCGCTGGGAGACAAAAATGGATGGAATAGGTATTCCTAACAAGATGCTTTCAATGAGCTTAGTTTTTTGTAAAGGTGTCCATCGAAAAAATCTCTGAAATTCAGGGTGGATATCAAGTTCTCCCTCCTTATACAAACTGATAAGCTCTCCAATTGACATTGGATATCCATCTGTACTAATTTCCTTTTTCTTTATTAGAATTTCTTGTTCTAAGCCCATTTTTATTCAGCTATTGGTAGATTCTAAAGACCAAGACTGAGGTGCAGGCAAGGTGAATAAATCCCCCAGATAGCCTTAATCTGATTCAAGATAATAAACTGTCGGTTAAATGCATTCAACCTTTGCTTGTAGTTGCCGTCAGATGAAGTTTTTTGTCAATTTAGTTCTGTTTTTTGTCTTGGGACTCCATTTTGAAAATACTTGATTTCATATTGTCCAGCATTACTTCCCGTTCCAAAAACTATTGCAATTCCTATTTTGTAATTATAATGGTTGCCCAAATAATCAATTGTTAAGTGCTCAAGTTTGATTAAGTCAAAATCCTTCAAGTTTTGCGAATGAATGTCTTTTTTTACTTCGATTACTACTAAATTACTTTTATTGGTTTCCCTTTTGTGTATTATGATATCAGGGCTTAGTTTATAATTGTCATTTGCATTTGGTTCTTTTCCTATTTCTACAATTCTGTTTTTTGCAATATCAAGGGCCTTTCTGTCATTAGGCTTATCAATATCTCCATTGTATTCTGGGTCAACGTCATATTGTGTAAAAAAAGGCTTAAGATAAAATGCCAAATGCGTTGAAACATTTAGTTCATTCAAACCTCGTCTAAGAGTTTCAATTTCACCAGTTAATAAGATCGAAATAGCACCGTCTAAATTTTCTAAAATAATATTTGTTTCCATTAGCAGTTGTCTAAAAAACCATGACTAAGCATGTATTCAACAATGTCATTCATTCCTCTTTTTTGAAGCTCGGCTATTAATACTTTTGGTGGAGGCCAATTTCTCATATATGGCTTTGAGTCCGCACCTATATAAAGCCCACCCCCAACTCCTTTATACAGTCCTCCATCAACTCCAGTATACAACCCACCCCCAACTCCTTTGTAGAGTCCACCGCCTACACCAGTGTATAAGCCACCGCCCATGCCACTGTAGAGTCCACCACCTACACCAGTGTACATTCCACCACCAACTCCAGAATACAACCCACCACCAACTCCAGAATATGCGCCACCGCCAACTCCGGTGTATAATCCGCCACCGACACCGGTATAAAGTCCACCACCGACTCCTTTGTATCTATTTCTGAGCCACATATTTATATTTCACCAAAGATTTAGACAGTGACTACTCAATGTGCAAATCTTCCAGGTAGCCTTAATTTGTTTCAAGATAATAAACTGTCGAGCATTAGGTTATACGTCATTGCCAATTAAATAACGTTAGTGTCATTTTGTATTGTTTTTTGCTCTTTTACAAAGTTTTTAGTTTCCTTAAACTTTCAATCTGTTTAATTTCCTCGTAAACTCTCATTTCATAGTTAAATGGCCATTCATTTTTGGCTCTCATTCGTATTCTCTCGAACTCTTCTTCTGTCAAGTCTTGGGGTTTCTCCTTTTTCAATTCTTGCACTGCATTTCGTTGTCGCTTTATATGATCAAATTGCATTTCGTAGTTGTCCGGCCACTCAATTAAACTTTGTGCTTTGATTACGCTTTCATAGTCCTCAGTTTCTGTTTTTAAGGATTTATGTTTTATAACTTCAGGAACTTCGGTCTTGTCTCTCCTGCTTGATATCTCCTTTAAATGCTGAATTTCCTTTAAATAAGAATTTGTATTTTCTGGCTTGCTGTCAAGATGAGTGCCTAAGTCATAAATAAATTGAAGTATATCGGAAGGATCAGTCGTTTTAAGCGCATTGATGTTTCTCAGTGGGCCTTCGAGCAGGGAAGAACCAATTGGGTCACAAATAAGTGGCAATAAGGGATAAGTTGTTCCCCACCTTGCTCCTAATTCGAATAACACATATGTAGAAGTTATGCTATGCGATGTAATAACTCCAATGAAAACTTTGGATGAAAATATTTCCTTTTTTAATTGCTCGTCAGTGCTAACTCCAATTGGCAATTTGTAGCCTTCTACACTTGTGCATCTAATCCTGTTAGCACTTAAATTGTATGCCTTCCGTATAAGGTTAATTATTGATTCAGCAATATCCATATCTTGATTGCTGTGACTAATAAAAATATCCATTAAGTGCAGTTCTTTTTTTGGTTGTCCACTTGATTTAGACTCTACATTTATCACAGATTCTGCTTGTGGAATTAAATCAATTTTATTGAGAAGTCTTTCAAGAATTTTAACTCTGTCCATTATTGCATTTTTATTACCAGTCACTTTGTCTTGTAAGCCATGAGACGATTTGAAGGCATGTTTCCATGTTTCTGGTGAAGGAGTTGGACTTTTCAAACTTGAATAATATTCATTTTCCGAAGGAATAAATGATCGATGAATCAATTCTACATTATATTCATGCCATTTCCATAGATCATCTTGCAATACTTCTGCCTCACTTTTAGTTGTTATTGCCTGTCCAATAAATTTTTTCCCAATTCTTATTCTGTCCTCTAGTATTTTTTTGAATTTGGAATGCTCAGGGATTAGTGTAGGAATACTAGATTGGTCGTTTGAATTAGTTTTATCCATTTTGCCCATTAAATCAGTATTTTTATTTTGTTGCCCTTCTTGCTTTATTAGCATTGAACCAAATCCTCCTTCGTTTTTGGTAAGAATTCCTTTATTCTGCAAGCGAATAATTTTTGGAGGTTCAGGACTACTTATGAAGTTCAATTCAAACAATATTTCCAATGCGTTTTTTATTTCATTTGATCTGTCTAAATAATTTTTTGCGCTTCGGTCCAAATCTTTTGTAAGTATGTTTATAATATTTCCTTTTGAACGACTACCAGAAGCAACCAATTCTAATATTAAATCAAATATTTCTATTTCTTTCGATGTGTACATCATTTTCTTTTTATTGATACAACGATCAGGGTCTACTTGACTGCAGGCTTGCTGGCAAGATTCAATTGTGGGAAATTGAACTTACTGGAAGTTATTTTCTAACTCTCTCTTGCTTTAATTTCTCAAGTTTCATCAAAGTTTCTTTTATGGGTTGTTGTGTGATTTTTCCAAATCCTTTATCAAATTTGGCTAGGGTAATTGAGGGGAATGCTAAATGCTCTAATTTCCAGTCGGACATTTTTACTGGCAAGCTATCCTCTAATTCATTTCTTATCATTTCAGCATTTGAAAAAAAAGAAGTGTTATACCGTATAATACTATCAAGTTCTGAGTCGATAATTATTCCTAAATTTTCATTTGGAACCAGTTTGTCGATCGAAATAAAGCAATTCTTAAGCACCGGTCCATTTTCTTTACAGACAATTTTGGTAGCTAGTCCTGCAATTATTTGCAAAGTATCACTTCTTAGTAATTGAAATACTAATTCTATATTATTGACAGTGTTTTTTGATGTGTTTTTGATAAAATATGAAGTTGTAAATATTTCTCCTCTAACGCTAGGCTCTCCTTCTGTTACTTCGAAACTTGATTTATTGTAATAATCTAAATAAAATGGAGTTGAAAATATGAATTGTAGTAATGATATTAATAGAGCAACTCCAGACACCCAAAGGGAAACATCAATTTTCCTATTTTGCTTTTTTTCTTCTGAATCTTTAGTACCCCTTTCTGATTCGGTCTTGGGCTGATTTTGAAAAAATTCACTGTCTTCAGTATTTGTCATAATATTGTTTAATAATTTCCAAGAACTCATAAATATACGTATCCCAACTTCCACCAAACCATCGTAAATCAGCCAGGTTATTACGTTTACCAAATTTTCGTTTTTTAGATACAATGGTCCGGAAAGTTTGAATCCTAATCCAAACCCCTTATCCTCTACCCCACAAAAACAACCCCCATCCAATATTTCCCCTCAAATCCCGTAATATATTTGACAAAACCCTCCTTCATATTACAAATTTGTTTAATGTTTGCAGGATAGAAAAGGCAGAAAAGGCTGAAGAGGTAGAAAAGGATTTTTTTATAAGAACAGGTTTCTTCACCGGGACTCATTTGCCTTCTTCATCATACTTTCCTCTTCAAACGAGCTGCGTTTTCCTGATTTCACTTTTGCTTATAGCTTACTATTTCTTTTTCTTTTTTAATTGTTGTTGTAGCGTTTTGCCTTTTGCGGTAAGGCGGTACTTTTGGTTAGGACTTGTCGGGGCATCAGGAATGGTCATCTCAATGTATCCTGACTCCAATGCCGGTATAATATAATTAGTTCTAAAAAAATCATCGTGTTTTAACTGTAAGGCATTTTGAATATCACCTCTTTTCATTGATCCTTGTAGCATTATCACTACTCTTTTAATAGCTTCATTAGCTTCCCCACTAGCTTCCCCACTAGCTTCCCCACTAGCTTCCCCACTAACTTGTTCCTTTCGCCAAAGTGTTATCCTGAAAGCCTCTTCCTGAACGATATCAGGCTCTTTCAATCCGGCTTTAAGGCAAGCTTTCACCATGTCAGGTATACCGGTTCCCATTCGTTCAATATATCCTGCCAGGTAAAGAGGTTCGGCAATAAGCGGGTTGGTGGGATAGGAAGCATGAGGCAATTTAAGCTTAGAAACCGGGAGCAGATAAGGTAAATGACCCGGATTCCAGATCTCAAGCCGATTACGGAACAACATCCCCTGAACCGAACCTGTGCTGGTATAATCACGGTGAGCAACAGCATTCACAATCGCTTCGGTCACAGCCGTGCGCGGGATTTCGTATTCAGTGGGTACATCCACCGATTTGCTGCGGTCACCAATGGAAAGGTTGATACGGGATAAAACAAAATCAACAGCTTGGTCAACCAATTGAAAAACATCGCCTTTGTAAACCTGGTAAGATGGAATGGGTTTACTTACTTCATTTCCATGAAACAGTGCACACCTTACTTCCGAAGTAATAAACCATTTCTGTGGCTTTTTACCAAACAGCAACATGGCTGCATTGGTAAGTCCTGCATCTTTCATCAGATTTAGGTGAGTAAGTATTTCTTCAAGACCTGATGTCGAAGAAAGAGGGAAGCTCCTTTTTGCACGGGCAACTTCAACAAACCATTTAATTCTGTCAAAATCAACATCAACTATGGATGCTCCTTTACATACAGATGCATCAAAAGGGCCGGAGCGAATTAGTTCTTTTTCTTCAAGCTGGTTTACCAAAGAAGCATATACAGCGGTTTTCAGTTCCAATAAAGAGCCAAATTTTTTCCGGACAACCACATCCTGAGCTTTTTTAATAAGCACATTTTCCTTCGGATGTCTTTCGTCAGTCTGTCGTATAAAAATCAGCCGGGTTTTGTGTGTGGAAGAAGCTAAATTAAATTCCAGTTCGGTAGGCGAAATACCTTCCTTATTTTCAAAACCATATTCCTTTCCAAAAATGCCGAGGTAAATATCAGATTGATTTATCTGATCAAGATAAGCAACAGAAGCTTTTACATCCGATGCAGGAAGCTTCTCGAAAATAAATGGTTCGAAGAACCTTCCCAACAATGCATCGGTAGTCAGATAGTCGAAAAGCATCAGCCTTTCATCTACAAACTCAGATTGAACGCTACTTATAAAAATCTTCAGTTTATTCATGCGTTTACCAGCAATAATGCTTAAAGTCACACTTCTTTGCAAACTTTTGTTTTGTCAGGCATATTTTTAATTTCAAAATCTACTTCAATATCTGTAAAGTTTTAGTTCTAATCCAAGACCCTCATCTCCCGCCCTCCACATTTCCCACCCCCCATCCAATATTTCCCCCCAAATCCCGTAATATAATTGACAAAACCCTCCTACATATCACAAATTTATTTAATATCTGCAGGATAGAAAGGTATAATGCTTCGACCCGCTAAACTCAACCTAGTGCTATGGTTCGACCTTCTACCTCACATCCTTGTGCTATGGTTCGACTTGCTTGACTCATCCTCGTGCTACAGCCTCCCAACCGCAGCTCACCAACCGCAGCTCAGCAACCAGGTAGAAAAGGCAGAAAAGGCGGAAGAGGTTATTTTGATGCGTATGAGGGAATATATCAACCGCCGCGGATAATTGATTTAGAACCATGAGGCTTGTGGGTATACAATGCTAGCTGCATATATACTCTTCATTCAGCGTTTGTCACTTTTCTTTTTGAAGCCGGAGTTTCTTGGGAAGTCTCACTCTCCGAAGCATTTCATTTGCTTTCTCAAGTTTGTCTGGAAAGAGAACAACCTTATCATACTTATCCAGCGATTTGTCAATCCTGACAATCGGAACTTTTTTCTTTTTTAAATCTTTGATATTCATAGTGACAAATAAACAGGCTCTGTTATGCCAAGTGTACTTTTTGTTCAGCAAGTTCTCTTAGTGAGTTGGGGCATATATCAAAACCATTTTCCCAGGCTAACCCTCCACCTGTTTCAATAGCAAGTTTACTAAAGGCAGTAACATCTAAAAGTTCCAGAGCGATACCTCTGTTTAATAATGGTTTAAGATGGATGGTACTTTCAAAGCCATCCCCGAACCGGAGCCAAATCCTGTAATCATTTAAAACTTTATATTCTTTTACGATATTCATATTAGTCCAAAGGTCGGATTTTTTTCAGTCTTTCAGCTTGTTGAGCCTTTTCCCAGTTGTCCAGCAATTCGTCTCGATGGATTGAAGCCCACTCCAGTACTAACGCATTTGCACGTCCTGGAAGTTTCCCATCGATAATTTCAAGAGTCCTGATGTTATATTCTGCCGTATACTCTCCATATTCTGCATGAAAATGTGGTGGATTATGATCAATAAAATACATTTTGATCAGGATACCGTAAAACCGTGAAATTTCTGGCATGGTGACGCTAAGTTTTCAAGAACAAGTGAAAATCATACATGTGACATAACGGTCGAGGCTTGGCGATGTGGTGGAATTTGAAAATCGTCCAACCGGAACCGCAGCCCCATAAAAATACACAAGATGAAGCTAACAAACAAAAGCCAAAGAGAGTTACGTCCACCGAAACCATTGCTGCTAGCGCTAAAATGCCGAAGCTAACAACGTCCAGCCACCATATTACCAAACCGCATGTAATGCGAAGTTGGTGTAAAATAGAAAAGAGCATTCATTATAAATCTAAACGCTGATAAGCAGAAATTACGAACAATAAAATACCCACGTAAAAAGTTACCGCCATGATAAAGTATACTAAACCTGGGCGTGAATCAAAATATCGAGCAGAAGTTTTTTCAATTCTGGATTAAATTCTTTTAATAGCAAAATATTGGTAAAAGAGCCCTGACGCAATTGATATTAAAAGAAACACCCAACACCAAATAAGAAAGCAATCTAATTTGAATGGATTCGGATCATCTTTACTTAGAAGTTGTTTGTAAAATGTGATAGGAACTAATAAACTAGCCATCGCTATTTGAACATAATTTTTAGAATTATCAATATACATTGACATCTTTTTGATATAATAGTCACTGAATTCTTTGTCATTAGTTGGTAACTTTTCAGTTGTTAATTCGCCTGCCATATTAATTTATAATTTATAAATTCAAAATAATTATCGAAGCTTTCGCATAACACCTAAATATAAACAATCTAATTTTCATCAATCATCTGTAAATCATACCGACCTTATTACATTTCCAAATATTCATTTGCGCGGATCCAAATCCGCATTTTTAAGATACAGAGTTCCGTAAAGTTTTAATCCTAATCCAAGACTCTCCTCTACTTCCTCCACAATTCTCCCCCCATCCAATATTTCCCCCTAATTCCCGTAATATAATTGACAAAAGCCTACTTCATATTACAAATTTATTTAATATTTTCAGGATAGAAAAAGGCAAAGAAGGCGGAAGGGGCGGAAAAGCTAGAAGAGGCGGCAAAGGTAGAAGAGGCTGAAGGGGCAGAATGCTTCGACCTGCTTTACTCAACCTCGTGCCACAGCTCAGCAACCAGGTAGAAGAGGCTAATCAATATCAGTCGATGAACTTGTTCGGTAGCTTGTTCGATAGCTAAATCTTTAAAGGCTCGGAATTCTGTTCAGGATAATAATCTTCAAGTGAAGGGTTCCCGGCATTGCCTACATCCGATGTTCGGTAGGATGTTTTTTATCTGATGCCTTTTCCCGGGTCGATTGGTTAATTTCTTTTTCTTTTGCTTTTTAATCCAATCACTAATGCGCAAAAAATCCTTCTCAGAAGGTTGTCTGCCTGTGGTCATAAAATCAATATTCTTTGCTTCCTTTATCATCTTATGCTGCGTTAGTATTGATCTTTGGAATTTCATCTAACTCGCTTTTCTTGTTTATCCCTTCCTCTTCTAAATCGTAATCATCCTGAAGGCCAAGCCAAAACTTAGCAGATGTGCCAAAATATTTAGCGAATCGCAATGCACTGTCAGCAGTCACCCTTCTTTTTCCTTTGAGGATTTCACTGATCCGGGTCTGTGGAATAAATGTATCCTTAGACAGTCGATATGCTGTTATGCCAAGAGGCTCAAGAAATTCCTCTTTGAGCACCTCTCCGGGATGGATGTTTTTCAGTCTGCGCATGATTGACAAACAACTATTTTAGCGTTGGCTTCATTTGATTCTTTTTCAGGTATTCCTTGAATTGAGCAAAGGTCATATGTTCAGTTTCCAGTGCAAATTTTTCTTTGATTTGCCGAAACACTTTTACAGTGTCAAATTTTTTTTCTGTTTTAATCTTCGGATTCATAATATACAATTTCTTTTGGTGAACGAATATCTAGTTGGATATATCCATATTTCAAATTTACAGAATTATACCCACGAATTCTAAAAACATTCACGATATGCTTGAAGTTCCAACTTACGAAGTAATCAACTTTGTTGATTGTAGCTGTGGCAATCTGGCGGCAATCATCTGCACTTGTTTTACCTACAATGTTTTCTTCCAAATATTTTTCTGAAAGTTGAAATGCCTCCTCTGTTACTTCAACAAATTCTAAATGCTCTTTCGGTAATTCATTAAAAAGTTCCCGCACGTTTTTGGGTGCATTGCTTAATTCAGATATAGATAGAATAGAGTAATTATTTGCTATTCCCGCTCCTCATTTTGCATTACATGTTTTTCGAATTAAAAAACCTTCCTGCCTTTACCTGTAGTAATCAAACTAAATAAGCTTTCCTGTATAAGCAGGCTCCAGGCATTTGAACAGTCATCATAACATTCAATCCTTGGAACTAAACCCTGATGCGTGAAACGAAGTTGCGTTTTGTTATTTATTTCAGCTATTTCAAAAATAATTTTTGTTCCTGTCCATTCGCTTTTGTCTTTCGTAAAATTCAGCTTACTGTCGGTGACAAGCCATACTATTTTTTTGCCAGGGATAACCTCCACTAATTTTTGTCCTGAAAAATGAATCTCCTCCATACGATAGGTAAACTCATCATTGAGCTTGTCTGTGTTGCCTTCAATTTCTCCCTGCCACCAACCACGAACATTATTGATAGCATTGAACACTTCTTGTGGAGTTTGATTTACAAAGAAGGTAGTTGTAAAATCTGATGCTGACATTTTCTTTTCGTCTTCGGTTTGTGGCTTGTCCTTGCCATTAGGTTGTCCGATACCGGTGGTAATCAAGCTGTGTAAACTATTTTGAATGTATGTGGTCCATGCGTTTTGACAAATATCATAACACTCGTATTCGGGAACTAAACCCACCTGAGTGAATTGTAGTTGTGTTTTATTCTCCTTTTCCGTTATCTCAAAAATAATTGTATTGCCCTTCCATTCGCTTTTGTCTTTCGTAAAACTAAAATAGTTGTCCATCACCTGCCAGACTACTCTCTGATTTGGAATGATTTCTGTTATTTTCATTTTACTGCGATGCACATCCTGGTAATGATAAGTCCACTCATCGTTGAGTTTGTTTGTGCTGCCTTCAATTTCTTCACTCCACCAGCCACGAACATTGTTGATAGCATTGAATACTTCGCTTGGAGAATTGTCAACTAAAAGAGTTGTTGTGAAATTTGATGTTGTCATCTTGTTTTAATTTGTAGCAGGAAATTATTTAAGCAATACGAATTGTCCGATATGATAGTTTAAATGGGTTGTTCTTGTTAGGATGATGTTTAGTTTGTTGCGATGTGGTTCCCTGATAAAATCTTCGTCAGAAACAGCAGTATGTTTTTCAAACCATTCCTCCGGCTGCAGGCTTTCAAAATTTTGTTTTAACACTTCGCATTGTTTACTCCAATACGCTCTCAATTCTTTTGCAGATGGAATTTGTTCAATGGCTTTATCCGGTGAGTCAAGAAATGTCTTATGCAATTCGGGATATAGCTTATCACCCATGTTTAATAGTATAAGCATATCATCATGCACCGCTATAAGATGTCCCAGCAGGTATATTCCTCTGTTCTTGTTCGGTGCAATTTCCTTTTGCAATTGTTCGTCAGTATAGGAATTAAGCAGTGTATCATAATTTTTTATGGCTGTATACCACCTGTCAAAAACCATTTTTAGTATGATTCGATTTGTATCCATTTTTTTCGATTTGTACTTGTTATACTATTTATGTGGCAAATGTATTGTCTAAATATTACCCGGATAAGGTGTAATATGGACTTTGTAGCGGGTTGATTTGGACAGGATGAATTCCTATCTTTGCCAAAATTATTTTCAATGAAACACCTTACCATATTAGTCCCTGATGGACAAGGCAACAACCTAAGCAGCATTGTGGGTGCTTACAAAATATTTACAAGAGCGAATGCCCAATGGAAGGGAACCCACAAGAAAGAATTGTTTACCATTCAATTAGCAGGTGTTTCAAAAGAAGTGGATTTCTATGAGGGCTTATTTACGGTGAAACCACACACCAACATTTCGACAATCACAAAAACGAATCTCATTATTATTCCTTCGCTGAATCATCAATATCAAAAAACAGTGAAGGAAAATAAATTATTGATTAATTGGATTGAGAAACAATATAAACAAGGTGCTGAAATAGCAAGCATTTGCACAGGTGCGTTTATGCTTGCATCAGCTGGTTTGCTCGATGGGAAAAGTTGCTCTACGCATTGGTCTGCTGCGGAGCATTTCAGAACAATGTTTCCAAAAGTGAATTTGCAAACTGACAAATTGATTACGGATGAAAATGGTATTTATACGAATGGCGGTGCTTACTCTTTCCTGAACCTGGTAATTTACCTGGTAGAGAAATATTATGACAGGCAAACAGCCATTTTTTGTTCCAAAGTGTTTCAGATTGAAATGGACAGGAATAGTCAATCGGCATTCACCATATTCAGAGGCCAGAAGTTACACGGGGATGAAATGGTCATAAAGGCACAAGCGTACATTGAAAGTAAAGTGGATGAAAAAATATCCGTTGAATATTTGTCTGCTAAGTTCGCTGTTGCCAGAAGAAATTTTGACAGGAGATTTATCAAGGCAACCGGAAACACACCTGTTGAATATTCGCAAAGGGTAAAAATTGAATCCGCAAAAAAAGCATTTGAAACCAGTCGCAAAACCATTAATGAAGTGATGTATGAAGTTGGCTATTCAGATGTGAAAGCTTTTAGAGAAGTCTTTAGAAAAATCACAGGAATGTCGCCTATAGAATATAAAGGGAAGTATAATAAGGAGGCGTTGGTTGGATAGAAAAGGCGGAATAGGTAGAAAAGGCAGAAGGGGCAGAAAAGGTAGAAGGGCACTGTTATGCCACGTGTACTTTTTGTTCGGCAAGTTCTCTCAGTGAGTTTATAGTTCTTTGAGGAACTCATCAAAGGATTTTCCTTTTTTCCTTCCAGCCTGGATATCTTTTGCTTCTTCAAGTGCCGAAATAATCTTATCTACTTGTTGTGTGACCTCCTGGTCATAAACCTTATTTACCTTTTTTTTTGAACTTGTAAGTCGGGTTCTGGACAAAGTCTTACCATTAGTTTTAACAACAGCAACTCTGACTTCTCCACCTTTACTAAGCGTCTTTCCCATGATTAATTTTGCTTTTTTATTAAAATTATTCTAGCAACTTTCTAATTAGGAATTATGACCATGATGTTGTATAAGCAGTTTCTACTTCGATCGCTGTCGCAATTTGATATTTAGTTGGAGTTCTCCATCCAGACCTTCCTCAACAATCTTTTGGAGTGTTGAGATACGGACCTCCCTTACATCATTCTCAATCTTTGAAATATTACCTTTATTGGTACCACATCGATCAGCGAGTTCTTCCTGGGTCAGACCTTTTTTTAACCTGGCTTGTTGAAGGAGAAAGCCAATCTTAAAGGTTTCATATCCCCTTTCAAACTTGTCACGCTTTGGCGTACCCTTCTTCCCATATTGTTCATCGACAAATTGGTCAATGCTTTTTAGATTGCTTTTCTTGCTCATATTCCTTTTTTATTCTTAATGCTTTTTCAATTTCAAGCCTCGGTGTTCGTTGGGTCTTCTTCTGGTATCCATTGGCCAATACAACAAGTTGACCTTCATCAAAGAAGCAAAATATCCTGAAGATGTCACTTCCGTGTTTGATACGCATTTCATAAAGTCCATTGGTACCTTCCAGGTGCTTTAGATAATCCTCGGGTACATGTTGTACATATTCTATTAGCCGGAAAGTCCAAAGAATCTTATCCCTTACTTTCAGTCGCTGTCTGGCATAGAAGTCACTGAAGTAAGTCTTATATACGAAGACCGTCCTAACCTTCAACTGATGCATTGATGTAAAGATAGAGGAAGTTGTCTGAATGTACAACTACAGTTTTTAACCCGCACCCAATATTTTCTCACAATTCCCGTAATATATTTGACAAAACCCTCCTTCATATTACAAATTTGTTTAATATTTGCAGGATAAGGACTCTACATCTACAACTACACGTATGACGATTGCAAATATCCTGGGGAGCCATCTCAACCCACAGCAGGCAAGACTTTTCTCCGCACCCTTCGGAACCCGTAAACGCTGGATCTGGAGCCAGCAGGATGACCACTTCCAACTATTAGCCGCCCGCACCGCCACCGATGTCCTCAACGGCACCCCTGTCGTCATCTGGTACGACGAAGACGCATGCGCCGAAGAGATCCTCAGCCAGTACCCCTTCAACCAGCTCAAAAGCGCCATATATCTCGCCGACAGCCACGGTTCCGTAAAATCATCAAACGCCCTCCTCCCCCAGTCAGCCGAAGAAGGCATCCATCACATCGAACTCTACAAACTCTCCGGCGACTACCAGAAAATGCGCATGCCCTGGGCTTCTCTCCATGAAGAACTATGGCCCGGCACCAACCGCTACGACCTGATCCAGAAATTCGCCGGCTTCTTCAATCACAGCACCGTCAACCCGCTTTTCTTCCGATTGAGCAGAACCGTGTTTGAAATATCACCTGCCGAATACAAGCGCCTCAGAAATAAGATCGAACACCACATCAAGCTCAGCAAGCTGAGACAGGACGGATTCGAAAGCCTCGACATGCTCGACGTTAGCCTCCTCGTCAATCACTCCCTCGACTTTGTCAAAAGCGAAGTGATGCAATCCATCTCCCTGATGGCCGACCAGGCAACCGAACTATTGAAACGCGCAGACTGGATGATGCTCCGCTATTTCAATTACGTCAAAGCATACTGGATCAAAGAGATCAATGCGTACGTCAGCAAGATCGATAAGCTGCTCGCACATGCACAAGAATTGAGCATGACCTTCGGCGATACATTCGCATTCGAAAGCAGCATGAGCCATATCGCGGATAAATTCAAGGGCCAGATCAGCCGCAAAGCAAAAATGATCAGCCAGCATCGCAAGGCCATCAAAACCCAATACCTCGAACTGCTCGCAGAAATCGAAACCGGCCAACCGTGGGTAACCATCTCATCATCCTACAAAGAAAATCCATCGCTGAATGATGCGATTCAATTCCTTGGACAGATCAGGACAAACCTGCTCGGTTCAAAAGATGCAGTGGAAACACACATCCGCAGCCAGCTCAAAAGACTGAACTCACATAATGCTCCAGAAAACACAGGCCTTGCCTCCGAATTAAAAGACTGGGAAGATGACCTTCTGAAATGGTACAACAATGCAAATATCTGCGGCTATTTCAAAAAACGATTTGAATCGCAGGCACTCAGCATACATCGCAGCGTGGAAGGTTTAAGAGATGTCAATGCATCACTCACCGGCATTGTGGAAAGACAACATCACCTGGAAGATTATTTTTTCTGGGCCGGCTTCCATGGTTCATTCCCTGAAATGGCGCGCACCATCGTGCAGGCATTGCAGCTCATTCCTGTCAGGGACTGGCTGACTTATTTTGACGAATGGTATATCACACAACTCGTGACCGGCGACGCACTTGAAGTGGAGTGGCCAAAAATGATGGATGAAGATCTGAAAGAAATGATCGAACGTATCCGTCATCATTCGATCGCTGAATTTGAAAATGAACTGAACCGTCAGCGAACGGTATTGCGTGAAGAAAATGCAATGACGCTTCGCAAGTTGGCGAACAACAGGGGAGAAATTAATGATAGTGTTGCGGAGAGGTATTTTTCTGATATGCGGGTTGAGGAGAGAGGGAGGTGGTTTCCGATACAGTTGTTACCGATGAATATGACCGCTGATAGCGCTGATCAAAGTGATGGCGCTGATGTGAATTCCGGGGGTCCAACAACTAAAGTTGTTGGTAATTCAACAGGGAGGCTCAATCAATATGTTCTTCTTTGTTCGAAAGATCCTTCGATGGATTTCAATTGGCAGCGGATACAGGATATGCCTTGTGATGTGTATAGCAATGTACCGCCGGTTAATCAGCGTTATCTGAATGAACGCTTGGAGATGCCGAAGATGATCACGGATTTCAAACTGGGACAAAGCAGTAACAGTGCTGCGCTTCGACATGTGACAAATCTTGCGCGACAGTTTTCACCTTTCCTTGAGCAGGCTTGTATTTATTCTGCACATCGGGTCAATATGATATCCTTGTTGGGTGCAGAGCTGGATCGTCTTGTGTTGGATCAGTTGCCAATGCCTTATAAAATTTCCGAGCGCAGCTTAAATCCTGATGAAAATTATTTAGTGGAAGCGCTGCTCGAACCTAATAAACCATTTGTATTACTAGTCAGGGATTTCTGGCCATCAGGCGCCTGGCCTGACAATAGCCTCTGGCATATCCAGTTCAAAGATGACATGGAATCCCTGGGCATCAAAGTCATACACAGCTGGTCCAAAGGCTGGCTCCTTGAATCCAAGACTGAAGTGAATCGCGTGAAGGATGAGATATTGGATTATGTGGGGAGTTCGTATACGGGGTTTCAGATGGCGTGAGTCGTGAGTCGTGAATCGTGAATCGTGAATCGTGAATCGTGAATCGTGAATCGTGAATCGTGAATCGTGAATCGTGAATCGTGAAATAATAAATAAATATAAATTAAAATCAAAAAGCAAAGACGCGATTAATCGCGTCTTTGCTTTTTGATTTTAATTTAATCGCCATTGTTCGGCGTAGGTTCCACCTACGTCGGGGTGTTTGCAAATTTCAGATTTGCAAAAGGTAAATCATCATTTATCAAAATAATTAATAAAGACGCAAAACCGAGTTTTGCGAACAACCCGACGTAGGCCCAGCCTACGCCGAACAACTGGCCAACGAGGAAATCTACCAACCAAATTCATTTCGTATTTTGACTAAATACTTTTCTAAAAGTTATTCCCCTGCTCCTTGCTCCTTGCCCCCTGTTCCTTGCCCCCTGCTCCCTGCCTTTTTTCACCCAACCCCACTCCATAATTATCAGTCTATCCTTAAAAATTTGAAATCATGAAAGCGATCAATTTTCTTTTCTCACTGATTTTTTGTGGTATTGCCATACAATCCAATGCTCAGTTTTCTGTAGGTCTCCGTGGGGCGTATGTGAAAGCATGGATGGAATATGGAGATGCTGAAGTACCTGCAGGTGCTATCATCCACGTCAAAAGATTCTAGGTTTCTTCGTTGGTGAATTATGATATCAGTCAACATTTCAGTATTGGGATTGAACCGGGGTTTACGCAACGAGGCGCTGCATGTTTTCCGGGATGGGTTGCTTTCGTAGGGGATACAAGACTTTTGCTCAATTATGCTGAGTTGCCTGTGATAGCTTCCCTGAAAATTCCATTGTTCCAAAATAAATTTGAATTAACCTGCAGGGGAGGTTTTGGTGTGTCCAGGGTGATCACCGCGTACCGCCACATGACGAATGCAGGGACCGGCGATCCCCCTGAAAATTTTAAACTGGACATGGAGGCTGCAGATTTGAAAACGTGGGATTACGGACTTCATGGCGGACTGGGATTTGGTTATAAGATCGGAGACAACAGGATGTTTGTAGAAACCAATTATTATCATGGATTGATTGATGTGGATAACTTAAATACTTCAAAAAACAGAAGCTTACAATATAGCCTTGGATATTTGGTGAGTTTGTAGATTTACCGGATGGAAAAAAACGTAATCACCATCAAGGCCAATATCAATGCGCCTGTCGAGACCATCTGGAAAGCATGGACCACCCCTGAAGACATCATGCAATGGAATAGTGCCTCAGATGACTGGCATACCCCGCATGCTGAAAACGACCTGAAGCCGGGTGGAAAATTCATGTCGCGCATGGCTGCCAAAGACGGAAGCATGGCCTTCGATTTTGGTGGCACCTACGATGATGTGAAGACGGATGAATTAATCTCTTACACCATGGATGACGGCAGACATGTCGAAATCACCTTCGAAGACTATAATACCAACGTCCTCGTCACCGTAAAATTCGAAGCCGAAGATGTCAATTCCCTCGAGCTGCAAAGGATGGGATGGCAGGCTATTCTCGATAATTTTAAGAAGTATGTTGAAAGTAAATAAAGGCGGAAGGGCGGAAAGGAAGAATGGCGGAAAGGGAAATTAAATCATGACAAATCATGATCACCATGACGATGCTTCGACCTGCGATTCTCAACCTTGTGCTACAGCTCAGCAACCGTCTGCGTTCTTTTTTTATTATTTAATTTGTGTTAATCAGCGAAATTTGCGACACTATATTTACCTTTTCTCAAAGCTTATTATTTGTAATTCCATATTTCACTTCTTAATTCAGAATTCAACATTCTGCATTCAAAATTCTATGTGGCTTCCTAAGTGTCTTATGTGTCTATGTGGTAAACCTTTTTTTTCAACAGCATGCAGCTCAGCAACCAAGTCGGCCAAACCGACCCTCAACAAGTACATTTCAATATTTGTAATTCCATATTTCACTTCTTAATTCAGAATTCAACATTCTGCATTCAAAAATCTATGTGGCTTCCTAAGTGTCTTATGTGTCTATGTGGTAAACCTTTTTTTTCAACACCATGCAGCTCAGCAACCAAGTCGGCCAAACCGACCCTCAACAAGTACATTTCAATATTTGTAATTCCCTATTTCACTTCTTAATTCAGAATTCAACATTTTGCATTCAAAATTCTATGTGGCTTCCTAAGTGTCTTATGTGTCTGTGTGGTAAACCTTTTTTTTCAACAGCATGCAGCTCAGCAACCAAGTCGGCCAAACCGACCCTCAACAAGTACATTTCAATATTTGTAATTCCATATTTCACTTCTTAATTCAGAATTCAACATTCTGCATTCAAAATTCTATGTGGCTTTCTATGTGTCTATGTGGTAAACCTTTTTTCTCTTTTATAAATAAATCTTTGATTTGAGTATTATACTGTAATTTTCAAAATGAAGTTTAAGACTTTAATAAACTGGTTGTTAACAATTACTGCTTTGATAACACCATTGACACGCGGCATTTCACAAATTGATACGTTAAAATTAAAGTTTGAAATAAACGCCCTGACCAGTGAGGAAAAAATCCAAACGTATCTGAACAGAGTTTTCAAAATGGATCAAACCTATAGGTCCGACCGGACTAAGATCTACCTTGATTTAGAGCGGCTCATTTCAATATCCTATTTCATAAATAAATATGGCTATCCTACCAAGGGCAAATATGGGTTAGCTTCAAATGCACCAAGACTGGTTTGGATCCATAATAAATTTCATGCTCTTCGAAAATTGGCTTTTCCTATTATTTTAAAAGGATTTCAGGCTAATGAGATCGATGAAAAAGAAATAAGAACCTATTATCTTAAAAATATATACCAAAGTCAATTTTATGATACAAATAATGTAGTCCTGCCACTGGATGAATTGTTTCAAATCCTTGAACTTAATGTTAGCAACACGATTTCGATTAAAGAGCTAATCCTGAATATCGATGAAATAAAGAAATTAAACTCAATTCAGAAAAAGGATTCGCGCACTTGGGATCCTCCAACCTTTTCAAAAGAAGTTTTATTAAATGGCGTCAGGACACCTATGACCTACAAAGGTGATGCAGTAGAAATTTTTACTCTGCAAAATTGTAAAATCTATTTTCAAAAGCTATACGCGGATCACTCAGCTGAACGAAAAGAATTAATTAAGATCGGAGAAGATCAATACAAATATAAAGGCCGGGAAACCGACAAATATTTTGAAGTCAATGCGGAGGGTGATTTATTATACAGGAATAAAGAAATGATCATCACGACCTACAAAAAGCATCTTTATTAAGTCATGATATCAATACCGGAAGGTTCTCTTGCCAGATAAATCCTTTCACTTCATCATCGATCTGAAAACAATAGTGTTCACTCCCATTGCTGACCAGTGAATACGGGACCTGCAACTTCATATTATACTGGGCTATCTGGTCAAATACCGATTGTTGTATCCGGATACCCGGGCCTTTGAATTCTGCAAGCAAGATGGGCTGAGTAGATTTTCCAAAAATAACCAGGTCAAATCTCCGCGGCATCCCATTGATGACAAACAGACGCTCAACAGCGATCAGCTTTATGTTCAATTTTAAGATATTCAGGAAATAGACGATCCATAACTGACGGACGATTTCTTCAGGTGTGGTACGAATGTATTTTTTTCTCACAGGATCCAGGACAAGAAGCTGACCTAAGGAGTCACGATCATACTTCAGATTTTCCTGAAAGGAGAGAAGATCGATGTTGTTCAGTGGAATCATTTCGGTTCGTGAGACGTGAATCGTGAGACGTGAGTAATATAGTGAGAAGTGAGTAGTGAAAAAAATAAATTAACCACTTAGGAACTTAAGAAAATTTAAGGAAACCACTTAAGATTACCAATTGATTTTACTTAGAACTTATTGATTTATTTATTATAATAAAAAAAGGAATACCACATAGATACATAGAAAGCCACATAGAAAAATTGGTTTAAAGGAAATAGTCAAAGCAGCCAGTTTTGTCAGGGGTCAATGGTCCATGGGCTTTTTCTAAACATCTAAATACCTAAATTTTTTAAACACTATAGGAACATTGACACATAGGAAATTAAATAGAAAGAAAATTCAAGTCCCCCTTTCAGGGAAGATCGGTTTAAAACGAAATCAAAAGTCCACTTTAGGGGATTTAGGAGCTCTCCGCAAAAACAGGCACATAATCAGGATGCATCAAATGCCCCAACAACTCAATCGTCAGTGCACGATCATCTTTATGTGGCCAATTCCATCCTTTTGATTTCATGTCATACACATGCAACCAACCGATGCAGCGTTCAAGTGTTTCCAGTGTGTATTTTTTTGCAGATTGCCTTAAAATCCTGACCGGGTATGGTGACTTCAGGCCCATAGCTTCCGCGATCACATTGTCATCTGCATTGATCATCGACCTGATTACATACATTTTTGTATAATTTCCTGCCAGCAATGCAATGAGCGGAATGATGCTATATCCCTTTTGTTCTGCGATCATAGCGCCTATCCTCATCGTCTTGATCACATTGCCGGATTCAAGCGCATTTTGCAATTCAAATACATTGTACTCACGGCTTAATCCTACGAGATCCAGGATTTCCATTTTTGTAATCGCAACACCTGGAGTTACATTCCCCGCCAGCTTTTGTAATTCAGGGAACAGTACTGATATTTCATTGCCGATCAATTCGACCATGGCTTCCGCTGCATCATAGTCGAGCTTCATTTTCATTTCAGCTGCAGTGTCCAGAACCCACGGAAGTATATCAGCTTCTTTCAGTTTGTCAGCAGCGAGGATGAAACCATGCTTCTTGATGCCATCATACAATTTAGTCCTCTTATCCAGCGACTTGCCTTTATAACACAACACAAGTATGCTGGAAGGAACCGGCTTATGAGCAAATGCCTCCAGCTCAAGTATCCCATCCATTAACTGAGCCTCTCTGACGATGACAAGACGACGCGGAGCCATCATGGGAAATTGCATCAATTGTTCAAGGATATACCTTGCATTCACATCCGATCCATAGAGGATCTGTTGATCAAATACTTTCTCATGTTCCTGGAGGATTGACTGTTCCAGGAAAGATGCGGCTTCATCAATGAGATAAGATTCTTCACCGTGTAACAAATACACCGGCGAGAATTTACCAGATTTGATTTCCTTTTTTAATTTGTCTATTGACATGTTCGATTTTCAATAAATGTATCCCTGTTTTTATTTGATCCCGGGGTTTCACTCCGGGCCATTAATATCAGATCCTTTCAGGATCAATATGATGTTTCATAAGTCCCCTTTAGGGGATTTAGGGGTAAACAGTTTCAAACTCTTTACCTTCCCCACCACCACTTCCACCCACTGATTAATATCCGGCGAAAGTTGAAATTTCCATATCGCCAGGCCGTATAATACACTGAACACACCTCCTTTGTAAATCATCGTGAACCACGGACTCTGCACCGCAGGTATCCAGGCTGCAACAATCCATGCGGCAACACCAAATGAAAACACCGGTATCAAAAGCACGCTCAACGGCTGGAATCCAAATTTAATATAGATATACACCAGCTTTACAAGGTTGTAAATAAAAAAGGAAAAACATGTAGCTATTGCAGCCCCGATCATACCATACTTATTAATCAAAATAAAATTGGCAGAAATATTCATAGCCGCTAAAAATAAGATCAGGAATAAATTAAACCGGTAAAGTTTGGAATAGGTGATGATTTCATTATTCACTCCCGTCATCATATCCCATAACTGGGCAAGCCCCAGGAAGAAAACAACATATGATCCTTTCCTCATCACCTCCGAATTAGGCATGATATCAAATATAAAAGGCAATACTGTCCAGATCAAAAGAAATAACCCTAATCCGATGATCGACATATTGAGTGAGGACTTACGGTAGAGCGTTTTTAATTCAGTCATTTCCCCTCTTTCTATATACTGGGCTACCATAGGACCTGAAATCGCTGACAATGCGCGCATCGGTTTCGCAATCACATCTGACAAAGCCCAGGCAATTGAATACAAACCACTGGATGCAAACTGTATCATCCCTGCTACCATCAGTCCATCAATTTTGAATGCAACCTGGCTACCAATCGAACCCAATATGCCATACCCGGAAAACCTGGAATAGGTTTTTAATCCTTCCGGATCAGCCAGTATTTCCGGTTTTGTCAATTTCCATTTGCCGAGTGTGTAGAGATACCAAACCATACCGAGCGCACCAAATGCAAATGATAAAACCACTCCGATCACGACTCCTTCAGCATTGATCCATCCATAAAGGAAAAACAGGATGATCAAAGGCATCATAATCTTGATCGTCAGGTTTTCAAAAATAGAAGGAACCACAATCCGCCTGAAATTGGAAATATATCTCGCTAATAAATTTGTAAGTGCAGCACTAAGGGTTAGTGGAATAATGTAAATGATAAAGTCTTCGTATAATTTATTTTCCTCACGGAAAATATATCTGATTAATAATGAATTGATAAATGGAAATAAAATCAAAAAAATCCCAAACCCACAACCGGCTACGATCAGGAGCCAGGATAAGAATCCCCTGTCACCCGTACCATCCTGGTTATATTTTGGAAAAAAACGGATTGCTGCTGTTGGGCTACCCAGCAGGACCAGAACAGCTGCCAATACAGAAGCATCATAAAGCGACCTGAAGAGCCCGACCATTTCAAGTGCGTTGGGATAAATGAACATCGTGCTGATCACTCCCAATCCAACGCCCACAAAGCTGATGATACTAAACTTGAATCCTTGTCTTCTGATTACACCCATCTAAAAGGAGTCCGAACGATTATGATGAAAAAAAATCTCTTATATGGTTGCAAATATAGTCCTGCAGAGCCTCGGTCAGTTCAGGATACATCGGTAAAGAAACAACTTCTTCACTCGCTTTCTCGGATTCAGGGCAACTTGTAACTATTTTTAACTGATCCGTCGTCACCTTCAGCCTGGAAAGAGAAATCGGGTAATGGATCCCGGTTTCAATAGAATGACTGGCCAGGTATTTCATAAATTCTTCTCTTTTTGTTTTGTCAACACGGATGACAAAGAGATGAAAAACACTTTTAGAATGTGCTAAAATAACCGGCAAGGTGATTTCTTCAATATCCTGCAGAAGCTGTATGTAACGCTCAGCGATTTCAAATCGGCTTTTATTCCATTCCCTGAGGTGTTCAAGCTTTACGGATAAGATAGTTGCCTGCAGTGCATCCATGCGGCTGTTGCGGCCAACGATCTCATGATCATATTTGCTTGTCCTGCCGTGATTGGCTAATTTATAAGCGAGGTCATGCAATGCTTCAACATTTGTAGTGATGGCTCCTGCATCACCATATGCTCCAAGGTTTTTCCCCGGATAAAAGCTGAATGAACCCATAGTTCCCATGCTGCCTGCCAGCTGGCCTTTGTATTCGGCACCATGTGCCTGTGCGGCATCTTCTATGAGATACACACCTTTCTCTTTGCAGAGGGCGAGGATGGGATCCATATCTGCGATTTGCCCATAAAGATGAACAACGATAATTGCTTTTGTTTTTTCAGTGATAACCGATTCAATATTCCGCACATCCATGGTATAGATTTGAGGATCTATATCACACAGCACCGGAGTAGCTCCGACATTACAGACTGCTTCAAGCGTTGCAACAAATGAAAATGCGGGGATGATCACTTCATCTCCATTTCCAATGCCGAGTGCCACAAAAGAAATTTCCAGCGCATCCGTTCCATTCGCGCAGGGAACACAATACGGAGTGTTACTAAACCCTGCAAATTTGATAGCAAATTTACGCACCTCCTCTCCGCCGATAAATCTTCCACTGTGTATGACACCAGCGATCGCATCATCCATTTCACTTTGGATGGAATAATATTGAGCTACCAGGTCAACAAGGGGAATATGTCTTGAAAGAATCGTCATAAACAGATTTTGAATTTAAGATATTAGATCTTGAAATAAAAATTAAAGAACCTGACGTTCGAGCGTCTCTGACCTCGAACTTATACAATTAAGTGATCTCTGACAAATACAATCATAATTCTGTGATTAAATTTCCGTAAATCAAAAAAAATGAATGCTTCGACCTGCTTTACTCATCCAACTGCTACAGCTCAGCAACCGCCACTTAGAAACTGAAGGTCACTTAGGAAACCACTTAACGTTGTACCTCTTATTACGTATTGCCTGATGTTATATGAAATAAAATTGAACCACATAGAATCATAGATACATAGTAAACACATAGAAAAAAGGGCAAATGGAAAAAGTCGAAGCAGCCCTTGCATTTGAACCACATAGAATCATAGATACATAGTAAAACACATAGAAAAAAGGGTAAATGGAAAAAGTCGAAGCCGCCCTTGCATTTGAACCACATAGAATCATAGATATATAGTAAAACACATAGAAAAAAGGGCAAATGGAAAAAGTCGGAGCAGCCAGTTTAGTCTATGGGTTAAGGTCAAAGGTCTTTTCATGTTGAGCGTAGTCGAAACATAGTAAGGTTAGATTCTCCCGGTCGCTGTACTTCGACTTGCTATACTCCTCCTCGTGCTACAGCTCAGCAACCGCGGAGCCGAAGTGAACCGGGCATTCATTTGACTTTCAATTCCAACAAGCTATTCGGGTGTTCCTTCATAAATTCATTGATCTCGCTGATCGCAGGATTTTCTGATTCATGTAATCTCTGAAAACCAGTTTTGAAGATGGCTTCCATTTCCTGGATATGTTCTTCATTCATTCCACCGCGCTCAGCGCCCAGCCTGTTGAAGCGAAGTATGCGTGCAGGGTTGCCGGCAATTAATGAATAGGGTAAAATATCTTTTGTCACTACTGCCTGCATACCTACCATCACCCTTGATCCGATATGTATCCGCTGATGAACCGTGGCTCCTAAACCCAGGTTCGAGAATTCACCCACAACACATCGTCCTCCTAATAATGCACCCGCACTCAGGATAGCTCCCCTGCCAATAAAACAATCATGCGCGATGTAACATTTATTCATGACATACACTTTATCATCAATGCATGTCTCAGGGAAATAGAAAGGTGAATTGATACATGAAAATTCCCTGATCGTAACTTCATTATGAATATTGACCCAACCATCTGAAATGAACTGATCACCTTTCGCGCCCATCTCCCCTACTGAACCCACGACTACATAGGGATACAAATGATTTTGATTGCCAAGCCGCACATTATTTTCCATGAACACTCCCGTGTCAATGATATTGTGATCGCCCATTTCAATATTACCTTTCAGCACCGCATTGGGGCCGATACGATTGCCTCGTCCCATCCGGATATCTCCTTCAAGAATGGCTGTAGGATGAATGATATTATCGTGGCTGGATTCCATTTGTCCGGGCGTTTTGATATATATTTTCAATGATCTCAACAGACTTCAGTCCGTCATATGCATTTGTCATGATCTCAACTTCACCCTGCAGTGATTTTATTACATTATCGATCACTTTGTCATGATTGGACATGGATCCTTCATAATCACCATAATTGTTTGGCGCACCGCTCACCGGAATATCATGCAGATCAAAACCGTCAGTTGCCTGGTAATCAATCGTGTTGAGATATTTGCCACCTATTTTAATCGTCGCATGTTCTGCTAATATGGTTATGCTTCCTTCCATATTTTGTCTGAATGCAGAAGTCGTGTAATGCAATACTCCCGGTGCATCATATGCTGTCAGCATAAATGTAACGATGCCAGTATCTTCAAAATCAATCAGACCCTGGTGACTGGCATTTGTGAGCTGGGCATTTAAAATCTGCATATCCCCCATCAGGTAATATACAACGTCTATAAAATGACTGAATTGCGTAAATAACGTACCTCCATCCAATGCTTTTTTTCCTTTCCAGTCGGATTGTCTGTAATAATTTTCATTCCTGTTCCAATAACAGTTGATTGCAATGGAATAAATTTTCCCAAGCTTTTTCTGATCAAGGAGCTTTTTCACTGCCTGCACCGGTGGATTAAAACGGTTTTGTTTTACCACGAACAATGATCTGCCTGTCTTGAGGGATGCATGTATCATAGCTTCGCAATCCGATTTTTTAATTGCCATAGGTTTTTCCACAAGGACATGCTTTCCTGCCTGCAGTGCAGCTATGGTAATTTCAGCATGCGTATAATTTGGCGTACAGATCGAAACAACATCAATAGCATCATCATGTATTATTTCATCCAGAGATGAATACACTTTGGATGCCTGAAAATGATCAGCAAAAAGATCCATCCTTTCTGCTTTCGTATCAAATGCTCCCGCCAGCTTGCCATCCGAATGTGCGGAGATATAGCCCGCATGACGTTCTCCTATTTTTCCATATCCGATTAATCCGAAAACAATCAATGTAGTGAGTAGTGAGTAGTAAGTAGTGAGTAGTGATTGGTGAGTAGGCTTACTAATTTCGTGAAACGTGAAGCGTGAAACGTGAGTTAGTATTTATTTTTTTTCTATGTGAATTCCTATGTGTACTATGTGTCTATGTGGTTCCATTTTTTTCGTGCTAAATGCAACGATCTTTGATGAGGTGATGAACATAATGCACGTACGCCTCGAGTCCAGCATCCGGCATCCTCTTATCCGGAATCCAAAATGGTCTATCGTCTATGGTCTTTTATTTTTCCTTTTCGGATGAATATGCTTCTTCCCTGTAGATACCGGTTCCAATACAGCAACAGGTGATGTGGCCTGAGCTGTAATCAACCATCTATACAATGCATACAGAAGCGCAGCTACGATCAGCAATGAAAAGATCAATGAGATGATCTCTCCGATACGATATGATCGTGGACTGAATTTGAATTTTATTTCATGTTCGCCTGCGGGAATTTTCATGGCTCTCAAAATATAATCGGCGCGGAAATGAGGTGCTTCCTTTCCATCAATATAAGCCTGCCATCCTTTGTTGGGCCCATACCACACCTGGTCAAATACAGCAAGACCATCTCCCGGTGAAGAACTCTGGTAAACCAATTCATCGGGTGCATAACTTGTCAACTTTATCTGGCCACCTGGTGTAGGTGTAAAACCTGATACTTCTTTTTCCCATTCTTTATGCACGAATGCATTCTTTCTCAGGTCTGATGAATCCAATGATTCCAGTTCTTCCCTGTTCGTATTGACAAGCACCGCATTTTCTACAAACCATGCATTACCCATAGCTAAGCCATTTGGCTGACCTACTGCATTTTTCTTGTCATCAGCGAAAATGAAATACTTGGTATTCAGCATGTTCAGCACATTCTGATTTCCCTTCCCGATGTAACGGTCTATCAGGTCCTGGTAACGTTGAAATTTTGCGGGACTATAACCACCGATTGTATGATGATAATAAGAAGCCATTGCAGAATTAAACGGATCAGTTGTCACATCATGCACCCTGTAAAAAAGATCAGGGTCCTGGAGTATCTGCGTATCTACCTGGCGTGGATTGAATACAGCTTCAGCACTTTTCGCAGGAACAAAATCTTTTGGAGAAATATATCTGCGGCCAACAGCCCATAAATCAGCGATGATAAAAAGACCGAGTCCTGACAGGAGTAACCATTGCTTGATCTTGCCCTGGTGATAAACCCAGATCACTGCAGAACACAATAAAACCCAAATCAAAGATCTCCATGCATCAGCGACTAATGCAGATTTGCGATCAGCCAGAAGAGCCTCCATGCTCCAGCCTTGTGCAGCCAGCCTCTCATCTGAACTACCTGTAAAAGTCATCATCGAAGGGCCAAGCAGCGCGACTAATAAACATAATCCTCCGATGATACCCAGCGCTATCCAGATAGGACGCTGAAATGATTTTTGATGTCCTTTCATAAACCCACCTAATCCCAACGCAGCACCAATGGGAATAATCAATGCAGTAATGCTCAGTATGGAACTCGGTGCACGGAATTTATTGAACATTGGCACCAGGTCAAACAAAGGCCTGTTGAGCAAAGCTAAATGTTTACCCATCGACATCAATATCGTCAGTACGGCTGCTCCAAGGATCCACCAGCGCAGCGATGGCCTTATGTAGAAAAGTCCAAACACAAAAAGAAAAAGTACTGAAGCACCTATATACGAAGGACCGGATGTAAAAGGGAGTGCCCCATAATAAAGTGGCATTCCAAAATTCGGCTCCACTCCTTTTGACCTGAGGTCTTTTGCTAAAGCTGAGTTGGCTGAAAGAGGTTCATCTCCACTTCCCCCAGCTGCGCGGGGTATAAGCATTGCAAAAACATCTTCTATCCCATTGCTCCATTGCATTGCATAATCCCAATTCAGACCACCGCTTTTTGTACTGATCCCATTGGCTTCAACAGGTGTCTCAAGCACGGCTCCTCCACGCATCGTATCCTTGCTGAATTCATACGTAGTCCACAATTTGGAAGAAGAAGCGCCGATAGCCAAAATGACTCCAAGCAGGAGAAGAGCGGAGGCTTTTGCAAATGCGGGCAATTCTTTTCTTTTAATCGCCAGCCCTAACGACATGAGGACATAGAGGATCATCAGGAGACCAATGTAATAGGTCATCTGTAGGTGATTGTTGAAGAGGCTCAGGGCCATCCCCAGGGCAAAAACCACCGCCCCCATGATATATTTTTTCTGGTAGGCCAGGATACCGCCGGCGATCACATATGAGCTATAGACGATAGTCATGAACTTACTCATATGGCCCGTCTCGTAAAGGGAGATTTGATTCGTCGTCAGGCCGAAAGCTACTGCCCCCAGCATAGCCGGCCAATGTCCGGCACCCAGGCAAAGAAGGACAATATAACAACCAAGCATAGCAGCTAAAAAGTAACCGATCGGCCTGGATATGAACATTTGATGCAACTTATCCACCCATTTGACAAGGTTATTCTTCTGCTCCAAAGCAATCTGATAGGTAGGCAGACCTCCAAACATCGAATTAGTCCATAAGACAGGCCTGTGCAATTTCTCCTGGAAAGTGACGGTTTCATGAGCCATTGCTTTCCCGCTCATGGTGTCCGATGGTTGCAGGACTTTACCCTGAAGCTGGGGTAAAAAATACATCACGCTGAGGATCAGAAAAAAAAGAACAGCCATCAAAGGCTGGATCAATTTACCGCCATATATTTTTTTCATCATCCTGCTTTAATTCGTGGGCACAAGATAATTCTTATTCGATGTGTAAAGAGGTCTATGGCAAAAGGTCTGCGCTGCCAGTTTGGTCTTTTAAGATAAGTCAATGGATAAATCTCTGAGCAGGCAGTTTGGTTTTAAGTCTATTGCTAAAGGCAGTAATTAGTTTGACTGTAATGACCGTTGACCTTATACCCTGGACTAAACTGTCTGCCCAGACCTTTTCCCTTTGACTTTTTTTAAATAATAGACCTAGCCTTAAGACCATACTGCCTGCTCAGACCTTTTCCCTTTGACTTTTTTTAAATAATAGACCTAGCCTTAAGACCATACTGCCTGCCCAGACCTTTTCCCATTGACTTTTTTAAATAATAGACCCTTATCTTGTACCTTAATGAGAGACCTCCACTATCCATGCCTTATCATAATCGTATTACTCATATTCCAACAGGCTTTGGCACAGGAAAAAATTGACTGGGAAGGCCACCGGGGTTGCCGCGGCCTTATGCCTGAAAACTCATTACCCGGGTTCTTAAAAGCTGTTGAACTTGGTGTTACCACGCTGGAACTGGATGTGGTGATTTCCAAAGATGGCCAGATTGTAGTATCCCACGAACCCTGGATGTCCTCTGTCATATGCTCACATCCCGACGGGACGCCAGTGACGAAAGGTGAAGAAAAAAGTCTTAACCTGTATACCATGAATTACGAAGACATACAGCGTTTTGATTGCGGGAAACGTGGCCATCCTGATTTTCCATCACAAGTGCTTGTTGGCACCGTAAAGCCGACCCTGAAGATGGTCTTTCGTTCGATTGAAATATTCGCTTCGGAAAACAAATACAGGCAGCCCAGGTATAATATTGAAATCAAATCCGATCCTAAAGAATACAATGAATTCCAGCCGGGACCGAAAGAATTTGTCGCCATTGTCTTAGCGGATATCAATCGTCTTGGCATGGCTAACCGGGTGACACTTCAATCCTTCGATATCAATGTGCTTGAAGAGCTGAATAAAATAACTCCACGTGAATTCAAAATTTCTTATCTCGTTGAGAAAGGAAAAGATATTAAAAAGAACCTGCAAAAATTATCTTTTAAACCAGACGTTTATAGTCCCGGGTACAAAACACTGAAACAATCCTCTATTGAGGATGCTCACGAATCGGGTATCAAAGTGATCCCATGGACTGTGAATACGAAAGAAGAAATTGAACAGCTGATACGCATGGGTGTGGATGGTATCATTACGGACTATCCTGACCTGGCTACATCAGTTGGAATCATAATGAAATAGTAGAATGAAAAAAATATTACTTGTCACCATTATTTTTTTCTGCCTGGGCCATCTCTTTAGCCAGGTCATTTACTTAAGCACCACAGATACTAGCATTTACAGGCTGAATATTGTGACTTGCGACTATTCAGAAGTAGTCAAGGTGGTCAGGGCATTGACAGATATTTCTTTTCACCCGGATGGTACATTGTATGGAGTGGATGGTGGTGGCAATCTTTTCGAGATCGACACCATGAACGGTGCGACGACTGTGGTTCATCATTTTAATGGATTGGGACAAATATTCAATTCCCTCACAACTTCTGCAGAAGGCATTATTTATTCCACCGGTAGTGAGGGACGTTTGTTTACGTATGATAAAACAAACGACCAGGCCGATTACCTGGGCAATTTCGGATACAAGGCTACCGGCGACCTTACTTTTTATAAAGGAAATTTATATGCCGCAGCTGAGTTTGACAGGATTATTCTGATTGACCTTAGTAACCTGGCTAATAGTTATATAGCTGTCGATGAAAATATTTTAGGTAAAGAAGTATTTGGAATTGTTTCGTATTCACAAAGTTGTGATAGTATAAAGTGCTATGCAATTTCAAGCGGGGATTCAGATATTTATGAAATTGATTTTATTTCCGAATCATTTCAACCGGTATGCCATCTGAATATTCGTGTGGGTGGCGGAGCCAGTACCTATGAGTTTTTCGGATCTAGTCCTATCGCTTATGACGGAGTAATAAGCACGAATCCTGCCTGCAATAGTAATAACGGTTCCATTTTAATTAATGCCACCGGTGGTGTTGCACCACTTACCTATTCAATTAATGGTATTGATTTTCAGACTTCCAATACATTTAATAACCTTGCTGGCGGCAATTACCAATTCATCATCAGTGATAAAAATGGATGTACGATCATAGAAGAAGTCAGCTTATTAACAACAAATGGTCCGGTCATTGAAGACATCGGGATGGTTCCTGCAACTTGTGGAAATTCAAACGGAGAAATCGATGTATCTGTAAATGGAGGTAACGGCATGATCGTTTATTCTATCGATGGTTTGAATTTTCAGCCATCACCGGTTTTCAACAATTTGAATTTAGGGCAATACTTTGTCACAATCCGGGACACTGCGGGTTGTATTGCTATCGACAGCATTGATATAACAAGTCTATCCCTTGATACTATCGAAGGTATCAGTGCTTCACTTGTGTCATGTGATGTAACTGCCGGTTCGTTGGTAATACAAGTTTCAAATGCTATTGGCATAACGTATTCGCTTGATGGTATTAACTTCCAGGTTCAAAATCAATTTGATCAATTATCCCCCGGTACTTATCTTATCACGATCCAGAATGCAAATGGATGCAGGGATACAATGTCAGCTGTGATCTATCCACCTGCTGTTGTTCAGATCGATCAGGTAACAGTCGTGGATCCGATATGTGGAGATAATGAAGGTTCATTGCAAATTTCTGCAACCGGAGGCACAGGACAGATCTTCTATTCAATCGATGGCGTAAACTTTCAAACTGATAATCATTTTGATCACCTGGCCCCATCAGGTTATGTCGTCATCATCCGGGACGAAAACGGTTGCCTGGATAATAGCAGTGCACTTATTCAACCGGGCGTTGCTCTTCTGATTGATACCATTCAAACGGATTCATCGCATTGTACACTCCAGGATGGTTCTATTTTAGTCACACCCGAAGGAGGCACGGGTCAGATACAATATTCAATCGACGGGATCAATTTTCAGGATGAAAACCTTTTTGATCTGTTAGCCCCTGCGTTATATCACATTACGATTATGGATGAAAACGGATGCATCGATTCTGTAGTAGCTGTCATTAATTCTATCAATTCTCTTTTTATTGGGAATATTGAAAGCATACCGCCTCGTTGCGATGTGAATGATGGTTCTATTATAGTTACACCTGTAGGTGGCATAGGCCAGGTACAATTTTCATTGGATGGAATAAACTTCCAGACCGACAACAGGTTTTCAGATCTCGGTTCAGGGAATTATATAATCGAAATCCAGGATGCTGCAGGTTGCAAAGCCAACGCTCCGGTAGGAATAACTGAGCCATTACCACTGATCATTAAAGCCATAGAAACACAAACTGCTGCTTGTGAAGAAAACACCGGAAGCATCATCGTTACGATTTCAGGAGGAACTGGCCTGATCACTATCTCACTGGATGGTGGCGCATTTCAAACCACGAGCACCTTTCAGAATTTAAACGGTGGCTTGCACGAACTGATCATAACAGATGAAAATGGTTGCCAGGTCGACACTACTGTCAGGATAGGTAAGCAACGTTGTAAGATTTATATCCCGAATAGCTTTTCACCTAACGGCGATGGATTCAATGACCTCTTCCAGCTATCCACTTCGGATGACATCAACATACAGATCACGAAGTACATGATATTCGATCGCTGGGGAAACATGGTTTATAAAGCTGATGATTTCCCGATTGCATCAACACAATTCTGGTGGGATGGCACCTTCAAAAAAATGTCCGTGAATCCCGGAGTATTTGCCTATTATATTGAAGTGAAGTTTGAAGATGGGGGAAATGAGATCTTTAAGGGGGATGTTACTTTGTTTAGATAAAAAAAGCAGGGAGCATGGAGCAGCGAGTTTCATTTGCGTTAATCTGCGAAATTTGCGGCAAAAAAAGGAGGACGCGGATTAAATAAGGAAAAATTAGGATTTATTAAGATTTGATTTTCCTAACTTGTTCAAAAGATCTATAACCAAAGACCTTTGCCTTAACAGGCTGCCCTGACCATTTCCTTTAACCAATTTCTATGTGACGTCCTATATGAACTTTGTCTATGTGGGAGTAAAACCCAATCCGTATTTTCCTCAAATACAATTATATCCTTCTTAAACATTATTATCCGATTTTCATTATACAGCATATGAAACCAAAAATTGCATTAGTCACAGGTGGTAGCAGAGGTCTTGGAAAAAGTGCTGCTCTCAGGTTAGCCGAAAAAGGACATGACGTCATCATTACGTATCATTCCCAAAAAGAAATGGCTGACGACGTTGTACGTGAAATAGAAGCAGGAGGCAGCATGGCAACGGCGTTAAAATACGACTCAGGTGATTTCAGTGCATTGAATGATTTCATAAAACAGGTTGAATTCACCCTGTCTCAAAAATGGAATCAGGATAAATTTGATTTCCTGATCAACAATGCCGGAGTAGGTGCCACAATCCCTTTTGATAAGGTAACTGAAAGTGATTTTGACCGGTTCATGAATATTCACTTCAAGAGTGTCTATTTTCTGTGTCAGCAATTACTCCCTCATATGAATAATAATGGCCGGATCATCAACATGTCGACAGGTACAACCCGTTTTGCGAACCCTGGATATTCCGTTTACGCATCGATGAAAGGAGCTATTGAAATATTTACCAAATATCTGGCGAAGGAAGTTGGCCCGAGAGGCATCACTGTCAATGTTTTGGCACCGGGTCCTATTGAAACAGATTTCAATAATGCAGTCATAAGGAATTCTCCACCTGAAAGAAGAGCCGGTATGATGTCCAGCACAGCCTTAGGACGCCTTGGAACCGCCGATGATGTGGGCAAAGTAATTGCTTTCCTTTGCTCGGAAGAATCGGAATGGATCAATGGACAAAGGATAGAAGCCAGCGGTGGAATAAATTTGTAAATTTCGGTTATGAAATCAGCTAAAAACTTTACCCTCATCATTGCATCCATGTGCTTCATGGTCATCCTTGGTGCCGCCGTGTATGAACATGTGGTGCTCATTCCAGAATGGAGCGCTGCACTTCCAGCTTCTTTATCCATGTACCAGGGTCCATACGGATTACATCCTGAAAAATTCTGGATTCCTATACACCCATTCACTATTTTATGTTTAGGTATTGCATTGGTAGTCAATTGGAAAAGCAACCGGCGAAAAAACATATTCATCGTTATAGGCGGCTATATATTTATCCTGGTGCTGACATTCGGGTATTTTGTTCCTGAACTGATCAGGCTCACAGAAACACCCTTCTCCGATAATATTGATGCCGATCTTGTAAAGAGGGCATCCACATGGGAGGCATTAAGTCTTGTCCGGTTAGTGGGAATAGCTATTCTCAGCTTCATCCTTTTGTCAGCTTTGCCTAAGTCACATGAAAAGCACAAAAAGCATACCTCGCAGCCCACATCGCAAGCAGCTCCGCTGGCTTATGATAATGATTCCAAAGGAGGGTAATCATTCTTCGCATATTCACACAATAAGTATCTCAGAAATTGCTCATTGAGTAGTTTCTACTAACAGCAAAAAGTCGGGGCGTTTTGCAACCGCCCGGACTTTTTGCTGAATTCCGATTTCTTCTAAAATGAAAAGCAGGAGCAGTTAATTATTCGAAGCCGGGGGCATCATCCGGTAGAATTCCTTTTTCGTTTTTCTTATCTGGGCGGTTGCAAAACGCCCTGACAAGAAAAATGAAAAACTCTCTGTGATAGCAAAAAGTCGTGGCGTTTTGCAACCGCCCGGACTTTTTGCTGAATTCCGATTTCTTCTAAAATGAAAAGCAGGAGCAGTTAATTATTCGAAGCCGGGGGCATCATCCGATAGAATTCCTTTTTCGTTTTTCTTATCTGGGCGGTTGCAAAACGCCCCGACATGAAAAATGAAAAACTCTCTGTGATAGCAAAAAGTCGAGGCGTTTTGCAACCGCCCGGACTTTTTGCTGAATTCCGATTTCTTCTAAAATGAAAAGCAGGAGCAGTTAATTATTCGAAGCCGGGGGCCTTATCCAGTAAAATTCCTTTTTCATTTTTCTTATCTGGGCGGTTGCAAAACGTCCCGACATGAAAAATGAAAAACTCTCTGTGATAGCAAAAAGTCGGGGCGTTTTGCAACCGCCCGGACTTTTTGCTGAATTCCGATTTCTTCTAAAATGAAAAGCAGGAGCAGTTAATAATACGAAGGCAGGGCCCAATCAGTACAATTCCTTTTTTCATTTTTCTTGTCAGGGCGGTTGCAAAACGCCCCGACATGAAAAATGAAAAACTCTTTGTGATAGCAAAAAGTCGTGGCGTTTTGCAACCGCCCGGTCTTTTTGCTGAATTCCGATTTCTTCTAAAATGAAAAGCAGGAGCAGTTAATTATTCGAAGCCGGGGGCCTCATCCGGTAGAATTCCTTTTTCATTTTTCTTATCTGGGAGGTTGCAAAACGCCCCAACAAGAAAAATGAAAAACTCTCTGTGATAGCAAAAAGTCGGGGCGTATTGCAACCGCCCCGACTTTTTGCTGAATTCCGATTTCTTCTAAAATGAAAAGCAGGAGCAGTTAATAATACGAAGGCAGGGCCCAATCAGTACAATTCCTTTTTTCATTTTTCTTATCTGGGCGGTTGCAAAACGCCCCGACATGAAAAATGAAAAAAGTCTTTGTGATCATATAAAGTCGGGGCGTTTTGCAACCGCCCCGACTCGTCTGCGTTCAAAAATATCAGCTCCTTTCGTCGAAGAACACCTGCCATCTGACCTCCGTTCTTTACATTCGCCTAAATTTCCAACTAGACATGAAACATTTAACCTTCCTCATTTCCTTTATTACCGTCATTACTTTCTTCGCCTGCAAGCCAGAAAACAAAGCAAACTCTGAGCCCACACAGGAACAAAAAGACGCCCAGGCTTACCTGGATGCATATACCACCGACTACGTTAACCTTTATAGAAATTCTGCCGAAGCCAGCTGGCTGATCAACACCGAGATCAAAGAAGGAGATACAACGAATGCATACAAATCACGTATTGCCGATGAAGCACTCACCGCTTTCACAGGCAGTGTGGACAACATCGAAAAAACCAAAAAATTCCTGGGGATGAAGGATAAGCTGACTCCCCTGCAGGTAAAGCAACTTGAGGTGATTCTTTTCCTCGCCGGCGAAAATCCACAGACGGTAGCCGACCTGGTGAAAGAGAAGATCAAAGCCAACATTGCACAGACTGAAAAACTCTTCGGCTTTTCTTTTAAACTAAACGGCAAAGAAGTCACTACTAACGATCTCGATGATATCCTCAAGACAGAAACCAATCTTCAAAAACGTCTAGCCGCATGGAAATCCAGTAAAGAAGTCGGACCAGGTCTTAAATCCGGTCTCGTCAATCTCCGCAAGCTCCGTAACGAAACTGTTCAGGCACTTGACTTTCCTGATTTCTTTTCTTACCAGGTTTCTGATTATGGTCTCACCACACCTGAAATGATGGATATGATGAAGCGTCTCAACCAGGAGCTTCGTCCTTTGTTCCGCGAATTGCATACATATGCCCGCTACGAACTGGCTAAAAAATATGGTGAAAAAGAAGTTCCGGATTACCTGCCTACGCATTGGCTGCCAAATCGTTGGGGACAGGATTGGAGCTCCATGATGGAAGTAAAAGGACTCAATGTGGACAGCGTGCTGAAAACGAAAAGTCCTGAGTGGATCGTGAAAGCAGGTGAATCACTTTATAAAAGCTTAGGCTTTCCTGCTTTACCGGAAACCTTTTGGTTGAAATCAAATCTTTACCCCTACCCTGCTGATTCGACACTGAAGAAAAATAATCATGCTTCCGCATGGCACATGGATCTTGACAAAGATGTGAGAAGCCTCATGAGTGTTGAGCCGAATGCAGAATGGTTTGAAACTTCCAATCATGAGCTTGGTCATATTTATTATTACATCTCCTACTCTACTCCTGAAGTACCACCATTGTTACGTGAAGGTGCTAACCGTGCTTTCCACGAAGCATTGGGCAGCATGATGGGCATGGCCGCAACACAGAAGCCCTATCTCGTAGGACAGGGATTAATTCCTGCAAATGCAAAAACGGATTCCATCCAGATATTACTCAAGGAAGCTTTGAATTTTGCAGTATTTATTCCTTTTGCTGCTGGAACGATGAGTGAATTTGAAAAAGCACTTTATGCCGATAATCTCCCTGAAAGTGAATTCAATAGCAAGTGGTGGGAGCTGACTAAAAAATATCAGGGTATTGTACCTCCTGAAGAGCGTGGAGATATCTACTGCGATGCATGCACAAAAACTCACATCAATGATGATGCTGCGCAATACTATGACTATGCATTGTCCTATGTCATTTTATTTCAACTCCATCAATATATCGCTGAGAAAATACTGCATGAACCTGCTACGGCTACAAATTATTTCGACCACAAAGATGTCGGTGATTTCCTGAAGAAAATCATGTCCACCGGCGGAACAAAAGACTGGCGTGAAGTCATGAAAGAAGCCACCGGAGAGGATATGAATGCAAAAGCACTTGTCCGTTATTTCGATCCTGTGATGGTTTGGCTTAAGGAACAGAACAAAGGAAGGAAGTACACAATGCCCGAAACTCTTTAATGTTGTATTCAGTATTCTGTATTCAGTAAAAAGAATTTCAATAATCCTCGTAGTTTCAAAAAGAAAAAGTTGTTCTTCGTTTGATATTACGGATAACCTTTTCGCTTTATAACTGTTTTCTAAAAACTGATTACTGATTACTGATTACTGATCAGTGATAAAATATAAACTTATAAATTTATTAACTTATAAACTCATCCTATGATCCGAGGTGTCCACACCATGTTTTACAGTTCTGATGCACAGGGACTGAGAGCTTTCTTACTTGACAAGCTGGGTTTCCAGGCCACTGATGTAGGCAATGGCTGGTTGATATTCGATCTCCCTGAAGCGGATATGGGTTGCCATCCCGCTGATGAAGAAAATGGTGCTCCATCAGGAACTCAGGATATTTCTTTCTACTGCGATGACCTGGAAGAAACCGTCAGAGAACTAAAAGAAAAAGGCGTAGAATTCAAAGGCGAAATAGAAGACCACGGTTATGGATTAGTCACCTACTTTATCATGCCCGGAAATTTCTACGTGCAATTGTTTCAACCGAGATACCAGAAATGATTTTCGATTTTCGATTTTCGATTTTCGATTTTCGATTTTCGATTTTCGATTTTAAAATTATAAAATGCTAGGCGTCGGTTGACCGACTTGGTTGCTGAGCTGCACAAGGTTGAGGTGGAGGTGTCGAAGCATGATGATTTCAAAGCTGTGCTTTGAGTGTAGGAGAATCATATTTCCAATCAAAGATTTATTTAAGCCAGAGAAAAAAAGGTTTACCACATAGATACATAGAAAGACACATAGAAATCTTCGATTTTAAAAACAAGAATAAAAAAACAATTTGTTCGGCGTAGTTTGTAACTACGCCGAACAATTTTCAGCTCTATGCCCTATGCCCCGTTAAACGAAGGTTATATCTATACTTTCGTGAATCTGTTAAGCGTAGGTTGTACCTACGCTTTCATGTCAGCAAAACTCGGTTTTGCGCAATCGTTTTCTAACCATTTCCACCTTTTCCACCCTTCTGCCTTTTCGGCCGGTTGCTGAGCTGTAGCACAAGGATGCGCTAAGGCAGGTCGAAGCATTATTCATCCCCATAAATCCCCACATATCTCTTCGCCGGAATCACATATCCCCTGTACATTCCTTCTGAATTAAACGTCATCGTAACTTTTCCGTCATGATCAACACCGATGATACCGCCTTCACCTTTGACTTTAAGTAATTTATCCATGATCACATGCTTTGCTGCTTCTTCCAGAGAAACACCTTTGTATTCCATCATGGCGGAGATATCGTGCGCTACGGCATACCGGATAAAAAATTCACCATGACCGGTGGATGATATTGCACACGTTGCATTATTAGCATACGTACCTGCACCAATGACAGGCGAATCACCAATCCTGTTCCATCGTTTGTTGGTCATACCTCCGGTTGATGTAGCAGCTGCCAGGTTCCCAAATTTATCAAGCGCTACAGCTCCAACTGTTCCATGCTTTGCTCCGGCAGATGCTTTCTCTTCTTCGAGTTCCTTTATGTGTTCGTCCCATCTCCTTTGTGTAAAGAAATAAGAACTATCTACGAGTTCCATTCCATTTTGTGTTGCAAATGTTTCCGCACCTTCTCCTACCAGCATAACATGAGGAGATTTTTCCATGACCATGCGGGCAAGCTTTACAGGATTGCGAATATGTCTAACACCTCCAACAGCACCGGCGGTGAGATCAATACCATTCATGATGGAAGCATCCATTTCGTTCTTGCCATCGTAATTAAAAACAGCTCCTTTCCCGGCATTAAAAAGAGGATTGTCCTCAAGTGATGCTACGACCGCTTCAACAGCATCCATGCTCGTACCACCTGCAGATAATATTTTTTCACCTGTAGTCAACGCAAAATCCAATGCATCCCGGTATGATTTCTCCGTGATGGAATCCATCGAATTACGGGTGATGACACCAGCTCCACCATGTATCACAAGTGCATATTCCGGTCTTTCCTGGGAAGGTTTATTCATAGGTTGACATGATGAATGGATGATGAGTAGAATTACAAAATAGATTAGATTATTTTTCATATTTGTTCAATTAGCAATTAAATAAAAAAAGTCGAAGGGAAAAGGTCAGAGCTGCCAGTTTGGTCTGCGGTCAGTGGTCCATGGTCTTTTCTAAACATTTACATATTTAACCATTAAACCGCATTCGCCAACATTTGCTGCAAGCTATTCCTAATAAGCAGAATATCCTTCTTCAATTCTGATTTTGTAGAAGAGTTTATCATCAATATTCCCCAAACTAAATGCAATGGCGGCCTGATCAATGTACCAAACCACATAACAAGAAGCCAAAGCAAAACAAAATATGCAGGGACTCCGGTGATAAGGAATATGATGAGTAAGATGATCGTCATCAACGGCATGACCACCATGAAAGCACCTACTGTGGTCGGAGTCTGGAATGTATTCGTACTTATTTTTTTGAAAATAAAATTCCGTACCACTCTCCATATCCATCCGCCGGCAATAAGCCATGCAATCTTCAGCAGGCTCATCATCGCCAGCCCAATACGGTTCATGACGATCAAATCCGGAAAATAAGCTGCGTTACTGTTTTTTTGTTTTTCAAGTATGCTTAATATTTCTTCAGCCGATGCAATCACGTCATTCCCGTCAGCTGAAGCATTTACAAATGCAGCTACTTTTCTTAAATCCTGGTGTGCATTGGCCTTCGGATTATTTTCATACATCATTCTCAGGTACACGGATGCCAGAACATCGTATTTTTTTTCTGATGCATCATCTACCTGGATGATCAGTTCATCCATAGAGTTGCTAAGCTTTTCAGTAAATTCTTCAATAGCATCCCTGTCCTCCCGTGTAGCATTCTGAGCAATAAAAGGTTCACCAAATCTGATGACCACATCCGTTCCTGGCAAACGCGGCTCAGTAAAATTTACTCCGACAGGTTGAATAAACAGGTCCTCACCAGGTTTAATGAAAGGAAGCGTCCCGAAAGCAAGATGCGCAGTCCCACGTTGAATAGGCCTCATCTTTTTTTCAAGAGTGGTTTTAGCTTCAGGAAAGATCAAAACGGACTCCCCTTCACTCAACACTTTATATGTAAAATCAAAGCTGGACGCATTCTTCCTGAGATTGGCGATCCCATCCTTCTTGCGGTAGATGGGAATTTGCTTTGTTGCGTCAAAAAGCCATTTGAATTTAGGATTAAACATATCCCCCCTGACCAGGAAGTGAATGGGCCTTTTCATTACAGTAGACAACATAGCAGCTTCCAGGAAAGCACTGGGATGATTACTTGCCAGGATGAGCGGACCTTTTATAGGTACCTTTTCACTTCCATAGACGACCGTCTTCCTGAAATAGAGCCTTAGAAAAATAGTTGCCCACAACCGGATAAATGCGTATATCATAGATAAAATGCGAACTTTCTGCCTTGAGTGTTAAAGATATGCCAAACAAATTATTGGTCATCATAGGCGGTGCCACAGCTGTAGGCAAAACTCCTTTTGCCATCCGGCTTGCCCGTCATTATGAGACTGATATCGTAAATGCCGACTCAAGACAAGTCTATAAAGAATTAAATATAGGCGTTGGCAAACCTTCTGCTGAAGAATTAGCCCTCGTTCCTCATCATCTCATAGGGCATGTCAGCATTTCAACACATTATTCAGCCGGCCAATATACACATGACGCTTTAGCCATCCTGGAAATATTATTTCAAAAAAATGATATCGTTATCCTTGCAGGTGGGACAGGTCTGTATATCAAAGCCATTATGGAAGGTTTCGATCAGATGCCGGACGTACCTCAGGAAGTGAATGAATACTGGACAAACACCTGGAAGGAAAAAGGAGTCAATGAATTATTAATTCTTCTTGAGAAACATGATCCTGAATATTTTAAAATCGTTGACCGTGCTAATCCTTTACGCCTGATCAGAGCCGTTTCATTTATCATGCATACCGGCAAACCCTTTAGTTCATTTCATACTGGACAATCAATCGAAAGACCATTTCAGGTTTTGCCCATTGCCCTGGAATTGCCCAGAAATGAATTATACACCCGCATCAACCTGCGTGTCCACGATATGATCGCCGCAGGATGGATGGAAGAAGCTATTGTTCTATATCCTCACAAACATCTCAAAGCTTTACAAACTGTAGGTTATAAAGAATTATTTGAAGTGATCGAAGGCAACATTACACTTGAACAAGCCATTCCTCTTATCCAACAATCTACACGCCGATATGCGAAAAGACAAATGACATGGTTTCGCAATCAGGGTGAATGGGTGCATGTGGGTGCTTCTGAGTTTGATGTTATTCTGGATTTAATTAATAACGCTAAACAAAGTATTCAGTAATCGGTATTCGGTATTCAGTAATCAGTAATCGGTATTCAGTCATCATGAACACACTGCTTACCGATTACTGCTTACCGAATACTGATTACCGATTACTGATTACCGATTACTGCTTACCGATTACTGATTACCGATTACTGCTTACCGATTACTGAATACCGATTACTGAATACCGAATTTACTTCGTCCACCACGCCGCAATCACCGCCGCCGCTGAAGCTACGTTAAGACTTTCCGCTCCGTGACTCCTATTACCCGGAATAGCAAACTTTGCTTCTGCTTTTTCCATGATCAGATCAGATACACCCAGTGATTCATTTCCCAGGATCATGATGCCATCATTCGGGGGTTGAGAGATATTAATAGTATCGCCACTGGCATCGCATATGTAAAGATGTCCGTATCCAGTAGAGATTAATTCTTCTTTATCCAAAACACAGGTTTTCATTCGCAGTGCACTACCCATTGAAGCCTGCAGGACCTTATGATTGAATTTATCCACACAATCAGGTGAAGAAATAACGAAATCAAGTCCAAACCAATCCGCAATGCGAAGAATAGTACCCAAATTTCCCGGATCACGGATAGAATCGAGGTAAAACATTTTTAACCCGCTGATATCTTCGGGCAGATGATCATCCTCAGGCAATGCACATACCGACAGGATACCCGGAGGGGTTGTCATTTGAGATATCTGGTGCATTTGCTGGGGTGTGACAAGGCAAACTTCATCCGGGTGGATGACCTTTTCCAGAATAGGCAGGAAATCAGGATTAGAAATATAAACTTCTTCTACCATCCGGCGTTTATCCCTGAGCAATTCCCTGTTGATTTTCAGGCCTTCAACTATGAATTTATCATACTTTAGCCTGAACTTCTTGTGTTGAAGAGACTGTATGATTTTGAATTTCGCTTTGGATAAAGGCTCCATATACATCAACTATCGTAAGGCATATCGGCTGCGCTTTTCACGCTGGGTATTGTTGTCAGCGACATGCTTTGTGTTTTTCTCGTGCAATAGTAAAAAATATCTGACCGGGAATCAATCGTTTCTCAAGGACAATAAGATCATCCTCAAATCAAAGTCGAAGATCGATGATAAATCTGAGCTCATCTTAAACCTTACCAGGTTATACCGTCAGAATCAAACAAAAACTGTCATCGGCATCCCAAGGCATGTCTTTTATTATCATTACCAGGAACAATTATTTAAAAATCCGGGACGCAAAAAATGGTCTGAAGAACGCCTGATCAAGAATCGACCTGTCATACACGATTCCACGAAGGCTGCACTGACCACGGTGGACTTTGAGAAATTTTTAAACCTCAGGGGATACCGGTATGCAAAATCATCCTTCAGAGTAAAAACAGATGACAAAGAAACATCCGTATACTACCATGTGGATCCCGGGCCCAGGACGTATGTAGATTCATTTTTCATAGTTGCAAATGATACTGCCCTGATCCGCATCATCGAATCCGATCAGAGAAATTCTTCTTTTACACGGGGCGCACCCCTCGACATCCAACTCTATAACAAAGAGCGAACCCGTCTTGTAAATCTATTTCAAAACAACGGGTATGCAACCTTTGATGAATCTTTTATCTCACCTCTTGAAGTAGATACAAATGCTATACGTGTTAAAGCAACGTTGAGAGTAGCGAATGCGTCTGACAGCACCTTTCACAAAAAATATTATGTCGGTGATGTTACGGTATTTCCTGACTATCATTTTTCGGATACAGCCCGCTTATATGATACAGTGGTTCGGGACGTAAAATATATTACACCTGTTCCGGTATTGACCTTGAAACCCGAAGTAATCGAAAGGAATTTATTCGTCCACAAAGGTGATCTGACAAGGAAACAAAATCTCGTCCAGTCGACGAGGAACCTGGGGAAAATCGAATTGATGAAATTCGTTACGCCGAATATGGATTTTGATACAATTAGCAGCGATACACCAAAAGTGCATTATACATTTTTTCTCAGCCGCTATAAAAAGATCCCTCTCTTCTTGTCCACTGAACTAACTTATTCAAATATTGGCCGGACTAAATCACTACTTGGGGTTTCATTCAATGCGAATTATCGTGACCTCAATTTATTCAAAGGTGCTGAAGTGCTAAATCTTAATTTCGAAACCGGAGTTGAATTTTTCCCACAGGCCCTGATCGTAGAAGACAAACGAGATATTATAAACAGTTTCAACATCAGTCCGGGTGCTTCTATTTCTTTTCCAAAATTCCTGGACCCTTTACGTATCTACCACATCATTGGCAATCCGAAGTCAGACGATGAACCGGCATTAATGGGGAACAAACTTCGAAAATGGCTGCTCTATGACGCTACAACAAGTTTAAATCTGAATTATAATTACACAAAAATTACAGGGCTATACAGGTATAATTCTTTCAATACAGGACTAAGTTATGTTGTGTTACCTGACAACCAACACAAGCTCACAATAGAAAGATTCGGATTCGATTTATTCTCTCCAACTGTCGACCCTGCATTCGAAAGTAGAGTATTGAGTAAAAGTAAATTTCAGCTCGAAAGCTTTTCAAAACAGTTGTATACAGGTTTGCTATTCAGAAATTATTTCTATGATCACAATCCCGGCAAAAAGACAAGCGGGGGTCATACCAGGTTACTCCACAATTTTGAAATTTCAGGTGCTGAAATACTGGCCATCAATTATTTCACAAATGCAATCTCAGGTAAAAAGAAGGGATATTTTCTGGGAAAGGATGATGGATTGCGCGGCGATACGATCACCTTTTCGCACTTCCTTAAAGGTGAGGTGGATTTTAGATATTTCTATAATTTCAATACGCGTACACAATTCGGATTCAGGTTAAATACAGGCGTAGCTGCACCATTCGGCTTCACTAATCAGGTGCCTTACTTAAAGCAATTTTGGGTAGGAGGCGCACAGAGCATAAGAGCATGGCAAGTACGAGAATTAGGACCTGGTGCTTATATCGATCAGTTTTATCTGGATAACAAGGATAGCATTTCAGCTTTTTATCAGACAGGAGACATCAAGCTCGACATGTCAGCAGAAATGCGTTTTCATTTGCTCTGGTATTTTGATGGAGCTGTTTTTGTAGATGCAGCTAATGTCTGGACATTAAGAGAAGATTCATCCAGGCCGGATTCACAATTTAAATTAAAATCTTTTCTTGAACAATTAGGGATAGGATATGGATATGGGATTAGGATGGATCTTGATTATTTTATTATTCGACTGGATGTGGGATACAAATTATACAACCCCTATAAAGTTATTGACCCATTGAACCCAGGAAATCCAGCTTCCCATTTACTGAAAGAGGAATTGAGAAAATTTCCCGGCGGTGGTGAGATCCAGATCGGCGTAGGCTTGAACTTTGATTAAGTTTAAGCTACCGTGAGCCTGACTCATGACCTACTTGTATTATGATTACTACCGGATCACAGATCGCCCAACCTTTTTTTGAACCACATAGAAACATAGACACATAGAATTTCACATAGAAAAACTCAATCACTTTATACCCTTTCTGCCTTTTCCGCCCTTCTGCCTCTTCCGCCTTTATTTCTCTCCATACTTGCTACATATCGGACAATTCTCCTTCACATGCCCTCTCGAAGGACAATACTCACGTCCGTAATAAATAATCTGCAGATGAAGCTTATTCCACGTATTCTCAGGAAATAATGCTTTCAAATCTCTCTCTGTCTGTACCACACTTCTTCCATCACTCAATCCCCATCTGTGCGCCAGCCTGTGAATATGTGTATCGACCGGGAATGCAGGCGTTCCAAATGCCTGTGACATCACTACAGATGCTGTCTTATGCCCCACTCCCGGTAATCCTTCAAGCTCTCCAAAAGTCTTTGGCACTTTCCCTGAATATTGTTCGAGCAATATCTCTGACATGCGATGAATATTTTTAGCTTTCGCGGGCGATAATCCACATGGCCTGATAATATCCTGGATCTGTTTTACTTTCAACTTTACCATCGATTTCGGATCGTCCGCCTTTTTGAATAAGATCGGAGTAATCTGATTCACTCTCACATCTGTACATCGCGCTGATAGTATGACAGCTACCAACAAGGTATATGGATCTTCATGCTCCAATGGAGAAGGAACTTCAGGATAGAACTTGTCCAGCATCCTGGCTATATCATCTGCCTTTTTTTGCTTCGAAATTCGCATCACACTATCACATTATAAAGTGGATAAAAATTGCATTGTATCAACTCCATCTGCATACTGATCCAGGGAAGGATGCTGCGTATTTCCGGGAGCTACACAATCCCATCCGGTCAATGAGCCTTGTTTAACAACACATTGTATTTCACTTTTGCGCGATTCAAGATTTTGTAACAATTCATTTTCATTAGGGTAATACGCATAATGAACACAACCAATCCTTGACGCAATCGCCTCATCTTCTTTCAGGATCAAATGCCCCAGGTTGATATGTGGCACTCTATTGATAATATAAATGGCATAATTATAATCAAGATTATTCCGGTACTTATTGTGATCTGCCAGGTAATTCCATTCTGCAAAAGCCGTTTCCATATTTGAAAAATCATATCCTGCAGGAACGAACATCTTTGAAACATTTCTACATCCAAGGCCATAATAAAGGAAAATATCTACGCCAAGCTGTTTCAGCTCTTCTGGAGTTTCATCTCCGGTGATCACTGCCACTCCATTCCTGTTCTTTCGCAGGATATGCGGATAAGATTTGAAATAATATTCAAAATATCGTGAACTATTATTACTACCGGTAGCAATCACTGCATCAAATCCATCTAGCTTATCTGTGAATGTAATCCGGGATGATAATGCCGGATAAAATTCTGTCCATTTTTTTAATACAAATTTTGGCAGCACCGAATCTTTATCACTGAACTTAATAATCGCATTATGACCGCTGGCTAACACACAAAATAAATCATGAAATCCAACTAATGGAATGTTGCCAGCCATGATGATGGCAATTCTTTTTCCAGGATGATTTGACTGAGGATAGGATTTCAACCATTCATTACATTTTCCTTCATCAAGAAATTCATCTGCAATAGCCTTTATGGCAGAAGAAGTAAAATCAGGATAAAACCATGGATTAGAAGCATAAGCCCTGCCAATAACATCCTCAATCTCAGCATCACCTGATTTGAGAAACTGCTGTAAAGGTTGTAAGGAAGAAAGAAAAGATTCGCGTGACATCATTGCCCTTCAATCGTTTCTTTGCGATGAGCTACATAATCCCTCCACTTGTTCAGGAGGTTTTGCATGTCCGCAGGCAGATCAGAACTAAAATGCATTTGTTCACCCGTCACCGGATGCTCAAATCCCAATGTCCTCGCATGCAATGCCTGTCTTGGACACAACGTGAAACAATTGTCAACGAATTGCTTGTATTTCGTGAATACCGTTCCTTTCCATATCCTGTCACCACCATATCGCTCATCATTGAACACCGGGTGGCCGATGTGCTTCATATGCACACGGATCTGATGCGTGCGACCTGTTTCAAGCACACATTTGACAAGGCTTACATAGTATAAATCTTCAAGGACTTCGTAATGCGTGGTAGCTTCTTTCCCGGATTCCCCTTCAACAAATACAGTCATCAATTGCCTGAACCTTGGATCGCGTCCGAGATGTCCTTCAATGACACCTTCAGCAGGATCCGGAGCACCCCAGACTATTGCATTGTATTCACGAATAGTGGTATGATCAAAAAACTGGCGTGCAAGATGTGTCATTGCAAAATCATTTTTTGCAATCACCATCAAACCTGAGGTATCCTTATCAATTCTGTGCACCAATCCCGGTCGATCCACCATATTACCCGGCAAAACCGGCATTGGAGAATGTTGCAGATGCCATGCTAAAGCATTCACAAGAGTGCCGCTATAATTTCCAACTCCGGGATGAACCACCAATCCCGCAGGTTTGTGTATCACCATTACATCATTGTCCTCATATCGGATATCAAGCGGTATTTCTTCAGGAACAATGCTCTGACCAAGCTCTGGCGGCTTTGGTAATAATATGGTAATCGTCTGCCCGGGCTTCAATATATGATTGGGCTTGATCGGCAGGCCATCCACTTTTACAGCCCCAGCCCGAATTCCATTCTGAACTTTATTACGTGATATTCCTTCGAGCTTGGTATGCACATACTTGTCAATCCTCACGGGATTCAAGCCCCCTGGAGTAAGAAACCGATGATGCTCGTATAAACCTTCTTCCCCGTCTTGTTCATTGTCCTGTTCCTCAATCATGGTGTAAAAATACGCAATTAGAGGGAAGGCTAAGGCTGAGGCGAAGGCGGAGGCGGAGGATCAGGGTTAATTACCGCTATTTACAGTTGGTATTTAAGATCAATATTTCAATTCGATTATTAAGACTTAAATTAAATATATCAAATCGATATTTTAAGCATTGAGCTCAAAATCATTATTTCGAACAGATATTTTAAGCATTTGCTTAAAATCAATATTACAATCTGTTTCCATTAAACAATTCACTTTCAATGCAGCTTGTAGCTGACATATCCTCATCAACTATTTTTCAAAACAAATAACTTATCTCCGCCGATATCTTCAACCATCTTCCTGCTATCGAATAGATATTTCAAGCTTTGAGTTTAAAATCAATATTTCGAACAGATATTTTAAGCATTTGCTTAAAATCAATATTACAATCTGTTTCCATTAAATAATTCACTTTCAAGGCAGCTTGTAGCTGACATATCCTCATCAACTATTTTTCAAAACAAATAACTAATCCCCGCCGATAGCTTCAGCCATCTTCCTGCTATTGATTAGATATTTCAAGCTTTGAGTTTAAAATCAATATTTCGAACAGATATTTTAAGCATTTGCTTAAAATCAATATTACAATCTGTTTCCATTAAATAATTCACTTTCAAGGCAGCTTGTAGCTGCCATATCCCAATCAACTATTTTTCAAAACAAATAACTAATCCCCGCCGATAGCTTCAGCCATTTTCCTGCTGAAGTATGGCTTTCAAAATAATCGATCGGATACCCGGTTGTTTCTGCATTCTCTTTATCAAGTATGAGATAACGAGCACTTGTATTCCCACTCACGCCTATCCTGATATCTCCACGGATATACCAGATCACAGGTACAATATGAACTCCAAGATCCAATCCATAAGCAGGCGCAAATGTTGTTGATTCAGATATCCGTTCAATATTTTCCTTTGTATCTCTGTCTGTCAGAATAGAAGATGAATGAAATATAGAGAGCCCTGCTCTGCCTATCAGGTATGGTTGAAGCAACCAATTTATCTCCGGGTAAAAACCCGCACTCAATCCCGTTTCAATCCTTCTGGTGTTTGCCTTCTCGCGAATGTCAATATCTCCGTTCCCACTGGATTGTGTGTATTTTAATACATACTTGCTTAAGGATGCTTCATGATAATACAAGCCAGCCATGAATGGTTTATTATACTGCAACCTGTATTGTGCTTCAAACTGGTAACCCCATGAATTATGATCCACAAATCTTTTCGTTGGGGATTGAGGAATATCATAATAAATTAATGAAGTGACCATCCAACGCGGTAATGCTGTGATCACTGTCTGTGAAGAACAAATAGACATGCAAAACAGAGTAAGAAAAATAATGGAGCCTGTACGAAAGTTTACAACCTGAATGCTCATATCAATTCAATTGTTCAATGCTCCGTTTCAGCTGTTCGATTTTAGATTCTCCATCCGCCTTCTTTTGTCTTTCCTTTTCCACAACTTCCGGCGAAGCATTCGCAACAAATTTTTCATTGCTCAGCTTTTTATCCACACTTATGACAAATCCTTCATAATAAACCAGCTCTTCATTCATTCTCTTCAATTCTGCTTCTCTGTCAATTTCAATGTGCAATGCAGCATAATATTGATATTTACCTGCTAAGAAGGAAACACCGGATGATTCGCCTTCATCGGCCGTGGCGTTAGAAAGCTTCAACAATATCGATTTGGCAGCTGGCTTATTCCATAAACTTATCAGTTCTTCTTCTGATGGATGTATCAGGACAATAGTTTCTTTTGGTGATAATTGATATTGATTGCGCAATTCAAGCACCGCAGATTTCACAGTAAGAATATGTTCAAGTGTTTTAATTACATCCTCATCCACTTCTCCGGGTTTCTCTGCAATCCTGGCTACAATGCAATCATCTCCTCCGATACGAGCTCTTAATTGATGCCAGATTTCTTCTGTGATAAATGGCATGAACGGATGCAATAACTTACAGATCTCTTCGAATACCTGCAATGCGGCTTCATAACTTTCAGCATCAGAAGCTTCACCATATGTAGGTTTGATAATCTCCAGGAAGGTGCTGCAGAAATCATCCCACACAAATGAATACAAAGCTGTCACACCTTCTGACAAACGGAATTGAGCATATTGTTGCCGCAGTTCAGCATCAATTACATTCATCCTTGACCTTATCCATCGAATACCAAGCTTTCTTCCTTCCTCTTGTTCAATAGACGGATCTACATTCCATGATTTAATCAAACGAAGTGCATTCCAGATCTTATTACAAAAATTACGACCCAGCTCGCACAACTTATCATCAAATAATATATCTCCTCCTGCAGGTGCTGATGCCATGACACCATATCGTACACCATCTGCACCAAATTGCTCGATGAGCTCGAGCGCATCCGGGCTATTACCCAGTTGTTTGCTCATTTTACGTCGCAGCTTATCCCTGACCATTCCGGTAAAGTATACATCCTGAAAAGGTTTCTGTTCTTTCCATTCATATCCTGCCATGATCATCCTGGCTACCCACAAAAAAATGATATCCCAACCCGTGACAAGCACACTGGTAGGATAGTAATAATTGAATTCCTTTTCATTTTTCCATCCATCAAATACACTGATGGGCCACAGCCATGATGAAAACCATGTGTCCAGCACATCTTCATCTCTCCGAAGCGCTGATGCTTGCAGATCACTTCGACCGGTTTGTTGTCTCGCACTTTCTAAAGCCTCTTCTTCAGTTTTTGCAACAAACACTAATTCCTCATCATCCTGCATCAAATACCACGCAGGGATCTGATGTCCCCACCACAACTGTCGTGAAATGCACCAGTCACGAATGTTTTCCATCCAATGCCTGTAGGTGTTTTTGAGATTCTCCGGATAAAAATCAATTTCACCATTCATCACTGCATCCAATGCAGGACCGGCTATTTGTTTCATATCCACAAACCACTGCAACGAAAGTCGTGGCTCTACTACTACACGGGTTCTTTCAGACCTTCCAACATTATGTATCAGATCTTCTGTACCCACGATATGACCTTCAACAGACAAAGCTTTATACATTTCAAGCCGCGCCTTATCCCGGTCAAGTCCAACAAACATAATTGCGGCTGCACTCATGGATCCATCCGGATTGAGTACATCCACCACATCAAGATTATGTCTTAACCCAATTTCATAATCATTGACATCATGTGCAGGAGTGACTTTCAATGCACCTGTACCAAATTCCCTGTCAACATAGGCATCCGCTATGATCGGAACTTTACGATTGATCAAAGGAACAATCGCTCGTTTTCCATGAAGATGCTTATACCTGCCATCATCAGGATGAACAGCTACAGCAGTATCTCCAAGAATGGTCTCAGGTCTTGTAGTAGCTACAGTGATCCATTCATCTTCTGTCCCTTCGATCTGGTACCGTACTTTGTAGAGTGTGGCTTTCTCTTGTTCATAGAGCACCTCTTCATTTGACAATACAGTCTGCGCGGAAGGATCCCAGTTGACCATCCGCTTTCCCCTATATAATTTTCCTTTATTAAAAAGGTCAATGAAAACATCGATCACAGCTTCTGAACGAACTTCATCCATGGTAAAAGCGGTTCTCTCCCAATCACATGAGGCCCCTAATTTTTTAAGCTGATGCAGAATGATGCCACCATATTTTTCTTTCCACTCCCATGCATATTTTAGAAATTCTTCGCGCGTCAGATCTGATTTCCGGATCCCTTTTTCACGAAGCAGGTTTACGACTTTAGCTTCTGTCGCGATTGATGCATGATCTGTACCGGGCACCCAGCATGCATTTTTTCCTTCTTGTCTCGCTCTCCGGATCAGAGTATCCTGGATCGTGTTGTTCAGGATGTGTCCCATATGCAGCTGCCCCGTCACATTTGGAGGCGGAATGACAACACTGTACGCTTCCCTTTCGTCAGGTTCGGAATGAAAATATCCTCCCAGCATCCAATGTGCATACCATTTGTCCTCAATATCCCCGGGACTATACCTTTTCGACAATTCTTCCATATGCGCAAATATAATCGATGATTTGTTGGGCGTAGGTTGTGCCTACGTCCGTGCGTTTGCAAAACTCCGTTTTGCGAATTTATTATTCCGGGAAAGGATGTCTGGCCACCCAATCCAGATCAGGCTTAAAAAAGGAATAAACCTTCGGAATCAGCCAATTGAGCGATTTTTTTGGCGAACGCATATAGGCCCACATCGGGATGCCTTCCGCGCCCACAGAACTTTTGATTTCTGTAGCTGTACGGGACAATTGAAGCTGCCGGAAGCCATTAGTGGTTGCATAATCAATCATGGCGAGCAGCATATTCATATAAAGCTTATGCCTGTGGTTCATCTCCGGATCATAGCCAAGGAAATGAGCATCCAGGATGTCTCCATCTTCAAATACGGTAAAAAAAGAAATCAATTCTCCTTTATCACGATATATCCAGAGATGAAACCTGTCTCCAAGCTTTCGTTTTAACTCAGTAAAATATCCGACAGAAAGTATAAAAAGATTGAACCCGACATCATCCACTACTTTGAGATAAAGATTATGCAGCTGGTCTTCGATTTCTTCTATTTCATCCACATTCAATTCTATGCGCTCAAGTTCTAATGCTGATGACAGCGCTTTACGTGCCCGTACCCTGTACTTCGATTTAAGTGAATTCAGATAACCGTCAAGATTCTTCCATTCCTTCCGGATATCCATGATCATGCTCGGTTGTGTATCGATGAAATGATACTTGCTGCAATGCGGTGAATCCGGAATTTCTTTAAAAATATCTTCGTAAAAATCTTTGACGAATACCAACCCGATATGATGAAATGGTTTAACACCTAACATCCAGTCAATGGTCTCCATCATTAAAAGGGTCCGCAATTTTTTATCCACATCTTCTTTAAAACAAAAACCGTAATCACCGGTTACCAGTGTATTTCCCAGGCAAAGGACTTTCAGGTTGATCATTGACGCCAGCTTGTATTTGACAAGGCTCATAACTTTTCCATTCACCTGGTTTTTCAGGCTGTCACCCGGATTAAAATCCTCAATCTGAAAACACAACATGCCGATCAGACCATCGCTGCTCTCCAGTCTCACATAATGGAATTTCATCTTTTCAGGAGGTGCAGCTGACAACGCAGCATGATATTCCTTGCTCAGGAAGATGCTTGTGCCGGGAATCTCGGGAAAAAGTGGATCTGACCAGGAATGAAACAGTATAGCATTATACTCACGGCCATCGATGTTGAATTTCGTCTTTGTATGTGAAGAGGTAGCTAAAACCGCGGTATCCATTATATGTTCAATAACAACCGGAAATTTGATTTGTTAATTCCGTAAGCCCTAAAGGTATTATGTAATAGACAAAAATACCCTATTAATAGGTAAGTATTTCGACGTAAGGTGTGAGACGTCAGACGTCATGATCGGTGGGCTTGCACTAAGCAATGTCGAGAAATATGTTCGCAAAACGGAGTTTTGCCGACGCGAAAACGTAGGCGCAGCCTACGCTTAACAGTCTTCATTTTATTAAAATTGACATATCAATTTTAATAAAAACACAACTTTACAGTTATGATTAATATAATTAGATTTCTAATTATCCTGTTTACTTTTTAATGCTAATTGGATTGCATAGATAAATTGAATGATTTACAAATTTAAATGATTTACAAATTTAAATGATTTACAAATTTAAATGATTTACAAATTTAAACGATTTACAAATTTAAATGGCTTAAAAATTGAATTGTTTAAAAAAATGAACCGTTAAGCGTAGGTTGCACCTACGCTTTCGTGTCAGCAAATTTCTGATTTGCGCAATACGCCAAAGTAAAGTAATGCACCAAATATGCAATAATGAAGACAATCATGAAACAACCTGATCCATATGAGAGATATTATGTAGCTTTAAAACAAATAAAAAGCAATGCGATTTCTAACCTTTTGCATCTTCCTTTCTTCGCTTTGTAAACTTCATGGACAGGACAATACTGTTTTTGCTCCGATAGGTGCCGTCTGGCATTATAATGGTTATGGACATGGGTCTCCTCCCTATTTCAAATTTGTCGTTGAAAAAGACACTAGTTTCTCCGATCAAAACGCAAGACTTTTAAGATATTATATTTTTGAAAATGACACCTTTCGTACCGATAATACACTTAATAAATATATTGTTACAGATGGGGAAAAAGTTTATTACAGAGTAGAAAATGAGTTTGTTTTATTATTCGATTTTGGCGCACAACCTGGTGACACTATTCATTCGCGTGTGGAGGATTATCCCGTCCCCATGGGATGTCAAAGTGAATTTGAAAACGGACCCATTGATTTCAGTTATGTCATCGACTCTTTAGGAACTCTGGATATAGACGGAATAATATTAAGAACACAATTTGTAACCATAGTTAATCCTCCTGGTCTCGAACCTACCTGGTTTTTACAGGATCCAATTATTGAACGAATTGGCCAAATAGGATTGAGTAATTTTTGGTGGGGAAGAGGTGAGACATGCATCCTTGAAGATAATGGATTTTTAAGATGCTATATTGATCTAGATCTGACTTATGTTAATCCATATTTTGCACTTCATCATGATTGTGACTACACGGGTACAAACGAAATTGAAGTCTCAGCCAATAACCAAATCTATCCAAATCCTGTCGATGAAATAATATATTTAAACCAGAAAGCAGATTTAATAACCATTTATAATTCCTCCAGCCAAAAAATAAAAAGTTTTATTACCCAGGATCAAATAGATGTTTCAGATTTGCAACCTGGCATTTACTTCCTCCAATATCATTCGGGAAATATGCGGCACGTGGAAAGGTTCGTTAAATTGTAATTCTCGTCGTTTCCACTCGATCAACGCTGAATTTGTTCGGCGTAGGTTTTACCTACGTCGGGGTGTTGTCAAAACTCGGTTTTGCGACCCATTATTCCTGCATCTGATAGAAAATGATCTCGTTTTTGCAAATCTGAAATTTGCAAACGCCACGACGTAGGTGCAACCTACGCCGAACAACTTTAATTTGTTTCTTAAATCTTCGTAGTTGTGAATCGATATTACGCGAAACTGAATACTAATTACGAATACTATTACTGAACACTAATTACTGAATACCGATTACTGAATACCGCTTACCGAATACTGATTACTGAATACTGATTACCGCTTACTGAATACTGAATACCGCTTACTTAAGCTCCGACACCTTCATCATAGCATCCTCAACGACCTGCACCAATTCAACAAAATGCTTATCCCGTTTAGTTGTATGATCCCTTTGCAAAGGCAGATCAATATCAATATGCTCTACAATCGTAGAAGGTGGCGACTTCATGATGTATATATCATCCGCGAGATAAACCGCCTCGCTGATATCATGCGTCACAAAGATGATCGTCGAATTGAAACGCTGCCATAGATCAAGCAACATATCCTGCATCTGAATTCGAGTCCTTATATCCAATGCTCCAAAAGGTTCATCCATCAATACTATCTCAGGATTTGCAATCAAACTTCTGGCTATAGCCACACGTTGCAATTGTCCCCCTGATAAAGCCGGATACTGAGCATACTTTTTTTCCTGTCCTGCTAACCCCACCAGCTCAATCATCTCCATCGCCTTCATGTATCTCTGCTTTTTACCAAGGCCTTTATATTCAAGCGCAAGTGCAACATTATCAAGCACGGTCATCCACGGCAGAGAAGAATATTCCTGGAATACCATGCTGACCCTTTGTTTATCACTCACCGGTTGTCCTTTGATGAGCACCTCCCCTTCTGTAGGCGTTTGTAATCCGGCTATATATCTGAGCAATGTTGACTTACCGCTTCCTGATGCACCCAGTATAACTACAAACTGTCCCTGGTCAGGCTTATCCTCTATGATGAGGTCAAGACCCCTGATGATCCAGTTTTTTCCTCCATCATAAGACTGAGAAATGTTTCTCAGCTCAATGATATTTTCTCTTGCCGCGGTATCTGCAAATTTCACATTCATGATTTTACAGATTTGCGTCTGATGGAATTTAATATCGTTTCCTCATTCCTGCGATTAGACCATTTCCAGCCAAATAATAACAGGAAGCAATAAAACATGGTATTAATGGTCCACAGGGTTTCTCCAAACAAATAGGAAAGAGGCCTGATATCACCCAGAAAATGTGCATATTCATTGATCATGAGTATGAAATAAAGACCTGCCATAATCCAGCCGAAAGCCATTAAAGCAAAATCACCAACAGCATCTCCGAACGAAGGCTGTTTCATCGTAGATGACTTTACAGCATCCCTTGCCTGGTATTTATGAGGAAAAAATTGACGGTCCAGCCATTGGAAAATCTTGTCCTGCAATACACCGATGATCATGATGATCACCAGCAATGCAAATACTTTGTCAAATCTGCCCTGGCGAAATCCTGCCGCATAGATCAAAGCTCCGATTCCTCCCTGGCTCGCAATCATTTCTGCAACTATGATATATGTCCATGAAATAGCCGTCAATACCCGTATATCATCAGAAAGTCTTGATAACACACTCGGAATGTAAACCGTTTTGATGATTTGCCAATTTGTCGCACCTAAAGTATGAACCGTTTTCAGATACACGTCATTCACCTCATCGATGCGCTGAACCATCACCGGAAGTAAATAAATCAATATCCCGAGCGCGAGGAAATGAATTTTAGATGCTGCACCGATTCCAAACAAAACAATAAATACACCTGTCAACGCAGTAAGTGGAACATATCTGAAAGCATCCACCTGTCGTTGAAATCCCCATCGTGTATAGGAAAACAAACCAATAATAAATCCAACGGGTATCGTGATCGCTATTGCTTCCAGGTAACCGGATAGATTCAATCCAATACTGAAACCCAGGTTTTTGAAGAGCTCATTCTCTGTGACTAATTCAGGAATAGCCCTGAATACTTTAAATGGCGATGGCAATGTAGATGGAAAAAAAGGAGTATTACCGGATGTAGCTAATATCCAGATCAGCAAAGTGAAGCAGGCACCCAGTACACCAAAAATCCATTTTTGAGTAGGTGTACCCGAATCAATACCACCCAGTAATTTCATCCGAAGCTGATTTTTTCTTTATGCTGTTTAATCTCCTACAAGAACAAAATCCGTACGGCGGTTTTTTGCCTTACATGCCTCATCCTGATTTTGCTCACAACCTGCTACCGGTTTTTCAGGTCCATTACCTATGATGATAAACCTGTTCCGGTCTATCTTATACTGCGTAGCCAGGTAATCCGCGACAGCCTGCGCTCTCTTCTGGGAAAGCACCTGGTTAGTCTGTTTAGATCCTACATTATCCGTATTCCCTTCTATCCTGACACGCGAATTTGCAAATGATTTAGAAATGTCGGCAAACTGCAGATCAATGATCGTCTTTGAATTCTCATCCAATTGAAATTTCCCCGAAGCAAAATTTATACTTACCGGTTTGTTTGCAATAGCAGGTGCTGATATATCTGCTGCAGTGGGAGCGGTAAAAGTTTTACCGGCCTCAGAAGCATAAGCAGGACCTGTCAGCTTAGGACTTGCATCCTGTATAGCGGATGTCCATATCGCGGTACGCCATGACGGAGCTTCTTTTTCTGCATCACCAGTCATGACAAAATTCTTGCTCATTTTCGTATACAGGTCTTCACCTTTCTGGCCTTTATACTGGGGATTCAATCCAAAGAAATTAAGGTTATCGCCATGGTTAGTCCAATACACAACTTCTGTCATACCCATAGCATCTTCAACACCTAACTTATTGAGATCTGCAAGATACCGGGCTGCTTTCTCTTTGTTCGATGCATTTGATTTCAATTCAGCTACACCTTTCATCCATCCCTCATAGAATTGAGCCATCATTTCACGATGAGCGTTCAGGTAGGATTCCTTTGCAAAAAAGATATCTGCAATAACGTGTGATTCACTCTTTGTAGTCAGCAATATTTTTGATCCCGGCACATCTTTCGTGGCTAGTTGATCATCAGGGCTCCATACGACAGCTGCATCTACATCACCGCTTTTGAATATCTGCGCGGCAGTGATATTATCAGATGTTTTCACAACCTCTATATCTGAATATTTTAATCCTGCAGCTTCAAGAGCAGTCAGCAATAAAGTTTGAGCAGGAGAAGGAACGGCGACAACCACTTTTTTGCCTTTCAGGTCATTGACGCTATTGATACCTCTCTTGACAATGATGGCATCACCACCTCTCGACCAGTCCACCTGCATAAATGCTTTCGGCTTGTAGGTATTGATATCAGCAGGACCGGTATAAAGCGGAAACGCATCCGCAGTCTGAACTGCCACATCATATTCATCCGCTATCCATGCATTCATCGCATTGATCAGGTCATTCTCAAGCACGAACCTTACTTTAAATCCATAATCCTTGTAGAATCTTGAATTCGTATTTGGTTCTGCTCCTTCATTGAAATAGAGACCCGGACCATATCCACCCCAGGAAACAAGTTGGACTACAATGGTTTTATCATCATCATTGAAACCCGTCTTTGGTTCTTCCGTTTTCTCAGTCTCAGTTTGTTGCTTTGCTTCGTCGGCTTTTTTCTTAATGCTCGTACCTAAAGAGGTTTTATTGAGCACCACATACCCGATCCCGGCTATTGCACCCAGGATAAGCAGCGTGATGAAAAATTTTGCAAATGCAGTCAGTCGTGTTGCCATGGTTTTTTAGTTTGTTATCTGAAGGTTTTGTTTTGTATATGTGATTCAAAAAAAGGGTTAAAAGGTTAATCGGTTAAACGGTTAAAAGATTAATTGGTTTACCGTTTAGAAAAAAGACCTTGGACCATTGACCACTAACTAAACCGGCTGCTCTGACCTTTTTCATTTGACCTTTTTCTATGTGGCTTTCTATGTGTTCTATGTGATTCAAAAAGGGTTAAAGGGTTAAAGGTTAAATGATTAATAAGCTAACCTTTTAGAAAAAAGACCTTGGACCATTGACCACTAACTAAACCGGCCGCTCTGACCTTTTTCATTTGACCTTTTTTCTATGTGACTTTCTATGTTTCCTATGTGCCTATGTGGTTCAATTTATTTTTGGTGATATGATGATTCTAATTTGATAAAAAAAGACAACGCACATATTTTTTACCACTTAGAAACTTAAGAAAACTTAGGAAGCCACTTAGAAACATTTAATTTATTTATTGCACATTTCTTTTTGCCAATTACTTATTGCCTTTTCACCACGGTCCATTGTCTGTGGCCTATGGTCAATTACTCTTCAAAAAAAGTATCATACTGATTCTTCCGCATCTCCACAGGCTCAGGCCTCTTCAACGGCGCATTGATATCCAGCACATTTGAATCATCCGCTGCTGCTTTCAGCAAGGTTTGTTTTTGTTCTCCGAGTATCGAGGATACACCTTCCTTCTCCCACTTCTCAAGCATCTTCAGTCCTTCCTCTTCGAAGATACCATTTTGCAGATCGACTGATTTCATGAAATTCTCCGACATATCCATGAACCTCTCCATCTCACCCACCTTATTCGCTACATCATCAGCTACAGCCTCCAATGCCATGTCAAACATCATTCGCTTATCTCCATTACCGGTGATGATGCTCATCGCTGATTTCATCGCACTGTTGCTCGCATACATCGCTTTTCTTTCCTGGTCTTTTATCTCTACCTGGTCCTGTATGTCTTCCAGCATGACTTCGCTGTTCTCATACATTTTGCCAAGGACGCGATAGAGGATCTCCATTTTTTTGTAGAGATCTTCAAGCTTCATGTTGGATTCTTTCAAACGACCGGCTTTTCGGCTTTTCAATATCATGATCGCCTGCTTATCCGTTTCTTTTGCCTGGCTCGCCAGTGAAAGATTGCTTTGTATTTCTTTCCGGTTGTTGAGTATGAGTTCCTGTAGCTTATGCATCTGTCCTCGCAACATGCTGATCTGCCGGTTCATCTTGCGCAGGTTTTCTTTCAGGTCGCTTACATATCCTTTCAGGATGGCGATAGGATCCATTTTTACAAAAATGCCGGTGATGTACCGCATGGCACTTTTGTACATATACCATACAAGGTTCCTGGCTTTTGGATCAAGTGCTGTAAAAATGATCGTTCCTAACACTGCAAGGCTCACGATCAATCCGACACCGGATGTCAGGGCCCCGATCACAAACGCTAATGACTTTACGGTGAGCACCCCCATTGCAATTATGATTGCAGTCAGGAATACTCCTCCCGTAACGCCTTCAGGTCGTTGCCAAAATGTTTTTGGTCTGAATCCGTCCATTTTTTATTTACTAAAGATGTGACTCTATATTTTTTACATCATCCTGTATCTGGCTCAATAATGCCTGGTATGTCGCTCCGAAATCACTTGCGGTCTGAGCCAGCTTTTCACTTGCTGAATTGATTTCAGTTTCCAGCGTGCTGATTTGCTTTTTATGATTTTCTATACCCGATTTGAGCTTTTCAATCTCAGCTTCATTGTCCCTGATTGTCTTTTCAAGGTTCTTTATTTCATCCTGCTTGCCGGTCAGGTTGCGGTCTTTCTGGCCTGACAATGCTTCCTGGAATTTAGACTCCTCTTTTCCAAGGATGGCAATATACTGCTTCGCGCTTCCTAATATCTTGTCTTTCGTGGCGCCCATCGTCTGGGCAGTGGCAAATGCAGACTTAAAGCGCGTGCTGTCATCCATCGGAACATTGGCAAGTGACCTGAGAAAATCTTTGAATTCCAGGTAATCAAATCCCTCCTGGTTATTGGTCTGCAGGGCCTCAAAAAGGACCTCAAGAAACTTATCCTGGACCTGGCCTTTAACCCCGGCCACAGGAGTTACAGAGGAAGCCTTATGGGAGATTGTTTTTTCCGACCTGGGTGCCTCATTATTTTCAGCGGTTGTGGTTTTTTCTTCCTGGGAAGGATTTCCTTCCTCAATTACGAATAAAGACTTGAGTTTCTTAAACATGTCGGATCAATAGATAAAGCAAATTAACGTCCTATAACGCATAAAAATACAGATTAGGTTCAAGTTCAGGAGGAAGCAAATATTGAAAATACATTTGACGACTGGCTGATCGGCTAGGGGACTTAAATTACCTTTGCCGGATGATAGATCATGTCCATGTTCCATCCGAAATAGGTACCCTCAGAAAAGTCATTGTCCATCGCCCGGATCTGGGAATTGCCCGGATTTCTCCCCGGCAAGCCGGCGAATTGCTCTTTGATGACATTGTTCACCTGCCCAAAATGCAGGAAGAGCATGATATTTTCACCACCGTCCTTGCCCTCTTTATCGGGCGCGAAAATGTCCTGGAAGTAAAGGATCTCATCCTGGAATGCATAAAGGCCGACCCTAAAGCAAGAGAATTCTTCATGGGCTATATCGCCAACTTCGAGGAATTACCTAAACAATATGTCGACGAATTAAATGCAATGGACGATGCCCTGCTTTGCCAGGTATTGATCACAGGACATGACCCCGTCTCGGATTACATCTATTTTGATCCTATTCCCAATTTGATTTTTACCCGGGATATAGCCGTTGTGGTCAATGATCACATTGTAATTACCAAAGCAGCAAAGGAAGCCCGGTTCAGGGAAAACCTTTTATCCCGATTCATATTCTGGTACCATCCTTACTTTCAACATCTGAAGGATCAGAAAAGACTGATCAATCTCAATGATGTGGATATGTTTCCTGCATCGCGTACCGGTGAAAGGATCTCCATTGAAGGCGGGGATATGATGGTGCTCAACGACAAGTACCTGCTAATCGGTTGCAGTGAAAGGTCAACCACACACGCTTTCCACTCGCTCAAAAAAATATTATTCGAACGAAATGTAATCGAACATGTAGCCATGGTAGTGATACCTCGTGAACGATCCTACATGCACATCGATACCATATTCACACACATTGATACAAATCACATCGTTGCATACAAGCCTATCGTAGTAGAAGGACTGAGCAGCTATGTAGAAGTGCACGATCGGGATGGCAGTGAAAGAGAATATCCTTCTATCAGCGAATTCATCAGGAAAGAGATCAATAGTGAAATGGAATTTATCCTGAGCGGTCACGGTATTTCTCCTTACCAGGAAAGAGAACAATGGACAGACGGATGTAATCTCGTCACGATCCGCCCGGGTGTGGCATTGACCTATGACAGGAATCCATATACAGAAAGGGCATTTAAGGCTGCAGGTTTTAATGTGATCAGGGCAGAAGATTTTATCCGCGATGCCAAAGCAAGTCTTGCTTACGCATCTAACGTGCAAAAAACAATTATCACTTTGCCGAGCAATGAATTGTCAAGAGCACGCGGCGGATCACATTGCATGACTTGTCCCATACTCCGCTCGTGAGTTATCAGCACACGTATCAGCTCAGGGTGAGATACGGTGAGACAGATCAGATGGGGTTTGTCTATTATGGCATCTATGCCCAATATTATGAAGTGGGAAGAGTTGAAGCTATGCGTGCTGCCGGCGTTCTTTATTCCAATCTCGAAAGAGAACATAATATCTGGATGCCGGTCATGAATATGCATTCCCGGTTTTTACGACCCGCCAGGTATGATGATTTATTGACCATCCAGACTACTATACCAAGACTGCCTGTAAAGGATATCCGGTTTCGGTATGAAATTCGCAACGAATTTGGCAAATTGCTCAATGGCGCTCTTGTACAGCTCTTTTTTTTAGATGCCACAACACAGAAAAGGATTGACGCACCTGATTTTATTACAGAAACATTGAAACCTTATTTTTAAGCATTATGGCCTTTTGGACGAACAAGCTGAAAAAGGTTAAAGAATATTTACACAGGCAGACATTGCCTGGTTTTAAGGGTATACCTATTGCTGTCGTACTGAAATACCTGTGGAAGGAAATCATGCGGGATGATATTGTGACAAGATCGAATTCAATGGCCTATTGTTTCTTTCTGTCTATTTTTCCCGGGCTGCTGGTGCTGCTTACTTTGCTTCCCTATTTACATCTTGAAAATATGATAATCACGGTCAGAAAAGAGTATATCGATCTTCTGCCTCGTAATATGGCAAATTACATGGACAACATTATCGTAGAAATGACACAGACCAGTCGCACCGGCCTGTTGAGTATAAGTATTATCCTGGCATTGATTTTTGCTTCCAATGGGGTCCTCTCCATGGTGAAAGGATTTCACAAGAGTTACGAAATGACGTATAAAGAACAAAACACATTTCAGCAAAGATGGCGTGCCTTCTGGCTTACGATTTTATTAGGTGTTTTATTCATCGGCTCGCTCGTGTTAATTATTCTTGGCAAACCCTTACTCTTAAAAATTTTGTCTTTCACCGGGATCGATAGTGACAATTATCATTTCTTCAATTTCATGCGATGGCTCGGCGTATTTGTCATTTATTATATTTCCATCACGATCACATACACTTTCGGACCTGCTTACCGTAACAAAGAAAAATTATTCTCACCCGGAGCTACATTAGCCACTATTTTATCTGTCATCAGCTCATTTGGATTTGCCATCTATGTTGAAAATTTTTCCAACTACAATGAGATCTACGGCTCTATTGGTGCATTGATGCTAATCTTAGTCTGGCTTCAGATCAATTCATTTATCATCCTCCTCGGATACGAACTAAACGCATCCATCGTGATCAACCGCGATATCAAAGCCTTTGAATTAAGACAAGCTGAACTGGAGAAAGCAAACGCTTGAGTAGTGAGTAGTGAGTAGTGAGTAGTGAAATCTTTTTCGTGAAACGTGAGACGTCAGACGTGAGTAATGAAAAAGACCATTGACCACAGACCAAACTGGCTGCGGTTGCTGAGCTGTAGCACAAGGATGAGTTTAGCAGGTCGAAGTACCGACCTTTTCCCATTGACTTTTTTTCTATGTGGCGGTTGCTGAGCTGTAGCACAAGGATGAGTTTAGCAGGTCGAAGGATTCAATTTTTTTTCATCTGCTTTCCGTTTTACCCTAATTTGTAATCAATCCTGAAAAATCATGATGATCATGACAATCTGCGTTCTTCTTTTATGGCAGGATGCGCCACGAATCCGAAATCCGGCGTCCTTTTATCTGGCATCCAAAAATCTATCCTAAATAGAAAATTGCTTCGTTTCCATATCTTTACAAATAATGAAACAATCTTTTTCACTATTCATACTTTTCCTGCTGGGTCTGCCATTTCTTTCAGGACAAGCTAAGTATTCAAACGAATTTCTCACACTGGGCGTAGGTGCTCGTGCTCACGGCATGGGTGGAGCGGTCGGTGCCAGTGTTTCAGATCTCTCAGCTGCATATTGGAATCCTGCAGGTATGACATCGATATCTTCTCCTGCACAATTTCATGGAATGCATGCTGAATGGTTTGCCGGCATTGCTCAGTACGATCAACTGTCATTTGGAAAACGATTTAGCGAAACACAGAATTCGTATGGCGCAATCTCCCTAATCCGGATGGGAATTGACAACATACCAAACACACTTCGTCTGATCGGACCTGATGGCTCGATCAATTATGATCGCGTCACCACGTTCTCTGCTGCAGATTACGCAGCATTTATTTCTTATGCAAAAAGATTAGGCCAGAAAAACTGGTTTGCAGGAGGTTCTGTGAAAATCATTCATCGCAGCATAGGGTCATTCGGAAAAGCATGGGGCTTCGGCGCTGATATCGGCATTCAACACCGTGGCAAGAAATTTTCATTTGCATTGATGGGTCGTGATCTGACGACTACATTCAATAGCTGGAGCTTTACATTGTCAGATGAAGAAAAACAAGTCTTCACACAAACCGGTAATGATATCCCGGTGTCTACCCTCGAACAAACATTACCCACCTTTGTCCTTGCCGGTGCATACCATATCAGCATGGGTCAAAAAAGCGGTATCCTCATCGGTTTAGATCTTGATGTCACCACCGACGGTGAAAGAAATACGCTCATATCAACAAATACATTGAGTATCAATCCCCGTATGGGTTTTGAAGTTGATCTCAGCAAACGTATATTTCTCAGGGGAGGCATCTCCAATCTGCAGGAAGAAAAAGATATTGTCGATCCCACAAAAACAGAATGGATCTTTCAGCCAAATGCAGGCATCGGTTTGAAATTAGGAAGACTTCATCTCGACTATGCATTCACCAACATCGGTGATGTCTCCGGCTCGCAATTATACAGCCACATATTCGGACTCATTCTTGATTTTGAAGATCTCTCGAAAAAATCTGTTGAAGAATAGAATGTCCTATTTGGCTTTATTTTTCGCTTTTCAGGTTAGATGTTTAGATGGTTAGGTGTTTAGGTGAAACTTTGAAAATTTTAGGTAATTACCATTTGCATTTTAGTTGAGTATATCCTAATTTTATTGCTCACCTAAAACTTCACAGTTATGAAAACGTATTCCTTTGAAAATTTAGACGTTTGGCAATTGTCCCGGAAATTTGCAGTCCATATTTATAAAACAACAAAAGTTTATCCGGATGATGAACGATATGGCCTGGTCTCTCAAATGAGGAGGGCAGCAATTTCCATTTGTTCAAATTTCGCAGAGGGTAGTGCAAAACACAGTGGGAAGGAGAAAGCCAGATTCACAGAAACAGCTTATGGAAGTTTAATGGAATTGCTCAATCAAATAATAATAAGTTTTGATCTGGATTATATCCAGGAAGATCAATTGTTTAAAATGAGATTAATGGTGGATGAAATATCTATAAAATCAACCCGTCTGAGAGACTCACAATTGAAAATGAAATGATCTTTCTAAACTTCTAAACATCTAAACTCCTAACCTTTTACCACTTAACCCTTAAACTCTTTTTCCGATGAAATCTCCTATTCCTGTGGATTAGCTTTCCGGTGATCCTGTAAAAATTTCTCTAAACCTAAATCCGTAAGCGGATGGTATAGCAAACCCAATATAGCTGACAATGGACATGTCACTACATCAGCACCTGACTTCGCTGCTTCAACAATATGGCGTGCGCTCCGGATCGAAGCCGCCAAGATTTCGGTTTCAAATCCCTGGATGGAATACACTTCAGAGATCTCACGTATAAGCGACATTCCATCCCAATTCGAATCATCTATTCTGCCTATGAAAGGAGACATATATGTAGCTCCTGCTTTTGCTGCAAGTATTGCCTGGCCTGTTGAAAAAATAAGTGTGCAATTGGTGCGGATCCCATGATCTTTAAACCATTTCAGCGCTCTTACTCCATCTTTGATCATGGGTACTTTGACTACAATATTGGAAGCAAGGTCTGCAAGGATCTTTCCTTCTTCCACAATACCATCGAAATCAGTGGAAATCACTTCAGCACTGACATCTCCGTCTACGATCGCACAGATGGAACGATAATGATTCTGGATGTTGATCTTACCTATTATCCCTTCTTTGGCCATCAACGAGGGATTCGTGGTCACACCATCCAGGATGCCAAGCTCATTAGCTTCTTTGATCTGCTCAAGATTGGCAGTGTCTATAAAAAATTTCATGTCCGGAAGTTTAGCAAAGAAAAAGTGAGAAATCATATCGCTCCGCTCAACTTTCTACCCTTGCTGCATTTCTGCCCTGGGGGAGTTCGAAAGGAGCTGGACGTATGACTCTCACTCCCGCCAAAGGTAACCATTATCCCTGTTCCTGCTCTTCAAGGTCGGTTATTTCCCTTTTATTGTTTCTCCACCACGGCAGATCAGGCAGTTCTGCCTTTAACACAATCGGGACTTTCTGAATGGGATGGATAAATTCCATTCTCCTGCAATGCAGCATAAAAGCATTGGGATCATTCATGGTCTGGCCCCCATATTTGACGTCGCCAAAAATAGGGCTGCCTATTAAGCTCATATGCACGCGCAATTGGTGCGATTTCCCGGTGATAGGATGGAGCCTGACAAGGAAAAACCGGTCAACTTTACCAAGCGTCTTATAAATTGTTCGCGCCTTCACTGCTCCCACTCTCTCCCCTTTTACTACCTCCACAATATTTTTATTCCTGTCCTTATACATCCAGTTCTGAAGATCACCTTCAAAGGGATCGGGACATTTCGTGACCAGTGCCAGGTAAGTTTTATCCACCTTCCGTTCAGTGAATAATTGCCTCATCCGGTCCTTACCTTTTGATGTTTTGGCGAAAATTAATGCTCCGCTGACAGGCCGGTCCAGCCTGTGACAGGATTGTAAAAAAACATTACCCGGCTTTTTATATTTCTCCCTGATGTATTCCCGTAAGATATCCTCCAGGCTCGTATCCCCTGTATCATCGGTATGAACGAGAAGGCCATTTGGCTTGTTAATGGCGATCAGGTGGTTATCTTCATAGATGATTTCAAGTTTAGGTACAACCATATCGCAAGGTAGAATTTTTCAATTTCGCAGATGAATATTACGCTCGGGTTTTCTCCATGTCCTAACGATACGTTTATGTTTGCAGCCCTGGTTAATGGGTGGATTGATACTAAAGGACTTTCGTTTACCGTGCGGATGGAAGATGTTGAGACACTCAATGAATGGGCAGCCGGATCCAGGCTTGATATAACCAAAATGAGCTTTCATCGTGCACTATCACTGGATGATAAATATACCTTGCTTCGATCTGGAGCTGCCTTAGGAAATGGCTGTGGCCCTCTGCTGATATCTAAAGGCGTACCTGGCAAACAGGAAATTTTAGATGGCCCTGTTCTTCTTCCCGGAAAATGGACTACTGCCCACCTGTTGTTCAATATCTTTTACCCCGGGTGCACGGACAAGAAATTTGTTGTTTTTAATGAGATTGAAGGTCGGCTTTTGGATAATGAAGCCGTGGCTGGTGTGATCATTCATGAAAACAGGTTTACCTATGAATCACTCGGCCTTCATAAAATCATGGACCTCGGTGAAGCATGGGAAAAGAAAACAGGCATGCCAATTCCACTGGGGGGAATTTTTGCGGCTAATCGTTTGGAGGACAAAATCAAATCGGATATTGAATCCCTCATCACAGAAAGTATTCATTTTGCCTATGCTCATCCTGAGATCGTCATGCCCTATGTCAGGGAATACTCCCAGGCCATGGATGAAGACGTCATGAAGAGCCATATTCACCTGTATGTCAATGATTTTTCCCTCGATTTGGGAGAGAAAGGACTTGAATCCATCAAACTTCTAAAAAAAATGGCCGGCTAAGACTTCCAACGTCTTTCCTATTCCATACATTTTCAGCCTAAAACATATTACAAAAATTTAATTTATCTTTTTAATTGATAAAAAGTCAATTACATATGATAAATAAATTTAATATGTATATATTTGACCCAATAAGTTTTGGTTTTTTAATGGATAATCGCAGTGGCTCGTGAAACGTCACGAGCCCTTTTTCAAGCATCTCCACGGCAGAAGTAAAAATCTGCTTCCAGATAAGAAGTGTGATCTTAGTTTTAGTTAACCTTAAGCCCGCTCACAGGAGTGGGCTTTCTTTTTTTAGGTCGATTCCTTTCTTCGAAAGGAATCGACCTAAAAAAAGAATTCAGAATCGTGAATTCTGAATAAGGATTAAAGAAGTAAAATATCCAATGCTGAATTATAAGGCATTAATTTCAGTTTCTGATTTCCTGATTCTTAATTTTCCTTCTTTAATCCTTATTCAAGATTCCTTATTCAAGATTCATTTTACCTTTAGCCAATAAACCATAAAAACCTTCTTCCTATGATTATTGGTGTACCTAAGGAAATAAAAACGAATGAAAACAGGGTAGCTCTCACACCTGCAGGGGCTTTAGAGCTTACGAAGAGAGGGCATCAGGTTTACGTCCAGCACAATGCAGGGGTAAATAGCGGTTTTGAAGATGCAGCCTATGAAGCCCGGGGAGCTGTTGTGCTCGCCAATATAGAAGATGTCTACGCCATCGCCGACATGATCATCAAGGTGAAGGAACCTATTGATGTTGAATATCCCCTGATCAAAAAAGACCAGCTTCTCTTTACATATTTCCATTTTGCTTCTTATGAGCCGCTTACCACGGCAATGATCAAAAACGGAGCCATATGCCTGGCATATGAAACTGTAGAGCTCCCGGACCGGACTCTTCCTCTCCTGGTGCCTATGTCTGAAGTAGCAGGCCGGATGGCTATCCAGGAAGGTGCCAAATTCCTGGAAAAACCGGAAGGTGGCCGTGGTGTTTTACTTGGCGGTGTGCCCGGAGTAGCGCCTGCGCAGGTACTCGTATTGGGTGGCGGAATCGTTGGAACACAAGCTGCAAAAATGGCCGCAGGACTGGGTGCACAGGTTACCATTCTGGATGTCAATCTCAACCGGTTGAGATACCTGGGAGATATCATGCCCCCGAACGTCATCACCATGTTTTCGAATGAATTGAATATTCGTGAACTGATCCGCACGCATGAATTGATCATCGGTGCAGTCCTCATCCCGGGTGCCAAAGCCCCCATGCTGATCACAAGAGATATGCTGAAAGACATGCAACCCGGCACAGTGCTGGTTGATGTCGCTGTAGACCAGGGTGGATGTATTGAAACCTGTCGTCCTACTACGCACGATGATCCGATTTTTGTCATCGATGGTGTTGTTCACTATTGTGTTGCTAATATGCCTGGAGCAGTCCCTTACACTTCCACATTGGCACTAACTAATGCTACCCTGCCCTATGCTTTGCGTTTAGCAGATAAGGGATGGAAAGAAGCTTGTCGCCAGGATCCTGCACTGAAACTGGGCCTCAATGTTGTCAGTGGAAAAGTAGTTTACAAAGGTGTGGCAGATGCATTCGGCCTTCCCCTCGTGAATGTGGATTCGGTACTAGCGTAACATTAAGAAGGCAATTTCAAAATGTATACATATAGCAACCGCTGACAAGTTCTGGTTGAGCGTAGCCTAAACTATTTTTGGTAAGATACTGCCGGTCGTTGAGCGGAGTCGAAACGAAACAGCATCCGGAGTCGAAACGAAACAACATTGATATCCATAACAAATCGACTGCCTGAACTCCCTAAAAAATAAATTTTTCAAATTGATTATTTACATTTAACTTACAATTCGGATTATATTTTTCACTCTTAATCACAAAGTATGTATATCACTTTTGAAGAATTGCGAAGAATTAAACACGCCTTACCAACTGGCAGTGTGAAAAGGATAGCTGATGAGCTCCATGTCGAAGAACAGACAGTCAGGAATTATTTTGGAGCAAAAAAATATGAAAATGGTCAAATCGTATCTCAACATATTCAACCGGGCCCTGATGGCGGCATCGTGAGCCTGGAAGATGATACGATCCTGAATCTGGCAAGGAAAATCATCGAAGAGTCCACTCACGATACGATGGCTCAGAACTAAAAAAAAGTGACCACTGTTAGCAGGGTCACTTTTTTTTATTCTTTCCTTTCTCCCTGATCGACGACTTTACTGTTTTTGATCCTGCATTTTTATGCGGTCACCCCGATGACTTATTTTTGAAAAATCAAGATAAGCACCGGAATATTGGTCCACTCCCTCATAAATAGTAAGGCGTTCTATCTTCGGTTGCACCAGCACTTCATGGAAATGTAAAAGTGATCTTACAGCAACAGGATCATCAGGGTAAGAAAAAATATCAAGCCTGTGATGACAATACATGTCCATCTCATTGGCAGAAGTGACCCAGTCAACAGCAGCTATATAAGGAACCACAATACATACGTGTCCTGATGTTTTCAATTTTCCACATAAGGATCGCATCCATATTTGTGATGAAGCATCAGCATGTTTCGATTTTGATTTTACTCCGTCCTTTGCATTTAACAGCTTATAAAAAAAAGGCGGGTTACATACAATGAGATCATAGTTGTGATGACCTGATTTCGGAGGATCAAGAATGTTTTGACGGAGTGCAATTAATCGATCCGGCCACAATGAATTTTTAAAATTATAATCCGCCAGGGATACTGCTGCTTCTTCCTGATCAATGGCTGTGATTATCGCATCCGGAAAAGCATACCCCATCATCAATGCAAGAATTCCTGTACCTGAACCTGCATCCAAAATCTCACTTGCTCCGTCAATCACTTTTGGAATCCATGCACCGAGAAGAATTGCATCAGTACCTATTTTGAATACATCATCATGCTGACCGATAGCAATCCCATTCCAATAAAAGTTCTCAGAAGACAAATTAATTTTCCCGCTCACCTGCGAATGCAATTTTAATCGCTTCACTGGTTTCCATATTTGATTCAAGGCTGACCCGTTGTGTAGTCAATCCATCATACACCGTAATAGCAGCTGTGTTTGGCGGGACCATGCCTACATTATGTGCATATAGCACGAGATCCTCTGCAAATCCTATCAGGGTAGTCTGAATCACATATTTATCGCCGGTGAGCTTGTAATTGGTAAGCAACCATTCAGGTCCGAGTTTAAGGGATATGATGTCCCCATCAATAGTGTTATAATCCCATACGCTGATTGTGAGTTTACGCGCTTTGACCTCAAGCGTACCCTTCTCCTTTACAATCACTGAGTCAGCTACGATATCCTCCGGTGCACCTTCTAATTCTTTGATAGACCAGGATAACAAATCATGATATGAATGCTGATCTGAAGTTGACGCCGTAAAACCCAACCAGGCAGTATGATCAGGACTTTTTATTTTATCTGCAATATCCAGCTTAACAGAAAGGACAGGGAACAGGTATGAATCCAGGTATACCTGAAGTAGTCCGTCCCTGTATATAATCCGCGTGAAATGAGAATTTCCATCGGTGATCTCAGGGATCTCATGCACAGTTGCATACCTGCGGTATGTTTTTGTCTCCGGATTGTAAAAAGATAGGTTGATATGATTGCGGCTTCCTTCGTTATCATCTTTTGTATCAAATTCCAATGCGACACCAAAAGGAATTTCTTTATACCCGATGTCATCTCCCGTTCCACCCGTGATATCCGGTGATTGTCCCTGGATGACAAATGCAAATCCATCACCGGGCATCATCTTTGCCGAATCACCTGAGATCAGGAAAGTAAATTCAGTTTCAAATCCTTCTGTAAAATCTATTTTCCTGGCGGAGTACCAGCAGGCTCCGGACTGATTTGGTTTGTCTGAAGTCAAACGCAGTCTCTCTCCGGAAATGAATGCTGATCCATCCAGGTTGACATTGTCAGAAAAAGCTTTAAAATCATTGATCTGGAACATGTATTTCTGACCCATCGCAGCATGGATATGGATCATGAAAAAAAAGACTGTGCAGCAGTTGATCAATAAGGACAATGAAAAAATATTTCTACGCGAGAGGACACCGGGAGTATACATAGAACGGGGTGGTAATTGAAATCCAGATCAAATGAAAAGAAATCGTCATACAAAAATAGCAAAGGGAATCCGAATCGTCCATGAGGCTTTTCCTATTCACAAATCATTGGGTTTCAATATTTAGGATCTTCATTTGAAGAACCGCAATAAATAAAAAGAGCCCATAACACACATTTGAGTGGTGTTATGAGCTCTGATGCAGCCCCTAGGGGAATCGAACCCCTCTTTACAGAATGAAAATCTGCCGTCCTAACCGATAGACGAAGGGGCCGTCTTATCGGATGCTTTCTTTAAAAGCAGGGCAAAATTAGAATTTTTTAAAACTAACCGCTAAATATTTTGAAACAGGCACTCCTGCATCGTAATATAAATCTCATTACAGGCTGGTAATCAGTCCAATACAAACATGCAATGTCTCGACGTTGCTGCCCTCCTGGATAAAAACATTGGGCTTATCCGGCCTATTACAAGTTAAGCGTTTATTTTTGTCTCTCTTTATTTCACCAACAACACCGAATCCTTATATATCATGGCTAAAAGAATTGCAATCAACGGCTTTGGCCGCATAGGACGTCTTACTTTCCGAAAACTGTATGATATGCCGGGAATAGAAGTAGTCGGCATCAATGATCTGACCGACCCCGCTACGCTTGCTCACCTCCTCAAATACGATTCTGCGCAAGGCGCCTTTGATAAAAATGTAAGGGTGGACGGGAGTTATCTTCTCGTGGATGATGAACGGATCCTAATTTCCGCGATCAAATCACCGGCTGAATTATGGAAAGGCTTGGATGTTGACATTGTACTTGAGTGTACAGGGCTTTTTACGGACCGTGAAAAGGCTTCACAGCATATCAGGCCCGATGGTGCAAAAAAGGTGATCATAAGCGCTCCGGCGAAAGGAAGTGATGTTCCCACCATCGTATTAGGTATCAATGAAGATTTAATAAATCCTGATGAAACCGTTTTTTCAAATGCTTCCTGTACGACGAATTGTCTTGCACCTCTTGTAAAAGTATTGATAGACAATTGGGGGATACGTATGGGAACCATGATTACTATCCATGCGTATACTTCGGATCAGAATCTGCAGGATGCTCCTCACAGGGATCTAAGGCGAGCCCGGGCTGCTGCCTATAACGTGATTCCAACAAGCACAGGAGCTGCTTCTGCATTGAAACTGGTCATCCCGGAGATCGGAAGCAAATTGGGTGCCATGTCATATCGCGTTCCGGTGATCAGTGGATCCGTAGTAGATCTCAATGTTATCCTGGAAAAACCAGCTACTGAAAACGAAATCAATGCTGCCTTCTTAAACGCATCACAAAACCGAATGAAAGGTTATCTCGAGTATTGCGTTGATCCTATCGTCTCTGGTGATGTCATCAGGAATTCACACTCATGTGTATTCGATTCATTGATGACTGAAGTAACTGGTGATCTGGTGAAAGTCGTGGGCTGGTATGACAATGAAGCAGGTTATTCTTCGAGGCTTGCTGAACTGGCTTTCTTTTTATCAAAGTAAAAATAAACGTAAACCATGTTGGATGGAGATCTGAGAAAACTTGATGTCAGTGGGCAAAATGTCATCGTTCGCGTTGATTTCAATGTTCCCCTGGATGATCAATATACTGTCACGGATGATACCAGGATCAGGGGTGCTATTCCTACGATCCAGTACCTGCTGGAGAAAGGCGCCAGGGTCATTTTACTTTCTCATTTTGAAAGACCATTAAAAAATTTACTTCCCAATGGAGAGATAGACAGGGAAAAATTTACATTGAAGCATGTTGTACCGGCACTTGAAAAATTATTGAACAGGAAAGTGGGCTTTGTTCAGGATACAACCGGTGAAAAAGTAAAAGCAAGTATCAGTGCATTAAAAGACGGAGAGGCTATCCTCCTTGAAAACACGCGCTTCTATCCCGGCGAAGAAAAAGGAGATCCTGAATTTGCAAAACAGTTAGCATCGCTGGGTACAGTTTATGTCAATGATGCATTTGGTGCAGCGCACAGGGCACATGCATCTACTTCTGTGATGGCCGGGTTTTTTGATGCAGATCATAAAGCCTTCGGTTTTTTAATGAAAAGCGAATTAGACAATGCCAGGCAGGTATTGGAACATCCTAAACGACCATTCATCGCGATCCTGGGGGGTGCAAAAGTTTCTGATAAAATTTTGCTTATTGAATCCTTACTTGATAGAGCAGATAAAATTATCATAGGTGGAGGAATGGCCTATACGTTTATTCGCGCGCAGGGAGGTCATACCGGAAAGTCATTGGTTGAAGAAGATAAGCTTGACCTCGCAAATCAACTATTGACAAAAGCCGCTAAGCTTGGAAAATCCATAGAGCTGCCTTCTGATAGCATCGCTGCAGATCGTTTTGCTCCTGATGCGAATTATAAAAATGTACCCTCTCATGAAATACCTGATGGCTGGATGGGTCTTGATATCGGTTTGACCGCCAGGTTTGAATATGCCAATCATCTTAAAGGGGCAGGCACTATTTTATGGAATGGGCCCATGGGTGTTTTTGAAATGGAAACATTTTCTCACGGCACGAAAGCAATCGCGCAGACAGTAGCAGATGTCACAAAAACCGGAACATTTTCTATGATAGGTGGTGGAGATTCTGTTGCTGCTATACATCAAAGCGGTCTCGCAGATTCCGTAAGTTTTATCAGCACCGGCGGAGGCGCAATGTTGGAACTTCTCGAAGGAAAAACTCTACCGGGAGTAGCCGCAATTCTAAAAGAGTAATCAGTAATCAGTAATCAGTATTCAGTATTCAGTATTAATTTTAAAAAGAAAAAAGTTGTTCGGAGTTTGAAACCACGAACAACTTTTTTCTTGTTGAAATAATATAATAGATACCCCTTTAATAAAATCTCACGGCTCACGCTTCACGACTCACGACTCACGACTCACGAGAGTAGGTTGAGTTAACAACATTCACTACTCACTATTCACTATTCACAACTCACTTAATTATCGTTATGTCGCCTTTAATCGTTTCGTTCAAATCTTCATACTGCAACTCAGCTGTATAAACATATACACCGGGCAGTAATGGACTTCCGTTAAATGTACCATCCCAACCCGTACTTTCATCACCAGGAATCAGATTAGTTTTATCAAATAAAAGATTACCCCAACGGTCATAGATCCGGAGATAACCTATATTGATCAGGTTGCGTCTTCCCGAAATGAAGAACTTATCATTGACACCATCATCATTAGGTGAGAAAATAGTCGGAATATAAATGATCCGGGGCACTATAACAGTGAGGCGCATCGAATCACTTGCAGTACATCCAGCCGTATCGGTTACAATGGCTGTTACCGTGCCGCTTGCGCTTGCTATAAACTGCAGGCTGGGACATCCGGGGCAAGTCAATCCATCATAACCTCCCCATTCAATGTCTGTGATCGCATTCGGGGATATGTTGGTGAGTAAATCTATTTTGACTGAATCACCTCCGGCGACTGTCCTGTTAGGTCCTAAATCAACCGTGATCTGGATAGGCTCATTTATATCAAATACTTTGGTAAATGAACATCCATTCTGATCAGTGACAGTTAAGCTGTATTGACCTGGAGACAGGGAAGATAATGAAGTCCCACCTTGTGGACTAACTGACCATTGATACGTATAAGGACCTATTCCGCCGATCACACCATTGATTGTCAGGGCACCGTTATCATCACCGAAGCATGTGATATTCATCAGGCTCACGTCAACATCATCAATGATGAGGTTACTTTCAGGTACAACCGCTGATGCAGATTTTTCACATCCATTGTCTTTATTACGAATCGTAAGCACATACGTGCCACCTTGTGACACATCGATATCTGGTGTAATAACACTACCCACTATCAATCCATCACCAGTCGACCAAAAGAAATCATAATCTGCGACAGGAGCACCTAATGTAGATTGAACTCCTGAAATAGTGGTGTTACAATCAATAGAATCTCCGGGCATAAGAACTAAACTGGTTAACGCTGTATCAATTGTTACCAGAGACCTGTCTGTACTTGAACAACCATTCGAAATGTCGTCAACCACAATATTGTATTCACCTGTTTTATCTACTATGATTGATATTCCATCTGTGGGACCAACAATATGGCCATCCGGAGTTGTCCATGAATAAACGATATTAGCTCCTGTAGAAGACCCACCTCCCATGATAAAAGTAACACTGTCACATGTCAATACTCTGTCAGGTCCTGCATCAGCATTAGGTGTATTAGCATCCTTTGAAACAGTTACAGATGTTGAATCTGAACAACCCGAAACGCTATGCGTCACTTTGAGCTGATATGTTCCTTCTTTTGCGACTTCAGCCATAGATGTACCCTGACCCAAAGTGATAACACCATCCGGAGTGCTCCAATCATACAGGAGTATGCCTCCTGAAGATCCGCTACCATCCAGTGTAAGCTTGTTACCACCCGCACACGTAAGCACCAGGCTCACGTTGCTGATCAAGGCCTGTGGCGGATCAAATACATCGATGGTGATACTTTCATTGAAGTCACAACCATCATCGAGGTAATGGTAGGTGATCACATGCGAGCCAGCACCTGCAACGATAGGATCAAATCTGCCATTGACCATATCTATAATACCAGGTCCTGACCAATCCCCTACTCCATTACCTCCCGTAACCGTTACCTGCAGTAAGAATGAAGTTGTGCCTGTATACAGACAAATGTCTTGCACAGGAGCAATATTGAGTCCAACAGAAGGACAATTCCTTGCTATACAATAAAAAGTATCAATCCGTTGAGGACAAGGACCTGTTGTCTGAGAAATGATTTCTATTGAAATACTATCACCCGGAACCAGGCCTCCAAAATCAATACAATTTCCTGTAATGACTCCAACCTGCGGAGTTAGTGTGTTCACTATAAATGCAGAAACCAATGGATCAGGATTCCAGCACAAAGAGACATTGTTTGTTTGTGCCATGCAATTTACAACAGGCAAATTAAGTGTAGGAGCAACGTCCAGATTATGTGAAATCAGATCTGATGTACATCCATTATCGGTGATCTGTAATCTTATTGTTTTTGTTCCTGGTGAATTATAACTTAACTCATATGGACCTGGTCCGGTACCTGAAACAATGGTAGCAGCACCAAAATCCCAGGTATACGTTGCACCAGGTGATGCATTGCCTGTATACGTAACTGTTGCATTATCAGATATACAGATCAGAAGATCAACGGTAAAATCTGCTGTGATAGAATCAAAAACAGTGATCAGATGCTGTTTAGAAAAAGGACAACCATTGACATCCGTTGTAAATGTGATCTGATGCTGTCCGGACCCTGCAACTACTGGATCAAATACTCCGCCAATAGGATCAATTATTCCATTTCCAGACCATGTTCCTACTCCCGGCAAGCCATTTACAGTTGCTGTGAGCGTAATGGTTGCAGGAGCATTTAAACAGGAACTATCCTGACCAAAAATATCTATTGTGGGTGGAGGACAATTTTGCGCTATACAGGTGGTGGTCACTACGATATCGTCGCATGGGCCATTGCTCAACACAGTCAATGTCAAGGTCACACTTTCGTTCGGGTTAAGCCCATTGACTGTATAATCACTTGAAGCAGTCCCAATCGGTGTCCCATTATTTATCGACACTGTATAACCGTTTGAACCCACGACATCATCCCAGTTAAATGTGATCGAGTTGATGGTAGAAGAGCAGTTGACGACAGGTGCCAATAAATTACTCACGGTAACAACCGTAGATGTAAAGCTTGTATCGCAACCAGGCTGAATAATCTGCAGACTGACTACTTTATTTCCATCAATATTCCACTCTACAGAATACGGTCCTGCTCCGGTCCCCGTTACAGAAGATGGATTATCAAAGTCCCATAAAAATACCGCAGTGGGTCCTGCACTTCCTGTAAAGGTGACTACTGCAGTTGAATCATTACACACTTCCGCATCGATGGTAAATGCCGCTACCGGACTCGTCTGAATATCAACATTTACACAGGTTGAAGATCCTGGACCACATTCACCAATAGCATAAACACAAACCAAACCACCAGCAGAGGCAGAAAAATCAAATTCGGCAACGTTCGATCCATCCTGGAATAAAGGTGCATCTGCAGGACCGCTCCATTCATAATGAAGGTTATCTTCGCCATTCGGATCTTCAATGACAGTGAAAAAGACTCCTTCCTGCGCGCACACGAGCGTATCTGTAAAACCTAAATTTGGTGCCGGCGGCCAGTATAAATTGGCATCAAAACAAAACGGGGCACCACCGATGAGATAAATGCAGTCTCCCAAAGGAGTTTCAACAGTTGCATAAAGTTCATAACAACCTCCGTCTAATACCCTGAGTATCTTTTCAAGCAAAATGATGGTACCGCTTTCACTCCACTCCCACTCAATATTAGCATTACCAGGAAGAAGCTCTTCGATGATAGGTGTCAGGACAAACTCACCATTTTCGCAGGTTAGCTCTATAAAAGCATCGATGCCTCCTAATACGAGGTTCAGATGTGCAAAAGAATCGCATCCATTCAGGCCCTGACCCAAATACTCAAGGTCATAGGTACCCGCCTGATCATAGGTTTCCCCTTCATAGAAGAAGGGATCAAAATTTGAGTTTAAACAATACAGTGTATCCAGCTCTCCTACAGGTACATCCGGAAAAACTTCAACTTCCCAGATCGTATCATATGGACAGCCATCAGGATTGTCAAACGTCTTCATAAATGTTCCAGGGCCGCCAATTGAAATCCCATGCCAAAAGAAAGGGAACTCTTCCGGGCAAAAGGTTTCGGGTTCTTTCTCCACATCATCAACCGCTACGATCTCCACTTCAAAACAAAAAGGAATATCAGAAGTGTCACATCCGCTAAAAGCCTGAACACATATTTCCCAAATTCCTACCGGGGCGTTATTGTCAATGTCTATGGTGTTGGTAGTCAAGGTTGAAGTGACCACGGAGTTATTCCATTCCAAATGCCATAAGTATCCGTGTGCATTGGTAATGGGAGGATCGGCAGTCATCATAAAGTCATCAAAGCCCTGGCAAACTACTCCTGGAATAGCCTGACCTGAAGTGATCTCTTCATCGATCTGTGGTTCAAAAACACCTGTTACATACTCAATAGTATACTGACAGGTTGAACCGTTAGATCCGTCAATTAAAAGCCAGTACGTTTGTCCGATCACCAATCCTGAGGCATTTAAGACCATCGTTCCAGGGGGAGAAGTTCCGGGCGTACATGCAAGGATATCAGCACATGGGACATTACCTCCGGGGCAAGGCGCCCATGCACATGAAGTGACTATCGCGCTTTGCAAGCCCTGTCCTGAAGAACACATATCTACATGAATCTGGATCTGGACATCCGTGAGCGTCGCTACGAACTGGAAGTATTGAGGATTATTGATTACCGTATTCGCACCGCAAAAACCATTACAACACATCACCGGTACATTCAAGGTGGAATAACACGCATCAGCCAAACACGTCAGAGGTGCTGCATTACAATTGACTGTAGGAAGCTGATCTGGTGGATTACACTGCGCATGCAATTTCAGCAATGAAAAAAGGATACATAAGAGCAATAAACTCCTTTTAATAAACAGAGTATTAGGTGAAACCATTTTCACTAGTTTTACAGATGATCTGACAAAATGAAGCAAGCCGGCGCTGGGTGTTGTGATTAAGTACCGAAGATAACCAATCTTAATAAGTTTTGAGTCCGGCTCGCCTACATGTTGATCACCTAAAACAGGTAACCCTAATGCCACTTCCATACCTCCGGGATGAACACCGGAAAAGCTGAAAGAAGAACCATCAATGCTTTTGGCCGGGCAATTAATACCCAGGTCAAAATCACTGTTCGTGTAAGTGACTGTTGACAGACTCATACTGTAGTATAGATGATTATCTCGCCTTCGGAATAATGTGCACTCTCCAGAACATGTAACCCGGTTTCGAAAAGGATATGAAATCCTTTTTAAGGAGCTTATTCAGGGCTAAATCATGCTCGTTGATGAATGCAGTTCAATTTCTCTTGTAAGCCTAAAAATAATAAAATTATTTAGGTTTTATATACATCAATTTCACATATTTACAACGTATCAGTTCCGGCCTTTTCCGGGATAAATCTATCAACGCAAGAGCGTTATGCTTCCATTATAGATTTCAACCTTTCCATTTAATAGTTTCACCTCCAGCAGGTAAGGAAAAACCGCGGGATTAAGCCTCTCCCCGGCAGGTGTATAGCCATCCCAAAATAGAGTTGGATCTGACGGATCCTTGTCAGTTCTTCCAAAAACAGCATTTCCCCAGCGATCAAATATGATCCATTGAAGCACCTTAACAATCCCCGGCGAAGTATGAAGCTGGACCTCATCATTGATCTGATCTCCATTTGGCGAAAAGACATTAGCAATAAAATATTTTCCCTTTTCTATCACGAAGATGGTCACCTCATCGACCAGCAGACATCCCGTCACCGATTCGACCTGGTATCGATAGGCAGAGGTAGTAAAAGGACTTACTTCAAATTCAGGACAATCCGTGCAAAAAACATAACCCAGGGAATCCCATTGCTGGCTTAGAAGCTGACCCGGTCCCAGGTCATTTATCCCGGATAGCATTGTGGATTCTCCAAGATATATTTCCTGGTCAGGTCCTGCATCCACACTAAATGGGCTCGTGGGAAGGACAGAGACAAGCGTATCATAAAGACATCCTGCTGCATCCAGTATCTGTAAAAGATGGTCACCAGGTTTCAGTTCATCGAAAATATCCAGGGATTGAAAAACACCACCATCAAGCTGATAAAGCAAGGGTTGAATTCCACCATGCAATGCAGTAATCTGAATCGATGCATTTGAATCACCGCTGCATTCCGGTTGTGCAATTTCCAATATGGCCTGTGTAATAGCATCCGGATGTTCGGTAAGATGGAAGCTATCCGAATCCACACATCCATTATCATCGCGCGTCACTATCAAAATATATATGCCGGTGTCTCTCGCCTCTATGACAGGAAGTGTAGTATTCCCCTGGATGGTCCCTCCGATTGTACTCCAATCAAACTGAACATTAGACGGTGCAGAAGAACTACCATCGAACATGATATCGCGCATCTGGCAGCGGAGTTCACCAAGTAATTCGAGCATTGCCACAGGTGGAACAGTATCTATTGGAACTGAAACTGTATCAATAGTTTCGCATGCATTCTGACCTGTAACAGATAAAACAAAAGGACCAATAGTAGAAGCCACGATCTCATCAGTTGTTCCCAAAGGATTTCCACTCAAATCACTCCATGCATACGTAACCGGAAGTATTGTTGGAATACCTGTTACGCCTACTGAAATAGTTTTACAGGTTATGGTATCCGTTTCAAAAGTAAATACAGGAAAATCAGGCGGTTTTAATGTAACTGTATCTTTGATAGTGCAATTATTTGGGCCGCGGATTTCAATCATATACATCCCCGGAACATTTACCTGTACAGTAGAATCTGTTGAAATCACTGCGCCTAAAGAATTCATCCAAATATATGTGTCCAGTGTATCTGATGAATTCACTTCAAATGTTGCTGCCACATCACACCTGAGTGAATCCAGTGCCAGGGTATAAACAGGAACTGCATAATTACTATCTGCAAGTATATCATATGTGGTAGCACATCCGTTCAATCCGGTGACGGTAAGATTATAAATGCCAGGTTTATTTACAGATATCTGTACTGTGCCGGGTGTTATAATTCCTGGACCTGACCATTGATACCCTGTTATAGGTTCAACTGATACTGTTATTATATCAATTGTATCCTCGCATCCTAATGTATTCGTTTCGATAAATAAAGAAGGACTGATAGTGTCAAAAGGAATAAAGACATGAGCAATACTTGCGCATCCGTTTGAACCTATGCCATGCAAAAAATATTCACCGGGTTGTGAAGACATTATGATCTCGTCAGGAACGATCGAATGATCAGGTAATTCCCAGAATACATTTGTATAAGTAACCCCTCCGGTGGGAATGAAAGAAAGTTGTGCTACCGGATGATTACATTTTATCGTATCCACTGCATACCCAAAGGATGGAAGTGCAAAATCTGAAACAACATTAATTTTAGCAGAGACTTCACATCCCGTATTTAGATCCGTCATCATCACCGTATAAATCCCCGGTGTGGCAACATGGATGGATGAGTTTGACGAATCAGGTCCGGAAAAACCAATCCATTTATAGAGGTCAGCGTCAGGTGCTAGGACACCGATGATAGCAGTGTCATTTGCACAATTAATAGTATCCGTATATGTCTGATAACCGAAAATATCAGAACCCGTTTCAATGATTACGTCCTGAAATGCGTTGCACCCATTTGGTCCGAATACGGTAGCAGTGTAAATGCCTGACTGGGAAATCTGGATATCAGGCATTGCACTCGTAAATGCGTCAGGTCCTCTCCACGCATACGTTACGCCGGCTGTCGCTGAAGAAACAGAGAGAGAAATGACTTCATTGCAGTTAAGTGTATCATGTGCAGATACGGAGATATCAGGCAAAGAAAAATCGCCATCAAAAAAATAATTTGCGGAACGCGTGCATCCATTATTGAATGTCAAAACCAGGGTATATATTCCTGCTGTGCTGACAGCAGGCCTCCAGTAATTACTAGCAAAACCAGCTGGCCCTGTCCAACTCCAACTGATGGCATTGTTGTCATTATTAGATCCGATTACAATATTACCAGCCTGACAATCTTTTCCAAAAGAAATAATTTGAAAATTATTGGTCGCAGTATCAATAGTCACAGTGACTGGTCTCGATGTAGCACATCCCGATTGGTTTGTAACCGTCAGAAGGTACGTTCCAGGCACCGAAACATTTATGATCGGTGTGTTAGAGTTGAAGCCCATAGGTCCTGTCCATTGAATAGATGCATTTGTCGGAACATAGAATGGATCGATTGTAACCGTAGGGGTCGTGCAGGTGATCTGGCCACCTTCAACAAAAACCTGGGGAAAGCCCTGATCAGCTAAAATGTTGATGATCTTCACCTTGGTACAAATAGCATCAGAAACGGACAAATAATATTGTCCGGGTTGATCCACAGTAATCGAAGATGAATTGACGGGCCCGATGATGTTTCCGGTTGGAGTTGACCATGCATAAGTCACAGCACCGACATTGCCGGTCACAGAGGAATTGATGATGACGTTTCCACTTCCGCAATTCAGAGAATCAGGAAGCATGAAACTAAAATCCAGCCCGGTTGTAAATATCTGTATATGGAAAACGCTATCACACAAACCTGGACCGTCATGTGTCTGAAAATATTCTCCCATCACAGTGTATGTCTGGCCTCCGAAGGAATAAGAATCTCCATTGCAAAGATTAATGCTGATTTCAGTGACAGGAGGTATAGGTAATACTTCCAGTGAAACGCAAGTTGATGAAGTGTCACCACAAATCTCACCAGATATTACAGCCTGTAATAACTGATGGTAATCACCTGCCGCTAATAAAGCATTTACTTCCATGGAATCGATAGTGAGATAGCTCAATCCACAGATCATGTAATTACCGGGAGGCGGAGTATCTGTAAAAGATGATCCGTACCTGACGATAGTATTACCATTGGTCATGATGAATTCATAGCTATAGGCAGCAGGATCAGGAGGATTACCTCCAAAATTGACATTAATATCGGAGGAAGAAATATTTTCACCTATGCACAGTGTGAAGGTTGTTGGACTTAGGGATCCTCCTTTCGGATTACATTGAGCGCATTGTAGTCCTGCCGGATTGCAAAAAATCAGCAAGTCACTTGCGAGTGTTCCAACCTGAAGCAGATCATTATCTTTTATAATGATTTGCCAAACTCCATTTGCAGGGCCTGTATTAAAATCTTCCAAACATCCGTCCCATGGATAGTAAGTTCCGTTGTAAGGAGTGAAAGCAGTCCATCCCTGATCATTATCCCATGTAGGTGCAAATCCGGCGTCAGGAGATGCTGCTGTCATGCAAGGAACGAAACGAATATTCCATCTCGTAAGATCTGTTCCAAATGTTGCTGTAGTCACAGGCCCTATCAGATCTACACTTATGCCTGAGGGAGAGACCAGGGTCACGGTAAGATCACCGAGATATTCATGCATGAAATCAAGATTAATTCCGCATATTCCTTGTGTGGGGCTTGCGAGGTCACCATCGGTGAGGCCTGAAACAATAAATTGAATTTTTATTGAATCATTATCCGGGATGGCTAAAGGAGTTGAAGTGGAACACTGGCTGTGAAGATCCAGGATGAAACATGCATTAAAAGCAGCTATCAGCAGGCAAAGAACAAAAGCTTTGCTGCTGAATAACCAGTTGATTTTTTTTAGCCTAATTACCTGCATAATCTCCTTTGACAACGGTTAAAGATATCCTGTAATACGTCCGGAGTGAGGAATAATGTTTGCTGCCCATCAGATTTTTTTTAAAAAAGAGCCCTCCAATTTGTAAGGAGGGCTCAAAAAACAAGAGAAATGGGCAAGTAAAAATCTTTATTGAATCCCGGGTTTCGGGAAATTTTTATTTGTTGTTGATTACCTGATGATGGTTATATCACCGGAGAGCTTATCCTCAAGATCATCGCCGTATATAATTTCAATCCGGTATACATACACTCCTGGATTAAGCGCCTGATTCCTGAATGTTCCATCCCATCCATCCTCGGGAATATTCGGTTTAAAATTCGTTTTCCTGAATACCAGGTCTCCCCATCTTGAAAACACTTCCAATAAGGTGATCTCTTTCACATCCGCTTTTGTAAACAATGTAAAATAGTCATTAATATTATCACCGTTCGGACTGAATACATTCGGAATATATACATCCCTTATCCTGACTACAAGGAAGCTTACTGATTTAGTGATTTTACAACCACGAACATCGTAAGCTTCGAGTGTCACTGTACTTGCAAGATCAGCTACTATTTCCAGTATAGTACAATTGATACAAAGCACACTGTCCTTAATTTTCCATACTAAAGAATCAGGTGTATTGGAACTTCCGCTATACAGGTAACTAAATCGAATGGTATCTCCTAATGCAAAGACGAGTGAATCATGAACGAAATTGACGATAGCAAGATCAACGTTGACCTGTGCTTCAATGGTAAACGATTCAGTCAATTTGCAACCCGTCCCGTCTACGGTTTCAATCTGATGATCTCCTGCAGTCAAATTAGTATAGGTGACAGCAGGCGTAAAAGGACCACCGTCAAGTGAAAAATTATATGGATTTACTCCACCCACAACATTAAGCACCTGAACGCTACCTGCAGGATCTCCCGGACAATCCGGTGATTTCACATCCAGTTCGATTTCGGACGGGAATGTTCCAATCTGATTAATGATTACCTGATCTGTTGCAGTGCAACCTGTCAATGTATTCATTACTGTCAGCGTATAGGTACCACCTGATGAGGCAATTGGGTCAATGATATTTGGATCATTTAGATTCCCACCATTCGTCGCAACCCAATTATAATCGAATTCAGGTCCTGTGCTTGTTCCACTTCCACCAAGTACTGTAGTCGATGCATTACAATCAAGCGTTGCAGTGGCACCTGCATCAGCTACCGGATTATTTTCAATCTCAACCTGCACAGTGACCTGGTCATCAGGACATGGTCCAGGGCCGTTGACGATATAATCGAATGTATAAATACCTGGAGCCTGGCTTACAATTAAGAATTTTCCAGTTACCGGATCAAATGCATTTCCAGTACTTGGATTCGCAGAAGATTCATTCCATTGACCTCCGGTATCGGCACCAACAAGCAAGGTGGATAAGGATACAGTTTGATTTTCACCGGCACAGAATTGAGCCGGAGCAGAGGCAACCCCTGCTACAGGTGTCCTCATCACATTGACCGTTGTTGTTACAGAACTTGTACAATAGCTGGCCAAACCTGAAACCACATATTGTAATGTGTATGTTCCCGGGTTTACAGTACCGGCGGCATCTAAAATATGGCCGGCAGAAATAGTTGCCGGATTTGCACCAGGAGGTGAGGATATGATTGTCCAAACGCCACCAGTCATTCCGGTTACGATGGTACTCAGATCCACTGTGCCGAGATCATTACACAAATCTGGTGCAAGGCCAACTGATACGACCGGACATGCACATGAATTGACAGTAACAACCAGGTTGTATGGTTTCTCTATACATGGAGCAACTGCCGAATTCGTCGTATAAGTAAATGTATAAGTTCCTGTAGGTAGTCCATTGAAATTGACATTCGCAGGATTTGAAATATTTACTGCAGATGGACCGGATACGAATGTCCAGTTTCCACTTTGATCACCGCTTGTGACCATACTATTGAAATTGACGATAGTAGTAGGTCCCCCTGGTTCTTGTTTATCACATGCAGTAGCTGTTGGTGTCACTACTGCAAATGGAGAAGGATACTGACTCACTTCAAATGTAGTATCACCAACACAACCTGATAAACTGCTGACTGTAACTGCATAAATTCCTGGTGCATTTACAGATACAGTTTGTGTAGTGCCTAAACTTCCACTCCATTGATACAAATCAAAACCAGGACCGGCATCTAAAACTGCAGTTCCATTATCACAAATCGCTGTATCACCTGATATCACAGGAGATAAAGTAGCGCTTGAAATCGTCTGTTGATCATCCATCGCAATACATCCCCCCGGATCGACAACGGTGACTGAAACTATTCCTTCGAAATCAGTTTCAATCTGGTTAACATTTACATCTCCGGTAGACCAATTTATAGAAGTATACCCTAACGGCACTGCAAGAGTAGCTGAATCTCCAGGGCAGAATTGGAATGAGCCTATGATTTGTACAGTTTCCTGGAAAGGCGGATTGACAATAGTTTCAGCAGTGTTAGTACAGCCATTTGCATCAGTAATCGTAACCGTATAAGGACCTGCTGTATTAATCGTAATCGTAGCCGTAGGTTCTGTAGTATTCCAAATATAGTTTGGATAACCAGCTGTTGCGGTCATCTGTGTATTTCCACCTACACAAAAATCAGGCGAGCCCGTAATTGTTACCGGTGGTACAGGATGATTAGTAACTGTGAATGAAGTATTACTTACGCAGGTTGAAATATCTGTAACCGTCACTGAATATGTTCCAGCAGTCGATACATTGACAGTCTGAGTTGTTGCACTTCCCGCATTAGCTGACCATTGATAATTTAAATAAGGACCACCTGCATTCAATGTGCTGGTCTCAGATGTCTGGCAGATAATCGGAGCACCTGTGATCTGTGGTAAAAATGGTGTTTCAACTACATTAACATTGGCCACCGAAGTACATCCGTCACTATTGGTGACAGTAACTGAGTACGCACCTGCATTGACATGCACAGTATCAGTTGTCGCGGTAGTACTCCATTGATACGAAGCGAATCCCTGACCAGCATTCAGCACTGATTGAATTCCTGAGCATATGGATACAGCACCTGTAATGGTTGCTGTAAAATCTCCTGAAGCAACAGTCAGACTTTCCTCACCCGTACAGCCTACATTATCTGTAACAGTTACTGAATAGGTACCTGGCGTGCTCACTAAAATTGTATTTGAAGCCCCTGGTACAGACCAATCATAGGTGGTAAATCCGGGATTAGCAGTTAATGTAATCGGATGTCCTGCACATATTATATTAGGACCCTGCAGATTTGGTGAAAGTGATATCGTACTTGCTACAGTAAAATCCTGGGTTGCAGAACAACCGTTGTCATCATATGCAGTTACACTGTAATCTCCTTCAGGAAAAGTACCGCAACATTGACAAGAACCACATTGATCCCATAGAAAATAATCCCATGGACCTCCATAATCATTTCCATCAACCGTAACAGTAGCACCGGCACATATTTTAAATGTGTCCGGCATCGGAAATAGCGTCACCGGGTAAATGGAAACTTCAATGTCCGTCTCCCCTGTACAGCCAAATTCATTTGTTACCGTAACTGAATAGTTACCGGGTTCTTGTATCCCAATTGTATTTAAACCATTACTAGCCGGAGCCCCACTCGACCATATATAATCATCATATGTTTCAGTCGGTGTAATTTCAACAATTTCATCAAAATTACAAAGGAGCAGATCCGGACCAAGGTCTGGTACAGGTGAAGGTTGTAATTCTACTTCAATCTGAGCGGTACTTGTACATCCGTTATTGTCCTCAATGGTGACTGTGTAAGGACCAGGACTGCTGGCCATAATATCCTTTCCGGAATCAGGTCCTTCCGGAGTATCCCAATCATAGATATATGGCGTTTCTCCCTCTGAACCAACAGCTGTCAGAGGAGTTGTATTGCCTGCACAAATGGCAGGAATTCCATTGACAGACTGAATAGTAACTGCAGGCGATTCATCGAGGATAATCGTCAATGAATCTTTGCCAACGCATCCTTCAGCATCGGTAACAATCACCAAGTGCTGACCGGTAGCACTTGACATAATATCCGGAGTGGTAAATGGACCACCCGGTGTCGTCCATTCATACACGAATGGTGGAAAATCGCCATTTACATCAGTTTCAAGAGTGATCGGACCATCACTTAAGCACTGTTCAGTAACCGGTGCCAGAATATCAACAGGAAAGGTTGTATACACCTGAGGAGTAAATGATGCTGTTCCTAAACATCCTACATCATCACTTACAGTTACTGTATATGTTGTCCCTGCGGTAGGATTGCCAATAGAAATCGTTGGTGTGATTTCACTATTTGACCAGATATAATCGTAAGCACCTGATCCTCCTGTAACATCCGGTCCAATGATATAAGGATTGGTTGGAGTAGAGCACATGACGAGTGGATCAAGAGTTGCCATGATCTGTGCATATACATCTACTGTAAGCACTATCCTGTAGACAGGACAAGCACCGCCTGCAAAACCAAGAAATGTATATTCACCTATACCGGTAGTAGAGCCATTGTTGAAAAGTGTTGCGATGATAAGCGTTCCGGGACCACCCTGGCCATCCGAGCCACCTGTCACATCTCCGCCTCCTGCAAATGTCCATGTCCAGAAATCGACACCCGGGACATCTATAGAATAGACGAAAGGTGATCCACTGCATATCGGTTCACCCTCCTGTTCCTCTTCCGTAAGGAGACTACAACACATAGGTAGCCCTAACGATAAAGGTTGGTCAAGAGCGCAAACGCTCGGCCCGCCTATCCATGATCCCGTTTCACCATCCGCTGTTGTAAAAAATCCAAGGCTCAGATCCATGGTTGTCTGATCCGTGAGACAGTCTGGATAATCCCTGACATTGAGATCAAAGCAAAAATGCCAAGGACCCATACCTCCGCCGCATGAATTTCCATCACCCCAATCCACTGAAATTGGTGGGCCTGGTGTCGGGCATGTTCCATTTATACCATATGCAAACCAACCTGGAGGCAAAGGATCACCCGCATTGGCCCAGCAAGGTCCACAACATCCACCCGTGATTCCACCCAGATTCGGACAATTGACATCATAAAGAATATTGCACATTTCAACAGTTCCATTTCCATCCAAATCTCCAACCTGGAAGAAAATATTATCATGATGATAACCAACACCGTCAAACCAATCCCACGTAGATGCTCCATATAATCCGTTCCCGGCAACACCCATATTATTTCCATTTACTGTTGCACCTATTGGCTGACCATTTGCATCGAAAGAAGAAGGATCCCAGCCATTCCCGAAAATCGGGATCATACCCTGGAACCATTGGCATCCATTTCCAGCTGCAGTATAGGAGTTGACATTCATACAAATGGAGACAGTCTCTCCTGGGAAAAATGGTCCTGTTAATGGCCCTCCACCTGATCTGCCGGTGATTTGAATTTGTGAACTCGATACACACGCAGAAGCCTGGCTTATCGTGTTGACACAAATTGTAAATTCACCCCCAACAGAATTAAGGGAACTAACAGCGATATAATATGTCTGATTTGCACCTACATTTGAGCCAAGCGCTTCAGCTTCTCCCTGTGATCCTGTTATGCAGGCCAGGTTACTTTGGGTTAATCCAACATTTTGAATATTGGAACAATCACCAGATATAGATTGAAATAAAGTAATCGTAGGAGCATCAAAGTCATCGCTTTGCACATTGATGTTCATCAGTGTTGCATTTCCATCTGTATTCACCTGGAACCATACGGTAGAGAAATCACCAATTCCGCAATTGTTGTTTACACCTTCTGGATCAGCAAAGAGATTACAGCCATCGACACAAATGAAAGCCTGGTCAGAGACAACAGGATCAATGGGTGTAGCCATCTCGCAAACATCGTTCATAAAACATGGAGGGATTTCATCGACACAAATTTCAAAATCCGTTTCATTTGGTTCAGATGTAGCCACCATGATATAATAGGTAGCTGTTTCATCGACAGGGCCAAATTCTATTGGCATTGTTGGAGGAGCACCACAATTGAAAAACACGAGATTGTTCATTGTATTACAATCCGTAACCTCATAAATCGCTACAGTTACAGTTGTATTTGGCCCAACATCATCCAGTGAAAGATCAATAGTATACCCCACATTATTAGGATCTGCCATCGAGATGCTATACCATACTGTATTCGATATGGCGCTCTGGCAGGCTGTAGGCAAAGGAAATCCTTCAGGGTTAGCATATATGGTTGTACCATTTACACAGTTTCCATTTGTCGGAAGCACTTCTGCATCACAGGGAAGATCGTTATCCGGAGGAACAGGATCAAAAACGTTCATGCAAAAATCACCGTAACAATTATTTTCAAATCCAACTGCTATAAAATATGTGTTACCTATGACAAGGTCATCATTAAAATCTAAAACAGTTCCGACAACACAATCAAGGGCTTGTTCTCCAACGATATCGCATGGATTTCCTGTAAATTCAACAAGAGCAATCTGAGCATCACAATTATTAAAAACAGGATCCACTAAAATTTCAACATCATTACCCTGGGCTACAAACGTGTACCACACATTGTAACTATCATCCATATTCCAGCAGGCAAATAAGCTGACGTCAGTAGAAGGGAAATCGTTATTGACATCCACTCCATTGATGACATCAAAACATTGATTCGGATCACTCAGTACACTTGGAGGAATGGTAATGGCATCATTACAATCATCATTAACTGCCGGAATGGGGTTGTCAACGCATAAATCAAAATTCCCTGTACCTGCAGAGAAACTGCTATTCTGAAATCCTACTACGATATAATATGTCTGTCCAATTGTCAGCTGATTGTCCAGTACAATATGAGCAGCATTCACAGCACAGCCTAAAACCACCGCACCTGTAATGTTACAGTTTGTAGCAAAATCAATGACAGCCATTTGACCTACACCAGGGCCTCCAACAGGTATACTGACATCAAGGCTTACACCTTGTGCAACAAAAGAGAACCATACATTGTACGTAGAACCGGTAAAGCATCCCGGTATCAGGACGTCAGTCGAAGGAAAATTATTATTGTAAGTAGTACATAACCCATCAATATTGCTCAATGGAGTTGCTGTAACGCAATTATCATTTGATGCTGGTACCGGATTGTCGATACAAATATCAAATGGACCTACGCCACTCGCAAAGGCAATCATGACGTAATATGTGTTCCCGATGGTCAGGACATTGTCCACCTCGAGTGTAGGCCCATTGGCACAATCTATTTCAGTTAAATTGGCCAGTACACAGGGTGCACCTGACCACTGTAGTAATGTGATTTCTGCGGCCCCTGGACCATTTGGCACATTGATCTGTGCACTAACGCCCTGAGCGATAAAGGTGTACCACAGATTATTGTTTGAACCTCCTGTACAGGAGGATGGTCCTACATCCGTAGTTGCCAAAGTATTGTCACTACCGCTTACGCATGTACCATCGAGTGTGATGATGGGAGTAGGAGTAGAACAATCATTGTTTTGAGCTACGCAATATAGATAGGATACTAAGCCTATGCATAGCAGAAGAATTCTTTGTCGCATTTGTGAGTGTATAATTACTTGCCCAATAGATATTGATTTGCCCGGAGATTTCTCATTAGTTTGTTCCAAATATACAAATTTTATACGGAAATAATAATAATCTACCCCATATTCTATCTGAAAAAGGAAGAATATAAAAATTTAAAATTATAGTTAATTTATTGTAAATCAATTTATTATATATGAAAATAAGTTTTTTTGCCCTCAGGCCTGAAATTTGCCCAAAGAGAATATTTGACGGATGAAGGTCATTTACATACTATATTTTAAATCGTTTCGTTCGGCTCACCCAATGAAGCCCGGGCCAGTCACCTTTAAAGAAGATCAGGATCTGACCCTCAGCATTCTTTCCGCTCCCTGGAGATCTTTCCTGATGCGGATTTCTGCCCACTCTCCTTTTTGAAAGCAATCCCGGATCTCTTCTGCCCTGAATTCATTCATCTCAAGATAAATTGCTCCACCCGGCGCCAACAATTCTCTGCACGCGGAAGCTATTTTTTTATAAAATATAACCGGATCATCACCTCGGGGATATAAAGCAATCTCAGGTTCAAATTGCAATTGTTTTGATACAGAACTTTCTTTGTATTCGTTCGAAATATAAGGTGGATTACTAACGATCACATCAAAAAGTCCCAGGCCTTGAAGTTCATCATTCAAAAAATCTCTTTGTATAAAATTTATGTCGAGACCGTATAAGTGTGCATTTCCGGAAGCAACTTCCAATGCAGGTTTTGAAATGTCAATAGCAACAATGTCTGTCTTGTTTTTAAGAAGTTTTTTCAGCGCAATGGAAATACATCCGCTTCCGGTTCCTATGTCAAGTATCCGGATATCTTTTGAAGGGATATTTTTTACATCCTCGATTATCCATGCTACAAGCTCTTCAGTTTCGGGACGCGGTATCAATACGTCGGGAGTAACGTTCAGTCTCATTCCATAAAACCATGCATGTCCTGCTATGTATTGAACAGGCTCACCTGCAGCAATTCGTTTGATGGAGCTTGTTATTTTTTCTTCCTGATCCGGAGTGGTATTTATTTCATCTGCAGATGAAAAACCCATGATCTCTTCCCAGACCCAGCCTGCAAGATTCTCTGCCTCTCTTCCATCTGAGATGTCAAGATCGCTAATCGCACCAGCTACTTTTTTTAAATTCCAAATACCCATTTCGAAATCATAAATACACTACACAAACTAAAAGCATACCCTATCCAGGCAGGAATATTCATGATCTCAGAAGTACTTACCTTATACTTCGAATAAATAATGATCATCAACACTATTTTCTCAAAAATATAAGCGATAAGTGTCCCCCACACAATGCCTATAAGGCCAAACGCGTGCATCAGTACAATACTGGCAACAATATTTACACCTAATTCAGCAATAGAAACATACCACAGTAGCTTTGTATCCCCTCTCGCTGTCAATATCGATTGAGGAAATACAAGCTGAGTAAGGGTAAGCAATAAATAGATATTAAATATCAATGCACTGGTTCGATATTCGATTCCAAAAACATATTCAAATAACGGCACACTGCAAAAAATAAAAGCAGCTACAACAGGATAACAGATATGCATCAATCTTGCAGAACGAAATTTCAGTTCAGCGAGGGATTGAAATTCACGCAATCTCGGTATCATCATCGTGCTGAGACCGGCAGATAAGGCCATGACTAAAGGGAATTCCCTGGCACCATATCTGAAGATGGCAAAAGTCGATGCATCAAAATTCCGGGCAACAAGCCATGCATCAAAACTGCGTGCAATCCCATTCGAAACCGCATATAAAATAAGTGGCCAGGTCGCAGGCCAGATAATCTGCAATACAGCTTTCAGCTTTAGTCTCCGGATAAATTGAGTTTGCATCATCATCCATACGAATCCTACTAAAGCGTAACAAAACAATCCAATCAATGCCCCATGTACACCAGGTATTACAATCAGGCTGTTATAACATGCGAAAACCGGCCCAACCAATACGAAGAGTGAAACTAAAACTGCGTTCTGTCCTTTCACTAAACCAATGAGAGGAGCTATCCACACCGGGATGATCAATGCCTGATAAAGTGCAAACAATTCAAGTCCGTCTATCTGTGACCGGGACGTAAATAATGGGATCAAAAATGATCTTCCAACCAAAAGCAAAAACATAGCAATCAGCCCACCCAGGAAATACAACCATAAAAATGTGGTAACCATATATTTTTCAGTAAGGATCTGATGATTAGCCAGGTATCCCTTTACCAAAGCATCAGACCAGAAAAATGTCAAAAGGTATCCGCAAAGCATCAGCATCTCAATAGTTCCTACTGAATCCACAGAGAGAAACCTGGCTAAAACAATAGAAGAAAGGATAATCCCGGTCTGACGGCATAACATGAAAAACTGCACCTGGCGAACGGTGTCGTTGAGAAAATTTTTATACCGGGTGATCCATTTCATAAGAATGACGAAAGATGATCAAATCCTTTTAAACCACCGAACTATTAATCCCGATTACCTTTGGCATTAAGTGATTATCTTGATTGCAAATGCATCAGAAAGAAATTCGTTTTACATATTCCATACATAGTGACAAAGATTCGCTCTCTGTGAATGATCAGCAATTGGTAGAGCAAGCGAAGCAGGCTACTACGATGGCATATGCGCCGTATTCAAAATTCAAAGTAGGTGTAGCAATCCGGACCCAGGATGGAGAGATCACGATAGGATCAAACCAGGAAAATGGTGCTTATCCCATCGGACAATGTGCGGAACGAGTTGCACTTTACAGGCTCACTCATGAGCATGGTCGCAAACCAATTGACACAATTGCTATTGTAGTAGATAATGAAAATCAGAAAACCCCGGCGAGTCCCTGCGGCTCTTGCCGTCAAATATTAAATGAATACAGATCATTTCAGTTACAGCCAATCCGACTGTTATTAGCCATTGCAGAAGGTGGTGAGATCCTTGACATCCATGATGTAAAAGATCTTCTTCCCTTTGCATTTGACGGATCTTTTCTTGGTCAATGAACGGGTCTTGTTAATTTTCTTTTCCCAAAATCAATGCGCTGACCAACCTGAGATCTTCCTCGGTATCAATACCTTTTGATTCCATGGTTGTTTCAAGGCATTGTATCTGCAGACCATTTGCAAGCCAGCTTAATTGCTCGAGCTTTTCCATCGATTCATAAGCATGTACGGACAATTTTTCTATCGCCAGCAATGCCTGTGCTGTGTATGCATATAATCCGATGTGCCTGAAGTAAGGTCCCTGGGATAACCATTTATCCTGCGACAGATCACGTACAAATGGAATTGCCTGCCTGCTAAAATACATTGCCCTACCACTGCGATTAGTGACCACCTTAACAATATTGCTATTTTCCAATTCAGCTACATCTTCGATCCGGTGAATGAGCGTTGCAATACTCAAACCGGATTGTTCACAGATATAATTTGAAAGAATATCGATCATAGCAGGATCAATGAGGGGTTCGTCGCCCTGTATGTTCACAACATGGGTTACCATAGGAAACTGGCTCAGGACTTCTGCACATCGAAAGGTGCCTGAAGGATGGTCATAACGTGTCATGACAACATCGTGTCCCAGTTTTTTGACGTGATTAAAAATCCGGATATCATCTGTTGCCACACAAAAGTGATCGATCGACTTTGCTGCCTGTACGCGCTCACAGACCCGCTGGATCAGGCTTTTGCCATGTATCTGGATCAGGGGTTTGCCGGGTAGCCGCTGGGAACCATACCTGGCCGGGATAATGGCCATCGTGCAATAAGCGTTCATGTAATCTGCATTGATATCCTGCAAAAGTCGATTTTTTTAATTAAATATTATAAATTTATTTAATATGTAATACATTTGTACCACAATTGATCATGATGCGATACCCCATTCTATTCATTCTTTTATCGTTTTCCCTGCACATTTCAGGTCAGTCTCCGGGCACTGACATTCCCTCTAAAAAATTTGTTCATTACCTGGACCAGGTCGGATTAGTCCTGATTGAATCTCTTGACCCGGGTATGACATTGTATGGACTTTCCAGGAAATACAACGTCTCCATTGATTCAATTCTTGCCGCTAACCCGGATTTGGTGCCAAATGCGATTCCTCTGGGATACCCTGTAAATATTCCACTTTATCCCAGTTCGATATCCTTTTCACCACCCCAGGTGGCTACACCTGAAATGGAGCTTTTTTACCACGTCCAGCCAAAAGAAACGCTTTACCATATTTCCAAAGGATTCCTTCGTGTGGATCCCGAAATCATTTCTACCCTGAATCCCGGTGTAAACCAGGGCTTATCCATAGGCCAGGATCTGCGGGTAGGATGGTATGTGCCTTCATCCATCAAAGCCCCTTTTGCAGCTACAATAGCTACTGCAGGCAGGGATTCCATGCTCTTAAAGCCCAAAGATTACATACTGGAAGCTCATGTATCCGGAAATAAAATCCAGGAACAAAAAGGGCTCGCCGTATGGAAACCCGGCAATGTAAATGCCCATTTTTATGTACTTCACCCTAGCGCCCGAGTGGGATCCTATATGGAAATCACAAACCCCATGCTGAAACGAACGATCACGGCAAAGGTGGCTGGACATATACCACCCGGTTTATACCAGTCAAATGTAGGTATCGTGGTTTCTCCTTCTACAGCCAGGGCACTAGGTGCACTTGACCAGCAGTTTTATGCCAGGTGGCGTTACGTTGAGTAAGGCCTAATTTTTCGCATCTTTGCCGGTAATGGAATTTGCAGAAAATGTCCTCGAGACCATCGGAAATACACCGATGATCAGGCTCAACAAAGTTGTTCAGGGAATAAAAGCCACGGTGCTTGCCAAAGTAGAAACCTTCAATCCTGGTCATTCGATCAAAGACAGGATGGCTGTACAGATGATTGATGATGCTGAAGACGCCGGGAAACTTATACCCGGAGGAACCATCATCGAATGCACCTCCGGAAACACCGGGATGGGTATCGCCCTGGTAGCAGCAGTAAGAGGTTATAAATGCATTTTCACCACGAGTGACAAGCAGAGCAAGGAAAAGATGGATATGCTCAAAGCACTTGGGGCAGAAGTCATTGTTTGTCCCACGAATGTCGAACCCACCGATCCACGCTCCTATTATTCTGTTGCAGAAAGACTGAGCAAACAGATCCCGAATTCATACTGGTGCAATCAATATGATAACCTGTCAAATACCAAGGCCCACTATTTAACCACCGGTCCTGAAATCTGGGAACAGACAGACGGAAAGATCACGCATCTTGTGGTCGGTGTAGGTACAGGAGGTACTGTTTCAGGTGTTTCGAAATATCTGAAAGAAAGAAATCCAAATATCAAAGTCTGGGGAATCGATACCTATGGGAGTGTCTTTAAGAAATATAAAGAGACAGGCATATTTGATGAGAAAGAAATTTATCCCTACATCACGGAAGGTATCGGAGAAGATATCCTGCCAAAGAATGTTGATTTCTCCCTGATCGATCATTTTGAAAAAGTATCTGATGCGGATGGTGCATTGGCTGCAAGGCGATTGGCACGGGAAGAAGGATTGCTGATGGGTTATTCTGCAGGAAGTGCAATGGCAGGATTACTGCAAATGAAAGATCAGCTTAAAGCCGGTGATGTAGTGGTCATTATTTTCCATGATCATGGCAGCAGGTATGTAGGAAAGATCTACAATGATGACTGGATGAGGGAGAGGGGCTTCCTGGACAAAGAGCTAATGGTGAGGGACATCCTGAAAGCAAATATCAATCATCAATTGATCACCGTCAGTGCTGATGATAAAGTCCGGCAGGCATTGCAGCTGATGAAGGAATACGATATCTCCCAAATGCCCGTTATGAAAGGAGAAGAAATCGTCGGCTCTGTGTCAGAAAATACTATCCTTACGTTTATCCTTGAAAATCCAATGAACCACGCGGAAAAACCGGTTTCCGAAATCATGGACGAACCTTTTCCAATGGTAAGTGAAGATCTTCCGATCAGCAAGCTCAATAAATATATTTCTAAAAAAATTCCTGCTGTCATGGCGAAAGACCAAACAGGAAATGTGCACATCCTGACAAAATATGATATCCTGCAAATGATCTGATATGAAGCGTTGGTTTTTACTTTTTTCCCTGAGTTTTTCATTTTGTTTTCCTTTTGTCACGTCTGCACAGGATAAGTTGCTGACTCAGGCTTTTGCCCATCCTGTTGATTTGAATCCTGCATTTGCCGGTGATGTGGCGGGGAGATACAGAGTTTCACTTGCTTACAGGGATCAATGGAGAAGCATAGTCGAAAGTCCTTTTACCACGATGGCCATTTATGGTGATCTTAAAATCGTTCCTGATAAACAGAAGGATGATTATTTCGGTGCAGGATTTTCTTTGCTCACAGATCGTACTGGCTTGCTGAACATTAACCAGAATATGCTTTCACTTTATGGAAGCTATAATAAAGCGTTGAATAAAGATCAGGGCCAATTCCTCTCCGCAGGAATGAATGTGGGGATAGCACAACGCAATATCAACTACGAGAATATTTATTTCAATGATCAGTTCAATGGATTAGATGAATATTCTCTTGGCTCTGCAGAGAATCTTCCATCCAACAATTTTGCTTTTATTGACATGGGTCTTGGTGTACGGTATTCATCCGCTGCATCGCGCTATTCAAACTTCTCCTTTGGCTTTTCAGTGGATCATCTGCCAGGGAATTCCATTTCGTTTTATCATCATCCTCTTCAGGATGGAGATGAATCTCCTGACTTCAAAATTGACAGGAAGTTCACGGGTTATCTTTCGATGGAATTATCATCCAATGAGTTGATTGCTTTTCTACCAAGATTGCTATGGCAGAAACAAGGACCTCACCAGATGATAGCTGCCGCAGGTCTTGTAAAATTTGATCTTACGAATTATGACAATCAATCCTTTCACATTGGTGGTGGTGTTCGTCTTAACCAAACATCAAGTACGGGCTTAAAAACATCCGCAGTGTATGTGCTTACAGCATATGAAGTGAAGGGCCTTCTGATCGGATTGAGTCATGATGTCCTTGTCAACAACCTGAATACAGGCCACGAAGGCAAAGGAGCATTTGAACTTTCGATAAGCTTCACCGGATTTTATGAAAATGATGATTCGCTTTGTCCTTCGTTTTAAATTTTAATATTTTCCACAATTTCCAATCCAAATCCAATCAATCCGATACGAGGTATAGGATGATTTGTCATGAGCTTCATTCTCCTGACTCCAAGATCACATAGAATTTGTGCTCCCACACCGATATCTCTTTGTTGCTGAAGTGATACCGGATCAGTATGCTGTTCATATGATCTTAAAATTTCAATCAGGTTGTCTGAAATTTCGTGATGACGCATAAGGAGGAAAACACCATTTTTCTCTTTGCTGATCATTGACAATGCGTGGTCAATTTCTTTTCCGGTTTCACCAAATATGAGTCCTAACAAATCACCTGTTCTTGACATGCTATGCACACGGACTAAAACCGGATCTACATTTTGTGGATCTCCTTTGATCAATGCAAGATGGATATCGTCATTGGTCAGCTGCCTGAATGGAATCACTTCCCATTCGCCATGCCTGGAAGAAATTTTATAGGAAGGCATACGTTCGATGATGCGTTCCTTTTCCATTCTGTAAGCAATTAAATCCTGGATGGAGATAAGCTTCAGATCATGCTGCCTGGCTATTTCCACAAGCTGTGGTAAACGTGCCATGGTTCCATCCACATTCAGGATTTCCACAAGTACCCCGGCAGGATAGAAGCCTGCAAGCCTGGCCAGGTCGATCGCTGCTTCGGTATGTCCGCTACGCCTCAATACACCTCCTGTTTTTGCCCTGAGAGGAAAAATATGACCGGGCCTTGCAAAATCTTCTGCTTTAATATTCGGGTCTATCAATGCCCTTATCCCCGTAGCCCTATCATGTGCTGAAATTCCTGTCGTACAACCATGACCAATCAGATCGATGGAAACAGTGAAAGCTGTCTCATGCAATGCAGTATTGTCCCGGACCATCATCTGCAGCTTCAGCTCATCCACTCTTTTTTCATCCAGCGGAGCGCATATCAGGCCCCGGCCATGTGTAGCCATGAAATTGATAATTGCCGGCGTAACACATTCAGCAGCGCAAATAAAATCACCTTCATTCTCACGATCCTCATCATCCACTACAATGACTATTTTTCCAAGCCTGATATCTTCCATCGCTGAAGCAATCGAATCAAGCTGTGGTGGTTTTTCCAGGATATCCATTTCAGAGTTTATCATTTCGGCAGATATGCTTTTTTAGTAAAAATCAATTTTTCCAGCTTGCTTACCTGGTCTTCCCAATCAAAATGGGTGACTACGAATTCACGGCCTGCATTAGCTATTTGTTCATAACGGTCATGGTGATCCAATAAAAATTCGATGTTGTCAGCTATTTCTTCAATGGTATCCGCTACAAGAATATGAGTACCGGGTGTGGCACCAATGGCATTATTGACCATGGAAGAAGTCACGCAAGGTAAACGCATGGACATGGCTTCAAGGATTTTGTTTTGCAATCCGAGTCCTGAAAACATCGGTGCCACAAAGATACGACCATCCTGATATGCTTCCCTGATGTCTTCTACCCAACCTCTAACGGATACACCTTCTATGCTATTAAAGGATGAGATCTTTTTTCCGGGACGCGCCCCTGCGATCAGGACTTTCACTATCCTTTTTCTTTTACGCAGTTCAGGCAGAATTTTATTTACAATAAAAGATGCTGTAGATATATTCGGACCGTATCCGAGATTGCCTACAAAAACAAGATCGAAAGATGGTTGATGATTGTCCGTATTTTTCCAATATTGATGATCAACACCATTTGGAATGACGGCAATATGTTCTTTAGAAGGTAATTTTAATCTGTCCCTGTCCTGCGCTGAGATGATGATGTGATGATCAAAATCTTTATAAATCGTCCGTTCATAATTTGCCAGCCTTTTCGCCTCCATTTCAAAAAACATTTTGAAGACTTTATGGCTGACAGCGCGCTGGTGCATGCCTTCAGAAAATACATCCATGTAGTCCAGTGTTTTTTGAAAAGGCAATGCCCTGACGTATCCTGCAGCTCTGATCAGCTGGCAGATGACATGATCAGGTTCGATATGGATGATATGATATTGAACCTGTCTCTTGATCGTTTTGTCCAGGAAATAACTTACCTGCAAAGGCAGACCTTCAAGCCATCCTGCAAGGATCTGGAAAGGGAGCAACCATTCCCTGATCCGGAATACACGAACGGATTTGCAATATGGTTGCATTGCATTTAGGGCTTCCTGGCTGATCGGCTGGTGCGAGATAGCTACCAGGTGAATTTCATGTCGTTGGCTCAATATCCTGATCTGGTGGAAAGCACGAAGCTTATCACCTTTTTCTACCGGAAAAGGGAATCGCGATGTAACGTAGACTATCCGCACGCTTGCCAGGAATAATTATTGGGAAACATTTTCCGCCAACGTATTTTCAGCGGGATGTTGATGATATGACATCAGGGATTGATATATTTCCATGATCTGCCGGGCAGCTTCATGTTTTTCAAATTGTTCAGATGCTTTACTGATGGCATTTAATCCGATTTGTGATGCAGTCTCAGGATGTTCGATGCAAAACCGGATAGCCTCAATAAAATCCGGTGTTTTATTGGCCAACAGAAAGTGCTGCTTATCCTGTCCCTCGATGCCTTCTTTACCAAGAGATGTGGTGATGATCACTTTTCCCATGACCATTCCTTCCACAATTTTCACTCTCATGCCGCTTCCGGAAAAAAGAGGAACAATCATAGCAGAATGCTTACTGATAAATTCTGCCGCATCTGCTACTTCGCCATGGACAATAACATTCGGGAGCCGTCGCTCAAGTAATGACATAGGAGTATTGCGTCCGGCAATATGAAAAGTAATTTTCGGCCATTTCTTGTGAATCTCCTGCCAGCAATTCGCGAGGAACCATTCGAGTCCTTCCATATTCGGCATCCAGTCCAGAGAACCAATAAAACAAAGAGACATCGCTTTACCAAATGAAGGCGGAGTATATGGATAGAGAGCCGGATCAAATCCGATAGGTGCAGCAGAAGCACCGTTTTTATATCCTTTTTCTCTGAACTGATTGAGGTCACGTTCTGTAAGCGTCACAAGGTAATCGTAGACAGGGAATTGCTCTATTTCATATTGCCGAAGCTTTCGGGTCAGGTAAGCCAGGTACCATTTTTTAAGATTGGATCCGGTATTCTGTGTGATGCGTTCCCAGATTTCGTGTTCGACATTATGAGCTCTCATCACAATCCTTGCTTCAGAATGTCTCCGGATCGTATCTACGTATGGAGCCAGATATAGCGTTTCCAACTGGATGATATCAAACTTCTGCTCATTGAGAATCTGGATCAATTTAGCGCGAAACAAGCTCGATTTAAAACGACGTATATGATAGGATTCGCCCGAAACTATACTTGCAAAAGCTTTCCAGGGTTTAATGGAATTATCAAGTTCGACGGCATGGATATTTGTAAAATAATCGTATTCAGGAGGAAGGGATCCCGGGTCCATGTAATGCTTGCTGGTATTCATGCATAGCAAGGTGATGTCACAGCCCATGGTTTTGAGTTCCTTGCAGAGATTGCTTATAGCGATCGATTCGCCATCTTTCAATGGATAAGGAAACTTTTTGCAAAGGAATAAAACCTTCATACGATCATCCCGGTTGGCGGATTGCAAAAGTAGTCTTTTTAACAGTGGCTCGTAAGGGTCAGCATATACAAAACCAGTCATTCGACAGAGTATTGACACATATTTTGCAATTTTGTTCCCGGATGATGACAGGTGACACTTATGAATGGGCGATTTCAGCTAATGATATTCACCGTCGATATGGTTCCCTGGAGGTTTTGAAGGGGGTGAGCATCAGGGTGCCGAAGGGTAAAATGGTAGCTATCGTCGGCAAATCAGGATCAGGAAAAAGCACGCTTCTCCACATACTTGGAACACTTGATACGCCGGATACAGGACAGGTTTCCATCTGTGGTCAACTTGTGACAGGACTGACACCTAAAAAGCTTGCATCACTCCGCAGCCAATACCTGGGGTTTGTGTTTCAATTTCACCATCTTTTACCGGAATTTACAGCCCTGGAGAATATAGCCATGCCGGCACTGATCACGGGCATGAAGAAGAAGGACGCTTTCAAACGGGCTAACGAACTTTTGGGTTACCTCAGTATTGAAGACCGGAGCACACATAAGCCAAATCAGCTTTCAGGCGGCGAACAACAACGTGTAGCCATAGGCAGAGCGCTTATGAACCAACCCGACATTATCCTGGCAGACGAACCTTCCGGGAATCTTGACACTGAGACATCTATCCAGGTCCACAATCTCCTGAGGAAAATAACCACAGACATGGGCAAGAGCCTCATCATCGTAACGCATAATGCTGATCTCGCAGGACTGAGTGATACGATCTATGAAATGAAAGATGGTATCCTGGAGAGTGAAACTAACCGGTAGCTAAGCTGAAATTTCTATCTCGCAGACTGTGGAATCCATGCATTGACATATTGTCCCTCCGGATCCAATCTCTTTCCCACTGCATCATAATTGATAATTCTGTCATCACGGGTATCCGGTCCTATTCCCGCCATATTGAGCCATGAGACCCAATTGCTGCAAGGATCATAATCGATCAGCCTGGACTCGAAATAGGCAGCTCCCAGTCGCCAGTCAAGGTTTAAAACTTTGAGATAATAACCGGCAACCAACCGTCTGAGCTGATCCGGCACCCATCCTGTTTTATTAAGCTGATGCATAGCAGCATCGATAATGGATATACCGGTTTTACCCTGCTGCCATGTTGACAATTCATGAGGATCAGTTCTGTGTCTTAATGGTACTCCTTTGATGCCTGATTTATAAAAAATTTTATCCCCGTATTTTTTTCCCATAAGACGGAGGTAGTCCCTGTATAGCAGGTATTGCTGAACTTCTTCTTTACCACTTTTGAATGAAGCCGCTTTATGAAAAACCATTTTAGGTGATAAACAACCCATGGAAAGCCAGGGTGAAAGAGATGTTCCATCAGATGCCATGGAGTTTACCTGAAAGTCAGCTCCGTATGCAGCTAAAGCAGCCAGTCCTGCGGTCTCTCCGCCTGTAAAATATTGAATCATGCCTTCTTCATGAGAAGGGACAAGGTCTTCTAAAGCAGGTATTTCACCGGGATCAATATCTTCAGAAAAAGAAGGTATTTGATCCGGCGTTTCGAGAGGAGACCTGACATAAATGAATTGTTCGGTTTCTTTTTTAAACAGGGTAAATGAATCCGGGCAATGGGTCACCGGATACGGAAGGTCAGAGGTATAAAATAACATTTTGCCCCTGCTGTACCTCATCTCCCGTCCTATCGTCCATAATTTTTGCTCTACATGATCCTGGACATTGACCTCCTCGCGAGTACGTTCGCGATTGCAGTAGACCCAGTTTATTTTATAGTGTGAAGCAATCTCATAAAGAATTTTTTCAGGCTCCCCTACCCTGACGATCAGGTCTGATCCGAGGTTTCGCAGGCATAATCTGAGGTCATGTATGCTTTCAATTAAAAAACGTGTCCTGTTGATTCCTGATTTTGGTGTACCATAAATGGTTTTAGCCCTGAAATCTTTGGGATTGAAGATAAATATGGGTATCAGTTCATCACTGCTCCTGATAGCTTCCTGCAGGGCTTCGTTGTCATGAATCCGCAAATCCTGTCTGAACCACAATATTGACCTCAGCATATTTCTAAATTTCAAAAGTATAGATTAACCCTTTAGAAAACTCAAGCGATTATCTTTGTTCCCTAATTTATAAAAAAACCATGAAAATATTTCACTTTATTTTTCTTTTAGCTATTGCTCTGATCGCCTGCAAGCCTAATTCAGGCGGGGTCAAAACGCCTGAAATGCCTGCAACAGCAGATGTCGCTGCTTATGAAGATACCATCATGAAAATCCATGATGAAGTAATGCCTAAAATGACTGATCTGAACCGGTTGGAAACCACCCTGAGAAACATAAGAATTGAGGCAGGGAAATCAGAAATGGGAAGTGCTGCTATCCCCCCGGGAATTGATGATATGATTGCTTCTGTGAAAGCTGCTCAAAATCAGATGCTGGACTGGATGGAATATTACAGTGCTATGAGATCCAAGCTTGAACCGGATAAATTGATGGAATTTATGAAGTCAGAAATTGCCAAAATCACACTGGTAAGTAAAAAAATAAATGATACGATTGATAACGCAAAAGCATGGTTAGAAGCACATCCCTCATGAACATATTCAGGTACAGTTTTTTCCTGTTCTCAGTAAGTACTTTTTTATTTCTTGTTCCGGGATGCAGGAGTGATCAAAACTCACTGCCATATCTTGGGAACCTGCAAATCGTGAATGGCGATACTATCCGACATACAGTTCCGGATTACCTTTTGACTGATCAGGATAGTCAGCAGATACGGATCACCGGTTATGGTGATAAAGTGTTTCTCGCAGATTTCTTTTTTGTGTCATGTCCCAGCATATGTCCTAAGGTTCAAAAGCAAATGCTAAGATTATATGACCGGTATAAAGATGACAGCCGGGTTATGCTTTTTTCACATACCATCGATCAGCGACATGATTCAGTAACTGTCCTGCATAGGTATGCGCATAACCTGGGAGTGGATACCGGTAAATGGAAATTTTTTACGGCAGAAAAGGATTCAATTTTCGCCCTGGCGGATGATTATTTTGTGAGTGTCGTGGATGATCCATCTGCTCCCAAAGGATTTGATCACAGCGGTAAAATCATTCTACTTGATAAAAACAGGCATGTGCGCGGATTTTGTGAGGGAACTGATCCTGAATCCGTGACTGCTTTTTTTTCTACTGTGGATAAGCTGCTTGCTACAGAATACAAATAGCCAGTTTGGCTTTAACAGAAAACCTTGCACATATCCTTTAGAAGTCTTATTTACCTTTCCATTAGCATCCTGCTTTGTAGTTACGGTTGCCATTCTAATCCTTACCGCCAGGGCCATGAGTTATATAAGGTCCATTGTGAAAGTTGTCATATGGCAGACGGCAGTGGGCTTGGGAAATTGATCCCATCACTTGATTCTTCAGGTCTTTTCCGCTCAGTTCCGGAATGCCTGATATGCCTGATCAGGCATGGAATGGTGAAAAATGAGCTGACAGGACAGCAGATGCCTGGAAATGAGATACTCAATGAGGTGGAAATGGCAAACCTGGTCAATTACCTGCGACAGGAATATGCCGGTGAAACAAAAGCTGTCACCACGGAAGAGGTCAAATCATGTCTCGCTACTTGCAAAGCAGAAGAATAGGGCCAAGGTACCTATCTAAAAAAGATTATTTTTACCGTTCTTAGAAAAGTGCTTATTCTATGTCAATAAAAATGGCAATACAAACCTTTACCAGAATCATACTTACCTGCGTGCTTTTGAGCACTTTAACTCTTCTCCAGGGACAATCGATCATTACGGCTTCCGTCAACACACCCGGAGGAGCAGGTATCCTTTCAGAAAATTGTGGTGGTCCTTACGAACTGGTCATCAGGCGTGGTGCTGATAACACAACAAGTACCATCATTTTCATAAGTGATGCTCCTGGTGGTGTAGCGCAGGCGGGAATAGATTATAATTTTCCACCTGGATCATTCCCGGTTAATATGCTTCCTGCAGATTCAATTGTCATCATTCCTATACTTGTTGTCAATGACGGTACTCCAGAAGGTCTTGAAACCTTAATCTGGGAATTAGCTTACGATAATAATATCGAATCCGGCTTCATTAACCCTGGGACCGCCATTACTGATGACTATTCTGTTGAAATTAATAGTACTACAGATACGATTGTATGGTGCAGAGATGTGCCTTACGTTTTGCAGGCATCATCAGATGCTGAGATCCATTGGACTCCTGCTGATGTTTTCGATGATGCTGAAGGTGAAGCTGCTACTGTAAGACCTCAGGAATCGGGTTGGTATTATGCGGAGGTTGGGAGCGAAAGTTGCGGCGCTAAAGACAGCATCTATTTTAATCTTGGTATTGTTGAAATTATAGCGGGCTTAGGTGATCCGGATACGGTGTTCATCTGTCTTGACGGACCGGGTGTGGAATTGTTTGGTGTACTAGAGGGTCCTGCTACTGAATTTACATGGATACCTACTGATTCTCTCAGCAATCCTGAAATACTTAATCCGCTTGCTAATCCGGTTGTGACTACTACGTATATTTTGCAATCTGATCTTGGTGTCTGCGTTGCTTCGGATCGTATTGTCGTCAGAGTGGATTCAATCCCTGATGATTTGCATATCGATATAGCTCCCTTTAAGCCCTATTATTGCGCTGGTGAAACTGTAGTTCTTTTTTCTCCTTCCTACGATTCACTGCTGTTCCCGGATCTGGCATTTCGCTGGACACCTTTCAACACCACATTTACTTCCAAACAAGGCTTGTTGAATGCTGCTTTAATACTACAGGATACCACTACATATGTCAGGGAAAATCTGAACAATGCATGTATAAGCTCAGATACGATAGTGATCGATGTAGTTCCTTCAGGCATTCCGATTTCAGTCACGGATACTATACTATGCCCGGGAGCTACATTCCAGGTGACGGTATTATCTGACCAGGTGACGGAACCTGAATGGACACCAAAAGAAGGATTAAGCTGTACGAAATGTTTAGATCCAATTGTTACTGTCATAGGAGTTCCGGGAACATTACAATCCTATCAGTTCTCAGGCATGGTCAGAGAATGTCCTGTCAGTGCAAATTTGAATATTATCATTCCTGACATCCAGACGCTTAACATAAGTTCCCTGGATCCTGTGGTATGTGCAGGTGATACCACCACGCTGACCTTACTCAATCCTGATGGATTATTTAACTATAGCTGGACGATTACGGGAGGTGATGGATCACTAAGCTGTAACAATTGTACAAATCCTGTATTGACTGTCAATTCTGATGGAGGTGTAAGTATATCTGTATCCGCTTCTGTCCTTGATCATACCAAACACTGCGGTGCGATGGGAAACATCTTATTGACAGCAGGTGAGATATTACAGGATAACACCAATGTTTTACAAGCGTGTCTCGGCAACACAGTTGTAGCAACATTAGACAATCCAAATTATACAGATGTACAGTGGTCTTCAACGAATCCTAACATTTCACTAAGTTGCACGAATTGTCCCAATCCTGTAGTTACGGTTAATGCTGAAGGAAGCATTCAATTTACTGCTGAAATAAATGATCCTGATGTATGCAAAGTTACGGGGCGTGTTTCTGTAAGCAATTTTGAACCAGATGTTGCAAATATTATCATCACGCCAGATCCTGCTCTGGGTTTAGGTGTAGGACAAGGAACAGATGTGATGGCAACATTAGCTGTTACGCCTACTCCTACTTCTATTATGTGGACGGTAAATGGTGTATCCATTCCGGTCACTACCGCCACCTTCACTTTCAATGCAAGTGAAGTGACCAATGTGGTGACTGCTACGTTTATCAATTCTAATGGTTGTGAGCAGGTTGTAACTTTTACATTTGAAACAAAACCTCCTGAATACAAAATACCAAATGCCTTCACACCTGATAATGGTGATGAAAACAATGATAACTTCAAAATCATCATCGTTGGAAATATTCAGATCCATGATTTTATGATTTTCAACCGTTGGGGACAGCTCGTTTACAAAGGCGTGGATAATGATAGTATAGGATGGGATGGCATGTTTAAAAATCAACCTGCTGCATCTGATACCTATGTCTATAAAGCTACATTAAGATTTCCCGATGGCCGGGCGGAAATTGTGAAAGGTGATGTTATCCTGTTGAGATAAGATTTATTGATTTTTCAAAACCAAATCTTTAATTTAATTCCACCTTCATAACACAAGGGTGTATAAAACCGCATTTGCTGATGTGCTCCATAGTTGGAATCTTAAATATAAGCGCTGATCACCAGGAACTTCGCAAGAGGGCATTGCACATGAGCAAGCTCCTTCGTCATCGAGGTCCGGACTGGAGCGGTATAGCCGACGAGGATCATGCTATCCTGGCGCACGAGCGGCTTTCTATCGTGGACATCAATACAGGTGCGCAACCCCTGTTCAATGTGGAGCAGACCCACATACTTGCTGTCAATGGAGAAATCTATAATCACAAAGAATTGGAGCACCATCTGACTGTTCCATTTGAGTTTCAGACAAAATCCGATTGCGAAATCATCCTTGCTAAATACCTTGAGAAAGGAAGTGGATTCCTGGATGAATTGCAGGGCATGTTTGCTTTTGTGCTTTATGATACATCTAAAAACGAATGGCTTATAGGCCGCGATCACATGGGGATCATTCCTTTGTACACTGGCTATGATGAATCCGGAAACCTGTATGTGGCTTCTGAATTGAAAGCACTGGTACATTATTGCAAAACTATTTCTGAATTTCCACCGGGACATTACTGGACAAGCAATGATCCCTCGCCTGTCAAATATTATCAGCGTGACTGGATGTCCTATGATGCCGTCAAAGAAAATGCAAGTGACATCGACGCGTTGAAGAATGCTCTTGAAATGAGTGTCAGAAGTCACCTGATGACGGATGTACCTTATGGTGTGCTATTATCCGGTGGCCTTGATTCTTCCATCATTGCGGCAGTGGCGAAGCATTTTGTAAAAAAGAGAATAGAAGATGATGATCTGACAGAAGCATGGTGGCCCCAATTGCATTCATTTGCCATCGGGCTCAAAGATTCAACCGACCTGGTCGCTGCAAAAAAAGTGGCTGAATACATTGGAACGATTCATCATGAAATGATTTTCACCATCCAGGAAGGAATTGATGCATTGTCAGATGTGATCTATCATCTTGAAACGTTTGATGTGACTACGGTGCGCGCTTCTACCCCTATGTACCTGATGGCCCGTCGCATAAAAGCTATGGGCATCAAGATGGTGCTTTCCGGTGAAGGTTCAGATGAAATATTCGGAGGATACCTTTATTTCCACAAAGCTCCTGATGCCAAAGAATTTCATGAAGAAACGGTTCGAAAACTGAAAAGTCTTCACCTGTATGATTGTCTCAGGGCCAATAAGTCCATGGCTGCATGGGGCGTTGAAGCAAGGGTTCCATTCCTGGATAAAGTTTTCATGGATGTTGCCATGCGCCTCAATCCAAAAGATAAAATGGCGGGCAATGGAAAAATCGAAAAGCATATCCTGCGTAAAGCCTTTGAAGATTATTTACCTCCCGAGATCGCGTGGCGACAGAAGGAACAATTTTCTGATGGTGTGGGATATTCATGGATAGACAGTCTGAAAGAATTAGCAAATCAGAAAATCACAGACCAGCAAATGGCAAGTGCGAAATTCCGATTTTCGGTGAATACTCCGGCAACTAAAGAAGCATATCACTATCGTGAGATTTTCGAATCCCATTTCCCATATCCGTCTGCTATTGATTGTATTCCCGGAGGCCCTTCTGTAGCATGCAGCACACCTCAGGCGATCTTGTGGGACAAATCCCTGAGTGAGATCACAGATCCTTCAGGCAGGTCTGTACGATCGGTGCATAATCAATCCTATTAGTTGGATCGCTGAAATCTATTTCGTTCCCGAATTCTCCAATTGCAAAAAGAGGGCTTTTATCTCTGTAGCTTCTTCAGGTTTTATCCTGCCTGCGAGTACCAGTCTCACTTCCCTTCTTCTGCCTGCGCCATCAAAAAGAATTTGTTCTTCGGGAGTTTCTGGAATGACATGAGGCACTTTACGTGGCCGTGAAGTTCTTGCATCAAGTGCAACAAATGTCATGTAAGCATGATTGGATTTTTCAAGATCTGCACCAAATACAGAAGTTGTAAACACTTCAAGGTAAATTTCAACAGAGGTGTTGAACGCACGGGTTACAGCTGCTTTTATCGTAATGACATCCCCCAATCGAATGGGTTTTGAAAATGAAACGCTGTCCACTGAAGCAGTCACCACATGTGCACCACAATGACGGGCGCCGCAAATTCCTCCTGCAATATCCATCCAGCGCATGAGGTTACCTCCCATCAGGTTGCCTAAAGGATTCGTATCATTGGGCATGATCAATTCGGTCATGGTGGTCCGGCTGTAGCCTGGCGTATGCTGATCGGGAGTATTCATCTTTTGGGTTTCTTATACAAAGTTATATATCCAACTCCGGCATCAATGCATCTGCTTTGTAGCATTACAAAATACCGGGGATAGATCCTGGAGAATCTGTCAGGTCGATTGCTTCAATGAAGTTTTTCCGAATAGAAAAGAATTATTCTGTTCGGACCAGAGCATCCATGACCGATGGTGAAAAGAGCGATTCCATCAGTTCCATCTGGTCGGTATTGATTTCCAAAAGGTACCACTGATTATTGCTTTGGATAGCCATCATGGATTTATGTGCGAGGATGTGATACGTTTTGTTTGCATCATCAAACTTTACATTGCTCTTGCCATATGCGGTCTGAAATTGTTCAGTCATGCCCTGAATAGCTTTTGGGGCATTGTATATGCCTTTTTCTGCAACTTCTACTGTCAGGTCAGCTGAGTAAGCCAGTTTTACGAAGGTCTCTCCATTTTCTTGGATGGGCACTGTAGTGGATTCAATCTGAATATTGCTCATACGCAAAGCAAGTCCATCCTGATCCATACCCGTCATGATATTCACAAGATCCTGTTTTGGCACACTGATAAATAATTTAGGATACATAAGATCAAAAGCCTCATTCCATTTTTTTTGATTCGACAATTCAATGAATGCATCGAATTTTTTCTGAATTTCCGGATTGACTTTAACCTGCGCCGACAGAGAAAGAGATAACAACAAGGCTGGAATCGCGAACAATAATTTAGTGATATTCATCATACATGATTTAAAATGGTGGATTCTTTAGAAACTTCCTGGGGCGGGAATGCAATATCGAGGTCAAACACCAGGCCAAACTCCCTGGTCACCTCCTGCTTAATCAGCTGCAAATCTACATATTTCTGCAACAGGCTGCTCAGTGAACATACACTTTTATCCGGGTCAGCTATTCCGCACGGAATGATATGATCAAAATAAGATAAATCTGTGTTCACATTGAAAGCAAAACCATGCATGGTCACCCACCTGCTAAGATGCACACCAATTGCACAGATTTTCCTGGCCTCCTTCACTACTTTTTCATTATTAACCCAAACCCCTGTATATGAAGGATTTAATGAACCAGTAATATTGTATCCCCTGAGGACATTGATGATGACCTGTTCAAGGCTCCTGACATACCTGTGTACATCGGTGAAGATAAGATCCAGGTCAAGGATAGGATATCCTACAAGCTGCCCTGGGCCATGAAAGGTGATATCTCCGCCCCGGTTGATCTTAAAATATTCAATCTGGTAATCTGACAGCTCCTGTGTATTGATCCTGAGATTATCCTCTGAGCCGCTTTTACCGAGTGTAAAGACTGGCGGATGCTCACAAAGTAACAGGTAGTGATGTTGGACTTCCGGGTACCCGACCCTTTTATTCTCAATCAATTGCTTGTGGATCTTCGTCTGCAGGTCCCATGCCTCCTTGTAAGGAATAAGCCCGAGATCAAGCACTTTAAGTAATCCACCAGCAGGTTTTGTCATAATGTAAAGGTAAACCTTCCGCTAAACGGTAGAAAGGACTTGTTTCGTTCACAATAAAATCCCAATAGCAGATTAAGTCATAACTTTAGGGGGCCAACCACCCCTTTGTTTTTACCATACGAATAAATGTGTCCGGGTTATCCAATGACCTATATGTATTGTGAATATGGGATACAAAAATCAAATATCATGGCATCGTATTTGTTCACAAAACTGTGAGCCATGAAGATGTTTCTGCTTCATTCATTTAAAACATTAACTCCATGAGAATTCTTATACTTTTTATTGGAATACTCTTATCAGTTCTCACAACCTCGGCACAACCGGCGCCGGATTTTACGGTCACGGATTCAAAGGGACATGTCCGGCATCTTTATGCAGATTATCTCAACCAGGGAAAGACCGTCGTGCTTGAGATTTTCTTTACAACATGTCCTCCCTGTAATTCTATTGCACCATTGATGCAGCCCTTATATGAAGAATGGGGCGAGGGACAAAATGATGTTGAGTTTATTGAACTATCAAATAAAAATTTTGATACGGATGCGCTGGTCAATGCTTACCAGGTCACTTACAATGAAACTTTTATTGGTGTCGGTAAAGATGGGGGTAGCCTGTCAGCCGTAGTGCCTTATCAAAACGGAACCTATGGCCAATTCTTTGGTACTCCTACTTTCATTGTCATATCTCCGAATGGTACTGTTAACTACGGAGTAAGCGGTTCAGGAAACCAGGCGACCATAAATGCTATCGATGCAGCTATCACAGCTACCGGTGCTCTCAAGCCGGGTCAAATCCCTATTGCATCAGATTTTACAGTCACCGATGTTGATGGCGTGACGCATCACTTTTATAGTGATTTCCTAAATCAGGGAAAAACTGTATTGCTGGAAATTTTCAATTCCACGTGTTCGGCATGCAGCACGATCTCTCCTCTTCTGCAAACCTTATATCAGGATTGGGGTGTTGGAAATCATGATGTGGAAATCATAGCTCTCACTGACAAGAATACAGATACGGATGCTATCCTTCAGGCATACCAGGAAAGTCATGGGGAGACCTTTGTAGCCGTAAGTAAAGATGGTGGCAGCTTACCTGCAATCGTGATATACCAGGATGGCACATTCGGCCCTCCATCCAGTGACCCTGTTTTTGTGGTGATTGCTCCAAATGGTACTGTTCAATACAACGTACATGGTTCCGGCAATATAGCCACGATAGATGCGATCAATGCGGCATTGATTGCTACCGGGGCGGAGAATCCACCACCTGTTACGCAGGCACCTGATTTCACTATAACAGATTCGCACGGACAAATACATCATCTATATGCAGATTACCTGGATCAGGGTAAGTCGGTCATGATCGAAGTATTCTATACGACATGTCCTCCATGCAATTCGATTGCTCCTTTGATGGAACCATTCTACCAGGAATGGGGAGCCGGTGATCATGATGTAGCGTTTTTTGAATTGTCGGATAAGAATTTTGATTCTGATGCACTTGTGAATGCATACCAGTCAACGTATGGTGAAACTTTTGTCGCGGCCGGAAAAGATGGTGGTAGCCTTACTGCTGTAGCACCTTATAAAAGCGGACAATTCGGACCATGGTATGGGACACCAACATATATCGTGATTGCTCCCGATCGCACGATTCAATACGATGTGAGCGGAGCTAATAACCAGGCAACTATTGATGCCCTCGATGCTGCTCTCCTGGCTACGGGTGCGGTAAAGCCAACACCTGTTGAAAATCCGGTCTCAGTAACCGGCCTGGTGCAATTTTTACAAGGAAGCGCAGGTGCGGGTAATGCTTATGTTCAAATGCTGGATGGAGCCGGGAATGTAATTGTCCAGGACACGACAGATATCAATGGCAGTTTTGATCTGCAATATTTATTGAGTCAATCTCAACCTGACTGGAAAATAGGAGTTGTGAAAAACGGATTACCCCTGAATGGTGTCAGTGCCATTGATGTAGTAAGAATGCAAAAACATGTTTTGCATAACGATACACTGGATACACCGCTGTTAAAAATAGCAGCTGATGTAAATAAATCAGGAACTATTTCTTCACTCGATATCGTGATGATGCTCAAACTTCTGCTTGGTAAAATTCAAAATTTCCCGGACAGTCAGACCTGGATTGTAATTCCGGCAGATACAGATTTCGCTCCCATCGGAGATCCTCAGCCGGTCATATCTAATACGACAATTCCTTTGGCAGACATCATAAGTGGTGCACGGCAGCCAAATTTCGTAGCAGTAAAAAAAGGTGATGTCGATGGGACTGCATCACCCGGGCAGTAATCAGTCCATAACAGGAATAAAAAAAGACGTGACCAACTGTGTGATCACGTCTTTTTTAATTTCTACATGAATCGTATTAATTCAATTTCGCAGCCCAGCCCTGTATGGTGGGATTTATTTCTTCTTTATTTTCTTCGTAGAAAGTATCCTTTTCATCGGCCAGTCCTAACTCAGCGCTTTTAGTACCGCTGGCAACCGCTGAAGTATAATCACCTTTTTTAGCTTCAATCTTTGCGCGGATATACCAATTCCAGCTATGGCTGGCCCTATCTGTGGACTTCTTTATCCATTCCAATGCCTGATCAATATTTCCATCCGCATCCAGCATAAACTGCGCTCCTTTGGCATAAACCTCCCATTTTTTTTCTTCAGGAGCGGCCTCAAGCGCATTCATGATATTGGCCAGTGATTGCTCCATTACATCTGTTTTGAATCGCATGTAAAGCCTCATTTTTTCCCATGCGAGCTTTACATATCCCATATCAGTTTTCATGTCATTGATCGTGTAGGTCAGACGTTCCTGCATGCCTTCATTCATTTTGGGTTGTACAGTGAACCGCAATATATCGTCAGCTTCATTGTATTCATATGCTCCCCACTGATCCGTTTTTTTATTGAAGATCACGGTCCATTCCGTTTCACCGGGAATGAAAAACAAAGCATACTTGCCTGCTTTAAGGTTTTGTCCTTCTATGTTGACATCTGTGCTGAAGGAAATCGTAGTTGCCTCATTGGCTCCCGCTCTCCACACTTTGTTGTAAGGAACCAGGACTCCCCAGATAACTCTTTCTTTTACTGCAGGGGCTCCGTAATGAACTTCTACATTCGTCAGACCGATAGTATAGGAAACTGATGCTTTCGGGCTTACGCGAGGCAATACAATTTCCTGGGCAGGCAATGTCGTCACTGCACTCAGCAGGATGCATAAATAGAGAAAAAAAGATTTTTTCATCTGTCTTCTGATATTAATGAAGGGAATGGTTTGGATAGAAATTGCTAATTCAAAAAAGGAAATCAATGTTGCTAAAAGGATAATCGACCTCTTCATCAAACGACTCCTTAAACCGGCTAATTTCCCTTAAAACGCAGCTGAGAGCCATTTGGTATACAAAACGGGAACCCCTTTATCATATATTTAACAAATCCGTAATGCAAAAAGTCTGTACCGCAGTTAGTTTAAATCTTAGGAGTGCTAAAATGGATAGCAAGAAAAATCATCGCAACCCTCATGGCCATGCTTACATCTTCCGGCAGATTGTCCGTCACAACCCAATCCCTGGGATCGCCTGTCCAGTATGCATTAACTTTAAAAAGATCATCACTTCCCTTCTCAACAATCCATTCATCGAGCTGGTTAGCATATTTCGTACCCCAGTTGAATTGATGTTTACCGTCATTCAGCTTCCAGTGATTAAAAACATCGGGCCAGGTAGTCCTGGCATTCACGGTATAATCCCCGCAACGAACTTCCCATAAATTGGGATCATCCTTCCATTTCTGCTCTACGGTAGCTATTACATCACCGATGCGAATATCCCATTGTGTCCAATCATTGCGGAAAGCCCAACGCATGCGCATCTCCCCTTCTACATCCTCATCCTCGGTTTTGATCACCCACTCTTTGAAACTATCGTTGTAACGCGTACCTAACCCTATGACATGCTGTGCTCCAAGATAGCCAGGCATACTTAGCAGCAAACCAAAAACAACCAGGATTCCGGTTCTATATTTTAGAAAATTATACGGGATAATCAAATGCTTTAATCATTTTACTTTATTGCCATGTACAATTCTTCCATCGTAACATTAGGTCCGAAAAGATTAACAAGTATGCGGTCATTATAGATCACTGTCAGGTTAGCTTGTTTAGTACCTGAGTTAAATGCTTCTTTTATCTTATTCCCATCTACAACAATTGATTTCTCATATCCATCGTCTCGCGTATTCTGGAATTGCATCCCGGACCACGGCGCTTGCGAACGGATATATCCGGCATTACCACCTGCGTCTATAATTTTGATATAAAGTGTTTTGTTTTCACCTTTGTAAGTGGCTTCACTTGTACCCACCATAGCTCCTCCCTGCTCAGATTTTTTACTCAAGAGTGAAGTCCTGGTTAAATCAACGATTTTTTGAGCCAGGATATTTTTAAGTGTAACTGAATCCAGTACCTCACCACTTTTTAGATTTCCTATAGCATTCATGAAAAATTCTTTATTCAAGGAACTATTCTGCATCGATGTATTTGTATTTACCACTGTTGGAGCTGAAGGATTGTCTGCTTTTTTTTCAGTATCATTTTTACACATGCAAAAAATAGCAAGTTGCATAAAGCAAAAAATGAGAATAGCGGGTTGGATATTTTTCATTGGCTTACATTTTTATGTTTATCAATATATTCTACTGCCTAACATGTTGCTGGTATGCTAAGCACTCCGATAATTTTTTTTGTGAAGTTAACTTCTAGAAAGGAAGATCATCAAATGAAGATCCGTCATCACCGTTTGCTGTTGGTGCTGCTGTAGGAAAGTCCCCTGCAGGTTGACGGCTCTTGGTCTCACTACCGGCTGCTTCCACGCGCCAGGCCTGCAGATTGGTAAAATATTTACCCTGCCACTCTCTTCCGCGCAGATCAAAATAGACTTTGATGTTACTGCCTTCCGCTATTGGGTCTATGATCTCGCAACGATCCTGGACCAGCTGAAATTTAATGTGCTGCGGGTATTGGCCTTGTTCGACAAGGATGACAAATTCCCGGGTTTGAAAAGTGCCTGATTTTTGCTCCATGTCAAATTTCTTGTGGAGCTTTCCTTCTACTTCGTACGACATTTTGATTGTTTTTTAATTGGTGATTAATATGCTTTTGCAAATAAAACTCTTCCTGATGATTTCTTCCCTGTCAATATGCATTTTCCTTCTTCCATCTTCCTGTCCAGGGGTATACAACGTATGGTTGCCTTTGTCAATTCCTTTATTTTCAATTCAGTTTCTGTAGTCCCGTCCCAATGAGCCGAAACGAATCCTCCCTTTTTCTCCAGGATGTCCGCGAAAGTGGCATAATCATCAGCCTCCATCGTATTTTCCTGCCTGAACCTCAGCGCACGCAATAAAAGGTTTTCCTGTATTTGTTCCAAAAGATTTTCAACATAAGCACCCAAACCGTCTAAAGAAATAAATTCTTTCTCCCGGGTATCTCTTCTTGCTACTTCGGCCTGATTTTTTTCAAGATCCCTCTGCCCGATTGCTACCCGTACCGGAACGCCTTTCATCTCATACTCAGCGTATTTAAATCCAGGCCTGGATTTTTCATCTGTATCATATTTGACAGAAATACCTTTTGCTTTCAATTCCTTAAGCAATTTATCTGCGACATCATTTATGGTTGGATCAGGTTTGGGAACCGGGATGATCACAACTTGTAACGGAGCTAATTTTGGAGGAAGCACAAGGCCTTCATCATCGCTGTGTGTCATGATCAGTCCTCCGATCAACCGAGTAGAGACGCCCCAGGAAGTAGCCCAAACAAATTCCTTCTGATTATTCTCACTTAAAAAAGTAACGTCAAATGCTTTGGCAAAATTCTGTCCCAGGAAATGCGATGTACCTGCCTGCAAAGATCTTCCATCCTGCATAAGTGCTTCTATTGTATAGGTATCTTCTGCACCTGCAAATCGTTCGTTGACAGTCTTTACCCCTTTTACTACAGGCATAGCCATGTATGATTCTGCGAAATCGGCATAAATATCATGGATGGCAAGTGATTCAGCGACAGCTTCTTCTTTAGAAGCGTGAGCTGTATGACCTTCCTGCCATAAAAACTCTGTGGTGCGCAGGAAAGGCCTGGTCCGCATTTCCCACCGGACTACATTTGCCCATTGATTGATCAACAAAGGGAGATCACGGTAGGACTGAATCCAGTCTTTGTATGTACTCCAGATGATCGTTTCTGAGGTTGGCCTTACGATGAGCTCTTCTTCCAGTTTTGCATCCGGATCTACTATCAGGCCATTGCCATCAGGATCTGCTTTCAGCCTGTGGTGTGTAACTACGGCGCATTCCTTCGCAAAACCATCTACATGTTGAGCTTCACGACTGAGAAAACTCTTCGGGATGAAAAGTGGAAAATAAGCATTGACGTGACCTGTGTCTTTAAATTTCTGATCCAGGATGGCAACCATTTTTTCCCAGATTGCGTAACCGTGAGGTTTGATCACCATGCAACCCCTGACAGCAGAATTGTCAGCAAGACCTGCTTTCTTCACTATATCCAGGTACCATTGGGAATAGTCCTGGGAACGGGGGGTAATTTCTTTTGCCATCGTATAAGCTTCTCCAGATGCCTGGAACTCATTTAGTTAATTTCCTTTTAATGTTTCTAACGGTGAAACTTATATTCTAACCCAGGCGTCTTAGTTACAGGAATCGCCACAAAAGAAGCGGCGAAGATGATTTCAACTTTTAACAGCGCGGTGACAGGAATTTAAGCTCTTGTTAACTACATCGACCCGGCAAAAGTAATACTTTAGCAGTGGATGTTGAGAGTTTCCTGCCGACAGGCTTCAACCAAATGCAAACCATGAAATTGTACACCTTAAAATTCTATCTGATCGCTCTTGGATTCACGTTTGTGATCCCGGCAGTCAATGCTCAATTCGATGATGTGTATTACGATCCCGACAATGATGTCGTGGTAACTAATGACAACTACAATGATCCGGATACAGGATATTCATCTGGTGAAGATGTCACCTATTATGACAACGATGAATACGAGTATTATGATGATTATGATTACTATTATTCATCAAGGATAAAGAGATTTTACAGACCTTCTTATGGTGCTGATTTCTATGATCCATACTATATTGATTCGTACCGCTATGATCCCTACTATTCGGATTCATATTATTACCCAGGTGCGACCATCTATCTGAGCTTTGGAAATTCAAGCTATTGGGATTATCGTCACTGGAGGAGATGGAACAGTTGGAATAGCTATAGCCATTTTAATAACTGGTGTATAACACCGGCAAGTTATTATTATTCATATAACAACTGGTGTTCACCTTCATCCAATTACTGGGGTGGATACAATGGGTATTATTCATATTCTAACTATTACAACAATTACTATAACTCATGTCCTTATCCTGTAAGTAATTATTACGGTATCAATCATACAACAGTCACGAATGTAAATACAGGTGGCACCAGAGGTACGTATTATGGCCCAAGGATAACAGGGAATACTGGATCCTCACCAAGAGGCCCGATAGCAAATCCGGGAAGTGTTCAACCTGTATATAAAGATGCCGACAAAGGTGTAACTCAAAATAATGACACACCTCGTGACGGTGAGAAAGGATTAACACCAGGTGTAAAAATTACTCCAGCTCCCGGATTGCCCGGATTTGATAATGCTCCCCGGACACAACCTGCAGTGAAGGATGACAATTCTAAAGGTGTTGTAAAACAAGTTCCTATTGACAAAGAACTAAAAAGAGACAGTCCAAATCCAACTCCGCAACGTCCGGTCTTCAGACCTGATTCTGAAAAATATAAACCTTATCCTTCTAACGACAAGCCTGCTCCAGGAGCAGATCGTCAGACATCAGACAGGCCTGCATATACTCCTTCTTCACCAACGAGGGAAAATAATTCACCAAGGCCTGAGGATAAACCACAATACACGCCTACCAGAGATAATGACAAACCGTCTTATACGCCAAGGCAAAATGGTGGAAATGAAAGACCAAGTTATTCTCCTCCTGACCGGAATAATGGATCAAATGACAGCAAGCCTTCACCCTCTCCTACTCCGAGACACGAAGAAAATAGAAGTAATGACAGGCCCAGTTATTCACCTCCTCCGAGAAAAAATGATTCAGGAAGAAGTAATGATTCAGGAAACCGAAGCAATGATAACAGATCAAGTGCATCACCATCATCCGGTAATCACAATCAGTCCAGTGGCAATAGCAGCCGTTCAGAACCTTCAAGGAGTAGTTCTCCATCTTCTTCCGGCAGCAGTCCGCGCGGCCGGGGATAACATCACCTGAACACCAGGTTTACATCAACGTTAATATATTCAGGACTGCACATCGAAAATCAATCGATGTGCAGTCTCTAAAATCCTCACGACCATGAAACGGAATCTATTCTTTTTAGTCTCGATGATGCTGACCATTTCAACATTATGCGATGCGCAAACAGCTACTGAAGCTTACAGGCTTTCCACTTCTGATCCATTAGGGACAGCACGAAACCTGGGTGTTGGTAACAGCATGTTTGCAATAGGTCCGGATTTCTCCGCTATCAGTTCTAATCCTGCAGGTGTGGGTGGATATCAAAAGAGTGAATTTCTCTTCACCTCAGCATTCGGAATATCCAATTATTCATCTGCGTTTACAACAGATCGTTTAGATACGAAAAGCGGTAATTTCAATAAGTTCACATTACCGAACATTGGATTTGTAGTACAGGCCAGACCCCGGGGATCCAGGTGGAATACATCCAACTGGGCTATTGGCTTAAACCGCACAGCAGAATATAGCAGAGAATTGAGTTACCAGGGATCCACGTTAGGATCGATTACTGATTCATGGAAGGAAAATGCGAATGGTGTTGCACCAGATTTCCTGAATGGTTTTGAAGAAGGTCTTGCATATACTTCAGGTGCGATCTATGACTTTGAGAATGATAACACATATGAAACGGACTATGCACAAAATGCACAATATGCCTTGCAGAAACAGGAAACCGTAATCATAGAAGGAGGAAAATCAGAGCTTTTGCTTGCTTATGGCGCTGATTACAATCAGAAAATCCTGTTTGGTTTTTCAGTCGGCTTACCGATTGTCAATTTTACACAAACAAGGAATTATACAGAAACGGATGGAACGGATGATGGAATTCCCTTCTTCAATAATCTTGAATATAACAGCTCCATCAATACAACGGGGTTTGGATGGAATGCTAAAGTAGGTGTGATCGTAAAACCTTCCAAAAATATAAACCTTGCACTGGCTGTTCACACGCCTACCAGGCTGGCCCTGACGGATAATTTTAATACTACGCTGAGTTACGATTATACTGACGATGAACACAACGGACCTATAAAATCAGAATCACCTTTCGGAAGCTTTGCATATGCGCTGAAAACTCCATGGAGTATTTCCGGCGGCATTGGGATCATAGCTGGTAAATCAGGATTTATTGCTGCCAGTGCGAAGGTGACAGATTATGCAAGCATGAAGTATGATTATAGTGTCAGAGGAAATGGCAATCAATATGATTCCATCGCGAACCAGGTGAATGCAAACATCAGAAATAATTATGGTTCAGCTCTGCAACTCAATATGGGAGGTGAATTCGTAGTGGAAAAGTTGAGGTTCAGAGGTGGTGTTTCATTAGCTCAGTCTGCGTTCAATAATGATACAAGCCTGGATCCTTCCTATCATGCAGGATTAGGATACAGGGAAGATCATTTTTATGTTGACCTGGGTTATGTGCTCACCAAACAGGATGATGGATACCTTCCTTATGTAACGAATGCAGCACCACAACCTTTAGTTGTAACTGAATACACAAACCACCGCATTACTGCGACACTCGGTTTTAAGTTCTAAAAAAGAAATTTATACCGTTGACAGGCGAGCTTCATGAATCATGTTGTTGATTTCATTTTGCGTGTCGATCACGATATCTTTTCGATGTGCTGATAAAACCGGATTTCCGACTTTGCCCTTCACAATTATCTTTCCGGGTTTCCTGAATATTCTTACTAAGTAATGCAATAGCGCTTCGTGTGACCAATAGTAGCTATGGTCAGGATATTCGATCATCACAGGCACAATTGGTATTCCCAGATCAAATGCCAATTCAATAGCTCCTTTTCTAAATTCACCTGTCAGATCACCGCTATGCGTGGTCCCTTCCGGATAGATCAGCACAGCTTTATTTGATTTTAATAAAGATTCAATGGCTACCAAAGCAACTTTCCTGCTTTTGCTATTTTCCCTGTCAACAAATACTACTCCTGTTTCTTTCGCTCCACGTCCCAATAATGGATATTCTCCTACCTCAGCCTTAGATAAAATATATGTATCGAGCCATGATAATTCAATGAGAGGATCCAGCATGGATCTATGATTTGATACGTAAAGACATGCGCCGGAGAATGGATTTCCTGTCTTCTGATATTCTATCCGTAAAATCCTGTTAGCTACACGACAGAATTTTTTTCGAAACCGAAAACTTCTTCGCTCATTTTTTCCGGCTATAGCAGAAATGAAAAGCAATCTGCTTAAGTAAAAAGCAAGGACAAATACAACTCCTGTAAGTTTTAGCCAGGGCCTGATGGAGGAGAACATCAGCAAATATAGCTACGTATAGATGCCAATGAGCTTATTGCTCCACAAATGAAAGAGAAACTGAATTCATGCAATACCGCAAACCTGTTGGCTCAGGCCCATCATCAAATACATGACCGAGATGTCCGCCACAACGTCGGCATTCTACTTCTACTCTCCTCATACCGGCAGAACCATCAGAGATTTCCCGCAAGTGTGTCATGTCAATGGGTTTAAAGAAGCTGGGCCAACCTGTACCAGAATCAAATTTACCTTTCGAAGAAAAAAGAGGAAGCTGGCATGCATTGCACAGGTAAATTCCCTCCGCATGATTTAAGTTAAGCTTTCCTGTAAAAGGACGTTCAGTTCCTTCGTGCCGCAGTACATTATACGAAGAGGGATCCAGTTGCGCTTTCCATTCTGCATCCGTCTTGTTCACAGTATAGATCGTGTCACCACTGCTATCTACGAAATAAGCTTCTGTTGATTCCATTGTATGTGAAGGCTTATGCGTATTGGATTGCAGGCAGGCATTCAAAGTCAGGCATAAGAATAATCCTGTGGCTAATAAGAGACGATGCATGTTCATTTTAATTTTGTTCCTTGAGCTTATCCTTAAACTTAGTACGCACTTTCTGGATTTTTGGATTTATCACAGCCTGGCAGTAGCCTTGGTTTTGATTATTTGCATAATAATCCTGGTGGTATTCTTCCGCAGGATAAAATGTGGTAGCAGGAACAATCTGGGTTACAATAGTCTGATCCCAAATGGTGGGTGCAACTTCGGCTTTGGAATCCTCAGCCTTGCGTTTTTGTTCGTCATCATAGTAGAAAATGGCAGAACGATACTGGGTACCCGCATCTGCACCCTGCCTGTTCATGGTCGTGGGGTCATGAGTAGTCCATAATACTTCCAGCAATTCTTCATAGGAAATCACTGCAGGATCAAAAGTGATCCGGGCAACTTCTGCATGACCTGTATTGCCTGTACATACATCGCGATATGTGGGGTCGGGCACTGTGCCTCCCATATAACCGGATTCAACTTTCAGGACACCTTTCAGCTCCTGGAAAACAGCTTCAACACACCAAAAACACCCGGCCCCAAAGGTTGCGGTTTCAGTTTTCATATCGTTAGGAATATTTTGATCAGGAGATTTATCCAACGGCTTGTGTTCCGTTGCTTTCTGTGATTCGCAGGAAGATGTTAATCCAATGCACATCAACAGGAAAAAGAGCACTTTATTCATTTTCATGAGCTAATAACGAAGAATCGGGTCCGAAAGTTAAGTTCTTGTCTAGAAAAACAAAACGCCGGTCGTGAGCAGGACCCTAATCATTATAATTCTTAATTTTGGACCGTTTTTCTTAGGTACTTGCCCCTAAATCCCCTGAAGGGACTTAAATATAACAACGTAAACACCTTATTTAAAAAATATGAATAGCAATAGAAAATCATGGTTATTAACCATTTTGGCTTCGTTTTTCCTTTCGGCTGCTTTCGCGCAGACGGAGCCCGGACCTTTCGATTTTGGTAAAATGTGGACTTTTGAGAATCCACCCAAAGATTGGTTCCTGAAAGAATATCAATATAACCTGGATAATGCCTGGTTTGACGCAGGAAGAAAATCAGCACTGAGGTTTGCTTCATGGTGCTCTGCATCTTTTGTATCCCCTAACGGACTCGTGATGACTAATCACCATTGTTCTGAACCGGTAGTCAGTGAACTGCAGAAGGAAGGTGAAATTTTTGACAAACAAGGTTTCTATGCTTCAACATATGCTGAAGAGCGCCGCAATCCTGAGCTATTCGTAGAACAACTTATCATCGTAGCTGACGTGACTGACAAGATCAAAAATTTGTTGGCTAAGGTCACTGCTGATCAGGACAAATTGGCTAAAACGCAGGAAGCATTTTCCGCCATTCAGAAAGAATATAGCTCTATGCAATCCTGGGAAGGTCTCCGTACACAAGTGGTTACGTACTACAGTGGTGGCAAGTATTCCTTGTATGGGTACAAACGCTATGATGATGTTCGCTTAGTGTTTATTCCTGAGCAGGAGGTTGCTTTCTTTGGTGGCGATCCTGACAATTTTACTTATCCAAGATATAACCTGGACTGTACGTTCTGGCGTGTGTATGATGAAAACGGAAAACCGCTGAACACCACAGATAATTATTTTAAATTCAATATGGATGGTATTAAAGAAGGCACACCTGTTTTTGTCATCGGCAATCCAGGTTCTACAGAAAGGTACAGAACAGTAGCACAATTGGAATACGACAGGGATTACAGATATCCTGTGGATGTAGAATTCTTCACGGACAGGATGAAAGTGCTCCAGGAACAATTTGCAATGTCACCAAATGATGATACAAAAAATACCATCTTCAGCTTGTCGAATACTTTGAAAGCAACGAAAGGCACATTAAGCGGCCTGAAAAATCCTGATCTGTTCGCGCGCAAAGTAAAAATGGAAGAAAAAATCAGGGCCAACAGCATAGGTAAAACCTACTGGGATGATATGGCTAAGTATTACACAGTGCTTTCTAACTACGGTTCCGAACTGCGTTTCCTTGCTCCGGGTCCTTTATCCGGAAAAATACTTCCATTGATGTATACGATCAATGATTATGTAAGATTAGCCGAAAAAAATCCTGAAAGTCCTGAACTGGAAGGCCTGGAGAAAAAAATGTCTGAATTGGCTCCTGCTGTCAATGATCCTAAAGAAGTAAAATTATTCGCCATGGTTCTTAAAGAGCTGAATAATTTCGCGCAGCCGAATGATGAATATCTCCGTACCATACTTGATGGCAGAACGCCTGAAGCAGCTGCGAATGAAATATTAGCTAAAACTGTTTTTGCTGATGAAAAAGATTTATCAAAACTGCTTGATAAGAATACCAAGAAATTCCTTCGCAAAAAAGATCCGTTAATCAGTGCCGCAGAATTATTGGCAGATCAATACAAGAAAGCAGTGGATGCATTCCAGTCAACAGGTGTGGCAAGAAAAGCAATTGAACAAAATATTGCCGGTGAAGTCTTTAAAGTGTATGGAAATGCCTTACCACCTGATGCTACATTTACATTGAGGATTTCTGACGGTGTTGTCAAAGGGTATGAATATAATGGTACTACTGCACCATTTAAAACAACTTATTCAGGCATGTATGACAGGTATTATTCTTTCGATGGTAAAAATCCATGGTCATTACCTGAAAGGTGGCTGAACCCATCTATGGATCTGTTGAAAGCCCCTATGAATTTTGTCTGCACACCTGATATCATCGGGGGGAATTCAGGCAGTCCGATCATAAATGTCAAAAGAGAGGTAGTGGGACTTGTATTTGACGGTAACATTGAATCTCTTCCGGGTAAATTTATATTCGATGAGGAAAGTAACCGGACAGTTGCTGTTCATGCCGGTGGTATTATAGCTGCATTGCGTTATGTCTACAAAGCAGATCGCCTGGTTGCAGAGCTAAGTGGAAATTAAAAAATAGCATTCCTATTCATGATATTAAAGGGCCCGGATTCATTCGGGCTCTTTTTTTTACCTTTCCTGAAAGCATTTTGCGGTTATGAAGTTTTTATACCTTCTTATTATCATCCTTTGTTGTTTTTTATGTAATCATGGCACTGCGCAGGTTGCAGCAGCGCCGGACAGGAAAGAAGGTACAGGTCCATATCCGCAAATGATCATACGAGGCGCCATTTTGATCAATGGAACTGGCACGCCTCCTTATGGGCCAGTGGATATTGTCATCGAAGGCAACCGGATTGTGAATATCCGGATTGTCGGTTCTCCCGGCGTTGAACCTGACAGTGCTGATCGTCCGAAGTTAAAGGCGAATGGATATGAACTGGATGCCACCGGAATGTATGTTCTGCCCGGCTTCATTGACATGCATGGCCATATAGGAGGTGATTCACAGGGTGTGGATGCAGAGTATGTATATAAATTGTGGATGGCGCATGGAATCACCACCATCCGTGAACCTTCGGCGGGTAATGGATTAGAATGGACACTGAATGAAAAACGAAGAAGCGAAAAAAATGAAATTACCGCTCCTCGCATTTTTGCGTACACAGTTTTTGGTGCCGGTTCAAAAGACCCGATCACTACGGCAGACCAGGCAAGATCATGGGTACAGCAAAATGCAAAGAACGGTGCTGACGGGATAAAATTTTTTGGTGCACCTCCCGAAGTGATGGAAGCCGCATTGGTGGAAAATAAAAAGCTGGGATTACGATCTGCATGTCATCATGCACAGTTGAATGTAGCCCGCTGGAATGTAGTTCATTCTGCTAAAGCGGGATTGACAACCATGGAACATTGGTATGGATTACCGGAAGCATTATTCGAAGACAAAACCATCCAGGATTATCCTGTCAATTACAATTACATGAATGAGCAGGACAGGTTTGCTGAAGCCGGAAGGCTTTGGAAACAAGCTGCTCCACCCTATTCTACGCATTGGAACGAAGTAATGGATCAACTGATTGATCTTGATTTTACCATTGATCCTACATTCAATATTTATGAGGCCAGCAGGGATCTTCACCGTGCGAGAAGACTTGAATGGCATGAGGATTATACGATGCCGTCATTATGGGAATTTTATCAACCGAGCCGTACTTCTCACGGATCATTCTGGCAGTATTGGGGAACAGAACAGGAAGTTGCATGGAAAAATAATTACAGGTTATGGATGACCTTTATCAATGAATATAAAAACCGGGGAGGCCGCATTACTGCAGGATCTGATTCAGGTTATATATTCGAATTGTATGGTTTCGCTTATATCCGCGAACTTGAATTATTGCGGGAATCCGGATTCAGTCCTCTAGAAGTGATCAGATCGGCTACATTGTATGGTGCCCAGGCACTCGGGAAGGATAAAGAAATAGGTAGTGTTGAACCAGGTAAGCTTGCAGACCTGATCATCATCGATAAAAATCCTTTGGAAAATCTTCAATGTCTTTACGGTACTGGCGCTATCCTGCTGAATGAAGATAATGAAGTGGTAAGAGTGGGCGGTGTGAAATATACTATCAAAGATGGGATCGTATATGATGCAAAAAAACTATTGAGTGATGTGAAAGAAATGGTCGCTCGCGAGAAAACGAAAACAGGATTTAAGATCAATCAGCCAGGAATGGCGCCAATCAAAGAATAATTTATTTTCATCGAAATCAATAAAACATTTTAAATGGGACATCGCAGGGAATTTCTTCAAAGCTTAGGCTTATTAGGCCTCAGCACATCTTCAATCCTAAAAATCTTTGATCAAAAAAAGAAATTCATTTCGCCTGCAGCTGCACAACCCATACTGATGTGCAGTCGTGGTGAGTATTGGGGGAAAAAGGTATTAACTCCTGCCTGGGATACGCTGAACATGACCAATAATATTCTTGACGCCATTGAAAGAGGTGCCAATGTATGTGAATTGGATCCTGAAGACCAGTCTGTCGGATATGGCGGACTACCTAACGAAAGAGGAGTTGTACAGCTTGATGCTTCTATCATGTATGGACCAACACATCGATGCGGAAGTGTCGCATCGCTTGAAAATATAAAAAAGGCATGCTCTGTTGCACGCCTGGTGATGGAACGAACAGATCATATGATGATCGTCGGTCCTGGTGCACTTGAATTTGCTAAAGCTCATGGATTTCAGGAAGAAAACCTGTTAACCGAAGAAGCGAGATTGAAATGGCTTGAATGGAAAGAAAATATGAGTGACAAGGATGACTGGCTTCCACCTGCAGATGGTGTCTATATAAAGAAAGCTAAAAAGGGCGGCACCATCAATGTGCTGGGAATGGGAATGAAAGGAGATGTAGCCGGGATTACTACTACCAGCGGTTTGTTTGCAAAAATTCCAGGTCGTGTGGGTGACTCACCGATAATTGGTGCGGGTCTTTATGTAGATAATGAAGTTGGTGCAGTAGGTGCAACAGGTCGTGGTGAAGAGGTCATTCGCACATGCGGATCGTTTTTACTCATGGAAAAAATGAAGGCGGGAATGACACCACAGCTGGCATGTGAATCTGTATTGGATCGCATTGTTGAAATAAATGGAGGTTTGGCAAAAGTAGATTTCAATGTCAAGATGATAGCATTTAACCTGAACGGAGAGACAGGAGTGGCTTCGATCGAACCTGAAGATCAGGATATACCTTACGCTTCTATTATCACAGCTAAAGGGTATAAATTAATCACCGGGAAATCGATGAGAACGGAGTCAAAAAGACAATAGGCAATAGGCAATTAGCAATAGGCGATTAGCAAGAGGCAATGGACAATTAGCAATTAGCAAAAGACGATTAGCAATAGGCAATAAGCAACTTGCAATGGTTGAGGAGAGGAGTCAATTTTGCGTCTTTGCGAGACATTAAAGTTCAAGAAGGCCTTCGGGGATTTCCATCATTATGATTTTATTTTCTTTGTCGATGGATGAAATTAATTGATCACTCAGGGGAATGAGGATCTCTTTAGCATTTATGTTGATGATGGCCATCAGCTGTTGTGGAAATTCTTCTACACGCAGAATATCATAGTGCGTATTATGCTTTACATCCAGGATTTTGTATTCATCCCATTTGCCCCGGATGTTTTTTGGAGAATGCTGATGTTTTGGCTTAACGGTTTCCAGCGGGATATAAAATTGATGATTGCTCAGTGCATCAGAATCTTTTTTATTGACTATATCTTCTAGAGAAATTACAAAATGATTCCCGTCATCAACATCTGATATTTGAAAAGGCACTTTGGATCCATCCAGATCAAAAAAAATATAAATGCCTTTTTTAAGGTAGGCTTTATATGGATCTTCCGCCATGATCCTTAATTCTCCTCCGGTGCCATGAGACTTGATGGCTTTGCCGATCAAAAAAAACTCTGTATGCGCAGGATAGGCCGGGCTCAATTGTGACCGATCATTACCTGGGATAGAATATATCCTTTACCGGCATGTTCTACCCATGGCTTACCGATACATTCCTCGAAACTGCCTAAAGCCAGGCATCTGCTGTCGAGGATGGTGTCGTTGCGGGATACAAGCCCGATATTCCTCACATATTTTTCAAGCATGAATCGTCTGCTGCTTCCGTCATCAATATCGGATTGGAGGACATGCATGACCTGGCCTGTACCAAAAGAAAAAACACCTACCTGATCAGCGACATCAATGTCAAGAACTTCTGATTCCCAATCCTGATATGGTTCTATCGTTTCAGTTCCAACCAATACAGTGGTCGATGTAGGGATGTAAGAAGTAGATGACCATTTTCTCCTGTCACGAAGAGGGAAAGTCAATTTTTGGAATTTGAGGTTTTCTTCCGTACGGGTAGCCTCGGATGACGACCTTCCTGAAGTCCAGACATCGGTTAGTTGCCAGTTGTCATCAGGATTGGTTCTCCTGGAACGGTGAAGATAAAATATAGTATCTCCAGCCAATGAAATCTCAAAGCCCGAAACCAGTTCCCTGATCTGGTATGAGACTGTGTCCTTTATATTTCCTCCTGAAACATCATCGAACACAATCGAATCAATCGCATAGTCAATGTATTGACCGGTGACCAAAGGAAAATATTCAATCGTATTATCCTTAACAGGTGTTTCAATTTTATCTTTCACACAACCTGCAAAGAATAATAAAACTAAAGCGAATGTTATGTACCTGGTTTGCATCATTTCAATTCCTTGAACTGCCCTGGATAATTCCACCACCAACGACATCATCTCCTTCGTAGAATACGGCTGACTGTCCCGGTGCAATTCCACGAACATTTGCTAAGAATGAAACTTCGACTTTTGAATGATCCAGCTGAGTTAATTCACTCATGGTACCTGCATCGCGATACCTGATCTTTGTCATCGATTCCATCTTTTCCGGAAGCTTATCATATTTCAGCAGATTGATACCGCTCACGAGCATGCTGTTGCGTATCAGCTCATCTTCTTTGCCGAGCACAACTGTATTGGTTTCCGGAATAATTTCAGAAACAAACATGGGCTCACCAAATGCCACACCGAGGCCTTTACGTTGTCCAATGGTGTAGAAGGGATAACCTTTATGCTGGCCGAGAACTTTGCCATCCTTGTTGACATAGCTACCACCATTTACTTTTTCCTCAAGGTCCGGCACTCTTCTTCGCAGGAAACTTCTGTAATCATTGTCAGGAACAAAACAGATCTCATAGCTCTCCGGTTTTTTTGACAATTCCAGGTAACCATAATCAGCAGCCAGTTGCCTCACTTCAGGTTTTGTCATTTCACCTAACGGGAACATGCTTCTCTGCAGGCATTCCTGGCTTAGCCCCCAGAGGACATACGACTGATCCTTATTATGATCTATTGCTCTTTGAATAAAATATCTTCCATCCTGCTGACTGATACGCGCATAATGACCTGTTGCTATGAAATCACAACCGAGAGCGTCGGCACGTTTCAACAGCGCTTCCCATTTGATATGAGTATTACAAAGGACGCAAGGATTTGGTGTCCTCCCGTGCAGATATTCATCAACAAAATTATTGATTACAAAATCTCCAAATTCTTCACGTATATCCACGATGAAATGATGAAAGCCTTTGTCGACTGCGACCTGCCTGGCATCATTGATACTATCGAGGCTGCAACATCCGGTTTCTTTCCGATCGCCGCCACTTGTCGCATAGTCCCATGTTTTCATAGTGATGCCTATGATTTCATAACCCTGATCCTGTAGTATCATGGCAGTCACGGTGGAATCAATTCCACCGCTCATAGCAACCAATATTCTTCCTTTAGCACTCATATTTGCACCGGCAAAGGTAAAGAAAAAGGCTAAGGGAGAGGTGGAGGCTAAGGCAGAGGGTAATGAGGTGACATGTTTGATGACAACCCTGGTATCGTGATTTAGCTAATTAAAGATTGCAAAACACTACTTTAGGATACATATCACTACATTTCTGATGCCCAACGTATATTGTGGGATAAGACCAAAAAAGTATAAAACAAAAAACCGAATTCCCCAACGAATGGAAGTACCAAAGACAGATTCTCCTCACATATTGATGGTCAGTGCTGAATGTTATCCGGCTGCCAAGGTGGGCGGCCTGGCAGATGTAGTAGGATCTCTGCCCCGGTATCTCAATAAGCTGGATGCACGGTGCGCAGTAGTCATGCCTCATTATCACAATGCTTGGATCACCCAACAGGAAGTGGTAGAGAAGCATTATGGGTCATTCCATATGGGTTGGGAATGGATTGAATACCGGATATTTTATATTGACAATGAGGATCTCGGATATGATCTGTATACCATTGACATTCCCGGGAAATTTGATCGTTCGGGTGTTTATGGTGACCAGCATGAACCTTATTACCGCGATGAAATAGAAAGGAATGTTGCTTTTCAACGGGCCGTTTTGCACTGGCTGATCCATTGGGAAAAATTACCTGATCTTATTCATTGTCATGATCATCATACTGCGCTGATCCCGTTTATGATGACGAGGTGCCCTGAATTCTGGCGTCTTGGACTTACCCCGACCGTGCTGACGATCCACAATGCAGCTTACCAGGGAATGTTTGGATGGGATCGTCAATATCTTCTTCCTGAATTTTCGAGAGAGGCTTCAGGCCTTTTGGATTGGGGACATGTCATCAATTCACTTGCGTGCGGAATAAAATGTGCGTGGAGAGTTACGACGGTTTCTGAAAATTATTTGCGTGAGCTCAGAGAAACAAGTGGTTTTGGATTGCAGGGTTTATTTCATAGTGAGTACTGGAAATCAAGAGGCGTCATCAATGGAATTGACTATGATTACTGGAATCCCGCTGATGATCGTTTTCTTACGCACAAGCTTAAGAAAAACATAGACAAATGGAAGAAGGATAATAAGGTCAGCTTATTAAAAGAGCTTAAGATGCCGACTGATTTGCCTCTTCATATTTTTATCGGAAGGATGGTGATGGATAAAGGTGTTGATTTCCTGGCCAGCCTTATTTATCAATACATGATCTATAGGCGGGATGTATGTTTTATTATTCTTGGTACAGGTGATGGCCGTCTCGAAGATCAATGCCGTATGCTTGAGCACAATTTTGGCCCTCATGTCCGCACACTTGTGATGTATAATGAAGGTGTGGCACACCGGCTATATGCTGCTGCTGATTTTTTGTGGATGCCTTCCCGTACAGAACCATGTGGGCTTAACCAGATGTATGCTATGCGTTATGGCACTGTGCCTATCGCAAGAGCTACCGGTGGGTTACTTGATACTATTGAGCCATTTGATGGCAATGAAGGGGATGGTTTCTTGTTCCGTGATCTTGAAGAGTACCAGGGTATGTGGGGCATTGAAAGCAGCAGCAGGTTGTTTTCTATGCCTGTCTTACAATCTGAAGTCAGGGGAAAGATCATGTCCAAGGATCTTTCGTGGGATCATTCCGCTGCAAAGTATCTAAACATTTATCATGAAATAATACCAGCTAAATCCAATGCGTAATTTAAACAGAGAAGTACTTTGTGTCATCCTTGGAGGAGGTGCAGGTTCAAGGCTATACCCACTCACTGCGCGCAGATCAAAACCTGCTGTACCGCTTGCAGGAAAATACAGGCTTATCGACATCCCGATTTCGAATTGTCTTAATTCTGGTTATAACCGGATATTCGTCCTGACGCAATTTAACTCTGCTTCGCTCAACAGGCATATAAAAAATTGTTATCACTTCGATTCTTTCAGCCAGGGTTTTGTAGACATCCTTGCAGCCGAACAGACACCTACGAATAAAGACTGGTTCCAGGGGACAGCGGATGCGGTCAGGCAGACAATGACACGTCTTGATGAGTATGATTACAATTATGTCCTTATTCTTTCCGGTGACCAGTTGTACCAGATGGATCTTGCTGCATTTCTTGCTCAGCATATTGAAAAAAATTCGGAGCTGACGATTGCGACTATTCCTGTTACTGCAGAAGATGCCACAGGATATGGGATCATGAAAGTGAACCAGAATCTGGAGATCGAAAGATTTATTGAAAAACCATCGAAGACTGAATTAACCGATTGGCAATCCGATGTACCTGAGATTTATGCGAAGGAGAAAAAAAACTATCTCGCTTCGATGGGTATTTATTTATTCAAAAAAGAAACTTTAAAACAGCTCTTCGCGCTAAATCCTGCGGAGCATGATTTTGGTAAAGGGATCATTCCTTTCGCCATTAATAAATTTTATAAAGTACACAGCTTTGCATACAATGGGTATTGGGAAGATATAGGAACGATACGTTCATTTTTTGAGGCTAATCTTGAATTAGCTATGCCGTTGCCAAGGTTTAATCTTTATGATTCACGCAATCCTGTTTTTACCAGATCAAGAATGCTCTCTCCGACAAAAATCCTTGGGACTACCTGTACGCATGTCCTCGTAGGAGATGGTTGTATCATAAATGCAAAGGAGGTAAGCCAGTCCATTATAGGCATACGTTCGCGTATCGGCAGAGGATCTGTAGTGAAGCGAACTATCATGCTGGGTATGGACACTTATGAAAATCTTGAAGATGTGCTATCGCACAAAATCATTCCGATGGGGATCGGAGAAGACTGTCATATCGAAAATGCCATCATCGATATCAATTGCAGGATAGGTAATAATGTGACCATAAAGGGAAGTACAGAGCTGAAGGATGTGGAGACAGAGACCTATTGCGTTGTGGATGGGATCGTGGTATTGAAGAAGTCTGTCAATATCCCGCCAGGGACCAGGATCGGAGTGGTATAGCCAAAAACGTGACCATCGGTCCACTCATAACTATGTGTAAAATCAGCCAGTTATGATAGTGTGGCACACCTGGATGTGGCACTCTGTCTTTGCCGGGCGATAAAAGGCACGTTTTCACCATTTTAAGACACTTCAAGTAGCACATTTATGCACCGAAAGTGCATCTGGCTTCCACTTATAACTACGTGTATTATCAGTGAGTTATGACCTCGTGGCACGAGTACTGGTGGCACGAGTACTCGTGGCACGAGTACTGGTGGCACGAGTACTGGTGCCACCAATCTGGGTTGCCTGTAATGTTGGAGGGGATTTATATCCTGCTTTCATTAGCTTTGACCTCTTTTTTAAGCATATGAACCACATTATTGTTCCGGTCGATCTCTCCAAGAACTCAAAAGATGCATTGCGGTATGCGGCGCATCTGGCTGAGCATGCCGGGACAGATATCATGATCGTCTACTCCATCAGCCTGCTCCAAAAGGTGGTAAACTATACCGCCGGGAAAAAGGAAGAAGCTGTAGATCCCCAAAAATGGATCCTGAAACGGATTAAAAAAATAAAACGAAAACACCCGGGAGTACCTGTCGACTTCAGGATCATCAAAGGGGATACGCTCGATGGAATTAAAAAGCTGATCGAAAATACCAAAGCCGATATCGTGGTGATGGGTACCCAGGGTGAAGGAGAAAATCCGGACACCTTTCTGGGTTCAACTTCCGGCGCACTTGTCAAGACAACAGATATACCCGTCATCCTGATACCTCCCGGATTCAAATTCAATGGGATCGACAAGGTAGTGTTTGCTGCTAAAGATACTTTTGTGAAGTTTATGGGTGCCCTTGAACCCATCATCAGCATCAACCAGATATTCAAACCTCATGTCCAGTTGCTTCATCTGGGCGAGCTACCGGACCCGATACCTGAGCAAAGCTTCAGCATACTCCAGGTGATAAATGATATCACCCGGTATGGCAATGATAATTTCAATGAAAGCATCCATGAGTACCTAAGTCAGCATCATGCTGATCTTCTTTGTGTCATCAGGAGAAAACGGGGACTTATAGAGAAGCTTTTGGGGCCTTCAAAAACACTGGCTTCAAAATTTTCTACTGATATCCCGGTATTGGTTCTTATAGGTGAAGATTAGCTACCCGTCATGACCCTGACGATTTCTGGTAGAAAGATATTTGGTGGGTAGGGAATACCCTCTACCTTTACGGGCCTTTTTTATACAGGAAAAACAATACATGGAACGCAATCATATTATAGGCTTCGTCCTCATTTTTGCTCTTTTAATGGTCTGGACTTTTGTCAATTCACCTTCGAAAGAGGAATTGGCCCAAACAAAGCAAACCCAGGACAGTCTCCACAGAGCAGAAATCATCAAAGATTCAATTGAGACCAAAAAAGTAGATTCGGCACAAACCATCAATGCCGTTGATTCTCTACAGATAGCGGACAAATTCGGCACTTTCGCCACCGCAGTAACCGGGGCTGCGGAAACCGTACACCTTGAGAATGAGCTTTTTAAAGTTGATTTTCTGACGAAGGGCGGGAAAATATCCGGCGTCGAGCTTAAAAAATATAGCAAGGTCCTCCTGGACGATAAAAAGAAGGAATATAAAATCCCTGTCCGTTTACTAGAAGACCCTAACGATATCTGGGACATAGCGATCCCTACGCAACGGGGCGATCTTCATACCTCCGATCTGAATTTCGAACCTACCCTCGAAGAAAATAAAGTTGTCTTTACGGCAACCGGACAAACGGGCGAAAAGATCATCCAGGAATATACACTGACCGGCAATCCATATGAAATCAAATACCGGTTCAGCATTGAAAATGGTTCATCACTGATTTCAAACAGCGGTCAAACTGCAAAACTGACCTGGACCAATCAACTGGATAAACTGGAACGCAACGCAACTTTTGAAAGAAGCTATTCTACAGTTTATTACAAAGTAAATACTGAATCTGTTGATTATTGCAATTGCCGCAAAGATGACTTAGAAGATCTGTCAACGCAACCTTTAAAATGGGTATCCCATTCCAACCAGTTTTTCAACAGTGCTCTTATCGCTGAAGAATCTTTTAGCGGTGGTGTTCTTGGCACTAAAATATTACCAGATACCAGTGCGAATCTGAAAACCACATCCTCTATTCTCGGGCTCAAATTGAATGGTACGAATCCATCATCTAATATGACCATGTATGTGGGTCCAAATGATTTCGAACAATTGCGTCATTATAAAGTAAGTCTCGAAGATATTATACCATTTGGTCAAAGCATATTCGGATCAATCAACCGATGGGTAATCCGTCCGACATTTAATTTTCTTCTCTCTTTTATTCCAAGCAAAGGATTAGTCATCCTGTTTTTGACTTTGCTGGTCAAGCTGGCTTTATTTCCATTATCCTATAAAATGCTTGGAAGCCAGGCTAAGATGACTGCGCTGAAACCCAAGCTTGCACATCTAAAGGAAAAGCATAAAGACGACATGCAACAACAGCAGGTGGAGTCTATGAAAATCTACAGAGAATATGGGGTCAATCCTCTCGGTGGTTGTTTCCCTGTTGTGCTTCAGATGCCGGTGTGGTTTGCACTTTATCGTTTCTTCCCTGCATCCATTGAATTCAGGCAGGCTTCATTTCTCTGGGCTACAGATCTTTCTTCCTATGATGTATTTGCATACCTGCCATTTAATATTCCATTTTATGGAGAACATGTCAGTCTGCTGACATTGTTATGGGCATTGAGCACTGTAGCTTACACCTATTATAACATGCAGAATGTGGACATGGCGAATTCAAATCCCATGTTAAAATATATGCAATACCTGATGCCTGTCATGTTCCTGTTTTTCTTTAATAGTTATGCTTCAGGTCTTACGCTTTACCTTTTGTATTCAAACCTGCTCAATATCATTCAGACAGTAGGTGCGAGAAGATACCTGTTTGACACGGACAAGATCATGGAGAAGCTGAATGTCAATAAAGCGAAACCTAAAAAAGAAGGTGGCTTCCAGTCGCGGATCGAACAAGCGATGAAAGAACAGCAACGCCTGGCCGCTGCCAAGAATGCAAAACCGAATAAAAAAAATTAATAAGTTCATATAATTTGTCCGGATACTTTTTCCCTCAGGGATGAGTCGAACCCAATTAAATCAAAGGCCAACCGTAGGTGTTATCGGTGCAGGTAGTTTTGGATTGACAGTTGCTCAGTTACTGGCTATTTCCAATAATGTGCTCTTGTTTGCCCGCGACCCGCAGGTGGTAAAAAATATTAATGAAACACGCACCCTGCTTGGTGTTTCACTCTCACCACGGATCACAGCGATATCTTCATTCGCTGAAATCGCAGCTGCATGTGAAGTTTTATTTCCTGTCATACCTTCTGATGACTTCAGAACTATGATGAAAACACTTGGGCCCTTGCTTACACCAAGGCATATCCTGATACACGGAACGAAAGGACTGGATACCTCAAGGGTAAAAGATATCGGATCATTTTCAGGCAAGCTGCGTAGAGAAGATGTGCGTACCATGTCAGAAGTGATACATGAAGAAAGTAATGTGCTTCGGGTGGGTTGCCTGTCCGGACCAAACCTAAGCAAAGAAATACTTGAAGGTCAGCCTACAGCAACTGTGATAGCTAGTGAATATGATGAAGTTGTCACTATAGGAATTGAACTATTGACGAGCAAAAAAATGTTTGTCTTCGGATCGTCAGATATATTAGGGGCAGAGCTGGCTGGTGCATTTAAGAATATCATTGCAGTTGGTTCAGGATTTCTCCGGGGCAAAGGCCTGGGAAAAAATATGCAGGGTTTGTTCATCACCAGAGGGCTGCATGAGATTACTTTTTTCGGTGGTTTGTTAGGTGCCGACAAATCTGCATTCCTGGGCACTGCCGGCATCGGGGATCTGATAGCAACAGCCACCAGTTCTAGCAGCAGGAATTTCATGTTCGGTTTTCAATTGGGTCAGGGCAAAAGCCTAAAGGAGATCATGGAGACTTCGGATGAATTAGCGGAAGGGGTCAGGACCCTCAGGATTGCATATCTCATGGCGAAGACTGAAAAGATCAGGCTTCCGATCATTGAAACGTTATATAAAATTGTCTTCGAAAATTTATCATTCGAAGTTGCACTGGATTACCTGATGAGATATCCATATTCAAGGGACGTGTCTATTCACATGTAGATCCTTCTTTTGGAAGGTCATATTTGCATTTGTCTAAAAGTATGACCTGCATGGTGATCACTATTTATATTCGGGCATCAGGAGAGGATATCTATATTTGAGCTTATATTTTATCTATTTGTATGAAAATTTCACAACTACTTGGCCTTGGAAGCGCTTCCGATCAGAAAAGCATCGATTTCCTCGAAAATGCAATTGGGAAGCAAACCCAGCCGGGATTCGATTACCTGAAGTTCAAGCAGTCCATTGAACAGCTTGCCAGTCTGAAGCTGGATGCATCCATTGCACTTAAGTCAGCTTTCGCCACAGCGTCTACGATGGGTGTGACAAAAGATTCGTTGCTGCAATCCGCAAGACATTATCTCACGATCCTCGGTGATGAGAAAAAACAATTTGACCAGGCGCTCAACAACCAGGTTCAGCATCGCATTGACTCACGTAAAGAGGAGCTGGTGAAACTGCAGCAAATGATCGAAGAAAATAAACGGCAAATTGCCAAGCTCGAAAAACAGATCCTCGAATTCCAGGAGAAGATATTACATTCAGATGAAGAAGTGGCGGATGCAAAAGCTTCGATCGAACAAACCAAACTGAAGTTTGAAACCACCTATCAGCAATTTGTTTCTGCTATCGAAAAGGACATGACAGCTATTCAACAAAATTTATAATACTACACCACATGACTACTCAAGCTCAAGACTTCACAGGCAATCTCGGTAAACCAAAAGGATTCTGGGGCAGGCCGGAAGGAAAAACAGGACTTTTATTCATGCTCGCCATTCTTGCCGGTGCAGGATATGTCCTGGTTAAATTTTTACCACAGATCCTGGCATTTGCATCCTCATTATTAGGACTCGTGGTGACACTACTTGCATTGGGTGCGCTCATCTACATGGTCCTCGATCCAAAAATGAGAACGCTTGTCAACTACATGTACAAAAGTGCGATGCGCAAGATCACCGGTGTATTCATCACCATTGATCCGATAGGTATTCTTAAAAATTATGTTGAAGATCTGGAAGACAACCTCAAAAAAATGGGCGAACAAATCGGTTTGCTCAGAGGACAGATCCGCAAATTAAAAACGATCCAGGAAGAAAACTCCACTGAGATCGAATACAATATGAAGCTTGCACAAAAGGCGCGTGAGCAAAATGTTGAAAAACAAATGTTGCTCTCCAGCCGTAAAGCTGCCCGTCTGAAAGAGTCGAATGAAAAATATGCCGTGTTAGAAAATAAGATGAATATCCTCTATCGCGTGCTGACAAAAATGTATTCTAATTCAGAGATCTTGCTTGAGGATACAAAAGACCAGGTGAAGCTGAAAGAAGAAGAACGGAAAGCTATCCGTGCCAGCCACAGTGCGATGAAATCAGCGATGAGCATCATCTCCGGAAATGCAGATAAGAGAGCGATGTTTGACCAGGCGCTTGAAGTGATCGCGGATGATGTAGCCATGAAGGTGGGTGAAATGGAAAGATTTATGGAAATGTCAAGCAGCTTTATGGACTCTGTTGATCTGCAAAATGGTGTCTTCGAAGACCAGGGCATGCAGATGCTGGAAGAGTGGGAAAAGAACAGCTCGCTCATGCTGTTAGGTGGAAAGCCGGAAGAAAAACTGGATATCAATGCGCCAAGGAAAGAAATTGAAATGAGACCTAAAGACAATAAAAGTGAATATGATAATTTATTTGAATCCTAAAAATAACCCATATTTTGAACCATCTCTTTGATCAAATCATTTAGAATATTATTATGGAAGAGAGAAAAGCGTATTATACTAAATCTTTAGGTCGAAAAGTTGCCTCTGGAGCTTTACCCAAAAAAATTACAACCATCCATGTTATAAGCAGTTTGTATGACAAATGGTCTGTCGTTGTGGAAGGAAGTTCAAGAGCAATAAGATCTTCACTTAACAAAAGGGAGGCTTTACAATTGGCCAAAAAGACTGCTAACAGCAAATTTGCTGAGACAATCGTCATTCATGACAGATTAGGTCAGGTTGAAAAACGACTGAAAGTCATGCAGTAGAATTTTTCTTTTTATTTACATGCCAGCTAAGAAAACGAATACTAAACCGAAAGTTTTTATTAATTGTCCCTTTGACGATGAATATAAACCGCTTTTTAGAGCGTTAGTTTTTTGCATACTTTACCTTGATCGCTATCCTGTATTTTCAGAAAACAGATCCAGCGATAAAATAAGAATCAATGAAATAATAAAATTAATTAAGGAGTCCAGGCTGGGCATTCATGATTTATCCCGGAACAAAGCAAAAGTTGCCGGTGACATGCCAAGATTTAATATGCCTTTCGAACTTGGATTGGACATTGGAAGTAAAAGATTTGGAGGAGTTAAATATTCAAAAAGAAAAATATTGGTTTTTGATGCTTCTCCTCATGATTATGATAAATTTATTGGAGATATAAGTGGTCAGGATATTGAATCTCATAATAATAATCCTGAAACGATAATCATTAAAGTCCGCGATTGGTTGTCCCGGATATATAAGAATCTCCCGGGATATACAAAAATCTGGAAAGCATACATTCAATTTAGCGATGATCTACCTAGCCGATTATTGAATAACTTCACTTTACACGAAATAGAAATTATGCAAATTGGCGATTATAGAGGTTTTGCAAAAGATTGGATTAACGATTTTAAAAAAGATCCAATTAATAGATAGGCTTCATAATATCTGTTTAAAACATTGACTAAGAATGGGAAAAACACCTATTTTTAATATTAGTAAGCGTTAATTTCAGTTTGTAAATGAACTTAATGAGCCTGATTCTGGTATGATGAAATCAGGTCACCAGTGGCAATAAAAAAGACGAAGTACCAAATCTTTATACTTTTGCGCGAAGAACATGTGAAGCGACCCTACTTCACGAATACTTAATTTATGGCAAAAAACCTTATGATTGTTGAGTCTCCTGCCAAGGCAAAGACCATCGAAAAATTTCTCGGCAAGGATTTCAAAGTGAAATCCAGCTTCGGGCACATCCGTGACCTGGAGAAGGGAAATGGGGCAATAGATGTGGCAAATGGGTTCGAACCTAAGTATATCGTATCTCCTGAGAAAAAGAAAACTGTAAAGGACCTTAAAGACGCTGCGAAATCTGCAGATGAAATCTGGCTCGCGACGGATGAGGACCGCGAAGGTGAAGCCATATCCTGGCACTTATGCAGTGTCCTTGGCCTTGATCCTCTGCACACAAAAAGAATTGTGTTTCGTGAAATCACCAAACCCGCCATCCAGGCTGCCATCAAAGAACCACGCACTATCGATCTTAACCTCGTCAATGCGCAACAGGCAAGAAGAGTACTGGATCGGCTTGTAGGATTTGAATTATCAGAAACACTCTGGAGAAAAGTCAAAGGAAAATTATCCGCAGGCCGTGTGCAATCCGTAGCCGTAAAATTAGTGGCCGAAAAAGAACGGGAGATCAACGCATTCACACCTGAAGCCTTTTTCAAAATACAGGCGATTTTTAAAGTCATCGATGATAAAGGAAAAGTCTACGACCTGAAAGCCGAGCTCACTGAAAAAATAGCTGACAAACCTTCAGCAAAAAAATGGATTGATGCATGTGTAACTTCAGAATTTAAAGTTGACAGCATCGACGTCAAACCTGCTACAAGAAAACCTGCACCACCTTTCACTACATCTACATTGCAACAGGAAGCCAGTCGTAAGCTTGGCTTCAATGTAAAACGTACGATGTCTGCTGCACAAAAATTATATGAATCAGGATACATCAGCTACATGCGTACCGATTCAGTGAACATCAGTGAAACTGCGCAGAAAGCCATGCTGGCAGAAATCAGCAAATCATTTGGTCCTGAATATGTACAGCCAAGACAATTTACATCGAAAGCAAATGCACAGGAAGCACACGAAGCCATCCGTCCCTCCTACCCTGAGAATTCCACGATTCCGGATGGTGACAGGGATATGGAACGCGTGTATGACCTGATCTGGAAAAGAGCACTAGCTTCTCAAATGGCTGATGCAAAACTTGAACGCACAGTGGTAAACATTTCTGTTTCTGCACATAAAGGTGAGTTCCTGGTTGCTAAAGGTGAAGTGATCAAATTTGATGGCTTCCTGAAATTATATATTGAGAACCTTGATGATGAACCGGAAGATGAAGATTCAACTATTCTTCCTCCATTGAAAGAAAATCAGAAGCTGGAGCTGAAAGAAATGACCGGTACTGAGCGATATTCGAAACCACCTGCAAGATATACGGAAGCAGGTCTTGTGAAAAAGCTTGAAGAGCTTGGCATCGGAAGACCTTCAACCTATGCACCGACTATCAGTAAGATCATGGAAGAAGACCGGGGATATGTGATCAGGGAAAACAGGCCGGGTACGGAAAGGGCTTACTCTGTTATTACACTTGCTGATAAAAAAGTAACGGAAGAAACAAAAACTGAAATGACAGGTGCCATATCCAATCGATTAGTACCGACGGACATGGGATTGCTTGTGACAGATTTTCTGAATGACAATTTTTCGCAGGTGATGGATTATAATTTTACTGCGGATATTGAAAAGCAGTTTGACATCATCGCTGATGGAAACCTGGTGTGGAATACAATGATTGCATCGTTTTATGGACCCTTTCACCAGACTGTAGAAGAAACACTTGATCAGGTAGCGAGAGTGCGGGGTCGAAGAGATCTTGGGATTGATCCTGTGTCGGGTCAAACGATCCTTACACAGATGACGCGATTCGGACCTGTAGTACAGATAGGCACGAGGGAAGAAATGGGTGAAGATGAGAAGCCACAATTTGCAAGTCTTCGCCAGGGCCAATCTATTGAGACAATTACGCTTGAAGAAGCTATGGAGCTTTTTAAGTTGCCACGCACGCTTTCTGAATACAAAGGAAAAGAAGTGCTGATTGGTCTCGGACGATTCGGCCCGTATGTGAAACATGGCGAGGCATTTATTTCAATACCGCGTGGTGAAGATCCGCATACGATCACTGAAGAACGTGCGCATGAAATTATTGAAGCTAAAGCGCATGAAGACAGGCCTGTTGCCACCTATAAAGGAAAACCTGTAACAAAAGGTAAAGGTCGTTTCGGACCATTCGTGAAATGGGAAGGTACGTTCGTTAACATTCCCAAAAAATATGATCCTGATAACCTGTCAGAAAAAGAAATATTTGAATTACTCGAAGCCAAACTTGCAAAAGAAGCGAACCGGTATATTCAGCAATGGGATAAAGAAAAAATCGCTATTGAAAACGGTCGATGGGGACCTTTCATCCGGAAAGGAAAAAAAGCTATCGCGATTCCTAAAGTTGATGGAGAAAAAATGACACCTGAAGCTGCAGCATTATTGACATTGGAAGATGTGAAAGCGATTATCGGTGGCGAAGAACCTCCAAGTGCGAAGAAAAAGGCACCCCCAAAAAAGACATCAGCGAAAAAGACATCCTCAAAAAAGTGAGTGGTGAGACGTGTGCTTCGACCTGCTCTTCTCATCCATGTGCTACAGCTCAGCAACCGTAGTGAGTACACTTTTCGTGAGACGTGAGACGTGAGACGTGAGGCGTGAGACGTGAGACGTGAGGCGTGAGGCGTGAGTAGTAAGTAGTAAGTAGTAAGTAGTAAGTAGTAAGTAGTAGGTAGTAGGTAGTAGGTAGTAAGTAGTAAGTATTCGATATTCAATTAGGATAATCAAACAAAAAGAAAAAAAGTTATCCGTAGTTTGAAACTACGGATAACTTTTTTTCTTTTTGAGTAGTGACTCGAAAATATTCCTAGTGCATTTTCTATATTGGATACTCATACTCCGGCAATTCCACACTCGGTGTCTTCCCTGCAAGAAAATTGTGAAGCGTATTTCCAATATTGACCAATTGAAGAATTTGCTGTTGTGGTAAAACTACATTGTGGATGTAGAGGATCATTAAATAATTCATGCCTTCAAGGCTATACAAGTCCTGGTTATCAAAATATCTCACCATCTCCGGATTGTCGAAATGATAACGGATATATTCTTCATCTTCTCCTCTCAATAAATAATTTTTGCTGAAGGTCGGATACTGCACGAAATCGATATCCTGCATGCCGAAGTATGTACCGATGCGATGATACCATTTCTCAGGCACCATTACAAAATGTGGCAGGGCAAGAGATTTGGAATACCTGAAATAAACAGTTTGCCTGTACGTATGACTGGATTTGCCACTCGAGATGGTATAGATATAATCGAAAGAACAGGTAAATCCCAGGTCATCACTCTTGTGGATGATGATAGGTGTTATTTTCTGACGGTGACCCTGTCTGAATAATTTAAAATCCAGGAGCCATTTGATCAGGCCCCACTCATCTTCCTTTTTATACGACCAGCCAAGCGTGTTAGCACATGCTTCAAATTCATCAATACGCTCATTAACTTTATACCTGGCCATTATTGATTTTCATTTTATTAAGATCGGAAATAATATCAAGTGCCGCAGCTTCTGCACCTCCTCCTGAAGTAAGCTTTTGCTTCAATCGATGGTATCCGGCCTGAATCGATTTATATCGCGAAGGTTCTAGAATTTCAAGTAGTGTTTGTTTCATGCGCACGGGTGTGCATTCTTTTTGGATCAGCTCAGGCACCAGCTTTTCGTCCGCTACAAGATTGACTAAAGCAATATAAGGCACTTTGATCAGCCGTTTGGCGATCTGGTATGAGAAAGGATTTCCTTTATACACTACTACTTGCGGCGTACCTGTCAAAGCAGTTTCAAGCGTAGCCGTTCCTGATGCTACAATGGCTGCTTCGCTATCAATAAGCACGCGATGCATATCATTTTGTACAATATAGATATTCGCCTGATTGGAAATAATTTTCTCGTAAAGTGATCGGGGAAGATTTGATACAGCTGCTACCTGGAAGTGAAAATCGGGCATTTTTTTTGCCATCTCAACCATCTCCGGAAGAATAAGCTCAACTTCATTTCTACGGCTTCCGGGTAATAAAGCGATGTAACCCTTTTTAGCAATATGCACTACATCCTTTTCTGCTTCAGCTACCATCGCCAGCGGGTGCCCGATATACATCACTTCCATTCCATACGTTGCATAAAATGCTTCTTCAAATGGAAGTATGACATACATACGCCGCACAGCTTTTTTTATTTTATGCACACGTGATGTATGCCATGCCCACAACTGAGGAGAGATGTAATAGTAAACAGGTATCTGATGATCGTGTGCCCATGTAGCCATGCGTAAATTAAATCCGGGATAATCCACAAGCACTAATGCATCAGGCTTAAACGCCAGAATTTCAGCTTTACATTTTTTGAAATTCTTCATGATGTCAGGAAGATGCCTGATCACTTCCACAAATCCCATAAAAGCCAGATCCCGGTAATGACGCGTTACATTCACCCCTGTAGCAGTCATCGCTTCCCCACCCCAACCAATAATCAATGCTTCGGCATCGTGTTTGAAAATAGCTTCACAGAGAAGTGCAGCCTGCTTGTCACCACTGGCTTCACCTGCCAGGACAAAATATTTCAATTCGAAAGGATTTTGAATCCGAAAATCCAGAACCATATGCCCACGAGTAGCATGCTGGCCATCAATATTCCACGAATCGTTTCATGATGGTACGACTTCCTGTACCGGTTCATCAGGATAAGGTTGGAGCATACAGCAAATAAAGCCAATGTGCGTATCCTGAAATCTTCTGCGAATCCGATATCACTCAGCACACCCATTGTGTCTAACAACTGGTATATGGTCAACAAAATAGCATACGCAAGAGCAGGCACTAAAAGCCCTGCACCTAAGCCAAGCCAGAATGAATCTCTTTTTACAAATGGGGTCATGCGTGCGGATTTAAAAGTTCTAATGATCTTAACCCGGGTATTGCCTGATGACTTGTAAGATCATGCAGTGAGGGGACAATCGAAATGTATCCATCCCTCAATGCATTAATATCCGTACCAGCACCCGCATCATTGGTTACAAAATTTCCTGTGAGCCAATAAAATTTCTGACCACGTGGATCTTCACCAACCATAAATTCTTCTTCCCAGCGTCCTTCGGATTGACGACATATGCGGGTCCCTTTGATCGGGCTATGTTTGGCGTGAGGAATATTGACATTCAATAATTTTGCATTCTCAATTCCTTCTGCCAATACATGTTGTATGATAGATTTGATCCATGGCGTCGCAGGATCAAAATTCGCTTCCATCGAATAATCGTCAAGACTAAACCCGATGGAATTTATTCCTTCTATCGAAGCTTCCATTGCAGCAGAGATTGTACCTGAATAAAGAATGTTGATAGAGGCATTGGAACCGTGATTAATACCTGAAACGCAGAGATCAATCTTTCTATTCTTGAGAAGGATATTTTTTGCAAGCTTAACACAATCAACAGGTGTGCCTGAACACTCATACGCTTCAATACCTTCGAATACAGAAACTTTGTGCAGACGGATCGGGTCTTCCATAGTCACTGCGTGACCTTTTGCAGATTGTGGTGAATTAGGTGCTACTACGATGACCTCACCCATTTCGGATGCAATCGCCACAAGCCTTCGAATACCCGGGGCAAACATGCCATCATCATTGGTGACTAAGATCAAAGGGCGTTTCTTCTGCATTATTTTTTTTGTAAGGATAAGTTTTAAATTAAAGATGAATCACTTCACCGTAAGCAGCTGCAGCGGCTTCCATGATGGCTTCACTCATCGTCGGATGCGGATGGATGGTTTTGATGATCTCCATTCCTGTGGCTTCAATTTTACGGGCGAGCACCATTTCAGCGATCATGTCCGTGACACCTGATCCTATCATGTGCGCGCCGAGGATCTCACCATATTTTGCATCGAAGATTAATTTGACGAAACCTTCCGGATGTCCTGCAGCTTTTGCTTTGCCACTGGCAGTGAAAGGAAATTTTCCAACCTTTAATTCATACCCCGCTTCCTTCGCTTGCTGTTCAGTCATTCCTACAGAAGCAATCTCGGGTTGGCAATAGGTGCATGAAGGAATATTTCCATAATTCAAAGGTTGCGGATTATGTCCTGCTATTTTTTCAACACAAAGGATTCCTTCAGCTGATGCTACATGTGCAAGTGCGGGGCCATCAGTGATATCACCAATAGCATAGATGCCCGGTATGTTTGTCTGACACCATTCGTTGACTACTATCTTTCCTTTATCTGTTTTTACCCCCAGCGTTTCAAGACCAATATTTTCAATATTTGAAGTAACACCTGCAGCAGATAATACCTGGTCGCATTTGATCTCTGATGATTCTCCCGTTTTCCTGTTCTTCACAGTTACATTGATTGTTTTACCGGAAACATCCACTTTTTCCACGGACGTGTTTGCTAGTACCACAATTCCACTTTTGGTAAATTGCCTTGTCAGCTCTTTTGAAATTTCAGGATCTTCTCTTGGTACAAGTCCTTGTTCTAAAAATTCAATTACGGTTACTTTAGAACCAAGTGTATGATAGAAATAGGCAAACTCAACTCCAATAGCGCCTCCACCAATCACCACTAATGAAGCTGGTAATTTCTCTGGCACCATGGCTTTCCGGTATTCGATTACTTTCTCGCCATCTATCGGGATGTTTGGTAATGCTTTAGCTCTTGCGCCTGTAGCAAGTATGATATGGTCTGCTTCATAAGATGTCACTTTTCCTGCTCCATCAGTGACGTCGACTTTTTTACCTCTTGCTAATTTACCCGTACCCATGATGACATCGATCTTATTTTTCTTCATCAGGAATTGCACCCCTTTGCTCATGCCATCTGCCACATCCCGTGACCGCTTGATCACTGCTTTGATATCTGCAGATACTTTTTCAGCGATGAGGCCATAATTTTTGGCATTTTCCAGATCATGCAATACATCAGCACATTTCAGCAAGGCTTTCGTAGGTATGCATCCCCAATTCAGGCAAATGCCTCCCAGGGATTCCTTTTCGATAATAGCTGTTTTCAAACCGAGCTGGCTGGCACGAATGGCTGCTACATATCCACCCGGACCACTTCCCACCACAATCACATTATATTTCATTTGACTGATTTTTAGACTTTTGATTCAATTGGGCTGCAAATATAGTGAGGAGTAATGGCAGCTACCCTGCTCCCGGGACATGGAAACAAATTCTGCTTACATTTGCGGACTTCGTTTTCCTTAGGGGTGCCTTAAACTACAGGCTGAGATCAAACCCAACGAACCTGCCCGGGTAATGCCGGAAAGGGACAGAAGTAAACAATGGATCAATTGATTGTTAAGTTATTACACATATGAAACAACAGCGTTACGCTCGTGCCTTCCTGCTTGTGATTTTAATAAGTGCTGCGCAATTCGCTTACAGCCAGTTTTATATACTCGGGAGAGCCCTGGATGACCAGGAACAACCGTATGCATTTTGTACCGCCCAACTTCGAGGAAACGGCACATTTACTGAACAGAAATGTACAGAGCTCGGTGTATTCAGGTTTGAAAATCTGGCTTCCGGCGATTATGAATTGATAGTCATCACCCCGTATGGCATCAGGCGAAAAAAAATAGATCTGCGCGGCAGTGTGGATATCACCTTCCATATCTCCCGGAGTATTCGAATGAATGAAATCAGTGTCATAGCAAGACGGGCCGGCAATTCAGAACCGGTAACACATGATGATATCACTGCAGAAGAATTAAAAAAGAAAGATTTTGGCCAGGACATGCCTTACCTTCTCGAAGGGTCTCCTTCTGTAGTCGCCACATCTGATGCAGGTGTCGGAATAGGTTATACAAGTCTGCGGATACGAGGAACGGACCCGACCCGGATAAATGTCACGCTCAACGGTATCCCTGTCAATGATGCAGAATCACATACCGTTTACTGGGTCGATCTGCCGGATATAGCCAGCTCAACAAATAACATTCAAATCACAAGGGGAATAGGCTGGAGTCAACCCGGCGTCGGTGATTTCGGAGGTGGAATACAGATCAATACGCTTGGATTTAATTTTGAACCTGAACTTGGCATTCAACTTGGTGGAGGAAGTTTTGGTGCACGAAGAGCCACGTTGAATGCTTCATCGGGATTAATTCGTGGCCGTTTTACACTGGATGGAAGAGGAAGCTATATTCACTCGGACGGATACATTGATCGTGCAAAAAGTGATTTGTATTCAGCTTACGGATGTGCAGGATATCATCATGACCAGTCAAATGTGAGTTTCCTCGTTGCGATGGGTAATGAAGACACATACCAGGCGTGGAATGGCGTACCGGAACAATATGTCTTCAATCCGGAATTGAGAACTTACAATTCAGCAGGAATAGAAAAAACGGGTACTCCTCATGACAATGAAATCGATCATTACCGACAAACGAATTACCAGGTGCATTATGATCAGACGCTGACTCCGTTTGCAAGATGGACAAGTGCTTTGCATTACACGAAAGGAAAAGGATATTTCGAACAATATAAAGCTGATCAATTCGGTCCTGATTATGGTGGTAACTCCGGAGGACCAACCACTGATCTCATCAGAAGATTATGGCTGGATAATGATTTTTACGGATTCACTTCGACATTGCAAATCGGGTCACCTGCAGAAAGATATTTAGTATTGGGTGGTGGTTGGAACAACTATCTCGGCGATCATTTTGGCGAGGTCATTTGGACAAAAAGTGATGTCGGCATTTCGACAGACAGGCCTTACTATTTTAATACTGCAGTAAAAAAAGATTGGAATGTATTTGGCCGCAGTAATCTTAAAATCACGGATCACCTTGACGCTACAGTGGATGTGCAGGCAAGATGGATCAGGTATAAGTTTGAAGGCCCTGACGGCTCAGGTGGATTTTCTGATCAACAGGTGAACCATCGTTTTATAAATCCTAAGCTTGGTTTCAGATATCGCCTGGGTGATAAAAGTTCTTTGTATGCTTTGACTGGCATACTTCATAAAGAACCTAACCGGGATGACTATGTCAATTCCACACCAGCGAGCAGGCCTTCTCCTGAAAAGCTTTGGGACAATGAATTCAGCTACAGGCTATCTGCTCAAAAATGGAATTTAGAGGCCACAGTATATTTGATGGAATATAAAAATCAGCTTGTCCCTACCGGCAGGCTTAATGATGTAGGTGCATACAATCGTGTCAATGTGGATGAGAGCTATCGGCATGGAATAGAATTTAGCCTTGCCTATCAATGGACCGAAAAATTAAAGTTTGATTTAAATGGAACATTTAGTAAAAACAAAATCAAGTCATTCGATGAATACATCGATAACTGGGATTCAAATCAACAGGAAATAATCTCACATAAAAATACCGATATCGCTTTTTCACCAAATATCCTGGGCAGTCTGAATGGTGAATACAAATTCATATCCACACAAACACATGAAATCAGTGTCCTTGCCAACATCAGGTATATCGGAAAGCAATTTGTAGACAATACTTCTAGTGATGCATCATCCCTTGATCCATACTACATCACCGATACAGGTCTGCAGTGGATATGGCATAATGTATGGGCTCAGCAATTCAAAGTAGGTTTTTTAGTAAGAAATGTTTTCAATCACGAATATGAATCCAATGGATGGATATATCGCTTCCGTTCAGAAGCCAATGATCCAACGACTAATGATCCGTATGCAGGTTCAGAAGGTGCAGGACTATATCATCAGAAAGGATATTTTCCCCAGGCAGGAAGAAATATGTATCTAAACCTGAATCTTACTTTCTGATCAGTAATTGTATGTGAACCCAATCCGGTAGACAAAAGGATTCCTGGCAGAGTCAAAATCATCAAGCAAATTGTAGTGAATGGACACGAACGTGCTGAAGGGATAGCCGCTTGAAGCACCAAGACCAACATAAAGAAAGTCCTCCTCAAATTTCGTCCTCTCAAGTTTACCATCTATTACAACTGGGGCTCCATTAGAATAAATCAGGTACCTGGTCAGAAATGCCTTTTCATATTCTGCCTGCAGGAAAAGACCACGTAAAAAAGGTGTGGCTGCATCCCAGCTCCATAGTGGCTTATACCTTGCGAATACTGTAGGTCCGAAATCAAATGCACTAAATTTTACCTGCTCAAAAGGAAACTTCTCATAGTAGTAATCCACCTTCAGCATAAAACCTAACGCCAGGGATTCTCCAACCTTATAAGCTACATTCGGAGCGAGGCCAAATTGAAACGTGTGATTAAAAAAACTCACGTTCCCGAGGTTCACACCATAACCTATGGGAGCAGGATCTTTACCCTTCACAGGCTTCTTATTTGATTGAGCGCTGACATGGATCCAGGTGACCAGGATCAACAGGGAACTAAGGATAATATATTTTATTGCTTTCATAATGCAAAGTTGTTAATAAGTGTCTAATTTCTAACGTATTGAAACGTTTTTTTACTATTAAAGAAAGTTTAAATACATATTTTTCATATTTTGCGCCCTTATTACTCTCCCCCCTTTGACAAATCAATCCTGAGTACATTTTAAACCCCGGAATCTCTTATTTCTTGTTTGTCACATTAACACATCAAAATGATCAAAAATACCCTGAGAATTTTCTCTCTTAGTTCCCTCCTCATTGTCACCTTTTTTTCATCCGGTTTCGGGCAATCAAAGATCCGTTTTAATGTAGAACGGGCAACTGTAGCAGAAGACCTTGCGTACAGTAAGCAATTCAAAGCCTATACCATTGCAACCCTTGACGCCAAAGCCACCTCTGACATGCTCAGAACAACGGATGACTTCAATGCCATTGAACTACAGGTCGGAGAAAAGACATTTTTATTCGAGCTCCATGCGCATGACCTGCGCTCTCCTGATTTTAAGCTTTCCGTCTGGGATGAAAATGGTGAGCGGACTTTACCCCGTGGACCAAATACAACATATTATGGTTATACCGATGCCGGCAACTATGATGTAAGAATAAGCGCCGACGATGATTTCTTTTACGGAATGATCATCCAGGGGGATAATGAATTCTATATCGAACCTGCTTATGATATCTTTCCATCTGCCGAGCCAAATCAATACATCATGTATTGGGAAAGTGATGTCATCAACAAAATGGGTGATCATGCCTGTGGAGCACGCCAGGCACCGCTTCACCCGACATCGTCTGATGATGATAATGTCTCCCGGCCTGAAACGGATCGTTCAAGAGATGTCTGCAAGACAGTTCAGATAGCCTTAGTGGATGATAAGCTGATGTATCTTAAATATCAGAGCAGCATTCCGAATGTGACCAATCACAATATGGCTGTCATCAATAACGTGCTGACAAATTATGATACTGAGTTTAGCACGGATCTTCAATTTTCCATCACACAGGTGTTTGTGGTGACCGGAACAGATCCATGGACAAACAGTCTTGATCCCGGGAATTTATTGGATGATTTCACGGATTGGGGTCCTTCCAACTTAAGCACGCATGACATGGCAAGCCTTTGGACAAACCGCGATTTTACCGGTGATGTGATTGGCCTGGCTTGGATTGGAGCAGTGTGTTCCAATTTTAAATATTGTGTTCTTCAGGATTTTACTTCGAATGCTAACCTGTTGAGAGTACTGCAGGCGCATGAGATGGGACATAACTTTGATGCTAATCATGATGCTGCCAATTCAGGCTTTATCATGGCCCCATCCGTTACAAATACCAACTCCTGGTCCACTGCCTCCATCAGCAAAATCAATGCTTACATACTTTCCATCAATTGCTTATCGAGCTGTTCAGCACCTGCTGCACCGATAGCGGATTTTGATGCAGATGATACAGATGGATGCGTGGCTTTCACGGTCCACTTTTTTGACGAGAGTCAAAACAGTCCCACCAGTTGGTTATGGACATTTCCGGGCGGCTCTCCAGGTACAAGCACAACACAAAACCCTACAATTGTTTACAATACTCCTGGAAACTATAATGTAACTCTGAAAGCTACGAACTCACAAGGCACAAATACAATCACCAAGACAAATTTTATCTCAGTCGGTGATGATCCCTTTGCAGATTTCGATTACACACAGAACGGGCTGGTCGTTACTTTTCAAAACCTCAGCATCGGAGCTAACAGCTATCTGTGGAATTTTGGAGATGGCAATACTTCTACACAGGCAAATCCTGTACATGCATATGATGAAGATGGGGATTATAATGTAAAGTTGACCGCAACCAATGATTGTGGTACTGACATGATAACCATCAGTGTAGAAATAATCACAGCTCCTATCGCAGCATTCGATGCTGATCCTACAGAAGGATGCAGCCCGATGGAAGTTGAATTTATAAATCAATCTTCCAGTAATGCTGATTCATACCATTGGAGCTTTCCTGGTGGATCTCCGCCTACTTCCAATGCATTTGAACCAAACATCGTTTATGATATTCCGGGCACTTACAATGTAACCCTTACAGTTTCAAATGATGCAGGGGATGACGTACTTACAAAGACAAACTTTATAACTGTTTTCCCACCGCCTAATTCTACGTTTATATCTACCGTCAATGGAATGCAGGTTAGCTTTAATTCCATCGGAAGTGTAGGCAATACATATCTCTGGAATTTTGGTGACGGGCAAACAAGCACGACACATAATCCTACTCATGTTTACGCAACAGGAGGAGTTTATACGGTAACACTGACGGTGAGCAATGATTGCGGTAATGACGTTCAACAGTCTTCAGTCACCCTTGCAGGGACGCCAACAGCAGCTTTTAGTTCTGATGTGGAAACAGGTTGTGCACCTTTGGTGGTTCATTATATCAATCAGTCCGTCGGCACTGTCACATTGATAAGCTGGACATTCCAGGGAGGTACTCCATCTTCAAGCAACCTGCCAAATCCAGTCGTGACATACAATGCCCCTGGCACTTATGATGTGACTTTAACAGTGTCTAATACAGCAGGCAGCGATGATATATTTATGAACAACTTTATCACCGTTTTCCCTGAGACGGTAAGTGATTTTGATTTTAATATAAATGGTTCACTCGTTAATTTTTTCAACCAATCCTCTCAGTCTACTGGTTCAGTATGGAGCTTTGGTGACGGAGATATAAGTGATGTGGATAATCCCACGCACACATACGATGAGGATGGAACGTATACTGTTTTTTTAGTTTCTACGGGATTATGTGGTAATGATACCAGTTCCGCGGTGATTACAATCACTACACCTCCTACAGCAAATTTTACTTTTTCTCAACAGGGTGATTGCGCTCCTGTTACTGTTCAATATTTAAACCAAAGCAGTTCCAACGCAACTTCCTTCAACTGGACATTTGAAGGAGGTACACCTTCCACATCCACATTGGAAAATCCCGAGGTGACTTACAACACTGCAGGCACGTTCAGCATTGAGCTGATTGCTCATTCTCCTGCAGGAGATGATGTTTTTGAGCTAAATCAGATTATTGTGGTTGGTGAACCTACAGAAGCATCCTTCCTGATTTCTACAACCGGATTAACAGTAGAATTGGAAAATCAATCCATTGGAGGCACGACTTATTTCTGGGATTTTGGTGATGGCAACACAAGCACTGAAGCTAATCCATCACATACTTATGCTGAATTCGGCACATATACAATCACGCTGACATCGACCAATGCATGCAGCGAGGACATAGCTACTCTGATCATCGAGCTTTCTACAGTACCTAATGCTTTTTTCAGTTATGATGCGCATTCTGGTTGTGCTCCGATGACCGTTCAATTCTTTGATCAGTCGCAGAATGATCCTACAGCATGGTTGTGGACATTTACCGGTGGAAATCCGGAAAGTTCAACGCTTCAGAATCCTATTGTGAGTTATGATGTTGCGGGCGATTATACGGTTTCGTTGCGGGTAGAAAACAGTCAGGGTGCCGATGTGCTGGTGCTCATGGACCTGATCAATGTAGCCGGAATTCCGGATGCAAATTTTGATCACACGGTCAATGGAAATTTTGTGACCCTTTTCTATCCGGGTATCGACTATGATAGCATACGATGGGACTTGGGTGATGGCAGGACTGATGTTTCACTCAACCCTACGGTTGAATATTTTGCTTCGGGCCAGTATATCATTTCTCTCATGGTATTTAATGCCTGCGGAATAGACACTCAATCCGTAACCGTAAATATTGAAATCACAGCAACCCATGACCCATTGGAAAATGAATCTAAATGGCAGATCAGGCCAAATCCGTTTGGAGATAAGTTTGCTATCTATGGCGAACCACTTAAAAATGGATCAATGACCATTTCATTATTGGATGTAAGCGGAAAATTGATCTCGAGACAGGAATGGAATTATTCGTCCGGTCCTTCTACCATCGAATTACGTGGTGACCAATTACCTTCAGGAATTATATTTGTACAATTACAGGATGGTACTTCACCTGTTACCCTGAAGGCGGTGCATCAATAAAAATATAAAAGTTTTATATGAATCCCTGTTGGTTGAATTACTGACAGGGATTTTTTTTTGTTAGACCCTACCTGTACCCCCTACCCCCTAACAGGGGGAATTGTTTTTTTAAATCTATTTGAATTTTAACCTCCCTTTTGTTTTGTGTGCTTATATCCTGATTTCAACAAATAGTCGATGACCTTTTTTACATGGTCGCCCTGGATGATAAGTTCACCATCTTTAAAGCTGCCTCCGGAGGCACACATAGATTTCAATTTTGAAAGCAAATCCAAAGAAGCTTTTTCAGGTGCTGCATATCCTTCAATCAACGTGACTTGTTTTCCACCTCTACGCTTCTTATCCCTTGAGACATAAAGTTTCATTTGTGCTTTTACCTGGGGAGTCAGAAGTTCTTTCTGCTCATCTTTTTCTTTCTTTACTTCTGATGGATCCGGAACATAGGGTTCCATATCCGGGAAAAGTTCTTTTAATTTCTGAAGGTCTTTGAGCGGGTCTGTCATTGGTAAATGCTGATTATTTAATTCTAAGTTTTGAGGAATGTGATTTTCTAAGCATGCGCAATATAAGGAGGCTCAAATCATTGGAACCTAATGCGCCGTTTGAAAATACAATTACGCCTTTCCTCAGATGCGGTATAAAACAAATGCTGACCTGGTGTCCACCCGTCCGACCTGTGTGATAAAACAATGTGGAGTTTCCTGCAGTGACTACGAACCACCCATCTATTACTTTAAATTCGTTTGCCCTTGCTAAATATTTTATTTCTTTTTTTAAAGGCTTGCTATTCAGATCAGGACGATGTGCATATTGTTCAAATAATATCCGTATGAATGTCATCATATCATGTAACGAAGATTTCAAGCCTAGTGCAGGAGCAAGTGCATTTGCATTCCAAGGTGGTTGTGGCCTGCCATCCATTCCATATCCGGGTGCAATTTCTTTGGGTTCATAATCCCATTTCGTATCCTTCATGGAATATGGAATGTTCAATTTTTCCGTGGTAAAATTTTGCAATCCTCCTGTTTTTTGAAAAAGCCAATTTGTGATCGCATATCCAATGTTACTGTAGCTGTATTTTCCCTGAACAGGCTGGACCGATTGAAGATCATTTGCAAAACGATCCATAGTATAAGCTTTGTAGGGATCTTTAATATCGGATTCATGCTCACCTATACCCGGAGGCATCCGGATCAAACCTGCGCGATGGGTTAATAGTTGACCTATAATTACATTTCGCCATGAATCTGTGCAAAGGCTATCAGGTAAAAATGTGCAAACTGAAATAGTTGCATCCTGTTTCAGAGAATCAAGAGCACGGTTAACAAGCCATGCTACTACAGGTTTTGTAACACTGCCTAATTCATAGATCCCTTCCGGATGAATATCATTTCCAAAAGTAAATTGATACGTACTATCTCCATCAGCAACTCCGATTAAAATACCCGGAACAACATTGAAATCGACTGGTGCTTCATACTTCAGGATTTTTTCGATTTGCCGTTTAAGCAGGCTGGCTTGTGCGTTGCTTTCAAAAGTTGCATTCATTATGAAAGCAATGATGATTGATCCGGATATGATTTTGTTCAGCGTTCTCAATTGAATATTAACTCAAACATGACAATAAGGTTGTTTGGTATCTTTCGGAAATATATGGCACAATTACTCTCTTCGAAAGCTACCCGTTTGTTTCTTGTCATCAGTGGGTTTTTTATTGCCAATGCGTTGTTGGCAGAATTTATAGGTATCAAGATATTTTCACTGGAAAAGGTATTTGGGTATGCTCCATTTTCGATGACCATTTTTGGTGTTGGCGATCTGGGTTTCAATCTGACAGCAGGAGTGATCTTGTGGCCGGTTGTATTTATCATGACCGATATCATCAATGAATATTATGGTAAAAAAGGGGTCAGGTTTCTTTCCTGGCTGGCTGTGGTGCTCATCGTGTATGCATTCCTTGTTGCCTTCCTTGCCATTAAGACCCCGCCTAATGACTGGTGGCAACATATCAGCGGTGTTCGAGAAGATCCTGCACAGAGCCTTCCTGATATGAACCTGGCCTTTTCACGGATATTTGGCCAGGGACTGTGGATCATCATAGGTTCTGTGGTGGCCTTCCTTATCGGCCAGCTGATCGATGTGATCGTCTTTCACAAAATCCGCAAAATCACAGGGGAGAAAAAAATGTGGCTCAGGGCTACAGGATCTACGCTTGTTTCCCAATTGGTAGACAGTTTTGTGGTGCTGATCATTGCCTTCTATATCGGAGCTGATTGGGACCTGGGACGTGTACTTGCCATCGCCACAGTCAATTACATGTATAAATTCACGATGGCTATCCTGATGACACCTGTGATCTATGGAGTTCATGGCGTGATTGAAGGTTATTTAGGGAAGGAAGAAGCGTTCGAGTTGAAATTGAATGCAGCCAGCCAGTAATCCGCGAAATAGTCGTGGCACGAGTACTGGTGGCACGAGTACTGGTGCCACCAGTACTCGTGCCACGAGGTCCTAACTGCCTGATAATACACGTAGTTATAAGTGGAAGGCGATGACGCTTTTTGACAGAAAAGAGGATTCTTTCTGTTAGAAATGGCGGTTAAATTCTAATTAAGGCTTACCTCAAAAACAAGTGTGGCACACCTAGGTGTGCCACACCTAGGTGTGCCACACTGTCATAACTGCCTGATAATACACGTAGTTTATAGCTGGAACGATGGCCACATTAATTGGCCAAAAATGGCAGCATTGAGGTTTACATGGCGTTGAAAATATTTTTGCTTTTAATTGAATTTATAAATTTCTCAGTTTTTTAGAATCATAATTTATCATACTGATGTTTAGAATAATAAATATTAGCATTTAATAATATGCATAACCCTGTATTCATATTTAAAAATAACTTATACACCAAAATTATATCTTTGGCTTATGCGCCTGAAGAGTCTTGAATTAAAGGGGTTTAAAAGCTTCGCCAATGATACGCTCCTTCATTTTGATGAAGATGTGATCGGAATAGTGGGGCCTAACGGCTCCGGAAAATCAAATGTGGTTGATGCCATCCGATGGGTGCTGGGTGAGCAAAAAGGCAAAGAGCTCCGCCTTGAGAATATGGGCGACGTTATCTTCAATGGCACCAAAAAACGAAAAGCAAGCGCAGCCGCTTCAGTAGCCATCACTTTCGACAATAACCTCGGCCTCCTACCCTCTGAATACCAGGAAGTAGTCATTTCAAGGCACCTCTATAGAAGCGGTGAAAGTGAGTATAAGCTCAACGGTGTCACCTGCAGGTTAAAGGACATTCAATCCATCCTGATAGACACAGGTATCGGGTCGAATTCATATGCCATCATAGCACTAGGCATGGTCGATGATATCCTCTACGACAAGGATAATGCAAGGCGTAAAATGTTTGAACAAGCCGCCGGCATCTCGAAGTACAAAAAGCGCAAACATGAAACCATGTTAAAGCTTAAGCTAACTTCAGATGACCTTATCCGCATCGATGATATCCTGAAAGAAATAGAAACCAATCTTGATTTATTAGAAAAGCAGGCTAAACGTACAAGAAAGTATGTCGAATTGAAAAGTGATTACAAATCACTAAGCCTCACGATGGGTGCCCGCAATAATGTGGAACTGCGTGATCAATTCGCACAATCCGAAAAAAAGATCCAGGATGAAACGGACAATTATTCAAGACTTGAAGCCGATCTGAGCGTTCTGCATGCACATCTTGAAAAACTAAGAAAAGATCACCTTGGCGATGAACTTACTGTAGGTGCTTTCCAGAAAGAATTGAATGAGCTCGTCGCAAATATCCGCAGTATTGAAACTGAAAAAAGCCTGGCAGATCAGAAAATAGCATTCATCAAACAAAACAAGCAAAATCTTGAAACTCAGATTTCCATGGCCAGCAAACGCCTGGAAAAACTGAATGAGGAAATTATCACCTTGCGACTGGCTTTCGAAGAAAATGAAATCATCCTGAAAGACCATCAGACCATACTCACTGAATCCCAATCACAACGGGATGAAATCGCCAGGAAGTACGAAGAAATGATGAACAACCGGGAAGCGGTAAGCAACCTTCATCAACAATTTGAAAAAGAAGTTTTTGACCTCGAAAAAAATATTGCCGTTTTCCTCAACAACACCGACATTATACAAAATGAAAATAAGATCGTTGGTGATGAATCACAAAAACTTTCTTTAGAACACGAACAGCTCAAAAAACAACTACAAACCGAAGAAGAACAGAAAGAAGTAGCTGCAAACGAGCTGGCTTCGCTCGAAGAACAGGAATTAAACCGTATGCGAACGATTCGTGAACTTGAAATCGACCTCACTACGCAATTAGATCATCTCCGGCAAACGCAACGTACACTTGATGCACGGACACACGAAGCGGAATTGCTCAAGGATATGATCTCTAACCTGGAAGGTTTTCCCGAGTCCATAAAATTCCTGAACAAAACGCAGGATTGGAACGTGACTGCCCCATTGTTGTCTGATGTCATCTATTGCGATCAGCAGCATCGTGTCATCGTAGAACAAATCCTCGAACCATATCTCAACTATTATGTAGTCAAAACATGGGATGAAGCTGCCCGCGCAGTGAAGCTTCTGAGTTTTGCACAAAAAGGAAGAGCTAACTTTTTTATTCTTTCTGAATACCATGAAATTCCTTCTATCATCGATTTTCCAGGCCTGACACCACTGCTTGCCAACCTGGAAATTGAAAATGGCTATGAAAACCTGGTACATCAATTACTGCATAAAGTATATGTGATCGAAGGATCTCCACTTGATTTGAATTGGGAAGACTTCCATCTCAAAGGGATGACGGTAATTGACAGGCAGGCTCAGATGATCAGGCGTTCTCATCAGCTTGCGGGTGGAAGCATAGGTTTATTTGAAGGAAAAAAATTAGGACGTAAGAAACATCTCGATCATCTGGAGCAGGAAATTGTATCACTCCGGAATGAATGGCATCAACTCCAATCCAGGGTACAGCATACACAAACCCAAATAGCTTCATTGCAGGCTGTCGATATCAGTGGACAATTGCAATCCACCCGGTCGCAGGTAGTCGGTCTTCTGCAGTCATGGGCTGAAACCAACAGCAGGCTTAACCATGTAGGCGAAAGAAAAGAAGAAAACGATCGCCGCCTCCACAAAAATAATGCAACTATACAGGAAATAGAATCAAAGATCAACGCATCTACTTCAGAACTCGAAGAGAAAAAAAGCAGATTCCAGGATTATGCTCATTCCATGGAGCAATCAGAGGAGCATTACTATGATATTCAAAGACAACTTAATAGTGCTGAGACTACAAGCAATGAATTAAAGCTCCAGGAAATACACCTGCTCAATAAATTAGAAAGCCTGGGTCGCGAATTGAAATACCACATTGATCAGCAAAATCAACTCCAGCAAAATGCTGTGTTGCAGGGAACGCAGATAGAAGCGGAATCTGTGGAGCTTGAAAATATGATGACGCTTTCAGCAGCTATGTCCACTGATCTCCAGGAGAAATATCTTGAGAAAAAAACAAGGGAAACCAGGCTTACGGAAGCTGAACAGAATTATTATGAACAACGAAATGAAATCAGCATTGCTGAAGAAAAAATAAAGGTTGTCGAAAAGCAGAGGAATGCATTGCAATACCACATCAACGAGATGAAGGACAACCACAGCCAGCTTAAGTACAAGCTGATCGCTATCTCAGAAAGGATGGAAGTGGAATTTGGTGTACGGCTTGAAGACATTACTGCTGAACATATAAACGAGGACCTGCCACTTGATGAACTTGAAGCTAAGGTGCAAAGGTTACGCACGAGATTGGAAAATTATGGTGAGATCAACCCGATGGCCATTGAAGCTTACGAGGAGATCAAGATCAGGTATGACAATATCCATAATCAACGCCAGGATGTGATCAGTGCAAAAGAGTCATTGCTTTCTACAATAACTGAAATCGAGCTTACTGCCACAAGTCAGTTTATGGAGGCATTTGATAAGGTGCGTGAAAATTTTATTGAAGTATTCCGCAGCTTGTTCACCGATGATGATACATGTGATCTCATCCTGCTTGATCCGACCGATCCTCTCGAATCTGCAATTGATATCATTGCAAAACCAAAAGGAAAACGACCAAAATCTTTGTCCCAACTTTCCGGAGGTGAGAAAACACTGACTGCAATTGCTCTCCTATTTGCACTCTATCTTATGAAACCAGCACCTTTCTGTGTATTTGATGAAGTGGATGCACCATTGGATGATGCGAATATCCAGAAGTTCAATAAGATCATCAAGCGCTTCTCTGCGCAATCACAGTTCATCATTGTGACACACAACAAAACGACTATGGCTGCTGTGGATACGATCTATGGTGTCTTCATGGAAGAACAGGGTGTGTCGGGATTGAGCCAGGTGGATTTCAGGGCATTTGATGATGCCGATATGTTGGCGATGCAGAATTAGTAAAAGGTAAAAGGTAAGAGGTAAGAGGTAAGCGGTAATCAGTATTCAGTGTGAAACGTGAACCATGAACTGTGAACCTTGGTTGTTAACATCTGGAGCAATTGTAAAAATGAATCTTCTCTGGTTTCTACTACGCTGCCCTTGCTCTTTTACTGCATACTGAACACTGAATACTTTTTATCTTCCCTGCGCCCTGCTCCCTGCCCCATGCTTTGTTTATTACATTGATTTACTTATTTTCACGTGTTATATAAATTCTTTATATGGCCTGGAGAAGATTTAATGGTGAAAGGATAGAAGAGAATATCCTTGATGCTGTCCGCTCTACTGTAGAACGTGAAGTCGCTGATGGGTACCGGTTGAAAGTATGTATTGGTACGGATTCCCAGGTGAGAGGCACGGTCACAGAGTACGCGACAGTCATTGTTTTCCTTCGTGAAAAGAAGGGTGGCTTCATGTTTATTCACAACGAAAAATCGGAGAAAGAAATCAGCCTGCGTGAACGCATGATCACTGAAGTGTGGAAATCAGTTGAAGTTGCTTATAAGCTTTGCGACTTATTGGATGAATATGAAATTGGCCTCGAAGTGCATGCCGACATCAATACCGATCCACATTTTAAATCCAACGAAGCATTGAAAGAAGCGATGGGTTATATCCTGGGCATGGGCTTTGTCTTCAAAGCGAAACCGGATGCGTTTGCAAGCTCGTATTGTGCGGATAAGGTGGTGTGAGACGTGAGACGTGAGTCGTGAGTCGTGAGTCGTGAGTCGTGAGTCGTGAGTCGTGAGTCGTGGGTCGTGAGTCGTGAGCAGTGAGTAGTGAATGCAAAAGGGCGGAAAGCCTAAAATAAATCTAAATCGTAATTTGCATATCCCAATTGGTAAATCGTATGCTTCGACCTGCTAAACTCAACCTTGTGCGACAGCTCAGCAACCATCGTAAATCGTAAATCGTAAATCGTTTTTATTCTTTATGAGGTTTTTTGGATATGACAACTTTCACAGCAGCTGAATCACGCCTTATTTTTTGTGTTTCCATTCGCTTCGCTATCAAAGTGGCTTCTTCTTCGAGCATCAAAGGTTTGCCATTTAAATAACGGTGATAGGTCAGGACTATAATTCTCGCCATATCATCGGGAACAGATATTCCTTTTAGTTTCAGATAATGTGAAATACGGGATCCCTCATCGAGCCCCCAATTTAATTGCACCCATTTGATGAGCCCAAAATTATTTTTAGCAATCATCGAATCCGGGGCGTTTTTGAAGCTGGCAATGCCCTTTGCATCGGAAAGACGATTGAGCTCTGAAAAAGCGTCGTTGAGATCCACGGGAATATAAACCCCGTTGATCATTTCCAGCCTGATCCGCTTTGCATAATTCGCTTCAAATGCAGCAGGTGTTTGAGATGTACTCAGCCATGCCATGCTTAAAAAGGATAAACAAAACAAGAGTTTTTTGAAATTCATCATAACGGAAGTATAAACTAAAAAGGGCTTCAATATATTGCACGTTCAAACAGTCCCCGGAGACCATGCTTTCTTCAAAGAAAAATAATCATAATCAATTTTTGGTCATCAGCATCCTGGGACAATCTGTACTCTACCTGTCTCTCTGGCTTTGGAATGAATATGTCGCCTCTTATATGACCCTGATATTCCCCGTCCTGATCCTTATTATCCTGATCCTGGCATTGATTGCAGACTGGATAGAACCTTCACGGATACCAGGCTGGTATTACGCCGTCATGATCATTTCAATATTAATTCCTGTCCTCATCGGTGGAGTATTTTATTACATCAATGATGGTAAAATCGGTTGGCTCATAGAGTGATCTCTTGAAGTAGAATTCCTTTTTCGCACGGAGATCACGGAGAAATTTCACAGAGTTCAAGGATCATTAAATAAATTGGTTTCTTTTCCGCCTCTTCGGCCCCTTCTGCCCCTTCTGCCTTTCAACCCTTTTAAATTATCCCAATAGTGACACCGTCCCCTCCCTGGTTTTTTTCTGCAAACTGGATTGACTTGAACGGATAAACTTTCATTGTTCTGGCTACAACCTGCCGGAGTGTTCCTGTTCCTTTTCCATGGACAATTCTGATTTGATACTGACTGCTCATAAACGCTGCATCAATAAACCGCTCCAGGTAATGAGTCGCCTCTTCAGGCAGCATGCCACGGATGTCCAATTCATTTTCAAATCGTGTATAATCGACTACATCCGTCTGGAGACTTCGTTGTGATTTAATTTCAATCGGCGCTTTGGCCGGCACCAATTCAGTGATGGGTATAGTCATTTGCAACTGACCGATCAGTACGACGGCATTATTTTTTACAATCCGTTCAATAATGCCAACTTGTTGTGTTGCATTGAGCTTGACATGATCGCCCACATGAAATTCTTTTTTGACTCCTGACACATCAACCAGGTCCTCTGCCAATGATTTTATTTCAGTGCTGAAATCTTTTTGTTTTTCCTTTATGTGCTCAATCTGTTCTTTTGCTTTTTCTGTATCTTTTTCTTTTCTCAGATCTTTAATCAGCTTGTTCATTTCCTGGCTGTATTGTGAAACTTCCTGCAGGGATGCTTTCTTTTGATCAATTTTAAAACGTTTTCTTTTAATTTCAAGATCGAGTCTCAACTGCTCATAATTTGCGATCAGCCTGTCGAGCTCTCGTTGCCTGTCTTTCACCTGGCGGATTTCAGTATCGAGCTTTTGTGTTTTGTCATCGAGATCATGGATGAGGTCTTCCAGCTCTACTGTCTGCGTTCCGGCACTTTTTCTTGCATAATCAATTACCTCCTGTGGCAATCCGGTTCGTTCGGCAATTTCAAATGCAAAAGAGCTACCTGGCTTTCCGATCTTAAGCTGGTATGTCGGACTGATTCTTTCTTTATCAAACATCATCGCACCGTTTACCACGCCTTTTGTACGATGAGCATACATTTTAATGTTGGGATAATGTGTTGTCAGGACACCAAATGAATTGCGCTTCACCAACGTATCAAGTATAGCTTCTGCAATAGCACCACCAATTTTTGGATCTGTGCCAGATCCAAATTCGTCAACCAGGATTAATGTGGATTCATCGGCCGTAGCCAATGTTTCCTTCATATTTTTTAACCGGGAACTGTACGTTGACAAATCTTCTTCTATAGATTGCTGATCGCCAATGTCTACTGAAATCCGTTTCATAACACTGATGATCGTTCCGCCATCTGCCGGGATCAGCATGCCGCATTGCGCCATCACCTGGATCAATCCTGTTGCCTTCATCAGGATAGATTTCCCGCCTGCGTTCGGACCACTGAGGATGAGAAGCCTGTTAGGTGGATTAAGTATGAGATCAAATGCGATTACTTCTTTGCCCTTACTTTTATTTTTGATGTACAAAAGCGGATGCCTGGCCTGGATGAGATGAAGTGTTGCCTGTTCCTGGATCTTTGGACGTTGTCCTTTATATGCGTTTCCTAAAATCGTCATGCATTGCACGACATCCCAATGATGGATCAGATTGGAAACGGCTTCAATATCTTCTTTGTGCGGCCTGAGGAAATGACACAATTCTCTTAACAGCCTCAATACTTCTTTTTTAAAATCACCTTCGAGCTCGATGATGTTGTTATTGATTTCAACAATTACATCAGGTTCGATGAATGCAGTTCTTCCTGTTGTTGATTCATCGTGAATGATCCCTTTTATTTTTCTTTTATATTCTGCCTGAACACAAAGCACTCTCCTGCCCGACCGGATAGATTCAACAGTGTCAGTTAGCCATCCTTCGCTTTTATAGCGTGCAATCAATCGTTGGAATTCACGGTTAAGCTTTGATGCTTCTGTTTCTATCGCTCTTGATATGGAGAGCAATTCAGGTGATGCATCCGGTTTAATATCACCTTTTTCATCAATGATAGCTCTGATGTGCTTTATTAATGAAGCCGGATTTAAAGCCTGGCTGGTCCATTGGCTTATCGTGGGGTAATCGCGCCGGTAATCTGGTTTTTCGAAAAACTGATGTACGAGTCGAACCTGCTCCATTTGCTTTCCCATCTCATGAATATCCTCCTGGGGCAGGACGTAGCCTTCAATGGAAAGATGCTCAAGAGAAGTGGAGATATCTTCGTAAGGACTGAGTTGCAAACGGGATGATAATGTTGAGATGTCTGCATACTCGAAAACTTCGTCGTGTCGATGTCTTATCGCATCGATATCAGATGAAGGATGAAGACCAAGACAAGCATTACGCCCGTGAATGCCACGCGTATATGAGGCAAGCAACTCCCTGATTTTGTGAAACTCAAGTTGTTCTTCTGCTGAAGGGGAAATATCTACGTAATGGGACATGTGGCTGGCAAAAATAGGGTTTCGGGAGAGATAAAGCTGGCTGGTTAGGGTATAATTAACAAAATGGGTCTAAGGTTAAAAGTCCGAGCAGCCAGTTTGGTCTTAGGTCAATAGGTAAAGGGCTTAATTGATCTTTTTCATTTAGTTTATTTCAAATAAAACCAGGAAAATTAAAACCATGACCTTTGCCCTAAGACCAAACTGGCTGCTATGACTTTTACCCATTACCTTTTCAGGTTGAGTCTGTATCTTTCGAGATGACATACCTAGTTCACGATTCATATGGCAAGTAATAGTCTTGGAAGAATATTCAGAATAACAACAGCAGGTGAATCACATGGCCCTGGTTTAGGTGTCATCATTGATGGTTGTCCGCCGGGAGTTGAAATCGATGTAGATTACATTCAACGGCAGCTGGATCGTAGACGTCCGGGTCAATCTCACATCACGACGCAACGAAAAGAAAGTGATACGATCACCATTCAGTCTGGTGTTTATGAAGGCAAGTCAACAGGTGCACCTATTTTAATTCTTATTCCTAATGAGGACACACGATCGTCGGATTATGATCATGTAGAACAGACATTCCGGCCGTCGCATGCCGACTTTACTTATCATCAAAAATATGGCACACGGGATCATCGTGGTGGTGGTCGATCTTCTGCGAGAGAGACTGCGAATTGGGTAGCAGCAGGAGCAATCGCTAAATTGATTCTTGAAAAAGAAGGTATTGATATTAAAGCCGGAGTTACAGGTGTTGGCGATTTACAATTATCAGATGCAATGACAACATTTGATTGGAATGAAGCTGAAAAAAATGTTGTACGCTGTCCGGATAAAGAAATGGCAGCTCAAATGGAATCACTAATTCAACAAGTAAAAAGTGAAGGTGATACAGTTGGAGGCGTCATTACGTGCGTGATCACAGGAAGTCCTGTAGGTTTGGGAGAACCTGTTTTTCACAAGCTTCACGCTGATCTTGGTCATGCGATGTTAAATATAAATGCTTGCAAAGGATTTGAATTCGGATCTGGCTTTGAGGGGACACGTATGCGTGGCAGTCAGCACAATGATGTATTTGAAAAGGATGGTGAAATGGTGATCACGAAAACAAATCATTCGGGTGGAATACAGGGTGGCATTTCGAATGGGATGCCTGTTTATTTCAGAGTTGCATTTAAACCTGTGTCTACTATTATGAAAGACCAATCTTCTGTAGATACCTCCGGTGAAGAAATCACAATAAAAGGAAAAGGCAGACATGATCCATGTGTGGTGCCAAGAGCCGTTCCGATTGTAGAAGCGTTGGCGGCTTTAGTGCTGGTGGATCATTGGTTGATGAATAAAATTTATACTTAAGAAGAATTAAAAAGTTTCGATGCCGGATAAAAGGATACCGGATGCCGGACTCGCAACGCACTCTATCTCAATTCTACATTCCAGCAGAGATTACTTTTCAATGATTTTCGATCCGTTTTTGATACCAGTAGGGATTAAGCGGCCACTCCCCTCTTGGTTTGGTTTTTTCTTTTTCTGTTTTGATTTCATTTTCCCAGCTGCCGTACATGTTGGCGAATAGGTCAAAGCCGGTTTGTTTTTCTGTGCTGTCAATGGAAACTATATACTCATCAAGTGTGCCCGGGTTTGGATTTTTCTGATCGAAAATAAAACCAATCGCTGAGGGCTTTCCTTTGTCAGCAGTAAAGACAGCTTTATAAAAATACCTTGGGATGAGCACATCATTTTCTCCCATCACTCCGAGTGAATCGGAGAATATCGGTCCGGTGATGACAATGAGGTTTTTATTTTTTTTTGCCCAGTCACGAACATCGTTTTCGAGCTCGAGCCAGATACCGCTGTTGAAAGTTTCAGACATGGGCGCAATATTGCTCATCAAAAATGTGATATTCATGGCTTCCTTGTTCCAGGACATATCGGCAGAAGGGACAAGATGACCTTTTGAAAATCCGCTTCGCTTGTAATCGTGATAATGAGCTGACCCGGTACTAATAGCCGGATCAGGAATAAAATCCTGGTTGCGCGGAAGATTGGGTTTGTCCATCATTTCTTTTGTCAGCCGGTATGCGACCCACTCAGGAAGTTCAAATTTTTCCACGTAGGAAAGGCTGAAAAAGGGTTTGTTATATATTTCACCCTGATGAGGTGCAGGCAGGAAGTCTAAGGTGTTTTCAATTTTTTTGTTTTCGGTGCCTTGAAATTCTTTGAGGTTGTACCAAAATAAAATAATTACACCAATGATCAGCAAGCCTGTGACGAGGAGACTTTTCGAGGATTTTGTGGTTGTTCTTGAATTTTTGCCTGGTCGTCTTATGTCCATTGTTTATCATTTCTGGTTTCCACAAGGTAATGTCTCGAGAGGGGTGAAATGTGACCGGGAAAGTAAAGATTTTTTGAGGTGAAAGGATTTAACAGGAGGATTTTGGAAATCGCAATGTCGATTAAAAGCATTTAGCCTAAATACGAAATGATTCTCCCAGGATTCAATACGGATAAGGAACTTCGAACCATAACTCAATAAAATCAATGGGTGTAGCAAATTCATTTTGACGAAATTCGAAATGATTATCCCTGGATTCAATATGGATAATGAATTTTGAACCATAACCCAATAAAATCAATAGGTGTACCAATAGCATTTAGCCTAAATACGAAATGTATCTCCCACGATTCAATACGGACAGGGAATTTCGAACTAAAACTCAATAAATTCAATGGATGTAGCAAATTCATTTTGACAAAATTCGAAATGATTATATCAGGATTCAATATGGACAGGGAATTTCGAATCACAACTCAATAAAATCAATGGGTGTATCAAAAGCATTTAGCCTAAATACGAAATGTATCTCCCACGATTCAATATGGATAAGGAACTTCGAACCACAACTCAATAAAATCAATGGGTTTATCAAAAGCATTTAGCCTAAATGCGAAATGTATCTCACTTGATCCTCTGGATCCTAAAGACCACATCTTTTCTAAACACTTTTTTATAATCGATTTTGTCCTGAAATTCCAATCCACTGTTCAATACACTTCCAATTATTAAATCCCAACCACCCCATATCCCTTATTCCCAGACATCGTATATTGCATACACTAATGACCCAAGCGGCTTCAACCATATGAAACGTCTTTACCTTCTTCTTTTTTCAATCCTTTCGTGTCATCTCCTGATCGCCCAGTCAGGCCCAAACCTCTTCTCAGGCACCAGCTACCTGAGCAACGGCCAGATCGGATTGCTACTTGAAGATGCAGAAGCAGGTATCGTTCTACCAGCCATGCTGGCCGAACGCGAATACGGTGGCTGGGCAGCAGGCGCATCTTATCGAACAGGCCTCGATGACCTGACAGAATTAGCCGCAACTGCACATATCAGGCTTCCCTGGAAAGATCAGATCGCTATAGGGATTCAGCATACAGGAATTGAAGGCTTTTCAGAACAACGGATCACCCTGAGTTATGCACGACGTCTTTTTCAAAAATTAAATGTTGGCGTTCAGTTTGATCTTAACCGAAACACGGCTGATGAATTAAATGATCTCTATGCAACATCATGGTCAGTTTCGATCCATGCACCATTGATGAAAGAATTATCAATGTCAGCATGGATATACAATCCGCTTGGTGATATCGGCACCCTTGATCTCCCATCCATGGCAAGAATTGGTGTGCTCTACAAACCATCAGACAAAGTAGGCGTCGCCGTCGAAGTTGAAAAAGACTGGCGACATATCGCCCGTTTCAAAGCCGGCATTAATTACAGGATACATCCAAGACTGGCATTACGTTGGGGAGTAGGTACCGAACCTGGCATCATCAACGCAGGCTTATCGTGGAACCTCCTGCAACAAATGGCACTCAGCGGCGGCTGGCGATATCATGCAAGATTAGGCAGCAGCCTCAGCGCAGGATTATCATCATTCAAATATAAGTGAGCAGGCGAATCGCCATCGTTGCTGCAACAACAAAGGAGATACAACCTTTGCTTGAATATCTGAAGGCAGCAGCCTCAGAACATGAATTTCAAACTTATAAGATCCATTCCGTAACGTATGATGTCATCTATAGTGGCATAGGTATTTTGCAAACCTCATATGCATTGATGGACTACCTAAGTCATCATCATCCGGAATCCTGGATACAGGTGGGAATTGGTGGAGCATTTGATCCTTCTCTTAAAATTGGAGATGTGTATCAGATCGAAAGTGAAGTCCTCGTTGAATTTGGTGCAGAGGATCGCAATGGAAGAATAATGGATCCTTTTGAATTAGGCTGGAATGATCCGAATGCATTTCCATATACAGATGGAAAATTAGTTTGTCCTTATATCAATGATAAAATCCCTCTACCTGTTGCAACAGGAATGACTACGCTTCATTCACATGGTTTTCCACCACATATTGAACAACTCAGAGAAAGTATAAACGGGCAGATAGAAAATATGGAAGGATCTGCATTTTTTTACATCAGCCTGATAAAGAAAATTCCTTTTCTAAGTTTAAGGTCGATTTCAAATTATGTTGAAGCAAGGGATACGACGAAATGGAATTTTGAAATTTCTATAAAAAATCTAAATGACGTTATTATTGAATTAATTCAACATGAAAAAATCCAGAACATTCAATAATATAACTACAATGAACTGGAAACCACCCTACAATTATTTTGTTTTATTTTGCCTGGCAACTTTAACCAATACGATTTCAGGACAAAGATTAAATGACGCTCAATGGCTTTTGGAGGGTTCCATTCACCTGGATTTTAGCGGAAACGATTTAGAAATGAATCTTATTCATTATTTCCCGGGTAAAAAATCTCCCGGTTATACCTCTACTACCATTTGTAGTAATATTGGTGAATTATTATTTTATTCAGGGGGATGTGAAATAGTGAATAGCGATCATGTTCTCATGATGAATGGGGATAGTTTAAATCCAGGTTCCAGAGAATTAGGTTATTGTAAATCTGGCTATTTGCCCTGGGATCAGTGCATTTCAATTATTCCATTTCCGGGTCATGTCGACCATTATTTGGCATTTACATTAGACGTTGGAGCGCCATTCGAACTTGAGGATACTATTCATTTCCCCCTGGTACCTATCCATTTGCTTTTTCACGAAATAAATATAAATTTAAATGATGGCTTAGGTTCTGTTCTCAATAAAAACCTGATAGCAATAGATGATACTTTGTCCAGGGGTTATTTGCAAGCTGTACCTCATGCAAATGGTCGTGACTGGTGGGTCACAGTACCTGAATGGAATTCAAATTGTTATTATGCTGTTCTGATTTCACCTAAGGGAGTTCAAACTCCAATTAAGACTTGCCTTGGCCTCAATTATGGTGATGATGATTTCTCCGGATTGGTTCATATAAGTCCAGATGGAGCAAAATATTCCCGATGCAGGGGTCAAACAGATCGGGGATTAGAAATATTCGAATTTGATAGATGCTCAGGTTTTTTTTCAAATGTTACTTATTTAAATATTCCACCTGAAGATGTTTATTCTACCGGTGTTGGCTTTTCCCCTGATAGTAGGTTTTTATATGTAACTACCAGAACCTTTATCTGGCAATTTGATTTAGCCAGTGATGATATTCAAAGTTCAATTGTCCTGGTTGGTGAATTATTACCTGAGAATGCCGGACCCGGTAAGGGAACCCTTTACCAACAACAAATTGGCCCTGATGGAGTAATATACATCTCAAGTCCCGGCAGCCATAAGTATCTGAGTACAATCAATAAACCAAATGCAAAAGGACTTGATTGTGATTTTCGTGCCCACAATTTAGCGTTCCCTAATTTAGTTAATAATTATAGAGCATTACCAAATAATACAATATTTCGCCTGGGAGCTTTAGATGGAAGCACTTGCGATACTCTGGGAATAGATAACATTCCAAAAGCTAATTTTAGATATGAGCAGGATACAATTCAACCAAATGAATTCGTGTTTACAAACCTATCGTATTTTGAGCCGGAAACATTTCATTGGGATTTTGGAGATACTTCAGAAAGTGATTTAAAAGATCCTTCTCATATCTATAGCCCGGATGGAATTTATAAAGTGTGTCTTTTTGTGAGCAATCCATTTGGATCGGATACATTTTGCAGAACAATTAATCTTATTCCTACTAGTCTAGACTATTCCTTACCAGCCAGCAATCTTTTGATTTATCCAAATCCTGTTGATAATGAATTGAATATTTCAATTAAAAATAATTCCACTTATCCGCTTCATTTCAAGTTGTTCGGATTGGATGGAAACTTATACGCTGATATTGCAAATATTCAAACTGATAATTTTCAAATAAATACTAGTTCAGTTCCTGATGGGATCTACATTTTGAAAATGATAGAAAAAAATGGTGCCACACATCTTACAAAAGTGGTTATTGCTCATTTTTAATACTATCCTTATCCCAGTTCAATGATAATCGACAAGGCAGGGGCAAGCCCTGCCTCTACAATGTTTTTGCTTGTTTGACAAAAGAAAAATTAAGGCTTTTGTTAATTCAATGTAGATGGAGAGATGACCCCCTGCATTTAGGGAAATCAAAAAGAAGGTTTCAATGTAGATGCAGTGCTTGCCCCTGCATTGAGAAAAATCATCTCCAAATTTTTTAATCCCCATCAACATATAACTAACAACCAGTCCTACTGCTAATAACCAACACCCATCACCCTTTCTTCCCTAAATACTCCACCACCATCATCACCACATAGTCATAACTTCTCAAGCCACCTACTACACCATGACGTTTTAAATAATTAGAATAAATTGCATCCCTGATCTTCGGAAGGATATCAGGATATTTCTTGTCATTTTCCCTGATCAATGCAAGAGACCGGATAACAACCGGAGGAAATGGTAGGGACGTATTGAATCCGTCCCGGTTTTCATCGGACGTATGCAATACGTCCCTACCATTTTCCGGCATTTCGGAAGCGGCATAACGCCAATACGTAAATGTTCCACCAAACCTGATCCATGGGTTATCAGATTGACGACAGGCGAGCCATGCTACAAAATTGCAGGCACCTTCATCAGTCACGCCGTAACCATGCGCCATCTCATGTGCTATCGTAAATGGTTTTTGAACCGATAACAACCCTTTATCAATATGTCCTTCAAATGCCTGTGGAATATAGATACCCGCTGTACTCCATCTCAATAAAAAACCGGGCGGCCATAATTGCCGGACACGAACTTTTCCACGATCAGGAATCCCAAGGTCACGCAATGCTTTCTCCACATCCTTCCTCAGATCATTATCCGAAATTTTATAATCCCGAATAGATTCGTCCGAAGTAAGAGATGAGGGTAATGATTTAACTGCGGTTTCAAGTTCTTGTGTTGCTCTCAGAAATTCAACTTCAATATCTTCCTGGGTAACTTTCTTTAAATCCAATCCAAGCCTGGCCTGAAGAGGAACCTGGCTATAATTAAAACCCCATAGAAAATAAAACAGGAAAATCAGGAATGCAATGCCCCCTAAGGCTTTCGAAAGAAGAAACAGAAATCCTTTTTTTCTTTCCCTGATCCAAAAAAATATTCTCACAATCACGATCGCCACCAGGAGATAAATCATTGGTAAAGGCGACCATCCCAATATCGCATCGTACGTTACACGGATCCACTCAAACACTCCCTGGTAGTACCATCTATCAATAAACGCCGTAGAAAGAATATCTGACAGAAGGATAGTGATCAAGGCAAGAACAATCCACAGGATAGATCGCCTGTGAAGCTTAATGAAAAATTTGTGCTTTGAATATTTCTCCAATTCCGAATTTCCTAAAGGTCAAAAATCTGATAATCCTGCAATATGAAGAATTTAGTGTCCAAAATCACAACTTTAGATTCGGTCATCATCATTGCAAATATTACTTATCAATGGAACATCAAAAATGCGTCATGAGTCCGGCGTCCGAAATCCAGTATCCAGTATCCAGTATCCAAAGAATCAACCTGGAATTTCCAAACAGACCGTTAAACCCCAATTTTAGGCATTTTTTAACCCCTCACCCAGAGATAAATTTGCAACTTTGCCTCCTGAATCCATGTTAACAGGCATAATTAATATAACAACTTAACAATCTATAATTTAAACCCAATGGCATTCGAACTCACAGACAGCAATTTCCAGGAAAAAGTAATCGATACCCAAGGTGTCACCGTTGTCGATTTCTGGGCGGAATGGTGTGGCCCCTGCCGTATGATAGGCCCTCACATCGAGGAAATGGCTAAAGAATACGATGGCAAAGCCCTCATCGCAAAAGTCAACGTGGATAACAACCCCGAGATTTCATTGAAATACAACGTACGCAACATCCCTACTATCCTTTACCTCAGAAACGGTGAAATAGTGGACAAACAAGTAGGCGCTACCAGTAAAAAAGTCCTCAGCGACAAGCTTGAGGCTATACTGAACCAGGTGGTCGTGGCTTAATAAACCATAATGCGAACATTTAACGTTAAAGCCTTCGCGAGAAATCACGAAGGCTTTTTCATTAATTTCAACCCCAATGAGTTACTTCGATCAGTTTGAACTAAGAAAATTTGACAACCTTGAACTCCTTGCAAGCCAGGTAGTTGAAGGCTTTATCATAGGCCTGCACAAAAGTCCTTTCCATGGATTTTCAGTAGAATTTGCCGAGCACAGGCTTTACAATCCCGGGGAAAGCACCCGGAACATCGACTGGAAGATCTTTGCCCGCACGGACAGGCTTTATTCTAAAAAATTCGAAGAGGAAACCAACCTGCGTTGCCAGATCGTGATCGATGCCTCTTCTTCAATGCAATATCCCTTCATTGAACCTGGTCAACCGGGAATAAATAAAATCAGGTTCAGTGTTCTGGCAGCCGCCTCGCTGATGAACCTCCTGCGTAAACAAAGAGACGCTTTCGGGCTCAGCATTTTTGATCAGATGCTTAAAGTTCATACCCATTGCAAAAGCAGTGTTACGCATTACCGGTTGATGCTGAATTATATGGAACGTCTGGTCACTGAACATCAGATAAATTCCACAACAAATGCTGCACAGTCACTTCACCAGATAGCAGACAGTATCCACAAAAGATCAATGGTGATCATCTTCAGCGATATGCTGGAAAGCGGAACAGAAGAAGAAATCTTTGGCGCATTGCAACACCTGAGACATAACAAGCATGAAGTGGTTTTATTCCATGTGCTTGATCATGACAAGGAAATTGATTTTGCATTTGATAACAAGCCTTACATGTTCATCGACCTGGAAACAGATGAAAAGATCAAGCTCCGTCCACATGAAGTCAAGCGATTATATACAGAACAAATGGCAGGCTTTTACGAACGCCTTAAAATGAAATGCCTTCAATACCACATTGATTTTATCACTGCTGACATGAAGAAAGGGTTCACTCCTGTGCTCCAATCTTTCCTCGTGAAACGAAGTAAAATGGCCGTATGATCAAACTATCCGAAATATCCACCAGGGCTCCGGAAAGCATTACCAAAGAAGAAGCCAAACGGAAAACGAAACGAATGGCCAAGCGCATAGGTGATCTTCAAAACATCATGTACGCTGAAAAAAAACATAGCCTCCTCATCGTGTTACAGGGCATGGATGCAAGTGGAAAAGACGGTGCTACCCGAAATGTTTTTGGCAGAACCAATACAACCGGCACGGATGCATATGCATTCAAAAAACCAACAGATGAAGAATTCGCGCATGATTTTCTCTGGCGTGTTCATAAAGTAGCACCTGCAAAAGGAATGATCCAGATCTTCATACGATCACATTATGAAGATGTGCTCATCCAACGCGTTCACAAATGGATCTCAGAGGAGACCGTAACAAACCGGATAAATTCTATCAATGATTGGGAGACTTTACTCCAACAGGATAATAATACAACCATGCTCAAGTTCATGATGTATATTTCCCGTGAAAAGCAAAAAGAAAAGCTGCAGGAAAGGATAGATGATCCGCGCAAGCACTGGAAACATAAAGATGCAGACTGGAAAGAAGCGGAATTGTGGGATGAATATATGTTTTGCTATGAAGACGTGATCAATAAAAGCGCAACACCATGGTTCATAGCTCCGGTGGATCAGCGATGGTACAGGGATTATTTCATCGCTGAAAAAGTATTAGCTGCATTGGAATCCATGAATCTTAAATTGCCGGTTTTGAATAGTAAAATGTCTGAATAAGAAATTTCCGGTTAAAACTTTTTAGATAAAAACGCCCGATTCAGGGGTTAACATATAACCTTTGCGCTTCCATGGCCACTTAAAAATACTGACCTTTGCAGTCCGGTTATTTGACCAGACCCGTGTGTAGAAAAATACTATTATGAGACAATTTTTGAAAATGACACTTGCAAGCTGCCTTGGTGTATTCCTGGCAGGCATTGCTATATTTTTCCTTGGCTTCATCGTGATCGCTGCTTTAATTTCAACAGCAGGTGGAAACAGCAACAATGTTACAGTTCCAACCGGAAGTGTGCTGACACTGGATTTCACGGAGAATATTCCAGAACATAAAAACAATGTTTCTTCAACATCATTTTCATTCAACGAAGAAGATGTACCCGGCCTGCATGATATAGCAAGACTGATACGTCATGCTGCTACGGATGATAAGATCAACGGAATTTTTATTGAAAATGGTTATGCAGGACTTGGTGCAAGCTCTTCCAAAGTAATCCTTGATGCATTGGAAGATTTCACCGCATCGGATAAATTCCTTGCAGCGTATGGTGATTTTTATACCCAGGAAGGTTACTATCTCGCCAGTCCGGCTGATCATATCACGTTACATCCTGTCGGCACAGTTGATTTCAGGGGTTTTGCAAGTTATGTTCCATTCTTTAAAGGGTTACTGGATAAGATTGGCCTGGATGTTCAGATCTATTATGCTGGCAATTTTAAAAGTGCAACAGAACCTTTCCGCAGAACGGAAATGAGCCCGGAAAGCAAACTTCAGACACGCGAATATTTATCCGATACGTATTCACTGTTTCTTAATGACATTGCCGAAGCTCGTCACATCGGCATCGATACGCTGAAATCTTTTGCCTGGGAATTTCAGATCAAGAGCGCTGAAGATGCATTGTCACATAAGCTTGTGGATGAGATCGGATCGAAAGTGGACTGCGAATCATGGATGAATGAAAAGATGGGCAAAGAACCGATGAATAAAATCCATTTCGTTTCGATAAATGAATATGCCTCTGTTACTCCTGTCGAAACGACAAATTATAAAACAAAAGATAAAATTGCCGTCATCTATGCAGAAGGTGAAATCGTAAGCAACCGTGATGACTATGGTATCATTGATGACGGACGATATGTCAAGCTACTGAAAGAGATCAGGAACCAGGATGACATTAAAGCGGTTGTCCTTCGGATCAATAGTCCCGGTGGAAGCATCCTGAGTGCAGAGAATATTTACAGGCAGCTTGTAGGCCTGAAAGCGGATGGAAAAAAATTAGTAGTGTCGATGGGTGATTATGCGGCATCAGGTGGTTATTATCTTTCTGCCATGGCTGACAGTATTTTTGCACAGCCCAATACACTCACCGGCAGCATCGGAGTGTTCTCTATTATTCCGAATCCTTCAAGGGCATTAGATACCAAGCTCGGGATCAAATTTGATACTGTGAGGACCGGGCCATACAGTGCGGATTTCACCGTGCTTTTTCCATGGAGCGAAAGAGAGAACAATTATATGCAATCACGCACTGAAGCTTACTATGAGATGTTTCTCAATAAAGTGGCAGAGGGAAGACACATGACGCGGGATGAAGTACATGCTGTAGCGCAGGGAAGGATATGGTCGGGAGAACGTGCTGTACAAAATGGGCTTGTTGATAAGCTCGGCACTTTAGATGATGCCATTGCTTCAGCAGCGACACTTGCCGGCATAGAAGAATATCGCATAAAGGAATATCCCGTTTTCCAAAATCCTCTTCAGAGAATGATTACAGGTCTGATGGACCGTCATACCGATAATGCTGCTATATCCGCTTTGATGCAAACACAGGTTCCACAGGTTCTTGAATTCTGGCAAGCTGTTCAATCAGGAGAGCCGCAGGCGAGATTGCCGTGGGGACTTAGTGGTGTCAGGTAAGAGGTAAGAGGTAAGAGGTAAGAGGTAAGAGGTAAGAGGTAATCAGTAATCAGTATTCGGTAATCAGTAATCAGTAATCAGTAATCGGTAATCGGTAATCGGTAATCCGTATGTTGATGCCGGAATTCAGTAAAAAAATATAGTTAAGCCGTTAAGCGTAGATTGAATCTACGCTTGCGTGTCAGCAAAACTCGGTTTTGCGAATGACCTTTTACCTCTTTTTTCCGTTTCAGAACAACAATTCTCCCGCTCATCGCTTTTACCTGTTAAGGAATATTTAAAATCAAAACAATCAACCACTGTTCACGTTGATGGTAGTTCATTTGCATTCGCAAAAAACAATTCTTCATTTTAACAACAAACTTTTATGACAAAATTATTTTTCTTCCTCGTATTCATTGCAGGATCAATCACAGTAAATGCGGGAAATCCCGATCATACTACTACTTTCAAGGTAAATACGGATCAATCTGTCATCGCCTGGGTTGGCCACAAAGTAACCGGTGAGCACAACGGAACGATTGGCATTAAGGACGGATCACTGATCTGGAATCATGGCGTTCTGGAAAGTGGGACTATCACTATTGACATGGCTTCTGTTACTGTGCTGGATCAGCAGGGAGGTGGTAAGACAAAGCTGGAAGGCCACTTAAAATCAGATGATTTTTTCGGTGTTGAAAAATTCCCTACAGCAACGCTTGCTATCACGAAAGCTATTTCAAAAGGCGATGGCCTCTATACCATCACGGCAGATCTGACTATCAAAGGGATCACAAAACCGGTGACTTTTGATGCAAACGTAAAAACTGAAAACAACAAATTAACAGCCACAGCCGATATTAAAGTTGACAGGACACTGTATGACATCCGCTATGGTTCAGGAAAATTCTTTGATGATCTTGGTGACAAGGCCATCTATGATGAATTTGATCTTAACATCAAGCTGGTAGCAGCGGGTAAGTAATTCATTACCTAAGACACTCTAAAAAAGGCCTTTCTGCATGCAGGAAGGCCTTTTTTTTAGTCCGAAGTTATTGGTTGTTGGTAGCAGGACTGGTTATTGGTTAATAGTTATAAGCCAATTAAAATATTCAGAATTGAAGGCAAACCTGATCTTGAAGCCCGTAAAACCAAAACCTTAAGCCCGGTCCAATTTCTTAAAACTCATAACTATGAACAAAATTAAATTTGATCCGCAAGGAGTTTTTTATACCTCAATAATATCCCTCATCGTATACACGCCTGGTTTTTGATCGATTAACCAGTTTGCTGCCATGATGGCACCTTCGGCAAAAATTTTCCTGTCAAAGGCTTCATGACTTAGGGTGATTCTTTCAGAATCCGATGTCCACGTCACTTCATGGTATCCCTTGACTTCACCTTCCCGGATAGCATGAACCGGTAAAATAGAATTTTCATCGGTTAACTGATTTTTATTTAATTCAAAATCTGCGTAACGTTTGTGTTCAGCTACGATATCTTCTATCAGGGTATGTGCTGTACCACTGGGAGAATCCTTTTTATGAATGTGATGGATTTCTTTAATGGAAGCTTTGAATTGAGGATACTGATTCATGATCAAAGCCAGTCTTCTGTTCAATGCAAAAGTGATATTCATCCCAATGCTGAAATTTGAAGCATAGAGAAATTTTCCATGCTTCATCTGGCACAATTTTATAATAGCATGAAGATGATATTCCTGCCATCCGGTGGTACCGGATACAATCGGAATTCCGGATTCAATGCATTGCTTTATGATGTCAGGAGCAGCGTCCGGAGTAGTGAATTCAATGACTACATCACATGCTTTGAGACGTGCAAAATGATCACCGGAAAGGCGATTAAAGGTGTCAAAACGGACCTTGTCATCAGTGCCGAGGATGCTGATGATGGCCTGCCCCATTTTACCCAGTCCGACGATCCCGAACCTTCTCATTGTTGAAGATATATAGCTGGTTATCAATAAATTATGACGTATATTCAGGGCATAAAAAAACCCGCCTCCCCATCGGAAAGCGGGTAAGAACACACTATGAGAACACCCTAAAAACGTATCAAGAATTCGAGTTTGTGGGCAGTTTTCTGCTTTAGATTAACTGCAAAACAAATATAGCATCCTTAAATTGTTTCCACAAGAGAATATTCTCATATTTATATTAAATCGTCTAAAGACTTAGTTTTACTTCTGATGATCAGCCGAAAAAGTATTGATGAAGTCCTCGAAAGAGCCCGGATCGAAGAGGTCGTGGGTGACTTCGTCAACCTCAAACGGCGGGGCAGCAACCTGATCGGATTGTGCCCCTTTCACAATGAGAAAACACCCTCATTTTCAGTATCTCCGACCCGGAATATCTACAAATGCTTTGGCTGCGGAAAAGTAGGCGGCGCCGCTCAGTTTGTCATGGAACATGAGCGATATGATTTCCCGGAGGCTATACGCTACCTGGCCAATAAGTACGGTGTCCAGCTTGAAGAAACCAAGCAGGATGCTGAGTCCATCGAAGCCGAAAGAGAAAGAGAAACCATTTACAAGGTTCTTGAATTTGCCTGGCAGTTCTATAAAAACCAACTATTTAAAACCGAGGAAGGCCAACTGTCAGGACTTACTTATTTCCAGGAAAGGGGGTTCAGGACCAAAACCATTGAAAATTTTGGCCTGGGATATTCTTCTCATGCCGCTGATGGGTTGGTCAGCCAGGCTTTAAAATCAGGTTTTACCAAAGAAATCCTTCAAAGGGCAGGATTGATGACCCAGGGAGATGGCGATTTCTTCAGGCACCGGGTCATTTTTCCAATTTTCAATATTTCCGGAAAAGTCATTGCTTTTGCTGGCCGCCAGCTCCAGAACAACAAGCGGAGCCCGAAATACATTAATTCGCCGGAAACTGAGATTTATCAGAAACGCAAGGTGCTTTATGGCCTCTTTCATGCAAAGAAGGCTATCAGGGATGAAAATAATTGCTTCCTCGTAGAAGGATATACAGACGTCATCAGTCTTCACCAGGCCGGTATTGAAAATGTAGTGGCTTCTTCAGGGACTTCATTGACACCAGATCAGATTCGTTTGATCAGAAGGTATGCAAGCCAGATCACGGTGTTGTATGATAGTGACGTGGCTGGAATCAAAGCAGCCATGCGTGGCCTCGATCTCATCCTCGAAGAAAATATGGATGTACGTATCGTGCTCTTGCCAGAAAGTGAAGACCCTGATTCATTTGTGCAGAAAAACGGAATGGCCGGTTTCAATGAGTACATCCGCGAAAACAGTAAAGACTTTATTCTTTTCAAAACTAACCTGCTGCTAAAAGAAGCAGGAAATGATCCAGTGCGAAAATCAGCTCTCATCAAAGAGCTTGTCGAATCATTAGCCCGCATTCCGGAAGCCATCAAACGTGCAACATTCACGCAAGAATGCGCTCGCCTGATGAAAATCGAAGAGCACATTCTCGTACGTGAAACAAATAAAGCGGTTGCAGAATTTATACAACAAAAAAGAAGAGGCATACCGGGTGATGTAGCTGAGTATGAAACGCGAACTCAAAAGCAGGTCTTTGACAACGAAGAGCGTCCATCAGATCGCGAAAACTTCATTCCTTCTTCCATTACGGATCAATACCAGGAAAGAGATGTCATCCGCATCCTCCTCTCGTATGGCGATAAAGATATTCCCGACTCACCTGTCAATCCGCTTGGCCGCTACATGATAGCCAGCCTTGAAGACATCATCGATCATTTCGAACACTCAGTTTATAAAAAGATAATTGAAGAATACCAGGCAGTGCTTGTCAAAGGTCAGCTTCCCGGACCTGAATATTTCACTAACCATCCGGATCGGGAGATACAATCCCTGACCATTGAACTTCTGACCTTTCCATTTGAATACGCGAGCTGGGAAGAACACGATATTCCTATGCAAATCCAGTTGCACCCGGATGATAACTTTAAGAAAGATGCACACAACGCGATCCTTCGCCTCAAGTTAAAAATAGTAATGAATCATATCGAGCAAAACCAGGCCCGGCTCGCTGAATTACAAACAGAAGGCAATGACGAGGAGATGATCATTCACATCCGTTTGCATTATGACCTGCTACAGATCAGGGAACAGATCACGTCGCAGTTTAAGAATGTGGTATTGAAAGTTTAGCGCAAAGCGCAGCTTTGCAGACACCCGAACGTCGGTCAACCGACGCTCAGCATTCAATTTTTTTTACAAAAAAACATTAATAAATAATAAGCGCTCGCTGAGCGACAGGTAACCGACGCTCAGCATTCAATTTTTTTTACAAAAAAACATTAATAAATAATAAGCGCTCGCTGAGCGACAGGTAACCGATGCTCAGCATTCAATTTTTTTTACAAAAAAATATTAATAAATAATAAGCGCTCGCTGAGCGTCGGTTGACCGACGTTCTGGTGTTTTCAAGGCTTTGCCTTGAGTGTCAGTTTTTATTTTTTCGTAGTATCCTTACTCATCGGTTGATCCCCACCCTCTTTATTCAATTCCCGCAGCACCTCTTCCGTGATATCATATTTTTCATCGGCCATAAGGATCGCTCCGCCGTGGATATAGCTGAAGATAAAATCATACCCTTCGCGTTTCTTGATCTCTGCTAATTTATCCTGGAGGACTTTTTGAAGACGATCATTGATCTCAGAGGTCGCATCCATAATCTCTTTCGCAACCCTGTCACGTTCTGCCAGCAAAGCTTCCTGCTTGCCGGATAAATATTTTTCCTGGGCCTGCATTTCTTTACCTGTCATCGTACCACGTTGCGCTTTTTGCTGATACTCGTTGTACTCACGTTCAAGTTCAGCACCTTTTGTCTGCAACATATTTTCAGCCTCTTTCTGTCTTGCATCCATGGATTCTGACTGGGATTTGAATTCCTTATAATTCATCAGGATGGTATCCCCATTGACATAAGCAATTTTTACACCTGAGGCGGATGAACCTCCGGTATTATTTGCACCCCCATTGCCACAGGATACAAGGAAAAGAATGCAGCAAATTGCAATTAACGGAACAAGGTTTTTCATTTTTTTTGTTTTGATGGATGTAGAAATTTTCATCTTTATTTAATCAGTTTTCCAAAAGAAGTTCGGCTAAAGTAGTGAATACTCACTAGTTGGTTTTTATGGGTGTTGTGCAGCGCGTGATTTTATCCATCTTACATACAGAAAATAAACTCCATAACCTAACGCGATTCCAACCATGCCTCCTGATACTACATCCTGCAGGAAATGTTCAAGGAGATAAATCCTGGAAATGGAAACTGACACCGCAAGGAACAAACAAAGTACGCTGATAGCAGTATTCTTGCACAGTGCCGCCACGAGTGTAAATAATGCCCATGCTCCCATCGAATGCCCGGAAGGAAAACTATGATATCCTGACAACAAGGGATAACCCAACACCGCTAAAGGACCCTGATAACCTATCCTGTCGAGATATAATGCAGGACGCTCATGTTGAAAAAATTCCTTTAAGAAATAGCTGGTCAGCAAAACAAAGCCTCCAAGCACTGGTATTGTAACCATCTTCTTCCAGGAAACAAGACAGAGCAGAACACCGCAAGCAATATAACCATACACTTCAGCTAAGTGCGTGACGAAATAAAAATAATAATCTGCTACCGGGTTTCTGAAATTCGTAAGCCAGATTAAAAACTGTGCTTTATCAGATATCAGGCTAAACATCAGCCCGATGATGACAAGTATGACTGCCCCATTCCTGAATACGTCAAATCCTTTCATGCATGTATTTCTTTGGACTTTTTCCTGAATCGGGCAAAGTACGTTTTGAGCCTGTCAAGATCCATGATCTTGGAATCGTTCAATGCTTTAAATGTTAAAAAGGATGCAATGAGGCTTAATAATACAACAGGAAACCATGCCGCAAGCACCGGATTCATCTTCCCTGCATCATTTAATTTCTGCGAGCTGATATTGCTCATCAGAAAAAACGTGAAAAATAAAATGGACACCAGCAGTGGATATCCAAATCCACCTTTCCGCACGATCGTGCCCATCGGTCCACCGATCATCAACATCACTATGCAGGCAAATGCCAGGCTGAATTTCCAATGGAGCTGATAGGTGTGCTTCCGTTTTGTCAATTCGAGACGTTCTACGGATCTGTCTGTCCTGTCCACTGTAGATTGCTGTACGATAAGATTATTGACGATCCTGCTTTTTTTATCTTTTAAAAATACCTCGGGAAATAAGGTGAGCATGGAGGTAGCTCCTGCCACAGGTATTGAGTCCAATATATGCCTTATCATCTGATATCGTTCAGAAGGAAATGACTTATTAAAAAATACGGCATCCGGCATAAGATTCTTTACCTGTGGTATTCGCGCACTATCATTTTTCATGATAAATGCCTTCGAAGGTGCCACTGAAGAATCGCTAAGCACTAAAAATTTAATATTATAATTCCTTTTTTCCAGGTTGATTTGTTCTTCAAGTGTATCTATTTCAATGGCGATCTGGCGCGCACTCTTCATCATCTGGTGTGCTTTGAACTGTTCTTCTTCAGTACGGTCAAGGTTGAATTCACTCAAATCAAATTTTCGAGTCCATTCTTTAAAATGAGAAATCGTGAATGGCAGTCCATTCGGTTTGGAATTTGATTCCGCTTCGGAATATTGATTTCCATCAAATAAGGTCATCACAAAAGCTCCATTCGATACATACATCTCTCCCCTCTGCGCGGTGACTACGTTGAGCTCGCCGCGATTTCGCTGCGAATCATCGTAGACCATGATATCTTCAATCGTCTTCTTATCCGAAAGTTTTTTTCCAACCCGGATAGCATATCCCCTGAAATCTTCATTGAAGACACCGGGTTCAATGCTGAGTGTTGGCCGTTGATTCCGGATATCATACAGCCTGGATTGATATTTCAGATTGGCAATCGGAATAATGGTGTTGGAACAATAAAAAGAAAAGATTGCAATGAGCGAGGCAACAAGGATGAGGGGTAATAAAATTCTTGTCAGTGAAATACCCGCCGATTTAAAGCTGGACAATTCAAATCGTTCAGCCATATTTCCCATGACCATAACTGAAGCCAGTAATACAGATATGGGTAGTGCAAGCGGAAATAAGGAAATGGATTTATAAAAAAACATTTCCATAATGAGCAAAGCCCCTACTCCCTTGCCAATGATATCTTCAATAAATTTCCATAAAAACTGCATGATGAGCACAAACAAGGCAATGAAGAAGGCCATCATAAACGGTGGAATGAAACTGCTGACAAGCAATCTATCAATTTGATAGCCTATATGATACCAGCGTTTTTTCCTAACCATTTAAACGATAAATTTTCGCAGGGAGATTAAAACCATGAGCAAAAATAGAGATTTATAATCCGGCCTTGCCGGTACATCAACCTGATAGAATCAAGCCATTCTCCGGGAATTCGACAGGAATCAGCTTATACAACGAAACCTGTTACACTTTTAACATGAAGGATCTTAAAAATCAAGTTTAAGCGTCAGGCTGGGGAGGATGGGAAGTTGATCAACACGAGAATAAGTTTTCCTGTTAAAATAGAAGATATTTCCCCTGTTATAGACATTCGTAACACTGGCCAAAACTTCAAATTTCAGGTTCTTATTAATCTCGAATTCTTTTTTCAACGACATGTCTAAACGATGATAGTCTGGCAAATGACCACTATTGCGTTTTTCGCTATATATAGTGCCTAAATCAGGGTTTCCTGTTAATACATCAGCATCAATACCTCCTAAAAGACCGTACTGACCATAGAACCCTTGCGTCAATGTAAACGGGAAGCCTGCTCCATAATTCCAACGAACGCTAAGCTCCCAGCTGCGACCGATGCTGAGGGTTCCTAAAAGATTGACATTATGTCTTCTTTCAAAGTGTGTCGGATATACCTGTTCGCCATCGTCCCGGTTGACATATCCTAAAGAATAGGTAGCCCACAGATACATTTTTTTGGTTTGCTTGCTAAAGCTGATATCGACTCCATATGCATTGCCGGTTTCAGTTTCAAAATCAGGATCTTCTTCTTTGAGCTTATTCCTACTGATGCCAATCAGCTGGGTGAATTTTTTGTAATACCCTTCGAGATTGACTTCCCAGCCATTGGAGAGATCAAATTCAAAGCCACCGAGTGCATGCCATGCCTTCTGTAGCTTATCAGCTGTCTGCACAGTTGTCCCAGGTTTATTAATCCTTTCTTCAGGGCCTGAGAGAAATCCTACGAATAGATTTACAATATCTTTTTCATTGACTGTGCTGATGAGGTTTTGAGAATATTTACCTGCAGCGAATTTGACCCTGAAATTATCGGAGAAGTTTGCTTTAATAGCTAGTCTTGGCTCAATCGAAAAATCACCCAGGGATGCATAAAACTGTGCACGGACACCAGGCTCTATGATGACAGCACCTGCTTTATGGCGAAGTGTAACATATCCGCCAAGTTCAGTTGTGTTTTCATTCTGATCGAGCGTGATGCCTGCAAAATTGCGGAATGCAAATTTGGTTGCAAATCCATTCAGGTCAAAACCATAATTGATTGTATTGTTCTTTCCGAAATAAGTAAAATCAAGCAGTGCATTGAATCCGCCGATTGTATTTCTCCTGGGAGCATCATCAGCTTCTTTTAATGTAATATCATATTTGGAATAAGCGAGCGTACCTGCTATGATCAGGTTTGATGATGAAGGAATAAGCTTGAAATTGAGTCCACCGCCACCTGCAGACCAGTTAAGATCAGCAATATCCTGCAGGTTGACCCCATCAGAAAAATCAAAGCCAAAGAAATCAATCTTGCTACCACCTCCTGTCAGGAAAGAAACTTTTCCATAGACATCTGTAAAGGAATAAGGCAGGCCAAGTGTATCTTCTGTAGCGTATTTATAGAGTGTCGGAGATGTTTTATCAAGGAACGAATGTTTTCCTGTAAAAAGAAAAGAAGCGCTTGCATCCTTCTTTGCATCAAATTTCATGATCGGCCCTTCGAACAAACCTTTCACGAGGAACGGACTTGCGGAGACTAATCCTCCAAATCTTGATCTGTCACCTTCTCTTGTTTTCAGATCAACGATGGCGGAAATCCTTCCACCATATTCAGCGCCAAATCCACCGGTCATGACTTCTGCTGATTTGATAGCTTCTGTTTCGAAAACGCTGAAAAAACCAATGCTGTGAAACGGATTGTATAGTGTCATCCCGTCAAGAAACACTTTGGTCTGCACTGGTGAACCACCACGGATATAGATCTGGCCTCCCTGGTCACCTGTTGAAATAACACCAGGAAGAACCTGGAGATATTGTGCGATATCTGCCTCTCCTCCCACAGCGGGCAGAGCTTTTATTTGTTTTGGAGTAAGTGTGATTTTTGAAAAATTAACTTCATTCCGGCGTTGTTCGATGCTGGCGCTGACATTGATTTCATTGAGCTCGATGGTACCTTCTGTCATGTAAAGCTTCAGATATTTTACCTGGTTAGGTTCTACGGTGACAGTGTTACGAAGCGTATCATAACCGATAAACATAGCCTCCAGGTTGTAGGTGGATGCCGGGATATCGGGAAAATTGAAGAAGCCGTCCAGGTCGGTTACCGTCCTTATTTCAGTGCCTTCAAGCACGATATTAGCGAAGGAAATCGCGGAGCCAGTGGCTTCGTCGTATAAATGCCCGCGGAGGGTTCCATCCTGAGCTGTTGTTTTGCCTGCTGCAAAAAGGCAAAATAGTGTCAGAACACCAATGAATATGGAGAAAAGTGAGATCCTGGTCTTTAACATAGGGCGGCAAAAATAAACATCTTAAGGCTAAGGAAGGGGCTAAAAACGCGATAATCTATTCCTAATCCTACATTTGCACTCATGGAGACAAATCCAGAAGCGCAGCAAATGATTGACATGACGTGTCCTGCCTGTGGGAGTCATGACTGGAAGGATGCCGGGCAGGTCAAGGATTACAGCATTTCGGGTGAATGGTTTGGGTTAAAAGAATGTACTTCTTGTCATTTGAAAGCGACATTTCCTCAACCAGTTGCTCATGAACTGGGTCGCTATTATGCTTCTTCAGATTACATTTCCCACAGTGATACGAAGAAAGGTCTCATCAATAAGATCTACCACCTTGCCCGGCGATATATGCTGGAGAAAAAATATGATGTGGTATCTCGTGCAAGTCGAAGAGAAATGGGTAGTCTTTTGGATGTGGGTGCGGGGACAGGACATTTTGCTCACTACATGTCGGAATATCATTGGGACGTCACTGCTTTGGAGCCGGATGAGAATGCGAGGAAAGTGGGTGCTGAGAAATTAGAAATGGAAATACATCCTCTTGAAGTTCTTGGACAATTGAAGGAAGATAGTTTTGATGTGATCACATTGTGGCATGTATTGGAACATGTGCAGGATATATCCGGATACATTTCTCATTTCAAAACATTGCTTCGAAAAGATGGAGTATTGATCATTGCAGTTCCAAATCATACATCGAGAGATGCGAAGCAATATGGAATGAAATGGGCTGCATATGATGTGCCACGTCATCTCTGGCATTTCAGTCCTGCCTCCATGGAAAAACTTTTGACGACACATGGATTTGAACTGGCCCAAAAATTACCGATGCCATTGGATGCATTTTATGTAAGCATGTTGAGTGAAAAATACCGTGAGAATAGTTTTTTCGGACCGGTGTTTGCTTTTATTTCCGGGGTATTAACCTGGTTGGTATCAATGGGAAATGTGGATAAGGCGTCGTCGATAATTTATATCGCGAAGTAAAGCGCTGTTACTCGTGGCACAGGTTGCATAGATGTAGTACAAGGTTGAGTTAAGCAGGTCGAAGTATGCCCGGGTAGGAATGAGTCATGCTAATGTGCCCCGATTGCCGGGCCGCTCTGTTTCCCTCTGGTATCTACGACTTGGAAAATCCTTTTCCAAAAATGATTACGACAAATTCGTTAATTTTAAATTATGAATTCAGATTACATGAAATTCATCACTATAGAACCAGGTAAGCGAGGAGGAAAACCTTGTATCAGAGGAATGCGTATCACAGTAGATGATGTGCTTGGTTATATGGCCTCGGGCATGACACAGGAGCAAATCATCGAAGATTTCCCTGAATTGACTAAAGAAGACATTCAGGCATGCATAGATTACAAGACATATTCAATTGACCAATTTGTTGGTTTGCTTAAAGAACAAGCGCCGTCCAGAGAAGAATTAAAAAAATGGAAAGAGGAAGAGAAATTATTAGAAGATGATTTCAAATAAAAAAATCCCACCTTCATTCCTGCAGGCGGGATTTCAATTTATTCTGAAAACTTTTTATTATTGTTTCATCACTTTGAAACTGTAAATCGTACCATCCTGATCTTTGATCCTGCACAGATACATTCCGGGTGGAAATGGCGGTAAAAAAATACTTACCGGCACTGGTGCTTCAGGCTGATCGAATACGAATCTGCCATGAATATCGTAAAGTTGCAAATGCGCTATCCGGAATTCACCTGATTTAGACACTATGTTAATTACGTTGTGAAATGGGTTAGGTGTTATGGACAAATCCTGCTCCGAAGTTTGTTGCGGATCATCAATTTCTGTCTCCAGTATTTCAATCCATTGACATGAACTATCTGATGAATTTGCATTGCTGACTGTCAGACATACATGGTACAATCCACTTTCAAATGCATGTACAGGATTTCTCTCTGAACTTGTCGATCCATCATCAAAATCCCAATGCCAGACTTCAGGATTGAAATACGACAAATCCGTAAAGAGAATTCCATGTGGAAATCCTAACGCATACTCCTCATTTCTCCAGTGCGCCGTAAGAATATTATCAATACCCAGGGTGTCACAGGGACTCCCATCCAGTGGACCTAATCTGTAATTTGGAAGGTTAGGTGAGGATCGGCCATTCGGTACTTTGAGGTCGATGGAATGCTGCCTGAAATTACATTGATCAGCAGGCATGTCAGGCCTTTCGATCACATGCATAAACTCACTGCTGCCTGCGGGAGGTGTCATATAGATTCTGCCATCTGGCGCGGCTGCCATTGAAGCAAATTGCATTTGGAACCAACCGGGCTGAACAAAACCGTCAAATGTGTCCACAAGTGTTTGAGAAGCAGCAATATCATCAGCTAATAAATCCCATTGCCATAAATGTAAATTGTCATCAGCATACAGGTACCTCTCAGAAGGCGAAAAAGCAACTCCTGTAAAATAACCTGCTTCCGTATGAAATGAATCCAGATCTTCAAGATACCCTGTGCATCTATCGAAACGGAATAAATAAATACGCTGCCCATCCTCAATCGTGTTTGCATCCATTCTGGCCATATAATTTCCATTGCTCGAGAATGCTGCCTGACCCAGGCCTCCTATGATGTTGTTATTTACATTGCCTTCATGATGAAACTTAACACCTGAATCATCCAACAAGAATGAAAAATATTTTGGACCATCGTGCGCTAACGTTAGAATCCACCAATCACGGCCATTTGCATGTCGAGTCGCAATGATTGAACCTTTATACCATTTAAAAACTGGGGCAATTAAGGAATCCCTGAACAAGATCGTATAGGATGAATCCTCATTCATCTTTACTCTGGCTTCCAGATGTTTGTCAGTATCAAAACCAAGCGTTGGATGAGGTGACATGGAATGATAAAGAACTGTAAATACATTCTCCTGCCCAGGGAAGGGCAGAATAATGGCACCATTGTGCAAAGGAGACCCGGAAGGTCCACGGTCTTTGTCGTAAAAATAATTCCAGTATCCAAACGGATCCCCGTCAAAAGCAATCGTATCTGCTACAATGACTGCATGCTTACCAAAAATTTGCATTCCATTTGTCCATAAAATCGCCTGCCCGTTTTTGTCGCATATATTCGATGTAGTTTCATTCATGTTTATTTTTTCATCAAAATGCCAATCTAACTTCATGGAAGGTCCACTAAAATCAAAGTGCATAACACTATAATTATGACTCCCCAGATAACTGTAATACCCAATAACCCACTTATCACCTTCTCTCTGTCCAGAAAGTGAAAAACTCAACAGAAAAAAGAAAAGATAAATCGATGATCTGAGTGATTTCATTTTAAAGATTTACTGACAACATGATTATAATATGTGGTGTCTACATTTCAACTACACGAATTCAAAATCACTTGATAGCAAGTAAAAAATTTTTCAAATAAAATATTACTTAATTTTCCCATAGAGTTCACAACTGACGGCTCACGATTGACGACTCACGATTGACGACCAGATTAATTCCCCATCAGCTTCGTCATCTCACTCAAATCCACATTCCCCCCGGTAATTATCACTCCTACTTTCTTTCCCTTAAACTGATCCTTATACCGGATCACCGCAGCCACCGCAACAGCACTGCTCGGCTCAATAATTATTTTCATCCTTTCCCAAACCCATTTCATCGCATCGACAATTTCCTTTTCACTGACAAGCAATACTTTATGCACCAGTTCTTTGATAATCGGAAAATTGATATCACCAAGATTGGTTCGCAATCCATCTGCAATCGTATCAGCCGTTTCATTCGTTTCGATTTTACCAGACTGCAATGAACGGTATGCATCATCGACATTTTCAGGTTCTGCAGCAATCACTTCCGTGAGTGAAGAAAACCAATGTGCCGCAAGCGCAGTCCCGGCAAGCAAACCACCACCACCTACAGGCGCAATGATATAATCCAACCCGGTCACCTGTTCAACGAATTCCTGAGTAGCAGTACTATTGCCAAGGATTACATTCAGGTTATTCGATGGATGAATAAATGGCATCCCATTCGCCTTCATTTCTTCATTGACTTTATTCTCGCGATCGCTGGGTTGATTTCCGCTGAAAATAATTTCAGCACCATACCCTTTCACCGCATCCACTTTTACGGCCGGTGAGTTTTCAGGCATAACGATCTTCGCTTTGACATGTTTTATTTTCGCAGCAAGCGCAACTGCCTGCGCAAAATTTCCTGACGAATGTGTGATCACACCATTTTCAAGCTCATCAAGATGAAATCTCGTCAATGCATGTGTAGCACCTCTCATCTTGTATGCTCCCATGCGCTGAAAATTTTCGCATTTGAAAAAAACATGCGCACCTGTCAATTCATCAAAAGTGGTGGAAGTTAATACCGGTGTGTGATGCACCATTCCCTCAAGCCACATGCGTGCTTTGATGAGGTCAGCTTTAGTTGGTAATGTCATGTTTTAATAATTTTAGCTACGATCGATTGAATTATTTCCCACGTTGATTTGATATGGCGTTCTTCAACATAAGTTTGTCCGGTCACCCACCTCACCAGGCTTCTTCCTTCAACCACTGCATGTGTCATATAAGCTTTGCCACTGTCGTTGATTTCTGCTACCAATTGCTTTGTCAGCCTGCCCTCAGGGTCAAATTCTTTTTTCAATCTGAAAGTAACAATATTCAGCGAACGTTTATACGCGATTTCAAGATGAATGTCATCTGATATCCATTGTTCTATTTTTTTAGACAAAGAAATATGGAACCTGATCCTCTCCTTGATAGCGTCTGTACCCAATAACTGAAGAGTCATCCAAAGCTTGAGTGCCCTGAACCTCCTACCAAGCGGAATACCCCAATCCCTGTAATCACGGACTTTATCACCATGGACCGTAGCCAGGTATGAAGGCGTGATGCTCATTGTCCTGATCAATAATTCCGGATCACGAACGAAGTAAGCTGTACAGTCAAACTGCACGAACATCCACTTGTGGGGATTGAAAACAAAGCTGTCTGCTCCTTCCAATCCATTTCGCAAATAATCCAGTTCATCAAGCATCAGGGCTGTCCCTGCATAAGCTGCATCGACATGATGCCACAACCCATATCGGGCCGTTAACATACTTATTTCGGCTACCGGATCAATCGCTCCGGTGCCGGTGGTCCCAATCGTGGAAATCACACATACAGGTACATACCCAAGTTTGAGATCAGCCTTGATAGCTTCTTCCAATTCCTCTGGAATGATAGACAGGTTTTCATCAACAGGAATCGCAACAAGATGATCCGTTCCAAAACCTGCAAGCCGAACTGCTTTTTCAATGGAGGAATGCGCTTGTGCAGAACTATAGATTCTATAAACGGTTCCATCAAATCCTTTTTTTGAAATGCTGAATCCTGATTTCCATTCGCGTGCAGTCAATAACGCAGATAAAGTCGCTGTCGAAGCCGTATCCTGGATCACACCCTGCCATCCATTCGGCAATCCTAATAAATCACGACACCATTCCATGCATCGCTGTTCCAGTTCAGCAGCTGCAGGCGAACTTTCCCAAAGCATGCATTGAGCAGACATACCTGCAGTAAGAATTTCCGCAGCGATGGAAGGGAAACTAGTGTTACCAGGAAAGAATGCATAAAAATCAGGATGCTGCCAATGCGTCATTCCAGGAATGATTACTTCACTTAAAATCCTGAAGACTTCATCCTCACTGACAGGAACTAAAGGTGGTTGAGTAGGAAATTGACCATAAATATCTCCTGGTGAAACCTGGCTCCTAACCGGAAGCTCTTCTATATGACCGTAATAATTAACTATCCATTCCACTGCCCTTGAAGCTAACGCTGCAAACGCCTCGCGGCCAGCCTCGTCATTCTGAAACAGTGTAGGCTGCATTTAAGTATTGGATTCGGCCTTAATGATCCCGGTTTTCTCACCGAAATACTGAACAAACCTGCGCATTTCATTAGCCAGCTCTGTATTCTGGGTAGCATTGAAATACCCATCCGTCATAGAGCCCAAAGCATAAAATACATTCCGGTCCATTTCAGCTACCTGGCATTCCTTTGTCCAGAGAAATAGCGTAGAGGTCTCGAGGGTATCCTTATCAAGGAGGGATAAAAACACAGATTTGCTTTCTGCCGGGTGTTTCTGGCCGGCATCCGATGCCTGCCATTCAATTCGCTCAGGCACCCTGTTGGCGTCCAGGTTGATCCGGACTATGATTTCAGATGAATTTGACATGGTGCGAAGCTATGAAGAAACCTCGTTTAACCCCCCGCCCCCTGAAAGGGGGAGTTGCTGATGCCCCTGGCCTCTGAAAGGAGAATTGTTTTTTCTTATACCAGATAAATTAAAATCAACAACTCCCCCTTTCAGGGGGCGGGGGGTTAAAGACGTCTCAATAAAGTATAACATAATAACGTAATTATATAAGACCTACCCACCGCCTAAAAAATATCTTTAAAGAATATAGATCCGCTCCTTTGGGCGGTACTTCATTTGTTAAAAACCACTTTCATCTTTGATTTTAGCTATAAAAATCCCTCAGCAAAAATGAGAAAGAAAAAAACTTCTCCCAATGGAACCGATGGGAATACCGACACCATTGAGCTTCCAAATCAACACCTTACAGAAAATGGCGGACATGCGATACAGGTGATTCCACAGACACTTGTGCATCCTCATGACCTCTCAGAAAGACTTGACGGACAACTCGACTCAAGAGAACTCCTTCTAGTCCTTCACGAAGTGAGGAATGGAAATTTTAACGTCCGGATGCCTATTGATCAATTGGGCATCAACGGAAAGATCTGCGACGCACTGAATGAAATCATTGCATTCAACGAACGTATGATGCAGGAATTCACCAAAGCCGGAAACATCATCGGTAAGCAGGGTAAGCTTACACAACGGATCGAGATACCCAATGCACGTGGAGACTGGAGCACAGGGATTGAATCTCTCAATTCGCTGATCTCCGACCTGGTGCATCCGACTATCGAGATCGCACACGTGATCAGTTCTGTTGCAAAAGGAAATCTCTCGCAGCTCATGCCACAAGAAATCGGTGGTCATGAATTGCAGGGTGAGTTTGCAAGGATTGCGAAAGAAGTAAATGACATGGTGAAACAGTTGAACCTCTTCTCCATGGAAGTTACACGTGTTGCGCGTGAAGTGGGTTCAGAAGGAAAGCTCGGTGGCCAGGCAAAAGTGAAAGGCGTAGGTGGTGTGTGGAAAGATCTGACTGACTCTGTAAATCAAATGGGTAGTAACCTCACAGCGCAGGTGCGAAATATAGCAGAGGTGACAACAGCGGTTGCCAAGGGGGACTTGTCGCGTAAAATTACGGTGGATGTAAAAGGTGAGATCCTTGAGTTGAAAAATACGATCAACACGATGGTGGATCAGCTGAATTCATTTTCTTCTGAGGTTACGCGTGTTGCTCTTGAAGTAGGTACAGAAGGAAAACTTGGTGGACAGGCACATGTAAAAGGTGTTGCCGGTACATGGAAAGATTTGACTGACTCAGTAAATCAAATGGCGAGTAACCTGACAGGACAGGTACGGAATATTGCGGAGGTAACTACAGCTGTGGCGAAGGGTGACTTATCACGACAAATTACGGTGGACGTAAAAGGAGAGATCCTGGAGTTGAAAAATACGATCAATACGATGGTGGATCAGTTGAATTCATTTTCTGCTGAGGTAACGCGTGTTGCACGGGAAGTAGGCTCTGAAGGGAAACTCGGTGGTGAAGCAAAAGTGAAAGGTGTCGGTGGTGTTTGGAAAGATCTTACAGACTCCGTAAATCAAATGGGTAGTAATCTTACTGCACAGGTTAGAAATATTGCGGAAGTAACAACGGCTGTTGCAAAAGGTGACTTGTCGAAGAAAATTACAGTGGACGTAAAAGGTGAGATCCTTGAGTTGAAAAATACGATCAACACGATGGTGGATCAGTTGAATTCTTTTGGATCGGAAGTTACACGTGTTGCGCGTGAGGTTGGTTCGGAAGGAAAACTTGGAGGACAGGCTGCAGTACAGGGTGTAGATGGTGTATGGAAAGATCTTACGGATTCTGTAAATCAAATGGCCAGTAATCTTACAGGCCAGGTACGGAATATCGCAGAGGTTACGACAGGTCTTGCCAAAGGTGACTTGTCAAGAAAAATTACGGTGGACGTACGAGGTGAGATCCTTGAATTGAAAAACACCATCAACACGATGGTGGATCAGTTGAATTCTTTTGCATCTGAAGTAACGCGTGTTGCCAGAGAGGTAGGTTCTGAAGGAAAACTCGGAGGACAAGCTACGGTGGTCGGAGTCGGTGGTGTATGGAAAGATCTCACAGATTCTGTAAATCAAATGGCAAGTAATCTTACAGGCCAGGTACGAAATATTGCCGAGGTAACAACTGCCGTTGCAAAAGGTGACTTGTCTCGTAAGATTACCGTAGATGTAAAAGGAGAAATCCTTGAATTGAAAAAAACCATTAACACGATGGTGGATCAGCTCAACTCATTTGCGTCTGAAGTAACACGTGTGGCTCTTGAAGTAGGTACTGAGGGAAAACTTGGAGGGCAGGCTGAAGTAACAGGTGTAGGGGGAACGTGGAAAGATTTGACCGACTCAGTAAATCAGATGGGTAGTAACCTGACATCACAAGTGCGAAATATTGCGGAGGTAACGACTGCTGTTGCAAATGGTGACTTGTCAAGAAAAATCGGTGTGGACGTAAAAGGTGAAATCCTTGAGTTGAAAAATACGATCAACACGATGGTGGATCAGTTGCGTGGATTTGCGTCTGAGGTAATTCGTGTTGCGCGTGAAGTGGGTTCTGAAGGAAAACTTGGTGGACAAGCTACCGTGGAAGGTGTCGGTGGTGTTTGGAAAGATCTCACAGACTCCGTAAATCAAATGGGTAGTAATCTTACAGCACAAGTAAGAAATATTGCAGAGGTAACAACGGCTGTTGCAAAAGGTGACTTGTCGCGTAAAATTACTGTGGATGTAAAAGGTGAAATCCTCGAATTAAAAAATACCATCAACACGATGGTGGATCAGTTGAATTCATTCGGATCGGAAGTAACGCGTGTTGCGCGTGAGGTTGGATCCGAAGGTCAGCTTGGAGGACAAGCCGATGTACCGGGTGTAGGAGGTACATGGAAAGATTTGACAGACTCTGTAAATAAGATGGCAAGTAATCTTACATCACAGGTACGAAATATTGCAGAGGTAACAACTGCTGTTGCTAATGGTGACTTGTCAAGAAAAATTACTGTAAACGTAAAGGGTGAAATCCTCGAGTTGAAGAATACCATCAATACGATGGTGGATCAGTTGCGTGGTTTTGCATCGGAGGTAACACGTGTTGCTCGTGAGGTGGGTACAGAAGGAAAGCTTGGAGGACAAGCGAGTGTGCCTGGTGTTGCCGGTACATGGAAAGACTTAACTGACTCAGTAAATCAAATGGCAGGTAATCTTACGGCACAGGTAAGAAATATCGCTGATGTGGCTATCGCTGTGGCGAATGGTGACATGTCCAAGAAAATTACCGTTGACGTGCGTGGAGAAATTCTTCAGTTGAAAGAAACGCTCAACACGATGGTGGATCAGCTCCGTGCATTTGCTTCTGAGGTAACGCGTGTTGCGCGTGAAGTGGGAACAGACGGAAAGCTTGGAGGTCAGGCATTCGTACCAGGTGTTGCAGGTACATGGAAAGATTTGACAGACTCTGTAAACCAGATGACAGGTAATCTTACAGCCCAGGTGCGGAACATTGCACAGGTAACAAAAGCTGTGGCTTCAGGTGACTTGTCAAAAACGGTTGCTATCGACGTAAAAGGAGAGATCCTGGATTTGAAGAACACGATCAATACGATGGTGGAACAATTGAATTCATTTGCATTCGAGGTGACACGTGTTGCACGGGAAGTTGGTACAGAAGGAAAACTTGGAGGACAGGCAGAAGTAAAAGGTGTTGCCGGTACATGGAAAGATTTGACAGATAGTGTGAACATGATGGCATCGAATCTGACAAGCCAGGTGCGTGGTATTGCAAAAGTGGTAACATCTGTGGCCACAGGAAATCTTCGTCAGAAATTATCCATCAATGCAAAAGGTGAGGTTGCTCAATTGACAGATACGATCAATGAAATGATTGAAACGCTTGCTGTATTCGGTGACCAGGTAACTACTGTGGCACGGGAAGTAGGAGTTAATGGAAAATTAGGAGGCCAGGCGAGTGTGCCTGGTGCATCAGGTATCTGGAAAAATCTTACAGAAAACGTAAATCAGCTTGCACAGAATCTGACTACACAGGTGCGTTCGATTTCTGAAGTTGCATCTGCTGTTACAAAGGGTGACTTAACGCGAACGATTCGGGTAGAAGCGAAAGGTGAGGTTGAAGCTTTGAAGGATACGATCAACCAGATGATCGCTAATCTGAAAGAAACCACTTTGCGTAACCAGGAAACAGACTGGTTGAAATCTAATCTCGCCAAGTTCACGCAGATGTTACAGGGTCAGAAAGATTTGAATACGGTGGCAAAACGAATTCTTTCAGAGCTTGCCCAGGTGGTCACTGCGCATTATGGTACATTTTATATTTTAAACCAGGATGAAGACGCCCAGAATATTAAGCTGCAATTGTTCGCAGCATATGGGTATAAAGAAGAAAAAAATATTCCAAAAGAATTCGGGATTGACGAAGGACTGATTGGCCAGGTAGCCTCTGAGAAAGAAAGAATTCTGATTACAAACGTTCCAAGAGATTATATCAAGATCACTTCCAGTCTCGGACGTGCAAAACCAGCCAACCTGATCATTCTTCCGGTGTTGTTTGAAAACAATGTGAAAGCCGTCATCGAGCTTGCTTCATTGGATAAATTCAGTGAAACACACCTTGAGCTTTTGAGTCAGCTGACAGAAAGTATCGGTATCGTATTGAATACTATTGAAGCCAATACGAGAACAGAGGGCCTTCTGACACAATCACAATCGCTGGCAGGCGAGCTCAAGATCCAGCAGGAAGAATTGAGAAGGACCAATGATGAGCTGCAGGATAAAGCACTCCTGCTGGTGAAGCAAAAAGATGAAGTGGAGGCCAAGAACAAAGAGGTTGAAGAAGCGCGTAAATCGCTTGAAGAAAAAGCAGAACAGCTAACACTTACATCCAAATACAAATCAGAGTTCCTTGCCAATATGTCGCATGAGCTGCGAACTCCGCTCAACAGCTTGCTCATCCTGGCCCAGCAGCTTTATGAAAATGTAGAAGGAAATCTTAATGACAAGCAGATACGTTATGCCAAGACGATCCACTCCTGCGGTGATGACCTTATCCAGCTGATCAATGACATCCTTGACTTGTCGAAAGTTGAATCCGGATTTATCACAGCAAATATTTCACCAGTTCGTTTCGCTGAAATTGCATCCTTTGTAGAAACTACATTCAAACCCATTTCTGAAGCGAAACACCTCCGTTTTAATATTGAAACAGATACTGTGCTTCCGGAAATGATGGAGACTGACTTACAACGGTTAAATCAGATCCTGAAGAATCTTCTTTCCAATTCATTCAAGTTCACGGAGAAAGGTGAAGTAAGGTTAAAAATATACCAGGCTAATAAAAGCTGGAAACCGGGATATAATTCAACCCTGGATGCTGCATCAAAAGTTGTTGCATTTGCGATCATGGATACTGGGATTGGTATTCCGAATGAAAAACAGAATATCATCTTCGAAGCATTCCAGCAGGCGGAAGGTTCAACATCTCGTAAGTATGGTGGTACCGGACTTGGACTTTCCATCAGTCGTGGTCTCGCAGAGCTCCTTGGCGGAACTATTGAACTGGAAAGCGAACTTGGAAAGGGCAGTACATTTACCTTATACCTGCCTGTAGAAAGCGCTACAGATGTTGCCCACAAACATATTCAGGATCCGGGTGTTTATGAACAGCAGTTGGGTGAAATCAATAACTTATTGAATTCAATTCGTATCCCTGTTGAAACTGCAGAACAAAATCTTGGACTCGTAAACGAGATGATCAACGATTCGGGTGACGACCGGACAAACATCCAGCCCAATGACCATGTCGTACTGATCGTAGAAGATGATCTGCGTTTTGGTAAGATCCTGATCGAACGGGCACATCAGATGGGATTAAAAGCGATCGTTGCTGTAAGCTACATTGAAGTATTTGATTTCATCAATCAGTTTACTCCTATCGCCATGACCCTTGATGTCAAGCTTCCTGATACCAGCGGATGGAAGATCCTGAACCTGTTGAGAAATGATCTTAAGTACAGGCATATCCCGATACATCTTATCTCTGGCGAAGAGAACAGAACGCTAGCGCTTAAACGTGGTGGTAGCAGTTTCCTTCTGAAGCCACTTGAAAATGAAGCGTTGAATGAGCTCTTCCATGAAATGATCAGCTTCCATAAAAAAGAATTCAAGCATGTACTAATCATTGAAGATAGTGAGCTGGATGCATCGCAGATAGCAAAAATGCTGGATGATGATCACCTTATCCTGACGATAGAAAGCACCGGCAAAGGAGCACTGGAGCAAATCCGGAACAATGAGTTTGATTGTATCATTGTTGACTACACGCTCCCCGATATCGGCGGTCTTGACCTGCTGAACCGGGTGACGGACATTAAAAAGAAAACAACTCCGGTCATTGTCTATTCAGCAAAAGATTTTAATAAGAATGAGCTCACGCAGTTACAACGTCTTTCAAATTCTATTCTTCTGAAAGGTGTAAATACGCTGGAAACACTATTGGAAGAAACTGTATTCCATACACACATCAATCATCAATCCCTGGCTCCGGCTAAGAGAAAAGTGATTGAAAATATACGCTCAAAAGAAGATATCCTGACTGGTAAACACATCCTTGTCGTTGATGATGATATTCGGAATCTGTTTGCCCTTACCACAGTTTTCGAGCGTTACAACATTAACGTCATCACTGCGGAAAGCGGAAAAGAAGCTATCAATATTCTGAATGAAACTCCTAGAATAGATATGGTCCTGATGGATATCATGATGCCAGAGATGGATGGATATGAGACCACTCAAAAGATAAGACGCGAACACAAGAATAGTACACTACCTATCATTGCTGTTACCGCCAAGGCTATGAAAGGTGACCGCCAGAAATGCATTGACGCAGGAGCTTCAGATTACATTACAAAACCACTCAAGATCGATCAGCTGCTTTCGCTCATGCGTGTATGGTTTTATAAATAACAAAGGGAATGGCAAAAATTTTAATTGTAGATGACCGGGAAGATAATTTACTTTCTATTCAGACTATACTAGAGCCGGATGGCTACCAGATTGTAAAGGCTACTTCAGGCAGGGATGCACTGAAAATACTTTTAAGTCAGTTTGATTTTGCACTTATCCTGATGGATGTACAGATGCCAAATCTCAATGGTTTCGAAACCGCTTCGATGATCTATGAAAGAGAGAAGCTGCGGCACATCCCTATCATTTTTATCACTGCCCATGACTACAGCGATGAAAATATATTTAAAGGATATAGTTCCGGTGCGGTGGATTATATTTTCAAGCCTATCAACCCTGATTACTTAAAAGCCAAAGTGTCTGTTTTCGTAGATCTTTATCGAAAGACGCACCAGCTTATATCCCAGGAGCAAAAGCTGATCGCCATCAACAAGAGCCTGGAAGTGGAAATCAATGAACACAAAATATCAGAGGAAAAAGTAAAAGCCCTGAATCTTGAGCTCCTGAAAAATATAGATAAGCTGGAAGCGGCCAATAAAGATCTTGACCGTTTTGCATTCATGGCATCACATGACCTGCAGGAGCCGTTGAGAAAAATCCTCACCTTCAGCGAAAGACTGAATACCAAATACGGCGATAAGTTGGATGAAGAAGCCAAACGGTATTTAAGCAGGATCAGGATAGCCACTGAACGATTGCAGATCCTCATCAAGGATATCATGACGTTTGCAAAGATATCCATTGAAAAAACCGCTTTTGAAAAAAGCGATCTCAACAACCTGGTCAATGAGGTGGTTTCTGATATGGAAGCTACGATCAAAGAAAAAAATGCTAACATCATTATTGAACAGCTGCCATCTCTTTATGTGAACCCACACCTGATACGGCCGTTGTTTTACAACCTGATCCATAATGCACTAAAATATGCTAAAGCCGATGTGTTGCCTGAAATAAAAATTTACTGCGACATTTTATCAGGAAGCAATAATGGCAGCATAGGAGTGGATCCGTATTGCAGAATATTTGTAGAAGATAATGGTATCGGTTTTGATCAGAAATATTCAGAACAGATATTTGAAATGTTCAAGCGCCTGCATCATCAGGACGAATATGAAGGAACGGGCATTGGCCTTGCGTTTTGTAAAAAAATAGTTGAACAGCATGAAGGATTTATTTCTGCAAGAAGTGAATTAAACCAGGGTGCAACTTTCATCGTTTCTCTACCGACCCGGATGAATTCGAAGAAAGGAAAAGAAATGCAAACTGTTACAATCTGAAAAGACGAATCCTTAGTGATTGAACTGACGGGCTAATTTTACGATCTCGCTTCCATGATGTACATGTGTTCCCTGTTTTAAGCTCTGTGCAGCCAGGACCATTGCTTTGGCTACATCATCTGCATCAATAGGTGCAATATCACCCAGGATAGATCCGGAAAATCGTTGTAATCCTTTTGCCAACAATCCGGCTATTTGTTCAGCAGGACGCTGATCTTCCCGGTTTCCCAATAATACTGACGGCCGCATGATATGAACACCCCAGTATGGCAAACGCCTGACATTACTTTCAAGCTCCCCTTTCACTTTCAGATAATAAATTAAGGAACGGTTATCCGCTCCGATGCTGGAAACAAAGATCAGCTGATTCATTCCCTGCAGTGAACCTGTTTTGGCAATGTTAAATACAAGATCGTGATCCACTTCATAAAAGGCATCCCGGCTTCCGGCCTTTTTCATGGTAGTTCCAAGACAGATAAAGAGATCATCTCCTCTCATGAGGTGACGATAATTATCCGGCTGCGAAAGATCAACTTCGTAATGAATGAGTTTCGGATGACTTGCTTTGAGAACGGTTCGCCCTATAGAAATGACTTTTTCATATGCCTGGTGAACCAAAAGTCTTCGAAGACAACAATTACCGATCAAACCGGAAGCTCCAAAGAGCACCGCTACTTTGTGATGACGTTGAATCTCAACACCTGATGATAATTCTTCTAAAAGCTGATTTGCCATGTAAACTCAATAGGCTACTTTCCGGGTATAATAGGACACACTATAACCACCCCATATCCCAAGACCCCCGTGGATATTGGATGCCAATCGTGTATAACTTGAAAAGGGTCCCTGGTTAGCATTACTAAACTCTAATGTATTCCAAAAATCAAAATGCGCCTCATCCATATTACACCATTTGATGGTCATGCTATCACCTACAAAATACAGACCAAATACATCCGGCTCAACATCGCTTTCCGTAGTCTTGGGATTAAAAAGCTGGAACTCAAAAGTTTTTCCATCAAAAAATAAATCTTCTGTAACACTTGAGAAGGATGTCTGTAAAGCCCCTCCATTCGTGGCTCCAAAATACCTGTAAAAGTTTCTTATACCTGCAGGATCAGAAATGCTTGCCCGCAATTGCGCCAGAGTATCATTTGACATTCCGGGTGGTGCTTCAAAATGAACACTATCGAGGGGCACATGAAGAGGAATGTGCGTAGTGGCAGTAATGGTATGGCCCTCAGCAACAATTTTCAAATCATATGATTTATCTTCCACAGGTTGTAATTGACCGGAGACATCAAGATAAACACAATAATCAATGGCCAGGCTATCTGCATCAAACCCAAATTGGGCTGCAACTTCCTTCCTCAGCTCCGGTGGTAAATCCGAAAAACAAACTTCCTGCAAAACTACTTCCTGGCTACCATCTGTCACACGGACATCCGCATCATGCACAAAAGACGCTGTAAACTGATCAGGACTTAATGAACCATAAAAATCAAACGTCTTTGTAAGGATCAGGTAAGGAGGAAATGGATTTTCTCCTGCTTCGATGAATCCTTCCACAACGTACTTGGGACCGTCTTCAGATTTTGCAGGAGTATATTCCTTTTCGCAGGAATAAAATACACCGACTGCAATACATGCAAATAATATATTGAATTTGATTTTCATTGCCATTTGAAATTCCAGGTGATAGAGGGAAGAATAGGAAATATGGATACTTTATACGCTTTGATCGTAGCCTCTCCCATCTGTAAGTCAGTATCGTAATCTGTATATGTGAAGAAAGTATTTTGCCGGTTGTAAACATTATATACAGAAAACACCCAGCTTGATTTAAATTTTTTCTGCTCACTTCCTTTCGGCACCCATGTCAGCGAAATATCCATGCGGTGATAAGGCTCTAATCGCTGACTATTGCGTGGACCATAATCCGTTTGCAAATCACCTGATATGATATACAATCGTTCCAGCGGCGTAAACGTCCTGCCAGTTGCATAAATAAAAACTAAACCAATAGTCAACTGCGGATCAACATTATAATTCGTAACGAATGTCATGTCATGTGTCCTGTCATAGGTAGCAGGAAATACACGACCGGCTTCGATCTCCGGAAATTTCCTTTCTGTCCGGCTTAATGTATAACCAATCCATCCATTCAGATCACCTTTGTTCTTCCGGATAAAAAATTCAAGACCATACGCCTGTCCTTCCCCAAACACAAATTCCTCTTCCACCTGGTCAACACTATTGTCCACAAAACTTTCTTTGTAATCAATCTGGTCATGCAATGATTTGTAGTAAGCCTCTATGGAAGCTTCATATCCATTGTTTTGCAAATTTTGAAAATATCCGATTGCATATTGCCAGCCGCGTTGTGGCTTTACAATCTCCGAGCTGGGCACCCAAACATCTGCAGGCAATGTAGACGAACTGTTGCTGACAAGATGCAGATATTGTGTTGTAGCCGTCACACCTCCTTTCAGCGATGAATTAAGTCCAAGGCTTGTGTTGAAAAAAATCCTTGGCTCCAAAGAATTATAAGATTTTACAACTTCACCTGAGCCATATGTTTTACCGGTAATTTTTGAAGTGTACGGACCCGTTTGCTGAAACAAAGTGCCTCTAAGACCAAGATTGATCCTCAACCAATCATTTATTTTCCAGTCATCCTGGATATAAACTCCTAATTCATTTCCGTATTTAGGTTTTGCTGTGGATTCAAATTCAGTTTCACCTGCATTCCCTGTTACGATATTCGGCGTAAGGCGATGATATGTGCCCTGCAACCCTGCTTTAATCTGGTGACTTGTGGAAGGGAAGTAATCAAAATCAAACTTGGCACCAATATCCCTCACACCTGAAAACACATCAAAATGAAATTCTTCCTGGTCAAACCCGGCCCTGAACTGGTAATCGTTGTAGATCGCAGAAAGATTAAAAAACAACCTGTCATTGAACAAATGATTCCATCGAAGCGTAGCTGTTGCATTCCCGTAAGGAAGCTTGAATTCAAGATCACGTTCGCGTTGTGCAAGTGTCAGCACGTCACGTCCAAAATATCCGCTCAGGTATATCCTGTCTCTTTGTGAAAACTGGTAATTGATCTTTGTATTCAGGTCATAGAAAAAATAATTCGTCCCGGCAAAATCCGTTTTGGCAATAAAGGGTTGCGCAAGATCAAAACCATATGTCCGACGTGCACTGATCAGGAAGCTTGATTTCTCTTTTACGATTGGCCCCTCCAATGTGAGCCGGGAAGAAATCAGACCAATGCCACCTTCTGCAGCAAAATGTTGATTGTTTCCTTCCTTCATCTGGATATCGAGCACGGATGATAATCTTCCTCCATACACAGCAGGGATCCCACCCTTGATCAACGTTGTTGTTTTAATAGCATCTGCATTAAACACACTGAAGAAACCCAGGAAGTGACCACTGTTATACACTACAGCTTCATCCAGCAAAACAAGGTTTTGATCAGCACCTCCCCCTCTTACATAAAATCCTGCACTACCCTCTCCGGCAGAAGACACACCTGGCAATAATTGTATGGTTTTCAATATGTCAATTTCGCCCAATAGAGCCGGCAGGACTTTTATTTGTTCAGTGGGCAAATTCACCCTGCCCATCGAAGTGCTCTGCACATTTTCATCTTCTTCATCTTCTTTCGCTGAGACGACCACCTCTTTCATTTCAATACCCGGCGCCATAGAGACGTTCATCGTTGTATTTGTTTCCAGCGAAATATCTTTTACAACGCTTTGATATCCCATATAAGAATAAACAAAACGGTAAGAACCTGCAGGCAGTGTAATAGAATAAAAACCGTACGTATTGGTTACAGTTCCATTGGATGGATCTGATTCGAGATGGATATTTGCACCTATCAGGGTTTCGCCGGATTCTTCATCTTTTATATACCCGCTTAAGGTATGATTGCCCTGTCCTCCAGCCAGTAAAACAAAAGCACTGGAAAATATGGTGAACAAACAACGAAGTAGTGTAATTCTCATAAGATGTTCTGAGAACGCTTTTGAGGTCATCTTGTTACAGAATTCAGGGAAAGATTAGAAGAAACTTATAATTTTGACGATGAAAATTTATATTCATCATATTCCCCTGTTAAACATATACAGGATCCATGTGTTTAATACCTATGCTGTAAAATCAAGATAGTTTCCTCATCCATAATGGACTCTTTCGATGAATTAAACAGGTACTTAATCGGCGAAAATCTGAAAAATGAAAAAGCTAGCAATCACCCTTTTTACCTGCCTGCTGCTAACCAACCTGATCAAATCCCAGGATCAGTCCATTAAGGATTACCTGGATTCCTATATAGATGAAAATGCTAATCCATTCGTACAACCATTAGCAGATTTATTCTCATCCAATATCAATACAGGCATTTGGGAGTGGTCAAATTTTGACACGAAATTTTTTGTTCGGTTCAAAGTTCAGGCCATGGTATCTATACCATCCGAAAGCATGCGCACATTTGAGGCAAGCACCACCGGCGATTTTCGCCCCCAACAGACGCGCATTGTCCCGACAGTCATTGGTGACAAAAACAACATTGCATTGACGGGAGAGGACACCACTTTTTATATCTTCCCGGGCGGATATGATTTAAAAAGTATGACACTTGGTACTCCGCAATTGACAGTAGGTGGATTTCTTAATTCAGAAGTAAGCGCTAGATTTTTATCCTTTCCTTTAGGGCAGGATCTTGGAAGCGTCAGGTTTCTGGGTATGGGTTTCAGGCATTCACTTTCCGCATATTTCACGGATGCCACATTTGATCTTTCAGTCGGATATTTTTATCACCACATTAAAGCCAGCACATACCTGGATAGCGATCAGCAAATGATCACAGCACATATCGGAAAAGCAGGGAAAATATTATCCGGTCAATTGATGGTGGGATACCAGACATCCAATTCGAAGATCCATTATGACTATATCGATGGTGATGATCACTATGTTGTAGATCTGTTGTTGAATAATCACAACCGGTGGATGATAGAAACCAATATGGGTATCAGACTTGGACCTGTGTTTGGGTCAGCTGCCATTAGTTATGCAAATCATTTTAATATAGTTGCAGGCGTCGGATTATTCTTTTGATTTCAAAACATGCCCTGCAGGTTTAACTTTCCAGCCTGCCCGTTTAAGCGAAGAAAGTATTCCAGTCTTGCCACTTAAATGTCCTGCTCCTACTGTGATAAAATAAGTATAACCCTGATCAAGACGGATGATAACATCTGCCATTTTAGCATTCCGCTTATATATTATTTTCTTCCGCAGATCATGCATCGATGATTTGGAAAGCATATACAAGGCATGGATTTTTCCTTCGACATACAAATTCAATCCTTTTGAAGTATGCTTCCTTACACCTGAGGGACTTTTTCCAATGGATTTAATTTGAGAATAAAGAGGGATTGCATCAATGGTATGAAGTATACGAAATTGTTCTTCATAAGATTCAAGTCCTAATGTCATTTTTCCGTTTTGCTTTGCAAAATCCCACAAATGTTCATCAAGGGAAATGTGGTGCTCAGCCTGCAATACCTGGTTAGAGATAACACTCATGATCATCAGTGGATGCAGGTGATTATACAACGCGATATCTACCTGGAATGACTTCAGAAGTTGCTGCCTGAGCTTTTGAAATGCAGCTTCCGTAAAATTTTTGCGGGCATCATAGAGGGTTTGTTCCATCACTTCTGAGGTCCGGTTCATATCCATCTCCCCTATGAAAGCATCTGCTTCAAGAATAAGCGGATAGAGATTTTTACTCATTTGATATGCACGCTCATCGCGAATATGCATGGTGCCGAATAACCAGGATGTTTTGCCTTCAGGCGAGAGTATTGACCAGAGAAGAGATTGGGAATTCAAAAAATGATAGTTATTTCTTTGAGGTTCAGGATATTATAACATAATAATCATTTAGCATTTTGTCTAAATGTATTTTAGACAAAATGCTTATTAATCATCATGCATGTTAATCAATATGCCAGGGGCAATACCTTCCTGTTTTTAACCGTAGAAAGCGTCATCAACGTTTTAAGCCGTTCTACTTCCGGGATCTGGGATAAGACATTGAATAATAAATTCTGGTAGGCCTGCAGATCTTTACAAATGACTTTCAGAAGAAAATCACCATCACCTGTGATGATATTGCACTCTGCTACTTCATCGATCTCATTCACTTTTCGTAGGAAATTTTCAGAGGCATGTTCCTTGTGCCACCCGATATTGACCAGGATAAAAGTTTTCACGGTTAACCCAAGTGCAAGTGGATCTACTTCTGCATGGTAGCTTTTGATAATGCCGTTCTTCTCCAGTTTTTTCACGCGTTCGAGCGTGGGGGCCGGAGATAAACCTATTTTTTTTGAAAGGCTGAGATTTGTGATGTTGCTATTCTCCTGCAACAATCTTAAAATCGTAAAATCAATCTTATCGAGATCTTCCACCATGAATTTATATTTTATACTATTTATTTGTCACTGATTTTTATCATTTCATTTGGAGCAAATAATTTAAACGTCCAAAACCTCATATTCAAAAGCACACCAAATAAGATCGTCATGCCCCATGTCCTGGGGTGAGAAAAAGGATCGATAAACCGGTCTCCGATCTCAGACAACAATGAAAAAGGGTTATTGAAAATATCCCAACTGTTCCATCGTAAGTAACGACCTAAATAAATACCAAAGCTCCCTGCAAATAACAAAACAAAAAGAACGAATCGGACTACTCTGGCAGGCATATATTTTGAAGCCAGCGATTCAATATCGACAAGACTCAAAAAACCAAAAGTTAACCCCGTCCATGCAAATGAAAGAATAACCACCAGGTCATACCAAATCGGAATTGCACTTCTGACCCGCAGATGAAATAGATCAGTTAAAATATAAGGAGCATTTGGAAAAAATAACAACCACACCACTAATACAAACATCAATGCTATCTTATTCGTACGCAAACGCTTACTCAGTATAATCAGGGTAGTTGCAAACCAGGGTATAAAAGCCAGGAACAAATTCCAGTTCAGGAATAAAAATGTTTTTGTTTCTGAAAAATAAAACCGGAATACCGAAAGGGAAAAACAAAACACAGACATCAGCGCCAATAACAAAATCAGCTTAAATCTTCCTGAATGAATGAGTTTTTGTATCATGTTTTCGTCTTATGGGAAAATACCCAAACGAATATAGTCCCCTGATATTTTATTCAAAGCCACGATAAATGCAGCAGTACGCAGATCTTCTATATCAGCTTTTTGCTTGTACACTTCCCTTATCTGATCATACGCATTGACCATCGTATCTTCCAAACCTGAACGAACTAAATCAATTTCATCGGCACCATGCGTCAGAATAACTTTCTCCTTCATCCCTACTGAATGACCTGTCAGTCTTTCGAAAGTGGAAACAAGATTGGTCAATGAATTCTGCTGATATCTTTTTTCCATGCGTCCAAAGCGCATATGAGAAAGATTTTTCAACCATTCAAAATAACTCACCGTGACTCCTCCTGCATTGAGGTACATGTCAGGTAATATGATAACTCCTTTTTTCCTCAGAATATCAGCCGCCTCCGAAGTCACAGGGCCATTGGCAGCTTCAGCGATGATCCTCGCTTTGATTTTACCTGCATTTGAAGTTGTGATCTGGTTTTCAAGTGCAGCAGGAACAAGTATGTCACACTCAATCGCTACCCAATCATCCCGTTCCGGTAATGTAGAAGTGCCAGGAAAACCAATGATGGAGCCGGTCTCCTTCCTGTATGCGAGTAGCTTCTCCATGTTGATGCCTTTCTCGCTATATACTGTGCCTTCAATTTCAGAAACACCTACCACCAGGACATCTCCTTCATCCTGGGAAATTGTCCCGGAGTACGATCCAACATTCCCAAGACCCTGGATAACCATTGTCTTGCCGGCAATACCCGGAGACATACCAAGCGCTTTGCAATCATCGCTATACGAGAGAAACTGGCGGATACCATAGTAAACACCTCTTCCTGTTGCTTCTGTTCTGCCCCTGATGCCACTTTGATTCTCAGGCTTACCTGTTACACATGCAGCAGCATCAATTTCACCATGATTAAATACCTGGTAAGTATCCAGGATCCAGGCCATTTCACGACTGCCTGTTCCATAATCAGGCGCAGGCACATCAAGGCCCGGACCAATAAAATTTTTACGGATCAACTCGGTGGTATACCGCCGGGTTATCTTTTCCAATTGTTCTTCAGTATATTTCCTGGGACTGATTTTCACGCCGCCTTTTGCACCTCCAAACGGAACATCCACAAGTGCGCATTTGTAACTCATCAACGCAGCCAGGGCCATCACTTCATCGCGATTGACAAGATGACTAAACCGTATTCCCCCTTTCGTCGGCAGACGGTGATGACTGTGCTGTACGCGGAATGCCTCGATCACCTGGTATTCATCTCCGATTTTCACCGGGAATGCCATTTCATAGACCGCGTTGCATATTTTGATTTGGTCTAACAAACCTTTTGGAATATCTGTATGCGCCGCAGCCATATCAAAATTCCGGTTTACGCTTTCAAAAAAGCTAATGTGTTTTTTAGTGTCTGTACTACTCATTTTTTTGCCGTTTTTCGAGTCTTGAAATTTTTCGATCCATGATCACCAGGTAGATGAGGATGGTTATTAAGATGATCAATGTCACACCTGCCACAACGTAGATTTTCCCGACACTACGCATATAATCAGGCGAAGATTCCTGCTGAGCCTGTGCCAGCTGAACCATAAAAAGTAATAGAAAGATGAGTACGCTCCCGATCTTCATGGGTTGATGAAATAGACCATAAATATGACAAGATTTATTCAACTTCATGAGTTTCGTTTTAAGAGATCAACACGGTATGCAAGCTGGCTTATCCAGATCCCCAGCAGAATCCACCCGATGACCGCAGGATAAAATACCATTCGCATCGTATTATCCAGATCCTCTCCACCCATAGCAGGGTTTCCACCATTTCCGGGATGTAAGCTATCCGTCATCCTTGGAATGATAAAGAGCAGCGGGATTAAGAGCACAAAGGCAAACATATTATAGCCCGCTGATAATCTTGCCCGTTGCATTTCATCCTCTACAGATGTCCTCAATACCATGAATGCAGCATAGATAAGCAAAGCAATGGCAGACATGTTCTGCTTGACATCCCAGCTCCAGTACTCATTCCATGTATACTTTGCCCAAAGCATGCCGGTCACAAGACCAAGCAATCCAAAGATTAGCCCTACCCTGACAAATGCAGAGCTGATGACATCATCCCTGAGCGATCCATGCCGATAGTATCGCAGACTGTACCATGCACTGATCCCAAACAAAATGATCATCGCAAACCACATAGGAACATGGAAATATGTATTCCGTATCGTTTCAGCCAGGATATTCCGGAAGGGATATCTCATTCCGGCCTGTTGATGGATATTTCCTATTTTCTCTTTGAACCAAAGCGCCATTTCTGCGCTGTCTGTTTCTGATGCCGGTGAGATAAAAAGTGCATTTGGAAGCACGCTGCTACCCTCTGACGGCTGGTCAAGAATGAGTGTCATAGGATAAGCATCCTGCCGGACAGGCAAAACCGATGGAATATAAAAAGCTGCCTTCAGATGCCGGTCATCAACTACCTCCACACGCAGGGCTTTAATAACCGTATCACCGGTCAGGCGTAACCATGCCCTGATCTGATCCGGGTCTTTCATAAAATAGGTGTTGTATCCCTGCACGGTCAGGACTACCTGATCGCCGGCCACTGTCTTATCAGGAGAAACACCAATAATACCAGGCTTCAGAGGAACAAACCATCCGGCTATAAAGACATATATGAGGATAAGAATCGCAGCCCACTTCCAAAGAGCTAATGAGGATGGCTTTGCGGGCTGATTTGCGTTTTGCATTATGATCTCCAAAGATAAGGAAACAACCAAAGGGACATAGCCGTCACCAGCGAAACAATACTGGCCAGCATCGTAACTTCATTCCATGGATTTTGATCAGGTGTCGTACCAAGAGCATAGGAGGTGAGACGAAGCAGATTGATAAGTATAGGTATCATCAGTGGCAAGGCCAATATTGCTGTCATAGAGGCATTCTGATGTGTCTTAATCGCGATGGATGATATCAGGGTGAGTAAAATCGAAAGGCCACCTGATGCAATCAAACCGGCAGTTAAAAACCATACCCCTTTGACCATATGACCTCCGGCCATCACAAAGAGGACAACCCATAATGAAAAGAAAATAAAAATAAGAAGCGCAGCATTGTACAAAACCTTGGCGGCAAACAACTCCAGCGGATGATAAAGCGTATAGTAATAATAGTAACGGCCTTCGCTTTCACGTCCAAATGTTTTCAGCACAGCCATGAGCGAACAGAATAAATAAATAACCCAGAACGTGAGACCCCATTCTCTCGCAGGAAGCTGTCTCCATATCGTAAAAACAATAAATGAGGCGGACAACACATACAATAGAATACCTGCAAGGGCAAAACGCTCCCGCAGCTCTATCCGTGCTTCAGTGGCAACAAGGTTCCATATTCGACCCATGGTGAGGTAAAGATAGACGGTAAGGCTAAACTATGGAGGAGCGAACTCCTTGCAGCGGCTACTTGCCTTTGTTGGAGTTAGCTCCAACAAAATTGGAGTTTGCTCCAACAACCAGAAAAAAATAAAAACATATTAAATAATTATCTAATGTATTACATTTGTCAAAATCAATGATTTAATTCAATGAAAAAGAGTTTTATCGGGATGTTTTTGGCATTGATCAATATCTCCATCTATGCCGGGGATGCTCCCTATTTCTATAGCTGTGAAGCCAAACCGGGCGATGGCATCATCATTCTCCTCAATCGTTATGATCTCGATGAATATGACTGCAACGTTGATAAATTTCTGGAACTGAACAAGTTGACGAAAACGGAAAGTCTCCAGGCGGGAAAAAAATACTCCCTCCCCGTTTTGATCTATAAGTACAACGGGAAAAGCATACGCAGCACCCTATCTATAAAAGACATGGAGACAGCGCTACGAATAGCCAACTACAACAAGCTTCTCCTCACCCGTAACCTCCGCAAGAGCGATTACGAATCCAGCGGTATTTTATGGGTTCCGTTTCATGAACTGAACTGCCCCACACCAACTTCTAAACCTGTGGTCACTATACCTAAGACTGAAAAAGAGCCTGAGGTCATCCACAATGACATGACCGGCATATTTGGTCAGCAATATGCCCACCTGGATAAGAAAAGCGATGCCCTCAAAGGAAAAGTTTTCTATATCTCAAGTGGCCATGGAGGCCCTGATCCCGGTGCGATAACCAAAATAGGTGGCCGCATGATTTGCGAAGATGAATATGCCTACGACGTCTCTCTCAGACTGGCCAGAAACCTGATGGAAAATGGTGCCATCGTGCACATTGTCATCCAGGACGAAAGCGATGGCATACGCAACGATGACATACTCGTATGTGATACGGATGAAAAAACAATGGGTACGCTTGCCATGCCCATCAACCAGCTTGCAAGGCTAAAGCAACGCACAGATGCGATCAATAACCTATACAGTCAATACCGGAAGTCAGGAATAAAAGAGCAGACATTGATTTGCATTCACGTGGATTCCCGTTCAGAAAGCGAGCGTCAGGATGTTTTCTTTTATCATTTTGAAAATTCCGTTCAGGGCAAAAAGCTTGCATCCACCATGCGACAGGTGTTTGAAGAAAAATATGCACGTTACAGACCGGGAGCACATTTTGAAGGAACCGTTTCCTGCAGGAATCTATACGAATTACGTATCCCTCAACCCACCACGCTATATATCGAGCTTGCCAATATCCGCAATGAATTTGATCGCAAACGGATTCTCCCTTCAACCAACCGGCAAGCGTTGGCGAATTGGTTGTGTGAAGGATTGATGAAGTAGGTGATTTGTTCGGCGTAGGCTGCGCCTACGTCGGAGTGTTTGCAAAACTCCGTTTTGCAACAGTGTGATTTCAGTTATAGAGCAAATTACACCCCCTCAAATCACTCTGATCCAATCTGCCTAACACATCAAAAGATCCATCGTTGTAACAGATTCCAATATCATCTGTGGCAATAAATGAACACGTATCCAGATTTCCCAGGTCGACAATATTGATGGCACCTCGCTGCCCGACATTTGTATAATTGAGCGGATCGCTTATATCTCTTGTAAACACATTCATTGTAGGCCCTGGTGAAAAATGAAGATCTTTCATATAAGCCTGCGATAACAATTCTGTCATTCCGTATTCACTTGATATCCTTACATCCGGATGATGAATTTTTATTTTTTCATGCAATTCTTCACGGGTCAATTCATCCCTTCTTCCTTTCATGCCACCAGTCTCAATAACTAAAAGATTATTCCAGATTGGGATTTTAAATTTTTCAAATAAATCAAGCAAGGCAAAGCTCACCCCTAACAATATTGTTTTTTGATTTTTAGATTTCAGATCGTGGAGTGCATTTACAATTTCATCACCGGGAATGGGATAAAATTTATGATCACGATTCGGATGTATTTGCATAAAATGGTTGACCATATCCACCAGTGACGAATCCGGTCTTTCCATGTAAGATGGTAATAAAGCTAACCATGTATAATCACCAGGATCAGAGAATGCAGATCGAAAACATAATTGTGAAATCCTATGATACCATGCCATGTTACGGATATGGTGATGGCTTTGAATACTGCCTGTTGTTCCACTGCTTCTGAATATGGTCTCAGGTGACCAGTCTCCTGTCCTGATCTCATGTTCACGAAACATGAGGATAGGAAGGAATGGGATCTCGCTGATCCGGGAAATGCTGGCAGTGTTTACACCTAATAAATTACAATAGGACTGATACAGTGCATTATATGTATACTGGAACTTCCATACGTCCATTGCAACAGTTCCGAAGTCCTCTTCGTTAATATTGTATATTCGGTCTGCTAACGCTTGACGTTCAATTTCGTATGAATGCATCGGTTTCAAAAATAGGTCTTTTGCTGTTGCTGTCCCTGACTGGCTGGCAATGCCTTGATTCTCCTGATTTTCCGGACGAACCATCCATACAGTTTATCGGCATATCAAAGGACACGCTTGATCAGGGTATTTTCCAGGAAGATTCTTTAATTGTAGAATTCAGTTTCCAGGATGGCGATGGTGATCTCGGCCGCACAAATCAGCAGGATTCCAATAATATTTTTTTCATTGATGAACGTACGGGTACGCTTGACAACACATTCGGGATTCCCGAAATCCCCCAGGAAGGTGCAGCAAATGGAATTGAGGGTGTTGTAAAAATAGTTTTGTTCTCTACCTGTTGTATCTACACTGATGGTTCTGATCCATGCATGCCAAATCCATCGACACCTTTTGATACTATCCAATACAGGATTTATATCACCGACCAGGCTCATCACAAGAGCAATGAGATATTGACTACGCCGATAATTCTGAGATGTAATTGATTTCGTCTTTACCCCCTACCCCCTGAAAGGGGGACTTGAAATGCTGATCTCGTTGGATCTCTCTCATCTACAAGGACACTCTTACTTTGTTACTTTTATCATTCTAAATTTCTCACTTCTCACACTTCTCACACTTCTCACGACTCACGACTCACGACTCACGACTCACGACTCACTACTCACGTCTCACTACTCACTTTCCCGGCTTAAAATGGTACGGGTGGCCGCCTCTACTGTCCATTTTTCATTACCCACAAATATCTGATCGCCGACCACGATCACCGGCCTTTTCAAAAAAGTATATTCTCTGAGCAGGTATTTCCTGTAATCATGTTCCTGCAGGTCATCATGCTTCAGCTTCATTTCGTGGTAAAGCTGTGCACGCTTACTGAACAGTGCTTCGTAAGACCCGACAAGGGTTTTTAAATGGTCCAATTCCTCCTCATCGATCGGGGCATTCTTAATATCATGCTTATCGAATTCGCTCAATCCGCCGAGACGCTTGATGATATCCCTGCATTTGTCGCAGGTGCTGAGATGATATACTTTTTTCATGAGGGCCTATCTTAATTTCAGGTTTTATGTCTAAAAATAATCAATCCCTGATCATCCTGCAAACCTTTTGTTCCATGGGTTCCACCCATGGCTAATATTGTCTGATCCCTTCAGGATCATTGTTGTTTGCCTCCGGCAAACCCTTTCCTCTTAGCCTCCTCATAAGCCTTTTTCTATCTTTGATATCGCATGAAAGACTCCGAACTCATCCTCAATCCCGACGGATCCATCTACCACCTTACTCTTCTCCCGGAGGATATATCTAATACCATTATTCTTGTCGGTGACCAGGACAGGGTACCTGAAGTTTCAAAGTATTTTGACCGCATTGATCTCAAAAAAAATAAAAGAGAATTTGTTACGCATACCGGCTGGCTGGGCAATAAAAGGATCACCGTTATCTCAACAGGCATTGGCACAGACAATATTGATATTGTCCTGAATGAACTCGATGCACTTGTCAATATAGATTTCAAAACACGGGAAGTCAAGGCCGAACTACAGGCATTATCGTTGATCAGGATTGGTACCTCCGGAGCTATTCATCCGGATGTAAACCTCGATGATATTGTTGTTTCGAAGTATGCAATTGGAACAGATGCATTAGGGCATTATTTTGATGTTCCAAAACAACCTCATCCCTTGCTTCCCTCATGGTCGTACTTAACAGCCAGATATGCTTTTGACCTGAATAAATTTCCAAGCGATTTTATCGAAGGAATAACACTGACCTGTCCCGGTTTTTATAATCCGCAGGGAAGAGTATTGAGAATTGCCTCAACATATAATCTTGATATAGAAAAATTGAATTCGATAAAAATCAATAATACCTCTATCACCAATTTAGAGATGGAGACCTCCGGAATTTATTTACTGGCCAATTTACTTGGTCATAAAGCCATTTCATTCAATGCAATCCTTGCACAGAGATTAAATGGAAAATTCAGCAGCAACCCCGGAAAGGTTGTTGACGAATTAATTCAGCATGTGCTGAAATGGATTTCACTGATGGATTGAACTAATATTGATGGAAATGAAGTATGGTATTTTGCGATTTAAGAGTTTCGGTTTTACGGGTAAGTAATTATGATTCTTGCAAAGAATGGTAAAGATTGTCCTACAATCTAAATCAAAGGTTAGTTACCGATACAACCAGAATCTGGGAATAGATACCTAGGTCATTCTCTACAATCATAGAGCCAATTGATAAGCTAATGGAATCTGAATGAATAGCAATTAGCCTTAAAAAACTTTAATTGTTTAGCATACGACAAATTATTTTTGAGATTTCACGAAAATTACCTAAAATGAACCTAAATTTAAACATTATTAAAGTTTAGGGACAAGTGCTAACAAGAGGATTGATGAGTTTCTTGAATTATATTAAAACTCAAATTAGACAGACCAAATCCATAGTTAATCTGTGGTCACGACAAAATAAACATTAGTAAAATATTGTTGATGTTAAGTTTATTTTTGGAAATAATGTTCCAAGATAGGAAACAAGAAAGAGTATTATTATTTTTATTGTTCAGCAGTTGTGGATTTCTTAGTCTCAGGAACCCCACACGTAGTTAGCTCTCAGTCTGTTTTGATCCTTCCTAATAACTTATAAATTTAATATAATCATGAAATATTTAATAGCTGTTGTGATTCTTGTCTCAATGACAAATACAATAAATTCACAATCATATTCAATTCACTATGATAATGGAACTCAAATAAGGTGGATTCACATCACGATTGACACAAGTTATACTTCCAATACTATTTTCGTTGAGAAAGTATTTGCTACTAGTTCAGTAGATACAGTTTTAGATCAAAATGATTTAGTACTTCTCGGAAATTTTAGTATAAGTTCTTCAACTTCTCCTCTTGATTTTGGCAGATATAATTATTTTTGGATTCCATTTGATCCTGCAGAACCATTTTTCAATTTTGAGTCAACCGCAGGGCTGACTACTGAAACTGGCACATTGTTTATAGGGGGTACTGGTTCTTCTTCTATTGGTCCTGAAGATATTGTTTACTGGTGTGCTTGTGGAGGTATGACAGCTGATTCCGAAGGACCAGGAGGATGTTTGTCAGCCGTTCAGGGCGGGAAAATTCGATGCATTAGAGACGGAAGTGATTGTCAGAGTGCATGTATTGGAGATTTTGGCACCTATTGGCCGCTTCTTATTCCGGGTGGCGGAGGAATCCTTATTCAAGTAGGCGCAGGGAAATTCAGGATGGCGCATAATTTTGGCACCTATTAGAACTTCCGTAATGAATAATTTATTTTCTATTTTATTTATCATTCTGCCCCTTACTATTCTAAAAGGGCAGAATGATTTTTTTAAGGATATAAGCACCTTTAGTCATGATAGTTCGTCACAGAATACTAGTTTAGTTTACTTTCATTTTAAGGGATGTGCTCCTTGTAAACGGATGGACAAAGAAGTCTTCACTAATGAAAGTGTCAAGACATATTTAATTTCCAATTTTGACTGTTTTGAGGTCTATGGTTTTGATAGTATTGAAAGTAATTTCAGAAAACTTTATGGAGTAAAAGGTGATCCAACTTTTTTATTTCTAAATAATAAAGGAAAGGAATTGCATCGAATTGTTGGCTTTTTCGAGGAAGAGAAATTTATTAATGAATGTAACAAAGCAAATAGTACCGCAAATCTAAGTCAAATGGATAATTTTTATAATCGAGGTGACTATGATTTGAAATTTATAAGGGACTATATACGTGCAAAAGGATGTGCCAGGCAGCTGGATTCAGTTTTGATTTTTAAATATCTCAGTTTTATCCCTGATTCCAATCTCCTTCAATGGGAATACTTTGAGGATATTTTATTTTATGGATATTACGAGGGTATTTGGGATCAACCAATAGATTCAAGATTTTATCATGCCATTCACCGGGCATATGAAATAGATGCGTTTAAAGATTTTCGAGAAGATATGAGAACTCGTTTAATATTAAGTCTAAATTTTGAGTTGCGTAGGATAGATCTTAATACTTCACTTTATGATTCTTTACTACATGAACTGAGTGGACTTGAAAATGGTGAACCTATTTTATTAAAGGATATGTATTCAAATGGATATTTCGCTTATCTGGTAGATCGATATCCTAGTTTTGAATTGGCGTATACACGTGCAAAAAAAGGTTATGGGAACTTAAGTGCAACTGATGTATTTAAAAATCAAGTTAAAAGAGTCCAAAACAATGCTTCTGAACTCAATTCTCTTGCTTGGGGTATCTATGAAGAAAAATACACAGAAGATAGCAAGTTAGGTATTGAATTGATAAAAAGGGCAATTGAAATAAAGCCAATCTACAGTTATTATGATACATATGCAGCCCTCCTTTACAAGAACGGCAATTTTATTGAGGCCCAAAATATTGCGAATTATGCCATAGAATTAGCTAAAAAAGAAGGTAAAGATTATACTGAAACACAGAAAATTATTGAAAAAATTGAATTCGCATTACAAAAAGATTAATTATTTAGGCCTGGAAATTCAAACTTTCCTGGCGAAATATCAATGATATCGACCACTCTAGGTGATTAATCCTGAAAGTACATGTTGGAAGGGAGGCAAGTAACTTTTTTTAAAATAATTTGACAATAATCATCAATTCACATCCAGGTTTTTATTTTCATCACCACCAATAATTTCAACTCTTTTTTCCGACCTTATTAATTCTTCCAGGTATTGATTATAAATCCACACCCTGTCAATAATCGAAGGTGCTTCTCTTAATGGATCTGGTGTCCATTCTTTAAGTGGCCTGCACAAGAGATAAAGATCCGTCACATCATTCTTCAATGCTTCCTCGACAACGGGAATCGTCTTTCCATATTTAATCTTAGCCCACATCCGCATGTTCATCATACCACCGTCTACAATGACGATTGACGAATGACGATTGACGATTGACGATTTTATATGATTAATTACATTTTCAAGATCGATTGTTGGACCTGATCCTTTTGATTCCTTTTTGACGGTTGCCGATTGCTCTTTGCCAATTACCTTTTGCTTTTTGCCTTTTGCTTTTTGCCAATTGCTTTTTGCCAATTGCCTATTGATTTCCTCCAATTGACGGCTTGCAATGATCCCGAGATCTTCCTCGGTGTATGGCCTTCCCAACCCCTCCAGGTACGCCCTGGCATATTCCGGAACCCAGGGACAACCCAAATACCAGGCCAACCTCATGGCAAGGGTGGTCTTGCCGCTGCTCTCAGCACCTACTATTGTGATCACAAAGGGTTTATGCACAGTCATATATCTATTTTCCAAAGGTAGGAATTGAACCCAAACCCCGTACCCTGCCTGAGAATAGCGTACTTTTGCAGGATGCATGATATTGAACCATACTTTCAGTGGATTGATGCTTACGTTGCCGCTGAGGATGAACGTTCACCATTGTATGGCCGGCAGTATGACGAATTTTATTTTACCAATGCCATTTATAACTATTACATCCACCCCCAATGGGATGGATTTGGTAGCTCCACTTTATACCTGAAAGTCCTTTACGTCGATTACGATCTGCATTATGCCATCATTGAATTCATAGGAGAGTGGAATGATTGTCTTTACGGAGATATCATGACCCTGCGCCGTGAGATCACAGACCTGATGGAAGAAGAAGGTATCAACCATTTTATCCTGATCGCTGAAAATGTTCTGAACTATCATGCCGGCGAGGACAACAGTTACTATGAAGAATGGTATGACCAGGTGTCAGAAAATGGTGGATGGATAGCTATCGTCAATCCGCTGGATCATGTTATGGAAGAAATGAATAAGTACGATCTAGGACATTATGTTCATCTTCTCTCAGGAGCCGAATGGCGAGGCGGCAAACCCAGGGCGCTTTACAAATGGGTAGATCACCAGATTTCATCATTTAAATTACTTCGCGTTGGTTGAACCCACTCCACATCGTTCCGGGTTCGTCAATATTCTCGGCCGCCCGAATATGGGCAAATCCACTTTGCTGAATGCACTGGTAGGTGAAAAAATGTCCATCATCACCTCCAAGCCTCAGACAACGCGACATCGCATCATTGGTATCCTTAACGGCGAAGATTTTCAGATTGTGTTCTCGGATACACCCGGATTCATCGATGAACCGGCATATCAAATGCATAAAATGATGAACTCATTCATCACTTCTTCTTTTGACGATGCGGATATTATTTTATTCATCACCGATCCTTACGAACCGCTGAATGAAGACCATAACCTGATCAAAAGGATCAGCATACATCCGTCACCGGCTATCCTGATCATCAATAAAAAAGATCTGCTTCCACCTGATGCGCTCGAATTGCGAAAAGCAGAATTAATGGCATTGTTGCCAGGAAGAAAAATTCATGCAGTATCAGCGCTTAGAGGAGACGGAGTAGAGGAACTGATGAATGAAATTCTCACCATGCTACCGGAAGGTCCTGCTTTTTATCCTAAAGATCAATTGACAGACCGACCTGAGCGTTTTTTTGTAGGTGAAATCATACGCGGCAAAATATTGGAACTTTATCGTGATGAAATACCGTATACATGTGAGATCGGTATAGACTCCTTCACTGAGGGAGATAGTAACTCAGGACCGATCACGCGTATCGGTGCCATCATCTACACGATGGATGAAAGGAAGAAATCCATCATATTGGGAAAAGGGGGTTCAGCTATCAAGCAGCTCGGCATGGAAGCCCGTGCAGAAATTGAAGCGTTCCTTGATAAGCGCGTATTTTTAGATCTCGCCGTCAAAGTCAAAGACAACTGGCGCGACGATGATCAGTCATTAAAAAATTTTGGATACCAGCAGTAAGTATGTCGAATATAGTAGCGATAGTAGGAAGACCCAACGTAGGAAAGTCAACGTTGTTTAACAGGATGGTTGGCCAGCGCCAGGCCATCACTGACAATATAAGTGGAGTCACCCGTGACCGGCAGTATGGGTCAGGATTCTGGAATGGTAAAACATTTATTGTAGTTGACACAGGAGGATTTGTCAAATATTCAGATGATGTTTTTGAAAAAGCCATCCGGGAACAGGTAGATATCGCCATCGAGGAAGCATCAGTGATCATCTTTATGACAGACGTGATGACAGGTATCACAGATCTCGATTCTGAAATCGCGGATAAGCTGCGCAAATCCAAAAAGAAAGTCCTTCTTGTCATTAACAAGGTGGACAATCATGAGCGTTCGTTAGCAGCAAATGAATTCTATGCACTGGGTTTCGATCATACATTTTTTCTTTCTTCTATTTCAGGAAGCGGAACAGGTGAAGTGCTGGATGAAATGGCGTTGACTCTTGACGGTGAAGAAGAACAAACAACAGAAATACCCAGACTGGCGGTCATTGGCAGGCCTAATGTTGGAAAGTCGTCACTGATCAATGCATTCATGGGCGAAACAAGACATATCGTCACGGATATAGCGGGTACTACAAGAGATTCATCTCATACGAGATATAATAAGTTTGGAAAAGATTTCTTCATCATTGATACCGCTGGTATGCGGAAGAAAAGCCAGGTGGAAGAAAATCTGGAATTCTATAGCGTCATCAGGACGGTAAAAGCAATTGAAGAAGCTGATGTTTGCCTGCTCATGTTAGACGCTACTACCGGGCTTGAAAGCCAGGATCTCAGCATACTTCAGATTGTATTGCGCCGTAACAAAGGCATCGTCATCCTGGTCAATAAATGGGATCTGATGACGAAAGAAACAAATACAGCCCGTGATTTTGAGGCAGTAATCAAACAAAAAATGGCGCCGTTCACGGATGTGCCTGTTTTGTTTATCTCTGTGCATGACAAGCAAAGAATTTATAAAGCCATTGAAGTAGCTCTGCAGGTAGCAGAAAACAGGGGAAGAAAAATATCTACCTCCAGGCTCAACGAGGTCATTGAAGAAACTGTGCAAAAACAATCTCCACCCAGTTTCAGAGGCCATCTGATCAAAGTAAAATACGGAACACAATTACCACTCTCCTATCCGGCTTTTGCTCTTTTTTGCAATTATCCGGAAGAAGTAAAAGATAACTATCGGAATTTCATTGAGAACCAGATAAGAGAAGCTTTTGAATTTACAGGTTCTCCGATCCGGATTTATTTCAGGCAGAAATAAAAGTGCTTTGACCTGCTTTACTCAAACTCGTGCTACAGCTCAGCAACCGGCGGAAAGGCAGAAGGGGCGGAAAAGGCAGAAAAGGTGGAAGGGCAGAAAAGGGTAGAATTTTTCTATGTGAAATTCTATGTGCACTATGATTCTATGTGGCGGTTGCTGAGCTGCGGTTGGTGAGCTGTAGCACAAGGATGTGAGGTAGCAGGTCGAACCATAGCAGTTGGATGAGTCAAGCAGCTCGAAGCATTCAATTTTTTTTCATTGAATCAGTAAATCAATGAAAATAGGGTCTGCAGCAATGGAAAAGGTATAAAAGGAAAAATGATTTGAATTTTTTAATGATCAGTGTAATAGAATGAAAACAACTTCGACTGAAATAGATGGCTTGCTTGTGATTGAGCCAAATGTATATGCAGATGACAGGGGTTATTTTTTTGAACTTTATCATGCCACGCGATATCAACTGCCATATTCAAATCCGTTTGTCCAGGACAATGAAGCCAAATCCAATAAAGGTGTTTTACGTGGATTACATTTTCAAACCGGAATTCATGCCCAGGGTAAGCTTGTAAGAGTAGTTACAGGAGCTGTCTATGATGTAGCTGTAGATGTCCGTCCTGATTCAGAAACGTTCGGGAAATGGCATGGTGTAGTGCTCTCGGGTGAAAACAAAAAGCAATTCTGGATTCCACGTGGATTTGCACATGGTTATCTTGTCCTGGAAGATGATACGATCTTCAGCTATAAATGCGACAACTTTTATCATAAGTTCGCTGAACATGGGATCCGGTATGATGATCCTGAACTTTCGATAAGCTGGCCATCCGTTGATGTTCCATTTATTGTTTCGGAGAAAGATCTTGCATTAGGTTCATTAGCGGGTCTGCCATCATGATATCTGCCATCATCAGTGGTGCGGGAGGCCAGCTAGGAAAGGCCTTCATAGAACGCCTCAATTTCCAGGAGGGATATAATATTTATTCCTTTGATCATTCACAGCTGGATATAGCAGATCAGGATAAAATCCACCGGACACTTGCAACCCTTCCACAGGTAAAATACTGGATCAATTGCGCAGCATATACCAAAGTGGATGATGCGGAAAAAAATGAAAAAGATGCCACATTGTACAATTCTTTAGCACCCGGTTACCTGGCTCGTGCTTGTTGGGAAGCGGGAGTACATTTATTTCATTTTTCATCTGACTATGTATATCACAATCAACTTCGAAGACCGATAATAGAAGATGACCCTACTGAACCGAAGAGTATCTATGCTAAGACCAAACTTGAAGGAGAGCAGGAGATTATTTATTCAGGTGCAAGCCACACCATATTACGTACTTCGTGGGTATATGGACCCGGCGGGCACAACTTTGTAAATACCATGCTTCGTCTTGGAAAAATAAAAGATGAATTACGAATTGTTTCTGACCAGGTCGGTGCACCTACATTTACGTTTGATATTGTGGATGCTGTCAAAGATCTGATCAATCTCTCCGAGGAAGAACAAAAAGAAAATATCCAGGGCGTATTCAATTTTGCAAATAACGGTGAGGTATCGTGGGCAGATTTTGCCCGTACGATTTTCCGCGATTCCAATATTCAATGCAATGTCCACTCCATCACAACAGAGGAATATGGAGCTGCGGCACCACGGCCTCCTTACAGTGTGCTGAACTGTGATAAAATATCCGGGCTGCTTACAGATTCGATTCCGCATTGGGAAGATGCGCTTAAGAGGTATTTAGTTCTTGTGTAAGACCGTATGCTTCGACCTGCTAAACGCATCCTCGTGCTACAGCTCAACAAAAGAAAGCAAGACTAAGAAGGTAAGACAGCAAGAGATGGAGAGAATGAGAGAGCGAGAGTATATATCGAGGGTCTACCTGAATGTCGAATAGAGTATTTTAAAAGCGCAACTTTGGATACACGCAATGAGGATATTGGAAAGCGCAATACTAAAGGTTTGGTTTTCAGGATAAGTGGGTATATTTGGTTGCGTGTATATTAGTGTTGTCAGCAATTATATGATTCTAAAATAATTTCCAATGATTTTTGCCGTGATTATCATAATGTGTATTACTGAATTCCAGTGTGATTCCTTATTTGGCAATTGGAAAACTCAACAAATGACATTTATTTCAGAAGGAAATGACCCGATTATTATTGACCTAACAGATCCAAATGTCTTAGCCAAAAAGATTTATAAGTCTGGGAAGCAACAATATGGGAGAAGAGTGCCAAATAAAAAGCACGCGTTGAAAGAAATAAGTACTTCGTTATCAAACTTTAGAAAGACTAGTTTGATGATTAATGATAATTATCAGTTTGTATTAGCTAATTACAATTTAATCGTTGATTCATATGGCATACCAGGATGGCACTTAGGAGATACCATTATGGGTAATTGGCATCAAAAGAATGATACACTCATATTATCCATTGGGAATGAGATATTCAACTATGACTGGATATTCAGAATAAACGAACTAACCTCTGATACGCTAAAACTTCGCCAAATTGGAGGATTGCTTGATAAGGAGAAAGAAATTTTATTCAAAAGACAATAAGTAAAAACTGCTGACAACATCGGCTCCTATGTAAAGCAGTTCTTCCAGCAGACTGCCAAAAGTAACATGTATTTCCTTTCTTTTTATTTCATTTCATAAATCAAAATTTTATCATCATCAGGTTGTTGATAAATGGTAAAACATGCGCCGCTTTGTAGCCTGGCGTTTTTCCAATTATCAATAACCCAATCCTTTTCGGTTGTTGAAATCGCGGGAAAACATGCGCCGCTTTTGTAGTCTGGCGTTTTTCCGCATTTCAACAACCAAATCCATATCAGCTCAGGCTCCTATGTGTGATACCTTCGAATTGAACGTTCACCAGCATCTGTGTGATGTAAATATGGAAAAGAGGGCCACTTGCTATAAGTATGTGGTAGTAGAATTTTGACATCCTACTCCACCGCCGATGTTTTGTGGTCCCTCTATTCATTTGTTAGTGAGCACTAATGGATCTTGTTTTTA